>Ga0207880_1000002_pt1 | contig 755774 bp, 631 predicted proteins | sample MalvirmetagMSP91_FD_184226 | JGI IMG/M metagenome (GOLD analysis project Ga0207880, IMG submission 184226) | Marine viral communities from the Deep Pacific Ocean - MSP-91 (SPAdes) | ecosystem: Environmental > Aquatic > Marine > Oceanic | place: Pacific Ocean | collected 2011-04-27
GTTGAACTGTTTGATAATGCCACTTGTACGGCACCGGCAATCAATTCAACGGTGACCGCCAATGGCGGCGTACCTGCCAATGATGGTTACTACCAGTTCATGAACCTGGACGTTGGGGTCTACTGTGTGCAATTCAGTGGCTTGCCGGCGGGTCATGTATTTACCGTTGCCAATGCAGGTGCAAACGATACCATTGACTCGGATGCCAATGCCACCACTGGACAAGTGCAAAACATCAATCTGACTGACGTTGATCAAACCATAGATGCCGGCATATACCAGAATGGTTCTATTGCAGGGCTCACCTGGTGCGAATCCTCTGTCAATGTCAATACCAGCTACGATGCCGGTGATGGAGATACGCTGTTATCCGATATCACAGTGACTCTGTTTGAAGACCAAGATTGTTCTGACACCGTCAATGGCATAGAACCAGGTACGGCCGTGGTCAGCAGCACCAATAATCCGACTGGAGATTACTTGTTCTCTGGATTACCGGTGGGTCCAGCAGGCAGTGCCGTGTGCTATGTGGTAGAGGTGGATGATCTAGATCCAGATCTTGGCGCTTGTGCCAATCCGATCACCAGTACCACACAAGGACCTGATTTGGATGTGAATACACCTGATGTAACGGATGTTAACTTTGGTTTTGATGACCAGTTGTCATTGGGCGATTATGTCTGGTATGACAACAACCAGAACGGTGTTCAAGATGCTGGAGAACCCGGCGTCAATGGCATCACGGTTGAGCTGTTTGATAATGCCACTTGTACGGCACCAGCGATCAATACAACGGTGACGGCCAATGGCGGCGTGCCGGCAGCCGATGGTTATTATCTGTTCACCGATTTGGATGCGGGCAGTTACTGTGTCAGTTTCTCAGGATTACCTGTGAATTATGAATTTACGGTCAGTAATCAAGGTGGTAATGATGCCACTGATTCAGACGCAAATGAAGTCACTGGCGAAGTGACCAATATTGTATTGAATGCTGTGGATAGGACCATTGATGTGGGTGTTTATGCCAGTAACGGTGAGGTTTCGGGTTTGTTGTACTGCGATGACTCGCCTGAAAATGGTACTCAGGATGCAGGCGAAGAAGTGTCTGGTGTCACCGTGACACTGGAGCGCGATTTGGGCTGTGATTCTGTGGCTGATGCCGTGATCGGTAGCACCGTTACTGATGGCACCGGTCAGTTTGCATTCACTAACTTGCCAGTGGCCCTGTCGCCAGCGCCACCCAATCCGCAGGCGTGCTATTTGTTGAGTTATGACACCAGTGATGCGGTACTGGGCAACTGTAATGATCCTGTGACCCCTGACACCCAGACGGTGACCATCGACACTGACGACCCAGTGGGTACGCCAGTGGTGTTTGTGGTCGTCGCTGGCCAACCACCGATGCCGGTACCCGTCAACAACTGGTTTACTTTGCTGATGATGTTGGCCGGACTGGGCTTGGTGGGTCTGTACCAATTCAGATCCAGACAGTCATAAATGATTAATTGCCCCTGGCCTGATTGGCCAGGGGTAAAATGCTCAAGGTATTCTGAAAGTAGGGATGTATGCCTGGTCAATTGATCAATATCTGATCAATGGATAAGCAAGGGAAGCACCAGGCATCGCACCGCCACGCCACAATAAGATAGCTGTCTTTTTAAAAGTGCAAGTGAGTCATTTTAAATGGCTTCAGCAATGTCTTATTCAAAGCCAGTGGCGAAGATCACTTCCACATAACGGTATTCATAAGCGCCTGCATCACAGGCCGTATCCTCAGGTCTGCTCTGACCAAACTGATCGGTGAGCACTTCGGTGCCGCAACCGGAATTACCTACCATGCCATCAACGTGATTGTAGGCGAGGCTACTGGTGTCAAAAGTGTGTCCATACAATCCTGATTGGTTGATTTCAATTAATTGACTGTTTAAACCCATATCAACTTCAGTCAAGTTGTTGTTGCCATAAATGCTGCCGTCTCCTAGGTTGTTGAAGATGGAGTTGTTGGTGATGTTGTTGTCATTGGTGATGGATAACCCCGGGGCGAATAAACTGGATTCAATGAAGACATTACCCGAGCCTTCAATGCGGTTGTCTGCCACATTGGCTGGATTGTATGCTGAAGTCAAAAAACGTAAATTGAGGTTGTGACCGCCTGTGGTATCTACAAATAAACCAGAGCCCAGTGCGATAGATTCATTGTTGCTGATGGTGGTGTTTTCGATGCTCACATCGTAGCCGAAGCCACCCAAAATGCTGATACCACCGCCGTTGCCACCGGCGATGTTGTGACTGATCTCGCTGTTGCTGATGATGACGCTGGCGTTGTTGATGAACAGGCCACCACCATCGCCACTGGCATCGTTGTTGGTGATCCTCACACCATCTATGACAGTTTCCAAGGCATTTTCAATCAGAATGCCGGCACCGTTTTGTGAGCCATTGGTTTTGCCATGACTGAGGGTGACGCCACTGAGGGTGAACCGCTCACTGCCAGCGGGTACATGCAAGGTGCGGTGTTGTTGGTTGCCGGAAATGGTCAGCTGGTTGGCTCCTGGACCCAGTATACTCAAGTCTATTGAATTGATGGTGAGGGTACTGCCCAGAACGAGGGTGCCTTGGAGGTCGCGTTGGAAAGAAATGGTGGTGGGTTCATTGTCATTGGCAGCGAAAGTCATGGCATCGCGTAGGGTACAAGTGATGGAATCACAGTTGCCGTTGCCACTGTCATTCAAGTTATTGACTTCAATGTAAGACAGGTTAACTAAACCCAGTGCTGAACCCGTGAAACCATCAATGTTTTGCATGAGGTATTTGAAATCAAACTGATGAGATGAGTCATTGTTAGAAGACAGCAGTATGTTGTTATTGTCACCGGACCCATTAACCTGAGCGGTTGCCACTCCATCAGTGTAAGTGGCGGTGGTACAGTCGGCATCATTGGTCGTTGGTGAACACACGCCAATCACTTCTTTGAAATCATTGCCGCTGACACCACTGTCGTCATTGCTCAGCACGTCTAAAAATACATCTTGGCTGTTGATGGCTGATTCCAAAGCCAGGTCATTGTTGGTGAATGGAACCCCTTGTGCAGCAGCGGTTAATGGCAGCAGGGCGAGCAGGTAAATGGCGAAAGCAGTGGTGGTTTTCATGATGAAGGGTCAGAAAAAAATCAATGATTTTAACGAAAGGCCAGTTAATTGTTGAAGACCGCATCACAAAAAGAAAGATGTGTCGATTACCCCTTGAGAGCAATCAGCCAGCCTGTGACTTGTGAACTATGGATTTTTGTTTGACGTTTTGGTTATGATGGTTGGCTTTGACTCAATAATAACCACAAATACCCATGATTAAACTGACCCCGAAGACCTTACTTATTTCCACCTTGCTGACATTATGTGGCGGTGGCGTTTATGCCAATGAGACCGCGACGCGATTTGAAGCGCACATGGATTTTTTGGCATCCGATTTGCTGCTGGGCCGGGATACCGGCAGTGTTGGCCATGAGGTGGCTTCCCAATACATTGCCACTGAATTTGCCAAAATGGGCATCAAGCCAGCCGGCAATGACGGATATGAACAACGCATCCAATTTAAAACTGCGGTGTTAAAAACCACCACCCCTCAAATGACCATCAGTAATGGCAAAAAGGAGATTGAATTTGAATTTATGGATGAATTTGTGGTGGGTGCCGACATCAACCGCACGGCAACGTCTGTCAGTGGTGAGTTGGTATTTGCTGGATTTGGCATTGCCGCTCCTTATTTAAACTACACCGATTTTAAAGACGTAGATTTGCGTGGCAAAATTGCGGTGGTGCTTTCAGGTAAACCCAATCATTTTCCCAGTGAAGAAGGTTCACATTACAGCAGAACCTCGACCAAGGCACTGGTTGAACAGGGCGCACTGGGTGTGATTACCCTGAGAACGCCATTGGCAGAAAAGATGCGTGCCTTCTCAAGGGCCAAAGAATACATCTACAAGCCCCGAATTCGGTGGGTTGATAAACAAGGCAACATCCAAAACGGTTACCCTGAAATTCAAGGTTCTGCCGCATTAAGCTTGGAGGCCAGTGCGCAGTTGATTGATTTGGCTGGATTGGATATCAATGAAATTTATGCACAAATAGAACGCGGTGAACAACCCAAAGGCAGGCCCTTGGGATTAACAGCCAGTATATCCTACGAGTCTGAACATGATGCTGTGACCAGCCCCAATGTGGTGGGCATTCTGGAAGGTTCGGACCCTGTCTTGAAACATGAATACGTGTTGCTCAGTGCCCACACCGATCACATCGGCGTGGCCCATCATGTTGAACTGGGTGACAAAATCAACAATGGCGCGATGGACAACGCTGCCGGTGCATCGACCTTGTTAGAAATGGCTTACCAGATTACCCAGTCGGGCCAACGACCCAAAAGATCCATGCTGTTTGCCATGGTGACTGCTGAAGAAAAAGGGCTGTTGGGCTCAGACTACTTTGCTCACAACCCCACTGTGCCTATCGAGAGCATCGTCGCCAACGTCAACCTGGATATGCCGGTGTTGACCAACGCATTTGATCAGTTGATTGGTTTTGGGGCACAACACAGCAGCTTGTGGGAAGTGATTGAAACAGCCGCGCAGCAGCATGACATGAAGCTGATTCCTGACCCCATGCCTGAACAAAGCATCTTTGTGCGCAGTGACCAATACAGTTTCGTTAAGCAAGGCATCCCGGCGGTGTATTTGGTGACGGCTGACAATGCCGGCATGAAATTTGAAGAACACGAAGTTTCAAGTCAGGAGTTTGTAAACAAGCACTACCACCAACCTTCTGATCAGTTGGACTTGCCCATCAATTATGACGTGGCGGCCAAGTTTGTTGACATCAACCGCGCCATTGCCGTGCAAGTGGCCAATGACCCGCAACGTCCCGCATGGAACGCAGACAGCTTTTTTGCCACCATCACCGAACAATAAAACCTTGCTGATGGTTTAGTTGTTGGAACTGGCTTGCTGTTGGCTGCTGGTGGCTTTGTTCGGGAACGAATGTATCCAAATGCGTTTTAACACTGCGCCATATTGGGTGAAAAAGCCACCGGTGTTGTAGGGAATGCCATGTTTTTCGGCTATGGCTTGTACTTTGGGAGCCAGCTCCACATATCGGCGGGCAGGGATGTCTGGGAACAAGTGGTGTTCAATCTGACAGCTCAAATGCCCGGTCATGATATGAAACCAGCGCGGTCCGGTGAGGTCAGATGAGCCCAGCATTTGGCGGTGATACCACTGGCCCTGGCTTTCATTCTCACACTCCGCTTCAGTAAAGGTTTGTACGCCTTCGGTGAAATGCCCACAGAAAATGATGGTTGCCGTCCACAGGTTACGTATCAGGTTTGCGCCTATGTTGGCGGCCAACACAAACAAAAACATGGGGCCGGCCAGCAAAGGGAAGAACAGGTAATCTTTGAATATTTGTTTACCGGCTTTGCTGAAAAACATCCTTTTCAATTCACTGTCATTCAAGCGACTGGTGCGATTAGGCTTTTTCTTACCGATGAACACGCGTTCTGCGGCTAATTCATGGTAGGCGACACCCCATTCAAACAACAAACTTAAATTGAAATAGGTAATGAACTGCCACAGGTTTTTGCGGCGCCACTTCAAATCATCGCTCATTCGCAACAAGCCATAGCCAAAATCCCGGTCCTTGCCGATGATGTTGGTGTAGGTGTGGTGTTCGTGGTTGTGGATGCGTTTCCAGGAATCGGCATCGGAGGCGATGTCCCATTCGTAGTGCCTGGAATTGATGTTGGGGTCATTCATCCAGTCGTATTGGCCATGCAATACGTTGTGGCCAATTTCCATGTTCTCCAAAATTTTGGCAAAAGCCAGTAACAGCATGCCGGCCAATAGAAACCACAGGCTGAAGTAGCACAGCATCATCAGGATCCTGGCGGTGATGGCAGCAGTGCGCTGGATGCGAATGATGCGACGAATGTAATCGGCATCTTGCTGTCCTACCTGCGCCCAGGTTGCTTGTTTCAGCTGGTTAAAATCTGCAGCCAATTGTTCGTAGTTGATGGGTTTGTTCATGTCAAAGCTCCAGGGTCACGTCGGTGGCCGGGACTGAAATACACAATTGAACGTCCTCGCTACCTGAATCGGAATATTGTTGGGTCAAGGTGTTGTACACCACGCCTTGGGTTTTGCGGCATTGGCAAGTGTGACAAACACCCATGCGACAGCCACTGATGGGGTTTAATTGCGCCTGTTCTGCCATTTCCAGCAACGACTGTGGTTGTTGGCTGGTTGCCTGTGTGAGGTTAGATTGTTGGAAGTGGACTTTGGCCTGTTGATTGAATGGCAATGGTTGCATCGGTGCTGGGCCGAACAATTCATGGTTTATGTCTTCTTCTTTGGTGCCTAAGCCCAACAGCAAATCTCGACAACTGGTAATCATCCCGTAGGGACCACAAAGAAACACCATGCGATCGTTAAAGTCTGGACAGTGCTGCTCCAACTGTTGCTGATTGAACCGGCTTTCCTGACTGGTGTTAACCAATGTCACTTTCAGGCCAGGCATGGTCGCTGCCAATGATTGCCATTCTTCGGCAAACAATGGCTCAGCTGTGTGGTTGTAATACAGTAAATGGATGTCCTGGTCAGGATGTTGGTGTTTGATTTGCTGGACGAAGCTGCGAAAGGGCGTGATGCCACTGCCACCCGCGATTAACAACACAGGTCTTGGGGATGGGGGCAGTAAAAAGTCTCCCCTGGCTGCAGAAATGATGACCCGATCACCGGTATTTAATTCGTTGTGAATCCAGGGTGTGACCAGACCATGGTCTTGTCTTCTGATGGTTAGTTCAATTAGGCCGGTTTGTTTGTAAGTGTTCGGTGCGACTGAGATGCTGAAGGTGCGCTGGTAGCGCCTGCCATTGATTTCAACTTGTAAATCCAGGTGTTGTCCGGCCTGAAAACCAGCCCAGCGCTTCGATGGTTTCAACACCAAGGTCATGTCTTGGCTGTTCTCGGGGCGCTTTTCTAGCACTTGAGCTTGGTAGCCATGGGCCTGCCAGGATGGCTTCACCCATTGCACCAAGGGTTCCAAGTAGGCTTTGAAACTGGCATGGTGAGTCAGTGCCCTGGTGAGCCAATTGTCGGTGGTTTGTTGCATGTGTTCATAATCAAATATTTGAGCGTACAAGTGTACTCTTAAAACAGTGAAAAGCAAGGTATATACATAAATAAAGCTCAGAAATGCGCCGTATTTAATGGTTTTGTAACATTTGTGTGAATTTTGATGAAAGTATATAAGCTAACATCTGTTAGCCTAAGATATTTATCAGGAAGACTTTTGGGGTGGTATTTGATGCAAAGCCGCTGCTCCTGCAGCGATGTAGCGCAATTGCTCTATGGCGCGTTGTTCAAGGGCTTTGCGCTGAGCCGGTTTGCTGGCAATGGATTCGGCACCGGCATTGAAAATCACCGCCACCATGGCTTCGGCTTGGGCATAGGCTGAGTCATGATCGAACCCCGTGTTCTGGATGTAATCGGTTAACTCAACCACGAAATATTGAATTTCGCGGGCCACCGCTACCCTTAAGGCACGGGTGGTGCCCGACCTTTCGTGAAATAAGATTCGAAAAATGTTGGGATTGGCTTGGGTGAATTCCATAAAAGTGGTGACCGAAGTGGTAATCACGCTGCCTTGTTTTTGTAATCGTTGTCTGGCTTTGCGCATCACCTGTCTGAGGGCCAAACCGGATTCATCAACCAAGGTCAGACCCAATTCTTCCATGTCTTTGAAATGGCGATAAAAAGAAGTGGGCGCAATGCCGGCTTCTCGGGTCACTTCACGCAAACTCAAACTGGCAAAACTTTTGCTTTCACTCAACTGACCTATGGCGGCATCAATGATGGCGCGCCTGGTGCGTTCTTTTTGTTGAGAGCGTGAATTGGTCAAGTGAATTAAAGGATAATAAACCCATCAAGAATAACAATTTCACGCCATCGAAGCAACTGAAAATCAGGTGAGGTATTGGGTCGGCAGTGCTGAATGTGACAGTTTTGTGAAGTAATCTACAAAAAAACTGCGCCAGAGGTGACAGGATATGTGTTGGCTTGAGGCAGCGACGGTAGTTTTTGCGACAAGCCAAACCAAGAGTGCAGCGCATGTGATCAAAAAATAACAACAAAAGATCGACGGCGCTGTGATTGATTAAAACATGTGTTTAATCAATGGAGTGAAGCCAATACCCACAACACAGGTGCTGACAACACCTGACAATAGATACTCATACTGTGTATTTGTTACCGGTATATGCGTCCTAAGACTGGACAAATCATCTGTTTTAATCTTCCCACCAATAAGATTAATAAAAGAATAAGAGGAAGAAACGATGAAAACCATCAATAAATTAGCTGCCTTCGGCCTGTTGGCCGGCGGTATGATTAACAGCGTCAGTGCACAAACTGATTTGTTTTATCCAGAATTGAGATCAGTCTCAGGCATGAAAACCGGTTCTGCGGTGATTCAGGCATTGGACAATAACGACAGTGTGACTCACATGGAGATGATTGGCCTGAACCCGGCGGCACTGCAACAAAAAAATCGCAGTGTGAACCTGAATTTTGCCCCGGACCTGAATTTGGTCACCACCCTGGAAAAAACCTATGCCATAGATGATGAGTCGCATGCTTGGGTTGGCACCATAGACTTGGGCTTGAACAAAGCCAGTGGCCCGATTGATGACCCCAGTGTGATTAATCCAAATCAAGCCGTGTTCATGGTCAATGGTGATCGGGTGTTTGGTCAAATCACCATTGAAGACCTGGTTTATGAAATCAGAACCTTGGAAAAGGGTGACGGCTATGTTTTGGTCAAACGGGATTTCAGCGTGTTGTCGTATAAAGATGACACCCCAGTGGATGATTTCACCGAACATTTAGGTCACCAAAAAGCGACTCCAGTAGCGGCACCAGGTGTCAGGGCCGCTTCCAATGTGGTTAATGTCATCCAGCTCATTACCGACGAGGCCATCAGTGATGCCGGTGGTGTGTCATCGGCGGTTGATGGGATGCGGTTTTTCATCACCCAGTCCAACCAAGTCTACAGCAACAATGGTTTGGACCTGGAAATGCGCAATGCCGGTTTGTATGGCGCAGGGGCTGAGTTAAACACCAGTTCCAGTGGCATGCTGTCACGATTGCGTGGTACCAATGATGGTTATTTAGACAGTGTGCCAGGTTCATTGCGCAACCAGACAGCTGCTGATTTGGTGGTGCTGGTAACCACATCACTGAGGAACCAAGGATTGTGTGGCCAGGCCGATGGCATTGGGGTGAACCAAAGCCGGGCCTTTTTTGTGATTGATCATGATTGTACCGATTACACCTTTGTTCATGAGGCTGGCCACTTGTTTGGGGCTCGCCATGACAACGACCCCACCGGTACGCCATACAGCTATGGTCGTGGTTTTGTCAGCTCGGCCGGTAATTTCCGTACGGTGATGGCGGTCAGTTCTAATCCGCAACCACGCATAGCTGGTTTTTCCAACCCCAACCAAACCTATGGTGGTCGCGCCATTGGTACTTCCAGCCGTGACAACCGCCGCGTGCATGCCAACCGCGCTGCTTATGTGGCCGGTTTCAGGTAAATCAGGTCTCCAAAATGGATGTCAGTAACGGCATCCGTTGTTTGAAGCCTCACATTAATTATTGATGTGGGGCTTTTTTGATTTCAGACATGAGCATTACCTGCTGAATACTTTGGGACAGATTGTTATTCATTGGGTGCTGAGGTATACGTCAGAAAGGGATTCAGTTAAAATGTTGGCTTCTGAAAATACCCCGCAACCGATGTCAATTTACAATCAAAACGAACCCATACCCGCTGGCCACATCGAAACCTTGACGGTCAGTTCTGAGCGGTTGAAAAACAACCCCTTGGGAGATCCACATGTGCGACAAGTGCCGGTTTACTTGCCACAGGGTTATGATGCCACCAAGTCTTACCCGGTGATGTACTATTTGGCAGCGTACACCAACAGCGGTCAGGGTGTGGTTGAATGGCGCGCCTTTGGAGAAAGCATTCCAGAACGGTTGAATCGTCTGATTCATGAACAAAAAATGGGTCCGACAGTGGTGGTATTTCCTGAATGTTTTACCCGCTTGGGTGGCAACCAATACCTGGATGCACCAGGAATGGGTCAGTATGCCAGTCACATTCATGAAGAGTTGATTCCATTGGTAGAAGCCACCTATGCCATCAAATCAGGTGCCAAGCACCGGGCTGTGCTGGGTAAATCTTCAGGTGGTTTTGCGGCCATGCGCTTTGCCATGGATTTTCCGGGTCAATGGGGCGCCATAGCCAACCATTCCGGTGATGCGGGTTTTGAGTTGTTGTACCAACGTGACTTTCCAGCGGTTGCTGATGTGCTGTCGCAGTTCGATGGAGATGTGAAGAAGTTGGTGAACCGCTTCTGGAAAGCCAAAAAAATCATGGGGTCACACATTTTGGCGATGATGCACATCTGCATGGCAGCAACCTATGATGAGGACAATGTGAATGAGTGGGTGTTGCCTTTTGATTTGAAAACTTGCGAGCTGGATCAAGCCCGCTGGCAACGTTGGTTGGCCCATGACCCAGTCAAACGGGTTGAACAATCTGTCGATGCTTTGAAGCAACTACAGGGGCTATACATGGATTGTGGCTTTCGTGATCAGTATTTTATTCATTATGGCATGCGACAACTGGCCAATAAGCTTGAAAAAGCGCAAATAGAACACATTTACACAGAGTTTAATGGCACCCATTCAGGCATTGATTATCGCTTGGATGAGTCCTTGCCCTTTTTATACGAGAAAATCCAATGATAAAAGTCAGTGATGCCGCCATAGAATTTTTAGCCGGCGTAATCAAAGAACAAGACATCGATAACCTGCACCTGAAAGTGGATGTGCAAAATCCCGGCACGCCAGCAGCCGATTGTCACCTCGGTTTTTGTGAGGTTGATGAAATCGATGATGGCTATGAAGTCCAAAGCCTGGGTGATTTTAACCTTTACTTGGCCAAAAATGATGAAGCCTACTTCGAGGGGGCAGAAATCGACTATGAAGTTCAGGGAGCCAGTGGCCAACTGAACATCAAAGCACCCATGTTGAAAGGCCAATCGCCCGCTGATGATGCGCCCTTGTTTGAACGCCTGTCTTATTTCATAGACGCCAACATCAACCCCATGCTGGCTTCTCATGGCGGTCACGCCGCTTTGACGGCCATTGAAGAAGACAAAGCCTACATCCAGTTTGGTGGCGGTTGTCAGGGATGTGGTATGGCCAAACAAACCTTGTCGCAAGGCATGCAAACGCAGATCACTTCAGCGTTTCCAGAAATCAATGATGTGCTGGATGCCACCGATCATGCGTCAGGCGAAAACCCATACTATTGACCCGTACTATTGACAGAGGTAATTAATTGATGGAACAAGTCATGGATAATCCCAACCCCAATATCATCGATGTCACGGCCGAAAATTTCATGGCCGAAGTCATTGAGAAATCCAAACAAATACCGGTGTTGTTGGACTTTTGGGCTGACTGGTGCGAGCCTTGCAAAAACCTGACACCTTTACTGCATGGCATCATCGAAAAGCACCCGGGTGCTTTGGTTTTGGCCAAAGTCAACACCGACCAAGAACAAATGCTGGCCCAACAAATGGGCATACAGAGCCTGCCCACCGTGGCATTATTGAAAGATGGACAAATTGTGGATAATTTTATGGGTGTTAAACCCGAAAGTGAAATCCTCAGTTGGCTGGCGCCGCATGTTGAGTTGAATGCCGAAACGCCAGAACCTCAGGTTGATCATAACATCCAAGCCTTGATTGATGCCGGTCAGTACGAAGCCGCTTTGACTGCCTTGGTGGCCTTGCCCGCTGAACAGGCGGTGTGGCAAACCATTGAAGTGCATTTGTTGATGGACAATGTGGACGCAGCACAGAAAATGTTTGACGGTTTAACAGAAGAGCAGCTGAACATGCCGCAAGCCGATGAATTGAAATCGAAGTTGCAATTGGCTGCCGTGAAAGGTGAAGGTGACTTGGCGGAAATCAAACAACAAATTGCCCGGGGTGAAGTTGAACCTGGGGTATTGGCATTGTTGGATTTATTACAAAAAGACCGCAGTGATGCCGATGTCAGACAATTATTGATCGCTTCTTTCGGGTTGTTAGGCGATCCCAAATTGGCAGCTCAATACCGCCGCCGCATGGGTTCATTATTGAACTGACAATGGGCGCTAAATAACCAACAGCTGGAGTACAAATAACATGATGAAATACCTATTGGCAGGACTGATGTTTACACAATGGGTCGTTGCCCAAGAATCAAGTGATTATTTAAAACAAGCCAAGCAGGTCGATCAGCATGTTTGGATTGGGCCACAACCTCAACCCGCTGATTATGCCGAATTCGCTGGCGATGACATTGTGACCGTGATCAATACCCGCACTGAAGAAGAAATGCAAGACCTGGATTTCGATGCCAATGCTTTGGCGGATAAACATGGCTTGCATCACAACTTGATTGAAGTGGGTGCAGGGCACCCCTACACACCGGCTAAACTGGCAGAGTTTGATGCCTTGATGAAACAGCACGAAGGCCAAAAAATGGTGTTGCATTGTCGCTCTGGCCACCGCGCCAGTCAGCTGTATGCGGCCTGGTTGGTTAAACACCAGAACAAGACACCCGCTGAAGCCTTACAAGCCATCCAGTCTGATGAACAAGAATTGTCAGATGCCATGAAAGCGCTGTTGGGACAATAAGGTTTTCAGCGACCTTAAGCTCACCGAGCTTGTCGAGGTGTGTTTCAGTAAAATAAAAGTTTAGCTACCTGATAGAGGCTTCGACAGGCTCAGCCACCTTTGGATTTTCAGCTCAGCCACCTTGACCATAAAGAACCGATTACTTGCTTTAAATTATTTAATCAGAATGCCTGACACGGCTTTTCTAAATCATATAAAATTCACATTCACTTTAATAGCCAACGCAAACACCATAAATCATGAAAGTCATCACTCGATTTGCACCCAGCCCCACCGGATATTTACATGTTGGTGGTGCCAGAACTGCTTTGTTTTCTTATTTGTATGCCCGCCACCACGGTGGACAGTTTGAGCTCAGGATAGAAGACACCGATACCGAACGTTCAACTCAAGAATCGGTCGATGCGATTTTTGAAGGCATGCAGTGGTTGGGCTTGGAATACGATTCAGAAGTCAAATACCAAAGCAAAAACCTCAGCCGCTACCAGGAAAAAATCGAAGAATTGTTGGGAAAAGGTCAGGCTTATTACTGTGATTGCTCCAAAGAAAGATTGGATAAATTGCGCGAAAACCAAATGAAAAATGGCGAAAAGCCGCGATATGATGGTAAATGTCGAGAACTTGGACTGACCAAGTCAGAATCCACCATCATTCGCTTCAAAACCCCACAATCCGGCGAAGTGCGTTTTGATGACCACGTCAGGGGACCCATCACGGTGGCCAATTCGGAGCTGGATGATTTGGTAATCGCCCGTGCCGATGGCATGCCGACCTATAATTTCAGTGTGGTCATAGATGATGCCGATATGGGCATCACCCATGTGATTCGTGGTGATGACCACATCAATAACACCCCCAGACAAATCAATATTTACCAGGCCCTGGGTATGCCAGTGCCTGAATTTGCTCATGTGCCGATGATATTGGGTGATGACGGTGCGCGATTGTCGAAACGCCACGGCGCGGTGAGTGTGATGCAATACGCCGAAGACGGTTATTTGCCTGAAGCGGTGTTGAATTACCTGGTGCGCTTAGGCTGGTCGCATGGCGACCAAGAATTATTCAGCAAAGAAGAGATGATTCAATTGTTTGACTTGTCAGGTGTTAACAAGGCTCCCAGTGCCTTCAACACCACCAAGTTGAACTGGATCAACCAACAATACTTGCAACAGGCCGACACCACTCGATTGTCAGCGTTGCTGTCGCAGCGTTTGCAGACCCTGGGTGTTGATGTGGCTGATGACGCGCCCTTGGATGCCATTGTTGACATGTTCAAAGAACGGGCCCACACCATCAACGAGCTGGCAGACATGGGGTTGTTTTTGTTGCAGCCGCTATCAGGATACGACGAAAAAGCCGAAGCCAAGGCCTTCAAAGCAAGTGCCATTGAGCCGCTCAAAGCGGTGATTACCAAGTGTGAAGCCATAACGGATTGGGCCGGCGCCGACTTGCACCAATTGATAGCCGATGTGGTGGCTGAACTGGAAGTGGGTTTTGGTAAAGTGGGCATGCCCGTGAGGTTGGCACTGTCGGGTCAGGCTCAAGGGCCGGCCAATGACGTGATCATGCAAATTCTCGGTCAGGAAGAAACCATTACACGCTTGTCCGCAGCTTTGGCACATGTGGCCAGCAAACACAATCAGGACTGATTTTATTAACCGGTGTTGCGCGATGTCTGTTATTGATTGACTGCCAATAAGGCAGCCAGGATGATGACCGTGATGATGTCAGTGGTGTGGGTCAATTGATTGGTGTTTGTGCGCTTTGTTAGGTTGCTGTTCTGGGCAAGCCTCAGTAACAACAGGCAAAGCCAGCAGCACCACAGCAACAACACGCCTTGAAAATCGGCAAAGGACACCAGGCTTAACCAACTCAGCGGCAGCAAGCTAAAGTACACCACCAACCAAACTGATGATTTTTCTAGTCTGATTTGTTCAGCCAGTTGTACCCCTGCGATTAAGCACAGCAACAAGGCGCCATAGGCGTGCGCATATATGTAGGCGTTCAACCTGGCAAAACCCAACATTTCACCGGCCAAGCCCCAAGCCCAGAAACGGCCATTGAGGGCTATAAGCAAAGCGCCGAACAGGGGTAGGGTGCTGATATAAGACAGAATTTTAAGCGTGTTTTTGGGTTCCATCAGTGAAGTTTAGGGTGCGAACACTGTTTGCAAGCTTACCACAAAAGACAGCATATGCCTGGCCTAGACTGTTAACTGTAAGGGTGGTGAAGGTACTCAAAAATGAGCTTTGTACTACTTGGAGTCTGGACAGGCTGATCGGCAATTGTTTAAACCCATAAACAGCTGGGTGGTCAGGGCTTCGGTCTGGGTTTTGAAACTGAGTAGATTAGAGTCGGTCAGGTATTCGTACAAAATTCCCTTGAGGAAACAATGCAAAGTCAGGGTCAGTATTTCCGGATTGGCATCCTGGTTTAACAAGCCTTTTTGTCTTGCTCTGTCGAAATAGGCCTGCAGCAATTGTAGGCTTTCCAACTTGTTGTTCTGATGCTTTTGTTTGAATTGTTGTAATTCACCAGAATAGTCACATTGGTAGAACAGCCTCAATATGCGGGTTCTGGTGGAGTTAGTTTCTAATTCCAGTAACAAGTTAACCACCAGTTCTTTCAATTGTAGTAAGGGATGAGCTGAGTCAGTTTCCAGATCGCGGGTGATGGCCTGGATAAATGGTTCGTGTAGGGCGTCATGCAAAGCATCGAATATTTCGGATTTGTTTTTGAAGTGCCAGTAAACCGCACCGCGGGTGACTTTGGCTTGTTTGGCAATCTCGTCAAGTGAGGTATTGAAATAGCCTTGTTCAGAAAAACAATTGAGGGCAGCCATCAATATGGTCTGTTTGGTTTTCAGGGCTTCTTCTTTGGTTTTTCTCATGCGCTCCATTTTAGCAGATGAATAATATTTTGACAACATACATTCGTGTATGTATAATTGCGATTCAGGTTAAAAATTGTCTTTGTGCCTGAAAAACCCTTTAAAAAATCCAGAAAAAAAGTATGAACATTAAAACAACAGTCGCTCTTATTGTCGTTGCCCTGATTGCTGTCGTCGGTTACCAATGGTTCAAAACCGATGAAACAGGGCCCGCTCAAAATGCCACCGCAGGTCAACCAGCCATTCAAGTGTCTGTCTTGCAAGTTAAACAAGAGCCTGTAACCCTTAAGATGACCCTGCCGGGTCGCACTTCTGCCTATCGGCAATCACAAGTCAGACCCCAAGTTTCAGGTATCATCAAAGAGCGGTTGTTTAAGGAAGGTGCCTCTGTAGAGAAAGGCCAGCAACTGTACCAATTGGATGATGCGCAGTATGTGGCTAATTTGAAAAGTGCCCAGGCCAATTTGCTCAGCGCCAAAGCCAACCTCAAAACCATTCAAGCCAGGTTTAACCGCACCCAATCATTGGAGTCTAGAAAAGCAGTCAGTGAACAGGATCTGGATGATGTGGAAGCCCAATTAGATCAAGCCAAAGCAGACATATCAGTGGCTGAAGCGGCGGTTGCCATCCAGCAAATCAATGTGGACTATACCCGGGTATACGCACCCATTGGTGGTCGAATTGGTAAATCAAATCTGACTGTGGGCGCGCTGGTGACCGCTGGCCAAAGTCAGGCCCTGGCAGTTATCACTCAATTGGACCCCATGTATGTGGACATGCAGGTATCTGGCCAACAAGCCATCTGGATTCAGCAACAAATCAATAATGATGCCACCATCAAGGTTGAGTTGATAGGGCAGGATATGGATCATCCCGCTTCAGGCGTGTTGGAGTTTTCTGATGTGAATGTCAATGAAACCACCGGTTCAGTGGGTTTGCGGGCATTGATGGATAACAGCAGCGGGCTTTTATTGCCTGGCTTGTTTGTTAATGCTGAAATCAGTCTGGGTGAACGTGAAGGTGTATTGGTGCCACAACGGGCAGCCACCCGTACACCGGATGGTGAGCTGAGTGTTTGGGTGATTGATGCCAATAACCAAGCCCACCTCAAAATCATCAAAGTCAATCGCGCCCTAGGAGACCAGTGGGTGGTGATCGAAGGGTTAGAAGGCGGAGAAAGCATTGTGGTTGAAGGTTACCAACGTTTGTCACCGGGTGCCCAAGTGAGCACCGCTCCGTGGTCAGCCCCAGCAGCTTCCAAAACCAATCAAGGAGCTTAACCATGGCCAGATTTTTTATTGACCGCCCGGTATTTGCTTGGGTGATCGCCATCATCATCATGTTGGCCGGGGTGTTGGCCATTCGCACTTTGCCGGTAGAGCAATACCCTAAGATTGCACCGCCAACGGTCTCTGTCAGCGCCTTCTATCCTGGGGCGTCAGCAGAAACGGTAGAAAATGCCGTCACGCAAGTGATTGAACAACGGTTAACCGGTATTGACCAGTTGCGCTATTACAATGCCAGCAGCCAAGATGGTTCAATGACCATCAACATCACTTTTGAGCCTGGGGTGGATCCTGACATTGCCCAGGTGCAAACCCAAAATAAGGTGCAGGGCGCCGTCAGCTTGTTACCGCAGGAAGTACAGGCCCAAGGGGTGTCTGTAACCAAATCAAACAACACCTTCCTGTTGGTGGTTGGTATTTATTCTGAAGATGGCAGCCTCAGTCAAGGCGATTTGGGTGATTTGTTGGCATCAAATTTCAGAGACCCTCTGTCACGCATCAATGGTATTGGTAGTGTGCAAGTGTTTGGTTCACAACATGCCATGCGGATTTGGTTGGACCCAGCCAAACTGTTCAGTTATGGCTTAACTCCCGTTGATGTCCAGGCCGCTATCAGGCAGCAAAATACCGATATTTCAGCAGGCCAACTGGGCGCTTTACCCGCTGTTGAGGGCCAACAAATCAATGCCACCGTCACCGCTCAGTCGCGCTTACAATCCGTCCAGGATTTCAAGAACATCATTTTGCGGGTCAACACCGACGGCGGGCAGGTCCGCTTGGATGATGTGGCTCGGGTTGAGCTGGGTTCAGAATCATACGGAACCATTGCCCGTTACAAACGCATGCCAGCCGCGGGCATGGCGGTGTCTTTGGCTACGGGTGCCAACGCCCTGGATACCGCAGAAGCTGTAAAAGCCAAAGTGACAGAACTGGCTGAATTTTTGCCCGACAATGTCAAAGTGGTTTATCCATTCGACAGCACCCCATTCATTGAACTGTCAATCAACTCGGTGATTCAAACCCTGATTGAGGCAGTGATCTTGGTGTTTTTTGTGATGTTGTTGTTCTTACAAAACCTCAGGGCCACTTTGATTCCTACCATTGCTGTGCCGGTGGTTTTGTTGGGCACATTTGCCATCCTTTCAGCCTTTGGCTTTTCCATCAATGTGTTAACCATGTTTGCCATGGTGTTGGCCATTGGTTTGTTGGTGGATGATGCCATTGTGGTGGTTGAAAATGTGGAGCGGGTGATGAGTGAAGAAGGCTTGCCACCGAAAGAAGCCACCCAAAAATCCATGGACCAAATCACGGGTGCTTTGATTGGTATTGCTGTGGTTTTATCCGCCGTGTTTGTACCAATGGCATTCTTTGCTGGGTCGGCAGGGTCAATTTACCGGCAGTTTTCCATCACCATTGTTTCAGCCATGGGTTTGTCGGTGGTGGTGGCACTGGTGTTGTCACCGTCCTTATGCGCCACTTTGCTTAAACATGATGAAAACCATCAACGCCGCAAAGATACTGGATTCTTTGGATGGTTTAATCGCCATTTTAACAACTTGCGCAGTGGCTATGAACGCACGGCTTCATACATGACCCGCAGAATTTTGCGCTTTGTGGTGTTATACGGTTTGTTGTTGGCCATTGTGGCTTATGTGTTTACTTCCTTGCCTAAGTCATTCCTGCCAGATGAAGATCAAGGCACCTTGTTTGTGATGGTCAATGCCCCGGCAGGCGCCACTGCAGAAAGAACTTTGGAATCGGTTAAACAAGTAGAAGATTATATGTTGGAACAGCAAGGTGACAACGTTGAGCATTTATTTACTGTGGTGGGTTTCAGTTTCAGTGGTGCAGCTCAGAATGCAGCCTTGGGTTTTGTGCGACTGGAGGACTGGTCAGAACGAACAGAAGACCACCAAAGCGTGTTCGCCATAGCGGGTCAGGCTTTTGGCGCTTTCAGCCAGATCAAAGACGCCAGTGCTTTTGCTTTTTATCCGCCATCGATTCAAGAATTGGGTAATGCTTCTGGGTTCGATTTTCAATTGGTGGACCGTGGCGATTTGGGTCATGAAGCGTTGATGAATGCCCGCAATCAATTGTTGGGGATGGCAGCACAAAACCCCATGTTACAAGGCGTGCGACCCAATGGTTTGAATGACGTACCACAATTCAAAATCAACATAGACAATGAAAAGGCGGCAGCCATGGGTTTGGCGTTGGATGACATCAACAACACCCTGCAAATTGCTTGGGGCTCACGCTACGTAAATGACTTCCTGGATCAAGGCAAGATCAAGAAAGTTTATTTACAGGCTGATGCACCGCATCGCATGAAGCCTGAAGACCTGTCACTTTGGTATGTGTCAAATAACCAAGGTGAAATGATTCCGTTCAATCGCTTTGCTACCACCGAGTGGGTCTACGGATCACCCAAACTGGAGCGTTTTAACGGCGAATCTTCTTTGAACATTCAAGGCGGTGCAGCACCTGGTGTCAGTACCGGTGAGGCCATGGATGCGATTCAGGAAATTGTTGATGCTTTACCTGAAGGCATTGAATTGGCTTGGTCAGGCTTGTCATACGAGGAGCAACAAACTGGATCTCAAGCCCCAGCACTGTATGCCTTGTCGGTGTTGATTGTGTTCCTGTCACTGGCCGCGCTGTATGAAAGTTGGGCGGTTCCTTTTGCGGTGATTTTGACTGTACCGTTGGGGATTTTGGGGGCAGTGATTGCCAGTCAAATATTCGGCCTGTCCAATGACGTGTATTTTCAGGTGGCACTGTTGACCACCGTTGGTCTGGCATCAAAGAATGCCATATTGATTGTTGAGTTTGCCAAGGACCTGAAAGACCAGGGCATGGATCTTTTTGAAGCCGTTTCAACTGCAGCAAAACAAAGATTCCGCCCCATCGTCATGACTTCGTTGGCTTTTATTTTGGGTGTTACACCGCTGGCCATTTCGGACGGCGCCGGTGCAGCCAGCCAAAACGCCATTGGTATTGCGGTGATGGGTGGCATGATTGCCTCAACCGTTGTGGCCATTCTGTTTGTGCCGATGTTCTATGTCTTGGTACAAAAGGTGTTCAGAAAGCACCAGGCCTAAAGTTTAATCTCAGCTGTTGTTCTGAGTTTGGGTTCTATCAATCAATTGACCGAAGAAGTCCACGATTTCTTCGGTCTTGATGTCATCATGGCTGGCACCCACCTGAATTTCAGTAAAAACCTGTTCAGCTGTGTCTGTGTCAGCAAAGGGTTTACACAAGGTCAATTGCATTTTATCACTGAGCTGTTTTAAAGCTTGGTTGATGGTTTGGCAGTCAGCTTCGGTTCGCACTTGAAAGCCATTGGTTTGCGGTGTGTCGACCGTCAGCCCATGGACGGTTTTCAACGCCGCCGCGATTTCATTCGCCCGGACAACCCAATTGGGGATCTCAGGCAGGTTTTGATCCATGCCCTCGAGGGCTGTGATTAATGTTGGGAAAGTGGACCACATTTCTGAGCCGAGGCGACTGCGCCAAACCTGGCACGCTTTGATAAAGTCCTGACTACCTGCGAGAACAGCGCCATTGATGGCGCCAATGCCTTTGTACAAAGACACATAGACCGAATCAAAGAGTTTCGCAACCTCAGCAAAAGATTTTTGGTAATAAGGTGCCGATTCCCACAAGCGGGCACCGTCCATGTGCATGATGGTTTGATGCGCATCGCACCATTGTCGCAGTTGCAACAGGGTCTGCCAATCAGGCAGTTTGAAGCCAGCACGTCGCAATGGTAATTCTATTACCAACACAGCCGCGTCTTCATAACCCTTCAAATCGGTCAAGGCCAAGGGATATTGCCTTTGACCCACCAACACGCCTTTCAGACCCATTAATGCTTGGTACGCGTCGTGCTCATCCTGGGCAATGTGTGACTGCGGGTGCAGCAGTACCTGAGCATTGTTGGCTTGTTCACAGTGGACTTTTAGCGCGGCCAATTGACAGGTCACGCCTTTGTTAAAAAACAGGGTGCTGGGTTTGCCAAGCAACTCTGCCATGCGCTCTTCGAGCTCATCCACCAATGGGCCCTGGTTGTAACAATCCGGAGCCATGTCTTGATATTTGGATTGACTCAAAAGGTTAATCCAATATCGGTGGCTGTGTGGGTGCATACCTAAATAGCGCATGGGAATCCTGTTGTGTTATTGGGTTGTAGAACTGCTACCCGCTTTGAAGCGGTTCAGACGCTGTTGTAATTGATCGGTGGGGTGGTTGGTTCCGGTTGAACAAGCGGCAATGCGGCTCAAATGTGAGTAGGGTAATCCTGTTTCTTCATGCCAGTGATTGAAAGCATTTTGAACCTGGGTCAGGTCACGTTTGGATTTGGGGTGGTCAGCTGTTTCGTAACCGGCCTGTTTGACTGCCTGAATCACATCATGGGTGGTGGTAAAGCAATCTTTGCCAACATGACGAAGAAACCAAAAGCCACTGTTGCCACCCAGTCTGGAAGCATGTTTTTTCAAATACAGCATCAGCCCCACTTGATCGGATGGTGGCCAATCGGCCATAAATTGAGCAAAACTGCCATGTTCTTGCCCGGTGAAAAAGACAAAGCTGGCATTGTGCATCATGGCTTTGATGTTGTTCCAATTTCTGACCACCCGTGTGTCATGCATATAAGCTTCCCATTCTTCGGGTGGCTTGAATGCCAACCTTTGGACATCAAAACCGTGAAAAGCGTCTTCAAATTGAGGCCATTTATTTTCAATGACATTCCAATTAAAACCCGCTTGGTTGATGGTTTTGCACATCATGGCAAGGTAACGGTCGTCGCCTTTACTTGCCAGTTCTTTGCTAGACAATACCTTAGGTAAGAGGGAATGTAACTGTGCTTCGCCGCCTTTGCGCTGGACGGCCAGGTCGTAGATGGGTTGAAATGATGTCATGGGCTTATTTTAACCCAAAACCACTTTACTGATTGATCACTAACAGCAGTAGGAGCATGGATATAACCAGCACACTGATGCGGACCCGCAATTGCCAAAACCAGGCCGGTAACAGCCCAGCATTGTGTGCGTGCCTATCTACCAACAAGGCCAGAATTAAGGCCAAAAACAACACCGCAACACCGGTAAAACTGGCAAATGCAAACAAACTCAGCCAAGCTGATAACGCCAGGACATTGCTGACCAAGTAGTAAGGTTTTTGATGCGGTTGTTGAACCGTTATTCCCCATTGAATACCGCCCAAAAAAGCGACAATCACGGCACCATAGGTGTGGGCAATCAAGTAGGATCTGAACCTGGGGTAAGCCATTTCATAGCCAAAAATGGATCCCAAGTTAAAATGACCATAGGCTGCCACTGCCAAGGCATAGGCAAACGGAATGGCTCCAAGGTAAGTCAGCAATTTGGGTTTGAGGTTAGTTGGCATCTAGTAACCTTAAACTGGCTTAAGTCAAAATTTTGTCAAACCAGAACCCAGATACAGTCAGCAGCCTGGCTAGCACACAAATATTCAGGGAATCAAAGACTTATGATAGGTTTTTAGGAATTTTATGAACAACAACCGTGTTCTTAAATGGCATAGAAACATTGAATTTGAATACTCAACGTGTTACGCTATGGGATGGCTGAGGGGGATGGTGAAACACTACACACATTTCCTTTTACACACACACTTGGAAACACCGTCCTCCTCCGTCAATCCTTCAAGCTTCATTGATATTTTTAGGCCCAATCAATTAACTTGTGTCTGTATTGTCACTTAATAGTTTATAAAAATCTACCGCAATTTCTTGCGGTAGATTTGTGCATTTAAATATTATTTATTTAGACATGCTAAATAGGCATACCATTGAGTTTCCGCGGCATCACTGTCATCGTCTCCACCTGAGCCGTCACCATTGCCTTCGGTACTGTTGTATGGATTGTTTTGATCACCACCTGAGCCGTCACCATTGCCTTCGGTACTGCTGTATGGGTTGTTTTGATCACCACCTGAACCGTCGCCATTACCTAACAGCGATAAACATAGGTTGGTATGTGTGCTGGATTGTTGAGAGGGTTCTCCGCCTGAACCATCACCGTTACCGGCGAATGAAGCAGAAAAAGTTACTAAGAAAAAAAAATGCTGATTAATTTGATGTTATTCATGGTTTATTCCTCACTGGGATTGATGTTATAAACGAAAGTCGAAACACCGAGTTCAGAACCCATCTGTTCGACCCTATTTTTTTCAAATTCCGTTTTAACTTCATAGCTGTCAATCAATTGCTGAATTTCCAGCCACTGCTTCCTTAAAAGTTGCTTGAGTTCATTTCTGGCTTGGTCATGACTTTCAGGTTTGATGTGCCAGGAACGATATGTTTGTTGAAAGTTTTCATCTTGAGGCTGTTTGGCCCGGTAATTGCGCAACAATGTGTGGGTGAACCGCTCCATGACATTGGTGAACAGCTGCAGCATTTTTTCTTTGGTATTGATGTGATTTAACGGGACAGATCGGATGAACTTGATGGTGTTGTCATCAACCTTTTCAATGATACCGCGCTTGATCATGTAATCCAAAAAACTTTGCGAGGTCAGTTGTTTAGTTGACGGTTCCAATTGATAAAAAACACTGGTGAAAGAACTGTTTTTGCCTTTGATCTTCATGGTCATGTTTTCATTGCGAGAACATATTTTTTTCACCGCTTCTATCATTTCTCCGAAAAATGATTTGATGGCAAATTGTCGATTTTTCTTAACGCCTTTGAGCGTGTTTTCAATCACGGTTTTGGTGAAACCGGTGTTCATGATGATGTCACTGATGCGATTGGTTTCTTCATTGACATGGGAGATGTATGCATCAACAAAACTTTCAATGAAGCGTTGGCCATTGATATCCATTTCAAAAAAGAACTGGCTCAAGGCTTCAAAATATTGTTCAGCCAATTGATAGCCGTCGTATGTGTGGTTTAATTTATCGAGTTGTTCATGTGTCATGATTTTTACCGCAGACTTTTACGGTAGTTTATCACGAGAGTCAGTTATGTGGTGCTTTTGGCACCATAATATTCAGTAAATATCGGCTTTTTAGAAGAAAATTTGCCCATTAATCATTGGAAATCATGTCGCCTATCGTTTGATTGGCAATGACTGGACAATTAGTGGCAGGTAGTTATTTATTAGGCAGCAGTCTGTTGTTGCAAAAATTAGGCCACCAAACCCGTTTCATTTAAGTACCATAAGCAGCAATTTTTCCGCCGCACTGTGACCAAATTCATCGCTACTGTCTTGGAAATCACTGAGCTCTGGTAATTGAGACTCACTGATTAAATGCATCACTTTCGGGTGGATGTAATAATCTTTACAAACACTGGGCGTGTTACCAATCTCATCGGCCACCAAGCGTAACAATGTGGGCGTTAATTGACGCCGGGGATTGCGCTGTTTTTCTTCAACCGCGGCGGGGTGGTACTCGACTGCCAGTCGTGTGGCAGTCCAGGTTCTGAAATCTTTGCAATAGAACTGCTTTTGGGACACTTCTTGCAGGTATTCATTGACTTCTTCACTGTCAATATTCTGCCAATTTTGCTGGGCATCAAGGTAGCGAAAGATTTCATATCCGGGTTGCTCAGCTGAAGCCCTGATGGATTGAATCAAATCCTCATCATCGATGTAGACTTCCCGGGTTTGATTGCTTTTGCCCTGGTAGTTAAACACCAATTGATCGCCGTCAATGGTCATGTGTTTGCGTCGCAAAGTGGATAGCCCGTATGATTCATTCTCATCGGTGTAGCGTTGATTCCCGATGCGGATGCCGGTGTGATCCAAGATTTGTAAAATCAATGCCATGACTTTTTCTTTTGGCCACCCTGGTGCATCGATGTCTGACAAACAACGTTGGCGAATTTTCGGCAGGGATTGGCCAAAATCTACCATGCGGCTGAATTTTTCTTGCTGTTGTTGGCGGTGCCATTGGTCGTGGTAGATGTATTGTTTTCGCCCTTTTTTATCGCGTCCTGTCGCTTGCACATGACCATCAGGCCATTGAGAGATCATCACCTCTGTCCACATCGGTGGAATGATCAGTTTTCTTAAGCGTTTTAAGGTGTCTTTGTCCTTGATTCGCTCGCCATCATGGTCCATAAAACTGAAGCCACGACCCCATTTCACGCGGGTGATGGTAAACATTTCGTCGTTGACTTGTTTGAGCTTACTCATGGCTAAATCAGTGTTTTATATACACCGTTTTCTTGTTGATAAATTCCATGATGCCATCTTTGGCCAGCTCCCTGCCATAGCCTGATATACCGGTACCGCCAAAGGGGAGTCTGGGGTCAGATTTAACCAGTTCATTGACAAACACCGCGCCGTCTGGGAATCGATGTAATTTTTGTTTCACAAAATCAATGTCTTGGGTGCAAACGGTGACACCAAGGCCAAAATCTGTATCTGTGGCCAGTTCAATGGCATGCTCACGGTCATTGGCACGGATGATGGGAGCCAACGGACCAAAGGTTTCGGCTTGCATAATCGGCATATCAGGGTTAACTTCAGTGACCACTGTGGGCTCAAACATCGGACCCTCATGCTGACCGCCCAATATCACCTGGGCGCCTTGGTTGATTGATTGTTGTAGCAGCTGCATTAAATCTTCAGCCAAGTCGGCTCTGGCCATGGGTCCCAAGTCAGTAGACTCATCGGTGGGGTCTCCCACCTTCAGTTGTTTAACATGATGGATAAATCGTTCGACAAATGCGTCATAAATTTGAGTTTCAACCACAAATCTTTTGGCGGCAATGCAGCTTTGGCCGGTATTTTGGAACCTGGCTTGAACTGCCAATTCAGCGGTGTCTTCGAGATTGGCATCAGCCAGCACAACAAAAGCATTGCTGCCGCCCAGTTCCAGCACTGATTTTTTGAGTTGTTGGCCAGCGTCAGCAGCCACCGACCTACCGGCTTGTTCACTGCCGGTGAGGGTCACAGCTTTGATGGCAGGATTTTTCAGTAATTCAGCAACCTGATCATGGTCTATCCGCAGACTCTGAAACACATGGGCAGGAAAACCTGCTTGTCGAAACACTGCTTCAATGTTCAATCCACTGCGCATCACATTACTGGCATGTTTGAGTATGCCGGTGTTGCCTGCCATTAAATTGGGTGCAGCGAAGCGAAACACTTGCCAAAAAGGGTAATTCCAAGGCATCACTGCCAATACTGGCCCAAGCGATTCATAGCTAACAAAACTTAAATCGGCATCTGTCTCAATGGTATTATCGGCCAGAAAGTCAGCGGCATTTTCGGCATAGTATTCGCAAACCCAGGCACATTTTTCAATTTCCGCAATGGCCTCGGAGATGGGCTTGCCCATTTCAAGCGTGATGTCTCGAGCATATTTTTGTTTGTTGTTTTTGAGCACTTCAGCGGCTGCATGCATGCATTTTGCTTTTTGCTGCATGGGAATTTCGCGCCATTCCAAAAAAGCTTGTTCACTGTTGTGAACGGCTTGTTCAAGTTCGCCATCGGTTAATTGATCAAATGTCTCAAGTAGTTGTTGGTCGTATGGATTGATGCTTTTGAACTTTGACATCGCTGGTATCCGCTAAACAAAGCTTTATGTTATCAATTGGGGTGTGAAAGACGTGGTAAAGAACCCAGGTTCAGATTTGTAGTTTGCTTAGTTGAAGCCATCAGCAAAAATCACGTCGCTGAAATAGGGCACAAGGAAAAAATTCATGGCTTCGCTCATCATGTCATTTCGCAGCCCAGCGTGGGTAATCGTTTCGAAAGGGAAACCCAAATGAATGAATCGATACACGCCGGTATCCGCATAAGTGCAGGCTGATCCAGAAGACACATAAACCAAACAACTATTGGCACCTGGCATGGGACTGAGGACATCGGCAAACTCAACCGCATAACTGTCACCGGTACCGTCATCAAACTCAAGCTGGCTGAGTTGTGAGAATGGGGATCCAGCCACACCACTGGCTTGGTGGCTGTTGGCCGCATCGGCCACATAAGCCGTCAGTAGGGTGTTTTGATAAAAGTCCTGGTCGACTTGAGAGCCCAAAAAATCCAGGTCCCAGGCGATTTCTGCACCGCTGATAAATAGCTGTCCACCGCCAATCAGGTATTGGACTATTTGAGCCTGTTCACTAACGCTCAGGGTTTCACCCAAGCTGGACTCTTCGCCCAAGATCCATAGGGTGACCGGATAAGTTGTGGCGTCGATATCCAACAATTCATCTTCTATTAATTCATTGCTGATGCTGTCAAAACCAACCCCTGCCTCATGGATGGCTTGGCCATGTTGAATGATGTAATCGAAAGTGTTCATTTGCGATAAATACATGCGATCCACAAAACCGCCGATATCGGGCATGTCTTGGTAGATCAGCTGGCCGGAATTGAGTCGATCAAAGCCATTGACCACCAGCACCCGGGTTTCATTTTCATAAGCGACACGGCTGGCCAATGTTTCCGTAGCCAGTGACAAACCACCGGGGTTACGGGCCTTTACTTTGACGTAGTGAATTTCACCTGGTGTCAGCCCGGTCAAATGCAAACTCAGGCCGTTGACGACCGTACCGTTGTCAAAGTTTTTGCCATCTGCTGAAAAATAAACCAGGTAATCAACCGCTGCATCCCCAGCCAGATTGAGGCCGTCAACCAGCGGCGCCTGCCATTGGACATGCAGTTCGCCTGTTGCGGGGGAAGTGATCTGTAGGTGGGTGGGAGGTTCCGGTAACAAAGTGTATGTCAGGCCATCGCGTGCTGCAAAGTATTTGACGATGCCCTGATAAATAGCCCGTGCTGCCAATTTTCGAAATTGCGGGTGTCGCAAAGCATCGGCGTCAGATGCATTGTCGTGAAAGGCCAGTTCCAACAGTACTGCTGGCATCTCGTCGTTGTGGTTGGGATTCACTTCACCAAAATACGCCGACCGTTTGCCGCGGTCAACCCAGTTGATGTCCCACCCGCTACGGATGTCATTGATTAATTCATCATGAATGGCGGTTTGTAAATCGGCTGATCCCGGGTGAGACTGGTTGGGGTCATAAGTGCCATCGGGTGGGTTGCTGGAGTAGATATAGGAGCTGGTGCCACGGGCGTTACCAGTGGCGGCATTGGAATGCCAGGAGACGTACACTGAATCTTCACTGCTGTAATGTTCCCAGTCGGCAAAGCGGGAACGGGCAGTGACATCACCGCTTTGATAAACACTGCTGTTGGCGCCCTGATATTGGGTCCAAGTTCGCGCCCCTTCCTCCCAACGTGGGTGACCGCTGAGTACATTGTGGTATTCACCCATGACATCGCCCATGCCACCACCCAAACGCACGGCATCGGCTGACACCGTGGTACCCGATTGAGCCGATTGGTTACTGAGTATGATGGCATGGTCTCCACCTGCCACAAAGTAGAAGTTACCCAAATAATTCCACACGTAGCGGTGTTTGGTTTGGTCTACCACAAATTGGGTATCAATACCGCCATGCCTGACGGTGTATTTGGCATCACTGGCGCGGTTGCCGATACCTGAGTAGGACACAAACACGTCGTAAAGACCCGATTGTTGAATCACTGGGGTCCAGACCGCACGCGCGGTTTCTGTGGGGCTGGTGGTGATAACGCGATCACTGCCGCCGTTGTCTCGAAAGGGGTCATCAGTGGGTGAGTAAGGTGCCTGGAAATTAGCAAAGCCATTGGCGCCACTGTTGGCAAACCACTTACTGTCACCAATCTCCTGGTAAGTGCCATTGTTGGGGTGATTGAGGCCATCGGCATCATCCACAATCACCATGTTGGTGTTGAGGTCCCGTTCCCTCAAGGTAAACACCTCTGCGCCAGCATGGTGCAGGTATTGCAATAGGTATTGGTTGATGCCTTCGGCGTTGACAAAATCCTCGACAATGTCGTGGGTGATGCCACGTTGGGTTGACCATTCACGAAAATCATCATAATCAATCCAGCCATGGGCTTGTGAGATGAACAGGGTTTTTTCACTCAAGTCAGTCACTGAGCCATTACTTGATATGGGTGCGTGTGAGTAGGCCATTGACCTCATATCGTCTGCTTTGTCTGGAACGGGTGGAATATTCAACAAGCTCGACAACGATACCGACTTACCCGCCACATCGGTACTGAAATGAATGTGTTTGATATCAGGTGCCAGCCATTCACTGTTGAGGTCAATCAAGCGACTGAGTTGTTCCAATTGCGGTTCTGACAGGGTCCATTCTTCATCAGCATGTGCAAAATCCAGTTTGATGATCAAGTGACTTGCTATCACCGCCGCATGTTTGACCCGAACTGCTGTTGGCAACAAATCGGAACTGGTGGTTGTGCCCTGGTTTTCTAAAATCAGTTTGAGTTTTTCAACCAGTGTCAGATTGGTGTTGTGCCATGCTCTGGGCAAGTCTGACCAGTTGCCTTGTTGGGCAATGATCTGGCAAAAACTGGTGTTGCAAAAGACCATGAAAACCACTGTCAACCACAAGCGCCAGGGTGGCCAGTGATCGTGATATTCAACGGTTTTTGATGTCGACACCATGGTTTTCAGTATACCGCAATTCAACTAACCTGCCATGGCCAAGCAGACCGCAAGGGCAGAAATTTTCATGATTAGGCAGAAATATTCAGTCTACCAATACGAACCTGTGGGGCTAAAGTAAAGTCTTTGAATGCGGAGGACAAGATGCAAAAACACGTCATAAGTGCATGCCTGATTTGGCTGTTGTTGATGGGGTGGGCCCATGCTATTACGCAGTCGGCATCTACCCAGTCGACACCTACCCAGTCGGCAACCACGCAGTCGGGCTCCGGTTACGTGCTCAACAAGGGCACTTTAAGTACCGCCACCCATCGAAGCCAGCAAGGACCCTTTGAAATCAAGGCTTTGGTTGGCGAAACGGGTGTTGGCTTACACAGCAATGGCCAAGGACCACATCAGTTAATCAGTGGTCTGATACAGCCGAACTACGATTTAATTTTCAAAAATGATTTGGAGTGAAAAATGTCTGATTTAAAGAGTTTCAAAACCCAGTTTGTGTCACCGATGTGGGTCTTTTTCATCCTGGCTGTTGGGGCCTGTGTTGCCAACGCCGATGACCAGAGAGGAATCGCCATTGATATACCCACGGCCTTTAACTATCAAGGTGAATTGATTTTTAATGGTGAGCCTGCTAACGGTACATTTGATATGATTTTTGGTTTGTTTGACACACCAGCTTCAGGCATGGATTTTCAATTTGCTGAAGTTTCGCAAACGGTTTTTGTGACCGATGGTTGGTTCAGTACCGAAGTAGACTTTGGTGACAATACCTTTTTTGGTGAGAGGGCTTGGTTGGAAGTTATCGTCATTGATCCAGCCACCTTGGATGAGGTCGTTTTGGGCCCCAGAATGGCGGTCAATTCGGTGCCGTACGCACAAATGGCTGAACAGGTCATCCCCAATTCAATCACCAGCCAACAACTGTCTAATTCAGCCGTTCGCAATCACAACGTCGAAGACAACACACTGCGTCTGGAAAAGTTCAGTACATCAGGTGCCACAGCGGGTGATGTGATTCAATTCAATGGCTCAACGTGGGAATTTGCTGCACTTGATACCAGCAGCCCCTGGCAAGTGGCAGGCAGTGACATCAGTTACACCGCCGGTGATGTGGGCGTAGGTACTGCGTCGCCAGCGGCTAAGTTTCATTTTCATGGGACGGCAGATGATGAAATAAGAATCAGTGGCACCAGTGGGGCGCCGGCCTTACACTTCAGGCGCAACAACAACGGTGCTGATTGGTATTTGAAAATTGACCCTGAAAGCAATGCCTTCTATTTCCAAGAAGAGAATGACAGCGTTGAAAAAATCATGACCATCAATCCCTCGGGTGAAATCACACGCAAAAAGCAGGTAAAAACCATTTATTTGGGTTACCAAGCCTTTACTGCAGCGGCATCTGAGTACCAATTTGAGACGGCTAACTTCTTGGGCATGACGGGTTTGAAGGCCACTGATTTGGGCGCTGGTCCAGCAGTATTTCACAGCAATTTGTCTTTACCAGCCGATGCAACCATAACGGCTTTTGAGATGATGGCAGGTGACAATTCTCCGGCTGGGGCAGTGGTGAGCCGGCTGGGTTTTCACGGTTTCGGGTCCACCAACGGTGGTTTGGTGTTAAGCACAGTGACTTCGACCAACAGCCCCTACGGTAATGTCCACAGTGATTCATTAGATCACGCGGTGAGTGATGATCGAAGTTACTATGTGGTGGTTGAACTGGATGCCGTTGACCACGTCAGCCAAGATGTGATTTTCGGTGGCATCAGGGTGACTTACGAAACCACTGTTTTATAAACCATTTAACTTGATTCAAACGCAACCGCCAAGGACACAACCGCCAGAGACAGGCTGGTTGCGTTTTTTTGGCCATTTTGATTCGGTGTAAGTGGCTGTAATAACAAGTAATATGACTGCCAATGAAAGCTTGAAAAATGGCGCTGAAACCCCACATTTCACCCATTGAAAATACTTTAATACATCGCTCATGGCAGCAAAAAACTATTATCAGGTGTTGGGGGTCGAGAAATCAGCCAGCCAACAAGAAATCAAAAAAGCCTATAAAAAACTGGCACGCAAATACCACCCTGATGTGAATCCCAATGATCCGCAAGCTGAAACTCGGTTTAAAGAAATCAATGAGGCCTATCAGGTCCTGGGTAAAGCTGAAAACCGCAAAAAATACGATCAGTTGGGCGAACACTGGCAACAGGCCGGTGCCTATGAAAAGGCGCGACAGTCTGCCGGCTCAGGTGGGCAGTACCAACACCAGCAATACCGTTCTGGTGGTGGACCTGAGGAAGCAGACTTTGCTGAGTTTTTTGAGTCAGTGTTTGGACAAGGGGGTGCTAGCAGCGGGAGCCGCTATGGTTTTGGGGGACAACAAGCGCGTTTTCGGGGTGAAGATGTTCAGGCCGAATTAACCCTGCCACTAACCGAAGTGATGCACAGCCAAAAAAGAACCTTATCGATCAACGGTAAAAATGTGCGCATCACAGTACCTGCTGGTGTCACCGATGGCCAGCGCATCCGTTTGAAAGGTTTTGGGCAACCAGGTTCCAATGGTGGCCCCAACGGTGATTTGTATGTGCGTTTTAACATTGAAAATAACACCGCGTTCAAAAGGGACAAGGCCAACCTGTACCGCACCGTCAAGTTGGATCTATATACCGCTGTGCTGGGTGGTGAAATCATTTTAGATACGCTGGATGGTCAGGTTAAATTGAGCATCAAACCCGGTACCCAAAACAACAGCCAGGTTAAGCTCAAAGGCAAGGGTTTCCCCAAATACAAACAAGATGAAGTCAAAGGCGATTTGTATGTGACTTATCATGTGCAAATCCCCACCAAGCTGTCAGAGCGGGAACTTGAATTATTTGCACAACTGAGGGACATGTCATGAGTGATAACCAACCCTTAACCATCAATATCATTTGTCGTCATTATCGGATAGAACCTGTTTTTATTGAACAATTGGAAGAAGTGGGTTTACTGGAAATAGAAGACCTGCAAGGTCAAAAAGTGGTGCCTGAAAACCAAATCAGCAGACTGGATCGCATGGTGCGCATCCACCACGATTTAGAAGTGAACCCGCAAGGCATCGATGTGGTGTTAAACCTGCTGGACAGGATTGAAGCGCTGGAACAATCCCTGAATGATGCCATGAACCGCTTGTCTATCCACGAGTGAGACAGTGGTCAACCGTCAGCATTGAATCATCGAATTGGTTCGCATTTATAAGTGGGTTGCGTGGTTCCGGTTTTTTTGTCTTCATCATCTGACTTGATGATGATTTCGGTGGCATAAACCGGTTCATAACCCACCTGGCAGTGAGGTTGTCGTTTGTTGTTGGCTTGCTGGGATGGGTCCAATGGGTCAATGGGATCTGAGGCGCAAGCCACCAGGCCCAAAGCGAGAAGACAAATTGAAAGCAGTTTCATGGCTATGTGATTTAATGTATATGTGATATTTGAGTTTAGCAAACCCAGCGGCATGACGGTGTCAAAATCAGCATATTTTTAATTGCTTCAAAAAACTTGGCCTGGGTACGCCAGCAGATAACCAACTCACTGTCCCAATTTGACTTGTTGTTTACCTGGAACAGCCAAGCTTTGACTGCTTATGCAAGCAACGGCATGGTCAGTGACTTTGCTGATGTATTTCAGCTGTTGTGGCATGTATTTTAGACCGATTTGGTGGTACAATATCGCCGCTCATTTTCCGAGGTCAAACTCGCCAGAGCAACGATTCTTCAGGGGGACATCCTGCTTGAGTCCACACAAATCATTGAATGAACTTGACCCTGGATGCTGACAAGCTAGCGACTGTCCTCGGGACAAGCCGTATGACTGGTTCAGGCCCAGGCCCACCAAACAATATAAAAAGGTATACCTATGACACGCAAAGTCTCCATGTTTATCGACGGTCAGTCCGTCATCAGCGAATCAAATGACTGGATGGATGTGACCGATCCAGCCACCAATGAAGCCATTTGTCAGGTGCCCATGGCCACCGAAGCCGAAATGGAACGGGCCATAGCCTCTGCCAAAAAAGCTTTTGAAACTTGGAAAGACGTGCCGGTCACCAAAAGGGCACGGATGATGTTGAACTTTCAGCATTTGCTGAAAGAACACCACGATGAATTGGCAGAAATTTTGGCTGAGGAAACCGGTAAAAACTTTGAAGATGCCAAAGGCGATGTTTGGCGTGGCATTGAAGTAGCCGAACATGCCGCCAACATCCCATCAATGATGATGGGTGAAACGGTAGAGAATGTGGCTTCCAAAGTGGATACCTATTCCTTGATTCAACCGCTGGGTGTCTGTGCAGGCATCACGCCATTTAATTTTCCGGCCATGATTCCTTTGTGGATGTTTCCGATGGCGGTGGTTTGCGGTAACACCTTTGTGTTGAAACCGTCTGAGCAAGACCCCAATACCCCGATGCGTTTGGCAGAGCTGTTTTATGAAGCGGGTTTTCCAAAAGATGTTTTGCAGGTGGTTCATGGTGGTAAAGACCAAGTGGATCAAATCCTTAATCATGACGACATCGAAGCCATCTCGTTTGTTGGCTCGGTACCTGTCGGAGAACACATCTACAAAACCGGTACGGCTAACCTGAAACGCGTACAAGCTTTTGCTGGGGCCAAAAACCACATGGTGGTGATGCCGGATGCCAACAAAAACCAGGTCATCAATAACATTGCTGGTTCATCTTGTGGTGCTGCTGGTCAACGTTGTATGGCCATTTCTGTGGCTGTTTTGGTGGGTGAAGCCAAAGACTGGATTGATGAAATCAAAGGCAAAATGGCAGAAATGAAGCCAGGCCACTGGGAAAAGCCTGAATCATTTTACGGTCCCTTGATTTCACCACAAGCCAAAGCCAAGGTGGAAGGTCTGATTCAATCAGGTGTGGATGAAGGCGCTCAATTGTTATTGGATGGACGTGGTTACGAGGTTGAGGGTTACCCCAATGGCAACTGGTTAGGTCCCAGTTTATTTACTGATGTCACCACAGACATGCGCATTTACAACGAAGAAATCTTTGGTCCCGTGTTGTGTGTGATGACGGCAGATACTTTGGAAGAGGCCATCGAATTAATCAACAACAACCCTTACGGAAACGGCACCTCATTGTTCACTTCCTCGGGTGCGGCTGCCCGAAAATTCCAACATGAGATCAAGGTCGGCCAAGTGGGCATCAACATTCCCATTCCTGTGCCCCTGCCATTCTTCTCATTCACTGGCTGGCGCAAATCGTTCTATGGTGATCAACATGCCTACGGTAAACAAGCCGTGCGTTTTTACACCGAAACCAAAACCGTGACTTCGCGATGGTTTGAGTCTGATATTCCAGACGATGCCGCACCGAATGCCACCATCAACCTGTAACGAGGAATTGAGTATGGATTTTGAACTGAGCGAAGACCAACAAGCATTTGTCGATGCCGCCAAAGAGTTTTCAGCCAAAGAAATGGCGCCACATGCGGCCAAATGGGACGAAGAAAGCTTTTTTCCAGTTGATGTGATCAGAAAAACCGGGGAGCTGGGTTTCCTGGGCATTTATTCACCTGAAGCCTACGGTGGCTTGGGTTTGAGCCGTTTGGATGCCTCGCTGATATTTGAGGAAATGTCCAAACATTGCACCTCAACCACAGCTTATTTAACCATCCACAACATGTGTGCCTGGATGTTAACCACTTTTGCCAGCGAATCATTGGCAGCTGAGTGGGGACCCCGGTTAACTTCTGGTGAATTGTTGGCTTCTTACTGCCTAACAGAACCAGGACACGGGTCTGATGCCGGAAATTTGAAAACCACCGCCAACAAAAGTGGTGACAGCTATGTGCTGAACGGCAGCAAAACATTTATTTCTGGTGCTGGCTCAACCGAAGTTTTGATTGTTATGGCTCGCACTGGCGAAGCCGGCCCCAAAGGCGTATCTTGCTTTTTGGTGCCCGCCGATGCAGATGGCATCACTTACGGTAAGAAAGAAAACAAAATGGGTTGGAATTCCCAGCCGACCCGCCTGATCACCTTTGAAGACGTGAAGATCCCAGCCGGGAACCTGATTGGTCAAGAGGGTGAAGGCTTTAAGTTTGCCATGAAAGGTCTGGATGGTGGTCGCATCAACATTGCTTCCTGTTCTTTGGGTACCGCACAAGCCGCAGTCAATGAAGCGCAGGCTTATATGTTGGAGCGCAAACAATTTGGTAAAACCTTGGCGTCTTTTCAAGCGTTACAGTTTAAACTGGCTGATATGGTTACCGAATTGATAGCAGCGCGACAAATGGTGCGGCTGGCAGCAGTCAAATTAGACAACAAGCACCAGCAAGCTTCGGCTTATTGTGCCATGGCCAAACGCTTTGCCACCGATGTGTGTTTTCAAATTTGTGATGAAGCACTGCAACTGCATGGTGGTTATGGCTACATAAAAGAATACCCGTTGGAACGCCATGTCCGCGATACCCGCGTACACCGGATCTTGGAAGGTACCAATGAAATCATGCGGCTGATTATATCCCGCAAAGTCTTACAAGAAGGGGCCACCGAGGTGATCATTTGATGACTGAAAGTAACGCACATTTATTAAGTGAACACGTAGAAGCCAGCTTGGTTGAAGCTGATTTCGGTTTGCTGGGTAAAATTGTTTTGAACAAGCCCAAAGCTTTAAATGCCTTGTCGACTGACATGATTGAAGCTTTACAAGCCACGCTGGATTTGTGGGCCGAAGATGAACGCGTCAAAGTGGTGTGGATAGAAGGCGAAGGTGAAAAAGCTTTTTGTGCCGGAGGCGACGTGGTGATGCTCTATCACTCAATGCAGGAAACTGCTGAAGGTGAGGTCCCCGCCAAAGCGCATGAGTTCTTCACCAAAGAGTACCAGCTTGATCAAACCATTCATACCTACCCAAAACCTGTCATCATTTATGCCGATGGCATAGTCATGGGTGGCGGTTTGGGTGTGGCCGCAGCGGGTTCACACCGCATTGTCACTGAACGTTCGATGATAGCCATGCCAGAAGTGACCATTGGGTTGTATCCTGATGTCGGTGCTTCCTGGTTTTTCAATCGCATGCCCGGCCGTTGTGCTGAATTTTTAGGCATGACTGGTGCACGCATGAATGCCGCCGATGCCTTGTTCACTGGCTTGGCTGATTTTGCTGTGGCCACCGATGACCTGGCTGACATGCAACTGGCCATATTAGAATCTGATGGCAGCCACGATGGCATCACTGCTGCCATCCAGTCGGTACAAATGGAACAGCGGGTCCATGAATCGGCCTTGTGGGTAAACTATGAACTGATCAATGAACTGATGGCACCGGTTAACTTGGTGGATGTGGTTCAACAATTCAAAGATCTGGAAACCGAAGACAAGTGGTTATCAAAAGCTGCTGCCGGTTTGTTGCATGGTTGTCCCATGACCTTGTATTTGGTGCGTGAACAAATCAAACGGGCTCGCTACATGAGCCTGGCTGAAGTGTTTGCCATGGAGCTGGTGGTTTCCACCCAGTGCGCCATGCACCCTGATTTACCTGAAGGCATACGCGCTTTATTGATAGATAAAGACAACCAGCCTCAATGGAGCGTCTCCGACGTTGCCGACATCACGCCGGCAATGGTGGAAGCCTATTTCACTGAACCACAACTCAACTAACAGGCAGGAACTAACATGAGTCAACACATTGCATTTATCGGTTTGGGCAACATGGGTGGCCCGATGGCTAAAAACTTACTGAAACATGGATTTGAAGTCACCGTTTATGATTTGAATAAGGACGTGATGGCGGATTTGAAACAAGCCGGAGCTGGTGCAGCAGATAATGCCAAATCGGCCGTGAAAGAGGCTGATGTCATCATTTCTATGCTGCCCAATGGCGCCATTGTTAAATCTTTATACACCGGCAACAACGGTTTGATTCATGACGTCAAAGAAGGCGTGTTAATCATCGATTCATCGACCATTGCCGCCGACGATGCCAGAGCCGTGGCCAAAGCCTGTGAACAAAAGGGCATCCGCATGATTGATGCGCCAGTTTCAGGTGGTACCGCAGCTGCGGAAGCCGGCACCTTGACCTTTATTTGTGGTGGCGAAGCGGCGCACTTTGAAGCGGCCAAAACGGTACTCAGTGCTATGGGCAGACACATCTTTCATGCCGGTGCGTCTGGGGCTGGTCAAGTGGCTAAAATTTGTAACAACATGCTGTTGGCCATTCACATGATAGGTACTGCTGAAGCGCTGAACATGGGTGCTTCCCAAGGCCTGGACCCGAAAGTGATGTCCGAAATCATGAAAGCCAGCTCTGGAAACAATTGGTCATTACAAGTCTACAACCCTTATCCTGGGGTGATGCCCAATGTGCCCGCCAGTAATGACTACAACGGTGGTTTTATGGTTAATTTGATGAGCAAGGATTTGGGTCTCTCGCAAGAACTGGCCGCTAAGTCCAACAGTGCCACGCCACTGGGCGCCTTGTCAGCACAGCTGTACCAGATTCACCAAGCCGCCGGTTCAGGTAATAAAGACTTCTCCAGTATTTTGAAACTGCTGCAAAAGCAATGAGGCTTACCGGTTAATCACCGGAACTGGGATCAATTGAACGGCTTGTCATTAATAAGGTAACTGAGCCTGTCGAAGTGTGGGTGAGAACTGTCAATTCCAGATCACTGAGCCTGTCGAAGTGTTCTCAAACATGAACAAAAACCCCAACGACATCCGCAGTGTTAGTCCAATGTTGATAAGGGGAGGCGCTTGAAGGGCATGTGTGAACGGCTGAACAGCGTTCACTGGTGCTGTACACACCCTTCAAGCACTTGACTGTTATCAGGGTTGCTTAATCGCCTGAAGTGGGCCCTGAAGTGGGTTTGTTCAATGAGTGGGCTGATTCAATGGCAGCAGCAGCCTGTGCTCTGATCAAGTCTTTGAATTGCATTTTCAGCTCAATTGCAGCTTCACCTTGCAAGGCGTCAATGGTAACAGCAGCCCATTCATTGCGATCAATCAACAAAGAAGGGGCGGTAACCAAGTGGTATTGCCCGTCCTCTGCCAATTTCTGAATTTTAATTTCTGCCAAAACCTGTTCGTGTTCCTTGGCATCATCTTCCCAACCAAAAAACGTGGTTTTGATGTCCAGTTGGTGGTCACCGAAGGCGATGCTGGACTCTTGCTCGTTGTGTACTGTCATGGAAGCTTTTTGGGTGGTGCTTTGGCTGCCAGGTTTGTCGTTTTCGGTGGCAACGAACTCAATGTTCATTTTCATCACAGCATCTGAAAACTGTGTGGTGGCCCAGCTTTGAGCCAATAAACCACCAAAAACCATTGTGGTAAATAAACTCACCTTGATGAATGCTGTGATGTGGTTGTGCTTAAACATGATCTTTTCCTGCCTTTATCGTTCGTTGTTACCCCTATTAACGCTTCAGACTTTAAAAAGTTACGGAGGTTCATCAATTAAACAATTTATTTTCTAACCATTCGGCCGGATCCACACAGTAGTATTTTTTTAACAAGGCATACAAGTCCGGGTGCTTGCGTTTGAAAGTCCGGGGTTGTTCAAAGAAATGTTCAGTGGTCACCGCAAAAAATTCGGCCGGGTTGGTGGCGCCGTAATGATCAAAAAAACTGGGGTCATTCATGGCAGCATGTTTTTTGAGCTGTTTGAATTCTTTGCTCATGACCTGTGCCCACGGTCTGATCAGGTGCTGATCCAACACCGGTCGGCCATCACCACCGCCATCAGCTTGATCCAACTGATGAGCAAATTCATGGATGACCACATTGTTGCCATCACGGGCATTTTTGCCACCGTGGATGGCATCAGACCATGACAGAATCACCGGTCCACGGGTCCAGGATTCGCCCAAGTGGTGGCCCGGCTTTTCGTGATTGGGGTTTTTGAAACCTGCCGGATAAACCATGATGGTCCGTAAGTGTGGAAAATACCGGGTTTTGCGATTCAATAACAACAAACACGCTTGGGCGGCGATGGTGACTCGCATTTCATCAGTCACTTCCAATCCAGCGTGACCGGAAAAATATTTTTCCGATAAGAACACATTCACATGGCCTAACAATTCACGCTGTAGATCTGCTGGCAAAAAGTGATAAATAGCCACATTGTTTTTGATCACTTCAACCCAGGGTTCAGGCGTATCCAAAGCAAAAACCCGTTGGCGACGGCGCTGTTTCAACCACCAGCGTACGCCGACAATCAAAGCCAAGGTCGTCAAAATGTATAGGGTGTATTTAAGGGCCGTAATCATGGGCGGTTTATTTTTTGAAGTTATAGTAACATACCAACAATGAATGCCACATGCTAATGGAGCACACCATCACCAACTGCCAGTACAACCTGAGACGACTGTTAGAAGAGGATTTCAGCTTCGTCAATGACCTGTATTCAAATCCAAAAATCATGACATATATTATTGAACCATTGCATGATCAAGCCATTAAGAAGATGTTCAATAAAATGCTGGCAGAAATGACCGCGAAAAGATCACTTTATTATGTAATTGAATCCCAAGATGGCTTGAAAAAAGCAGGGCTCATCAGTGCACTTTGGTACCCAGAAGACCGGTCAATCGTAACAGGCACAATAATTGATAATAAATTTCAAAATAAAGGGCTCAGTGTGTGGGCTCAATTTGCAGTAATGGACAGAGCAAAAAAACATTTTCCAATCAATAAGTGTACGGTCTTTGTGGACAAAGAAAATGAAGCCGCAAATGCCAGTTGTCGTCGCATTGGCTTTAAGCATATCAAAAACAATTCTACATCTATCAAAAACAAAAATTCTAATCAATGGGAATACGAATTATAGGGTTAAAACTATAACTCAAACGGATAATTGAACAGGTCTTATGGAACCCGTCAAATGTGATTTAGCATTCAGGTTTATTAGTAAAAATTTTTACACTTCAGTATACAAAGTTTTATAAAAGGCTTTAAACACACTGAAGATAAATAAGTTGTTACAACTTATTAAGGCGTGATATGATTTTTTACCGCAAAAATAACAATTCACGTTAACTAAAAAAAGAGGATATTTAATGAAAATTAATGTAGCCATGCTAGAAAAAGTCGGTCAGACCATGTCCATAAAGCAAATGGATTCTGTTGACCATATGATGAAGAATTTAAACATCGATGTGCACGCTTTTGATCTACTCAAATCTAAAAGTAAAGATTTAACATGTCTGTTGTTACCTGATGACGATGATGACGGTGACTCAGAAGAATAAAAAGTAAATTAGTTTTGGACTTTAATCCAACAACAAAACAAGCAATAACAACACTTGTTATGATGTTATTGCTTGTCTTATCTGGTGTTTCTCTGAGGGCACAAACTTCAATCCATACCGACTCAGAGCCTAACCACATTACGGCTGAAATCAATCGACTTGAAGAGCTCAGATTAAGCGATCCTGGAGAGTTTTCCAAAGGCGTCGATGAATTGTCTGAATACACTTCAAAAATGTCGGGTTATCAGCACTGTCATTACCAGTTTTTACGGGGTTATCAAAAAGCGTTTAAGGGGCTTTCTGCAGAGGCAGTCGATCTCATGGAGTCAGTCGTTGATGAATGTGATGATTTGAGGGCAAAAATTAGACTGAATGCGCTGATAGCTAATATCAGCGCAATTGGGGGCGACTATGAAAAAGCTTCAAGTTATATAGATCAAGCAATTAATAATGCTGAACAAACCTCTGATGAGGGTTCTAAAGGAATTGCTTATTCTGGTGCCTCCATGGTCTACAATATTTTAAATCAACATGACTTGAGTGCAGAATACAGCGAACTGCTATTTGATATTGATTCAAGCAGTGAGAATCGATGTAGGCTTACCTTCACTAAAAATCTGAAACTGATAAATATTGATAATAAATTACCGCCTTTCAACGAAGTTCATTCAGCAGCAGAAACTTGTAAGGCAGAAGGTCACTTGGTACTCTCGCTGTCATTGATTTTAGATTATGTCAAAGAAAGATTGGCAGACGAAAATTGGGATTTGAATGATCTTGTGGAGCTGACTGAAGTTTTAGATGGTATTCAATCAGACATCCTAAACTCCCCGTATAAAAATCTGCAAGCTTCATTTACAGCAACTCAAGCCAAGTTGTATTTACTCAATAATGACTATACAAAAGCCAAGGAGTTTGCGCTTAGGGCAGTTAGCCTAAATTCAGGTCTGGGTACGACCGAACAGTTAATCATTGCCTTAGGTGTTTTGGAAAAAGTAGCAGAAAAAAGAGGTGGCTTTGAAGACGCTTACCACTATTTAAAACAGAAAAATTCAGCTGAATTAAAAATTTATGATCAGTCAAAGTCAAAGCAATTGGCTTTTATGACGGTCAAACATGCGAATCTGGCAAAAGAATTTGAAATCGAACAATTGAATCAGCAAAAAGCCGTGCTGGAACTCGAGAAAAAACTGGCCAAACAAGAAGCCAATAATCAGCGTCTGGTGATTTTGCTGATTCTGACCTTATTGGCCTTGGTGTTGTTGTGGTTGTTCAAAATCAAAAAACGGCATGATTATTTCAAAGGAGTCTCTGAGATAGATCACTTGACCAAGGTGTTGACCCGCAAAGCCTTTGAAGAACAAGTTCACAAGGTGCTGGATGCCAGTCGAGCCCACAAGGATACGGTTAATGTGGCCATCATGGATTTGGATCACTTCAAGCAAGTCAATGACACCCACGGCCATTTGATCGGCGACTGGGTGTTGAAAAATGTGGTTTATGTGATTAAAGAAATGATGGAAGCCAACATGATGATTGCGCGCTTGGGCGGTGAAGAGTTTTGCGTGGTGATGCATGGCGTGCCTGCTGATGTGATGATGGCCAAAGTCGAAAAAATGCGTCAGGCCATTGCAGATTTTGATTGCAATGATTCAGGCGCTGAACTGTCGGTCACTGCCAGTTTCGGGGTGACTTCCTCTGACGTGTCAGGATATAACCTGCCGATGCTTTTGACCCATGCCGATGTGGCATTGTTTGAGGCCAAAAACAAAGGCAGAAACCGAGTGGTGGCCTTTGTGCCAGTCAATGGTCACAAGTAAATGCTGCCTGCTGAAATTTTGGTGCCAAACACCCACATCAAACTGAAACTGATTCAGCCGGCAGATAAAGCCTTTTTTATGTCGCTGTTTGGCGACCAAGAAACCATGAAGTTCATTCATTTTTTTAAAGATCCTGCGCAGATGGTGGCATTTTTTGATGAACTTTGTGATTACACAGCATACCGCGAGAAAACCCAAATCAATTATGTTGTCTTTGATGACCAACAAAAAATTGGCATTGTCGGTTTGGTATTGAAAGCCAACGACACTTACGAATCAGGCACGGTTTTGGCTCAGGACTATCAAGGGAAGGGATTGACCAATGTCATCAGAAAAAAAGTTTATACAGTTTTATTTAATGACTGCCATGCAGATCGGATTATTTCGCGTTGCAACATTGAGAATCAGGCTGCCAACAAAATCAACAGCAGGTTCGGGATGAGGCTGGCACAGGTTGTTGATGAACCTGAGAAAAATCGGCAAATGAATATTTGGTCTTTGGATAAGGTTGGGTTTGCCAAGCTTGCCAAAACATTTTAATCACATTTTTAAATTGGAGTCCTTACATGAAAAAGGGAAGTTTAGTCAATGTCGGCTTAGGCATGACATTAGGTGCGCACATCACCCCCATATCCAGAAACTTTATTGAACAAGCTGACGTGGTGTTTGTGGCCGCATCCAATCACCTTATTGAAGAGTGGGTCAGGACCATGAATGACAACGTCATCAGCTTACAAAGCCACTATGAGGAGGGAACTTCGCGGATGGTTTCTTACCGCAATATGGTAGAGGCCATCATGAATGAAGTTCGCGCAGGCAAACAGGTGTGTGGGGCTTTTTATGGTCATCCTGGTGTGTTTGCTTGGCCGCCACACGAATCCATCAAACAAGCCAGGGCTGAAGGCTTCAAAGCGCACATGGAACCAGGCGTCTCTGCCGAGGATTGTTTGTATGCTGACTTGGGTATTGATCCAGGTAAAGAGGGTTGTGCTCATTTTGAAGCCAGCCAGTTTTTGTTCAATCATCGACCGTTTGATCCTTCGGCGTACTTGGTGTTGTGGCAAATCGGAATGGCAGGTGATAAAGCCATGAAAAAGTTCGAAACCCAACCAGAACAACGCCAACTACTGGTGGACTTGTTGCTGGAAACCTACCCAGCTGACCATGAAGTGATATTGTATGAGTGCGCTGTGTTACCCATTGAAGAAGTCAGGGAAGACCGCATGGCTTTAAAGGACTTGGCTCAACAGCCCGTTAACCTCAAAACGACTTTGGTGATCCCTCCCAAACATGAAAAAATACCCAATGAACCGATGTTGGAATTGGCTTTAAAGTTGGCTGACAAGATCAATCAGTATTAATATTGTTCAATTTTGAGCAAAAACATCTTTAGAATCATTGACTTGTCAAATTGTGCTGATTACATGGTATTATTTAAGTTCCATTAACATCAAAAAAGAGGAATGATATGAAATCTTTGGTTGAACAACTGGAAACAATCGGACAAACCACTTCACTGAAGCAACATGCATCGGTGAAAGACATGATGGAATCAGCCCATTACAATGTCGATTTAATTGAAGAAACTTTCAAAAACAGCCGTGAATTAATTTGTGCTGTAGAACCCAACGACGAAAAAGAATAAACCACTGACTCAGATAGAAAACATCCTAATGATTTAGGATGTTTTTTTATTCGCACAATGAAACGCCTTTCTTTACTTGCTGTAGTGGCCATTTTGATCTTGGTTGGTTTGACTGTGCCAGCCATGGTTCAGGCTCAAGAGCAGCTGGATGACATCACTACCTCTGAATTGATACTAAAAACAGACCACGTCAAAATCTCTAAATCAGATCAATTCAAGATTTACCTGGCTGAACTCATTAGCAGAAAACCTGATGCCACCGAGGCACAACAAGAAATGATTCAGTACCTGGAAGATTATGTTGCTGTTCTGGATGGTAACTTTGACCAGGCCCAAGTGAAGCTCAGTCGCCTGTTTGATGAATCCAAACACGCCTATACCAAGGTCCGCATCAAGGCGACTTTGGCCAACATTCAAGCCATCAGCAGACAATATGATCAAGCGTTGGAGAACCTAGATTACGCACTGGAACATGTCAGTTCAGTTGATGATGAAGCTGCCACCAATCGGGTGAATTTGGTGTCTTCAATCGTCTACAGCTTGATGGAAATCTACGACATGAGCATCAAATACGCAGAACTGGTCATTTCTGCCAATCCAGATGCTAAATTGTTGTGCAAAGCCTCGGTTTATAAAATGCGTGGCGAGTTCATGCTTAACCAGTTGATCAGTGAAGATGAGGTGATTAAAAACATCAATGAATGTAAAAAACAACAAGAGTTTGTTTATTCCTCACTGCTGGAATTGAATTGGGTCAATTTAGAATTAGATAATGCAGGGCAAGCCCAAGACCAAGAAAGGCTGGGCTACCTGCTAAACCGAATAAAGGCGTTGGAAAGCAGTGTTGAAAAATTTGGTTACAACAACCTGATCGGCATGAAAGACATGGCACTGGCCAAAGTCTATGACCTCCAAAAGAATACAGAGCAGGCCATATTGAGTGCACAAAAAGCCATTGATGGCAGCGCTCAATCAGGTAACACTTCGCAAGTGGTCGACGCCATGAACATTTTGGTTAATGACGCCATTGATCGAGGCGATTTCCAAAAAGCCTATGAGTTGACCTCTAAAATCAACGTCATCGAAAACGAAATTTACAACCAATCTAAGGCCAAACAGATGGCTTACATGTCGGCCAAACACGACAACTTGGCCAAGCAGATTGAAATTCAACAATTGAAACAAAACAACCACTTGTTGGCTTTGGAAAATGAATTGGCAGAAGAGTCCAATAAAAACCAGAAACTGTTGATGATGTTGGTCATCAGCTTGTTGTGTTTATTAGGCTTGTGGGCATACAAACTGAAAAAGCGGCATGACTATTTCAAAGAAGTGTCCGAAGTAGATCACTTGACCCAAGTGTTCACCCGCAAGGCATTCGAAGAAAAACTCAGGGCCATGCTCCACCGCAATCATGAGTCACAGGAACCCGTTAATTTGGCCATATTGGATTTAGACCATTTCAAGCGAGTCAATGACATGTACGGACACTTGGTGGGTGATTGGGTCTTGAGGCATGTGGTGAAAGCCTGTCAGCACATCACTGGGGACAAGGCTTTGTTGGCCAGATTGGGTGGCGAAGAGTTTTGTTTGGTGATTGAAGGAATTACTGAACCAGACATGTTCGCCGTTCTCGATCAGATCAGAAATGACATTGAACACATGGATTGTTCACCTTCTGGTTCCGATTTCAACATCACCTCAAGTTTCGGATTCACCACCACGGAAATATCCGGGTACCGCATGTCTATGCTGTTGACCCACGCAGATTTGGCCTTGTTCGAGGCCAAAAACAGGGGGCGGAATCTGGTGGTTGGTTTTGCCGAAATCAACCCAGGACTTAAGGTGGTTAACCTGGCTTAAAGCCCAACTTGTGTGGGCTGATATGTATTGGTATGAATTCAGCTGCCTGAAGTCAGCCACTTGGCCTGGGACGGGTCAGTTCCTCCCAAAGTGATTCTGAAGCCTTGACGATCAGTTAGAAAGGCTTCGTTGGGCAACACCATGACTTGATGCGCTTTGGCCAGTTGAAAGGCATAATCTTGTCCTTTTTCCGTATTCAATTGAATAAAGCCAGTGGCCGCTGCGGTGGGTTGGTGCCAGCTGAAGTCGTCATGGTCCTGAATGATTTTATTTAAAGCCGCTTTGTTGCTGTTGATGCGGTTTACGTGGTGTTGCCAAATGGCTTCGCTGTGTGGAATGATAACTTGACTCAACTCAGCATCCAGGCTGCTTTGACAGATGGACAGGTGGGATTTGATTTCTGATAAACGTTGGATTAAGGCCTGGTTTTGTGTGGCCAGCCAACCCAGGCGAATACCGGGTAGCCCCAAGGCTTTGGACATCACGCCCAAGCTTATGGCGCGATCATAAAGTGTCGCTGCTGGCGCAAGGCGTTGTTCTGGCTGGTGCTCAAGCCCCCTGAAGACCTCATCAGAGAGCAACCAGCATCCATGTTGTTCACAGCAAGTAACCAGCTTGTCCATTTCGGCTTGGCTGATATGGCAACCGGTGGGGTTGTGGGGAAAGTTGATGACCAGCATTTTGGTATCTGGGCCCATGGTTTGGTCCAGTTGCTGCCAGTCAATGCTCCAGCCAGCCTCATTGGATTCTGTGAGGGGCAGGGTGGTGACTTCTGCACCGGTCTCTGCAGCCACCGTCACCAAAGGTTCAAAACAAGGTGTAAAGGTAATCACCTGGTCGCCCGGTTGTAACAGGGCCTGCATCACCAGAAAGATGCCTTCCTGTGCGCCACTGGTGGTCACCAAGTGGGCCGCATCAAGATTGGGGTAATATTGTTCACACAGCATCCGGCGCAAGCCGGGTCTACCGGCCACTGCCTCATAGCCCAAGGGTGCCTGCATCAGGCTGTGGCCGAAGTCGACCCCAGTCAGTTGTGCCAAGGCGTCCCAGTCCATCGGTTGTGGGTTGCTGCTGTGCCAGTTCTGCAAGGTGCCGGTGGGCGACTGTTGGTTCAGCTGCCCAATGATTGTTGCCATTTGGAAGGGCTTGAATTTCACTTCAACGGTGTTTTTTCCAAATGGTCAGTTGTGCGATGGTGTGTTGGTGCTTGCGGGCGGTTTCCCGAATCACAAAAGGCACATCCATGGGCATGGCGACCATGTCAAAACTGGGTTTAAGTAGGGTTTTCAAGGCATCCAAGGTGGTGACATTTTCGCCGTTGACTTTGAGGCCGCCCAACCAGTTGTGCTTTTCGGTGAACTCTTCCAGCCAGGTATAAGGTGAGGTCAGTACCAGATAACCGCCTGGTTTGATGCGTTCCTGAATGGATAGCAGAAACTGTTTGGGCTGGTACAATCGATCAATCAAGTTGCCGGCAAAGATCAAATCATAGTCATCGTATTTTTCTTTGAGGTTACAGGCATCGCCTTGAGCAAAATCAATGTTGTGAATTTTATCCCCCAAGTCGAGATCGGCTAATTGAAACGATTTCAGCTCGGTGATTTCACCTTCAGTTGGAATCAGGTATTTCACTTCACCGTGTTCAACCAGGTTGATGGCATTGCGGATAAAGCGGGTGGAAAAATCCAAGGCATCGACATGGTCGTAATATCGGGCCAATTCGAACGCGCTGCGGCCAACAGCACAACCCAAATCCAGGGCCTTACCGTTCATCTGGGGATCCACATGTGGTATCAGGGCTTCGATACAGGCTTTCGGGAAGTTGGGTACCGAAAAGTAGGTTTTACCGTAATGAAACTCCAAATATTGTGAAATCAATTCATCTGTTTCATAGGTGTTGAATGTTTGGTCCACTGTTTGCTCCGATTCGACGTATCTAAAACCTGCGTGTTGAAAGAAATGGCGGCGAAAGGCATAGCGAGCCGATTTGAGCACCTCATTACCGGTACTGGCCCAACTGCCACCTTTGATTAAATTGTGTTGCCCATCAAATGTGGGCACGGAAAAATCGTCATAAGCCGGATGTACCTTAAAACCATCGAAACCATCAATGGCTGATTCTGTCCATTGCCAGACATTGCCGATCACGTCACCAAAGCCTTGTTCGCCAAAAGTGAACCGATCAACAGGTACTGATGAGGCTGCATAAGTCAGGTCAATATTACCTGGTGTTTGCGACCAGTTGGGGTAGTGTTCGGTCATGGTGTGATCATACAAGCGATACCATTCAGCTTCGGTGGGTAACCTGATGGCCTTGCCATTGCGCGCTGCCAGCCAATTACAAAAGGCTTTGGCTTCCAGGTAATTGACATCCACGGGCCAACTCCAGGGCATCGGCAGTTCTTCGGTCATGCTGCGGTAATACCATTGGTCTTGGCGCTTAAGCCAAAAGATGGGGTGCGATGCTTGTTGGTATTCGCGCCACAGCCAACCTTCTTCAGTCCACCATTTTTGGTCTTGGTAACCACCGTCATCGACAAATTGTTTGAATTCATGGTTCGATACCAAGTACTGACTGGCTTTAAATCCCGATACTTCGGATTGTTGGTGGCCGTATTCATTGTCCCAGCCATAGGTTTTACCAGGCCATTGCTTGCCTTGAACTACTGTCCCCGCAGGTACCGGTAACAAGCGATTGACCACCACATCGTGGTCGCTCTGGTGACGCGGCCAACTGGGTCTGTTGCGTACTTGAGTGATGTCCAGTTGGCGAATCAGCACCGCCGAGGTTTCCAGGTGGATGCGTTCATGTTCTGTGCCCATCATGATGATCCAAAACGGATCCTCCCATTGCATCGGCAAAGTCAGGGGCAGGGTATCAATCAAAGACAGCACCAGCGCCTTAACCTGGTCACGATAAGCCTGCACGGCAGTGACTTCAGGCCAATCATAATTGGCTTCGTTCAAATCGTCCCAGGACATTTCATCCACGCCAATGGCCATCATCGATTCAATGGACTCATCGATGCTGTTGTCGATGATTTTGGCGACCTTGAGTTTGTTGACGAAAAAAACCGCCGTGTGAGCGTAATAGAAAATCAAAGGGTGGCGCAGAGGCTCGGGTTGTGCATAGAAGCAGGAGTCGTCGGCCAGACACTTAAACAGATCCTCATACGTTTCATAACCATTGATGAAGTGGGCTTTTATCTCAGCGCGCTTGGCCTCCACACAACCCTGATCCAGATGCGGTGTGCGAGTCATTTTGAGGGTGCTGAGGTTTTGTGGGTTCTTGTTGTTATCAGGCAGGGTCATAAATCGGTACCTTACTTTGCAAAGATTGTAGCAATTTTTGTGGGTTTTATCTATCGCCAGTGGCGGCTAATTTTTTCTCTGATTGCTTGGCCAAAGTACCTCTACATACCAGATTTTTTGGATTATCTGACAGCGAAGGTGAATTTTGTATCAAATTCCCCGAATAAATTGGCTGCTAATTGAGTAGATTCCTGCGAAAGCATTATTGCTTTTATGCTTTGCGTGTTAAAATGCAAGGGATTCATAATTAAACAGTTTGTGCAAGAAATCAAAGAAAACCCCAAACAAGCCAACCCCATTTCAGCAGTCATCACCCAAGCCCTCGATGACGCCAAAGCGCAAAAAATCATCAGTCTCAATGTCAGTCACCTCACATCGGTCACTGATCACATGATTATTTGCACAGGTAGCTCAAATCGCCACATGCGACATTTGGCAGAAACGGCCATGGAAGAGATTCAAAAAACTGGCCATCAAATCCTCAGCACCGAAGGTTTGGACTCCGATGAATGGATGATTGTGGACTGTGGAGATGCGGTATTACACGTGATGAGTGCCGAAGCCCGAGAATTTTATCACCTGGAAGGACTTTGGGACATCAACGAAACCGCTGAAGAATGAAAGTCAGCTTGTTGACCCTTGGGCATAAAATGCCCGACTGGGTGAATGTGGCTTTCCAAACTTACAACAACCGCTTACCCAACCACCTCAAACTACACATCCACGAACTGTCAGCTGTGGCCAGACAGAAGGGCCTCAGTGTGGCGCAAATCAAGACCAAAGAAGCGGCACTGCTGAACCAGCACCTGAACCCAGGAAACATCAACATTGCCTTGGATGAAGGCGGTCAACTTGTATCAACTGCGCAATGGGCCAAACACTTGAAAAACTGGCAAATGGAAGGCCAGGATGTCAACCTCATGGTCGGTGGTGCAGATGGCTTGGATCACAGTATCAAACAAGCTGCCCACCAGGTGTGGTCACTGTCGGCATTGACATTTCCACACCAACTGGTCAAGGTCATTGTCGCTGAGCAAATGTATCGGGCCCACAGCCTGTTAAACAACCACCCTTATCACCGTGAATAAATTTCCTATTATTTTGGCTTCTGCTTCGCCACGACGGGCTGAATTGTTGCAACAAATAGGCTGGCAACCTCAAGTTGAGCCTGTTGATATTGATGAATCGGTACGCCCCAATGAACCTGCCAAAGATTATTGTCTGCGTATGGCGATTGAAAAATCGGCAGCGGCTCAGCGCCGCATTGACAGTCAATTACCAGTTTTAACGGCCGATACTGTGGTGGTTGCTGACGATGAAATACTCGGTAAACCCACCGATGAAGAAATGGCGATTTTAACGTTAAATAAACTTTCCGGTCGCACACATCAAGTATACTCATCTGTCTGTGTGTACCATCAGGGTAAAACCGCCTCAAAGCTCAGTGCCAATGCCGTGACCATGTCACCCATCAAGGCACATGAGTTGGCTGCCTATGTGGCCTCAAGGGAGCCGATGGATAAAGCCGGTGCCTATGGCATTCAGGGCATGGCTGCCATGTGGATTGAAAGCATTCAGGGCAGCTATTCATCGATCATGGGATTGCCCCTGTTTGAAACCACACAATTATTGCGGCAATTGGATATTTCCTTGCCCATAGATGTCAAATAAGCAACTGGTTGAAATTGTGATGCCCAAAGAGCTACTGATAAACAGCAATGATTTTGAGACCCGGGTGGCCCTGGTTGAAGATGGCCTGTTGTCTGAAGTGTGGTTGGAGCGCAGCAAACACCATGCCATTGTCGGAAACATTTATCAGGGTGTGGTAGAAAAGGTGCTGCCTGGATTACAGGCTGCTTTTGTCAACATCGGTGAAAACAAAGCGGCTTTTATTCACGTTTCTGATCTTGCTGTGAATGCAACCGAAACTGGCGGAGGTAACCAAACGGCCATCAACCAAATACTACACGAGGGCCAGTCGATTGTGGTTCAGGTCTTCAAAGACCAGATTGGCAGCAAAGGCGCCCGCATCACCACCCAATTAAGCATCCCCAGCCGCTACTTGGTGATGATGCCCAATGCGCCGCAATTAACTGCGATATCAGCCCGCATCACCGATGAGCAAGAGCGCGCGCGGTTGACCGAACTGTTACAAAAAATCAACGCCAATAACACTGAGTTCGGATTGATTGCCCGCACCCATGCCGAACAAGTCAGTCACACCGAACTGTTTCACGACTGGCGTTTTTTAGACCGTTTGTGGGGCAAGTTATCCGAACGGCTGAAGTCATCCAAGGCACCGCAATTGATTTACAGTGAGTTTTCACTGGCCAAACGATTGGTGCGTGATTACATCACCGATGACCTCAAGCGCATCACCATAGACAGCTTTGAACTGCACCAACAGGTGGAAGATTTTTTACAGGACTTTGCGGCTGAATGGCAAGGTGAATTGATTGAACACAAGGTTTCCCGTCCTTTGTTTGACCAATTTCACATCGACGATGAAATTGACCGTTCCATCAGCCGACAGGTGTCACTCAAGTCGGGAGGCAACCTGGTTTTTGATCAGAATGAGGCGATGACCACCATTGATGTCAACACCGGACAGTATGTCGGTTACAAATCATTGGAGGACACCGCATATAAAACCAATTTGGAAGCCTGTCATGCCATTGCCAGACAATTGCGACTGCGCAACATCGGTGGCATCATCATCATTGATTTTATCGACATGTTGGAACAGGAACACAAAGCACAGGTCTTACAAACCTTAGAAGAAAATCTGGCAGGTGATTCGGCCCGCACCAATGTCTTGGGGTTTACTTCCCTGGGTTTGGTTGAAATGACCCGCAAGCGCACCACTGAGAATCTGCAAGACATGTTGTGTGAACCCTGTGATAAGTGCCAAGGCTTGGGCTCAATAGAAACCATCCAAACCATCAGTTTCAAATTATTCAGAGAAATCAGCCGCTCAGTCAAACAATTCAAAGCCAGCAAAGTGATGGTGATCGGTTCACCTCGACTGGTGCAATACATCATCGATGAACATTCTGAAACGGTGGCCGAGCTCGAAGAAACCCTGGGCAAAAGGATCAGCTTTCAGGCCGAAGACAGCTACCAGCGACACCAGCATGATGTGGTGTTGCTCTGATCGGTAAGTGCAGTGACTAAAACCAGAAAACATCATTGGTTGTTTGGGCTGTGGATTCGAATTCGGGGTTTGTTGGCGCTGGTGATCGTGCTCGCCGGATTGGCAGTGGGACTGATGAGTCTGCTGCTACCATTCGAGTCGCTGTATCAAGATCGCTTACAAAAATTTCTGGAAAAACAATGGGGTGTGGCCGTTGAAATCGGTGACATTGGTGGTTCATGGCGTGGCTATGGCCCGCATTTTGACTTGTCAGATTTGCACTTGGAGGGCAAACAGAGCCTCAACTTGCAGTCCGCCAATCTGTCCATCAACGCCTATCAGTGGCTGATTCCTGGTGGCCGCACGGGCATTGATCTGAGCATCAACCGAGCGGAACTGGACATGATTCATTCCGCGCAAGGTCCGAGCATCACCATCAACGATGACACCGATGAGGCGCGATTTACTGAAACCCTGGATCGGGTACTGACCACCGGTGCCTTGCGGGTTGATGAAATGACCTTGAATTTAGCCAATGAATCCGGAGAGGTGTTACTGGCAGGTTTGCAAGCAGACCTGTTGTTAGAACAGGACAAGGTGTTCAGGGCCCTGGAATTGTTAGTCCAAAAAGGTGAAGAACAACAAAGCATCTTAATCAAAAGTAAGGGACTGAAAAGCCAGTCACTAACCCGGGATGCCAACTGGTACATCAAGTTCAACCAATTTGACTTGGCCCAACTCAAGGATTTGGTGACGGCTCAGTACATGCCCCAGGGTCAACTGGATGGAGAGCTGTGGTTGTCAGCCAAAGGCGGTGCCATCGTGTTTGTGACCGGTCAATTGAGCTGGAGCAATGCCGCTGGTGATGCGGCTGCCGACATACAGATAGAACAACTGGGTCAACAGGACACCTGGAAAGCGGCCTTGCGGGTGCAAAACATTGAAGTGGACAATCAACCCTTGGCAGATTTTGAAATCTTGATGCAACGGGTTGGTGAGGAGACTCAGCTTAAAGCAGATCAGTTACCCATGGCGTTGTTGTATGCGTTTTATGTGGACCTGCTCAGTGACGACAAATACCCCAAGATGGCGGCCCATAAAATCCGGGGTATGATAAAAGATGTGGCCCTGCGTTATGATCTTGAGCAGGGCATCTTGTTGCCTTCTGGATTCAGCTTTGATGCCGTTGAGCTTGATGCCAAGCCTTGGTTAGTGAATGGTTTGGCCGGGGCTGTGTCCTTGGATACCCAAGGAGCCCAAGTGTTGATAGATACACCCTCAGGTACATTGGCCAATGAGCAGGTTTTTCGTGGACAGTTGCAATGGCAACAACTGTTAGCGCAGGCTGGTGTTGACTGGTCTGCAGATGACCTCAGTATCAACCTCAACAACCTCTGGTGTGCTTGCACAGACTTTAACTTGTCTATGTGGACCCAGTTGCGTCTGCCAGAAGTGCCTCATTTGAATCTGACGGCTCGGGTCACTGATGTGGCAGTCGAAGAATTGTGGAAATATTGGCCGCACCGGGTGTGGAAAAGTAAAGCCATTGAGTGGTTGGATCAGGGGTTGATGTCAGGCAGCGTTGACGATGGGCTTGTCTTTGTCCATGGCGACATCGTTCCTGAAGGTTTCAAACGGGGAGCTGCTGAATTCATTTCTCGGGCTTACATCAGCAACTTGAATAACCGTTTTCACCCCAATTGGCCGTTGTTAGAAAACCTCAAAGCGGTGGCCTTATTCAAACATGATCAGATGCATGTGGATGTCCAACAAGCACAGACCATGGGCATTGATGTGGGAACAGCCCAAGCAGACATCCAATCATACCAAGAGGGTGTCCTCAATGTGGAATTGACGGCCACTGCCCAAAACAATGAAATCATTGACTACATCCGCCAGTCACCCTTGGTAAAAAACATTGAGTTGGACCCTGCGCTGATGATAGGTGGTGATCAAAGCATAGATTTGGCATTTGATGTGCCCATCAAGTCTGGTCTTGAGGCCACATTTGAACCTCAGGGTCAGGTCATTTTTTCCCAAGGGGAGCTGTTCACTGAACACTTGGAAATCACTGAAATCAATGGCCCGGTCGATATTGACGGCTTTCGATTGAAGTTGGCTGATGTCCCAGCCAAGCTTGACTTGGCGCCAGTGAAATTAAATGGTGAAGTGGTTACCCGCTCCCCTCAAGGTGCGCTGATAGACATCAACATGGTCGGCGAAATATCGGCAGATTTTTTAAAATCGGAAGTGTCATCAGAACTGCCCATTGCTGGTGCGGCACAATTCAACCTGACCATGGCCAACCAACAAAAAAACATGTTCATGTCAGCTTATTCCGACCTGCAGGGCATGGTTGTTGATTTGCCACCACCTTTAAATAAAGCCCAGGATGAAATCAGCGACCTCCAAATCAACTGCCAAATTCCCTGTCGGGACTCATGGATAGAATTGGCGTTCAATCATCAGATTCAGACCCGTTTTCGCTTGGACAACGGGCAATTGCAATTACAACAATTGCAATTCCTGGATGCTGACCGTGGAAAATCAACAGCGGTATCAGCAGCGCCATTCGGCGGCCACATCAAGCAGTTGGATCTTGATCAGTGGCTGGCCGTTTCCAGTGGTGCAAGCACCGAAGAAGATATCCAGGCCTCGGCTTTGTCAGAGCGTTGGCCCGTTGATGACATTGCCGTGGTTATCGATGAGTTGCAATTCATGTCACGACAATTCAAGGCCGTCAAGATGTCCATCAACAAAACCAGCAGCAGCTTGGAAATCAATGTTGAAAATGAAGCCATGCAAGGCCAGGTTGTGATTGATGATGACACGGAAAACAAAGGCATTCTGGTACAGTTTGAACGGTTGGATTGGATTGACGTTACTGATGAGGCAGTGCTGAAAAAAGCCGTCGATGCCGATCATGGCGAAGTGCCTGACTTACACATTTGGGTTAAGGATTTCAGTTACGGTGGCATCCCATTGGGTGAATTGCGGATGGAAATGCGCAATGTGGCAGACGGGGTGAAAATTGACCTGTTCAACATCAGGTCCGAGTTTGCTGAAATCAACATCAATGGCGTTTGGAACAAATCCAATGGTCCCTTGGGGCAGTCTAAATTTCACATCATCATGATTTCTGAGCGGGTGGCTGATTTTTTGAAATCGGTTGGCTTCAATGCACCCATCACCAACGCCCAAACCTTGATTGACATGCATGCCGAATGGGCAGGGGTCCCCAGTCAGTTCAACGTGGCCAACATCGATGGCAGCCTCGATATCAGCATTGGCCGCGGACAGGTATTAGACCAGGACCCTGGTTTTGGTCGTGTTTTGGGGCTGTTTAACCTCACCAATTTACCCAGGCGTCTGATTTTAGATTTTCGTGATGTCCTGGCTGATGGCTTGTTATTCAGCAGTATGGAAGGGCATTTTGAAATCAAATCCGGCGTCGCCACCACAGATGATTTCCTGATCAAGGCGTCTTCTGCTAAAATCCACATCAACGGTGATGTGGGCTTTGCTGATCAAAGCTACGCCCAAACCATCACCGTCAGGCCACAAATCGGCAAAACATTTCCTACCATTGGTGCATTGGCTGGCGGGCCTGTAGGTGCTGCCGCTGGTTTTCTGGTACAAGGTTTACTGGGCAAACAATTGAAAAATAAAAATGAAATCGTCTACCAGGTCACAGGATCTTGGGATGATCCACAAATAGAATTGATCTCTGATGAATAAATCAACTTTGGCGCAATTGCTGTATTTGCTGATTACCACGACTTTCTGTGCTTATTTGGCATACGAATCATGGGGCCAATCGGTGGCCTATGAGCACCGCATTTCTGAATTGTCTGATAAATTGTCGATGACCGATAATTTCAAATCCAAAAGCAAAAAGCTGTTGGAAGTGATTACCTTCAATTGGTACTCGGGTTATGAAGAAGAGTTAGAGGCACTGAATGCGGTCAAAGCACAAGCCGAACGCCATGACCAGCTATCGGCCAAATACACCAAGCTGTTCGTAGCGACCCTGGTGTTGATGTTTTTGATTCATGTGTTCTTACAGTCGAAAATCTCATTGCTGGCCTTGCTGTCAGTGACTATCATGGCATTGGTCACTGGTTGGTTTGCGCCCATATTGGCCATTGTGGCTTACCAGGATGTCCCGATGTTGGGACAAACGGTGTTCCAGTTTGAGTCCAAAAGCATTGTCTCGGCTTTGCAGAAACTGTACGAATCCGGTCAAACGGTGATTGCTTTGGTGATTTTTCTATTCACCATTTTGACGCCGGTATTGAAGTCCATCATGTTACTGGTGGTCTTGTTCAGCCAAAACCTACATTTTTCACATCGCAGCATTCAGGTATTGAAAGCCATTGGTAAATGGTCGATGCTGGATGTGTTTGTGATAGCCATTCTGGTGACTTATTTCACAACCAAATCCGGTGGAGCCACCGACGCCACATTACAAATTGGCGTATTTTATTTTGTTGCCTATGTCATTGCTTCAATGATCCTTACTTACCTCATCAACGTTAAAAACCATGTCAATCAAACAAGCCACTGAAACATTTCTTGATCCAGGCGGATTAAGCATCCAATCACTTGAACACTTGTTGGGCGAGGCGCTGTCCAGCGGTGGTGACTTTGCCGACTTGTATTTTCAATCATCCAGGCTGGAGTCCTGGGTATTAGAAAACCAACAGGTAAAATCCGGCAGCCACAGCATCGACCGTGGGGTTGGCATCCGCATCAACGAAGGTGAAAAAACCGGCTTTGCTTACACCGATACTTTGGATCAAAGCAGCATCAGCGAGGCAGTTAAAACCGCCCGGAGTATCGCCCATGGACAAATCAATCATGCCGGTGTGAACTTGAAACAAAACAGCCAATCTGGTCTCTACACCCCAGTGGATGTGTTGGATGGCATTGACAACCAAGCCATCATTGACTTGCTCAATCGCATGGACCAACAAGCCAGAAAGCAGGACAGCCGGGTTAAGAAAGTCGTTTGTTCCTTGGTGACCTCACAAGAAGACATTCTGGTCGCAGCCACTGATGGGGTGTTGGCGGCTGACATCAGACCGATGGTTAAACTCAGCATTCAAGTCATCTGTGCTGATGACAAAGGCCGCATGGAAATGGGTTATGCCGGTGGCGGCGGGCGCATTTTATTGAGTGAATTGTTTGCCGGTGATGCGGCCGAAAAGTACATCAGCCAGGCCATTCATGGCGCAGTCATTAACCTCCAAGCCAAGCCAGCCCCGGCCGGTGAAATGCCAGTGGTTTTGGGTGCGGGTTGGCCAGGCGTGTTGTTACATGAAGCCGTGGGTCATGGTTTGGAAGGCGATTTTAATCGCAAAGGCTCATCGGCTTTTTCCGGTAAAGTGGGTCAGCAAGTGACCTCAGAAGCATGCACCATCATCGACAGCGGTATCTTGCCAGACCGCCGGGGTTCGTTGAATATTGACGATGAAGGCACGCCATCACAAGAAAATGTGTTGATTGAGAACGGCATATTGCGTGGTTACATGCAAGATAAGTTAAACGCCCGGTTGATGGGTGTGCCCACCACCGGTAATGGCCGCCGCGAGTCTTTTGCCCACTTGCCGATGCCGCGCATGACCAACACCTACATGCTGGGTGGTGAATACGACCCGGAAGAAATCATTGGGTCTGTCGAAAAGGGCTTATACGCGGTGAACTTCAGTGGTGGACAAGTGGACATCACCAACGGCAAATTTGTGTTTTCTGCTTCTGAAGCCTACTTGATTGAAAATGGTAAAATAACCCACCCGGTCAAAGGAGCGACCTTGATTGGTGACGGTCCTGCGGCCATGAAACAAGTCAGCATGGTAGGGAACGACCTTGATTTTGATCAGGGCTTGGGGGTCTGCGGCAAAGACGGGCAGAGCATTCCTGTCGGTATTGGTCAGCCCAGTCTAAAAATTGATAAGTTAACCGTGGGCGGCACCCAAGTCTAAATCATTGGGTGGTGCTGCTCTGCAGCTTACAAAACGCTCAATAGTCTTGTACCAACTGAACAAAAGCCTTAACGCCGTTGAGTAACGCCGTTTCATCCACATAAAACAAGGGTGAATGGTTGGTGGGTGCGGTACTGGCATCTTGGTCGACTGGTGTCACGCCCATAAAAAAGTACAGGCCGGGTACTTCGTTGGCTAAATAAGAAAAGTCTTCTGCTCCAGTGATTAAACCGGGATCAATAACCTGATCTTCGCCGAATACTTTGTGCAACGTAGGCATCATGCGTTCGCCCAGTGCGGGGTCATTCACGGTGACCGGATAACCTTCATTGATTTTAAATTCCACATCGGCTTCATGAGCGTGAGCTACGTGTTCAACGATGTTGCCAAGCTGATGGTGGATGTTGTCCCTGATGTCCATATCAAAATTGCGAATGGTGCCCACCATGGTGACGTCATCAGGAATGATGTTGTTGCGGATACCACCTTTGATGGCCCCAAATGAAACCACCGCCGGTGCCCTGGTGACGTCGGTGCGTCGGGCCACAATGGTTTGTACTGCATTGATGATTTGGGCAGAGGTGACAATCGGATCGATACCACCCCAAGGTCTGGAACCATGGGTCTGTCTGCCAATGACTTTCAGTTCAAAATCATCCACTGCGGCCATCATGGGGCCGGTTCGGTATCCAATCATTCCAGTGTTCATCGATGAAGTGACGTGCAATCCAAACACCGCCTCAGGCTTTAAGTCATTGAATAAGCCTTCTGCCAGCATCAATTCAGCACCACCTTCTTCATCACCCGGGGCGCCTTCTTCGGCTGGTTGAAAGATAAACATCAAGGTACCAGCCAGTTGGTCTTTGTTTTTGGCGAACACTTCAGCTGCCGCCATCAAGATGGCAACATGGGTATCATGACCACAGGCATGCATCACGCCCACGGTTTCGCCGCGGTATTCGGCAGTGACTTTTGAGGCAAAAGACAAATCCACTTGTTCGTTAACGGGCAGGGCGTCCATGTCAGCGCGCAAAGCCAGCACGGGTCCGGGCAAGTCGCCCTTGAGGACCCCAACAACACCAGTAAATGCTATGTCAGTTTGAACTTCCATACCCAGGGCTTTGAGGTGCTGCTCGACATAAGCGGCGGTTTTGAATTCGCGGTTGCTGAGTTCAGGGTTTTGGTGGATGTGTCTGCGCCATTCCAACATTTGACTCTCTATCGCATTGATATCGGCCTGTATGTCAGCCTCAACTGGCATCATCATCCATGCCATCATCACCATCACAACTTTTCTCATAACCTGCCTCTGTTAAAACTCAAATACATGGTAAAACATCCATCACCATTCATCAATGGCTTTTTAATCAGGGCTGTTGCTGGTGGCTGTGAACATATTGAGGTCATAAAGGTTGAAAGCGTGCTGTCAGGCCCTCATATAATGACCAATTTATTTCAATGGAACAATTACCTATGGCCATCAAAGCAACCATCAAAACCAACAAAGGTGACATCAACTTAAACCTGACCGATGACAAAACCCCGGTCACAGTTGCCAATTTCGTCAACCTCGCCAAGCAGGGATTCTACAATGACCTGAGCTTCCACCGCGTGATTCCTGACTTCATGATTCAAGGCGGTTGTCCTATTGGTACCGGTACCGGCGGCCCAGGATACAAATTTGAAGATGAGTTCGATGCGTCACTGAAACACGACAAGCCTGGTGTGTTGTCCATGGCCAATGCCGGTCCAGGCACCAATGGCAGTCAGTTTTTCGTGACCCATGTTGCCACCCCTTGGTTAGACGGCAAACATTCGGTGTTTGGCGAAGTAGATTCTGCAGAAGATATGGCTGTGGTTAATGCCATCGTTGGCGGTGACAACATCCACTCGATTGAAGTATCTGGTGATGTGGATGCTTTATTGGAAGCACAGGCCGACAGGGTCAAAGAGTGGGACGAGAATCTTTAAAGTGCTTTGGGCAGGCTTCTTTTGCTTAACAGCAAAAACCGTCAGTCCAAAGTCTCAGATGAGCAGCCTCTGATTCGTTAATACGAACCAACCGGCTTGCATAGACCATGCTTTGGGCAGGCTTCTTTTGCATAAAAGCAAAATAATCGTCAGCCCGAAATACTGACTGAATAGCACAAAAAAAAGCCGGGTGCTTTAGCCCGGTTTTTTTGTGCGCTTAATTTAAACCTACAACTTCAGGGTATGGATTCAAAACCATCTGCAAAGATAAAGTCTGAAGCCTGTGTTGTTTTGGTGGTTGGTTTTACGAAGTCAGCGTAAACAGCCAAGAGGCCATTGGCAGCGCTGCTGTTGGTGTATTTTTTAGCCACCAGCCCAATACCAGGTAACCCAGCCAGTATCGTGTCATTGTCGTTGACCAGGTTGTTGGTGTTGCTGTTGGTGGCTTGAATCCAGCCATGGTAGCCTTCACCTTGGGCATCGATGGTATTTAAGGTGGTGAAATCATTGGCCCCCAACAGTCGGCTTTGGTTACCTGCAGCCTCACCTTCGGGTAAAACCTCAATAAAGTTCACAGCATGACAGACATCAGCTCCTAGGCTGGGTTGAGCAAGGGTGTTATTGGCATACCAAGCAATCGCCAGCGCTTCACAAGCGGATGTTCCATCCCATGAATCAGTGAAAGGCAATTGTGGTGTTGCCGGTTGATTGGTATAGAAACTTTTGGTGGGGTAGGTGATGACCCACTCAGTCAGGCCACTGAGCAAAGTATTAACATCATACTGACTAATCATGGTTTTGTTCATCATCACGGCAGATACGGCATCGATGCCTTCTTCCCAAGGCAAGGAGACCAAACCAGATGGTCCTGAAACCACTGAAACTGGTGCCGCATGGCTTAAATTAGGGATCGGTAAACCAGGATCTGTGTGCATCCCTGGACCTTGCCAGAAATCATCCAGTGCCACGGCATCAAGGCCCATGGAGTAACCGCCAGTGATGTTTAAAATCATCGCAGAACCATATAGACCACCAGTGGGATCGTTGATGTCTGTGTTTGGGTCATTGAACCAGTATCCAGAACTCCAGGCATCACTCAGCGCATCACAGTTGGCAGGAACACCTGTGTTATCAGGTTCCATTGCCGCGGCGGAAGCGCCGGTGACTACACCCAATTCATACACGACCAAGTAGCCGTGAGTAGATCGTTCCATGCTTTGGTTGGTGTCACTGGGGTCGATGCTGTATGGCAAAAACTCCTGACCCGTTATATACAAAAACGGGCTGCATGACTGATCAACGGTCACATGCTCAACGGACGGCTCTCCCTCATGTCCTGCATGGGTTGAGTCAACCGCTGTTAACACCCCAGACCACACGTCAAAGGGTGCCAGATAGACATTGAAAGACAACATGTCAGTTCCATTCAGTCCTTCGTGAAAGGTTAATTTAAGGGCTTTGGCCTGGTCGCTGCTGTTAACGATTGAATAATAGGTGTTGTGGCCGTTGCGGACTGAGTAATAAGGATATATCAGGACTTCGCCAACACCTTTGGGGTTCAGTGTGACGGCTGCAGACGAGAGGCTGACCAGTAAGGACACAACGAGGAGTAATACTTTAACTGTTTTCATCATTGTTCTGCTCCCATTGCCTGTTTGGGCACAGTGGCTATGGCGGCTTTGCCTTTGTGCCAACTCAAGCGGCTGTATTGTGCCAATAATCCTGGCTGTGCCTGGGTATTGCTGGTTTTTTGAATCTGGAACCCGATGGCTGGTAAGCCCAACAAACTGGTTCCACTAAAGGGTTCAGTTTGTTGTCCTGGCTGATCAAAGTTAATCCTGGCCCAACCATTACCGGTTGCGTTGTCTGAAGGGTAGCCCGTGGCCAGTATGTGGTTGTATGAACCAAGCAGCGGAGAGGGGCCAGGGTTGGTGCCCTGATCAGGATCATAGAACTCTAGCACCACGGTGGCATAACACAATGCAGGTAACGCACCCATGGGTGGACCACCATTTCTGGCCTCATTAAAAATTTGTGCTTCCTGGTCCCAAATATCAATGGTGAAGTCTTCACAAGCGACAAACTGATCCCAGTTGGTGGAATAAGGTGGAATCGGTTGAGAGGCATTGACATGAAAATTTTTGGTGGGTTGGCTAATCACCCATGCAGTTTGGCCATTGGCTACAGATTCAATGGCGTATTCATTGAATAACTCGTATGACATCAGCAATGAGGTCATCGCTTCAGCGCCATTGTGATAAACCGCCGTATGGGTCACGCCACCCAAATCGACTTGTGTTTCTGTGTTGGCAAAAGCCAGGTGAGGAAACAGTGAACCTGGTTCGGTGTGTGCGCCAGCACCATTGATCCAAAAATTTTCTATGGCCAGGGCCTGGTATTCTATCGTCAGGCCATTGGCGACATCCACCAATGTCCCTACCCCCATCAGCCCGCCAGTGGCCACGTCTTCATCAGCAGTGTCATAGATGCCATTGTCGTCCCAGTCTGCCTGCATGGCTGCACAGTTGGCTGGTACTCCCGTCAAGCCTGCATCTGACCAACCCACGGTAGGTCCGTTAAAAGTGGCCATTTCGATGATTTCGATGTGCCCTTCGCGCACCCTTTGCATGTGGTTATTTTGCGGGTCTTCAATGTCCAAAATATATGGCACAAACTGCTGCTCAGTCTGTAAGTATGGTGTGCATGAATGGTCCTGATAGTAATGGATGGCTGTTGGTTGGCCTTGGTGGCCAGTTATGGTCGATTGACCCGGGCCCAGAGCCCCAGTCCAGACATCATAGCCATCCAAGTACACATTAAAATCAAGGACTTCTCTGCTGTTTTGGCCTTCCAGAAATCGTACTTTAATGGCTTTGGTGTCAGGTGTGGTGTTGACCACCGTGTATAGGGTATTAAGGTTGTTGTTAACGGTGTAATACGGAAAAATCAGTACCTGACCAGTGCCTTGCTTACTCACGTGCATGGCCGCTGTTGCGCTGTGTGAAATGATTACAAAACAGATGGAAACTAAAATCCTTTTACTGTGTGTCATATAAATACAAATGTAGGGTTTAGAACATTATAGGGTATGACTTCTGCCATGCCAATAAAGAAGCTTAAATCCTGCTCAAATGAAATAACTCAGGTTGAAAGTTTGGGTTTGGATTTGCGTTGTTTGAGTTTTTTGCGAACGGCTCCCGGTGTTTTGACGATGCCATTGAACAACAAACTGAACAGCACGCCTCCCAACAAGCCATAGCCCCATGCCCACAAATTAATGGGTAAGCCAGGGGTGAATTGGCGGGCTGTGCCGCGCACCAAATCCATACGCATATGCGTGAAAAAATAGGGCATTTGGTACCACAAGGGTTCTTGTTCATACACCTGAAGTTCTTTGAGCAGAGATGTTGAACTGTCCAGTCGTTTTTCGACTTGATTGGCCGACTCAATCACTGCCGGGTCCTGGTTGGTTTTGAGCCGTTCAATGTAGGTATCCAAATCGCCATCAAAATGCTGGTCGGCGATGCTTTGGTATTCAGCGATTTGTTCGGCCTGGGAAGCCGCATAGCCGCCCATGCGGTGGGTGTACTGGTCGATAAAATGCGGTAATTGCAAAAACACAATCACACCAGCTGCGAAAAATATTTTGTCTAGTAAACCTTTGATCATAGAACCATTTTAACATCGTTGTTTGAGGGCACATTAAATTGTAGTAAAATCATAGTCTGATTTTTATATAAAAAGGTGCCACAAGAAAGCTATGAAAATTTTCTGTATGATTTTATGTGGCATCTTGAGCTGGCCATTGGTAGCTGGTGATGACGTCATTTTCAAAGATGGATTTAATCTGACAGGCGCACAAATTGTCTGTCCCACGGCCACGCCTTTAGCGGAAATGACCAATGGCTTTGGCAACGTGTTTTACACCGCTAGCGATGCCATTGATGAACCTGGAGTGACTAAATATTTCACGGTTAACCTGAGCAATGATGAATGGTATTTCATGCAAGCTGTTCAGGACCAGGAAGTGTATTTGTTGCGCCCAGTTATAACATTGTACACGGCTGATGGCAGTGACATGTTGGCACAGAATGTTGACCAATCCTTTTCATATTCAGCTGATTTTAATTACCGGGCCATTTCCACAGGTTTACATTGTTTGGCTGTGGAAGATTACTCTTCCTTTTCAAATGGTGTGCCACAAGGTGGCAATGACTACGGTTTCATTGTGGCAGCGGTGCCGATATTTTTTGATGATTATGATGGCTTTAATTTGGATCAAGAACCCAACAACAGCACAGCCTCTGCCCAAACCGGTTTGTCAGTGAGTGGTGATGGATTCAGTGGCAACAGCATCACAGATATTGTAGGAGATTTTACTGATCAAAATGACCTGGATGTCTTTCAACTAACCACTGTTAATTTGGCTGAGACTTTGGTCATTGATGTGGCTCCCGGGGGAACAGCCGGATATGGCGGCTCTGTGGTTCCTGATGCAGTTGAGTTGATTGCTGCCGATGGTATCTCTGTGTTGGCGCAAATTACTCCCAACCTAGACAATCGGTTTATCCAGTTACCCGTCAATGACAATACCGATTACTTTTTGAGGACAGTTTCGCCAGCTGCACCATTGGGAAGCAATCCGTTTTACTCGGTGAGTTGGCGTACCAGCGAACAAGCCAATCAGTTTGAATTGGATGATGTGGGTAACAACACAGCAGCTGGTGCTGAGTTGGCAATCGCCTCCCAACAACCTTCTCCTACTTTTGGCGCAATTTATTTCATTGCTGGCAACCTGAGCGGTCCTGCTGATGTTGATTTTTGGGAGTTTGATGTCGAAAATAACAACGAATTAGTATTGAGCTGTTCATCATCTTTCATTGGTTCTGGAGTTCAAGATGCCACTGTTTCTGTATTTGAAAACCCCATGGACAGTGCACTGCAAACTGAAACAGAGGTGCAATCCACTGGCATCATTTGGGGCAAACAGAGTCAAGCCACGATGCCACCAGTGGACCTGTCACTTGACGTGAATCACTACCTTAAAATTGAAGCCAACCAATTTTCAAGTGTTGTGCTTGGGCGCCACTATGCTTGTGGGGTGTTTGTGATACCTTGATTGAAAGCAACCCATGATTGGCACTGACTGAGTTGCGCTGAGCAGGGAAAATCAAATGCAAAAAAACCACAGCCAATACTGTGGTTTTTATTTGTAATAAACTTTGGTTTTACAATGCGGTTTGCAATTCTTTAACGAAGTGCGTTAAATCAGCTGCAGTCTTGGTTTCGGTGACGCACAACAGGATGGTCTGACCAAGTTCTGGGTACTGTGCTGAGATATCTACGCCAGCGACGATGTCTTTGGCAGCCATTTTCTCGATCACATCAGCGGCATTGGCAGATTCCAATTGAATCACAAATTCATGGAAGCCAGCACCATCAAACAACAGCTTGATACCGTCGACTGATTTTAATTTTTGTTTCAAACTGTCGGTGTTCTTGATGCAGTTGGCAGCAACATTGCGTAAACCGGTGGAGCCGAGCAAGGACATATAAATGGTGGATGCGGTGACCATCAAGCCTTGGTTGGTACAAATATTTGATGTCGCTTTGGCACGTCTGATGTGCTGTTCACGGGCTTGGTAAGTCAACACAAAGCCTTCGTTGCCATCCAAATCAGTGGTCATGCCAACAATGCGTCCAGGCATGTTACGCACCAACGGCTCTTTACAGGTCAAAAAGCCATAGTAAGGTCCGCCTGATGACAGCGGTACGCCCATGGATTGGCCTTCACCACAACAAATGTCAGCGCCTTGTTCACCCCAGTTACCTGGAGCCGATAACAATGCCAACGACATCGGGTTAACCAAACCGATAACCAGGGCCTTTTGTTGGTGCGCCCAGTTGGTCATGGCATGGACATCTTCATAGAGCCCAAAATAGTTTGGTTGCGGCACCACCACGGCAGTGATGTCCTGATCAGCAAAGCTGGCCAGGTGATCCTGATCGACCAAACCAGTGGTCGGATCAAAATCAACACCGACAATCTTGATTTCTTGGTTTTTGACGATGTTGTTAACCACCTGGGTGTAGGTGGGGTTGATGTTTTTGGGGATCAGAATGGTTTTGCTTTTGCTCTTGCGATTGGCGCGCACGGCCATTAACACCGCTTCAGCCAAACCTGATGAGCCATCATACAAAGAGGCATTGGACACATCCATGCCCGTCAAGTGGGCCATCATGCTCTGGTATTCGTAGATTACCTGCAAAGTGCCTTGGGCCACTTCTGGCTGATACGGCGTGTAAGCGGTGTAGAACTCACCTCGGGTGGTGACCTGCCAAACCGCAGCAGGAATGTGGTGTTCATAGGCGCCAGCGCCAGCAAAGCACATCGGCGTACCGTCTTTTTGTGCCAGTTTTTTGATGTGACGGGTTACTTCCATCTCGCTCATGCGTTCTGGAATCTGATCTAATTTGGAAGAAATCAGTTCGGCCGGAATTTCATCGAACAATTGATTGATGCTGTCCACCCCAATGGTGTCCAGCATGTCTTTGATTTCGTCTTCAGTGTGGGGGATAAATGGCATGATCTTTTAGGGTTTGGTCAGGTCTGTGATTATTGTCTGTGTTCGTTGAATCGATACAACTGCAAATCAATCTTCGTCAGCAATCGATTCGCGGTAATCTTCAGCACTCATCAGTGATTCGATGTCAGCGTCATCACCCAATTCCAATTCAAAAATCCAACCATCATCATAGGGTGAATCATTCAACAGTTCTGGGGTGTCTTCCAAGGCCTCGTTCACAGCAGTGACCGTGCCCACCAATGGACAAAAAATATCAGATGCGGTTTTTACTGATTCCACCACGCCACATTCGTCTTCCTGGGCGTATGACTCATCCACTTCTGGCAGCTCAACAAACACAATGTCACCCAATTGTGACTGTGCAAATTCAGTGATGCCAACTCGATAAACGCCGTTGCCCAAATCTTCCAGCCATTCATGACTGGCAGTGTACTTTAAATTATCAGGTACATAACTCATGGTTCATTCCTCAATCAATGATTTGCCATTTCTGACAAAAGGTAATTTTACAACACGACAGGGCAAAGATTTGTTGCGGATCTGAACCTGCACAGAGGCTTTGTCCATGTCTTTGTCGACCACTGCCATGGCTATGGCTTTTTCAGTGGTGGGAGAATAACCACCGCTGGTGATGACACCCTGGTGATCCTGGTCGTCTGATAAGGGCTGGTCATGTCGCAAAATACCACGACCTTCCAATATCAAACCAATTAGTTTCTTTTCAATGCCGTTTTCGCGCAAAGCAGCCAGTGCTTCGGCACCATTGAACTCGTCATTGTCTTTGCGCACAGTCCACGCCAAACCACATTCTAGCGGCGTGATGTTTTCATCCATGTCCTGGCCATACAAATGCATGCCAGCTTCCAGTCTTAAGGTGTCTCTGGCACCCAAGCCACACGGTTGCACTCCGGCTTCAATGAGTTGGTTCCACAAATCTTCAGCTGCCGCTGCTGGCACAATGATTTCAACCCCGTCTTCACCGGTGTATCCGGTTCGGCCGATAAACATGTCATCGTTGTAAGTGGCATAAAAACGTTGGGTTTCGCTCAAATCGAGGTCAATCAAAGGCTGCAGGGTTTCGATGGCTTTGGGTCCTTGCACCGCAATCATGGCGGTGTCGGCTTGTTCCTTCATGAAAGCATCAAACTCAACGATTTCAGTTTCAAACCAAGCCAGGTCTTTTTCACGGGTGGCGGCATTAACCACCACGCGGTAGGATTGGTCTGAGATTTTATAGGTGATCAGGTCATCAATCACGCCGCCATCGTGGTTCAGCATGGTGCTGTACATGGCTTGGTTGAGTTCCATCTTCTTGACGTCATTGGCCAACAATTGATACAGAAAGTCGGTTGCCTCAGGTCCTTCCACATCAATCACGGTCATGTGGGACACATCAAACATACCCACATTTTGTCGCACCGCATGGTGTTCGTCGATTTGTGATCCGTAGTTGATGGGCATTTCCCAACCACCAAAATCGACCATCTTGGCACCGGCCTGATGATGCGCTTGATTGAGTATGGTTTTCTTCATGAGAACAAAAAATTAATTTGCAAAAAAATCTGCTGAACTATACTCTAAAGGACTGAATCACTGCAACCAAAGTTTAAAGAATATGACCCGAATTTATACCCGCAGCGGCGATCAGGGACAAACCGGATTGGCCAATGGCGAACGTCTGGAAAAGTCCTCGGTGCTGTTCGAAGCCATCGGTGACATCGATGAATTGAATGCCCAACTCGGCATGCTCAGGTCGCAATATCTCAGGCAATCAACTGGCCAATCTAATGACCCCAACATCGATGAACAGTTGTCAGTGATCCAACACAAACTGTTCGATGTGGGCGCCCAAGTCGCTCAATACAAAGACAACAACATCAAGCAGGAACACATCGACGCCCTGGAACAGTGGATTGACCACTGGCAGGAACAGTTACCACCACTGAAACAATTTATCTTGCCGGCCGGTACCCAAGACGGCAGCATCGCCCACCTGGCCCGCAGCATTTGCCGCCGCGCCGAACGGCACTGCTGGCAAGCCGCCGATCAGCACGCCATTGAACCGGAAGCCCTACAATACCTCAATCGCTTATCTGACTACCTGTTCGTATTGGCCCGCCTCCTCAACGGTGGTGATGAGGTGTTTTGGCAGCCGAATTAAACCAGCTGACTTTGTTTGTTTAATCTCAGGTAAGCCGCTGTAAATATACGATCAAAGCCATGCGTGTTTTGCAAAAACTGAAATCAGCCAACCAGACTCAGGGCAACATCCGCAAAAGTGAATTATTGGCAGGGTTTATTTGGGGTGTCACAGTCGTTTCTGTCTATGTTTTTATAGTCGCATACGGCGTTGACTTGTTGCCTGAAACAGTCATTTATTACAAAAACATTTTGGTTGAAGAATTAACTGGGCTGGCCAGGCCGGTGTGGTTATTGGGAACCTGTTTGCACCTGCTTGCTTGGTTTGTGATGATACACTTGTTGATCAAATCGTTGATACAAAGCTTGCAGGCCCTGAAGTTTGGCAATCAGGAAAGTTCTTTTTTTGAAATGTTGATGAACATTGTGGCAGCTTTGACTTTGATGGCTGTTATTGTGGGATTGTTTTGGGTGTTTACCGAATACCTGCGCGGCTTAGAAAATGGTTATGCTGTCTACCATGAGGGCTGGGCGGCTTTTGGGTTTTGGGTGGCGATGGTTTTCATGTATTTTTTGGTTGTGATATTGCTACTGACTTTGGTGGTCATGTTTCATGATTTCCTGGTGCTGATGATGCTGTTGATAATGCAAATGTTTGCAACCGAAGTGCCATTGCAATTTGATTTCACGGTTGAGTCACAGCCATCAAAAGACTCGAATCAGTTAAAGCGAAGCGAGTAAAATTAACACAAAAGTAGCTTAAGTTTGGCCCATGTGCTGCCTTCAGAACTGCCCCATTGATACGTTTTTCACGAAGGCATCGCTATACTCATCATTTTACTTAGCCAATGATTCAAATGAAAAAAACAATCTTGATGACAATGATGGTGGCTTTGCTGGCTGCATGTTCACCGGCGTATTACAAAACCATGGAAAAATTCGGTGTTTATAAACGCGATATTTTGGTGGATCGTGTTGAAGAGGCCAGAGACAGCCAAGAAGACACCAAAGAACAGTTCAATTCCGCACTCGAACAGTTTGCCTCCGTGGTTAACTATGACGGTGGTTCTTTGGAAACCGTTTATAAAAAACTGCAAAATGAATACGATGACAGCGTGGCAGTGGCCGATGAATTGGAGCAGCGGATAGCAGCCATAGTCAGTGTTTCTGAAGATTTATTTAAAGAGTGGCAAGCCGAATTGGACCAATACAGCAACGCCGATTTGCGCAGACAAAGTGCAAAACAGCTCAGCGACACTCGTCGCAAGTACCAAAAATTAATTCAAGCCATGCGCCGTGCCCAAGCCAAAATCCCCCCAGTACTGGCAGTATTCCAAGACCAAGTCTTGTACCTCAAACACAACCTCAATGCCCAAGCCATTGCCGCCCTACAGCAAGAATACGTCGGGATCAAAACCGATGTCAACGTCTTGGTTGCCGCCATGGAACAATCCATCGACGAAGCCAACGACTTTATCAACACCATGAATCAAGAATAATAAGACATGTAGGTTGGGCTTAAGTATTTTGTAGGTTGGAGCTGAGCCTGTGAAGCCCAACATTTGCCTAAATGGCCTGATGAGCATTGTATAGAACCGCTGATTTTTAATTGATTTAATCGTTGCTGTTCATTGGTTTGAGATCTGGTGTTGGGCTCGCCTAAGAGCGCCTACTGTTGGTCGTGTCTCAGCACCAACCTATACCGGGGGTTAAGGTATGTTCTGTTAAATTGAGTTTAGTCACTTTTAGGTTCCAGTTATTTCAATGGATCTTGGTTAACTGGTAGATCTTCAGCCTGGATTCTGTGGTCAAGCCACAGAATGACGATTTGGAAGGTTACTTTCTGGTGGCAAACTGTCACTGTTGTCAGTCCGTAAAATGGACTACTAGGTCTTCAAACCTGAAGCCCAACAAAAATTCAATCGCCTATCAAATAACAGTTATAAATGATATTGAGTATTAGGCGTTAGCTGTCAGATTATGGGTAGGTTTTGTTGTATAGTGTTTAGGTTGTTGAATTTTATAATCAGTTCACTTAATAATGTTTTATTCCCATCAGTCATTTGATCGGCTAGGACTATAAGTTCTTCAATTTGGGTCAAGGCTTCACCCCAGTCTTCAAGCTCAATTGAAATGCCTATCAGCAATAATTGAGATGTTCTTTTGTTGGTAACGAATCTATTTTTTCCAATTGATGAAAAGTTGGCTAATGCCTTCAAGCTGTATTTTTTTGCGGAAGTAAAATCTTTCAGTTTAAAGTAAGCTGCGGCTAAGGACTGATGCACAAATGACAGGTTGACGAGATACTTGGGGTTATCCTCACCCACTATGTCATAGATTTTTTTGTTGTATTTAACTGTTTTCTCATAAGCTTCACTCCTATAAGAAGCGTGGGCCATGTTGTAATAAGTTTTTAATAAAAATTCATGTTGTTCGCCCAGCTTGTCAATTTTGTTATCTAAAGCAACTTTAAAAAAGTAGTCTGCTTTTTGAGAATTGCCTAAATATGAATGATTTATAGCAATGTCTTCATACACGTCTGTGATGAACAAATCATCATGTTCAAGAATTTGCTTTTTCATTTCAATGGAGCTTTCATACCACTGGTTGGATAGCTCAAAATTTTTATTGTACCCATGGTTATTTCCGATTAAATGATAGGCTTTAGCAATAATCCACTTGGCTGAAGGACTGGTGATATTTTGTGCTGTTTTTAAGCACTGTTGCATTAAATCAGTTGATTCTAAAAAGTTGGACTGTTTGGATTTGATTGTAGAAAGATTAAAACACAAATCCAAATATCCCTGGCGGTTGGGTTGGGTGTTATCCAAAACTTGTGCGAAATAATTCTCGGCGGAATCATAGTGCCCCTTTTGTTGTTCAATTTTTCCTTTTGTGGTCAGAACCTGATTGCTTGATTGATAATCTGAGTGCACCAAGTCCAACATTTCAATGTATTGATCTGACTCACCTGTAAGTAACGATGTTTCGATGATGTGCGTTACCATAGCAACTTGTTGACTGTCTGGCATGGTTGCAATCAAGCTTTTTATGGGAGCTATAATATTTAATGCTTGTTTATTCCACCCTAAGTTCTTATATATCTTTGAAACAGAAAATCTGATAAATGCATTGGTATTCTCATCTAACGAGTCATTCTCAGAAATGCTCTTTTCAATAGTCTCCAACAACTTAATAACGGTGGCCCCTTTTTTGCCAGACTGTGTCGGATCTATGTTTGAAAATGAAAGATTAAAAACGTCTGTCAATGCAGAAACTTGTTGGCTGCTTTTTTTGATTTCAAAATTTTGAGTAACATAGGTCCATATAAAGAAGCACGAAATGGCAGTTAAAATACAAGCTAAGCCAAACGACATCTGGTTGCGATAAATCAGCTTCTTAGTTCGATATAAAACTGTGGGTTTCTTAATGCTGATGGGTCGATTACGAATCAAATTGTTGAGGTCAGCTTTGAGTAGTGCAACTGATGAATATCGATTTTCATGTTTTTCAGCCATGGCTTTCATGATGACCAGGTCAAGATCTTCATTGAATCGACTGTGTTGCATTTCTGGCAGAACTGCCTGGCTGACTTTAATCTCTTTAGATTTTAAAAGTTGTTTGTTCCTGAAGTCGTGAGGGTGTATACCAGATAGAAATTCAAATAATATTAAGCCCAAAGAATACACATCAGAGGAAACCGATATATTTTCACCTGCAATTAACTCAGGGCTGGCATATTTAGGAGTCATTCTTTGAGTCAGTGGAACCAGACCGTTAGCTTGGGTCATTTTGGCCAGACCAAAGTCCAATACTTTGGGTTGTTTGTGTTCGTCGATTAATATGTTGCTGGGTTTGAGGTCTTTATGCACAATAAAGCGGTCATGCATATACTGAATAGCGTCGGTAATTTTGACAAAGATTGATAATTTTTCATTCAGATTGGACTTTTTAAATTGATCATCAGTCAGGAATTTACCATCAATGTACTCCATTACAATATATGGTAGGTGTTTGTCAGTGATACCGCAGTCTATGAACTTTACTATGTTGGGATGAGAAAGTTGAGATAATATTCGCTGCTCGAACAAAAAGTCCAAAGCCACTTTGTTAGACTTTATGTGCTCTTTTAAAGTTTTTATAGCTACCAATTGACGGATGTTGTCAAGATTCCTTTTGGCTAAAAAAACATTTCCCATACCGCCTTGTCCAATAGGCTTGATGACTTCAAAACCCACAAATGATTGGTTATTAGTTTCTTCGAAAACATCATCATTATGCGAAATTTGAGAAAGCACATGATTTTCGATGTCTTCAGTATGAAACGTATTGAGTTGGTTATTTTGTGCCAGCAGGTTAAGAATCAACTGCTTTTGTTCCATTGAAATGTCTGTGTTATCTTCAATAAACTGTTTTTGTTTGTGGAATGGCAAGCCCACTGCTTCTGAAAAAATATCGACAAAACTCATAACAGCTATTGTTTGGAATAATGAAGTTTTAAAAATGACCTGGCAAACTTTATTTTTCTTGAAATGGTAGCGGGGCTGCTGTTCAATAACTCACTGATTTCATTGGTGTTTAAGCCCATAAAATACTTCAGTTTAATGATTTCTCCTGACAATTTATCTACTTTTATTAACTGACTCAAAATATCATCCAACTCCAACAAATCATGAAAGCCATCAGGCCCCACCACCCTCATGTCATCAAAAGTGTCAGCGGCCTTAAGTGCTTGTCTTTTAAAAGCATTACTTTTTCTGTATTGATCTATCAGTACATTTTTGATGGATGCAGAAACCAGAAAATAAAAATGCTTTTTATTTGATACTTTTGTGGATGAATTTTTAATGATGCGCAGCATAGATTCATTAATGATTTCAGTTGTTTGCATGCTGCTGTTCACTTGTTGTCTTTTCAGATATCTCGCACGAATTTTTAACTGATTCATGGTTTCAGTTACCAAGTCATTTAGGCTTTTGTCCATTTTATTGAAAGAAATTAGTACATTTCACGAATATATCAGTTAGTGGGATTTAAACACAAATTTATACGAACAGAGGAAGAAAATGAAGATTAAAATTTTACTGGTGATTGGCGTTGTTTGGGCAATGACATCTAATGCAAATGCAGCATGCAGCATTCATACCTGGGTTACCGACGGTGATAACCCCATATATCATCACACTTTGCACTGTACTGGTTATTCTGGAGCAGAGGATGCAGATCAGGCTTGTGTAGAATGGGTAAACAACTTTGACTCTAGTAATGGGTCTGCTGAATATTGTGGGACCGTAATCATACCTGGAGAAATTGCATGGAAGGAAAGAGGTTGGTTTCGTAATTTCGATGAGCCACGTCACTGGTTTTTTGGAAAATTTTATTATTCAGTGTGTCCAAATAACTCAACATTTGTCGAAGGCGTTGGTTGCATACCATTTGATGACCAGGGAAATCAATGTACCGCAGAAAACAAAGGGGGGACAAGTATCGGTAATCCAGTTAATGTCGCCACAGGAAATAAATTCCATGAAGAGACCATTGATGTCGGATCTGACTTGAGTATTGGTTTTGCATACAACTCTAATTATCCAATTTATCGGAATGGCAGTAAATCAATCAATACAGTTGCCATTGGATGGACGCACGAATTTGCAAATACAATCAGTGAAGTGATTAGCGTCAATGGGCAAAATACGGTTTTTATGAGGCGTCCTGACGGAAGAACCATACAATTCAATGAAATTAATGGAGTATGGACTCCACCAATTTATTTCAAAGGAGAATTAACGCGAGAAACTAGTGGTGATTGGGTCTATCAATCTCCTGACAATGTCATTGAACGGTATGCAAGCCCCTCCATTCCATTATTGACCAACAATTTCTCCAGGTTAACCTCTGTACAAGATGAAGATGGTAAATTGTTGAACATCACATACAGTGGGCCAGGTTTAGAAATTGATAGAATTTCTGACAACTTTGGGTCATACATAGAATTTGAATACCAACAATTCACTTTATATCAGAGAGCAGAGACACGCATAACCAGTATCAGGGATGATGAGAATAGGGTATGGGGATTTACCTATGATTCGAATCACAATTTAACAGATATCAATTACCCAGACACTACCAGTAAAACTTTCCACTACGAGGACAGCAACCACCCTCATGCTTTAACCGGCATCACTGATCGGCGTGGTGTTCGCTTTGCCACATATGAATACGATACCGAACGTCGTGTGAATAGGGAATGGCACCATGCAAAAGACTTAAATGGCATAGACATCAATGTGGAAGAACTCAGCATTGTTTATAACCAAGATAACACCCGCACCATCACCAACTCACGTGGTGAAGTCAGTACTTATGAAGTGGAGCAAACCAATGGATTGTGGCAAATCAAAAGCATCATCGGCCCAGGTTGCAGCTCGTGTTCGAATGATAACACCGACTTTATTTACGATGCCAACAACAATCTCATCAGCAAAACCCGAGATGGTGTAACGACAGAATACGGTGGTTATGACAGCAAAGGTCAGTATGGCTATAAAATTGAGGCAGCCGGTACGGTTGATGCCAAAAGAACGGATTACACTTATGACACCAGGTTTATCGGGAAGATTACATCTGTAACTGAAGATTCTGTGTATGCTGGCAACGATAAGGTGACCAGCTATGTGTACAACGCTTTGGGCCAAATGACCAGCATGACGGTCAGTGGTTATGAAAAAGACGGTACGGCTATCAACAAAACCACTACCTATGAATACAATGGCCCATTCAATCAAATCAGCTTGTCTGATGGTCCTATACCTGGCACTGCTGATCAAACTGTTTATCAATATTATCCAGAAACCAATCCAGTTCCTGAGCGCAGAAACAGACTGAAGAGAGTGACGGGGCCTGAGGGCATCATAGACAGGAACCACATACGTTGGTCATCAACAGGTAAAGTAACAGAAGAACAGCGACCCAACGGCATCACCATTTATAACAGCTACGACCCTGATACAGATCGATTGGTCAGTGTGACCCAAACCGATGGTGCTAAGTCAGTAGTCACCCAGTTTACTTACCTAGCCACCGGACATGTTGAGTCAGTTACCAGCAACCATGGTACAGCAGAGGCCAGCACTTTAACCCTCACTTACGACGATGCTTTGCGAGTCACCCGAGTAACTGACGAGCTGGGTAATTACATTGAATATGAACTGGATACCGCAGGTAACCAAACCGGTGAATACACCCGCGACCCCAATGGTGTGCTGAAAAAACAAATCAACCAGGTGTTTGATGCCTATGACATGATTGACACGATGACTCAATCGGGTGTGACTGTAAATTATGATTATGGCAGCAACGGTGTTTTAAACCAACAAACCAACGGTGAAAACATCATCAGCGACTACAGCTATGATAACTTAAAACGCCTCACCCAAATCACCCAGGATTTTCAAGGCAGTGGCACCACCGCCAACACCACCACGGCGTTCACTTACGATGCCGGTGAGCGGGTTGAAACCGTGACTGATGCCAGAGGCAATGTCACCAGCTATGAGTACGACGATTTTGGTAACTTGCTGAAATTGACCAGCCCAGATACGGGAGTCACCACTCACACCTATGACCTGGCTGGAAACATGATCAGTAAAACCGACGCCAATGGCATCACCGTCACCATGGCCTATGACGGCAGAAATCGCCTCACCAGCATCGATTATCCCGACAATTCCCTGGATACCACTTATGTATATGACCAAGGCACTCATGGTGAAGGCCTGCTCAGCTCATTCACAGACCAAACCGGTAACACCAGCTTCAGTTACGATGCCTTTGGCAACCTGATAAGTAAAAACCAGCAAATGACGGGGTTCAGTGGTATCACTTATAACGGTTTTAATCCTCTGACAGTGTCACGCCAGTATGACAATTTCAACAGATTACAAACCTTAACCTATCCATCGGGCGTGCAATTGACCTACAGCTACAATGACCTGAATCAAATTGAAAAAATTGAAACCACAGTTGATGGGCAAGCCGAAGTGGTGGTCGATCAGGTAACCAGCTTGCCTTTCGGACCCATCAATCAGATTAACTTTGGCAACGGCAAGCACTTCACTGCCAATTACGATAACGGTTATCGCTTAATTGATTTTAGCTACGACATCGATATCAGTGCTGTGTATGGCTATGACAACAACCACAACATCACCAGCATCACCCGTGAGTTAACTAATCTCGATGATATGTTCAGTTATGACAACCTGGATCGATTGACCAACGACTCTCACCAAACGACCATTTATGGCTATGACAAACTGGGTAACCGCACCAGTAAACAAGTGGGCATCAACATCCCCACAAGCTATACCATAGACAATAACAGCAATCGATTACTTCATGTGGGTAATGCCAAAGCCCGTCAATACGACGCCAATGGCAACACCACCGCGCCACCTGATTTAGGCAGCCTGGGCATGCAATACAACCAAGCCAATCGCATGAGTAAATACGCGACCAAAAGCCTACCTTATGATGTGTTCTATTACCATAATGGCATCGGTCAACGGATCCGGAAGCACAAGGGTGATAACGATTTTGTGTATATTTATGATGAACAAGGACAACTGATTCATGAATCCAAATACGGTCCGCCAGAAGTTGGTTTTGGTGAAGATCATTTGTGGGATAAAGAAATCATCTGGTTAAATAACCGACCTGTGGCAGTGATTGAAACCACTTATTCAAGCCCAACGTTGACACAAGAGATTTACTACATCCAAACCGATCACTTAAATACCCCGCGTTGGATCACAGATGATGCTGGGTTAAGAATCTGGTCCTGGGAATCTGATGCTTTTGGCACCACCTTACCCAATGAAGATGTGGATGGCGATGGCACCGATTTCGAATTCAATCTGCGCTTCCCCGGCCAATATTATGACAACGAGTCTGGATTCCACTATAATTACTTCAGAGACTACGAGCCTGGAACGGGCCGGTATTTGGAGAGTGATCCGATTGGGTTGTATGGAGGGGTTAATACTTATGGATATGTAAATGGCAGTCCTATATCATTTGAAGATTCATTTGGATTAAGATTAATATGCGTTCTTCCGACTGTTGATCCCAGAGGAAACTATAATCCATTTACAAATACTTTCAGCCCAAGACCGGGTTGTGATAAAAGAATATGGTTACCTAAAAAACCTACAAAGTGTTCGTACTGGAACCCTGCAACAATGTCTTGGGTAAGGAGAGAATGCCCAGAAGATACTGAAAAAAGAGATAAAATGTTATATTTAGAAGATTGTAATCGACAAAAATGGAAATGTAATAAAGACTTTTTGGATAATATAGTATTTATTACAATTTCCCCCGGACCTAAAAAGATAACTCCATTTGAACATGCTGATAATTTAGGTAAATATATTGAGTGTTACTTAAATAGTTTACCCGTATATTGATATATTTTTTTATAGATAAATGTCAGTCAGTTACTTGGCTGGCATTTAGTTAAAAAGATTAGTCTATATTAGTCTAATCTTTTGTTTAGGTAATTTTACTTTGATCAGAAATTGATTACTTTATTTAAACTCAGACGGTCTATTTAAAATGTGTATTATATGTACCTAAAAATATATACGAAATTGAATTATGGTAATTATAATAAATGTTTTCACCATTCACTTATAAATTAATTTACGGGTCTTACTTGTTTGTATTGCTTGTGACATCATTGATTTACAAATTTAGTAATAATCCCTCCCATTTTAAAAACTCAATTAAAGCCCATATATTGTGTTGGGGCTTGTTTATGATAACAATAACGTACCAAGTGGGATTCAATGGTTTGGCATTTTATATCACTGCGCCTATATTATTTTCAGTATTGATCGTGGTGGTTCAAAAAGCCCATTATTGCTCGTATTGTGGCAGACTGACCCGTTTTGCAAATTTTTTTACGCTGTTAAATTTTTGTCCGAAGTGTGATGGCAACAACTAAACAAAACTAATCAGGGACAAACTAATCAGGGACAATCACCAAATAGAGAAGCTAAGTTGAACTAAAGAGGCTAGTTTTTCAGCAAGGTAGGTTGGGTATTTTGTAGGTTGGTGCTGAGCCTGTGAAGCCCAATATATTGGCATTGAAGGATCGTGGGTGGCTGATTACAGCTAAAAAACCCATGACATCATCCATGCGGGCGAGCCGCCCGCGCTCCCGGTTCAGGACGATGAGCATACCTTAATATGGCAAGTAGACTACTTTGACAGGTTCATCCAAGATGAAATGCATTTAAATTACACAGTGCACTACATCTTTGAAAAACCAATTATGGCATGACCGGCTAGCCGCATCGTAGATTGGCGCTATTTTGGTGGTGGTTTTGGACCGCGGGCGGCCCGCCCGCTTATTCTGTGGTAACATTATGATCTGTAAGGATGACAAAGAAAAATGGAAGCTTTCGATCAACAAATTCACCACAGGGGATACCTGCCTCATGTAGATGGTGCCGATTATCAATTCATCACATACCACCTCATTGATTCATTACCCAAAGCAGCACTTGAATCCCTGCAAGCCTTTCGTGGAAATACCAAAACCTTCAGAATAGAGCAATGGCTAAACCAGGGCCACGGGGAATGTGTACTGAACAATCCAAGGTCTGCTCAAACAGTTATTGATAACTGGAAACACCATGACAACAAGCTTTATGAATTATTGGCATACACAGTAATGCCAAACCATGTACATGTTTTGATCAAAGTTTTCCCAGGTCAAAAACTCTCAAGAATTATCCATGCCTGGAAGTCATATACTTCAAAAAAGATTCAAGCCATCATCGGTGCGGGCGAGCCGCCCGCGCTCCCGGTTCAAGCAAAAGAGCACGCCAGAATCTGGCAAGCAGACTACTTTGACAGGTACATCAGAGATGAGCGGCATTTAAACCAAACCGTCCAATACATTTATGAAAACCCAGTTAAAGCTGGATTGGTCAAACGCATTGAAAACTGGCCTTTTTCGGGTGGCCGACTTTGGACCGCGGGCGGCCCGCCCGCATCATCACCCGGTATGAGGTCATGAATGTTACTTCTTGGTGGCATACTGCCATTGTTGCCAGCCGAGCCAGCCGACCACGATGGCGACCATGCCGGCGGCGGTGATGCCGTTGATTTCGGTGATCCAGCGTTGCATCATCAACAACACTGCGGTGCCTATGACCCAGATAAAATCGCCGATGGCGACCAGCTTGACTGCGGTGGTATTGGGTTCTGGTTTGCTGCCCAGCCACAACAAGAACAAGCCATAAAGGTTTAATATCACGCCCAAGATCAACAACACCGCCAATGGCATGGGATCGGTGCTGCTTAAAAAGCCGACAATAAATTTTGGCATAAACACAAACAAGGCGCCGAACAGCAAACAATTGAGGCCATTGATGTTTAAGATGATTTGGATGTGATTCATGGTCGCTGATGAGGTGTCAATTCAGCTCATTATGCCACGGCGGCCTGTATTTTTAAATCAGCGATCAGTAGCCAATGAATCCAAGTATTGGTTGGCCTGTGTCAGGTGACTTTGTTGTTGGTCCTGGTCCATGCGGTCCCAGGTTTTCAGTAGCATACCAATGCGGGGGTTGGATGCAAAGAATTCGCGGTGCTGGTGCATGAACCGCCAGAACAAGCCATCCCAAACAGCGCGCCACGATTGGGCTTGTTTACCACCGGGGAAGTCACTCATCTTTAGCACATAGTTGCTGGAGCTGATGTAGGGCTTGGTGGCCATCAAACCGCCATCTGCGAACTGGCTCATGCCATAGACGTTCGGCACCATCACCCAATCGTATGAATCAATGAACAGTTCCATAAACCATCGGTACACTTCATCGGGATCAAATTCACACAACAGCATGAAATTACCGAGGACCATCAAGCGCTCAATGTGGTGACAATAACCGGTGTCCAGGACTTTTTTGATGATGCAGTCGACCGGTTCAATGCCGGTTTGGCCGGTATAGAATGATTTCGGTATGGAGCGCTTGAACTGCCAGAAATTTCGGGTTCTTTGGCGCCGGCCGACGGTCTCATAAAGTCCCCGGATGAATTCACGCCAACCGATGATTTGGCGGACAAAGCCTTCCACTGAGTTCAATGGGATGTGGTGTTTATTGGCGTATGCCAAAGTGCGGTCCAAAATCAGTTGCGGGCTCAACAAACCGACATTCAGCATGGGGGTCAAAACGCTGTGGTGCAAAATCAATTGATCTTTAACCATGGCATCTTCATAGGCCCCAAAGTCAGTAAAGCGGTGCTTTAAGAAGGCGTCCAACCAGGTTTCGGCGGCATCATGGTCAATAGGGTAGGTGATGTGGTGACCGTGCTTGGCTTCTAGGTTACCCAAGTGGTCACTGAAATGCTGGTTTACATAGGATTTGGCTTCCTCGTGATGTGCAGTGGGTTCAGCAAACTCGATGGCTGGGGGCGTTTTGTCTTTGGGGTATTTTTTGCGGTTGTTGGCATCAAAGCTCCATTGGCCACCGACGGGTTTGTTGTCAGCGTCCATCAGGATGTCCAAGCGGCGGCGTTGTTGTTGGTAGAATTGATGGTGTAGGAAATGGTCCTTATCGGTTTTGAAAAAGCCTTGCAATTGTTCGCTTTGGGTTAAAAACAGCGGACTGGGCAGCACCTTTCTGTTTAAATCAAATTGTTCACTGGCTTCACTCAACTGATGTTCTAACCAATCATCGCTGGTGTCGATGGTGACAAGCTGTTGAACACCTTGCTCGGCCAAGTCTTGCAGTAGCACAGCCACCTGGGCATGGGGTTGTCGTGCTTCAATGTAGTTTAAAGATTTAACCTCAGGTTTTATCCGTTCAGCATAGGATTTCATGCTGGCACGGTGAAAGGCGATTTTTTGTTGGTGAAATGGGTATTGGGTAAAGAACAAGTCAACTTCAATCAGCCAACAAGCGGCATCTGCTTGCACCAGTGGATTGGCTTTGAACAGTTGATGGGGAAAGATCAGGTGGGCTGTTTTCATGGGTTTTTCACTGGTCAATGCCTATGCTCTGGTTTTACTACAGGTATTATCCGTGGTTACGGTGAAAAGGCAGTGAATGACCTATGATAAAACGCGATGACAAGCACCGATCGTTGATGGTGTTCACCCAAGACCTGCGCCTGGATGATCATGCTTTATTGAGTCAAGCATGCGCTGAAAGCGATGAGTTGATGTTGTTGTACTGTTTGGAGCCGCGCTTGTTTGCATCACCCTGGCAAGGACCAGCAGCCATGGGCACCGCCCGCTTTCAATTCTTGGCCCAATCTTTGGCCGACCTCAATCAACAGCTAAAGTTTTATGGCCAACATTTGGTGGTCCAATTGGGGAACGCCAACGCGGTGATCGATGACTTACAACAGCAACACCACTTTACCCATATTTACCAAAGCCAACAGATCGGCTTTGATGAGCGACAACAGTGGCAAAACAGACAAACAACGCATCCTGAGGTGACTTTTTGCAGTCAACACACCGGGCAGTTGTATGCGCCCTCACAGCTGCCATTTGAAATCGAAAACTTGCCAAAACACTTCACTCCGTTCAGAAAGCTGGTCGAGGAAATACCGGTGCCAGCGCCTGTCGCCAAGCCGGTGCGGTGGCCAGCACCGATAGCCACAGAAGTCCACAGACGGGGTGATTGGTCGGATGCTTGGTTGAGTATTCACCCAGCAGCGCCAGAGGGTAGCGGCTTTGTGGGTAGCGGCTTTGAGGGTAGCGGCTTTGTGGGTGGCATGGCAGCAGGCCAACATCACTTGGCCAACTACTTTGGTAGCACCGCACCTTCCAGCTACAAAAAGATGCGTAATGAGTTGTTGGGTTGGGACAATTCAACCAAGTTCTCGCCCTGGTTGGCGTTGGGCTGTTTCTCCCCCAAACAGGTGGTTAAAAGCATCAAGCAATACGAAGCACAACACGGTGCCAATGAGTCCACTTACTGGATCCATTTTGAATTGTTGTGGCGGGAGTTCTTTCATTGGTATGCCATCAAACACGGAGCCACTTTGTTCCAGTCAGCCTCAGCGACTGAGTCAGCCAACCCCTTGCAGTCCCAGCAAGTCCAACAACGGTATCTGGATTGGTGCTTAGGCGACACCGGTGAACCGCTGATTGATGCCTGCATGCGTCAGTTGTACAACTCTGGTTATTTGAGTAACCGGGGCCGGCAAATTGCTGCCAGCTATCTGATACATGAATTGGCCTTGGATTGGCGTGCGGGTGCCAGCCATTTTGAACGTTGGCTGATTGATTATGATGTGGCCTCGAACTGGGGTAATTGGCAGTACATTGCTGGCGTGGGAGCAGATCCCAGGGGCGGCAGGCACTTCAATACGGAAAAACAACAAAACCGCTTTGACCCGGATGGTCAGTTTATCGATCGCTGGTCTGTCGCACCGATGACCCGCAGCGTGATCTGTTGGGATGACTTAGTCAAGGGGCTCAGCAGCTGATTTATGACGTCGGCAACGCTCACTGCAGTATTTGACCTGATCCCAGCAATGACGCCATTTTTTACGCCACAAGAATGGGCGGCGGCAAACCGGACAAACTTTACTGGGTAGGTGGGGCTTTTTGTGCATGCTTCAGCTGATTGGCCTTATTGATCCGACTTTGATTGATCTGGCTTTGATTGATCTGGCTTTGATTGATCAAGCTGTGGGCCCTTGGCTTTCTTTTGTTTGGCTTCCTTGGCCATTTGACTGCAGACGCGGCGGACTTGTGGGCCTTGGAGTGGCGCCAATTCTTTGAACATTTGGCGCGGGTGACCATTTTGGGTGGGTTGATGGTTTGTTTGAAAACGACCTTTTGTCGGGTGTGGGGTTCAGCAATCAACACCACATATTGCGTTTGGCCCAAATCGTTTTGATGGTAACCAACACCCAGTTCTTTTTGGCGACTGAAGAATTCACCTTTGCCTAACACGTGATCCTGGTGTTTGGCGCTTTCGCTCAGATACTGCATCACTTGAGCTGGTGTGCCCTGATTTTTAGCCACCGCTTCGACTTGATTCCCGGTGGGTGGGTAAAAACTGGCAAAGCGGTACCCACCTTTGATCAGAATTTGGTTGGGTGTGGACCGCTCCGGGGTGGTGCCCGCCAGTAATTGTTGGGCGCGGTTATTGGCTATTTCGACCAGCAATTTATGGCATTGCAGTTGGGCTCGTTGTTGTGCGGGGTGGTTGATGATCAGCGTGGCCAAGGATTGGGCTGGTGGGCTCATACCACAGTGTGGGTCTTGTGCAGTTGTTTCGATGGTTTCGTTGTTTTGGGTTAGCAGCAGTAGCCAATAGATCAGTGCTTTCATGTGAGTCGGATTGGTGTTTGTGATCATAATAACATGGGTGCGGCATGGAAACCCTGAAACACACCTCGACAGGTGTCATGCTGAGCTTGTCGAAGTGCTCGGTGACCTTGGTATGGAAAGGGCTGGGTGAGCTTTTTTGTGCGTTACCGAAGCCAATAAGTCTTCAGCGTTCCCAAGGAATGCCTGCGTTGAACAAGTGTATAATGGGCCGATTGAATTGATTGAATTGTTGAGCTGTTGTGTTATGAAATCAAGGGTAAATTATTTTGGCGTGTTGGTGTTGTTAGCCAGCACCACAGTATTTGCTGAAAAAGCGGATTTGGCGCTGGTCAATATTGATCGCATTGGACCAGAGCAGTTGCAGCAATTGAAAAACCACAGCAGCGTGGACTGGTGGGTGGAGATGGGTGATCAATTGTTGGTGGCAGTCTCAGATACTCAAGGAGTCAATGAAGCCAAAGATGGCTTACCTCAATATGCCCAAGTCATTGCGCGCCATCAGGAAGTGGATTTGAATCAGCTGGCTTTCCGGCGTTCCGGTCATTGTCAGCATGATGACAAAACGATTGATGGCAAACAATCTCATGAGGTTTTTAAGCCGTTGCAGGCCTATGTTGCCAATGGGGGTTATCAGTTGGTTTCTACCGCAGCAGTCGCGAATAAATCTGCATTGATGGCTCACCCGTTGATGATGCCATTTGAAAAAAACAAAGTATTGCTCTATCAGATTGCCAACCGCGAAGTCAACGCACCACAGCTCAATACCGACATTGCTGGTTTATTGGACCAGGTTGATCAGAATCGGTATTTTGCCAACATCCAAACCCTGGCCAGCCACGACCGCATGGAGGAAGCCGGTATGGTGGCTGCTGGCAACTGGTTGGTGAATCAGTTTGCAGCACTTGGCCTAGAAACTTCTACCCTTTCCAGTCCGGCTTTTGTTGGTTTCAATGTCCTGGGATTCAAAGCCGGTACCACCCGTGCCGATGAATGGTATGTGGTGGGTGCGCATCTGGACTCCAGGAACCAAACCTGGAATGACAACTTACCTTCTCCTGGGGCTGAGGACAATGCTTCAGGTTGTGCCGGTGTGTTGGAAATGGCCACAGCGCTCAGCGACATTGAAACAGCAGCATCAATTTTGTTTGTTTGTTTCAATGAAGAAGAAATTGGATCAATTGGGGCCATCAAGTTAATCAACAACCTGAGGCTTGAAGGTAATTTTGACAAAGTCAAATACATGATGAACATGGACATGATTTCAGCCCACCCAGGTGCCCAAATGGCCATGAGTGCTGGTACCGATAAGCCCGAATATGTACCCCTGGCAGAAACTTTGGCAGCCAATGGTGAATTGTATACTGACATCATTTGGCAAGTGGATCCCAATGCCTGTTGTACGGATTTTGATCGCTTTACCGCCAACAACATACCTTCGGTGTCCTCAACCATCCCTGATCCGAGAAGTTATCAACATTACCACACTTCAACCGACTTACCTCAGTACGTCGATCCAGTTCAAGGCATCCAGACGGTACAGGCCAATCTGGCCACACTGGCTGATTGGGTGGGGGTCGAGGGCAGTGGCGGCTTTCCCATCACTGCCGCGCATTCGGGCATGTGGTATAACCCGGAACAGTCGGGTCACGGTGTCACCGTCGAAATCTTACCAGACAATACCATGCTGGTGGTTTGGTACGTCTTTGATCAGGCTGGCAACCAAATTTGGTTGGTCGGTGCCGGCAATTATGATGACAGCACCGCTGCCATCGAAGTGCGCATCTCTGAGCAGGGGCTATTTCCACCTGATTTTGTCGCCACAGATGTCATTACCACGGTTTGGGGTACTTTGAACTTTGATTTCATCGATTGCAATCACGTTGACTTCAGCTGGCAGCCAGCTGCTGGGGTTGATTATGCCGCTGGTGAAATGACATTGACCCGTCTGACGGGTATTGATGGTTTAAGTTGTTCAGAATAGCCTGTTTCTGTAAGCAATAAATATCAACCAAAGAAAAACCCGCCGAAGCGGGTTTTTTTATTTCATTGTGTAAAGAGGGATGACTACAATGAAATTTGGTTGGTACAAGTGGTGGTTGAACCGGCTTCACATACCTGGAAGGTATAAGAGGCGTTCTTATTCACATTGTACGCAGCTGAACCATCATTGGCGGTGTTGTCATTGAAACTGCCATTGATGTAGACATCAACAGTGGACGTTGTCGCACCAGTCCATGTCAGTTCTACACGTTTGCCACCACGGGTTCTTTGGCCGGACAAGGCCAGGTCAGCTGTTGGTGGTTCAGGATCGGTGCCGCCGCCTTGACAGCCATTGGCCGTTAAGTAATCGCTGGCATCTTTGGCTTTGACAATGCCGTAGCCAAAGTACACATCCTTGCCTGGAGCGCCGGCATCTGCTGCTGAAGCTTTCAAGGCTGAACGAATTTCTTGACCTGTGCAATCAGAGTGGTTAGACCACACCAGGGCTGCCACGCCGGCAACGGCAGGTGTTGCCATGGATGTACCACTCATGTAACCATAGTCTGAGGCACCGATAGAAACAGAGGCTGTTGATGCGCCCAAAAGGAATGAGCGGTCTTCTTGCGCAGCACCAACTGCTGGGATGCTGGTGTTATTAGGAGAGCCCAAGGTGCCATACAGCATGCCGGGTTCATTGTTAATCACAATGGCTCCCACACCTCCAGATGATTCACAGTTAGCTACTTTGTCATGGAATGAAATGTTGCCACGGTCAATCAAACAGATTTTACCGTTGGCACCACCGTCGGTTGCTTCCGCGGTGCCCATAAAATAAGTTGCCGCTGAGGCTGAACCCACATTTTCCATGGCCGAGGAGGGGATGCCAACACCATCAGCAGTGGCTGCTGACATAGTGGCTAAACCTGCCGGATAAGTAGATAAAGTGTCAACACCGCCAGCGGTGACTTCGACACAAATGGTTTCATCTTCTCTGCGGTTATTGCCGCGGCCAGTTTCACAACTGGGAAATTGAGAAAAGTCTGCGATGTCGTTGTTACCGTCATTGGCACCAATCATCATCACTGAGGAATAACCGGCAGGATAGGATCTGACAGAATTGCCATCATTACCTGCAGCAGCGAGGACCAAACCGCCGTTGGCTATGAAATCATCAAACGCACCTTCTTCAATGGAGTTAGCGCCACCACCGCCCAAGCTCATGGAGATGATGTTGGCACCAGCATCGGCACACTTACCAGCTGCATGGGCTAAGTCAGAAGAGTAACCCCATCCTGAGGCATTGAAAACTTTAACAATGTGTAACGGTACACCTGGTGCCATACCGACCACACCCACGTTGTTGTCATCAGCAGCAATGGTACCGGCCACATGGGTACCATGGGGGCCACCATGTTCATACCAGTTGCCAGTGCCTGGGTCGTTGTCACCGGTGATGACAGTCCAGTCAAAATCGTTGTTACTGGCATCCAAGCCTGAATCGATGACACAGACTTTTTGACCCGCTTGTAAATTCAGTTGGTTGGCTTGTGATTGATAAACGGCATAAGGTGTGAGTTGTTGCAGGGTGGGGTCACCGGCGTCGTCGTTATAAATAGCCAGTGGAAAACGTTTGGCGTCCACTTCCATCTTGCGGAAGCCACTTTTGCCACGCATGGCACTTTTGCCATTTTCATCAAGGTCGACAGCAAACCAGCCATCACCTTCGACCAAAACTTGGTGTCCACGCTTCAGGCCATTGCCATTGTCATTGTAGGAAACGACCATGCGTTCGGCATGGGCGAATGTCCCGAGTGCCAACATCGTTGCCACACAGGTCTTCTTCATGTTTAGTTTCATTAATCTCTCTCTTTTTTTAAATGTTTAAAACCCATTGAAATTTATTTGTTGTTATTTTTAACTTCAATGAATTGATGAATGCTCGTTTGAGCTGATGATGATTAAAGCAATTAATAATCTAAAAAACAAGATTTAATCTCAAAAAATGCAATACATATTACAAATGCTGCAAAAGTAATATAAAAGTTGAATCAAATATTTACTTTAATCTGAGGTTTTGAAGCTGGGTTAGACGTTTAGAATAGGTGCTGTTGAGCATGATTTTATGGATTTTTGAAAATTCAGATGTGGCAGGGCAAGTGTTGATGACACGCCAGGCGTGATATTTCGTCGTGGCAAGCTCACCGGTAGCTTGCCACTGATTTTGCTGTTGTTGGTTTAGTGAATGCGTCTAGTTAAGACTTGTTCTTGGGGATCTGCCTATTCAAAACCAGCAGTAAAGATCGGGTCCGATACACTGCTCAGTGTGCCCACACCCAGCACATGGATGACACCAGAGCCGTTGCCTCTGGATTCAGCAGGCTCAAGTTCAATCACGTCAATGCGCCCACCGGATATTAACCCAGTTTGCACATCCAGTGAAGCATCAGTCACAGTCAATTCGGCACCGAGGACCAATTGCGCAAAAAATGCCTGTTGGGTAAGGGCCTGGCCACTCATGTCGTAAAAGTCGGCGCCAGAAGTGTCGAAGCCAAGGCCAAACAAATGAAACATTGGAGCGTTAATGGCGGTCACCAATCCGCTGACTTCGATGGCTTGGTAATCGACTTGGCCACGTTGGTAGATCCGGGTCACATACAGTTCACCGTTGCCCTGATCATAGCCTTTCAATTGCAATTGGGTTGTTTCTGCTAAGCCATTGCTGAGCAGGTTATCGGGATCTTGGGTTTGTTCGGTAAGTAAGAAAGTCATGCCGGCAGCATGGATCTGACCCATCGATAAAGCAGCGGGTTCGACTGGTAAGGTGATGTTGAACCTGGGTTCCAAAAATCTGATTTTCGTGGCCTCTATCACTCCGGTCACTGAATCTGCCTGTCCTTCGACCTCTATTTTGATTTGGTTTTGGATGTCATCAGGCCGTCCTTTGATGTAACGTGTTTGGGCAGAAACCACAACAGCTTGTCCGGTGAGGTGAAAATCACCTTCCCCTGTGAGGTCATCAATCATGCCTTCAATGATGACAGATCCATTGGTCGATTTGGGTATCACGCGTTCATCGACACATTCAACAGTCAACACCGATGTGAGTTCATCTCCCAGTTGGAAACCGGGAATTGGGGTGGCTTTCAGCTCCACATGTTGGCCATTGGTCAAAGGGCCCTGACAGTTGATGACATCAGCAGAGTCATAAGCCACCGGTTGATCATGGATTTGAAATCTGGTGGGGGTCAGCTGTTGGATGTAACCCATGATTTTCCACTCGGTTAAATTCTCTACGACTTCTATTCTGGTGGCGATGGCGGCTGATTCGTTGTCAATAAAACCGCTGACCACTACCAAATTCCCGACTTGCAAAGGGGTATCGTTAACCACGTGGGTTTGGTTGTTTACTTGGGTTGAAATGTTAAATATGCGGGCAGGAGAGTCTGTCAGAACCGGACCTTTGAACAAAGTCAGTAATTCAATTTCATTCAAGGTGCCCTGACTCAAGTTGGGGTTGGTTGCGTCTGCCTTGTACCTGACTTTATAACCGGTACCACCTTGTGCCCGGGTTTGATTGATGTGCTCGCCATCCAATTGATAAACGGTGTTCTCGTCAGCTTCAAAAGTTCTTACCTGGTTGATTTTAAAACCGGTGCCGCCTTGGGCTCTGGTTTCTGCCTTGGTTGACAGAGGGAGGGTGAGAAAGAGGATTAGGGTGGTGATGGTTAAGCGGTTATTCATGGTGTTCCTGATCGGCTGTGTCGGCTTTGTAAAAATAAATGCCCACACCAATATAAGGTAATAATTCCTGGTCTTCTTCGAGGTCTGAGTGTTGGATCAAATGCTCAATGTATTCATCGACATCATTGGCCAGCTCTTGGCTTTTTTTCCTGGCATATGATTCTGCAATGTTGGCCAGCGATTTAGGCAATTTGTCGTGCAGTATGATGCGCTGAAACCTCGGCCCAGAACGGTTGTGGTCGATGTTGTGGTCAATGGTTTCCAGCAGGTATTGTGTTGAAAGCCCCAAGAAATCGATGTTCTGCATGTCATCAGGATCATTTTCTGTGAGGTAATAGGGTTTAATCAATTTGACATGGTCTTCAACCACCATGACGGATTTGGACCTGACCAATTCATCTAAAATGGAACGAAAGGTGGCGCCACCGGAGTATTTTTCTACCAAAGATTTGAAGTCAGGCTCACTGTCAGATTCAAGTGGGATGACTTTGATTTGGCCGTTGAGGTTGTGGTATTCATCATCTTCAATCCATCCTGTTAGCACCCGACCTGCCCGGTGCCATTTTCGATGGCTGTCATCCATTTTGAAAAGGTCGTGTTTTAACTGTAAATCAACTTGGGTTCTCGATAACCCAGTGATCACAGCAATGCGTGACTTGGTAGGTGGCTTGCCATTGAGGCCAAAATGCTTGTTGGCCACATCGACATAGGTCCATTTCAAAATATCACTGACTTCATTGAATGGCACATTGAAACGCAACAATATCCTGACCAGGGGTCTGAAGATCTGAATCAGCATTTGTCTGATCACTTCAATTAGTTTTTGACTCATGATAAATGGTTTTGCTGTGGTTCAATCCGTAGCGCAGATGTTAATTAGGTAACAAATAATACCGCAGGGAAGCGAAAATTGTAACCAATTATCTGTGTGGCACCGAATTCGAAGTGGTTTTGTTGTGGTATGCAACAAAATATTGCTCTTAACAAGTAGCCTTGGATTATCAGCTGCTTTTGTGTTCTTTTTTGTTGGGGTAGGTTTCAGGGACAGGATCAAGACCTCCTTCGCACATGGGTTGACAGCGACCCAGACGTTTGATGCCCAAATAAGTGCCTTTGAAGACGCCAAAGCGTCGCACGGCTTCAATCATGTATTCGGAACAGGAAGGGTGAAAGCGACAGCGATTTCCAAGCAACGGACTGATAATGTATTGATACCCCCTCAATATTGAAATGAATATGCTTCTTATCATGAAAAATGGTTGCTCATTGGCAGAGTTTCAGGTATAAAGTTCGCCTTAATTTTTATGTTATCAATGGCACACTGACTGTCCATTGAAAAACACAGATCAGTCCATATTTTAGCATGCGCCAAAATAACGCGAAGCATTAAAGGAGATAAAAATGGCAGAAAGAAGTATCAATGATTTGCCCGCAGATTATGTTCCCAAAATGGATTTACCAGACGGTTATGTACCTTCAACAAAGGAAGAATACATGTGTGACGAACACCTGGAGTATTTCAGACGTCGCATAGAACAATGGAAAGAAGATTTGCTTAAAGAGTCCAATGAAACCATTGCTAACCTCAGGTCTGAGGCCAGAGACATCAGTGATGAAGCAGAGCGCGCATCCAGAGAAACCGAGAACACCTTTGAATTGAGGACCCGTGATCGCTACCGCAAACTGTTGAAGAAAATCAACAAAGCGTTGGATCGATTCAAAACCGGTGATTACGGTTACTGTGAAGAAACTGACGAAGAAATCGGTTTGCCCCGTTTGATTGCTCGTCCCATTGCCACCCTGTGTATTGACGCTCAGGAGCGTTGGGAATTGAAACAGAAAATAACCAAAGAAGGTTAATAAATCAGGACCAATTACCATGGAAATAGCTCCACAAGTCGCCCAATTAGAAGACTTCCAACAGCGCACCGATGCGCTGTGGAGGTATCTTTGACTACGAAAATAAGAAAGAACGTTTAGAAGAAGTCAATCTAGAACTAGAAGACCCTGATGTATGGAATGATCAGGAAAAAGCGCAGAAACTGAGTAAGGAACGCGCCTCCCTGGATCACATCGTATCCACCATTGATAACCTCAAAACCGGCATCACCGATGCCAGTGAATTCCTGCAAATGGCCAACGACGAGGACGATCAAGACAGCCTCGATGAAGTGCTGTCGATGATTTCCGAGTTGGAAACCAAAATTGAGCAGTTAGAATTCCAGAAGATGTTTTCAGGCCAAATGGACCCGAACAATGCCTTTGTCGACATTCAGGCTGGTTCCGGTGGTACCGAAGCCCAAGACTGGGCTGAAATGTTGTTGCGCATGTACTTGCGCTGGATTGAATCGCGTGGCTGGAAATCAGAGCTCATCGAAGTCTCAGCCGGTGATGTGGCTGGCATCAAATCAGCCACGATTAAAGTCGATGGTGATTACGCCTACGGTTGGTTACGCACCGAAATCGGGGTCCATCGACTGGTCAGAAAATCCCCATTTGATTCCAGCAACAAACGCCACACCAGTTTTGCTGCGGTGTTTGTGTCACCAGAAATCGATGACAGTTATGAAGTTGAGATAGATCCTTCGGACTTGCGCATCGATGTGTACCGCTCCTCAGGCGCCGGTGGCCAGCACGTGAACAAGACCGAGTCTGCGGTCAGGATCACTCACGTACCAACCAATACCGTGGTGCAATGTCAAAATGGTCGATCACAGCACCAAAATAAAGCCACGGCAATGCAACAACTGAAAGCCAGGTTGTATGAGTTGGAAATGCAAAAACGCAGCGAAGAGTCTCAATCCATGGAAGAAACCAAGTCTGATATTGGGTGGGGCAGTCAGATTCGTTCGTATGTACTAGACCAATCACGCATCAAAGATTTGCGTACCGGTGTCGAAAACACCAACACCCAATCGGTGCTGGATGGTAACCTGGATAAATTCATTGAAGCCAGCCTCAAGCAAGGGCTGTGATTAACTGGTTGGAAGACAACCACTGAAAATTATTAACATCATGACAGAAGATAATAAACTCATCGCCGAACGCCGGGGCAAGTTAAATGCCATCCGCGCCGAGCGCAACGCCTACCCAAACCAATTCAGACGCAGCCATGAGGCAGCATCATTGCATGCCGAATACGATGCACTGGATAAGGAAACCTTGGATCCACAAAACATAGAAGTGGCGGTGGTTGGACGCATGATGAGCCAACGCTTGTTTGGTAAGGGTGGTTTTGCGGTGCTGAAAGACGTGTCAGGTGACATTCAACTGTTTGTGCAGCTCAATGGCGTGGGCGAGGCGGTGTTTGAAGATTTCAAAACCTGGGACATGGGTGACATTGTTTATGGCAAAGGCACTTTGTTCAAAACCAAAACCAATGAGTTATCGGTCAAGGTCAGTGAATTGCAATTGGTCACCAAAGCCTTGCGACCCTTGCCGGAAAAATTCCACGGTTTGTCTGACCAGGAAACCCGTTATCGCCAGCGTTACGTTGATTTGATTGTTAATAATGACTCAGCGGAAGTTTTCAAAACCCGTTCAAAAATGATGTCTCACATCCGCCGATTTATGGAAGGGCGTGAATTTTTGGAAGTGGAAACCCCGATGATGCATGTGATTCCAGGTGGTGCCACAGCCAAGCCTTTTACCACCCATCACAACGCTTTGGATTTGGAGTTGTATTTGCGGGTTGCACCCGAGTTATTCCTCAAGCGCCTGACCGTGGGTGGATTTGAGAAAGTGTTTGAGATCAATCGCAATTTCCGCAACGAAGGCGTTTCTACCAAACACAATCCAGAATTCACCATGATGGAATTCTATTGGGCCTATGCCGATTACCATGATTTGATGGATTTGACTGAAACCTTGTTCAGATCACTGGCTGAAGAAGTCAAAGGCACCACCCAATTTGCCTACCAACAGCATGAGTTGGACTTCTCAAAACCATTCAAGCGCCAGTCAATGGCGTCGTTGGTGGCAGAGTACAGTGATGGTTTATCTGAAAATGACTGCAACAATTTGTCAGTCATGCAGCAATACTGCGATCAGCAGGGCATTTCTTACAACAAAAAATGGAAAAAAGGCGAGTTATTGGCTGAATTGTTCGATATACATGTCGAGGCCAACCTCATTCAACCCACTTTTGTGACAGAATACCCCATAGAGATATCACCTTTGTCACGAAGGAATGATGAGAATCCTGAGATCACCGATCGATTCGAATTGTTTATTTGTGGAAATGAAATTGCCAATGGCTTTTCTGAGTTGAATGACCCAGAAGATCAGGCAGATCGTTTCAAACAACAGGTGGCGAATCTTGAAGCGGGGGATGACGAAGCGATGCACTATGATGCCGACTATATCCGGGCACTGGAATATGGCATGCCACCAGCAGCCGGAGAGGGCATTGGTATCGATCGTTTGGTGATGTTATTCACAGACTCAGCTTCAATTCGTGATGTATTATTGTTTCCATACATGAAACCCGAGTAAACGAAATAACCAAACAGAATTGAAATGAACGAAACCCAAGGTATCAGATACGCCAGAAAGACCATCGATGCATCCTGCTTGTTGTTGTACAAGGGTAACTCTTGCGTGACTCAGGTAAAAAACATATCTGCCACTGGCATTTTGGTTGAGCCCATTGAGGATGAGTGCATTCAGGACCTGGATTTGAATGCCATCTGTATCCTTGAAATCGTGGTCAATGAAACTTTCAATTTACATGTTTCCTCTAAAGTGACCCGCATCAAAGACAATCAGATTGCCATGCACTACATTTCTATTCCGGAAGAAAAACAGGTGGCCTTGTGGCAATTGTTGGGTGATCATGTCCATGAAGTGGAGACCTTCGAGTCTTGAATATATCTGCAAAAGCCATCCTGACTTTTGCAGAGTCGGTCAAAAAACATTTAACCGAAAAAGCGTGCCTGAGTATATAGCATTGGTCTGATTTTTTTTTACCTCTCAGCAGCCTTTGGCTGCTGGCGGTACGTCCTGTACCACAGACTCACTTCGTTACGTCATCATACCTGATAAATTTATACTGATTTTTCACCTTGACCTTAGCCCATTTTTTTAAAAAATAACGGACTCAGGAAAAATTTGTGGTTGAATAGGCAGTTATGAGTCATCTTGATAACAAATCACCACGTTTTTGCCACCTGCTGTTGGTGGGGTCTCACCGGCAAACTTTGTTTCCGAGGGTTGGGTAGTGAGTGTTTACCTGACATTCATTGCGACATCGGTGCTGCTGGCGCTAACGCCTGGACCTGATGTGTTGCTGGTGGTGGCCATAGCGGCCAAGGAAGGGTTCCGGCGGGCCTTACAACTCACCTTGGGACTGGCCAGCGGTGTGGTCTTTCATACTTTATTGATAGCGGTCGGTTTATCAGCCATCATCCAAGCCAGCAGCTGGGGCATGTCAGCCATTGCCTTGTTTGGGTCTGCGTATTTGTTGTATCTAGCTTGGTTAACCTGGCGTCATCGCCACGACGACCCGCGCAGCAATCCATCGCGCATCCAAGGTTCCTACTACTGGCGCGGGGTGATTATGAACATTTCCAACCCCAAAGTGCTGCTGTTCTTCTTGGCTCTGTTTCCGCAATTTGCGCAGCTTGACCAACCGGGTTATGCCTGGCGCATCGGCATCCTCGGGCTGTTGTTTATGGTGGTCACGGTGGTGGTGTTTGGTGGCCTGGCCTGGCTGACCGCCAAAAGTACCCAAAACATCATGCAAAATCTCCGATTCAAAATCACCATGGACTACATCACTGTGGGGATCTTTGTGCTGCTGGCTGGTTTGTTGTTCTATTCGGTGGTTCTAACTGACTGATTCGTCGTGTTGAATAAAGGAATGCAGCTGGGTCTTCACTCCCTGTTTCCTGGTTCTAAGTATATATCCTATTTATTTAGAACTGCTTTAAGCATAGGATGACAAAAATGCACTGTCATTCCGACCGAGCGTGGCGAGTGGAGGGATCTCCTTCAAAACAGGTGATGTTTAAATTAGGAAGCGCTCCAGCGATAGGAGGTCCCTCGATGCGCTTCGCTTACTCGGGATGACACTATTTTGGCTTCAAGCCTGGCCGGTTTGAATCTGCCACAGTTGCTGGTAACGGCCTTGTTGCGCTATCAGCTCCTCATGGGTGCCCGATTCAACCATGCGCCCTTGGTCCATGACATGGATTTGGTGGGCGTGGACCACGGTAGATAAGCGGTGAGCAATGAGGATGATGGTGCGACCATCGGCAATTTTTTTCAATGACTTCTGAATCGCAGCTTCGGTTTCATTGTCTACGGCCGAAGTGGCTTCATCCAGGATCAGAATCGGTGGATTCTTTAACAAGGCCCTAGCCAGTGCCAGGCGTTGAATTTGACCACCAGAGAGTTTAACCCCTTGTTCACCCACGCGGGTTTGGTAACCTTCGTCTAACTGGCTGATAAAGTCATGGGCTTCAGCCATCTTCGCTGCCGCTATCACATCAGCTTCACTGGCGGCGTCATTACCGTATTGGATGTTGGCGAATATGCTGTCATTGAACAAGAAGGTGGCCTGAGAGACCAAGCCTATCTGGGAGCGCAAAGATTCAATGCTGATGTCTTCAATCGGGTGCTGATCGACCAACACTTGACCGGTTTGGCTGTGGTAGTAGCGCATCAGTAATTTGATCACCGTGCTTTTACCCGAACCTGTCTGGCCAACGAAAGCATGGGTTTCACCGGCATTGATGTGCAGGTTAATGTCCTGCAGTGCCGGCTTGGATTGGCTGGGGTAATGGAAAGTCACATCCTTGATGTCGATATCACCCTGCAGCGTAACTGCTTGAGCTTTCGAGTGGTCTTTGATATGAATCGGTTCATGCAATAAGCCGAGAATCCGCCGCGCTGAAGCCATGCCGCGTTCATACAGGTCCATGGTGTTGGCCAAATCACGAAATGGCCACAACAACCGTTGGGTCAGAAACACCAGCACACCATAGGCACCCACAGCCAAATCCCCATTCAGGGTATCCAGTCCGCCGACGATAAAGGTCGCCAAAAAGCCAGTCAGGATGGCCATTCGAATGACGGGTGTGAATGCCGATGAGACTTTGATGGCCGACTCATTGGCTTGCATGTATTCCGTGCTGATGTCGGCGATGCGTTGTTTTTCATGGGCTTCTTTGGTGAAACTTTTGATGGTGGCCACACCGGCGATGTTGGTGTTGATGGCAGCGGCAATTTCTCCGGCTTTGGATCTGACTTTGGCATAGCGCGGCTCGGCTTTGCGTTGAAAGTAGAACGCGCCAAATATAATCACTGGAATCGGAGTGAAAGCCAATAAAGCCAGTTTGGTGGAAATTAAAAAGAACACCGCACCCACGGCCACCACCGAGGTCAATACCTGCAGGATGTCATTGGCTCCGACATCGAGAAAGCGCTCCAGTTGGTTGACGTCGTCATTGAGGATTGAAGTGAGCTGGCCACTGGACTCATTTTCAAAGAAGCGCATGTCCATGCGTTGGATGTGGGCATAACAATCGACCCGAAAGCGGTGCTGGATTTTTTGTGCTAGTTCGCGCCAATTGCGCAAATACAGGTATTGGAACAATGATTCGCCGGCCCAAATGAAAAAGGTCAGCACACCCAGTAAATACAGTTGGTGTTTGGGGTCTACCAAACCCAGGTAAGCCACAAATGAGTCTTCCTGGTTAATCACCACATCAATGGCAATACCAATCAATATCTCTGGGGCGATGTCGAACAGTTTGTTGACGATGGAACAAATGCTGGCCCAGATGGCTTGTGGTCTGAACCCTTTGCCGTAAGAGAGTACTTCAATCAGTGTCATGTTGTTGTCCGTTTGGCTGTCTTAATTGCGGGTAAAATTTACCGTTTCGATGTGATTGTCATGAAAGTATTTGATTTCAGTGATGCTGCCGCCATGGTGGATGATGGCGCCTTGGTGACGTTTGGCTTCGATGCCGGAAAACTCAAACTCAAACTCACGAACCAGGGCAAGCTTGCCTCGGCGGGGTTTGATGCGAATGCTTTTTTGTAACAACGAATCATCCAGAAACACCCAGCCTTTTTGCTGAGTTACATAGCGTCCGGTCTTGCGGCAGGTATCCAAAGCAGTGACCTGGTTATGCCAGTAAAAGCCCAGCAGGGCAAAAAACAACAGGGTGGTGAGTTCAAACATGCGGTCATTTTATCTCAGATTGGTGGTATCCACAGATATGATGTTAAAAGCTTAAGATTCAATGTGTGTTATTGATATTAATGGGTGACCAATTGGGTGTAACAAGGTGCTATGGAATTACGCTGCACCTCAGGGTATAATAGGATCAAACCTAACCAAGCCAGCCACCGTGCTGGCTTTTTAGTCAAAACGTCACTGAGGTATGATAAATCTCAATGGCGCTTCGTTACCACTGAAAAGGTGGTGATTGGAAACCCATGTTTCCCACCGATTCAAATGCCAGAGGTCAACCCGAAGCTTGAAACTTTAAAGAGAGGATTGACCGACCCTGGAATTTGGATTGAAACAGTAAGAATAATAATAAAAAAGGAATGAATATGAATAACGAAAATAATTTAAAAGTCATTGAAAAATGCACCATTGCCGCCCGGGGCGGCATGACCTTGTTGTCTCAAGAGGAAGTCAACAAAATGATGGAAGTCGGTAAAGGCGGCATCCATGAACTGTTCAGAAAATGTTGCTTGGCCGTATTGAACTGTGATGCCAAGGAAGACGACGCCATGGCGGTATTGGAAAGGTACCCTGATTTTGATGTCAAACTGATTCCTCGCGAACGCGGCATCCATTTACAGTTTATTAATGCGCCGGCACAGGCCTTTGTCGATGGCAAAATGATTTCCGGTATCCGCGACTCTATTTTTTCTGTGCTGCGAGACATTGTGTTTCAAAGCTCACAAAAAGGCCAAGGCAATTTTAATTTGGATGATTCCTTTGAGATCACCAACTTTGTGTTTGAAATATTGCGTCGCGCGGAAGTCCATCAATTTGGCATGGAGCCTAATCTGGTGGTTTGTTGGGGTGGTCATTCCATCAATCGAGTCGAGTACCAATACACCAAAGATGTGGGCTATCAGCTGGGTCTTCGCGGTGCCCACATCTGTACCGGATGTGGAACGGGCGCCATGAAAGGGCCAATGAAAGGCGCTACGGTTGGACATGCCAAACAACGCATCAAAGACGGTCGATACATCGGTTTAACCGAACCGGGCATCATTGCTGCAGAAGCACCTAACCCCATCGTTAATCATTTGGTGATCATGCCAGATATTGAAAAGCGTTTGGAGGCTTTTGTGCGATTGGGTCATGGCATCATTGTTTTCCCAGGCGGAGTTGGCACGGCCGAAGAAATACTGTATTTGATTGGTATTCTGGCCAATGAAAAAAATAAGGGCATACCATTTCCTTTCATCATGACAGGACCCCAAGAGTCAGCCGATTACTTCCTTAAAATTGATGAGTTTATTCGTTTTGCACTGGGTAATGAGGTGACTGACATGTATGAAATCATCATCGATGATCCGGAAGCCGTGGCCGTTAAAATGATGGCAGGCATGGATGAAGTTAAATTGTATCGCACCAAAAACAAAGTCAGTTATTACTTTAACTGGGGCATGCACATCGACAGCTCATTTCAGTTCCCATTCATCCCTTCACATGAAAACATGGCTAACTTGGCTTTGTACCGTGATCGTCCGGTTGAGGAATTGTCAGCGTCATTGCGTCAGGCCTTTTCGGGCATTGTTTCTGGCAATGTTAAGGAGTATGGACGCCAGCAAATCATGGAAAAAGGGGTTTACCAAATTAATGGTGATTCCGATTTGATGGAGAAATTGGATGACCTGCTGCAATCATTTATTCTGCAAAAACGCATGAAATTACCTGGCACGGAATACACCCCAGTATTCGAAGTGGTCAGGTGATCAGTTAATAAGGTCTACTCTTTCTGACCCAGAATGATTTGCCAAGGTGGCAGCGTTGAAGCATCGCTAGCCGCCTTGGCTGATGTAGGCTGAACCTCAAGGCGATTGCCGACTTCGGGCAATGAACCACTGCCTTGAGTCATTTCTATCTGATCCAGCCACAGGGTTCTTTCCTGGCTGTTCAGGGTGCTGCTGCCTACGCGCACTTCTTCAATGGCAGCCAATGCCACTCCAGACTGGTCTTTCAATAGCAATTGATGGATGGTCAATTGGCCTTGTAAATTAAAGCCAGTTGGGCTGTATTCCAATTGTTGTTCACTGGTTAAAATGCCAGCCACTGAGGCAACTCCCAAAGGTTGGCTGATTAATTGTGACCAGCCATCTAGTGACCAGTTGGTGGCTTGTAATTGTGCCTGGATTGTCAATGGCGCGGTGTTGATGATACCAGTGGCATGTAATCGATCACCGTTGACGTACAACGCTTCGGCGCGGAATGAAGCGCTTGGTCCGCGGTTGTCAAAGTCAGTTAACTCGATAACTGGTATGGCCAGTTCCAGTGGTGCTGAAAGGGTTGGGTGATGCCATTCGAGGTGCCAGTCTTGAGCCTGAACCAGATCAACGGCAAGTTGCATGCCCGGTGAGGGGTGTGGGTCATAGATGTCAGTTTCAATGGTTTGAGCTGGTGTTTGACTGCTAATTGACCAATGGCCTTGCTCGCTGGTGATGTTGTCAGCGCGAATGGCCAGGTTTTGGATGTCAATAACGGCATGATTGATCTGGGCATTCAGGCGCTCTACAGACCATTCACCCGGTTGAGTCATGGCCCAATTTTCAACCACAGTTTGTTGCAAGGTAATGCTTGGCTTGGTTGAAAAGTCCCAGTCGATTTGGCCCTCAGTTTGGACAACACCGTGGCTGATACTCAGTTCTGTGGAGTCTGGTAGCATGTTATTGATGGTGGTAGCCTGCCAATCTGTGAGTTTTATTTGACCAGCCAAATAGCCTTGGGCCAAGTTCAACAGCCCTGAAAAATGGATTTTTTCATCGTTACGGGTGGTGATGGTGAATTGCATGGCATGTTCCTCATCGCTGGATGACAAACCCGCTTGTTGGAAGCTGATGTGTTTGATGCCCAGGGTAAAGTCCTGGCTGACGTTATCGGCTTGCAAATTCAACTGACCTGCCTCGATGTGGATGTCGTTGATTGACCAATCTAAGGGATTTTCAGTGGTGGACTGCTGGCGCGCCGGTAAAGCCGGTACTTTTAATTGACCGGCCTGGTCAGTGGTCAGCTGAATCACGGGCTTGGTCAGTGTCAGGTCGTCAAATTGCCACTGACCCCAAAGCAAATGCAAGGGGTCAAAATCTATGGCAATGCTTTCGGCTGTCAGCCAGGTTTGTTGGTTGCTGTCAGTCAATTGTGATGCCAACAATTGGGCATTGAAGGTGTATGGATTGAATGCCATGGATTCGAACTGCAATGCCATGTTGAATTGTGATTGCACCTGTTCTTGCAACAGCTGTTTGCCATGGGTGGTCACCCACCAATAGGCAAACAAGCCATAGGCCGCCAACGCCACCAGCAGCACAATGACCAACTTATGTCGCCGTTGACTCAACATCTGATCAAGGCATCAGTTTTCGCCATATTGGCTCCTGATTTGCTCCAATTGTTGGGTGAACTGTTGGCGCAATGCCTTAGGTTCCATGATGGTGGCAGCCGGTCCTAAGCGCATCACGTCGGCAATCAATTCACGGGTGTCATTGTAAGGCACTGATAACAGGATGTGGGCTTCATCAAGGCGCTCGATGTGTTGTTTGGAGTGCCAGTGCTCATACACCGTCCAGGCTGCCTGATCGGTATTGATTTTAATTTTTGCCGTGTGTTGCTGTTGACCGGCAAAAATGCCGTAGCTGCCGGCATAGTGTTCGCGCAGTTCTGCTGCGGGGATTTTCTTGGCGCGTTCAATGTCAGGTTCAACCGCCTGGATTTGCTCCAGGGCAAACAAACGGATGTCATGACGCAAATGGCACCAAGCATCCAAATACCAAGCATTTTTGTAGCTGGTCAGTCGTTGCGGAGAAACCAGTCGTTCAGTGGCTTGTCGCTGAGAGCGGCTGCGGTAGGTCAGTTTCAGTTTTTTCTCAGTTTGTAAAGCCGTCATCACGGTTTGAAAGATCAATGGGTCTGGCTTTCTCGACAACGCCGGGATGATTTGAATTAATCGCCGGTTTTGGATGCCTTTTTGTTGTAGCACCTTATCAATGTTACCCAAGATTCTGGCCATCGGTTTTTGCAATGACTCGGACTGCAAATCTTCCAGCAAGTGAGCTGCCATCAATAAGCCCTGAGTCTCTTCGGCATTGAGTTTTAAGCCCGGCAGATCAAACTGAGCCGTTTGGTGGTAGTACACGCCGCGTTCATCGGAAACGATGGGGGCGTTGAACTCATCGCGCAGGGTAGCGATGATGCGGTAAACCGTGGCTTGAGAGCATTCAAGCCGGGTTTCCAATTCAGTAATGGTGATGGGTGAACGCCGTTGTTTAAGGATGTTGTCCAGTAAATATATGCGTTCAATCTTTTTCATCAGTTTTGAAGTTCCGGCAAATCCCGATACAGTTCCAAGGCCTCAGGATTAGCCAAGGCATCGGTGTTGGCCACCTGTTTGCCATGAATCACATCGCGAACCGCCAACTCCACAATCTTACCACTGATGGTCTTGGGGATTTCGCTGACAGCTATGATTTTCGCCGGCACGTGCCGCGGTGTGGTATTTTGTCTGATGGTCTGACAGATTTTGAGTTGCAAAGCTTCGTCCAGCTTGTAGCCACCCTGCATCACCACAAACAAAATCACGCGGGTGTCGTCTTGCCATTCCTGACCAACCACAATGGATTCGCTGATTTCAGGCAGGGCTTCAACTTGACGATAAATTTCAGCGGTGCCGATGCGCACTCCACCCGGATTCAAAGTGGTATCAGAACGCCCATAGATGATCATGCCACCTTGTGGCGTAATCTCAGCACGATCGGAATGACACCAGATGTTGTCGTATTTATCAAAATAAGCCGCTTGATACTTTTCGTGATTCGGATCATGCCAAAAGTACACTGGCATGGATGGAAATGCCTGGTCACAAGCCAGCTCACCTGGTTGACCGAAGATGCTTTGTTGATTCTCATCCAGCACCTTGACCGCCATACCCAGGCCCAAGCATTGTAGTTGGCCAGCATAAACCGGTAAGTTGCTGTTGCCCAGGGCAAAACAGGAACAAATATCGGTGCCACCAGAAATAGAGGACAGACAAACATCGGCTTTGACATCCCGGTAAACATAATCAAAACTTTCTGGCATCAGGGGTGAGCCGGTTGAGAAGATGGTTTCTAAATGTTCTAGGCGGTGTGATTCGCGCGGCACAATGCCGGCTTTTTCAACCGCCGATATCCATTTGGCTGAGGTGCCAAAATGGCTGATGTCATGGCGGTCAATGAGGTCGAATAAGCGCTTGCCGTTCGGATAAAAAGGTGAACCATCAAACAGCACCAAGCTGGCTCCCGTGGCCAAGGTTGAAGCCATCCAGTTCCACATCATCCAACCACAGGTGGTGAAATAAAACAGGCGCTTGCCTTCCGCCACATTGGCATGCAACATCAGTTCCTTGACATGCTGTAGCAGGATGCCGCCGGTGCGGTGCACGATGCATTTGGGTTTGCCGGTGGTGCCAGATGAGTACAGGATATAAAGCGGGTGATCAAAGGGCACCGGAGTGAATTCAATGGCTTGTTCAGGGTCTGAACCTGCCAGCCACTCGGCATAGGTCTTGGCGCCGACTGGCAGTTCACCTGCATGGTCACAAAATTCAATGATGACTGTGTGGTCAATGCTGTCTATTTGTTCAACGATTTGACTGACCTTTGCTAGGCAGTCATGGGTTTTGCCGTTGTACTCATAGGCATTCACACTGAACAACACTTTCGGTTCAATTTGGCCAAAACGGTCAACCACACCATTGATACCAAAATCAGGAGAGGTGGAAGACCAGACAGCGCCCAATGAGGTGGTGGCCAGCATCGCCACTATGGTCTCAGGGATGTTGGGTAAAAAGCCCGCCACGCGGTCGCCGACACCAACCCCACACTTTTTCAGTTGTTGTTGAACTTGAGCCACTTGCTGATTCAATTGGTTAAAGCTCAGAGATTTGACATGTTCAGATTCTGATTCAAACACAATGGCGGTGTCATCGCCTCGGTGTTTCAGCAGGTTTTCTGCAAAGTTCAGGGTCATCCCTGGAAACCAGTTGGCGTCAATCATGTGACCTTCGTCAATCAGAGGTGTGGTCGGTGCCTGGTGATAAATGATGCCACAGAACTCAATCACCGCTTGCCAAAAATCACCCCGGTTGTTGATCGACCAGCTGTGCAGCTCGTTGTAATCATGCACAGACATGGCGGACTGCTCATTCAAAAATTCAATGAATTGAGTCATTTGACTGGTACTCAATTGGGCTTCACTGGGTTGCCAAAGCATGCGGTCCGACATGGTGTTGTGATCCTGATAAAAACAGAAATTTTAACAAGAAATGCCCCAGAATTTCAGGCTAATTGTCAGTCAATTCAAGTCTGTAACCAGGGTGATTTAGGATTGAAAGACATTGATTTTCGGGTAACTCACCCATGCATTGGGTATAATCTATGTATTCTAATATTCAGGCATACAGACATGAGGTACAGACAAGGATTGACACTGGTGGCCGTGGTTTTATTGGTGCTGCTCAGTGGCTGCGAGGGTAACAATAACAGCCCGATGCGCGCAGTGCAGGGCAGTGAATTTGATGAAAATAAAACGGCCTGGTTACATCGCCACTTACCCAAGCAAACCGTCGCATACTTGAACGTGCCCACCCCTTGGAGTTATTTGTTTGCTGCCAAAGCTGATGCCCTACAAGGTGTTCAGTCGCTGTCAGTACATCAGGATCAAGTCAATGCCATCAAACAAGGCATCTATGAGCAATACCTGCCGCACATTCCGACCAAAAGTCGTGAACTGATGTCGCTGATACTGCAACACATGGAAAGTACCCTGGAAATAGCTGTGATTAATTATTCAGAGTCAGGCATCATGCCCAACGTGGCTGTGGCCACTCGGTTAAGCGGTATTTCAGCCGATGATTTGATGAAACAATTGGAGCCGGTGTTGCAATCCTTTGACCCTGCCATCGCTTTGGTTCGCCAACAGCGCCAAGAAGCTGAAGACTCACCACCCATTTGGCAATTTGAACTGAACAAGCTGCAAAGTTACATCCAATTTGATGAGTCCAGTGGTCAACTGTTGATGCTGGGTGGATTGGGGGCCAATACCGAGCGTTTGACTTCCCTGTGGAATGATTCAACAGCCAGTGAATTGTCAGCAGTGACTGATTTAAGTCAACAAATTGATCCCAGTGGCCTGAATTTGAAAGCCTGGGTGGCACCACAACAAATACTGAAATTGGGTGGCCCCTTGATTCCACCGCAGCAAGCCGAACAGCTGACTCAGTTGGCCTTGGATCAAGTCGAGTATATCTGGATGGGGACAGGGTCGGCAAAGGGACAAGCTTCATTGAACTTACATGTGGTGATGCCCGAAGTGGCATGGCGCCAGTATTTGCCGCGGGTGAATGATTGGTTTGATGTCAACATGGCTGGCATGCCAGAGTCGGTTTGGCAGTTTTCATTGCCCACCGCAGCGCAGCTGAGCTTGGCTTTGGAAAACTACAGTAAGAACCATCCGAAGCTCACTGAGGCCCAACAACAAGACATGGATATGCTGGTTGATTTTGAAAAATACAGTGGCTTCACGGCAGCAGACTTTCTTAACGCCCATGGCCAACAGTTTTATCGGGTGACTGATGAATCAGGTACTTGGATGGCGATGAAAATCAATGACCGCGGCCTTTACAACAAAATCAGTCAAAGCTTTTATGAACTGTATGAAACCGAACCGGTAAAACGCGAATTTTATGGTACGGAAATCCATGAGTTGCACTTTTCCATGTATCAAACCCTGTTTAAGTTAACGGAGAACCAAGCTGATTCCAGCCTGGATGATGCCGAGTGGTTGTCCATTTTCCGTGACCACGTGTATTGGTACGAAGAAGATAACATCCTGTATATGAGTTATGTGCCTCAGGTACTGGCCCAGAAACGCAACCACAAAAAACAAATTCCACTGTCTGCCTGGTTAGACAGAAATCAGGGCTCAAATTGGAAGTCAGCTGTCTTCGCTTATGGTCGTGACGTAAAAGGCATGCCTCAGGCTTTGTATCACCATTATTTGCGGTTGTTGCAATACATCGGCGATTTGGCGCGCGTTGAAGTGGATTTGTTTGATTTACCCACCGCGACCGACATGAACATGCCCGATCAAGGCAGAATCAATTTGGCGTTGTCATCAGATGAGCAAAAAGTCAGTTTGGTATTGGGGTATGAATTCACCGTGATGGACCCGTTGGTTACTGGTGAGGGTGGCATGATGGCCATCGCCACCATGGGTATTTTGGCAGCCTATGCGATTCCTGCTTATCAAGATTACACCATGCGGGCCAAGGTGGCAGCGGTGTTGGCCAGGAGTGCGGTTTATAAAATAACCTTGAACGAACAATATGTCTCAACCGGATCATTTGCCGGCATCAATGCGACCGTAGAAACCGAAGGTACAGGCTTCACCATCGATGAAACCAGTGGCACCATTGTGATTGATTTGCGCCAAGCGGATGAAACCTTTAAAGGCGGTGGATTCATTTACCTGGAGCCTGAATTAGTTTCAGATCATTCCATTGTCTGGCATTGTTCAGGTACCATCAAAAAGGCCCAGCTACCAGCCAGCTGTGAAGCTTTGTAGCCTGGATTCAGTTTTACAGATAGGTCATGGTCTCAGAAATCGAGTTGGATTTGTTCAGGGTGTGTGAATAGCTGCCACTTTTCAGCGTTGTTCGGAATAATTAATTGGCGAAAGCGCCGGTTGTTGGCTCGTTCATCGGTGACATTTCTGATCAGAATGTGCTTAACTTGCTCAGGGAATTGTTGGTTGATTTGGGCATAGACTTCAGGGTCCTGTTCACCGCTGTCACCGACCAGGATAAATTGTCTTTCAGGGTATCTGTTGATGATGGCCGCAATCACAGGCGGTTTGGTTGTGGTTCCTGCTTTGAATAAATTCATCAGCGTGCTGTCCCTGAATCGCACGGGTTTCAAGTTAAATTCTGCCGATGGAAAACCTTCTTTTTGGATAAACTCTTCTAGCACCGGATACAACTGCCAAGGGCTGGAAGATACCCAGTGTAAAGCCATGTTGGGTTTTTGAAACCATTGTTGGTAGCGCTCGGACATTCCGGGTACGGCTTGAAAATCCAGGTAAAACGTGTGCTTCATCAATTGCCCTTTATCAGTCACCAAGGACAGTTTGATGGTGTCATCAATGTCACTGATGATGGACCAGCCTTGGGGTTTGACCAAATTCACTCGGCCAGTAAACACCCGTTCATCACCTGTTTTCAATACCGCTTGATAGCTTAATGACTGCATGATGTTTTGATCCTGCAAAATGCTGGCATCCACCCGTATGGTGTGTTTGAAGTGGCCGTTTGGTTGGGAAGGGCTGATGGCGTAAGTGCGGTTGGCCAACCTGATGACAATCGACTTACTCCGTTCATTGTCAGCCAACAACAGGTTCACGCGGCGGTCAAAGTTGTGTTGGTTATCCTCAGTGACCTGTAAACCATATAAGGTCTCCAGTGATTGTGCGATGGTGGCTTTCCTGAACTTTGAATCGGCCGGCTCATAAACCCAACCGTGAATTGGAATGTGCCATTGTTGCGATGGCATATCTAACCAGGCATGGCTGTTAAAAAAAACCAGGGTTTCATCTGATTTCAAATCACTGACGGGACCGGCAACCCCGACCCCAACCCCAACCATGGATGAAAACAAGGTGACCACCACCAATAATTTTTGCACTGTGCCTTTGCCCATGTGATGTTAATGTTTTATGTTCAACGTATTTATTATCGGGTAACTCAGTTTCAAGTCAAGCCACATCATCCAAAGCACAGCACTGAACTTTGTGTGATGCTGAACCCACCATGCAGTTCACCACAAGAGATTGAAAATAATCCATTAAATAGCGTTACTTTTTCTGGTAACCAGCGTTTCCGCCAATAAGATAGTTAATGTCACAGCAAACAAACAACGGAGCAAGACCATTTTTACTGATAACCAAATCATGCTACAAGTCAAAGCAGGCGAAACGCAAAAGCTGGGATTGTTGTATGAGCGCCACAAGAAAGCTTTGTTTGGTTTTTATTACAAGATGTGTCGATCAGTTTCACTGAGTGAAGATTTGGTACAGACCGTGTTCATCAAGATTCTGCAGTCCAAACACACCTTTGTCGGCAATGGTCAATTCATCACTTGGATGTTTCACATCGCGCGCAACGTCATGCATGACCACTACCGCAAGCACAAACACGCGCATTTACATGTGGTTGAAGAAGCAGGTGATGAGGTGGCTGCGCATCAGGACACCGCTGATAAGTTTGACAGTGAACAGACCATAGCGCAGTTGTTCAAAGCCATCGATATGTTGAGTATTGATAAAAAGGAATTGCTGATCATGAGTCGCTTTGAAAATTTGAAATACCGTGAAATCGCGGAAATCACAGGTACCACGGAAGGTGCCGTGAAAATGAAAATTCGACGCACTTTGATTGAGCTAAGAGACAGGTATAACCAATTACAAACAGGAGACAGTCATGTCGCACAAAAATAACGACGAACTGAATTTGTTGATGATGGACTACATCAACAACAAAATGACCGCTGCTGACCGGCTTGCGTTTGAGGCCATGTTGGCCACAGATCCCGAGGCCAGTCAGGAACTGGCAGAACTACGCCAAATGATGGCTTTGGTTGAACAACGCGGTGAACAAGGCTTGCCAGAACCCAGTGCCCGCATGGATGAACGGTTCTATGCCATGCTGGACCAACAAGTCCAGCAAGATCAACAAGAACAAGCTGCTGAAATAACCAACAGTCCTGGCATGATGTCACGATTTTGGCAGTGGTTTTCCCTGCCACAGGTACAAAAATTGGCCTACGGCATGGGCTTTTTGGTGGTGGGTTTATTTGTCGGCCATTATGCCCATTTACTTAAGCAGCAGGATGAACTGGTGGCTGAACGCTTATTGATCAAGGACCAGCAGATTCAAGCTTTGACGGTCTTGTCGTTGCTGGACATGCCCTCTGCCAACAAGCGCATCATGGCGGTCAACTTGGCTGGCATGAGCAAGCAACCGAATCAACAGATTTTGGACGCCATGTTAACCACCTTGCAACAAGACAGCAACGTCAATGTGCGTTTGGAAGCGCTGGAAGTCTTGGCCAGTCATGCCAATAACCCACAAGTCAGGCAGGGATTGCTGCAATCCATCAAGCAACAACAGTCACCCATGGTCCAAATAGCCATGGCAGACTTGATGCGACAACTGAATGAAACTAGGGCCGTAGAGCCTTTGCGTGAAATGATCGAACAACAAGACCTCATTGAGCCTGTGAGAACTGAGCTGAATGACACCGTCAACGAACTGATATAGGAAACCACCATGAAAATCAAACTGACCCTACAATTAACCGTCTTACTGGCTCTGAGCCTAGGCTTTGAAGTCCATGCTGTAGATCGAGTAACAGGCTCATACAAACAGTCCGAACAAATCAATGAGGTGCTGACTTTCAGCGACAACAGTCCCGGCCAAACAGTGCGCATATTCAATGTTTATGGTGCTGTTGATGTCGCTGGCCATGCCAGTGATGAAATCATCATTACAGCCACCAATCAGGTACATGCAGAGTCACAAGCTGCTGTCAATGAAGGCTTGGATGAGATCGGTTTAGCCATCACTGAACACCAAGGCACACTGTATATTTACCTAGATTCACCATTCACCCATTTTGATCCTGTGGTGGGTGAATTGTGGCACAGTGACACTTGCTGGAAGCGCGATGATTGTTCACGACAACACGCCAAGAAAGCCTATCAGTACCGCATGGACATCATGGTGAGCGTACCTGATACGGTGAACCTTGAAGTCTCAACCATTAACAAAGGTGACATCACCATCACTGGCGTAGAAGCCGAGTCGTTGATGGTCAGTAACATCAACGGTGCCATTGATATGGTCGATGTGGCTGGTAAAACCCATGTCAACGCAATCAACCAGGACATCAACCTGGTTTACAGTAAAAACCCCGAAGAAGATTCAAAATTCGAGTCCGTCAATGGTGATTTAAACATCACTTTTGCTGGGCAACCCCATGCTGAAGTGGTGTATGAAACCATGCATGGAGACCTGTACACACGGTTTGATGTGAAAGTTTTAGAACCGGAAGTATTGCTCACCACAAAGCAGAAAAAACATGGCATCAAGTATAAATTAGGCGCCGCGAGCCGGCTACAGCTGGGCTCAGGGGGACCTGTTTATCAGTTTGAGACCCTCAACGGCGACATCAAAATTAAATAACATCAGGAGTGTATTGATGAAAAAACTAACCCTATTATTAACAATGGCCTTTGCTGGGCTGACTGCACAGGCTCAAAACAGCGAACAATTCAGTGAACGCATCGTTATTCCATTAACCAACCCAGGACAATTGGGAACTTTAGAAGTCAATCAAGTCTACGGTGGTATCAAAGTCACCGGCTATGAAGGCGATGAAGTGGTTGTGGTGGCCAAACAAAAACGCGTGCAATCTTCAGTGAAGATGAAAAATGGTCTGCGTCGCATTGAAAACAATTCATTGGCGCTGGAGGCCGAGGAATCTGATAACTACGTTGAAGTGCATTCACAAAATTACAATTCCTCACACGATGAAACCATGCACCTGGAAATTCAGGTACCTAAACATTTTAACTTGAAGTTGAGCAATGTGAACAACGGCGACACGTGGGTGGAAGGCGTCAGCGGTGAAATGGAAATCAGCAACGTCAACGGTTCCATTACCCTGAATCAGGTATCTGGTTCCGCCGTGGTTGACTCAGTCAACGGTGAAGTGAAAGCGGTGTTTACCTCAGTGACACCTGACAGGCAGTTGATGCTCACCAGTTTCAATGGCAATGTGGACTTAACCATACCAGCCAATACGCCTGCTGATTTTAAGCTCAAAACCGGCTATGGTGAGATTTATACAGGTTTTGATATCGAGTTTGATACGTCAGCACCGGTAGTCGAAAAGGAGAACAGTGAGCGTTCTTATAAGGTCAAAATTGAAAAATGGGTGACCGGGCGAGCCAATGGCGGGGGTACGGAGGTTGTGCTGAAGAGTCACTCTGGTGATTTGATAGTCAGGGCTGATTAGTCACTGATAAAACACCCACAAAAAAGGCCGCACAGAAAATCTGTGCGGCCTGGTTATTTTCAGTGTTTGTTTTGTACCAGCTTCATCAGGCATGCCAACCATTTGTGACCGGTTTGACCAGAACGATCAACCGGAAATGGTCTGAATGCCTCTAAACTGTCTTCAACACTGTTGTGGGTATTAACGTTTTTGTCATTCATAATTCACCTATAAGGATCTTATATCACGCCATTTTAAGGATATAAATAGAGTAAACCACCCAATTTGGTGATTAGCGCCATTTATCTGGGTTCAGAAGTCTTCAAAGAAAAACAACTGTCGCTCGTCGTTTTCAGCACAGGGGCTTTGGTACAACATGGCGCCATCGGCATCACCGCTGGGAACCAAACAGCGGCCATTGACTTCATTGACCAGTCGAAATACCGACCCGCCGGCAGGTTGCTTGATGTAGATGGCATTGGGCCAGTCACAAGCGCCGACACCCATTTCAAGTCCTAACCGAGCATAATCCCCGGCAAAGGCGGGGGTAGGAACAATACATTGTCCCAGCATTTGATTCTGCATCCTGACCCGGCCACCAGATAATTCATCCATCAAGAACGCCTTGATGTCCTCGTTGTAACAACCCCATTGAAACAACCGCACGGTTTCGATTGATCCACCGGGCCAGGTATATGGGTAAAGACATTTGTCATAAGCCACACCATGAATTTTTTTAGATCGACCTGGAATTATCTGAGTTTCATTGAAAACCGCCACGTTGTAGTAGAAATGTTCGACACCTAATTCTCGAACCCGATTTAGGCCCCTGCAGTCCATGTTTTGGCCATAATATTTGACTTTAAACTTATACATGTAGCCCGGATTCAAGTCAGCAGCTGGAATAAAAGCGCCTGAGGCACTGGTGTGAAAAACGCTTTCCCATAACAAGGCAGAAGCCTTTTTGTACTTGATCTGATAGGGTTGATCGACCAGAAACTCATCCTCCCAACCGGCCTTGGGTGAAGTACACGGCGGAATGGTCCAGGTGATTTCCAGGTTGCCAGCGGCATCTGGATTGATAAAGACATCTTGTGACAGAGCATCTTGTGAATAGACAGCGCACAGCCATGACAGCAAGAGGATTTGAAAAAAAGGGGTTTGTTTGGTATTCATAATTGACCTGTTTGGTTTTGAGGTTGTGGTTTGTACATGTCGTTATAGCAGTTGAAGCTGACCCAACTGCGCCAGACACGCGCGATGTGGTTTATGGCCAGTCTGATGAATAAATGCTATTACAGTGGCCTTAAAACCGAACTCAATGATGCTGGCAGAGCAGCAGATAACCAAGCCAAAGCACAGACCAAACTGGTAAAAATATCTTTATGCCGTTTTTTGCCACGTTAAGTGTCTCAAACCGAGAATGGGACAATCGCTGTTATGTTGGTCTTGAATCACGTCTTATGAATCTGATTGAAAAGAGTTAAAAAACAATGACTTGGTTCGCATTTTTCCAATTTTTTCCAGAAAATATTGGCTGACAAGTTCGGGTCACAGGTATTCCGCCATACAATGTTACACTCTGAACATTTTCGAAAAAAACCAATGAAATACAAAACAGCATTGATGGCCATGATGGTGGCAGGCATGGGCATAAACGAAGGGCGGACACATGATTTTATGGACACGACTGGCGCCACCGTGGTGGCCAGCTATGATTTGACTGGAACTGAGTTATGGCACGGCTTTTTTATGAAACCCAACCGTTTTTTGGCGGTACCCATCAATGAATCTCAAAGGCATTTTAGATACATCAATTATCCCCGGTATTCAGAGCAAACTTTACCTGAGCATCGGCTGGTGTGTGATTTACAAGGACGCCCTGGAAATGACGACCAAGACAGGTGCAAAGATGAATTCCCTCATGTTCATTTTGATGACTTTAAAATAGCCATGAATCATGCCAATGAATTGTGTGCTGCTTATGGCGCATCGATTGTGCCATCTTTTCAATCACCGAACACATTCGTGGGTTTTGACCAGGGTCCTGCTGCGTCACATCATTACTTTTACCAGCTTTCACACGGATTAAAGTTTGATTGTGTGGCGCTTGCTGTTGATTAATCGGCGGCTTATTTGACTGCTGTGCCGTAAAAGGTTTTGATGGTCTGAATCAAATCTTCCAGTTTTTGATTCAAGTGTTGGCGCTCCTGTTTATCCAAATCTGGCTCTGCCAGGACAAAGTGGCAGGTGCGCACCACATTTCTCCAGCGCGGATTGGTTGGCATCTTTTGCACCGATAAATACTTGTCCAATGAACGGGCCCTGAGGGTGCCATTGTCGTTGGTTATGGTCCAAATTTTACTGCGGTCTGCCAACTCAATCAGGCTCTCACCGGTTGTTTTGAGCCATAAGTTGGTGGCATCATGCATGGTTTGTACCAGTTGTTCATTGACGTCTTCTTGTTTGAGTTGCTCAGCAGATTCTGCCTTGTTAGGCGGTTTGTTTGTCAATGAAAGCACGGCCAATTGATTTTTGTGGTGGTTGATTGCTGCACGCAGGGCCCGTTGTTGGCTGCGTTTTTTCACGATCAGGTAAATGACAGCTACCATCAGTGTCAACAACATCAACAACAGCCACAGGTATTGGTTGTTTAACTCTTGAATTTTTACCTTTTGTTTGGCGTTTTCCAATTGGGTGTTTACCAGTTTGTTGTGGTTTTTTTCAATTTCAATTTGGTGTTGAATGGTTTTTAAATCGGTGTTGTATTTGGTGTTGAGAAACTGCTCACGGGCGGTAATCAGTTTGAAAGCATAAGTCAGTGCCAAGTCGGGGTCTGACTGTTGATACATCTGGGTTAATAGGCGGTAGATTTCACCAGCCAGGGGGGAGTCGGCTGAATCGTGTTTGATACTGTTCTCGGCGTTGAGCGCCAAATTCAGTGCCAATTGACTTTGATTTAACTGCTGGTAAGTTTTTGCCATTAACAGGTAAATCTCAGTGGGGTTTTCATCGCCACTGTGTTGGTATAAGTGTAGGGCTTGCTGAAATTTATCGGCAGCAGCTTGGTGCTGCTCTAGGTCCATCAATTGCTTGCCTTCTGTGATCAGGTGGTTGGCCCAGTCATGGTCGTTGTAAACGTGCGCTTGGGATTGACTCAGCAAGTCTTTGTAGTGTTTAGCGGCAGCTGTTTGGTTCAAAAACTGATGGGCATCCATCAGTCGCTCATACACGGTGGATATGCGTTGGTGAACCCTTTGGTCATAGTTTTCAGTCTGAGTGTAAGTCTGGTAGGCTTCCAGACCTTCTTCATAATAACGTATGGCATCGGGGTATTGTTCCAATTGCATGTAGACTTCGGCCACATTTTTTAATGCCAAGCCAATGGCATACTGATCTTTCAGTTCTCGCGTAAGATCAAGACTGGTTCGGTAATGGTTCAAAGCGGTCTTGAAATCACCGGTCTTGGTGGTAGAGATACCCAAGTCCACATTGCTGTTTGAGATCATCAGGTTGTCATTGAGCTCAAGTGAGATTTTTAAGGCGTCTTGGAACAACTTTCGCGAGGCCAGATACTGTTTCTGGTGGTGTAACACAATGGCTTGCATCCGCAACCATTTATACTTTAAACGGGGGGATGATTCAAACAGTGGGTGGTTTTTTGCCAGCTCGGCATACTTCGAAAATTGTTGGTCATCCTTAAGGAGTTTATGGGTGTCCATCAAGGCCAGATAACTCGCTAGCACCTGGGTTTGATCCTGGTTCTTTTTGGCCAACTGCAGTTGTTCTAGGCACAGTTTTTTGGCCAGCTTAAGGTTTGCAGTTCGGATGGCATTGATGCACTCAGAGGGTGGTTGAGATGGATTTTCTGAAGCCAGTACTGAAAAAGACAACAAGCACAGCCATGCCATGGCTGTTATTTTTAAACTAAACCACGTCAAGCAGGTTTGAGATTGGGTACCCAAAATATTCACATTTCCACCTTTGTTTGCTATCACGGCGCCCATTCAGTCAGGAGCAGTAAAAGCATAACTCACGACGTTCATTATATAAACGCAAGCAAAAAAAGTATGCCAAACAGTTCGCATTCCAGAAAATAGTTGGGAATAGATGAGGGTGTGGAGTAGTGATACCTGCCTGGAGGGCTGGTGACGTGATTGGTAAATTAAATGTGTTTTTAATGCAGTGATTAAGCGCACATAAAATGAATGGTGCCGAGGGCGAGAATCGAACTCGCACTTCCGAAGAAACCGGATTTTGAATCCGGCGCGTCTACCAATTCCGCCACCCCGGCACGAGGTTGACAAGTATATAAGATTTTTATCTTATGGCAAGGGATTTTTTAGTATATGGATGAAAAAGTGCGGTTAACTTAAACCAAAGGGTCAGTGGTTAATAAATGATTAAAAATGCGTGGTTGTTAGCATTTATCCGACTATTTTGGGGCAATAGCATTTGAAAAACGTTGTAATGACCTCAAGTCAATGATTAACATTAACTTAAATCATGAAAGGAGTAAGCGATGCAAATTCAAGTCAATACAGATCATCATGTCAAAGGCGGCGACCTGTTGAGAAAACACGTTGAAAATTTAATGAACGATGTGTTGGGTGGTTTCAAAGACCAAGTGACTCGGGTAGAGGTCTACATCTCTGATGAAAACAGCCACAAAGGGGGTGATGATGATTTGCGTTGTACCATGGAAGCCAGAATTCGCGGCCTGAAGCCCATTGCCGTGACTCACCATGCCGATAACATTGATCAGGCCATAGATGGGGCCGCGGGTCGAATCGCCCGTTCAGTTCGCAAAACTGTAGAGAAAAGAAGAGAAGCTTAAACCAAAAAAGAGCAATCAGCGGGACACTGATTGCTCTTTGTCATAAGTTTTCTTAAAACCTGCTTATTTACCCAAAAGCGAACGGAGCATCCAAGCAGTTTTTTCGTGAAACTCCATGCGTTGAGTTAACAGGTCAGCACTGACTTCATCGGTTTCGATGGCATCAGACTGCAGCAGTTCACGCGCATGGCGACTGATGATTTCGTGAGATTCCAACAAGTTGCTGACCATCACTTCGGCCTTAGGAACTTCAGTTTCTTCTTTGATTTCTGTCAATTTGGCAAATGCCTGGTACGAACCCGGTGCAAACTCACCCAAGGCCCGAATGCGTTCTGCGATGACATCAACAGCACCAGCCAATTCGGTGTAATGTTCTTCAAATAAGGTGTGCAATGAAGTGAACATGGGACCGGTGACATTCCAGTGGTAGTTGTGGGTTTTGAGATACAAGGTGTAGGTATCAGCCAGTAATCGGCTCAAACCACTGACAATAACAGTGCGGTCTTTCGATTCTATTCCGGTATTGATGTTCATGTTTGATCTCCTTTAATCTTTAAAATTATATTTTATGGGTTGCACAGGGCTTTGTAAAATTGAGTGTGTGCATCAAAACAATCTGATTTATCAATCGTAGAATGTTAATTGATCGATAAATATGAGCTTTATTTTGGGGAATTGGATAGTTTTTGGCGCTTCTTTTGGTGAGTCACCTGAATTTTTCTCCGGTTGTTTAAGTGAGCCTTTCACCAACACCTGATGATTCAGGAAAACGCGTTCCATATCGGCCAATGTTCTGGCTTGGTATTGATTCTGCATGAATGGTGGCACTTCAATGATGATGTTTTTATCGGCCTCCAGAGAGCTGTGCAAGTGATAGTTCAACTTGTCTTGGGTGATTTTTTTGATGGACAACAGAAATGGACCGCTGACGCTTTTATCAGCTTGTTCAGCCAGGCTCTGCAAGGCTGCTTCTCCGGTCATGGGTTTTTGGGTACTGGGCGTGTTAGCCCAGACGGGTTGGTGAATCAAAAAGCAAAACATCAACAAAGTAATCAATTTCATGTATTTCTCTGGTTATTTAAAAATTAAAAGTTCTGGCTACCCTAAAGCCAATGCGCGGGTCCGTGAGTTCAGGTTCGGCGCTGACCCGGTGACGAATTTCGTATTCACTGTTGGCACTGGCCCAGTTACCGCCGCGAATAACTCTGTTTTCGCAGCCGCGATTGACCCAAGCTGAACCATCAATTGGAGCCCTGATATAAGAATCGTGCCAACAATCCTCCACCCATTCCATGACGTTGCCACTGAGGTCATAAAGTCCCATTAACGAGGGAATGAATGAGCCCACCGGAGCGGGTCCCCAAAACCCGTCTTGGTAGTCACTGAAGCCTTCGCGCCACCGAATGCGTGAGCGTCTGAATTTATCCTGGGCTCCCGAAAAATTACCCCAAACCTGTTGAGGCTCTTCATCGCCCCATGGATAGGTTTGGTTGTTTCCGGAACCCAACACATATTCAAACTCACTCTCTGACAACAACCGGTAAGACTCACCGGTGTTGTTCGCTAACCACTGCGCATAGGCGTTGGCATCATGCCATGATACGTGGATGACAGGCAGGTCATCGCTGGCTAATTTGCCCAAGTAATCATGGCGCCAGTTGATGTTAAATTTGTGCTTGAATCGACCGGTTCCTTCATCATAGATTTTGGCACGATTGGCTTGTTCTGCTGTGGTTTTGTACTGAGTGGCCTCTACGAAACGCTTGAAATCACCAACGGTGACTTCATGCTTGCTTACAGCAAAGCCATAGTCAAATTGGACGGTGTGTCTGGGCCGTTGGTGTTTGGGCCCTGTCTGGCTGCCCATTTGGTATTGGCCATTGGGAATCACAACCATGACCGGCCCTGGTTGACCGGTTGGCAATAAATCAGTGAATTCACCACCGATTTCGAACGCGCCATACAATTGGGTTTTATCGTATAAATTACGGTAACCTTCCATCTGGGGCTGCGCAATGGCCAACTCTGACAGTTCATCTAAAAGGTTTTGGGCTCGTGGCAGATTGACATTGTTGATGGCTTGATAGAACTGTTGATCAAGGTAGGCAAAGCGGTTTTGTTTTTGATTTTGAATCTGCAACAGTGTTTGTACTGTTTTGCTGTCTTCACTGGCCAGTTGCATCATGCGTGATGCATGTTCATCTGCCATGGTAAAGTCCATTTCTTGGGCTGAGCGCATGGCCATTAAGCTCAACCTATCCAGAAGCTCTTGTTGTAACGTCATTAGAGGCGGGTAGTTGTTATCAATTTGCATGGCTGATAACAAAGTATGCAGCGCATCCTGCTGATCTGGCTCATACAGGCGGTTTTCAGCCAGGTAATTGGAAACTTCATCTGCCAGCCTTTGCAGGGTCTTAATCACGCTGATTTGGTTGGTGTAAGTGCCTATCTTCGGGTCGGTGTCGTCAATGGACCGCAAACGGGCAGTCAAGGCGGTGAGCGTTTCGGCATCGTACTGGCTGCTGGCCATTTCAGCTTGATCATACAAGTTGGCATGGACCGCGGTTAACAGCTCGTCCAGTTCAGCAGATTGCATGCCCAGATCTTTGGCTTTCAGCAGGTAAACCAAAGTATTTTGGTTGTCTGGGAAGAAGTCGTGGTCTTGCTGGTGTGATAATTTGGCCAGTTCCAGCAAATCATCTTCAGTCAGGTTACTTTGGTCAAAGTCACCTTTGTTGCTTAACCAATCGGGTATTTCCACGGTTTCTAGGACCGCTTGCGGTATGATCTTGGGTTGGTTCTCTGAGGGAGTTGTGGTCAGATTTGAACCTTCAGTAACGGCCAAACTGTTCTGTTCTACCGATGCGTCATGGGGGAACAATTCATCATGTGTGCGCAGGTAAAACAGGCTGTATACCAGGCCAAAACCCAGCAACAGCATGGTGGCTTCTTTGAAGCTGATTACTGACATGAATCCCTCATGACATTACAAATGCGTCCATCGCGTTTGGCATTGATGGCCTGTTTGGATTGCATCAGGCTGTGTTTGAATAACTGTTTAAGTTGGGTGCCGTTGGCATCACAATCGAGAATCATGGTTTCATTGATCATGTCATAACCGTCGTGATCAGTGTCATCTGAAATCAGGTAGAACGGCACCACTGCCCGGATGGTTTCAGCCGTATCAGGCGTGTGGGTTAAATGGATGTCACGGATGCTTTGTTGTTCAGGATCATGAACAAAACGCAGCCCAGCCACTTGCAGCCAGTGACCATTGGCGGTCCAGCTGGAAATGCTGTGGTTCAGTATGGGGGTTAACAGTGAGCGATCAAATTCTATCAAACGCAAATCACTGGGATAGGGAAACATTTCTTCCAGGTGTTTGACCGTGATGTTGGCATTGGCTGGTATATTTTGATTCAAACGAATGGAACCGGAGTTTAACAAAGCCAGGTTGGCACCGCATGAATCGAAAGTGTCTAACACCAAATCAGCCAGCAAATTGCCCAGGTTGGTTTCAAAACGCCTGATTTCAGTTTCTTCTGCCCATAACTGTGTTTCAGTGACTGCCAAAACCTCTTCAAGACAATGGTTATCGGCCTGCAGTTTTTGACAATAAACCTGATCATTGATTTCCGTCAGGTGGTCAATCATTTCTAACAGGTCAGGGTCTTGAGGAAAATCCTTATCCAGTGCCACCACTTGGGGTTGTACCCGAATTTGATCGGCATCATTAAAATCAATTTCTGCAACAATGGCAGAAGCCCCATCGGCATCGGCTTTCAATACCCAGCGCCCATCGACCTGTTCGGTCAAAGCGTGGTGTTCATGGCCGCCAAATATGATGTCAGGCCGGTGATTTTCAGGCAAAGCCATCATCGCCAGGTCATCTGGCATCCAGTGGTGAGTCAAAGCGATCACAAAATCAGCGCCCTGGTTGCGCAGCCAGGGCACGTAATGAGCGGAAGTTTCGGCATAGGAATCAAACGATTCGACATATTCAGGGTGAACCATGTCGGTGGTAACCGAGTAAATGCCGATTTTAAAGCCTTCAAAGTCAAGCAGTCTGTACGCAGTTAAGTGTTCAGAATCAATGCCATCTGGGTGCCAGTTGATGTTGCTGTCCAGCCAAGCGAATTCTGATTGTTTCAACAATGCATTCATCATTGGGACATGGCGTTCTCGGCCCTTGTCAAACTCATGGTTGCCCCAGGTTACCAGCATGTAGTCATCAAACGCATGCAAATCACCATCCAGACGATTCAGGGTTTGTATCATCGCCAGGCCATTGTCTTGTTTGCTGATGAACGAAGGATGCAGAAAATCTCCGGCGTGTAATAACAGCACATGAGGGTACTCGGCCAAAATTTGTTCTCGCAATGCACGAACCCGAGCCAATCCTCCTGTTTCGCCCATATCAATGCCCGCGATTCGGTAGACGTCATTGATGGAAATGATGGCCAGTTTTTTGGCGTTGATTTCGGTAGGCTGAGTGTTTTTGGTTGCATGTTGACAGGCAGAACATACAATGAGGGTAAAAACACAGACAATTAAAAGATTTTTCATGACGAAGATTTTAGCAAATTTTAAATGGATTGATGACCTCGATGGCGCACTAAATTTAGTTGCCAGGTTACAAGCAGACAATGATTATGCCATCGACACAGAATTTGAGCGCAGCTCAACCTACTACTTGAATCCGGCGCTGTTGCAAATCAGTTGCGAGGGGCAGGTATATTTGGTTGATATTGCCATTGACGATATCGCCAAAACCGTACTGTCAGCGATTAAGGGCATGGTGCTTCATTCTGGGTCAGAAGACCTCGAACTGTACACCCAAGTCACTGGCATAAAACCTGAAAGGGTTTTTGATACCCAGGTGGCCGCTGCTTTATCTGGCTATTCCTTGCACACCTCATACTTGAATCTGGTACAGGAACTGATGGGTGTTGAATTGGACAAAGCCATGAGTCGTTCAGATTGGTTGGCACGTCCTTTGAGTGATGAACAACTGCAATATGCTGTTGAAGATATTGCCTACCTGGATGAATTCAAAGTGCAATTAACGGAGCGCATGAAAGCACGGGGTATGTTGCCATTGTTTGATGTGTTGATGGCTCAAATGATTGCGCAGATTGATCAAGACAAAAGCAACGAGAAACTGTTTCAAAAGTGGGTCAAATCAGAACGGCTCAATGCCCATGAGGCCAAGCGATTGTGGTTGGTACTACACTGGCGCAATCAAATGGCACGTCAACGCAACAAACCCAAAAACTGGATACTCAACCCACAACAGGTGGTGGCAGTAGTGAAAAGAGCCCAGCGGTTTGAAGATTTATTTGACTTGGGTTTGCATCCCAAGTTTGTCAAAATTAATGGTCGAGAGCTGTTAGATACCCTGCACAATGAAAACCATGAGTGTCTGGTTGATTTACCCCAACCCATTAAATTGAACAGTCGTCAAGGACTACACCTTAAAGAGATGAAAGCGCGCTTAAAACAAGTGAGTGAACGTCATGGCATTGAGCCGTCTATCATCATCAATACCCAGGCATTAAAAAAACTGGCATTCGAAGGAGGGGAGTTGGCAGATTTGCCAACCTGGCAAGCGTTACTTTAACTGTGCTTCGTCATCAGGGCAGGGTTTGAATGCACATTGATTGCGGGAATCTCGTCCTACATAACTGCCATCAGGACACTGTTTGACGTCCTGAGTACACATCACCGGTTGTTCGTAACCCGGTTTAACCGGTGTACAAGGTTCGAACTCACAGTGATTGTTGGCATCACGGACCACTGTTTTGCCATTGTCACAAACTTTCACATCTAGGGTACAACCATTGGGTGCCTGCTTTTCATCTTCACCAGGACATAAGGCGAATTCACAGCCACGTTCGGGGTCGCGGCCGACGCTGCTGCCATCTGGGCATTGACGCAAATCTCGGGTACAACCTTTAACCGTCTTATACTCGGGCGGCTTGCCCGTATCGGGGCAGTTGGCGAATTGACATTGGTTGTCGCTGTCGCGGCCAACTACTGAGCCATCAGGACAACGTTTCAACTCTTTGGTGCATGGTTTGGGCGCCGCAGTCGACTCTTTTTGCTCAGCAGCAGTTGCCTCGCTGCTTTGTTGGGTGTCTTCTTTGGGTTGGCAGCTTATCAGCGTCAACAGGATAACTAAGGACAGTAGGTATTTCACAGTGCTTTTTCCCAGAACATGGCCGCGCCATTTTTGTCATCTAGATGGTATTGTTGAAAGCCGTATTTTTCATAAGCGGTTTGGGCTATGGAGTTGCCTTCCAACACTTCCAGTGTCAGCTTACAACAGCCGCGTTGGTTGGCCATTTTTTCAACATGGTCGAACATTTTACGACTGACGCCCATGCGCCGGTACTCATTGGCCACCACCACATCATGGATGTTGATCAACGGGCGGCAGGCGAAAGTAGAAAAGCCTTCAAAACAGTTGGTTAAACCGGCAGGTTGGCCATCAACATAAGCCAATAGGCTGAATGCATCGCTGCGTCTTGATAAAGCCGGAACCAGGTTTTGGGCAGTGAAATCACTCAGGGCCACACCACCGCCCATGGGGTCGGTGGCGTAACAATCCAGCAGCTCAATCATGTGATGGGCATGTTCTGGATTGTGGTAGTCAACCTTAATGATTTCAATGGTCATTTATCAGTCATCCTGGAATCTGGCCATCAAACGCAACAGTTCAATGTATAACCAAACCAAGGTAATCATCAAACCAAAAGCACCATACCATTCCATGAATTTCGGGGTATTTTCTTCTGAAGCCCGTTCAATGAAATCAAAGTCCAACACCAGACTGAGTGCAGCAACACCGACAATCACCAAGTTCAGACCAATGTTGAACAGGCTGTTGTTGCCGATTTCAAAATAACTGGGAGCGGCGCCAAAGAAGCTGGCGATAAAGCTCACCACATAAAAAACGCCGATGCCTAAGATGGCATAAGTCATGACTTTTTTGAAAGTGCCGGTGACCTTAATCAGCCCTGTGCGGTAACTGAATAACATGGCAAACATGACCGCGACGGTTAAGCCCAAGGCTTGTACCACCAAACCGGGGTATCTGGCTTCAAAAACCGCTGAAATGGCGCCAACAAACAAACCTTCAAGGGCTGCCACAATGGGTGCACCAATGGGTGCAGTCTTGGGTTTGAAAGAAACCACCAAACTGGCTATAAAGGCCCCAATGGCACCGGTGATTGCCAGGCCATAACCCAGGCTGGGGTTATTCAATATGGTGTTCCATGAAAATGCACTGACGGCAATCACGATGGCCAGTAAGATACCGGTCTTGTTAACGGTGCCATTAATCGTCATTCTTTGGCTGTCATCAACAATCAGTTCATCAACTGGTCCCAGACTCAACGCCTGCGATTCCATTTGTTTCATCGCCGGGTTGGAGGATTTCATACCATTAAAATTCATTGCTCATTCCTGTGTGTAAGAGATTGAATCATTATACCTAAAATCCGTAGGCAGTCTCAAGCTATTCCGGGTCATGCACCGCAACTGTTGTGGTTTTATTGCTAAAAAAAACCGTAATTTTGTAACTGTTGAGCTTGCGCTGCGTTAATAGGGTAACAGCGGGTCAATTGGTGCGTTGCATCATGTATGACCTGGCTTGCGTCATGATATTGACAAAAGCGTCCTGATTGTTTTGATGCACCATTTGGATGATGCGTTGAATGGCATCAGACAGGGCATTCAAGGTGGTGGGACTGTAGTGGTTGAGCTTTTGAATTTCAAAATACAGGTGAGGGTTTTCGCGAGACACATTGTCAGCAATACTCATCTGGGCATCGAAAGTGGTGCTCGATAACTTAGACAATAGCTCAGCCGCTTCGCCGGACTCTGACAGCACGGTCAGGAAGGCAATGTTGAGTACATGAGATAAACCCAACACATAGGCAATGAGGCGGTCATGATCCTCAAACTTCATATCAATCCGTTCTGCCATGGTCGGTTGAAACAGTTGTTTGACCTGATTGACCGCTTCTTCATTGCCCATATCCATAAAGATCACATGTTTGCCAGACATCAGCTGAATGTTGGGCCCAAACATGGGGTGAATGGATACCACTCTGGTGCCGCTGTCAGCCAATTGTCGCAACGGCAATCGCAACGGGCTTTTGATGGAACTGATGTCCAAGACTATCCCCGATGGTTTGAGGGCAGACAGTTCATTGAGAATATCTGCACTGGTTTGAATGGGGGTGGCCAAGATGATGTAGTCGTGGTTCAGCTCAATGGCACGGAAGTCTTCAATAAAATTATGCTGATCAGGCAAAGGCTCGGTATCGTGTATGAATACGTCGAAATCCTGGGAGGCAAGAAACTGGGCAAACCATTGGCCCATTTTGCCATTGCCGCCAATAATCAAAGCGGTTTTGTTGGAACCGTAATTGGATTCTTTGACTTTTTGAGTCTCCTGTTTACTTAGAGAGGTTTCAATCACCAGTTCAAAAATGTGTTGCGCAACTTCAGGATCCAGACCCTGTTTCCTGGCGTGGTTCCTGACTTTATTGATGACCTGTTTTTCTCTTTGGTAGTCCCTGGTCGGTGAATTTGTGCTCAACTTCACATTTCCTATTTGTTCTACATTAAACTGACGTTCAGCGATAAGGGTTATAATTTGTTCATCAATTTCATCCAGTTTATTGCGCAATTGGTCAAGTTTTTTGGTGTCCATTATTGAATGTCAGTAAAAAGAGGAGTAGATTGTTACAAGTAATGAATTATTTATCAATTATTTAAATGGGAGAAAAGTAATGAAGAGAATCTTAACTACAGTCATCATGATGATGATTTCAGTTTCGGCCATATCAAAGAATCGCCCCGTGGTCGCGGTGTTGGACTTCACCAATGAAACCAGAGCCCACTGGTGGCAAACTGATGTCGGTCGTGAATTGGGTGGTATGTTGGCCAACGAATTGGTTTCAACTGGTGCTTTCAAAGTGGTTGAAAGAAACAAGCTGGACAGTGTCTTGGGTGAACAAGATTTGGGAGCATCTGGTCGCGTGTCTAAGTCAACGGCTGCGAAGATGGGTCAAGTGACAGGAGCACAATACCTGATTACTGGTAATGTGGCTGCTTATGATGAAAACACCAAAGGCACCGGTGGTGGCATTGGTTTCAAAGGCATTTCCATTGGTGGCAAAAGCTCGAAAGCTTATTTGGCTATCGATTTACGTGTGGTCAACGCCACCACAGGTGAAGTTGAATTCGTGCGTACGGTTGAAGGTCATTCTAAAGGTGGCGGCATGAGCCTGGGTTTTTCTCGCAGTGGTTTCGGAGGATCTCTGGGTGGTCACAAAAAAACACCGGCAGGAAAAGCCATCCGTGCTGCACTGATTGAAGCAACTGATTACCTGGCTTGCGTGATGTATGATCAAGACAGTTGTGTTAAAGAATACCGCGACAAAGAAAGAGACCGTCGCAACAAGTCTAAATCAGCTTTGTCTTTAGATTAAAGAAAGCCAAAGACATTAAAAAAGGCCGGATATCCGGCCTTTTTTTTGGATCAAAATTTCTTCAATATATCATGAAGGAGGCATGATCACTGTGTCAATCACATGGATCACACCGTTGCTGGTTTTGATGTCAGTTTTAATCACGGTACTGTTGCCGTTCAGAATCACCGAGCCATCTTTGACCATGATAGAAACGTCATCACCTTGCACTGTGGTAGCTGATGATAATGTCACCACGTCTTTGGCTTTGACTTTACCGGATACCACATGGTAAGTCAGGATGCCAGCCAGTTTGTCTTTGTTCTCAGGCTTCAGCAGCATGTCCAAAGTACCTTCAGGCAATTTGGCAAAAGCTGCATCGGTTGGTGCAAACACCGTAAATGGGCCTTCGCTTTTCAAGGTATCAACCAATCCTGCCGCTTTGACAGCAGCCACCAGGGTGTTGAAATCACCAGCAGCAACTGCGGTGTCAACAATGTCTTTTGAAGCTTTTTTGTAACTGCCACCAGCCACAGCTGCAAATGAAAACATCGCGGTCAAAACGATGAGGCTCATTTGTAAGGTTTTTCTAAATTGTTTCATGATATTTCTCTATAAAAGTATGGATAAAAAGTCGTTACGTCGCATGGTTTTTATGAAACGCAGGGACATAGTAGGTTGGGGGCTGTCGCGGGCGCGTGACGATTTTGCAGCAAATACTTCACAGCAAATTCACAGCTTCAAGTGGATTATTAATGGTTTTTAGATTTCTGACCATGATAATTCTGATGCTGATGACCTTATTTAACGAAACGGATTTAACCGATAATCACCTGGACAATCAATTTGACTTTGCACAATTGCAACCCGCGCACATGGAAATCGTCAATGATGGTGTCATGGGTGGTGTCTCTGGAAGCCAAATGGATGTTGCCGAAACAGCCACATTCAGCGGTACGCTGTCACTGGACAACAACGGTGGTTTCGCTTCTGTGAGGATGCGTTGGCCATTTGCGGATGAAAAGACCAAGGATAACAGCCAATCTTTATTACTGAAAGTTAAAGGCGATGGACTCAAGTATCAGTTCCGTTTACGTACCCACCGAGGTTTTGATGGGGCAGCCTACGTTTACACCTTTGAAACGACTGCGGGTGAGCAACAGGTGGTGCGCATGAATGCAGAAGATTTCATCCCGCAATACCGGGGCCGCCAATTAACTGATCAACCGCCACTGCGGTGGGCCGATGTGGTGCAAATGGGGGTGTTGGTGGCTGATAAGCAAGAGGGTCCTTTTGCGATCGAACTGATTGCCTTGGAATGGCAATAAAAAAACCGCCTGGGTCATGAGGCGGTTTTTGTTGTTTAAAGCGATATGTGCTCAGTAGATTCAGCCGGCAGGGTAAACATAACTGGCTTGTAAACCCAGAGGAATACCCAATTGCCAGTACAGCAACATAAACACCGTCCAACCGACCAAAAAGACAATTGAGAAGGGCAACATCAAGGCAATCAATGTACCAATACCGGTATCCTTAACATATTTCTGGCAGTAAACCACCACCAAAGGGAAGTAGGGCATCAGTGGGGTGATGATGTTAGAGCTAGAATCACCGACCCGATAGGCCGCTTGGGTTAAGTCGGGTGAAATGCCCAATTGCATCAGCATCGGCACAAATATCGGTGCCAACAAAGCCCATTTACCCGAGGCAGATCCAACAAACAAATTAACCATCGCGGTTAACATGATGATGCCGACAATGGTGACGGCACTTGGCAAGGCCAAAGCTTTCAAAACTTCAGCACCTTCAATAGCCATCAGCGCGCCCAGGTTGGACTGGCCAAAGGCGGCTACGAACAACGCACAGAAGAACACCATCACCAAGTAATAAGACATGCCATGCATGGCCTTGGTCATGGCATCGATCATGTCTTTGGTTTGTTTAAATGTTCCTGCCATAAATCCATACACAGCACCTGGAATCCAGAACAGCAAAAAGATTAATGGCACAATCATTTGCATCAACGGCGCCTGAAATTCAGTCAACTTGCCTTCGTGTCGCAAGGGTGAATCCGCTGGCCAAGCTGCCCATACCAACAAACCAATGCCGAGTAACATGACGGTGGTGGCGACATAGAAGGATTTTCTTTCTTTACCGGAGATTTCATCAAAAGTGGGTAGGTCATCGGTGTCACCGTCCACTTTGGTGTTTTGTAAACGGGGCTCAATGATGCGATCGGTGATAAACCAGCCCACCAAGATGATGAAAATACTAGAAATGCCAGTGAAATAAATGTTATTCAATGGGTTCACCGCCATCTCAGGCTGGATGATTTGGGCGGCGCTTTGGGTAAAGCTTTGCAACAGGGGATCAATGCCTGATGGAATAAAGTTGGCTGAAAAGCCGCCACTGACACCCGCAAAAGCCGCTGCGATACCCGCCAAAGGGTGTCTGCCCATGGAATAATAAATCACCCCTGCCAACGGAATAACCAGCACATAGCCAGCATCGGTGGCGGTATGACTGACAATGGAAACCAGGATAATGACTGGGGTCAACATGGCTTTGGGCGTGCGTTTGAGCATCAGCTTAATGGCGGTGTTGATGTAACCTGAATGTTCCGCCACACCGACACCTAACATGGCCACCAGCACCACACCCAGTGGCGCAAAACCAGTGAATGTTTTGACCATGGTGGTGAGGAAATTGGCCAGCGCATCGCCGGTCAACAAGTTGTTGATGATGATGGCTTCTCCAGTCCTTGGGTCAATGGCACTGAAATCAACTCCGGATAACATCCAGGAAAATAACCAAATGATTAACAGTGCAAAAAGAAAAATGATGGCCGGATCAGGTAACTTGTTACCCACCCGTTCTATGAAGTTTAAAAATCGCGTCACCGCTGTGGGCTTGCTGGCCGTTTCAGTCATGTATCCTCCTGTTTTTTAGCCAATGGTTATATACAATTCAGCGGCAGCATTCAAGCGAAAAATTCGCTTTGACCAACTTAAGGACAGTAAATAAACAGCTGTTGTAATTGAGCGGGTTTGGCAGGCACAAAAAAGCCACGACTGGCGTGGCTTTTGAATGGCTATCTTGTAGCAGGATTAATTGGCTTTGTGAATCGCGCGTTTGTCGACATTCATGGCCGCCTCAAACACCGCTTCAGACAGGGTGGGGTGGGCATGGACAATGCGAGCCAAGTCTTCGGCACAGCCTTTGAATTCCATGGCAACCACACATTCTGACAACAGGTCAGCCGCATTGGCAGCATAGATGTGGGCGCCGAGCAGCTCATCAGTCTCCTTATCGGCCAGCAGTTTCACCATGCCAGTGGGTTCGTTCATCGCCAAAGCGCGTCCGTTGGCTGCAAAGGGGAAAGTACCCACTTTGTATTCAATACCCGCTTCTTTGAGTTGTTCTTCGGTTTTACCCACCCAAGCAATTTCGGGTTCAGTATAAATCACCCAAGGAATGGTGTTAAAGTCGATGTGTCCATGTTGGCCTGCGATGGTTTCAACCACAGCCGAGGCTTCTTCTGAACCTTTGTGAGCCAGCATCGGTCCACGCACGGCATCACCGACAGCCCACACATTGGGAACTGAGGTGCGGCAGTCGTCATCCACATCAATCTGGCCACGCTCGGTCAGTTTCACACCACAATCGTCACTGAGCAAACCTTCGGTTTCGGCTTTGCGACCGACGGCTACCAACAATTTGTCATAGACTGCGGTGGTTTTTTCACCGTTTTTCTCATAAACCACTTCCACTTTGCCGTCTTTGACAGTGGCTGATTTAACGAAGGTGGACAGGTGGATATCCAGTCCCTGTTTTTTGAACTCGCGTGCAGCCATTTTCGCAATGGTCTGGTCACAGGCCGCCAGGAAAGTGTCCATGGCTTCAAATACGGTGACTTCTGATCCCAGGCGGTTCCACACACTGCCCAGTTCCAGGCCAATCACCCCAGCACCAATCACACCCAGTTTTTCCGGCACCTGATCGACGTCCAGGCCGCCGGCATTATCCAAGATGTATTGGTTATCTATTTCAACGTTTGGAATGCTCATGGGCACTGAGCCACTGGCCAAGATGATGTGTTCACCTTGCACCACTTGGGTGCCTTCATCGTTGGTGATTTCTACTTGGCGATCTTTCAGTAATTTACCAGAGCCACCTATGTAATTGACTTTATTGGCTTTGAACAGTTGCGCAATACCACCAGTCAACTGCTTAACAATTTTATCTTTGCGCCCAATCATGGTTGGTACGTCGATAGAAGGGTTATCAAAAGCAATGCCATGCACGTCATAGTGCTTGGTCATTTGCTCAAAGTGTTTGGAAGAGTCAAGCAGGGCTTTGGATGGTATGCAGCCGATGTTCAAACAGGTGCCACCTAAGGAATACTTACCATCTTTGCCTTTAAATCGGTCAATACACAGGGTGTTGTAACCCATTTGGGCAGCGCGGATGGCCGCCACATAGCCGGCAGGTCCACCACCGATAACAATCATGTCATATTTATCTGTCATCTTGAATCTCCTTACAAGTTCAGCAGCATGCGCGCCGGATCTTCCAGCATGTCTTTAACCGCCACCAGGAACTGCACGGCGTCTTTGCCATCGATGATGCGGTGATCATAAGTCAAAGCCAAATACATCATGGGTCGCACCACGATGTCACCATCGACCACCACCGGACGTTCCTTGATGGTGTGCATGCCCAAAATGGCACTTTGGGGCATGTTCAAAATGGGTGTCGACATCAGTGAGCCGAAAGTACCACCATTGGTGATGGTGAATGTGCCACCAGACAAATCATCCATGGTTAACTTACCGCTGTTGCCAGCTGCGGCAAAATCGCGGATGGCGCCATCAATGTCAGCCAGGCCCATGGCGTTGGTGTTTTTCAATACAGGTACTACCAGACCCCGTTCGGTGGCCACAGCGATGCCAATGTTTTGTTGCTTGTGGTAAACCACATCAGAGCCTTCTACTGAGGCATTGATGATGGGGAACTGTTTCAGCGCTTCGGTGGCAGCTTTAACGAAAAAGCTCATCAGGCCCAGTTTGATGCCATGTTTGTTGATGAATTCTTCTTTGTATTTTTTGCGGATGTCCATCACCGCTTTCAAGTCCACTTCGTTGAACGAGGTCAACATCGCGGCAGTAGACTGTGCTTCTACCATGCGATCAGCAATTTTCTGACGCAAACGACTCATGGGCACACGTTCTTCCATTGGGGTGTTGGCCACTGTCTGAACATCGGGTTTGGTGATGCGACCACCGCGGCCTGAACCTGAAACTTGTGAGGCGTCGATGTTGTTTTCATGCATCATTTTTCTGGCAGCTGGACCCGCATTGCCCGTATTGACTTCACCCTTGGGTTGGTCCTTTTGCACACTGGATTCAGATGAGGTGCCCATGTTGGCGTTGTCTTTGACACCACTACCGGCTTTGGGAGCCACCGATTCTTCGGTTTTCTCGGCTGGAATTTCGCCTTCCTTAACCACACCTAAAACTTGGTTCGCTTCTACCACTTCGCCAGATTCAACCGCGATTGACTCCAGCACACCATCAGCTGGTGCCGGCACTTCCAAAACCACTTTGTCGGTTTCCAAATCGACCAGGTTTTCATCCCTTTTGACAAAATCGCCAGGTTTTTTGTACCAGGTGGCGACTGTGGCATCGCTGACAGATTCTGGTAAAACAGGCACTTTTACATCAATGCTCATAATTCATTACTCCGCGTCTATGGCCGACCCATGTTCCCCATGGATGGCATCTTCAATCAATTGTTGTTGTTCTTTGAGGTGTACTTTCAGTGCACCCACCGCTGGTGATGGCGAGGCTTTGCGGCCGGCATAATACAGCGGAAAGCGATCGTTAATACAGTGTTGTAAATGGTGTCTGATTTGGAACCAGGCACCTTGGTTGATGGGTTCTTCCTGGCACCAGATGACTTCTTTCAAGTTGCTGTAACTGTCCAGTTGTTGGGTCAGTGCCTTGCGAGGGAAGGGATACAACTGTTCAACCCGGGATAAGCCGGTTGTTTTGTTGCCATCCTTGTTCAATTTTTCCAACAGGTCATAGTAGACCTTGCCCGAGCACAGGATGATGCGTTCAACTTTATCCGCTTTGATGCGGCGATCAGGAATCACGGTTTGGAAGTGACCATCTGTCAATTGGGCTTTGGTCGAGGTGGCCATTTTGTGTCGCAACAAGCTCTTGGGTGTCATCACAATCAGTGGTTTGCGGGCTTTGCGCAACATCTGACGTCTGATCATATGAAAAGTTTGGGCTGGTGTGGAGGGCATACACACTTGCATGTTATTAACCGCACACAATTGCAGGAAGCGCTCCAGTCTGGCTGACGAATGTTCTGGTCCTTGGCCTTCGAAGCCGTGTGGTAAGAACATCACCAAGCCACTTAAGCGGCCCCATTTGGCTTCGCCAGATGAGATGAACTGGTCTATCACCACTTGCGCGCCATTGACGAAATCGCCAAATTGCGCTTCCCAAATCACCAATGACCTGGGCTCGGTGGTGGCATAACCATACTCAAATCCCAATACCGCTTCTTCAGACAGCACCGAATTGATGATGTCAATTTTGTTTTTGTCGGTTTCCAGTTGACTCAAGGGAGTGTAATTTTCATTCTGATCGACATTGTGAATCACCGCATGGCGGTGAAAGAAGGTGCCTCGTTGCGAATCTTGTCCATCCAGACGAATTTGAAAACCTTCGTCCAGGATGCTGGCATAAGCCATGGTTTCAGCAAAACCCCAATCCAAAGGCATCTCGCCTTTCATCATTTTGATGCGATCTTGGTTGATTTTGTTGACCCGTGGATGAGGCTTCAAATCTTCAGGCAAGGTGGTGATCACTGAAGCGTATTTTTGGTAGCTCTTTTCATCGATGGCAGTCTTGACCTGTTCGGTCAACTCGCCATTGATGTATGGCGTCCAATCCACAGCGAACTTATCGTTGTTGTGGGTGGGGCCAAATTCGACAATGTCTTCTTTGTTGTCCAGGCGGTCACGGTATTGGTCAACCATGGCTTTGGCCTGTTGTCCGTCAATCACGCCTTCGGCTTCTAATTTGGCCGCGTAAATTTCGCGGGGTGACTGGTGCGCCTTGATCAGTTTGTACATGTGTGGCTGGGTGGCAGCGGGCTCATCGGCTTCGTTGTGGCCGTGTTTGCGGTAACACACCAGGTCGATGACCACATCCACACCAAATTCTCGTCGGTAGTCTGCCGCCACTTGGGTGGCAAATACCACGGCTTCTGGATCATCACCATTGACATGGAAAATCGGGGCCTGCACCATTTTGGCGATTTCGGTGCAGTACAAACCGGCTTTTTTATCCAACGCATGGGTGGTGGTGAAGCCTATCTGATTGTTGATGACCACATGGATCGTACCACCCACATCATAGCCTTCAACCAGCGACATGTTGAACAACTCCATGTTCACGCCTTGGCCTTCAAATGCGGCATCGCCATGAATCAACACCGGAATGACCACGTTCTTATCAACATCATTTCGGCGGACCTGGCGGGCCCGGACTGAACCCAGGACCACAGGGTTGATGATTTCCAAATGTGACGGATTAAATGCCATGGCCAGGTGGACATCGCCGCCTGGTGTGGGCACATCTGATGAGTAGCCTTTGTGGTATTTCACATCGCCAGAATTGACATTATCCAGCTCGTCAGCTTTGACACCGTCGAATTCATCAAACAGTTCAGCTGGCGATTTGCCCAGGATATTGACCAGCATGTTCAGGCGGCCCCGGTGGGCCATGCCTATAACCAACTCTTTGGTTTTCTTGGCACCCAAGTGCTGAATCAGGAAAGCCATTTGTGGAATCAACGCATCGCCACCTTCGAGTGAAAAGCGTTTTTGACCCACGTATTTGGTGTGCAGGTAACGCTCCATGCCTTCGGCTTTGGTCAGGCATGAGAGCATGTGTTTTTTGTCTTCGGCATCAAACGGATATTCTCCGGTATGGGTTTCCAGGCGTTGCTGTAACCATTCGCGCTTTTTGATGTCGGTGATGTGCATGTACTCAGCACCGATGTGTTGACAATAGATTTTTTCCAGCCGGTTCAAAATTTCTTTCAATGGCAGCTCATCAGGCGCCACCAATGAACCGGTGTTGAATGACGTGTTCAAGTCGCTTTCGCTCAAGCCATGAAAGCCCAGTTCCAGATCGGGCGTGTCAGGGCGTTGAGCGTATTTGATGGGGTCCAGGTCGGCTTTTTGATGACCACGCAGGCGGTATGAATTGATCAACCTGAGCACCGCGGCTTGTTTTTGCGCATGCGCGGCGTCACCTGAAACGGCAGTGGCAGGCAGCTGAGCGGCTGCGGCGAACTGTTCAATGATGGGTAGGTGACGAACATCTGGCTCATCCTGGTCAAACTGTTTGAACAGTTCCTGTAACTCAGGGGTGACTGCCTGTGGGTCTTCAAGATACAGGTCGTAATACTGTTCCAGCCAGCTTGAATTACTGCCAAAAAAAGCAGCTGATTGTTGTTTTTCGTTTATCCAGCTTCCCAAGGGGTGTCTCTGTGTAAATCTTTGAAAACGCGTATTATACCTGAACCATAGCAGGGTAAAAGGGCACAGTCAGATAAACCGAAAAAAATGTCAATTATTTATGCAGCTGGCAGACCTCCCAAACAGTTGTATAATCGAGTCATGGAAGAATCAACATTCAAAACCATGTTGCACAAAAAGCTCAACCTCTATGTTTGTGGCATCACGGTCCTGGCGATTCTTTATGGTTATTTGGTCTTTGGTGAAACCTTCACCTTTCCAGACTGGTGGGTCTGGGTATTGGGATCAGCCAGTTTGTTGTTGGTTTGGCAATGTGGACTGAGGATGCCATACCTGGGCATGATATCAATGGAGCGCTTGATTCACTTTCATTTGTTATTGACCTTACCAGTTTCAGAAACCATTTTGATCACAACTGTATCAAGCCTGATCATGCCCTTCATTAACAAGGCCTATCGCTTGAACTCATATCAAATTGCTGCTTTGCGTGCGGTCAACAATATAGCAATGAATACCATCATGTTGCTTTCGGGCTATTTGGTTTTGGCTTGGGGCATGGATTTGCCTTTGCAGGGCATTGATTGGCAAGACGCTTTTGTACTTGCCTTGGCAGCTGTGGTGATGCAAGTGATCAACATGGGTATGATTTTCATTTACTTTGTTTTGGACCACAAAAAGATATCGAAAATGCTGACTCCAGCATACTTGTTTGCTGATTTTGTGTTTGTTCCTGCTGGAGTGCTTTCGGCACTTCTGATTCAAACGGCAGACCCAGAGGTATTTTATCTGTTTAGTTTTTTTATGTTGGTTTTGTTGATTAGTTTTTATGGGTTCAATCAGCGGTTGGCTCCAGAAGAGGCCAACTCAATAAAACAGGGTACCGAATATACAGCCAGTTACCTAGATCTCAAACACGTACTCACGGCCATCACCACTCGATGTGATCAATTGTTTGACTGTCAAGCCATGTTCTTGATCGAAGTTGATAGCAAGTCTGCAGCTCCCAGGTTTTTAATTAACCTCAATGAAACCAAGTTCCACGACCTACCAGAACTTGCCGCCAAATACTTTACTGATGATGCCGTGGTAAAAGGCAAGCTTAAAATTGAAGATCATACAGTACATTTCATGGTGGCTCGTTTTATTGATCGTAGCGGTGTGTTTGCCCAAATGATGTTGGTCAGGGTGAATCAAATTCCCTTTCAGGAGTCTGATTTGGACTTGTTGAGGTTGTTTGTGCAACGATACCGCCCGGGTCTGTCTTATGCCATTACTTATGAACGATTGTCAGAATACAAAGACAACTTGGAGTACAAGGTCAGCGAACGGACACGTCAACTGGAGACTGTGAATGAAGAAAAAAGTGAATTGGTAAACCGCTTAAAGAAAATATCAAATTCCGATGCTTTGACTCAACTGTTTAACCGCCGTTATTTCAATGGCCTGATGAAATTCCATCAAAAAAAACCGCCTAAACAATTGTCTTTAGCCATCATTGACATCGACCATTTTAAAAAAATCAATGACTCGTATGGTCATGATACCGGTGATCACGTTTTGAAGGTTGTGGCAAAAATCATGAGTCAATGGGCTACTTCCCGAGACACTTTGGTCCGTTATGGTGGTGAGGAATTTGTGGTGGTGGGTCAAAACACCCCGGCCAGCCAAGTCAATGAAAAACTGAGTCGTTTGGTTGAATTGGTGGAAACTCATGATTGGTCCAAAATTTCTTTGGATTCGGCCATCACCATCAGCATTGGCTGTGCCCATTACCCAGATGCGAATTGGACTGAATTGTTTGAGTGTGCCGATAAGGCATTGTATCGAGCAAAAACCAGTGGCCGCAACCAGTTGCAGGTTCACCAAAACCCCTCACCAAGCCCTAGAGGGGGTAGCTCGGTTATAAAGTGTTAGAATGTGCTTGAATTAGGTTGATTTAATTGACATGTTGACTTAAATCAATATACTGCCAGCCATATTTTTTTGACCTCGAACCACCCTGAACATCATGAAACGCCTACACCTTATTTGCTTGCTTTTGTCCCTTGTTTTTATCACCCAACTGAACGCCCAAGAAACCACCAAAAGACCCAGTTGGTCACAAGGCCTGCCTGAGCGCACAACGGCATTGAAACCAACAGTTGATAGGGACACCGAATCTGATGCAGCAGAGACTGACAGAGAACGGCCTCGTTTTGATGCAGTTGAAATTAATCCACAACCTGAAGTGGAAGTTGAATTGAGCACAGAACCGTTGATTCAGCCAGAATTGGTGATACCTGAAACCACGGTCATCCCGACACAAAACAACCGCAAAGCAGCCTTACAGGCTTATTTCGATGGAACAGAAGAAGCTGCCAATACAGCCACTAAAAATGAACAAGCTGCGGCTGACTACAAATGGCGCGTGATCCGTACCGAGCCCATTGCATGGACAGGCCAAAATTCAGCCCCTGAGTCATTGAAGTTGTATATTCACATCAATCCCGAAGGACAAGTGATCAAGGTAACCAAGGCAGATACCAGCATCAGTAAACAGGTAATGCAACAAGCCGAACGCAGCATTTTGCAGTGGCAATTTGAGCCCCCCAAAGCAGTTGGGGTTGCTGAAAATATCAGCAAAGAATTCACCATTGAAATTCAGGGCGCACCCTGATTTTTGTTAGGAAAAAGACCACCTCGTGATGCTATTACGTGATTAAAAACTATCAGTGTGTGTTGTGACCTTTGGGTACACAGCAAATGAAAACCCAAGCGCATTCCTGGGTGGTCATAACCCATCAAAACCATTGCGAAAGATGGTCGAAGTGTAAACATAAGCAGCACCTGGGCTGAATGCACTTGCTTCAGAACCACCCACCAAAGCCACGCCATTTCTGATTGCCACCGCTTCACCAAATTCTTTGTTGATGGCCGCATCGCTGGCAATAAAATGCCCAGCCGTTTGCCAACTGCCCAAATCATCAAGCACCAGTTGATAGACCGCACCGGCATTGGCGCCACCCGGACCCATGAATTGCTGTCTTTTGGCCCCCACCAGGATGGTGTTGGTTAAGCCATCAATGGCCACAGCATAACCATATTCCTCACCGTTGTCGCCGGCAGTGAAGGTTTGGTTATTTAGCCCATAAACGAACAACCGGCCTGGTCGGCTGCCTGCAGCAGGTGCTCCAACGGCAACCACATCGGTATCGATGGCCACACCGGTACCGAAGCGGTCTCCACCAAAGGGAGGATCAGGGTAAAGTGCAGACACCTCATTCCAGATGTTATTGATGTTGGCGCGGCCAAACACATAGGCGGCACCGGCATTGTTACCCAGCTGGTCATCGAAAGGAGCACCTGCGACCAAATGGTCTCCATTAATTTCCACTGAACTGCCAAAATGACCCTTGTCATTGATACCGGTGTCATCGCTGTCACTGAAACGTCCTATGATGTTCCAGAATGGACCAGACTGTTCAACCAGGAACACGGCGCCTTGAAAGTTATCGGCCAACGGTGCACCAATGGCAATGTTGGTGACTTCCACTGAGCCAAATTGGGGTGTGGCAATGCCGATGTCTACTGCTGTGCCAAAAGAATGGGCTGCGTTGTTGGGGTCATTGGGTAATAATTTGGTTTCCAATTCAAAGATGGCACCATTGAACCGGTACAAGTAAACTGCGCCGGAATCGGTACCCAGGTCATCGTCCCACCTGGCTCCCACAGCCAACAAATCACGTTCCACCGAGACGTCATAACCAAACTCATCAAAATCGTCGGCTTCGATGCCCGCCGTGAGTTTTTGCAAGGCGGTCCATTGGCCACCGTTGTAAACAAAGACATAAGCAGCGCCGGCATTGGTGGCGGCCTCATCATCACCAGGTGCGCCGACCACCGCAAAGGGGCCATCCAAGGACACGGAGCGACCAAACCAGTCGGAGTTATCGGCGTCGGTTGCTTGTAACCTCACTTCCGGACCATACAAGGGCTGTGCTTGAGTGATCATGGGTGTGCTCATACATAGCACCAACATACCCAATGGCATAAACAATGATGAGGTGGTTTTTATTCGAAGCATGGTAACAGTTGATCGATGTGGCTACATAGATACATGCGCCAACCAATCGAACACTGCGCCAATTTTCGTACAATTTCTGGCTACGCCACACGCTTGCTCGGTGTAAGCAAGCCTGTATTATTTCTTGAGCCAATCCTGTGCCACACAATAATCACCAGGATCAGCCTTTTCGGTGATTAATTCATAACAAACGCGCGCAATGTCCTCAGGTTGGGCCAATTGACCCGCTTCGTGCCATTCCTGCCACATGCCAACCAAGGGAAAGTCTGCCTCGTCCTGGCTGCGTATTTCTTGTTGCATGCCAGTATCCATCACCCCGGGGTTAATCACCAAACACTTGAATGGATGCGGTTGCTCTTGTTGTTCGGCGCTGATGGTGTCTATTAACCGCTCAAAAAAGGCTTTGCTGGCAGAATACAGCGCCAAGCCAGGGATGGGTCGGCGGGCGGCACCAGAAGAGATGTAGGTGATGGTCTTCAACGCCTCGATCTGACCGAAAGTCGCCAGGAAAGACTGAATCAGCAGCGTGGTGGTTTGCACATTGATGGCCAGGTGTTGTTCGATCACAGCCAAATCGGCATCACCCATGCCACCAAAAGGGGCCAAGGTGGCGGTGTTGATGACCAGGTTGATTTCATCAAAATCTGTTAAACCTGAAAAAAACCGTTGAAACAATTGCTGACTTTGATCGACATGGGAAAAATCGCAATCGATGTGTCCCGGACCAGATCCAGATCGGGAAAATTCATAGACCTGGTGTTGGTTTTGGTTGAATTTATCGACCAGGGCAGCTCCCAAGCCAGTGGATCCTCCAGCGATGATGGTGATGGCAGTCATGGTGTTATCAAGTCAAAAATCACCATCATAGTCAGCGGCTCTTAACTTTTCAATCCTTGCCTATTGTGTTCGTCCATCACCGCAACGCTATTGGTTTCGGGTAGAATCATAGTGACACACAACATTCTGGAGCATGGTATGAGCAAAAAAACCTTAGAACAACTTGACCCAGCGGTTTATCGCTTATTTGATCAGTACGTCCACAGTCAAATCAGTCGCCGCCAATTTTTACAAAAAGTTGGCCAATACGCAGTGGCCGGGTTAACGGCGCAAGGCATTTTGGCCTTGTTGGCTCCTAATTACGCCCATGCCATTCAAGTGCCGGTTTCAGATCAGCGGGTGAAAGTGTCGATGGTGGATTATGACGTACCCAAGACTGACACCACCATTCAGGCACAATTGAGCGTGCCTGCTGGTCTCCAAGGCAAAGCACCGGGGGTGATTGTGGTACACGAAAACCGAGGTCTCAATCCTTATGTGGCTGATGTCGGTCGGCGCGCCAGTGTGGCAGGTTATGTGGCGTTGGCCCCAGATGCTTTAAGTCCATTGGGTGGTTACCCTGGGAATGACGATGACGGTCGGGCCATGCAACGCCAACGCGACCGGGAAGTGATGTTGCAAGAATTCATTCACGCTTTACATTATTTAACCAACCACCCACAGTGTGATGGCAACATTGGTGTGGTAGGTTTTTGTTTCGGTGGTTGGGTTGCTAACATGATGGCGGTCCGTGTGCCTGAATTGAAAGCGGCTGTGCCATTTTATGGAACTCAGCCGCCGCTCGATGATGTACCTAAAATCAAAGCGCCTTTGTTGATTCAATACGGTGATGACGATGAACGGGTTAATGCCGGTTGGCCGGATTATGAACAAGCACTCAAAGCACATGGCAAAGATTATGAGGTGCACTTTTACAAGAACAGCAAACATGGCTTCCACAATGATTCGACACCGAGGTACAACCCCGAAACAGCCAAATTGGCGTGGCAGCGCACCATCAATTTTTTCAGAGAGCAGTTGGTTTAAGCCAGTCCTAAGAAGATAAAATGCTTTTGATGGTGTGATATACCTGTTGGTCAGATAACAATTGCATGTGATTGACCTGCTTGTAAGTGTGCTTATGACTGGCTTTGAAATGGATTTCTCGTCCCGCTTTGGGGTGTTCGCCGAGTGCTGATTGAACACTGACCAAGCCATCACCCAGCCAGTTTTGCCGCCCCTGTTTACCTGTATTTTTGGTGCTTGCTGCCAGCGCATAAGCATTGACGCCAGCAGGCAATTGAATGGCCTGGTGGTCCCTGGTGATGGTGTCATGTGTGATGGTGCCATGTCGCAGGTTTTTGATGCCCTGACTGCGCACCTGACCCAGTTTGGCAAAAGGAGCGGAATAGGGGTTGATGGAGAGTAAATAATCAATCAAATGACCGGTTTTTTCCAGCACCGCTCCCTGATGAGGGGTGCCTAAAAACACCACTTTACCCAATTTGTCAGGCCAATCATCACCGTTTAGTTCAGCCAGGTGCATGGCACTGCGCATAATCAACCCGCCCATAGAGTGGCACAGCACATGCAGCTGTTTGTCATTTGGCAACAGCTGACAGAATTGTTGAATTTGTGCTGCCAGTCGCTGGCCGTTGTCGCACACAGCTAATCCGGTGTTGTAGCGCAGGTAAATGGGTGACAGCGACAAATCCTGTTGCAAAGCTTGACCATGATCATGGCAGCTTGGGTCTTGGCTAGGGCGCCGCCACAAATAATCATTCATACACAAACCATGAATCAGCAACAGCGGCTGATGGTTGTTATGGGAAGTGATTTCAGCGACTTGTTGTGGGCTCAAAGTGCGGTGTTGGTGTTGCCAGGTCATGGGTAAAGCCAAAGGATTGTTGGTGGCATGCAAATGGTCACCAATCACACCATTGAGCACAGCCAGCCATTGTTGCCGTGTTGGGTTGTCCTTGAGCGCGGGCAACCAAGGTGTGAAGGATTTGATGGCCCAATCGACGCCGTGGGTAACCAGGCTGGTGGTCTGTTGAATGCGGCGGTAGATAAAACCTGTCAGACCAGAGGTTCGCTCCGTGTTTTGAGGGTTTAATACACCACCCAAGGTGGCGATGCGCTGGTGCATGGATTCGACCAAGTCTGTGACCCCGATGATACCCTCACTGGCCAGCTGGTTGATGCCACGCAGGTCGTTATTGAGTGTTTGTTGTTTTTTTAGCGCCATGGCCAAACATCATACGACGAATCCGTCTTGATAGGGTATGTCTGCTTCAATGTGGTTTTTCAATAGTCCAAATCTTCTGCTGTAAACAAACGCTTTGGCTCAGTTTTAAGGATGTTGCGCAGCAGGGTATTCATGGTTCTGACGTCATTATCAAAGCCGCCGTGAGTTTCGCTCCAGCATTTAGGTTCTTCACCATTGATGCCTTGAGAAATGATGCGAGTCAATTTGTTGTGAGTTGGCACTTGGTCAGCATACTTTTCCATGCCCAAAATGGGTGTTTTTTTCTTCTCTTCAAAAGCCCTTGAAACCAAGTATAACAAGGACTTCCGATAAGGTCCCACGCTGTCGTCCCGTTCCAATCGTTGGCTTAGGTTAAACAAGTGCAAGTGGTCAATGCCATAGGTTTTGGCTGCTGATTTCAGTGCTGGCAGGTAATGGTCCTCATAAAAGTCGGTGCTGGCAGCTGGTGCCAGCAGGGCTGCGGTGCTCAGGCGCATGCGTTGAGCGGTGGGCAACTGTTGCATGCGGTGCAACAACCAACCCAGCAGAATGGCACCGGTGCTGTGGCCAATGACATGTAACTTAATGGCCTTGTTGGTGATGGCCTTGTTGGTGATGGCCTCGCTGGTGGCACGATTTTGGTTGTTGGCTGCGATGGCTTGCAAAAACAGTTCCAGCACTTGGGTGCCTGCACCGTATTTATTGAAAGGTAATCGCGCCCCGGCTTTCATTTCCCGCCAAAACGCCCGGCCCGGAATGTGGGTCATTTTTTCAATCAACCAATCGGTGGCATCAGTGATACCACCAGCGCGGTCTTCAACGTCATCTTTTTTGCGGAAAATCAGGTCTTTGAGTTCCTCCTTTAGACCCGTGTCGTACATGTAATGGTAGGGATAAATGCCATTGTCCTTGAATACCTCCTTCATGCTTTTGATGCGTCTGGCTGAGGCATCCGGGCTGTTCAAGCCACCGTGGGCATAAAATAATATGTGATCATAATCAGTCGAACTGGCCAGCAAGTCCGTGGTGATTTTGACGTCATCCAGGGTCGACCAATACTTGCCGGCATCGTCGAACTTGCCGTCATCGATGTGAACGAAATGACCAGCAATTTCGGCGCGGTTGGGTTTTTGCGCGGTCATCACTTTGGCGGCATAGGAAGCCTGGTTATTGGGATCCAGGTGCCAGATTTGCGGCGTTTCCAAAGCCAGCCTCAACACCCAGGCATCCTGAATGTTTTTTTGCCAATCTTCATAAGTCCAAATGGCCAAACCGTCTTTGCCCCATTGTTTACCCCAGGAATTTTGAATCCAAAACCCCTTGCTGTCATACCCTACAATGGCAAAAGCGTGGCTGCCTGCATGTTCTTCGTGGTCAGTAATGAGACCATCTTTAACGTTTTGTTTGGCCCAGCCTTGGTGCACTTGAGCAGAACAAAAAATCACTCCCGCTTCATTCAAGGCAGCATGAAAGTCCGAAATCCGGTGATTAAGCCGATAATAGGCGCCAACCGTGGTGTTGCGCGCGTTTTTGGCTGCTTCAAGACTGAATTGTCCTGGTTTGTTGGCTTTGAATGACCACAAGGCTTCCTCAGCCACGCCCATGTTGTACCAGCCTTTGATGGCACCGCGACAAGAAGAGCCTGAATAGTTTTCGCCTTCCCATTCGTCATGCCGCTTGGCCATTTCATAGAGCATGCGCATAGAGACTTTTTTGTCCTCATCACCGCGTTGTTGGATGAGGTAATTGATCACAGCCGCCAGGGCAAAGCCGGTACAGGCTCCCTCATTTTGCTGATTCAATATGGTTAAATTGCGCGGTGGATCCCAGCGACACTTCAGGTTGACCAGAGCCGGTTGATACATCCAATCCCTGATGTCAGGCATATCGGGTGCTGCATTGGTGATGTGGTTATTGATGCTGCTGTCATTATTGGCCTGTGTCATGGCGTACCTCTGATGTCCTTTTGTTCAACTGTTTTAAAACAATGTATAAAAAAGTGCAACAGAATTCGTGATTATGTAACTGGCACAAAAAAGGCCGCAATAAGCGGCCTTTCATGAGGGGATAAAGTGTTTTTACAACGCTTCGATGATACCAGCGGCGCCCATGCCGGTACCGATACACATGGTGACCATGCCGTATTTGCCGCCGGTGCGACGCAGGCCGTGGATGGCAGTGGCAGCGCGACAAGCGCCCGTGGCACCCAGGGGATGACCTAAGGCAATGGCACCACCGTTGGGGTTGACCTTTTCCGGATTCAAGCCCAACTCTCCTATCACCGCCAATGATTGCGCAGCAAAAGCTTCATTCAATTCAATCCAATCCAAATCATCTTGCTTGATGCCCGTCAGACTCAATACCTTAGGAATGGCTTTGATGGGTCCGATGCCCATGATTTCTGGTGGCACACCGGCCACAGAAAAACCGTGGAACATGGCGATGGGTGTCAAGTTATCACGTTTGAGTACCTCCTCATTGACCAACAACAAGGCGCCGGCACCGTCTGACATTTGTGATGAGTTACCCGCGGTGACCGAGCCGCCCATGCGAAACACTGGCCGCAGTTTGTTCAGCACTTCCTCAGATGAGCCCGGTCTGGGGCCTTCGTCGGTATCCACTTCACGGGTGCTGACTGTATTGCCTGCGTTGCTGAAATCGGGTTTTTTGCTGGTGATTTCAAACGGAATGATTTCGTCGTCAAAATAACCATTTTCAATGGCGTTGATGGCGCGGTTGTGTGACTCAACCGCAAATTTGTCCTGATCTTCTCGGGAAACTTCCCACTGTTCAGCGACTTTTTCAGCGGTGATGCCCATGCCATAGGCAATGGCAACTTGGTCATCTTCAAACACCGCGGGGTTCATGGCCACTTTGTGGCCCATCATGGGCACCATGCTCATGCTCTCGGTGCCACCAGCGATGGCGGCGTCCATTTGTCCGGTGGCAATCTGTTGGGCGGCAATCGCCACAGCCTGGATGCCGGATGAACAAAAGCGGTTGATGGTCATGGCAGGAACGCTTTCGGGCAGACCTGCGAGCAGGGCAGCGATGCGAGCCACGTTCATGCCTTGTTCGGCTTCGGGCATGGCACAGCCAATCACCACATCACCGATGGTTTGTGGATCAAAAGATGGGTTGCGACCGATGATTTCTGACAAACAACGGGCCAACAAGTCATCGGGACGGGTTTTGTTGAACATGCCCCTTGGTGCTTTGCCAATAGGAGTTCTGACAGCTTCTACAATATATACAGGTTTCATTATCAATTCCTCAGTGGTTTGCCCGTTTTCAGGGTGTGTTCAATGCGAGCCAGGGTTTTTGGCATTTGGATTAATTCCATAAAATATTTGCGTTCCAAATCGAGCAGGTATTGCTCATTAACCAATGAGCCGGCATCAACATAGCCACCACACATCACAATGGCGATGCGTTTGGCGATTTCGTAATCATGCTCAGAAATCATGTTGCCCTCTAGCATGTTGGCCAGAATCATTTCCATGTTGGCAATCCCTGGCTCGCCTGCCACTTTGATGTTTTGTTCATTGGCGGGTGGAACATAGCCCTTGTCATGCAGGTAATTAACCTTGGCTTTGGCCACGTACAGGATTTCATGGGGGTTAAACACCACTTCGGTATCAGGCTTCAAAAACCCAATGGCTTTGGCTTCCAAAGCACTGCCTGCCACCGCAGCCATGGCCACTTTCTTGAAGTAATGCTCCAACATGGGATACAAGTCGTTACCAAAAGTTTCACTGGCGGTGCGGCGGGCAATTTCTTTCAAACCACCACCGGCTGGCAGCAAACCGACGCCGGCTTCAACCAAACCAATGTAAGTCTCAAAAGCAGCCACTACGGAAGTGGCACTCATGGAGAACTCACAACCACCACCCAAGGCCATGCCGCGCGTTGCCATTACGGTTGGTACGGCGCTGAAACGCAAGGTTTGTGAAGTTTGTTGGAAGAAATCAACCGAATCGGTGACCGCATCCACTTGGCCATCAGCAATGGCCATGGCCGCTGGTGCCAGGTTGGCTCCCAGGGTAAAGGGTTCCTCGGTTTGCCACACAATCAGGCCTTTGAAATCTTGTTCAGCAATGGCCACGGCTTTTCTCAAGCCTTTGAGCACGCCTTCGGCAATGATGTGTTTTTTGGTTTTAAAACTGGCTATAGCGATGTCATCGCCCTGGTGCCAAATGCGGATGTCATCGTCTTCGAACAAGGTTTCGCCGGCTTGTTCGGCACTGAGGGCTTGCTCAGATATCAGGCGGTCAGGAAACAGTTGGCGTTGATACACCGGTGCATTGGAGCGCGGCTTGAAAGTGTCATCAGCAGCCGAGTAGGAACCATCTTCGCCATGAACACCATCGATTTTCTTGACCCAAGTAGGCAAGGGTGATGAAGCCATGGTTTGACCGGCCTCGATGTCATCCTCGATCATCGAGGCGATGCGCTGCCAGCCAGAGGCTTGCCAGGTTTCAAAAGGACCTTGACCGTAGCCAAAACCCCAGCGGATGGCAAAATCAATGTCCCGAGCAGTATCGGCAATGTGTTCCAACTGGGTGGCACAGTAATGGAACAGGTCGCGGTAAATCGACCACAAAAACTGGGCTTGAGGTGAATCCTTTAAGGCATGCAATTCAACCAAGCGGTCTTGTGGTTTGCCTTTTTTCAAAATATCCACCACTTGTGGGTCTAATTCAGCATTTTGTGCTCGGTAGTCACCCTTTTCGGTATCCAATACCAAAATGTCTCGGCCTTTTTTCATGTAAACGCCGGCACCAGACTTTTGTCCCAGAACACCACGTTCTATCAAGCCTTTCATCCAACCCGGTTGTTCAAAATGACCGTGCCAAGGATCATCAGGCAAACCTTCTTTCATGGTATTGATGGTGTGGGCCAAGGTGTCCAATCCCACCACATCGGCGGTGCGGAAAGTGGCTGATTTGGGGCGCCCAATCAACACGCCAGTCAACGCATCAATGGTCTCAAATGGCAATCCGAATTGCGCCCCATGGTGCATGGTTGAAACAATCGAAAACACGCCGATGCGGTTGGCAATGAAGTTGGGTGTGTCTTTGGCAATGACCACGCCTTTACCGACCACGGTGGTCAGCACCGCTTCTAAATCACTGATGACTTGTTGGTTGGTGTTTTCAGTGGGAATGATTTCCACCAAGTGCATGTATCGAGGTGGGTTGAAAAAGTGCACACCACAAAATTTGGATTGTAATGAATCTGGCAGCACGGTGGCCAATTCATTGATGCTCAAGCCGGACGTGTTGGTGGTGAAGATGGCATCTTCGCGGATGTAATCTTCGACCATGTCGTAGACTGATTTTTTGATGTCCATGCGCTCAGCCACCGCCTCAATGATCAGGTCAGCTTGTTTTAGCTTGGCCAAGTCTTCTTCATAATTGGCGGCTTCAACCAGCGACAACACGTCGCTGTTCCCCAAAGGGGCGGGTTTGAGTTTCTTTAAAGTTGCCAAGGCTTTGTCTACGATGCCGTTTTTCGGCCCTTCTTTGGCAGCCAGGTCAAACAGGATGGCAGGAATACCGGCGTTGGCGAAGTGAGCGGCAATTTGCGCCCCCATCACACCAGCGCCCAGTATGGCCACTTTTTTGATGTTTTTAGTTTTCATGGTTTTTTCCAAAATGGTTGATAAGTTCCAGCTCATGGATGGCGTCATAAGCCGTTCGAATTTGTTCTGCTTGTTCTACACTGATGATGCCAGCAGCCAGGGTCCGATCGATTAACACCTGATAGTTTTTGGTGGTCAGGGCAAACCCAGTGGCGTTGCTCACGGCGTTCTCAATGCTGTGAACTTCACTCAATTGTTCTGAGGCTTTGGCAATTTGGTTCAGCACCGCGTTGTATTTTCCCAGTTCACGGATGTGGTCTGGTTCCACCAGGCTGAGGTTGCCGGGTGCCGCAAAACTGGCTTGATGAAAAGGTTTGCCAAGGGGGAATATCATGATTTTCAGGGCCAAGGCGCTGAATCGTGAAAACGCACTGTTAATACATTTGTTGATGGACTGTTGACTTAAAAAGAAACTGTCACGTAAAGATTGTTTGAGGATGAACTTGGTGTTGTCATCATTGTCACAGGCTTTGTACTGTCTTAACACGGCCATTTGTACTATCAATTGTTGGTTACATTTAGCCAGAAAGCCCGTGAATTCGGTGTTGTTTTCAGATTTCAATGACCATTTAATCAGTGCCAGATCAGCAATAAAGGCATAGGTGCTGCTCATTCGTCTGATGAGGTTTTGGTGTTTGGATTTGCGCCAGATAAATCGCCCCAACCATGAAGTTCTGGCGGCATGAACCCAGATTTTTGCCAAGTTGTGCAAAATGTAAGCCAAGTGTTTAAACAGGTATTTATCCAGCAGTTTGTGGTCAACATTGGGTTGGTTTAATACCGCCACTTCCTTTTTGTACCAGGGATGAGCCGACAAAGCGACTTTCTTCATCAGTGGCAATTGGTTGATTTCATGGCTGTTACCATCCAGCTCCATACTCAAATGTTTGACCCGAAAGTATTGGTTGAGGTTGTTTTCACTTTTGATGTGGTGGGCATGCGAACCCAAAATGGTTCTGAGCCAGGTTAATTGATACAAGCTGATATCAAACACAGAGTTTTTGAACAGGATGTTGGAGTAACTCATCAATGGATTGTCACCGTTAACCAGTGCCATTTGTTGGATATTCAACAGCCTTTGTCGGTGACTGAATTGTCGATTGAGTTGTTTTTGCACCAGCTTGTAATTCAGCAAAGCCCTGGAATTCTGTTTTTTGATGTGGGCGAAAAACCAAGAAATGTACGAGGTGCTGTCATGGATGGGAATGGACACTGCAGCCGGCCAGATACTGGCTGCGTAGGCTTGCGTCAAGTACATCTGCTTGATGCCCTGGTTGACGTTTTCAAAGCCACCTACGATTTGATTCAATGGAATGAAAATATCTTGAGCGGAACAGCTGTAGTACCTGAACAAGCCTTTGTAGGCTTCATTGCCTTGTTTGATGGAAACGCGGTCACTGTCAACATCGAAAATACACAAGGCCGTGCCCAGTTTGGTGCGATCACTCAATTCATTGGCAAAATCTGACAAATTAACGGCCAGGTAAAACACCGAGGATTCCGGCGTGCCCAGCATGATGATGTCGGTGAAGCTGAGCCTGATGCCATGGGTAGTGGTGCCTTGGTGAGCTTCTACATCGATGCGGGCTTCAATGGATGATTTACCATTCTCCAGCAATTCATACAAAAAAGTGGTATTCAAAAAAGGTTGTTTGTGACCTTTGGTGAAGGCCGGCAGGTATTTTTTTTTCTGATCGGTGGTGCCGTGGTTGTGGATGATGCTGATCACTGACTCGGTATTGACGATACCAATCAGCGCGGCCATCAATGGATCAACTTGTGCCACTTTGCTGATCACCAAAGCCAATTCTTGGCGATTGAATGCCTGTCCTCCGTAAACCGCATCCAGGGCCAAGCCTGCATAAGTTTCCGGTTGGATAGACTTTCTGAAATCAACCATATCAGCTTGTTTCTGTTGCAGTAATTTGCTGACAAAGCGGGAAGCCTTTTCAGATACTGGGTGTTCAGGCAATTCCACAAATTTAAAGTCTGGATGACCGTTGTAAATTGACTTTTCGAAAGGCGTTACCAGCCAGCCGTCATCGATTTGTTCAAACTGCTGCCAGTTGATGCGATCTTTGTGATTAAAAATCCGCAGCAGTGGCAGGGTGAACAACAGCCTTCTGAGTTGGGGCAGGTTGCCGATGATCATGACGTTGAGCAACAAGAACAACGTGATGATGCCTTGGGTGTTGGTGATGAATTTGAGTTTGTAGAAAATGAAAGGCGTTAAAAACCAGAATATTGACAGCAACCAAAAGGGCAGTCGGTAATAGGCATGTATCAATGCCAGTAAAAATAAGGCAATGAAATACAGCGTCATTCAGTACTCATGGTTGCAATGCCGAAACAGCAAATTGAATCAATTCCTTCACCGAGGTATTGAAATATTCTGCTTCAGGCATTTGTTTGGACATGCTGGAACCACCAAAATCACTCATGGCATAAGTCAAGGCGCCGATGATGAAATGAAAGCGCCAAAAAATGGTTTGTCTTGGTAATTCGGGACATGACAAGTGAATGGCTTCTGCAAATTCCTTGATGATGGGCGTGTATCGTTTGGCCAGCAGCTCATGCAACGAATCACTTTGTTCAGCATAGGCACGGGCCAGCACTTTCATGAACACTTTGCCACCTTGGTGTTCATCATTGATCATGAACAAAGCTGGCGCGATGAAAGCATGTAAGATTTGTTCCAGGTTGCATTTTTTATCACTGTCACCCTGATTGAGGTCATGCAGCATTTTCATTCTGACATCAAACAGGTTGTTCAGTCGCCGCTCAAGCACTTGATTGATTAACTGTTCTTTGTTGCCAAAATGGTAATTGATAGCGGCCAGATTGGTGTGCGCTTTGAGACTGATTTTTCTGATTGAAAGTGCCGTAAAACCCTGTTCGGCAATCAGTTTTTCGGTGCTGTTCAGTATTCGTTCCTTGGTAGAGAGCGTTGTCATGTTGGTTGTGGTTTAAAGGTGGTGCAGGCATTGTAATTGATGTGATATCGCTTATCAATTCAAACGGTTGTTTTAATTTTTCCTTGGTATATCTATGACTTGTGATGAATCCCTCAAAACCAGGATCAGGCTGAGGAGATAATGTTGGGTTCCTCTTTAATTAATTTGACTCTGTGGTATTTGCTGATTGAATGAATTAACGGGGTTTTAACTACTGACAGCTTAGGTGCAATAAAGTCAATAATAGTCTGGCTTTGCGGTTCCTTCTGATGGGTAAAGTTTGCTACAATGCGCCAGTCTTTTTTTAGGTCAACAGGCTCCGCATTCATGTTGTTGAATTCCGGGACTGTTGAAAAGTTAAGTAAAATTTTTAAATCAAAGCGTAAACCACAGATTCTAAAAGAAAAATCTTGAAATTGTGCTTTGATTGGAGTAAAAGTAATGTCAAAACAAAGAACTTTATCAATCATTAAACCTGATGCAGTAGCCAAAAACGTGATTGGTCAGATTTATCAAAGATTTGAAGATGCTGGCCTCAAAGTCATCGCTGCCAAAATGAAACACCTGAGTCGCAAAGAGGCTGAAGGTTTTTATGCTGTGCACAAAGAACGCCCATTTTTTGGTGATCTGGTTGATTTCATGACTTCTGGTCCGGTGATGATTCAGGTTCTGGAAGGCGATAATGCCATCAAACAAAACCGTGACATCATGGGTGCCACCAATCCCAAGGAAGCCGCCGCCGGTACTATCCGTGCTGACTTCGCTGAGAGTATTGATGCCAATGCTGTTCATGGATCTGATGCCGAAGAAACTGCCGCAGTGGAGATTGCGTACTTTTTCTCAACCACTGAACTGACATAAAACTATTTTGCAAACTGAAAAAATCAATTTACTGAATTTCGACCGCAAGGGTCTGGAAGCGTTGTTCACCGAAATGGGTGAGCAGCGCTTTCGTGCTTCTCAGGCGATGAAATGGATATACGCTGAACAAATTCAGGACTTTGACCTTTTCAGCAATTTCAGCAAAGACCTCCGGGCACGGTTAGCCGAAGGTTACGAAGCAGCTGTTCCGGAACTATTGAGTGAGCAGGTGTCTGTGGATGGCACCATCAAGTGGTTATTGAAAGTCGATGATGTGAACGCCGTTGAAACCGTTTACATTCCAGAAAAAAATCGAGGCACCTTGTGTGTGTCTTCTCAGGTCGGTTGTACTTTAAATTGTACTTTTTGTGCCACCGGTGCTCAGGGTTTTAATCGTCATCTCACCACCGCTGAAATCATCGCCCAGGTTTGGGTGGCCGCCAAGCAGTTAAAACACAACCAGCATGATCGCCGCATCACCAATGTGGTGATGATGGGTATGGGTGAACCTTTGGCCAATTACAGCCAAGTGTTACCCGCACTGAATATCATGCGTGATGACTTTGGTTTTGGTTTTGCTAACAAAAGGGTGACAGTCAGTACCGCTGGTTTGGTACCCTACATCAACCAACTGAATGAAGATGCCGACGTGTCGCTGGCCATCTCATTACACGCGCCCTATGATGAGTTGCGCAATCAGTTGGTGCCACTGAATAAGAAATACAACATCAAAACGTTACTCGATGCTTGCCGAAACTTTGTTCATGACAAGAAGAAATCACGCATCACCATTGAGTACACTTTGATTGATGGCATGAACGACAAACCAGAGCATGCCCATGCTTTGTGCAAATTGTTGGCACACATGCCCTCTAAAATCAATTTAATCCCGTTCAATCCATTTCCAGGAACCCAGTTCAAACAGTCGAAACCAGATGCCATTGAACGTTTCAAACAAATTTGTATGAAGCAAGGTTACATCACCACGGTCAGAAAAACCCGCGGTGATGACATTGCCGCTGCCTGTGGTCAGCTGGCGGGTGAATTTATGGACAGGACGCGACGTTCAGCCACCCTGAAGAAAGTTCAGCTGGAGGTGGTGGCATGATAAAAAGGCTGTTGTTGGTACTGATCATCAGTTTGTCCTTGGTTGCTTGTGGATCAACCTCAAGTAACAAAAAACGCTACCGCGATACCGATTCGCAAGTGGTGCCTGAGAACAGTCCAGCCATGTTAAACGTCAAAATGGGTGTGGCCTATTTTGAACGCAATGATTATGACACCGCTTTGGTAAAACTCAAAAGGGCGTTGAAACACAACCCCAAATTGGCCATCGCACATTCAGCCATAGCAACGGTCTATGCGGCCATGAATGCCCATGCTGATGCCGAAAGACATTATGAGTTATCGGTTCGGTATGCCCCGAATGACCCAACTATCCTGAACAACTACGGCACTTTTTTGTGTCAAAACGGCAAACATTTAGAGGCCGTAGAATATTACAACAAAACATTGGCCAATCCTTTCTACAAAACGCCTGAAACCGTACACGAAAATGTCGGTGTGTGTTTGATGAAAGCAGATGAGTTTGATCGTGCTGAAGAGCATTTCAGACAGGCATTGGCCCGCAACCCCAATTTAACCATATCGTTATATAACATGGTTATTGTGGCTGCTTCCAAAGGTGAGAGTATGAAAGCCAGGGCTTTCATACAAAGACTTGAAAGCTTGATGGCGTTAGATGAAAGGGTGTTGAAAGTGGCCTATCAAGTGGAAAAGAAAATGGGGAATGATCGTGCGGCGGATCGCTATTTGTCGCAACTAAGAAAACTTAAAAAATCATAACAAACACCAAATTATGAACGACACTACTCAAAATGATGATTCATTCAACCTGGCGAATTTAGCGACCTACAGAGAACAAGGAAAGTTGTCAGTACAAGCCGTTGCCGATGAGATCAAAGTCAGCAAAGACACGATTTTACACATCGAAGCTGGGCGATTTGAAAAACTGGGAGCACCCGCTTTCTTGCGTGGACACTTAACCAATTACAGCAAAGCCGTTGGCTTGGACCCACAACAGGTTTTGGATCACGTGCCGCCTGAATTTTTACGCCATCAGAATTTGCAACTGTCTGGCGCCATGGGTTCCAGCCCACTGGCCAGAGTAAAAATCCAATCCAACCATTTTGGTCGATACGCAGTGGGTACTGCATTGCTGGGCATGTTGGGACTCAGTTTTTATTTTATCTGGGACAAATGGTCTGAACCGGTTACACAGTCAATCAACCCCTCACTGAGCATCAGTCAGGAATCGACAGACAACAGCAAAAAAGTCACTTATTCGTCACTGATTCCTCAGGCCAAACCAGTTAAATCTGAAACAACTGAAAGCAGTGAATCTGCTGCAGATGATGTCGACAACACCCTGGTTGACCAAACATCACAACCTGTCAATGATTTAAGCAATGAGACCAATGCCGCTGATACCGAATCAAGCCAAGGGTTGGATGAAGGTGATAATAATAACTTACAGGGCGCAATCGAAGTGGAACAAGCGTCCTCTTTGTCAGAGGCAGCTTATGCCATTCAACTGGACCTGACTGAAGAAGCCTGGATTTCAATCACCGCTGCTGATGGTAACAAGATTGTGCACGATATCCTCGGGCCAGGCATGCGAGAATTTCAAGCCGATCAGCCCGTGCACTTCAGGATGGGCAATGCCGATCACGTCAAAGTGATGATCAATGACCAAACAGTGGATATCAGCCCCAGCACACATAATAATGTTGCGGATTTTGACTGGCCGCTGAATCCCAGCTGATTCAGCCCGCTTTGTCACAAAGATTCCTATTTCGAGCACCAAAAGGGTCTGTTGCTGAGCGCTGTACTCGTATAAAATACAGGATTTTTCACAGGGCCGGATTTTGAGTAAAAAAATCAGTCGATTACGTGGCATGTATGATGTCACTCCAGAACATGTCTGGGTGTGGCAACGCTTAGAACAAATCGTTACTTCCATATTGCAACAATATGGTTATCAGGAAATACGTTTTCCGATCCTTGAGAAAACAGCCTTGTTCCATTCTGCCATCGGTGAGGTCACTGATGTGGTGGAAAAAGAAATGTTCACTTTCACCACCCGCAAAGGTGAGTCCATCAGTATGCGACCTGAAGGCACAGCTTCAACCGTGCGCTTGGTGTTACAAAACGGCATGATCTTTAATGACCCGCAAAAGCTCTGGTACAACTGTCCCATGTTTCGCTATGAAAAACCCCAGAAGGGGCGCAATCGGCAGTTTTCCCAGGTGGGGGTTGAGGTATTTGGTTTTGAAGGACCGGACGTGGATGCTGAATTGTTGTTGATGACCCACAAGATGTGGCAACAGTTAGGTATCAAAAATGTACGCCTTGAGTTGAATACTTTGGGTACACCCGAATGCCGAGCGGCTTATCGGGAGGTGTTGATTGCTTACTTTGAACAACACATGGATGTGCTGGATGATGAAGCCAAAAGCAGGTTGCACAGCAATCCGCTGCGATTATTGGACTCAAAAAATCCACGCATGAAAGATGTGATAGCCCAGGCGCCAGTCATTCAAGACCATTTGAGTGATGCAGCTATGGCTCATTTCGATGGACTTTGTACCATCCTTGATGCTTGTGATGTACCCTACGTGATTAACCAAAAATTGGTGCGAGGTTTGGATTACTACTCACACAATGTTTTTGAGTGGGTGACCGATGACTTGGGTGCTCAAGGCACCATCTGTGCTGGTGGTCGTTACGACCGCTTGGTTGAAATGCAGGGTGGAAAACCCACCCCAGCTACAGGTTTTGCCATGGGTGTCGATCGCTTGGTTGAATTGGTGCTTGATCACAATTTATGGGAACAGCAGGCCGAAACTGAGGTCTATCTGATCAGGGACAAAGCCGTTCCTGATGCTGCCATCATGCCCTTGGCTGAACGGTTAAGGTCTGATTTGCCCGGTTTGAAGCTGGTGGTCAATATGGGCCAAGCTTCATTCAAGTCCCAGTTTAAAAAAGCCGATAAATCAGGGGCACAATTCGCTATAATAATGGGGGAAAAAGAGGTGGATGAACAAATCTATTCGCTCAAAGCTTTGCAAGACAGAGACTTTGGGCAACAACAATTGTCCTATCCAGAACTGGTATCGGTGCTGAAACAACACCTGCCATCAAAGTGTGAGGTCTGAATGGATCAAGAACTAAAACAACGCCTGATTGGTGCTTCAGTCATCATTGCACTGGCCATCATCTTTGTTCCTATGCTGTTCGATGGTGAGGTGAACAACCAGCAAAATGAAAACATCAGCATCAGTATTCCAGACGCTGCTGATAGCAACCTTGAAGTCAAAAAATTTGAACTGGACCAGCCGGTCACAGCGGTCAAAGATTTGCCACCAGCTGATACCGAATTGGTCATAGAAAATGAACAACCCAAATTGGTTGATGTCGAATCAGCCAACACGGCTGTCACCACTCCAATGACGATTCCAACTGAGTCTGCTGCAGTCAATAAGGATGACGTGGTTGCCGAAGTGAATGAAGTTACCTCAGCTTCAGATCAAGCCGCCGAGGCCAATACTACAGAACCCAATGAACCCGCAGCAACTTCGCAACAGGTTCAAACTGAGCCTGAGCCGGTTAAGCCACCAAATAACACCGCCAATACCACTGCTGCAACAGGCGGCATGACTAAGGCGTATCGGGTTAAACTGGGCAGTTTTTCACAGCCAGCCAATGCCGAAAAAGTCAAAAACAGTTTGTTGCAAAGCAACATCAAAGCAATCGTAGAATTCAACCCCGGATTAAAACTGTATCGGGTGTGGTCGCAGGAACTGTATCGTGATGAGTCCAGTGCCCAACAATACGTGAGTGCGGTTAACCAGTTAAAATTAAACATTGGCACCCCCAAAGTGGTCACCCTGGCTGCTGATGAAGTATCACAGATGGCCAGCCAGCAAGCCTTGGGTTGGGTGGTTCAATTGGGCAGCTTTTCCGATAAGAAAAATGCTTTGGATTTACGCAACAAAGTCAAAGCGGCTGGGTTCAATGGATTTGTTGATGAAATCACCACGGCTGCCGGCGCCACCTTGTACCGCTTGCGGATTGGACCACTGATGGAGAAAAGTGATGCCGAAGCCACCCAGATTAAAATTAAAAATCAATTGAAACTAGACGGTTTGGTTAAAAGCCACGATTTGGGCCGCATCGTTAATTAAATGATGAACTGGTTTGATCTAACCATATTGGCTATTCTGGTCTTGTCCATCGTGGTCAGTTTGTTTCGTGGTTTGATCCGTGAAGTGTTGTCATTGTTGATTTGGGTCGGCGCCTTTTGGCTGGCCTGGACCTTTGTTGACACTGGGGCCAATTGGTTACAACCTTATATTGAATTGCCATCAGCACGTCATTTGTTGGCTTTTGTGGCTTTGTTTTTGGTGGCTTTGATTGTGGGAGGCATGATCAATTACCTGGTCGGTAAAATGATCACCAAAACGGGCTTGGGTGCCACTGATCGATTTTTTGGCATGTTTTTCGGCTTGGCTCGTGGCATCATTGCGGTGACCTTGCTGGTGTTGTTTTTACAAGCCACGCCGTTTACTCAGGATCCTTGGTGGTCTGAATCAAGACTCACGCCCCAATTTGCTCGCATGGCCAATTGGGTCAAAGAAAAAATGCCAGAAGACCTGGCAGGATACTTTTCATTTATTAACCCGGAACAACTCAAAGAAACCTTGAATCCGGCTTTAACAGACCCTTCATCTGAAGCAGATGAGGAAGCGGCTTCCGATAACGAAGTCAACGAACAATCACCTCAACAGGAATCAGAACTGTAATGTGTGGAATAGTGGGCATGATTGGCAACCACGATGTGGCGTCAACAATATATGAGTGTTTAACCATCTTGCAACACCGTGGGCAAGATGCCGCAGGTATCGCGACCTGTGATGGCGATCAATTAGAGCTGGTTAAAAACAATGGTTTGGTCAGTGATGTATTCAGCACGACCAGTACCATGAAGCTGAAAGGTTTATCTGGCATTGGACACGTCAGATACCCAACGGCAGGATCCAGTAATTTTGAAGAGGCACAGCCTTTTTATGTCAACTCGCCTTTTGGTATTGCGCTGGCTCACAACGGCAACCTACACAATTCAGAGCAATTAAAGAAGGAGTTGTTTGCTGAAGACCGCCGTCACATCAACACCCAATCGGATTCAGAGGTGTTGTTGAATGTCTTTGCGCATGAACTGCATAACAGTGCCGGTCAAACGGTTACACCTGAAGCCGTGTTCAAAGCGGTGGCCGCAGTGCACCGCCGTTGTAAAGGTGCTTATGCCAATGTGTTGATCATACCTGGTTTTGGTATCGTGGCTTTCCGTGACCCCAATGGCATCAGGCCACTGGTGTTCGGAGAACGCAAAGCCGAAAACGGGGATGCCAGCCAAACTGAATACATGGTCGCTTCAGAAAGCATTGCCTTGGATTTACATCACTTTGATTTGATTGATGATGTGGCTCCAGGTGAAGCCATCATCATAACCAATGACCGCCAGTTATACCGCCAGTGCTGTGCCGAACAGACCCAGTTGTCACCTTGTGTGTTTGAATTTGTTTATTTTGCCAGGCCAGACTCCATGATTGATGATGTGTCGGTGTACAAAGCGAGATTGCGAATGGGTGAAAAATTGGCTGAGCGCATCAAAGAGCGTTGGGCTGATGAAGAAATCGATGTGGTGATTCCGATACCTGAATCCTCCCGCACCAGCGCCATACCCATGGCCTATTCATTGGGCGTTAAATTCCGCGAAGGCTTCATCAAAAACCGTTATATTGGTCGCACCTTCATCATGCCAGGGCAAGAACAACGGGTGAAATCAGTACGCCGCAAACTGAACGCGGTTGAACTGGAGTTTCGCAACAAAAATGTGTTGTTGATTGATGATTCCATCGTGCGCGGAACCACTTCAAAACAGATCATTCAAATGGCTCGCGAAGCCGGTGCCAAAAAAGTGTTTTTTGCCTCCGCAGCTCCGCCCGTGCGTTACCCCAATGTCTACGGCATCGATATGCCAGTTTGTGAAGAGCTGGTGGCTCATAACCGCACCGAAGATGAAGTCTGTGAAATTTTGGGTGCAGATGGTTTGATTTACCAAACCCTGGAAGATTTAGAAGCCGCTTGTTTGGAAGGAAACCCAGATATTGATCGATTTGATTCATCGTGCTTTTCCAATGAATACGTGACCGATGTGGGTGCCGAATATTTTGCCAAAATTGGTGTACAAAGGAGTGATTTGGCCAAACAAGGCAATGGCTGAGCAAATACCCAATCAGCAAGCTGATGTGGCCATTGTGGGTGGCGGTATGGTGGGCATGGCCTTGACCTTGTCGCTTGCCGCGCATGGCATGGCATCGGTGATGTTGGAATCACAGGCCTTGGCAGAATCCACAGACCAAGACCCATCAAGCATCGATGAGCGGACGCTGGTGATTAATCCGGCCAGTCAAATGTTCTGGCGAGACCTGGGAGTCTGGTCGGCCATGGAACCACATACCACCCCAATACAAAATGTTCATGTGTCTAACCAGGGCCAGTTTGGTGTGGTCCGATTTGACCACAAGGAACTGGAAGTACCGCAACTTGGGCATGTCATTGCGGCCCAAAAAATGGCTGATATATTACAGCAACAAGTGCAGCAGACAGCCTTGGTAAGGGTTATTCAGCCTGCTGAGTTAACGGCTTTCAAAACCAGCGATAACTGGGTTGAGCTGGATTACCAGTCGCAGGGCCAACAACATAAAATACAGACTGCTCTGATGGTTGGTGCCGATGGCGTACAATCTGGTATCAGAAAACAGCTGCAGTTAGCTACAGAGATCAAATCATACGAAAAAACAGCCATTATTTGTGGGCTCAAAACCAGTCAGCGCCACCACAATCGGGCCTTCGAAAGGCTGACTCAGCACGGCCCCATGGCTTTGCTGCCCCATGCTGATCGCTTTGGTTTGGTATGGTCCATGCCAACAGCAGACTCGGCTTCAAGCTTGGCGCTTGATGATGAAGCCTTTATGACAGCGGCACAACAACAATTTGGCTACCGGGCCGGTGAATTCCTACAGGTAGGTCGCCGCAGCAGTTACCCGTTGTACCAAATCAAAGTTCCCAAACAACACAGCCAACGCGTGTTGCTGATGGGCAATGCTGCCCATGCGGTTAGCCCGGTTTCAGCACAAGGCTTGAACCTGGCTGTGCGTGGCATCAGACGATTGGTCAATATCTTGTCAAAACAACATCAACAAGGTCTTGATTTGGGCAGTGATGCAGTCCTGTCAGCTTATCAAGCAGCTTCAGATGAAGACCAACAACGCACCTTAAACTACACCGATGATTTGATGACCTGGTTTAAAATCGATGAGCCATTGGTTAATTTGGGACGCAGTTTCGGTTTATTAACCATTGATGCCAACCCGGCATTAAAACGTTGGTTGTACCAAACTGCCGGAGGATTGCGCTCATGAGTAAGTCATACGATGTCATCATCAATGGCGCTGGCATGGTGGGGGCCGTTACGGCACTGTTATTAGCAGGACAAGACGGTCAGGACACCGAAAGGGAAGGCTTTAAAGTGGCGGTAATAGAGCACGGCGAGCAAACCACTTTTGATCCCGCTGCTGAACGCCAGATGCGGGTGTCGGCGATTTCAGCACACAACCTCGATTTGTTGAGAAAATTGGGTTTGGATAGGCATTGGAATGAACCACGCATGGGCTTTTATCAGCACATGCGGGTTTGGGACAACCAGTCCACTGGCGAATTGGAGTTTACCGGCAGCACCCAACAGCCTTTAGGCGCGATGGTGGAAAACAATCAGCTGATTGCAGCTGCCCAGCAGTTGATGTCAGCACATCCGAACATTGATGTTTATTATCAGCAGCAAATAGATAACATCGAATGCAGCGAAAGGCATGTGCGTATCGAATTAACTGATCAACAACCATTGCAAGCCAAATTGTTGGTGGGTGCCGATGGGGCCAGGTCAAGGATCAGACAATCCATGGGCATTGAGTGGTCTCAAAAACCCTACAGACAAAAAGGGTTGGTGTGTTACTTGAAATTGACTGCGGCACCAGAAAGTACGGCATTACAAGCCTTTAATCCAGGCGGTCCGGTGGGCTTGTTGCCCATGAATGACGGCCTTTTTTCGATGGTTTGGAGTTTACCTGATACTGAAGTGGACCGCTGGTTGCAGGCCGATGAACAAACCTTCATTAATGCCCTAAAGATCCACATCAACCGCGACTTAGGCGACATTCAATTGGCCAGTGCGCGTGCTGCTTTTCCATTGTACCAAAGCCAAGCCAAAACCTATGTCAAAGACCGCGTGGTGCTGGTGGGTGATGCTGCCCACACCATTCATCCATTGGCAGGTCAAGGGGTGAATTTGGGTTTTGCTGACGCCGAATGCTTGGCCACCAAGCTCAAAGGCGTGAGACTCAGGGATGCTGAGGCACTGGCACGGGCATTGAAAAAATACCAGCGCGTCAGGAAAGCCGAAGTCAGCAAAACCGCAGCCACCATGGACGCCTTACACCACCTGTTCACCCATCCATCACCCGTTCTCAAACCATTGCGGGCCTTCGGTATGAATCGACTGAATCAATTGGCTCCATTGAAACATTGGCTGCTAAAACAAGCAGGAAGTTGAATTTAATTAGATCCTGAGATTATGGTAGACTGAATGTGTTATGTCTTACCATGTCACATCCAACCGTTCTCTGTTCCGATCGATACTTGTGGGTATTATTTTGGGTTTGGTTGCGACGCCTGATATTGTTCTAGCTAATCAACTCAAACCACAAGGGACGCAAAGATTCAGCGAAGTTGCTGGGCTCAGTGGCATAGGTCCATATACCAATGCAGTTGGCATGACGGCTGGTGCTGCAGTGGCTGATTTTGATGCAGATGGCAAATTAGATATCTTTGTGCCCAATGGCCATGGTGTGGCTGATCAACTGTACCATAACCTGGGTAATGGGCAATTTGTAGATATCGCAGGCGCAAAAAATTTGGATTCGCTAGTCAATAATCGAGGCGCTTTGTGGTTTGATTATGATGATGATGGTGATTTAGATTTATTGGTTTTAGCCGATGACTACCTCAAGGAGTCAGACTTTGTTCCCAGTAACCTAACCCTGTATCGTCAAGATCCCAGTGGCAACTTCACTGATGTGACTGTTGCTGCTGGTTTGTTTGGAGCGCTGAATGATCCCATTGCCAACTCAGAGAACCATCTAGGCGGTGCTGCAGTTGCTGATTTAGATAACGATGGATATCTTGAATTGTTGGTGGGCTTTTGGCGGGGTGAGGCTTTTCTCTACCAAAATAACGCCGGTGTGTTTGCGCCATCCTCTGTCATACCCCTCGGTCCAGGCGATTACTGGCAACCAGTATTTGCTGATTTTGATGACGATGGCTATCAGGATTTATTCATGGCAGTAGATTTTAATAAAAATTTGTTTTTTCATAACCAAGGCGGTACTCAGTTTATCGAAATGGGACAGGCCTTGGGTATGCAAAATGATGAACAAAATGACATGGGTGCAGCAGTTGGGGATGTGGATAATGACGGCGATTTAGATTTATTTGTCAGCAACATTTATTCTGGTGAAACTCGTCGAAACCATTTGTATGTTAATGAGTCTATGCCAGGAAATCCAGACTTTACTGAACGAGCTGTCCAGGCGGGCGTAGCAGATTCAGGTTGGGGCTGGGGTGCCACATTTACTGATTATGACGGTGATTCACGGCTGGATTTGGCTGTTACCAATGGCTTTTTTGGGGAAGTGGATGCCACTAAGTTATTCAAGAACAACGGTGGTATGCCATCATCATTTACTGATGTTGCAGGCATTGAAGGATTTGATGACACAGAGTGGGGGGCTTGTCTTTTGTCCTTTGATTATGATGCAGACGGTGACGTTGATTTTTTACAGACAACTGTAAATGGTCCATTGCGCTTAATGGCCAACGAGGGCGCTGCTTCAGGTAATTACTTAAAGGTCAGGCCTCGCATGCGCTCAGGTAATCGTTTTGCCATTGGGGCACTGGTGACCACAGAGTTTGATTCAAAAATTCTATCAAGACTTATCACAGCAGGTACCAGTTTGATGTGCCAGGAACCAGCGGAAGCGCTGTTTGGTTTAGGGTCGACCACTGAAATAAATAAATTGACAATTAAATGGCCTGAGGGACATGTAACTGTATTAACAAAAATTGGCGCCAATCGAGTCATAGATATTAATGATGATTTGATATTCATCAACGCTTTCAACTGAATTGATTCCTGATTTGTGTTTTTTAAATTTTGGGGACTATGCTTATGATCTGTGCTAATATGATAATGGTGAGATAAGGTTCAAACCCCGTGTGTGGTTTTTGGCTTAAACTGATTTTATCTTTAAACATAGTTAAATTCGTTCAAATATTCAAAAACCACTGATGTTTTTTAATGAAGGAGGAAATATGTTTAATAAAAAAATAATATTTAGTTTGTTGGCACTGTCATCAGCTCCTATTGTAGGTGCTCAAAATTGGGATGAAAGCCTCGATGGCGGTGGTGATTCAGGCATACAAGATGCCGCTCAACCCGTTGCATTAGAGGGTACTTTCACGACAATTTCTGGTTCTTTGGATCCGGCAGGTGGAGATCATGTTGACTGTTACCAAATAAAAGTCAGTGATGTGACCAGTTTTTATGCCACTTCAGACCCAGGCGTTGATCCTGCAGCTGTAATTGGAGAGCCTGATACCAGGCTGTGGATTTGGAATGAAGACGGTTCAGCCATCATCAGCGGTAATGATGATTCACCAGGTCAACCAGGTTTGCTTTCAGTTGTAGCTGACCCTGTATCAGGTCCGATAGCCTATGCTGCTGCTCCTACCAATCCAGTCACCACATCGTTGGTAGATGATAATTTATACGTGCTTTGTTTATCGTACTTTCCCAATGACCCAGAAGACGTGGGTTTAGTTGATTTGGTTGATATGGCTACCTTTGAAGCACTAAATGGGCCAAATCCTGCAGCGGGTCCATTTGCAGCGTATGAAAATACAGGCTCTGATCCTGCTGCGTCTTATACATTGGCATTTGCTGGTGCTGAAGGTACCGTTGTTGAATATTCAGTGGGTGGTACACTGACTGGGTTATTGGCAGGAAATGATGTGACCTTACAAAATAACGGGGGCGATAACATCATCTTAAACGCTAATGGACCTTACGTGTTTCCAACAACGCTTTCTGATGGTGCATCTTATGACGTGACTGTATTGGCACAACCTACTGGGCCGCTACAAACTTGTGTGGCTGTAAACAGTTCCGGTACGATTGCTGGTTCCAATGTAACCAATGTAGATGTGAGTTGTGATAATTTAGATTTGATTTTTAGAAACGGCTTTGAACCGACTCCATGATCATTGTATAAAATTATATTAACTGATACTGACGACTTCATTCTTGGTTCTAAAGAGTGGAGTCGTTTTTTCGTTGGGCCATTTAATTATTTGGCTGCATTGAGTTCTGGCTGCTTAATTTATCTTTAACAACAAGCTGATATACTGATGGGGTGATGAGTTTATTTCGAGTACACCATGATTGATAAACAACTGACTGCACTGCTTAAACTGAGCTCAATCTTTGTTTTTGGGCTGATGACTTTACCTACTGTGTCCAAAGAACTACCTAAAAGTGAAGGACAGCAACTGGTGAACACTTACTGTACGGCCTGCCATAATACCGGCAGGATCAAGCACGGACTGGGTTACGATGCCGATGATTGGTTAGCCATATCGCAGTCCATGATAGATCTGTCGGCGGTTCCCGAACAAAGGGATCAGTTGATTGAATACCTGGCCGCTCATTACCCACCCAATGATGACAGAAAACCCAACTTGGTTTCTGGTGAGGCAACAATTAATTTCAAGGAGTGGGTGGTACCAACTTTGGGACAGCGATCCCGCGACCCGGTAGAAGACGTCCATGGCAACATCTGGTGGGTAGGTCAATGGGGTGATATTTTGGGTCGCATAGACCCGAAAACCAATGCCATGAAGGAATATGCCTTACCGACAGGTGCCAAACCGCATTCGGTGACCATCGGTCCTGATAATTCAGTTTGGTATACCGGCAACAAAAATGGCACCATGGGTTTGCTCAATCCGGAAACCGGTGAGATCAAAGAATACCCCATGCCTGACCCAGCAGCCAAAGACCCGCACACCGCGGTGTTTGATCAGGATGGCCTGCTGTGGTTTACCCTGCAACAATCCAACAAAGTAGGGCGCTTAAATCACGAAACCGAAGAAATCAAATTGGTGGATATGCCCACCGAACGTTCCAGACCCTATGGCATCAAAGTGGCAGAAAACGGTGAGATCTATGTGGCCTGTAATGGCAGCAACTGCCTGGTTAAACTCGACCCCAAAACCATGGCAACTACCGAAATCAAGCTGCCGCATGCAGACACCCATGTGCGCCGGTTGGACATCGATTCGACCGGTAAAATCTGGTACGTTAATTCTGGCCGTGGCCGTCTGGGTGTATACAACCCAGCCAATGGTGAAATCAAAGAGTGGCCTTCCCCCAGCGGTCCCAAGTCACACCCCTATGCCCTGGCTGTGATTGATGACATCATCTGGTATAACGAATCGGGCATGCGACCCGATCCATTGGTGCGTTTCGACCCCAAAACCGAAACCTTCCAAAGCTGGCCCATCCCCTCAGGCAGTTTTTATGCCGGCATCGCCCGCCACATTCGCCCAACCCAAGATGGCAACCTGCTGATTCACCAAAGTGCCACCAACCGCATTATTTTGGTGGAGATAGGGGACTAACCATTTCTTTCATTGCGACGAAGGCCCGAGCGCGGCAATCTCAAAACATCGCGATAAATCAGAAACACTGCCAATTAAGAGCCCAGATATTTTCCATGCCTTTGGTAGTTTTGTAAGTTGGGCTGAGTTTACGAAGCCCAACATGTTTGTTTCCGGTAGGATGGTGTTGGGCTTCATGCTTCATGCTTCAGCCCAAACTACGGTCTGATCAATCATATCCTGATTAAATTTGAAGTCAGCTCAATCTTAGGGAGGTCCTTCGACTCACGGCCTACCGCATTATCTCTATTGCCTGGCCTGCGCTCCCTTAAGATGACAATGTTATTGTTTCTTGATTTCACCGTTGGCTTGGGCAATCAAAGTCACGTCGGCTTTGCGGTGAGCGAACAGGCCGTTGGTGACGACGCCTGGGATTTGGTTGATTTTTTGTTCCAGTTCCACTGGGTCAAGGATCTTGAGGTTGTGGATGTCGATGATTTGGTTGCCGTTGTCGGTAACAAAACCTTCACGGTAGATGGGTTGGCCGCCGAGTTTGACCATTTGACGGGCCACAAAACTCCGTGCCATGGGCAAAACCTCAATGGGCAAAGGGAAAGCGCCCAGTACGTCGACACATTTGCTTTCATCAACGATACAGACAAATTTTTGACTGGCAGCAGCGATGACTTTTTCTCGGGTTAGCGCGCCACCGCCACCTTTGATCAGGCGGTTGTGGGCATCACATTCGTCGGCGCCATCAATATATAAAGACAAATCGCCGGTTTGGTTCAGTTCTTTTACATTGAAACCATGGGCTGCTAATCGCTGGGTGGATTCTTCTGAGCTGGATACCACCGCCTCGATACGATTTTTGACTTCGGGTAACAGGTCGATCAACTGATTGACCGTGGAGCCGGTGCCAATGCCTACCACCATATCGTAATCATCGAAATAGGCGAGTGCCGCTTTGGCGACTTGGGTTTTGAGTTGTTCAGAATTCATGGTGTCCCTGTTCTGTGAAGATGTGGTGCAGTTTAACATCCCAAATGTCAACGGGCAATGAATCCACTTGTTGGCACTGGTGTGCCACCCCGGCCAGGGTGGTGTGATCATTGTGTTCAAAATAGCGGTCATAAAAGCCACCGCCCATGCCCAGGCGATTACCGCTGCCATCAAAGCCAACCAATGGCATCAGACACAGGTCCAGCTTGGTAGGTGGGAGTTCGTTAATGAAGTCTGGTTGTTGCATGCCAAAGCGGTGGGGGTTAATCGCTAGTTTGTGGTGCCAACGTTGAAACTGCATGTGTTGGCCTTTGATGGATGGCAGGTAGAAGTGTTTGTCAGAGACATCTAATAAGGGCCGCAGGTCGATTTCGCCACCGCAGGGCAGGTAGATGGCCACATGGTTGGCATCGGCCCACAACGTGCTGGCGGTGATGTGTTTGATGGTGGCCAGGCTGTGTTGTTCTACTTCAGCGGGAGTTAATTGCTTTCTGGTAGTCTGCAATTGGGATCTGATGGTGGCTTTGTTCATGGTTGAATCATGACAAATTGCTCGCGTTAGTGCAAGCCAATAACAAAGGGGTGGGATAAGACTTTATAGAATAAAGCCTAAAAAGTGGAGATGTTGACCACATGTGCCGTAGCATACTGGCGTCCTTGGTACCAAAGGTACAAGGCGGAAATCCGGCTGCTATCTAAGGCTCCTCACTCAGAGGTGAGTATGCACACTGACCACAGCCAAAACTTCCTGTTAATATTAATTAGGGCCAAGGCATATGCTTGTATACCTCGAACACGGCAGTCAACACCACTAGAGTGAATTTTAATCGTTGGTCAGTGCTTGTTCAAGTTTAGCGTTGAGTTTTTTGACTGAAGAGAGGACTTCGGTGTCGTATTGATGATTCAGGTTTTGGGCCTTAATCAAATCATGAGCGATGTTCATGGCCGCCATCAGCACGATTTTATCGTTGGCCATGGTGCTGTTGTTGTCCTTAATCTCACGCATGGTGTTGTCCAAATGGTCAGCAGCAGACAGCAGTGAAGTGCGTTCGTCTTCCTGACAAGCAAACTGGTAATCTCGGTTGAGGATGCGAACGCTGATTTTGGTTTGGCTCATGCCGTTTGCTCCAGCGTTTTGAGGCGCGATATCATCGATTCCAACCGATTTTTGGCTTGGTCATTTTTCTGCATTAACAAAGATTTTTCACTGGTCAGTTCTTCCAGCTTAGATTTCAATGCCTGGTTTTCGGCTCTGATCTTTGTCAACAGGTCGATCATTTGTTCGGTGGTACGTTCTAATACTCTGATGTCTTCCATATTCAAGGCCAATTTATCTGTCGTTGTTATATCGCACATGGCAGCAGAGACGCCTGCTACACCGAATTAATATAGTTTGTTCACCAGCAAAGGTCAACAAGCATGTGAGAAAAATATCACAAGTTTATGAAAAATATCATAAAATACATCACAATTTTCAGAGTTTACGATAAAAATGATTCCATATCAGCCTTTTGCTGACCATTTGCGCTCCATTGGGGTGTTGGCCTCCCCATCAGAATTGCATGCCCAGGCTACGGCAGTCTTGTGTGTCAATAGAGCACATCCGTTTGAGCTGTGGTTCACCCAGATGGTGAATGAATACAGTGTCGGAGATGCTGATAACAATGATTTCAAGACAGTGATGTCAGCGGTGTTTGATTACGCCAAAGAACAGCTTGCTAAAGATGATTTTTCGTATACACTGTTGCTGCCGCAGGATCAGTCCAGTTTGTCAGAACGGATTCAAGTGCTGTCCGAATGGGTAGCCACCTTTGTTTCAGCGCTGGGCATCGCTGGTATGTCTACGGCGGCGCTGAGTCAGGAAGGCCAGGAGTTCCTTCAAGACCTGTCGCAAATAGCTCGGATTGACGCTGAAGCTGACGATGTCACTGGTGAGGAATTGGACTTCATTGAAATCACCGAATATGTCCGTACCGGGGTGATGGTGTTGTTTGCTGAATTGAATGCTTCTACCATGCCTTCAAAAAGCATAAATTAATCAACAAAATACTTGCAACCAAACACGTAATTAAGTACCATTCCCGCTCCTTGTGAATGGCGCGGTCTGTGGGTGTGATTTTAAGACACTTTATCAGGCTAAGGCCCAAGAATTAAAACGTAGAATAATATGAAAACATTTAGTGCAAAAGCAGAAGAAATCAATCGCGAATGGTTTTTGATTGATGCCGAAGGTAAAACTTTGGGTCGCATGGCGTCTGAAATTGCTTTGAGGCTTCGTGGTAAGCACAAACCAGAATTCACACCTCACGTGGACACAGGTGATTACATCGTTGTTGTTAATGCAGAGAAAGTGGCAGTAACGGGTAATAAAATGAATGATAAGATGTATCATCACCACACCGGATATGTGGGTAACCTGAAATCAATCAACTTAAAGGACTTGTTGCAAAAACATCCTGAGAGAGTGATTGAAAAAGCGGTCAAAGGCATGCTGCCGAAAAACTCATTGGGTCGTCAAATGTACCGTAAGCTGAAAGTTTATGCGGGTCCTGAGCACCCACATGCAGCGCAAGAACCCAAAGACCTAGAAATTTAAGATACGAGGTATAAGACATCATGGCAACTCAACAATATTACGGAACAGGCCGCAGGAAATCGTCCTCAGCACGTGTTTTCTTAACACCTGGTACCGGCAAAATCGTCGTTAACGACAAAGACATCAACGAGTATTTCAGCAGAGAAACTGGTGTGATGATTGCCACTCAGCCTCTGGAAAAATTGGGCTTGGGTGATCAGTTTGACATCAAAGCAACTGTTGTTGGTGGTGGAACCACTGGACAAGCAGGCGCCATTCGTTTGGGCATTTCTCGTGCTTTGTTGGAGTCTGACGATACTTTGCGTCCACAGTTGAAAGAGTATTCTTTCCTGACTCGTGATGCACGTAAAGTGGAAAGAAAGAAAGTGGGTTTGCGCAAAGCCCGTCGTTCTGTTCAGTTCTCGAAACGTTAATCACGAATCGAAACCAACAGCGCAATTCAAAAGGCCGGTTTACCGGCCTTTTTTGTGGATTAATGAGAAGCAATTCACAGTATTGGTATTTAAAAAAAGTTAAATTCAACTGAATTAATGCCACCCCCAGATTCATGGAGTCCAAGACAAGGCTGCGCAGCCGTTACCATCCAGTACTCAAGTTCTTGAAGTATGCCAGTGTTTTTGTGTTCTTAAACCTTTCTTTGGCTTGGCTTTGTTATAACACCTATGGGGTTAGAGCCAACATCGACTGGGTCCTGACTGTTTTATATTCTACTTTGGCCATGTTTTCATTCTATGTCTTCGTGGTCAATGACATCCATGCAGTACGCCTACAAGGCCGTGGCATGGCTTTAGGCTTCCTAAGTGGCCACATGGCTCTGGTGGTGCTGTGTATGTCGTTTGTATTCGAAGCTCCAATTGATGTGGCTTGGTATGTCGCAGGTTTCTTGATGTGTGTGAGTTACATACTGGGCACCTATGGCATCAATAAATGGTCCAAGTATTACAAAGAGTCGAAGTCAATGATGCGGCACGAGTTGCGCACAGATGAGTTGACTCAATTGTATAATCGCCGTGCATTTGCGACCCATGCCATGACCGAACGTGAATTTTGCATCGCTTCCAACAGTGACCTCTCGGTGCTGATACTCGATATTGACGACTTCAAGTTAATCAATGACCAGTATGGGCACGCAGTGGGTGACGAAGTGCTGATCCAAGTTAGCCACATCATCAAGTCCTATGTGCGCAAATCAGATTGTGTGTATCGCTGGGGTGGAGAAGAGTTTGTGTGTCTGTTGCCAGTTACCGGTCTGTTTGAGGCCAATCAAGTGGCCAATAAATTGGTGGCTAAAATTTCAGGCACTGATTTCAATATCAGTAATGTGGTTACCATTAACTTAACGGTCAGTATTGGTGTGGCGCAGTGGGTTGAAGGTGAATCAATCAGCAGAGACACCCTGGTGCGAGCCGACAAGGCGCTATACAACGCCAAACAAAACGGTAAGAATGCCGCTGTGGTGGCCGATTACAAAGAAGCCCAAACCGCTCAGTAAGATTAACGACTGCGTATCCCTGCGCTATAAAAAAACCTGTTCTTTGGTCAGAAAGAGCAGGTTTTTTTTGCTTCACTTTTCGTGTATTGACTGAGTTAATCTACAAATGCTTGGTTGTTTTTGGCATGCTTCAGCAGCAGTTTGGCAGGTGTGAATCGATTGCCGTGTTTTGCTTCCAGATCATTCAGGATATCAACGATTTGCTGAGCTCCGGTGGCGTCGATGTAACTGAATGGGCCACCAGTGAATGGTGGGAAGCCTAAGCCCAAAATGGCAGCCAAATCGCCGTCTTTGGCACTGAACAGGATGCCTTCTTCGAGACAGTGAACACACTCATTCACGAAAATCAGGCCAATGCGATTTTGGATGTCACGTTTACTCATGGGTTTTCGGTCATCACCGCCAAAGTATTGGTAGATATCGGTGTTGACTGTTTTGCGGCCTTTTTTGGGGTAAAGGTAAAAGCCTTTGCCGGCTTTGCGACCGTAAAGTTTGGCTTCAGCCAGTTTTTGTACGGTGTCGTCTTGTTCAATACCGCGTTCAATGAACATCTGTCCCAAAGCGCCACGCGCAATGTGCGCACCCACATCGATACCCACTTCATCCATCAAGGCCAAAGGACCAACCGGGAAGCCCCAGTCTTTCATGGCGGCATCAACGTCTTCAATCTTGGCGCCATCATGCAGGACTTTGATGGCTTCGTGTGTTAAAGCGGATAACACACGGGTGGTGTAGAAACCCGGACCATCTTTCACAACCACCACTGTTTTGCCTTGATTGATGCCCACATTGGTGGCCATCTGACGGGCCCGTTTGGAGGTTTTGTCAGTGACAATCAACTCCAGTAGCGGCATTTTGGGTACCGGTGAAAAATAATGCATGCCTACCACGTTTTGTGGGTTGTTGGCTTTGGCTGCAATGTCAGCCAGTGGCAAGGATGATGTGTTGGTGGCAAACACCGTGGCTTTTTTACAGCGCTTTTCAATGTCAGCGAGGATGTTCTGTTTCAAGTTCAAGTCCTCAAACACTGCTTCAATCACCAAATCGACCGCATTGAGGTCATTGTCATCGGTGGTGGTTTTGATTTTCGACATCAATCGATCACGTTCTACAGCACCCATGGCTTTCTTTTTGACCAGTTTGCTGAAGTCAGACCAAATGGTTTGTAAAGCACTGGCCAGGCCATCGTATGAAATGTCTTTAAGAATCACGTCATAACCATTTTTAATGGAAACTTCGGTGATACCTGCGCCCATAAAGCCAGCACCAATCATCGCCAGCTCATCCACATTTTCTGTCTTGTTGTTGTTTTTAAGTTTTTTGTTTTCTTGCATGGCTAGGAATAAACCAATCAGGTTTTTGGCCTCGGGGGTGGCATGTAAGGCTCCAAAACCCATGGCTTCGGCTTCCAGGCCAGCTTCCAGTCCGTGTTCTAGACCGGTTTCAACACAGTCCAGGATTTTCAGCGGAGCAGGGTAGTTGCCTCTGGTCTTGCGCATCACCGTTTCACGGGCTTTTTTCAAAACGTAGTTTTGTCCAAAGGAAGTGTTTAGCGCTTTGTCTACCAGGCTGGTCTTTTTAGGTTTTCTTTTGATCGGTTTAGAAGCCACTTGAATGGCTGCCTGGTACAAACCTTCTTTGTGAACCAAGCTGTCTACCAGGCCTGCTTTTTTGGCACTGTAGGGGTAGATGTTTTTGCCGGTCAACAAGGCATCCAGGGCGTAACGTAAATTGGTCAAGCGCATCAAGCGTTGGGTGCCTCCGCCGCCAGGCAGCAAGCCCAGTTTCATTTCCGGTAAGCCAAACACAGTCTTCTTGTCGGTGGTGGCTACGCGGTAGTGACATGCCATCGCCACTTCCAAACCGCCGCCCAGACAAGCGCCATTGATGGCTGCGATCACTGGCTTTTTCAAGCGCGATAAGCGCAATAGGATTTGATTGCCTTCGCGGGATAAATTTTCGACATCTTTTGAATCTTCCATGGCCATCAGGTCCTTGATGTCGGCACCAGCAATGAAACAATTGTCTTTTTTAGAAATCAGCACCGCGGCCTTGATGTCTTTGTCCTGTTCAATTTGATCCAGCAAGCCACTGAAATCATCCAGCATTTTAACTGACAGGGTGTTCACTTCCGAGCCAGCCTGATCCATCCATACTGTGGCTATTTTGTTGTCTTTGTTCTTGGTGAGTTTAAAGTTAGCCATGTGCTTATCCTATTTTTTTCAACAATATGGAAGAACCCAATCCGCCTGCAGCGCAGGCGCTAATCAAGGCGTATTTGCCTTTACTTTCGAGTAAACGTCGGGTGGCTGAGGTCAACAGCCTGGAGCCGGTGGCACCAAAGGGATGCCCCAGTGATAATGAGCCGCCTTGGGTGTTGATTTTTTCCATGGGAATTTCTCCAAAGGCACCATCTAAACCGAGACTTTCGCGACAGAAAGTTTCATCCTGTAAAGCCGCCAGGTTGGCCAAAACCTGTCCAGCAAAGGCTTCATGAATTTCATAGACATCAATGTCTTCAATCTTCAGTCCGGCTTCATTCATCAGTTTGGGTATGGTATAGGCCGGTCCCAGCAACAATTCGCCGTGGGGATTTTGTCCAGAAAAAGTAAATCCTTCTATCACCACTTTGGGGTTCAATTTTCTGGCTTTGGCTTCATCGAGATCCATCAACAAGCTGACCGCAGCGCCATCGGTGATGGGTGAGGCATTACCGGCAGTGATGGTACCGTGTGGTCGCACAAAAGCCGGTTTCAATTGACTCAGTTTTTCCAATGATGAATTGGCATAGAAAGTGTCGTCTTGTTTTACCACCTCAAATTTGGGTGGGATAGGCATTGGGCAAACTTCCTGATCAAACACGCCAGCTTCCCATGCCGCTGCGGCATTTTGGTGAGAGCGCAAAGCAAATTCATCTTGTTGTTGTCTGCTGACATTGAATTTTGCGGCCAACTGGTCGGCATCAGCACCCATGGTTAACCCGGTTGAGAATTCGGCAATGGCGGGCGCCTCTGGGGCCAGTGATTTGAATTTAAAATCTTTAAAGACTTGCCACATGCCTTTGATGCCTTTGGCTTTTTGGGCCTGCAACAGAGTTTTCTTGAGTTTGTGCGAAATTCGCACTGGGGCATCTGAAGAAGACTCAACACCACCGGCGATGCCGGTCTTGATGGCTCCTGCTTGAATGGCTGTGGCGGTATTGGTGATGGCCACATTGGCCGAAATACAAGCCATGGTCACTGAATAAGCCGGTGTGTTCAAATCCAGACCGGCGCCAATCATGGCCTCTCGGGCAATGTTTGATGTGGAGGCGTTTTGGATCACGCTGCCCATGGTGACCATATCACAATCCTGCTCCAGGAAAGGATGTCGGTGTTTGAGGTTATTGATGGCCTCTCTGGCCAAATCATAGGCCTTGAGGTCTTGGGCTTTGCCGGTGGGTGCCTTCATGAATGGCGTCCGCAAGCCATCAATTACGGCCACTTTCGAGTCTTTGAAAATCATGTCTTTGTCAGCATAAAAAGTGAATGGGTCATTTTGACCATACGCATGCGTATTGTCAAGTGAAATCGAACTTACACGCTTTACCTATAGGCAGATCAGATAAATTCAATGGTCATCAACAGAACCACCGCATGATGCCGAGTTTATCGCTTTCATTAGGCCGCAAAAAGGGCTCTTTTTGGTGGTAAAAAAAATAACTGACTTAAGTGATAAATATTGCTTGTGTATGGTAAAAAAGAGCGTATATTGATAGTTGAAATTGATCACAAAAGCGTGCTCGATAGGTTGTCAGCAAACAGCCCATTGGCACCCACATGATCGATTCATTTGTATCAACCCTTGTCTTTAAGGAGGCAAACATGTCAAAAACACAAAACGCACAGAAACAAGTCAAAAGAAAGCCTGAAAAGTCTTTGAAAGAAAAACGACTTGAGAAAAAGACCAAACGCATCAGCAAGTAATGCTGCTTTGGTTTAAATGATTAAGTAAACATTCATAATATCTTATCAATCAAAGGCCTGGGTAAAAGCCCAGGCCTTCTTCGTTCTAGAGGTTCCGAACCCATTTTTTTGCCATTGATCTGCGGTTCAGGTGTCCCTGTTCAGTTCAACAATTGATTGATTTCAATCACCAACTTACTTAGAATGTTCTTAACAAAAATTTAATTAATTGAGGAGCCTGTGATGGACAATGTTTGGATTGATTTACTGGCCCGTTGGGGTCATGGTTTGTTTGGTATCACCTGGATAGGGTTGTTGTACTATTTCAACTTCGTACAAGGTGAATATTTCAAAGAAGCTTCACAACAGGCTTTGCCTGATGTGAAAGCCAAATTGGCCACCCGCGCGCTGTGGTGGTTCCGCTGGGGTGCAATGATGACCTTCATCACAGGCGTGGTGCTGTTGGGTGTGCTTGGAGCCACTTTAAGTGGATACATCCTGTTGGGCGCTTTGATGGGTACTTTCATGATGCTCAATGTGTGGTTGATTATATGGCCCAAACAAAAAGTGGTGTTGGGCTTGGCGCAAGGTGATGTTGCCGCCAGTGCCGCCAAAGCAGGCTTGGCATCCAGAACCAATACCTTGTTTTCAGCGCCCATGCTGTTTTGTATGCTGGCTTCTAAGCATGGTGCAGCTGTTCCTGAGGGCATGGCCATAATAACCAGCGGTATGAGCAATGGCTTGCTGGCTGCCATCGGCTTGGCTGTGCTGATAGAGTTGAATGCAATCTTTGGCAAAATGGGCCCCATGGCCAGTGTCAAAGGCGTGATTCACCTGTCATTGTTGCTGACGGTAGTTATGGTGGCATTGATCGTATACGTTTAAACTGGCATTCAATAAGCTGAAATCAAGCGCCCAACCTGACCACCAATCAGGTTGGGCGTTTTATGCTTGCATTTCTAAAAAAAGCCCCAAAATACCACGAATTCACTTAACCTCAGCGCGCTTTTATAGTAAGATGCGCGCACTTTAAGGTCTGGTCAAGTTTCTGAGAGACTTTTGTCTAATTAGCTGGCATCATTTCTGTAAATTTTCATGAAATGATTCAGCCACTTAGCCAAAGGTCTCTTTAACGTAACAGGCCACTTTTTATTAACTTTATCCCAGCGATAAATGACGCAAGATTAACATCATGACAGATTTAGCAAAATACAGAAATATTGGTATCTTTGCTCACGTGGATGCAGGTAAAACGACCACCACCGAGCGGATTCTTAAGTTAACCGGTAAAATCCATAAGCTGGGTGAGGTGCACGACGGCGAATCAACCATGGACTTCATGGACCAAGAAGCTGAGCGTGGTATCACCATTCAATCAGCCGCAACCACTTGTTTTTGGAAAGACCACCGTTTTAACATCATCGATACCCCAGGTCACGTAGACTTCACTGTTGAAGTATACCGTTCTCTGAAAGTATTGGATGGTGGTGTAGGTGTTTTCTGTGGTTCAGGTGGGGTTGAGCCTCAATCTGAAACCAACTGGCGTTATGCCAATGACTCTGAAGTCGCGCGTATCATTTTCGTAAACAAATTAGACCGCATGGGTGCTGATTTTTACCGCGTCGTTGATCAAGTTAAAAACGTCTTGGGTGCCACGCCGTTGGTGATGACCCTGCCTATCGGTATTGAAGATGATTTTGTTGGTGTGGTTGATGTGTTGAGCAAAAAAGCTTACGTATGGGATGACACTGGACTGCCTGAAAACTTTGAAGTACAAGACGTACCTGCTGACATGGTGGATAAAGTTAACCAATACCATGAGCAATTAATCGAAACTGCTGTTGAGCAAGACGATGACTTGATGATGGCTTACATGGACGGCGAAGAAGTGTCTGAAGAAGACATCAAACGTTGTATCCGCAAAGGTACCCGTGATTTGGCTTTCTTCCCGACTTACTGTGGTTCAGCTTTCAAAAACAAAGGCATGCAATTGATTCTGGATGCCGTGGTTGATTACCTGCCTTCACCTGTCGAAGTCGATCCTCAGGATTTGACCGATCCAGAGACTGGTGAGCCTACTGGTGAAAAAGCCATCGTTGCTACTGATGAGCCTTTCCGTGCTTTGGCGTTCAAAATCATGGACGACCGTTTCGGTGCTTTGACCTTCGTGCGGGTTTACTCCGGTAAAATCAACAAAGGTGACACCATTTTGAATTCCGCCACAGGTAAAACTGAGCGTGTTGGCCGCATGGTAGAAATGCACGCCGATGACCGCAACGAGCTGGACAGCGCGCAAGCGGGTGATATCTTGGCCATCGTGGGCATGAAGAATGTTCAAACCGGTCACACACTGTGTGATGTGAAACACCCTTGTACTTTGGAGCCCATGATCTTCCCTGATCCAGTGATTTCGATTGCTGTGGCACCTAAAGACAAAGGTGGTTCAGAAAAAATGGGTAACGCCTTGGGTAAAATGGTGGCTGAAGATCCATCGTTCCAAGTTGAGACTGATGAAGATTCTGGTGAAACCATTCTGAAAGGCATGGGTGAGTTACACTTGGATATTAAGGTTGATATCTTGATGCGTACTTTTGGTGTTGAGCTGGAAGTTGGTGCCCCACAAGTGGCCTACCGTGAGTCCATTACCACACCAGTAACTGATTCTTACACCCACAAGAAACAATCGGGTGGTTCCGGTCAGTTCGGTAAAATCGACTACACCATTGAGCCAGGCGAAGTGGGATCAGGCTATGAGTTCGAATCTACCGTAACCGGTGGTAACGTACCTAAAGAGTACTGGTCAGCGATTGAAAAAGGTTTCCAAAGCATGATGGAAGAAGGTCCATTGGCTGGTTACCCATTGCAAGACTTGAAATTCACTTTGCAAGATGGTCAATACCATGCAGTGGATTCATCTACCATGGCTTTTGAAGCAGCAGCCAAAGGTGCCTACCGTCAGTCGGTGAAAAAATGTTCGCCACAAATCATGGAGCCTATCATGAAAGTTGACGTGTTCACGCCAGACGATCACGTGGGCGATGTGATTGGTGATTTGAACAGACGTCGTGGCATGATCAAGTCACAAGATCCAACCGCCACTGCTGTGCGCATCAAAGCCGATGTGCCACTGTCAGAAATGTTTGGTTACATTGGTTCACTGCGTACCATGACTTCAGGTCGTGGTCAGTTCTCAATGGAGTTCTCGCACTACAGCCCTTGTCCTAACAACATTTCAGAAGAAGTGATTGCAGCGGCCAAGGCCAGAAAAGAAGCGAAATAAGCCACTTTTCAGAAGCATATGAAGGGCTGCCCATTCTGGGTGGCCCTTTTTTTTGTCTTTTCCGCCATACAACAAACTAAGCTATTAAAGTAATTATTTGCTTAATGTATTTCACAATATGACCAGTCTTTATACGGAAGTTGGGTGATGTTTACTTGGCATCTTGGTTTCTTAATGGGCAACTCTGGCAGTTACGGAATCCAATAATTTCCTTGACAAAAGGACAAAGGAACAAGTACTTTTAATCACAATAAAACAGTTTGTTGAGCGTTGGGTTAGAGATTGAGGTCGTGAAAGCCAATTCACGAAGGCTTCTATATGAGCACAGGGGCAATTTATGAATCAAGGTGGGTCAAGGGGTTTGAAGGGAATAGAGCCCAGGCTACAACCTGACTTGGCATGGATGGATTACCTATCCGTAGGTGTCATCATCATTAGCTCATCAGCTGATTTGTTATACAGTAACCAATTTTTCAATGATTGGCTTGGTTACTCATCTGACGACATGACTTCCCTGAACCTGAAAGACTTATTCAATGAATCGAATCAACTGGCAACTAATCAAATCAAGCAATTTGCTGATCAGGATGCAGGTGTCAATGCTGAACTGCTTGACCACAACCAAAAAACCAAGAAAGGCTACTTGAAGTTCAGCCACCTACCGCAAACGCAAGTTGGTGGCTTCTCGACAACAGATGAGTTGTTTATGGTTCAAATCATCGACAATGAAACTTTCCTTTCGCTTGAGACAGAGCTCAATGACATCAAAGAGTTTCAATCTTTAATTACTGATACCAACCAAGACTTGATCTTTGTTAAAGATGAAGCGTTTCGGATAGTGTTTGCCAACCAAGCTTTTTTGAACGCTTATCCTGAAGATAAAAGAGACGACATCATCGGTAGCACCACTTTTGAAGATTACTTGCCCGATGAGATGGAAGAGTTTTTGGTTCAGGATAAGTTGGCATTCAAAAGTGGGCGCAGTCAAGTGGTTGAAACCATTTCTATGCCCGACGGCCAGCGCCGTGTGTTTGAAACCACGAAAATCAGGTTTCGAAACAGCAGCGCCCAAACTTTTATACTGGGCGTGGCCAGAGACGTGACCAAAACACACAAGTTAGTCAATGAATTAGAACGTTCTAATGCTGATTTAGACCAGTTTGCTTATGTGGCATCGCATGATCTGAAATCTCCAGCACACGCCATCAAACAATTGGTGGGTTGGTTGGATGAGGACTGTGGCAACGAATTAAACGACCAAGGCAAGCGGCATTTGGACTTGTTAAAAAATCGCGCCGATCGAATGATGACTTTATTAGATGATTTGTTGGCTTATTCACGGTTAAGCCAAGCCGACAATCGCGTGAAGAAATTCAACCTGAAGCAATTAGTTTCAGGCATTTTAGAATTACATAACGATGAAAAACAATTCAACTTAACGGTTGATGATGTGGACATAACAGCACCCTATGTACCAACTGAAATCATCTTAAGAAACCTGATATTTAACGCCATCCAACACCACGATAAAAGCCAAGGAACCATACAAGTGTTTTTTGATACCCGCCACTCCAGTGTAGATTACTTGAAAGTCATCGATGATGGACCAGGCATTCCAGATTCATTCAAATCTAAAGCCACTGAGATGTTCCAGACCTTACAATCCAGAGACCAAAAAGAAGGCAGTGGCATGGGCTTGGCCATGGTTAAAAAAATAGTCAAATCCTATCATGGACAGCTAAGTTTAGAGTCAGCAACAACAGAAAATGGTCACCGTGGTTTGGCTGTGATTATCAGTTGGCCTAAAAAAACCTTTATTGATTTTCAAGCTGAGGTTCAGCCCAGCTTAGGACTTAATTGATATGCAAGAACTGGCGCTGACCCAATTTCACCCACAGACCAAGAGTCATTTAGATATCCTGTTGGTTGATGATGATTTGGTTGACCGTGAAGCGGTCAAACGCGCCTTGATGTCTGAAAATCTATCCCACAGTATCATTGAAGTGATGGGTGTAGATGAAGCCCTCGAAGAAATCAGGAATACAAGTTTCGACGTCATTTTATTGGATTACCGCCTGCCGAGAAGAGATGGCATAGAGTTGTTGTATGAATTAAGTGAACAAGCAGACTTTGAAAAGCCGGCAATCATCATGATGAGTACCACCAATGATGAACAAATCATCGGGCAATGCTTACAAGCTGGGGCCCACGATTTTGTCTTGAAGTCGGCTTTGAATCCAATGGCATTGCGTCGAAGCATGATTAATGCCCAAATCAGGTCATCTTTGGAAAGTCAGCTGCAAGACACTTACATGAAACTCAAGCACATAGCTGAACAAGATTACCTCACTGGGTTTGCTAACCGATATTCCTTCGATAAACAGCTGAAGACCGTTTTTCATAAGCAATTCACCGAGACTCGACCGCTGACCCTGATGTTAATCAATCTGGATCACTTCAAAGTGGTCAACGACAGCTATGGACATGATTTAGGAGACCAGTTGTTGTGTCGGTTCACTCAACGCATCAAAAAGTTAATCGAAACCCAAACTTTTGTCGCGCGTGTGGGTGGTGATGAATTTGGCATCATCATTACCGGCGAAAACAGTCACGACAGGGCCACGGATTTAGCACAAAGAATCATCGTCTCAACCGCCAAACCCTATGATCTGGATGGGTTTGTTGAGTCAATTACAGTCTCAATCGGCATTGCGACTGTACCCAATACGACCAAGAAAGTTCGTGCGGTGTTTAAACATGCAGATATGGCGGTTCATGCAGCCAAGAAAAATGGACGCAATCAGTTCCTTACCTTCCAAAAGTGGATGAAGGACGACATTGTTAAAAAATCAAAAACCATCAGAGACATGCAAGCGGCGGTTGATAACGGTGAGTTCAAATTGAAATATCAACCCATTTTTGATGCCTTTGATAACCGCAAAATATTGGGGTTTGAAGCCTTACTCCGATGGCCTGTTAAAAAGAATTTAACCACCGAGGAAGTGGTTGTTTTGGCTGAAGAAAGCAAGTTGATTAAAGCCATTGGCCGCTGGGTCATTAAAACAGCCATGCAACAACTGTCCAAGTGGAGTCAAAGGGTGCCACAAGTGCTGAAAATGTCTATCAATCTTTCGGCTGTACAATTGGAAGATTTTCAATTAATTGAATGGATAACCGATTGTTTAGATGAGTACAACATCACGCCACAACAATTGGAATTTGAACTGACAGAGACGGCCTTGTTTGATGATGCCCAGACCAATATTGAAGTGCTTCAGGAATTGGTAAAGATGGGCGTTACTTTATCCTTAGATGACTTTGGTACCGGGTTTTCATCCATCACTCATTTAAAAAACTTTCCTATCAGTACCGTAAAAATCGACAAAAGTTTATTGCCTGTGAAAATGGATGATACCAACAGTTACCGGTTATTTAAGGGTTTGTGCCATTTGATTAAGTCCATGGATAAAAACATCACGGCTGAAGGCGTTGAAAACGCCTCGCAACTGAGAATGTGCCAGGAACTTGGCGTGAACAACATACAAGGCTTCTATTTGGCCAAACCGGCCAGCCGGCAGGGCATTGAGAAAAAGTATTTTCCTGATTAAATAATTTGAGGCCGGCTTTTACACTTTCATTGTGGTTGTTATGGTGATGACATAACTGTTGCCCCTATGATCGCTGATTGTATTAAAATCTCGGTATGAGTAATCAGACCCACATCAACTTCATCACCAAACTCAATGTGCAGCGACCTTACGATGTAGAACATCCATCTGTCACTGATCCTGCACACATCACCCTGGCATTGGAATCAGACCGAGGTCGCATCATTAACTCGGCATCGGTGCGGCGCTTACAACAAAAAACCCAGGTGTTCCCGTTGGAACGCAATGCCGCAGTCCGATCACGGCTGACTCACTCTTTAGAGGTACAGCAAAACGGACGATACATCGTCAAAACCCTGTTCAATAAGCTGCAGGGGAGTACGGAGTCTTTGGGTTTGGACGGTTTGGCAGGTGCGGTGGAATCATTGGTTGAAATGGCTTGTCTTATGCATGACATTGGCAATCCGCCTTTTGGACATTTTGGTGAATCTGCCATCAAGGGATGGTTCAAAAAACACGTCAGTCAATTCGACGCCTGGCAGCACACCATGGACCCAGTGTTGCGAGAAGTGTTGATCAAAGACCTGCAATCATTTGAGGGCAATGCCCAGGCCATTCGTTTGACTTATTCCTTGCAGCAAATGAACTTGACCCATGCCCAAACCGCTGCCATTTTAAAATACACGCGTGGTGCTTTCGAGGACCGGGAAGTGGCTGGGCCATTGAATCAATTGCAAAAGAAACCGGGCTATTACTGGTCTGAACGCGATATGGTGGCCAATATGTGCGATGCCATGGGCATCAAACCAGGCCACCGACATCCGATGACTTATATCATGGAGGCGGCTGATGACATGGCTTATTGCTTGGCAGACATTGAGGATGCGGTGGAAAAAGGCATATTGTCCACCCAGCGGCTCTCAGCATTGATTCTAGAGACTTTTGCGACTCTGGAAGGGGATGTGCAGCATGAGGGAATTTTGTCCTATGACCGCAATTTCAAAAGCTTACAACAAGTGGTGGATGCGGCTCAAGCGGCCACCGCCGCAAAAAGAATCGATGGTAACCACCAGTATTTCATCAAGTTACGGGTCAATTTAATTCACCATTTGGTTAACCACGCTGCCGATCGCTTTATCGCTAACTTGGAAAGCATTTATCATGGCTCATTCAATCAAGCCTTACTGGAAGATGATTCGGTGGCAATGCGTTTGGTACAGACCTTTAAAGACATTGGCTTCAAGCATGTATTCAACCACAAAGAAGTCCAAACATTGGAACTACAGGGCCATCGCATCATCACGGGCTTGTTGGACATTTATGCCACTTTGCTGCAACTGTCAGCTGGCGATTTACAAGCATTGATGGCGCAACAGCGCACCGAGTGGTTGTATGAACAGCTGTTGGTGAACCGCATTGATCCGAAAATTCGCAAGGCTTATATCCATGCCGTTGATGAACAGGGCGCACAATTGGAGTTTTATTACCGCTGCCGCATGCTCCAGGACCACATCAGTGCCATGACCGACCACAGCGCCTTGGATGAATACCAGCTGTTAACTGTGGCAGAATAAAAAAGGGCCAGTGAATCACTGGCCCTGGGTTTGTGGTTATTGGTCTGATTTATTCAAAACCATTGGCAAAAATCAGATCATCTGCCTGGGTGCTACAGGTGCCGCCCGCCACAAATATACATTCAACCCATTCTGGGTGATCGACAAAGGGGTTGCGGTTTTCTTGTAAAGCGAACACTTCGTCGTTGCGGTACAACTCAATCAGATCAACAGGGTCTTGTTCGTGCCATTCCAACAACACCGATAAGAGACCCATTTTGGGCTGGCCGGTTTGAATTTCTGCCGGGTTATCGGTCAGCTCCAAATCCACTTCGTTGGTGGCATTGCCCTCATAGCGAATGGCCATATAGAACATGGCACGGGCAATATCACCCTTGCGGGCATCCCACACTTCAAAAACATTGTTATTAAACCAATTTGATTGCCCTGGGCCGCCTTGGCCATTGTAATTATCCGTGGGTAATTCAGTACAGCCGCTGAGGCAATTACCAAAGTATTTGTTGCCGCGGTCGGAATTGTAATTGACATCAGACAGCATCAAATGATGGGCATCGGTTCTGGCTGGGTTGTCATCGCCCAAATCCCCGGAACTGAAGCCATAGGATTGTGGCCAAGTGTGCTCGCGGTTATAGGCCTGAACACCACCACCTAACCACTCGTATGAATTGTTTTTATAAACCATCCACACTTGTTCTGTGACCATGGGATCCAAGTCGACAGCCGGGTTTGGGTCTTCATCCGCCACAGATAACACATCCCAAGTGTCAGTGGTGCCGGCAGAGTAGGGGTATGAGATGTGGTCATCAATGATTTCATGCAATGTGTTACGCAAGGTGGTGGCATTGGTGTCATCGGCACTGTCGTAATAGCCATCCAGGGTGACACAGTTCTCATTGGCAGCACCAGGTGATGGGGTGAAGGCTTTGAAAGTGGCGGTATTCAACTGTCCGCCCGAACCATTGGAGCAACGAATCAGTGATTCATTGATGGCCTGACCATTCTCGTTTTCGTTGACTTGGGGTTGACCCGTATTCAACAAAGTCAGCAGGTCCACATCATCGGCCTGGCCAGAGTCATAAACCACGGCATCCATCAAGTCGGTGGTTGTTAATGCGGTGCCGTTGGGGAAATTGCTGGCATCCGACACGTACAAAGCCACGGCATCAGCGCCGTCTTCCAAGGTGGTGTTGATTAATAAATAACCCGAAGCATCGGTGGACTGGCCATCGAGGCTGATGGCATTGCTGACCGTATCAGTGGCACCGTCATACATTACCAAGCTGTAGCCATCGGTGGCGGTGTTGGCGTTACCCAATAACTCGACAAAGTCACTGCCTGAACTTACGGCATCAATTTCATTGATGACAAACTGGGCCACAGGAGGTGAGATGTTGCTGGCGGCATTGGGGGTGGCCGCATCTTCTGCAAAAGTAAAATCGGTGTTTTCAGAGGTTTCATCGCTGCCAGCCAAGCCATTTCCGCCGGACTGTGCTTCGGCACCCTCAGTGAAATCAATGCGTTGCCAAGTGTTGCCGCTGTTGTGTGCTGCGGTTGAAACCACAATTTGATTGGCGATTGAGGTGTCATTTAAGTAAGTTGAATCGATACTGTCGCCGTCAGGGCCATCTATGGCGACACCCGATTTATCAATGGCTTCAACTTTATCACCCCAAACCACATAGTCCAGATCCTGAACAAGGTCAGAGTTTCCATCCCAGGTGAACAGCACCACCACTTCGCCGCTGTTGGTTAGACCACCCTGATTGTTAATTGAGCCCGCTGTGGCTTCCAACATGTCAGGAATACCATCAACGGCACCGTCTTCAAACAGTTCATAAGTTGGGTCAACACTCCATTCAGAGAAAAACGCATCCGAGCCAGCCAGGGCGATGGTTTGGTATTCGCCGGCATTGATGCTGGCCCCTGCTGGGAATCTGGCAAAGAAATCAGCGAAACCACCACCGCCACCGCCTCCGGTGACCAGTTGGTAATAGTATGTTCCACCACCAGCAAATGTGGCATCGGTCAGATACACATCAGTCAGGTCTATTGACGCGTTGCCGTTGTTATAAATTTCAATGAACTCACCGTTGGTTGGCACAACCGCGATTTCAGTAATCAATAAATCTTCAGTGCCTGCCAAAGCAGCGAATGCCATGCCGATGCACAGCCACAGGGATAAAATTTTTCTCATGAATATTTTCCGTCTTTTTTAATTCGAACGAGGCATTTTACTCAGATTTAATGACGGTTGTGTGACTGAGTGAACAAACTGGAAAACTTGTGGAAAGATGGATAAAAAAAGGCCGCATTGGCGGCCTTTGGGTAGTGAATTGTGGCTGTTTAACCGGTTGGCGTGATGAATCGGTCAGCGGCCATCAACACCAAACCGACCACCATCAAGCTGATACCCAGGGTTGGCATCACAAAAAATAACGGCAAGCCAATCACCAACAGCATCAAACCTTTCGATATAAAGTCAGATTGAATGGGATGGCTGGTGTCACCACCGGTTAAACGGGTGAGTAAGTGATCCAGGCTGAATTTACCGGCACCAGAAAAAATCAAAGGCAACAACAAAACGATGAACAGTAACGGCAGCTTGAAGTTACCGGCAGCTGAGGAGCTGATGGCATAGCCTTGCCACAACTCTCCTAAAGAATCATAGTTTGCGGGCCAGTGAACCGCTGCAGTTGCCACCGCCGTAATCACCAACAATGACACTGCGGCAAAGCGTGTGAATAGCCCCAACAGCAGCATGATGGCAAATAAATATTCTCCCCAAGCAGCCATAAACCATGACACATCAGCGGGTATGTGACTAAAGGGGAAGGGAAAATTTTCCTGAATGCTGGAAAACCAGTTATTGCCTTTGAGCTTTTTTGCTCCGGCCTCATAAAATTCCCAAAACAAAATCAACCGAATAAGCAGCGGTGGAATCCATTGGCCAACAGAATTTAAACGACTGGTCAGACCCACCCAGAAATTTTGTGCTTTGTGTAGTGACATGTTGTGCTCCTTTAAGGTTGTTTGGTGGTTAAGATGATGTCTTGATTCAGCCATTGAGTCATCGATTGGTGGCCAAATTCAATGAACTGGTTGATGTCCGGGTGGTTGTGCTGTTTGGCCAATTCATACAGTATTTGTTCGCCTGTTTGATTTTTGTTGTTCATCAGACTTTCTAATAACAAGGCAGAAAAGGGGTTAAGTTCAGCGAAGTGTACCTGATATGTGGCATCACGCCAAACCAAGAGGAAAATGGGTTGTTTCAGCGCTGTGGTGGGTTGGAATGTCTTTTTAATTTGGTGAACTGGATAGTGATAGCCCTGTAGTTTTACCAAGGGTGATACATGTGGCAATTCAGTCAATAGCTGATCAGCATGACAGCGGGTATCGGTACTGATTTCAGTGGTGTGTTTTTCCAGGTGTAACTCCAGCCATTCGTAATGCGCCAGTTCATACAAAAAAGGTTTTGCAGGATCGCTGGGGTGTTGTTTCAAAAAAGCCACAAACTCTCGCGGAATTTCTGGAAAATGGGGAGTTTTGTTGTGCTCTTGTCGGAAAAAGGACCGCACCAATTGTTCCCAGTCTGAATCATTGTACAGTGATCTGATGACCGGAAAAGAGCCGCTCAATAAACCACCGATGCTGTTAATGAACAAATTGTTGTAAATGGCCATTCGCCTGGATTCAATGCCAGTTGGCATGGGGTGATTTTTGGGGTCTCTGATGTGGGCGGCAAACGCCACTTGGGCCTGTTTAAAGGACGGCTTTTTGCTCATGAGCTGTTGGTTGCTGGTGGGTCTGTTGAAGTTGACTGATCCTGCTGACCTCTGCCAACAAATCTGCCACAGGAGGGTAATTAAAGTCCCGCTCCAGCAAGGTGGGGAAAACCCCATAATTTTTATAAGTATAAGCCAGTATTTGCCACACTTTTTCGATCACTGCGGCACCATGGGTATCAACAATGAGGTCTTCGGCTTCATTGTAGTGACCGGCAACATGAATGTAGGCAATGCGGTTGGTGGGTAGTTGATCCAGAAATTCAAATGGGTCATAGCGGTGATTGACGCTGTTGACATGGATGTTGTTGACATCCAGATGCAGCAGACAATCGGCTTTGTTTAGGACATAATTGATGAATTCTACCTCTGACATTTCGGAATTGGGTTGACGCAGGTAATAGGACACATTTTCAAGTGCCATGCGTTCGCCCAGAATGTCTTGGACTTGCATCACCCGATCAGCCACATAGTCAGCCGCTTCTTGGGTAAAAGGAATCGGCATCAAATCGTACAATTGTCCGCCATCAGTACAGTAGGACAAATGCTCAGAATAGATGGGAGAGTTAATTGAAGCCTTGAATTTTTTCAGTGCTTTTAAAAAGGAAACGTTTAATTCATCAGGTCCGCCAATGGATAAAGACAAACCGTGCAAAACCATGGGGTAACGCTCAGCAAATGCCCTGAAATCATGCGCGGCTTTGCCGCCGATGGTCATCCAGTTTTCTGGCGCCGCCTCCATAAATTGGACTGGGTTGAGGTCGCCATGAGCTTGAAACGGGGACACAAGTCCCCGCCTCAAGCCGATTCCGGCACCTGAAATATTCAGATTTTGCATTTCAGCTGTACTGATTATTGGCCGCCGCACTTACCTTCGCCGCATTTGCCTTCGGCTTTCTTGTCGTCGCCGCCGCATTTGCCTTCGCCGCATTTGCCTTCAGCGTCTTTGTCGTGGTCGCCGTCATCATGACCTTCGCCACATTTGCCTTCACCGCACTTGCCTTCGCCGCATTTGCCTTCAGCATCTTTGTCGTGGTTACCGTCATCATCATGACCTTCGCCACATTTGCCTTCACCGCATTTGCCTTCGGCTTTTTTGTCGTCACCGCCGCACTTGCCTTCACCGCATTTGCCTTCGCCTTTTTTGTCGTGACCTTTTTTATCATCACCACATTTGCCTTCGCCGCATTTGCCTTCTCCAGACCCATCGGCTTTGGCAATGCGCCCATCAGCATTTTGATAGCCATCATTCAGGTCAGTCTGACCAAATGGATTATCAGTACCGCTCATCAGTGCACCTGCACCTACGATGGTAACGGCTGCTGCAATGGCTGCATTAACAGGTTTTAATTTTACTTTTTTCATATTTGTTTCCTCCGAGGGAATGAATAATTAAACTGTGTACTTTATATACAAAACGGCGTGTGTCAGTGAATCTAAAACAGCATGATCAAGCTGACGCGTTTCGTTGTTTATTATAAGCACACTCATATGACCTCTACCAACAAAATAAATCACAAAAAAAAACGCCAATCAAAGAATGACTGGCGTTGCTGAGCTGGATTTATAAAAAATTAACGTTTATTTACTTTTATTTAAGTCTTTGATCATGGCAGCCAAGAATCTGGCTGCTTCACCACCGGTAACCGCACGGTGATCAAAAGTTAAAGACAGTGGAATGATGCGATGCGCTTCCATACCGCCTAACACTGGGACCACATCATGACGCAACTTGCCCGCTGCGATGATGGACACACAAGGTGGAGTAATTACTGGTGTGGCATAGCGACCAGCGTACACCCCAAAATTAGACAACATGATGGTGTAATCCTTCATGTCTTCTGGTGGGATGCTGCGCGATTTCACCTGATCTTTGATATTGTTCATGGCAGCACGCACATCACCTGGTGTCATGGCTTCACAATTACGCATGGTGGGTACAAACAGGCCATCTTCGGTATCAACAGCAATGCCAATGTCGACATGACTGATCAGTCTTCTGGATAATTTGTCACCATCGAACCAGGCATTCAAAGTGGGCTCGGCTTGAGCGGCCACCACCAACGATCGAATCAAACGGGCAGTGATGTCCTCACCAGGTTGCCAATTGTTGATGTCAGCATCATCCATGATGGTGGTAGGTACCACATTGGCATGGGCATTGGCCATGACTCGGGCCATGGTGCGGCGAGAGCCTTTGACTTGTTGCCATTGGTCATCAACATTGACCTGAGCAGGTGCTGGCGCAGCTTGTTTGGTTGCTTTAGGTGTAGGTGCTGGTTTGGCTGGTGCGGCCGGTTTGCTTGCCGGTTTTGGCGCGGCAGGAGCTTTGGGATTGGCAGCAGCAGCTTTAACGTCTGAAGGACGGATAACGCCGCCGGTGCCGGTGGCTTCAACTGTGCTCAGGTCAACACCCAATTTTTTCGCCAGTGCTCGAACCGCCGGCGCAGCTCTTTTGCCCCCAAAATCAGTCATGGTGTCTTCCACGGTATCAGAGGATTCCATCTTGCCCACCACGGTGCCAATATTTTCTTCTTTTTTGTCGCTGTCTTCAGCAGCTGATTTTTCATCGTCCAGGTCCATCAATACCTGTTCCGCTTCGGCCCTGAGTTTTGCAGGTGTGTCGCTGTCTGTGTCAGCTGCAGCAGTTGAAGAACCGTCTCCGGTATCAAACTCAATCAGAGGTGCACCGGTGTCGATGACATCCCCAGGCTCGCCGTATAGCTTCTTGACAATGCCGGCAGTGGGTACTGGGACATCAACCACAGCTTTGGCGGTTTCCATGGAAACCATGGGCTGATCTACTTCGACGGTATCGCCAACTTTGACATGCCATTCCACAATTTCTGCATCGGGTAAACCCTCGCCCAAATCTGGCAAATTAAATACACTCATGAAACCTCCATCACTTCATTCACTTTATCTAAAATTCTGTCCACCGATGGCATGTATTTCATTTCCAACTTGAACAACGGCATAATCGTATCATAACCAGTTACACGCTTAACGGGTGCCAGCAGGTCGTATAGACTCTGATCGGCCAAATTGGCCGCAATCTCTGAAGAAACTGAACAATGTTTGGCTGCTTCCTGGATGATCACACAGCGACCGGTCTTTGCCACAGATTCATGGATGGTATCCATATCCAGTGGACTGATGGTGGCCACATCGATGACTTCAGCTGAAATGCCTTGTTCGGCCAGTTTGTCGGCAGCAGCCAAGGTCTCTTTCATCATCGCGCCCCAGGTAACCAAAGTCACATCGGTACCTTCACGAATAACAAAACACATGTCCAGTGGGTATTCTTCCCCGTCGTCTTCCACTTCTTCTTTATTCAAATGGTAGATGCGTTTGGGTTCGAAAAACAACACTGGATCGGGGTTGCGAATGGCCGCCAACAGCAAACCATAAGCCCTGGAAGGCGAAGAGGGAATAACCACCCTGATACCCGGCGTGTGGGCAAACATGGATTCAATGCTTTCTGAATGATGTTCCGGTGCATGGATACCACCGCCATATGGCGCACGGATAACCAGTGGGCACGTCAGGCGACCACGGGTGCGGTTACGCATGCGGGCCACGTGACAGACAATGTGTTCAAACATCGGGAAAATAAATCCCATGAACTGCGCTTCGGCAACCGGTTTCATGCCCTGGGTAGCCATACCAACAGTCATTCCAGCAATCATCGCTTCAGCCAATGGGGTGTCAATCACCCGATCTTCGCCGAATTTTTGCGCCAGACCATTGGTGGCCCGGAATACACCGCCATTGATACCCACGTCTTCACCCAGTACCACGACGTCTTTATCATTTGCCAATTCGTGAGCCATGGCCATGGTCACGGCTTCTACCATTGTTACTTTAGCCATTAGACTTCTCCTTCATTGCCGCTTCTTCTATTTTTTCGGCATATGCTTTTTGTGCTGCCAAATCATGTGGTAATTCTTCGAACATGTAGTCGAACATGTCACCCACTTTCAGTGGTGAGGCATTCATGTAGTCTTCCACCGCTTGGTCCACTTCGGCTTTACAGGTGTTGAGCAACTGATTTTCTAATTGTTCATTCCACTGACCCTGACTGGTGAGGTATTTGCGCATGCGTTTAATTGGCTCAAACTGGCGGGCATTCTCGACTTCATCATTGGGACGGTAGCGAGATGCATCATCTGCTGTGGTGTGGTCACTGAGGCGATAGGTGATGGCTTCTATGACCGAAGCACCTTTGCCTTCATAGGCTCTTTTCAATGCCGATTTAACAGCGGTATAAACAGCGATGTAGTCATTGCCATCAACTTGAATGGATGGTAGGCCACCGGCCAGGCCTTTTTGTGCCAGGGTGCGACCCTGACTTTGTTTTTTACGCGGTACGGAGATGGCCCATTGGTTGTTGACAATCATCATCACCATCGGCAATTGAAATGCACTGGCGGCATTGATGGCTTCCAAAAAGTCACCTTTTGAACTGCCACCGTCACCGACCACTGATACGGCAGCACGTTTTTCTCCTCGCAATTTAAATGCCAAGGCAGCACCAGCTGCATGGGTACATTGGGTAGCGATGGGCACACACCAAGGGAAATCATGTTGCGGTCCAGAAAAGTTACTGCCGCGTTCGTCACCACCCCAATACAGCAGGACTTCTGACATTTTTACGCCACGGTAAAATTGCGCACCATATTCACGGTACATGGGGGCAAAAACATCGGCTTCAGCCATCGCCGACCCAATACCGATGTGAACCGCTTCGTGGCCCAGGCATGAAGCATAAGTGCCTAATTTTCCGGTGCGTTGTAAAGCAACGGCTTTGGTGTCAAATGTTCTGGTCAGTACCATCAACTCATAAATGGACTTTAACTTTTCAAAATCGCTGGCGATGGCTGGTTTTTTGTTGCCAACCAATTCGCCGTTGGGCGTTAAATACTGCAGATAATCAACATTAAATGATGCAACTGTGGTCAATTTCACTCTCCGATAATGTGGTGTATAGGTGTGATCATGGGAGCCAACGGTCTGTTGTGATTGACGGGCTGGTCATGAAATATCATGGTCACACAATAGATGGAATCAGGAATTTAAAAACAACAGAATCATATTTAATATGAATAACTGCTCACAATCATTCCATCTGTCATTATAATGCTTGGCATCTTTGGTAAACATACCGCAGAGAAGCGGGCTGTATTATATAGGAATGTGTCATTTTAATAAATGGCAGTTATTGATATATACCGATATTTTATAGAATTTTAAAAATCATTAATTGATTGACCGCAGGGCGTCAGTCTCTGAATAGCCATTATGAAAGAGAAAAAAAACCTCAGGCCATTGGAACAAGGTATCAAGCTGGACGTATCTGAACGCAGTAATTACGGTGGGTACTTGTGCCTAGATACGCTGTTTTCAGCGCAGAAACCGCTCAGTGACCCCCAGCACCATGATGAAATGCTGTTCATCATTCAGCACCAAACCTCTGAGCTTTGGTTGAAGCTGATTGTGCATGAACTCAACGAAGCCATCCATTGTGTGCAAATTAAAAGGTTGGGCAGGGCGTCAAAAATTTTGGCTCGTGTGAAGCAAATCCAAAAGCAATTGTTTGAACAATGGGCAGTACTGGAAACCCTGACGCCCAGCGAATACACACAATTCAGGCATGTGTTGGGTAATGCTTCTGGGTTCCAGTCAGTGCACTATCGGCAGGTTGAATTTTTATTGGGCAATAAAAATAAAAAAATGATCAAAGTGTTCCCGGAAGGTTCAGACTCAAGACAAATTCTTGAACAAGTTTTGGATTCGCCCAGTATCTATGACGCGTTCATCAAGCATTTGTATCAAGAGGGCTACGGTGTGCCTGAGTCTTTGGTTAACCGCGATGTGCGCAAGCCGCATGAGTTCAATCAAAAATTGATGGAAGTGTTGATTGTGGTGTACCAACGACCAGACCAGCATTGGTCGATTTACGCATTGTGTGAACAGCTGGTAGACGTAGAACAATCTTTTCAACTGTGGCGCTTTCGGCACATGAAAACTGTTGAACGCATCATCGGTTTCAAGCAAGGTACTGGCGGCTCCTCGGGTGTCAGTTTTCTCAAAAAAGCCCTGGAATTAACCTTTTTCCCTGAATTGCTGAAGCTCAGAACCGAGTTGTGACGCAAGTATTTGAGTAAGCGGTTTCAATCCACCGTTACTCATTCGAATCAAATTGGAATTGAGAAAAACCGATATTGGCATAAGTGCCTGCCGGTACTTTGGTTTCCTTTGAGCGTATCAATTCGGTCATAGACTCTTGAAATGACCTCATGTTTTCATCTATCAGTTGGTTGATTTCCTGGTGCCTGCTGTGAGGAATTTTGCTTGACACCACCGATGCTTGGTTGAGGTTTTGTTGCTGGTCGGTGGCAAACATTTTCTTATAAAAGGTTTGAAACATGCGTTTGGTGGTGATGTCCACTTGTTCGGCCAATTCGGCTTGTTGTAACAGTTGTTGGTTAAGGGATTCGTTGATCAAGTAACGGTTGCCTTGACGACTCAAAAATTGGTTGCTCAACAAATCGGTTATCACTGCCTTGGCACGAATGTGGTTGCCGTAGATATTGTCTATCAACGAGGTGAGTTTGGAGTGACTGAGTGATTTGTTGTTGACCCGGGCTTTTTGTAAAGCGACTATGACCAGATCCATCTTATTCATCACTTCTTTGTTTTGGTCTGGATTGTTATAAAAATCTGAAATCACCCGCCTATCAATGCCGGTTTTAACGGCGATGGCTTGGATGGTGGGTTTGATTCCAGCTTCATTCAGTAATTCTTCGGCTGCCTTGATGTAGGCTTTTTGGATGTTGGTTTTGAATTCATGGCATTGCAAACCAAATTTAATCACCATTTTACTGACTGGTATCAGTGCTTTTTGCAGTTGTACCAGGTGTCTTTGTTCATTGTTCATGAGTTTTTTGCGCGCATATTTGTACGCAAATAATACCACGTCAACAGATTCATGTACAATCGCTTGTAACCTGTGCGTGGATACATCAGTTTTATCTCATTTCGCAACGTGTTAAACGAACAGGGGGAGGTCAAATTATCTCCAAATCGCAGGTCATTCATTTGATTTGCACCAGCAAGGCAATACAGAGTTTTGTGGGTTGACGTTTTCTCTCTGTATTGTCCTTGCTAACTTCCTTACAGCAAATCCCTGCGGACATACAATGACAAGCTACTTATGATTTATAAGTTTCTGCTAACGTTTTACTGTTTGACTTTCTCAGGTAAAATGGGCCTTTGAATCATGATTTTAAAAGCATGACTGCACTCAGTGTCAACCTCAACAAAATTGCTTTGCTCAGGAATTCTCGCGGCCGCGACTACCCCAATGTATTGGACTATGCCCAAAAGTTAATTGTCATGGGGGTACAAGGGTTGACCGTGCATCCGCGCCAGGACGAAAGACACGCCACCCAACAGGACACCAGGGATTTGGCAGCCCTGTGTGCAGACCATCCTGATGTGGAGTTCAATGTTGAGGGTTACCCCTCTGAGCAGTTTTTGGCTTTGATAGAAGCAACCCAACCAGACCAATGCACCTTGGTTCCCGATGCGCCTGAACAATTGACTTCGGACCATGGCTGGGATTTACGCACCCATTTCGAACGGGTCTCTGACCTGGCGCAAACACTGAAAAGCTTTGGGGTGAGAAGCTCGTTGTTCATTGACCCCGACATGGCACAGATTGAATTGGCCGCCAAAACTGGAGTGGATCGCATTGAGTTGTATACCGAAGCCTACGCCCATGCTTTTGCTCAGGGTCAGCATGAAGCGGTGTTATCGGTGTATGCCGATGCAGCCAGTGGTGCGCAATCTATGGGGCTGGGGGTCAATGCCGGCCACGATTTGGATTTACATAATTTGGCCACATTCCTGCAAATTCCTGATATTTTGGAGGTCTCAATTGGGCATGCGCTCACGGTTGAATCATTGGAATATGGCGTGGCAGAAGTGGTGTCAAGATACCTGGCGATTTGTAAACCATAACATGTTATAATCTCGCGCCTTTTAATAAAGCAAAATCTCAGACCTGTACATAACCAAGGGTCCCGGAACAGAAGATGATTACAGTAACTTTGGCTGACGGCAGTCAGCGACAATATGAACAAGCTTTGACAGTGGCAGAAGTGGCCCAGGACATCGGTCCCGGTTTGGCCAACGCAGCCCTGGCTGCCCGTGTGGATGGTGAAATGGTGGATTTAAGCCACAACATCACCGAGGACGTCACTTTGTCAGTGGTTACCGGTAACACGGATGATGGCTTGGAAGTGTTGCGACATTCTTGTGCGCACTTGATGGCGCAAGCCGTACAACGGTTATTTCCCAAAGTTGAAGTGACCATTGGTCCGGTGATTGATAATGGCTTTTATTATGATTTTGCCTCTAAAGATCCATTCCATGAGGAAGATCTGGCCAAAATCACTGCCGAAATGAAAAAAATCGTCAAAGAAAAGCTGCCAGTGGAGCGCTTTGAAATGACACGCAATGAAGCGATTGATTTTTTTCTGAAGAAAGGTGAGAAGTACAAAGCCGAAATCATCAAAGACATCCCTGAAGATGAGGTCTTGTCACTATACCAACAAGGTGAGTTTGTAGACCTGTGTCGTGGCCCGCACGTGCCCAACACCGGTAAGATCAAGGTATTTAAGCTGATGAGCATCGCTGGTGCCTATTGGCGCGGTGACAGCAACAACGAAATGCTGCAACGGGTTTACGGCACGGCCTGGAACGACAAAAAGGACCTCAAAGAATACCTGCATTTATTGGAAGAAGCAGAGAAAAGGGATCACCGCAAATTGGGTAAAAAAATGGACTTGTTCCATTTTCAGGAAGAAGCACCGGGCATGGTATTCTGGCATGACCGCGGTTGGTCTATTTACCAATCAATTCAGCAGTACATGCGCAAAAAGCTGAATGCACGCGATTACAAGGAAATTAACACCCCTTCGGTGGTTGAATACACCTTGTGGGAAAAATCAGGTCATGCCGATAAATTTGGTGATGACATGTTCAGCGTGGAATCTGAAAACCGCCAATTTGCAGTGAAACCGATGAACTGCCCTTGCCACGTGCAGGTCTACAACCAAGGCTTGAAATCATACCGTGACTTACCGATTCGTCTGGCTGAATTTGGCTCCTGTCATCGCAATGAGCCTTCAGGTGCCTTGCATGGATTGATGCGGGTGCGGGGTTTTGTTCAAGACGATGCGCACATTTTTTGTCAAGAAGACCAAATTGGTGTTGAGGTTTCAGAATTCATAGACTTCCTGCATGAAGTTTATGCCGATTTTGGTTTTGATGAAATCATCTACCGCATTTCTACCCGTCCGGAAAAACGCGTGGGCAGTGATGAAGTTTGGGACAAATCTGAAAAAGCATTGGCTGACGCTTTGGATGCCAAAGGCATTGCTTGGGAAGAATTACCGGGTGAAGGGGCTTTTTATGGTCCCAAAATAGAATTTTCATTGAAAGATTGCTTGGGTCGGGTGTGGCAATGTGGCACCATCCAAGTTGATTTTTCCATGCCCAACCGTTTGGAAGCCACTTACATTGATGAGCAGGGTGATCGGGTGACACCGGTGATGTTACATCGTGCCATCCTGGGTTCGTTTGAACGTTTCATTGGAATTTTGTTGGAACATCATGCCGGAAACATGCCACTTTGGTTGGCGCCCACACAGGTCGCAGTTTTGAATATTACCGGCCAACAGTCCGAATATGCGCAAAAAGTAGGCCAAAGATTGAAAAATCAGGGCTTTAGAGCCATTTATGACTTGAGAAACGAAAAGATCGGCTATAAAATTCGCCAGCACACATTGAACAAGACCAACTACCTGGTTGTGATTGGCAACAACGAAATGGAAAACGACACCATTTCAGTTCGATCGCACGATGGCCAGGATTTGGGTACCATGACAGTTGATGAGTTGATTCAGCTGATGAACTTGCAAATCAATGAGAAAAAGTAACTAATTGGAGGATTGACTGATCGCTAGAAAAGACAGAGTACGCAGGAACAACCAAATCAGGGTTCCTGAAGTAAGGCTAATTGACCAACATGGAGAACAGGTTGGTATTGTAACAACGGCAGAAGCCCAAGATCGAGCCAGAGGTGCTGGATTGGATTTGGTGGAAATATCCCCCAAAGCTGAGCCGCCGGTTTGCAAAATCATGGATTACGGCAAGTTCAAGTTTGAACAAGCCAAGAAAAACCAGATAGCCAAGAAAAAACAAAAGAAAGTTCAGTTGAAAGAGGTCAAATTCAGACCCAATACTGAAGAAGCGGATTTTCAAGTCAAGCTCAGAAACTTAAGAAAATTCATCGGTCAGGGCAACAAGGTTAAAGTAACCATCATGTTTCGAGGCCGTGAATTGGCTCACCGGGACATTGGTTCAGACATGTTGGACCGGTTGGAAGAAGAATTACAGGATGAAGTGGTTGTTGAACAACGACCAGCGAAAATGGAAGGTCGATTCATGATCATGTTGTTGGCACCGAAGCCAGCAAAATAATCATGGCAGTAACGAAGTGTTAAAACTTCACCCCGCGCAAGCGTTGGTATTCGTTGGTGAATGAAAATGAACCAGTGTTTATCTGTTTGACGCAGTCGCCGAAGATGTCCGTTTTGTGCACCGCACAATCAAGCTTTTCGAAGACAACATAACTAGCTGACCAGCGAGTCAAGACAAAATGTCACCCATGTGGCTACTTGCTGGAGTATATAAATGAAATACAGGAGGGCATCATGCCTAAAATGAAAACCAAAAAAGGCGCTGCCAAGCGCTTTAAGAAAACGGCCAATGGCTTCAAAAGAAAGCAAGCTTTCAGAAGTCATATCTTGACCAAGATGAGCACCAAGCGCAAACGCAACCTGCGTGGCACCTGCATGGTGGATGAAGCTGATGAAGCTTCAATCAAACGTTTGTTACCTTACGCTTAATTAAAGGAGATACATCATGGCAAGAGTTAAACGAGGCGTCCAAGCACGCAAAAGACACAAAAAAGTACTGAAATTAGCCAAAGGTTATTACAACGCACGCCGTAAGATTTACCGCGTGGCTAAACAAGCGGTTATCAAAGCAGGCCAATATGCCTACCGTGACCGCAAAGCCAGAAAAAGAGCCTTTCGTGCTTTGTGGATTACCCGCATTAATGCCGGTGCCCGCAACAACGGTTTGAGCTATTCACGATTTATCAACGGCTTGAAAAAAGCTGATATCTCTTTAGATCGTAAAGTTCTGGCTGACATGGCTGTTCATGACAAAGCAGGATTCGCTGCTGTCGTAGAACAAGCCAAAGCAGCATTGTCATAAGCATTGGCAAACCCGTGAGGGTTTAACAGTACAACATGATACTTAAGAGGAATCAGCGGCGTCGCTGATTCCTTTTTTTTGGCCTTGATTTTTATTCCAAACAACAAAAAAACTGAGACAACAAAGTGAATGATTTGAAGCAATTACTGGCAGCTGGGCTGCAGGACATCGAAGCGGCACAAACCGTGCAATCGCTGGATGATGTGCGGGTTCAATACCTGGGACAGAAAGGCTCTGTCACCCTGCAACTGAAACAACTGGGACAACTGGAGCCGGCAGAACGCAAAACCGCAGGTGCCGCCATTAACCAAGTAAAACAACAGTTGTTTACGGCCTTACAGGCCCGCAAAACCGAATTGATGGCCGCAGAGTTGAATCAAAAGCTGATGGCAGAAGCGGTAGATGTGACCGCACCTGGTAGACAATCAGGCCCAGGTGGCGTGCATCCGGTGACCCGCACCATGCAGCGCATCATTGATTTGTTTTCTCAAGTCGGTTTCGACGTGGTTACTGGTCCTGAGATTGAAGATGACTTTCATAATTTCGAAGCCTTGAACTTTCCGGCACACCATCCAGCACGTGCCATGCATGACACCTTTTATTTTGCTGACGGTCATTTGTTGCGAACCCACACTTCACCGGTACAAATTCGGGCGATGAAAACCATGCAGCCGCCGATTAAAATCATTGCGCCTGGTAAGGTTTATCGCAGTGATTCGGACCAAACCCACACGCCCATGTTTCATCAGGTGGAAGGCCTGGTTATTGGTGAGAATGTGACATTCGCCTCATTAAAAGGCGTTTTAAATCAATTTGTTAATGCCTTTTTTGAAGATGATTTGCAAATTCGCTTGCGACCCTCTTACTTTCCCTTCACTGAACCCTCAGCTGAAGTCGATGTTGAGTGGAAGAAAGACGATGGCAGCATAGATTGGCTGGAAGTTTTGGGTTGTGGCATGGTTCACCCCAATGTGCTGCGTTCAGGCGGTATTGATCCAGAAAAATACACCGGCTTTGCCTTTGGTCTGGGCGTGGAGCGGTTTGCCATGTTGCGGTATGGCGTGCAGGACCTGAGAAACTTTTTTGAAAATGACATGGCATTCTTGCGTCAATTCCAGGAGCAAAACAATGAAGTTCAGTGAACAATGGTTGAAAGAATGGGTTGATTACAACCAGTCAACAGCAGACCTGATGGAACAACTGACCATGCTGGGTCTTGAAGTTGATGGGGTGGAAGCTGCTGCCGGAGATTTTACTGGCGTGGTGGTGGCTGAAATAGTGGCCTGTGAAAAACACCCAGATGCCGATAAACTGAAGGTGTGTGAAGTCAATGCCGGTGATGAAACCTTGCAAATCGTCTGCGGTGCGCCCAATGCCCGGGTTGGCTTGAAAACCGCTTTGTCCAAAATTGGTGCGGTGCTTCCGGGTAATTTCAAAATTAAAAAATCAAAATTACGCGGGGTGGAATCGCACGGCATGCTGTGTTCCGAAGTGGAATTGGGCATCAGTCAGGAATCTGATGGCATCATTGAATTTGAGTCCGACGCGCCTGTTGGTGAGGATGTGAGAACCTACCTCAACGCCGATGACCAAATCATCGACATCGACCTGACCCCCAACCGCGCTGATTGCTTTTGTCTGCGTGGCATTGCCAGGGAAGTGGCCACTTTGAATCAATTGTCAGTTCAAGAACCCGTTATAGAAGCCGTTACGGCCAGCCACGATGAAATCATGCCAGTAGAAATTCAGGCCGGTAAAGCCTGTCCAGTCTATGGCAGCCGCGTCATCAAAGGCATAGACAACAACCAATCGACACCACAATGGATGCAAGAAAAATTGCGCCGCAGCGGGATCCGCTCCATCCATCCGGTGGTTGATGTCACCAATTACGTGATGCTTGAACTGGGCCAACCCATGCATGCATTCGACCGTGATACCATAGATGAGAAAATTGTGGTGAGGATGGCCAATGACAATGAAGCCTTGCAGTTATTGGATGAGTCTGAAGCCAAACTGAACCCTGAATTTTTGGTGATTGCTGATCAATCCAAGGCACTGGCTGTGGCTGGTGTTATGGGCGGCCTAGACAGTGGCGTGACCAGCCAGACCAAAGACATTGTGCTGGAATCAGCCTTCTTTGATCCTGCCACCATCATGGGTAAATCAAGAAAGTTAGGCGTACACACCGAATCAGGATTGCGTTTTGAACGGGGCGTGGACTGGGATTTGCAAACCTTGGCATTGGAACGTGCCACAGCACTGATCACCGAAATTTGTGGTGGTGAAGTAGGGCCAGTGCACCTGACTCAGGAAACGGCGCAGCTGCCTGCAAGCCAAACCATTGACTTAAGCAGTGAACAATTGGCGAGGGTATTGGGCTTTAATGTGCCTGATGATCAGGTCACAACCATTTTTACCTCACTGGGACTGGAAACTTCGTTTGCAGACGGACAATGGCAAGTGAAAACGCCTTCATGGCGATTTGATTTGGCCATTTCTGAAGACCTGATTGAAGAAGTGGTGCGGGTGGTTGGTTATGACCAAATGCCATCTCATCGTTTGCATTCAACCGACGCCATTGGCATCATTCCTGAAAAATTGCGTTCCGTGCAGGATTTAAAACAACAACTCAGTGGCCTGGCTTATCAGGAGGTCATCAATTACTCGTTTGTGGGTGAGAAATCGTTGTCCGACATCAAACTGGACACCCATGCGTTCCCCTTAGCCAATCCTTTAAACAAAGAAATGGCGGTAATGCGCACCCACCTGTTACCCGGTGTACTGGCTAACATCAAAGCCAATCTGGCTCGCCAAGAACATTGCCTGGCATTGTTCGAATTGGGTAAAGTATTCAGTTGTGATGATGAAATTGTACAAACCGACATGTTGTTACTGGCCAAAACCGGTGACAGAAAACCGGAGCAGTGGGGTTACGCCGGTGAAAAAGTCGATTTTTACGACATCAAAGGGGATGTGGAACAGTTGCTCAGACAGGTGCCAGCAAAAGTCAGTTTTGAAGTTTCTGAGGTTGAACACTTGCACCCAGGCAGACAGGCCGCGATTTTATTGGATGGTCAATTGATTGGTCATGTGGGTCAGGTTCATCCCGGTGTGTGTCAACGCATGAAAATTAAACAGGATGTTTATGTGGCGTCATTGCAGGTAGAGCCCATACAGCAACGTCAGCTACCGGCCTGGGAAGCGGTATCAAAATACCCCCACATGCGCCGAGATTTGTCACTGGTGCTGCCAGATGCCATCACTTGGGCAGCGGTGGATTCTGCGGTCAGAGAAAGTTTGGGTGATGATGTTCAGCTGTTGGACCAATTGTGTTTGTTTGATGTCTATAAGGGTGAGAATATTGAAACTGGATACAAAAGTCTCGCCATGGCTATGATTTTTCAGGAAAAAAATCGAACTTTAGAAGATAAAGAAGTAGACAAACTGGTATCAAAAGCGGTATCCTTTTTAGCAGAACAACTTAAAGCAGATATCAGATCATGACACAAACAGTCACCAAAACTGACCTGGCGGAAATTTTATACATGGAAGTGGGTCTCAATAAACGTGAGGCCAGTGAGTTTGTCAGTGTGTTTTTTGAAACCATCAAAGCCCAATTGCTGGATGGTCATGGTGTTAAGTTGTCCGGATTTGGAAATTTTGAGTTGCGAGACAAGAAATCGAGACCTGGAAGGAACCCAAAGACACTGGAAGAAATACCCATTTCAGCCCGGCGTGTGGTGGCATTTAAACCCGGTCAAAAATTGAGGAATACAATAGAAACATATGCTGGATCAAGGCCACAATAAGTCCCTGCCTCCCATTCCTGCAAAGCGATATTTCACCATTGGTGAAGTATCTACTTTGTGCGATGTGAAGCAACATGTGCTGCGGTATTGGGAAAATGAATTTGACAACCTGAATCCTGTCAAGCGTCGGGGTAATCGCCGTTATTACCAGCGCAATGATGTGATGATGATCAGACAAATTCGCAGCCTCTTGTACGATCACGGCTACACCATCTCTGGTGCCAGACAAAAATTAAATGGCAAAGTCTCTGAAAAGGAAGCCAGTAAATCTTATCAGGTGATTCAACAAACCCGAGTAGAGCTGGAAGAAATCCTGGATTTGCTCAAGTAAACTCAACTGAATAAAACTGTCTGAATTTTCACCTTATCTTTGCCATTCTTTGTGATAGAATACCGCGGGTTATTTCGGAGCGTAGCGCAGCTTGGTAGCGCACCACAATGGGGTTGTGGGGGTCGGAGGTTCAAATCCTCTCGCTCCGACCAATAACTTTCGCATCAAAGATGATCGCCGCAGGAATGTTCCTTGCTGACACCCCACGTCATCTTCATCTGTCAGAAATAATCCTTACCGTCTTTGCCTTTGGTTGCATCATCTGGTTTGCAACAGGGGGTGACGTGAACCACCTGACTGCCCGGTTGGTGACACTCGCATTTACAATCACTGCGCTTGGGTAAATTCATTGAGTTGCTGGCTTTATCTGCAGTTTTGTATCCTGTCATTGTTAAACTCCTTTCTAGTTAACGTGCAATCAGTTTAGCAATAATTGAAGCCCCAGAACAGCAAGACCATAAAAATGAGCTGTGCGCAAGAATGGTAAGGCTGCATTGAACATGTTTTGACCAGGTGGTTTTGTGTCCTATCTGGATCAGGATACCGCAGAGTGACCTATATTGGCTTATTATCATTTAAATCTGATGGCATGGTTGTTATAATCGCGCCAGCTAAACATCCCTGAAAGACAGTCATTACTTCGGTCTGTTGCTGGGATATAACATCAAAATATTGGAGACATCAATGAAATCACCCGTTCGAGTTGTGGTGACTGGCGCTGCCGGTCAAATTGGCTATCAACTGCTGTTCAGAATTGCCGCTGGTAACATGTTGGGCCCTGACCAACCAGTTATCTTGCATTTACTGGAAATCCCACCAGCCATGGATGCTGTTCAAGGCGTGGTGATGGAACTAGAAGATTGCGCCTTCCCCTTGTTGCATGGTGTGGTGGCTACAGATGATGCCAATGTGGCTTTCAAAGATGCCAATTACGCTTTGTTGGTTGGTGCCATGCCACGTGGACCAGGCATGGAGCGCAGCGACTTGTTACAAGCCAACGCCAAAATCTTCTCAGTCCAGGGCAAAGCCATGAATGACCATGCTGCCAAAGACATTAAAGTACTGGTGGTGGGTAACCCGGCTAATACCAATGCCCTGATTGCGCAACAAAACGCTCCGGACATTGATCCAGCACAGTTCACTGCCATGACGCGATTGGATCACAACCGGGCTTTGGCACAATTGGCTGGTAAATTCGATGCCCAAACCAGTGACATTGAGCGCATGACCATTTGGGGTAACCATTCATCCACCCAATACCCAGACGTATCACAAGTCAAAATCAATGGCAAAGCACTGTCTGATGTCGATCAAGACTGGTACGTCAATGACTTCATTCCAACCGTACAACAACGTGGTGCCGCCATCATCAAAGCACGTGGCGCCTCCAGTGCCGCCTCTGCGGCTTCATCGGCCATTGATCACATGCGCAATTGGGCGCTGGGAACCGAGGACGGTGACTGGGTTTCGATGGCCATTCCATCAGACGGCAGCTATGGTGTAGCACCTGGGGTGATTTTTTCTTACCCAGTAACCTGTGCCAATGGTGAATACAGCATTGTTCAAGATTTGCCGATCAGTGAGTTTTCTCAATCTCGCATCGATGCCACAGAAGCCGAGCTGCGTGAAGAGCGAGCTGCGGTTGAACATTTGTTCTGATACTGTTTAAATCCAAATCGTTGTTGCCCCGATTTCTCCGAAATCTCGCAATGACCGAAAGCCGCGCCATTTGGTTGCGGCTTTTTTGTGTCCAAAACTAGTGTTGACTGTTGGTGCATTGGTCCAGTTGAATCGGTATAATTCTGTTTTTTTTCGAGGATTGACCCATGATCAGTGCCAACATTCCACAAACCCCTGAAGTCACCAACGAACCCATCAGAGCCTACAAACCCGGCAGTGATGAGACCGAGGCTTTACAACAGGTTATGGATCACATGTCAGGTGAACAAGCCGACATTCCTTGTTATATCGGTGGCGATGAGGTGCGTACTGGTAACACCGAAGCCGTAGTGATGCCTCACGACCATCAACACATTTTGGGCCAGGCCCACAGCGGCGGTGAAAAAGAATTAAATGCCGCTGCCGATGCAGCGATTGCAGCACAACATGATTGGGCTAGCCTGCCATGGCAATCCCGAGCGGCAGTATTCTTGAAAGCAGCTGACTTATTGGCCGGCCCATACCGCAACATCATCAATGCCGCGACCATGCATGGCCAATCCAAGAATTGTTTTCAAGCCGAAATCGATTCCGCTTGTGAACTGATTGATTTCCTGCGCTTCAATGCCTATTTTTACGAACAAATCATGGCACAACAGCCGGTTTCTTCCCCAGGTGTCTGGAACCAATTGGATTGGCGCCCATTGGAAGGCTTCGTGTTGGCCATCACGCCATTTAACTTCACTGCCATAGCTGGTAACTTACCCGCCACACCAGCGATGTTGGGTAACACCGTGGTATGGAAACCTTCGGGTACGCAGATGCTGTCGGCTTCCGTGATTATGGAAGTCTTCAAAGCAGCGGGTTTACCTGATGGGGTGATTAACATGGTAGCCGCCGATGGGCCTGTGGCCGGCGCTGCCTTGTTACCACGACCGGAACTGGCTGGTGTCCATTTCACTGGTTCAACCCCAACTTTTCAACACATCTTTGCTGAAGTGGGTGGCAACATTGGTCGCTACCGTTCTTACCCCAGACTGGTCGGCGAAACCGGTGGTAAAGATTTTGTTTTTGCTCATGAGTCGGCTGACCCCATTGCTGTGGCCACTGCACTTGCTCGCGGTGCTTTTGAATACCAAGGTCAAAAATGTTCAGCAGCTTCTCGGGCTTATATTCCAGCATCACTGTGGGATGAAGTCAAAGAACAGCTGGTGGCTGATGTGGAATCCTTCAAGATGGGCAGCACCCGAGATTTCAGCAACTTCATCAATGCCGTGATTGATGAGCGTTCCTTCGACAAGATCAAATCGTATGTTGATCATGCCGCTCAGGCCAGTGATGCTGAAATCATTGTCGGTGGTGGATGCGACAAGTCTGAAGGTTATTTCATTGAACCTACGGTAATTGTTACCAGCAACCCAAAATTCAAAACCATGCAGGAAGAAATTTTCGGACCGGTGCTGACCGTTTATGTCTATGACGAAGCAGATTTTGAAGATACCTTGGACTTGTGTGATCAGGGTTCTATTTATGCTTTGACGGGTGCCATTTTTGCGCAAGACCGTTTTATGATTGGTCACATGTCGGATCGCCTGCGAAATGCCGCTGGTAACTTTTATATCAATGACAAACCAACCGGTGCCGTGGTAGGCCAACAACCGTTCGGGGGCGGGCGTGCATCTGGTACCAATGACAAAGCCGGCAGTGCCTTGAACCTTTACCGTTGGTTGTCACCGCGAACCATCAAAGAGACTTTTGTCCCACCCACTGATTATCGATACCCGTTTTTGGGTTGAGATTTCAGCTCATAGGGTTAAGGACTATCCTACCGTCATCCTCGGCCTCGCTTAAGTTGGCATACTTTGGGCGAGTCCGTGGCTGACCAATCGAACATAGTCTAAAACAATGGATCCCCGGGTCAAGCCCGAGGATGACAGAATTAAGTATTAATCAAGATTCAGGCAGTACCCAATCGGGTCGGGCAAAATGGCAGGTGTAGCCGTTGGGGATGCGTTCCAGGTAATCCTGGTGCTCTGGTTCGGCTTCCCAAAAGTCGCCGGCTGGAGAAACTCGAGTGACCACCTTGCCTGGCCACAGGCCGGAAGCGTCGACGTCCTTGATGGTTTTCAGGGCCATTTCCTTTTGTGCTTCGGTGGTATAAAAAATTTCTGAGCGATAAGAGCTGCCCACATCATTGCCTTGACGGTCGACGGTGGTCGGGTCATGGATTTGAAAAAAGAATGCCAGGATGTCTCGGTAACTGATGACCTCAGGGTCGAAGTTGATTTCAATCGCTTCAGCATGGCCTTCGTGGTTGCGGTAGGTGGCGTTGGGTACTTCGCCGCCGGTGTAACCCACACGGGTTGATTTCACGCCTGCTTTTTTTCTGATCAGGTCTTGCATGCCCCAAAAGCACCCGCCTGCCAATACCGCTCGTTCAATGGTCATAGGTTTACTCATCAATGGTTATTATTCCAGCATTATATGTCTGACTCAGTGGTTTTAAAGTGATTAAATGAACTGACCTTATGCTTTTTGATATTGAGCACAGCAGTGGTTACTGGCTATAAACGATGAGGTCATTGGATTTGACCCATGGCGATAAACCGTTAAAATAAATGAACTACATGCATTTTGTTCCACCAAAAAACCGGAGTACATTGATGTCAAAGTACAGATTCATTGTGTTGCTTATCGTTGGTTTGCTTTCAGGTCCTGTACTGGCCAAAGATGCAGTGGCATTAAAACCCGTTAAGCTCAATGACTTTATGGTGGGTGACTTGGTCAAGGTTTTCCCAATCAGTCTGCTGGTGCCCGAAAGCTATGAGCCGTTTGAATTTGATGAAGATCCAGGCAAGTATTATTGGATGCGGCCCAAAGACGTGAAAAAATCCATCAAATCACAAAAGCTACCCACCAGAAAAGGTTACATGTATGGCACCATCTCTTTGAATGTGGGTTATGACATGAATGAAGATATATTTATCGGGCTGGAAGAACCCGAAGTGCAATACCAATACCGCAACCATTTTGAGAAATACACTTTGGAGCGCACCGCCATCAATGGTTATCCGGTGGCGCTGATGAGCCTGCGAGAGAAGGGCAGCGACCACAACACTTACCTGATGTACATTGGCCTCAAGATTGAGACCAATGCCGTATTAATCGCTTACGTGCCACCCAAATACAGTGGCGAGAAAGGTGATTTTGTTTGGGCTGCGCAAAAAGCCCATTTTTCCGGTATAGACCCCAAAGCGGACAGCCAGTGAAGCCAATCATTCGCGGCTACCAGCGGCGAGATCAGTCAGCTGTAATTGAATTGATCTTAGCCATCCAACATCAAGAGTTTGGGGTGCAGATCACTGCTGAAGACCAGCCTGATTTAATGCAAATCCCTGACTTTTACCAACAAGGCAATGGTCAGTTTTGGGTGGCTGCGGTGGCCGATAAGCTGGTAGGTACTTTGGCACTGGTGGACATCGGAGATCAACAAGTGGCCTTACGCAAAATGTTTGTTGATGCGGCTTTTCGAGGCCGCTCACATGGGGTGGCTGAACAGTTATTGCAAACGGCTGTGCAGTGGTGTGTCAACAGACAGCTAACAGGTATATATTTGGGGACCATCAGTGTTTATCAGGCAGCCATGCGGTTTTATGCGAAACATGGCTTTGAGCGCATAGATAAACAACAGCTGCCAGAGGGTTTCCCAGTGATTGCCGTTGATAACGTGTTTTTCCACAAACCATTGGGTAGGGACTGAGCTCAGATAAAGTTGCGGTTTAAAGCAGGTGTTTAGCGTGGTACTGGATGTGATCACCGATGAAACTGCTGATGAAATAATAGCTGTGGTCATATCCGGGCTGCATCCGCAATTCCAGTGGGTGGTTGTGTTCAGCACAGGCTTGTTGCAGTAACTCGGGTTGCAGGTATTTTTCCAGGAACTCATCGGCCTCGCCCTGATCGATGAATAACGGCATTTTAGACAGGTTTTGTTTAACCAGTTCTGTGGTGTCATATTGTGCCCATTGGCTGCGATCATCACCTAAATAGCCGCTAAATGCCTTGATTCCCCATTCATTCTGCATGGGTGCCACAATCGGTGAAAACGCACTGACTGAACGGTAACGTGTCGCATTTTTTAGGGCAATGGTCAAAGCACCATGACCGCCCATGGAATGCCCAAATATAGATCGGTTGTCTGTTTGTACTGGAAAATTGCTTTCTATCAATGCTGGTAATTCATTCAATACATAGTCATACATTAGGTAGTGTTTTGACCAAGGTTCTCTGGTGGCATTCAGATAAAAGCCCGCACCAGCACCAAAATCATAACTGTCGTCTTCACCGTCGAAGCCCAGGTTGCGGGGGCTGGTGTCCATGGTCACCAATGCCAGGCCATGCTCGGCGGCATGCTGTTGGGCGCCGGCTTTGATCATGAAATTTTCTTCGGTACAGGTCAGACCTGATAAAAAATACAGCACCGGCACCGATTGGGATTGCGCCTGAGGTGGCAGGTAAACTGCGAAGCTCATTTCAGTTTGGTTGGTGGCCGAAAAATATTGATAAAAACTCAGTTCACCACCGAATTGTTTGTGTTTACTTTTTAATTCCATCATGGGTTCCTGGCTCATGCGATGCTCCTGTCAGTCAAATGTGATAACACTGCGAATTCCGTCACCTGCATGCATCAAATCAAAAGCCCGGTTGATGTCATCCAAGGGCATGGTGTGTGAAACAAATTCGTCCACCTTGAGTTCACCATCCAAGTATTGATTGACCATTCCCGGAAGTTGGCTGCGGCCTTTAACCCCACCAAAAGCAGTGCCGCGCCACACCCGGCCAGTGACCAGTTGAAAAGGACGGGTAGCGATTTCCTGGCCGGCTCCCGCAACACCAATGATGATGGATTCACCCCAACCCTTGTGGCAGCATTCCAGCGCCGATCGCATCAGCTCGACGTTGCCCACACATTCAAACGAATAATCAACACCCCCATCGGTCAACTCCACTAATACATCTTGAATCGGTTGGTTGTGGTCTTTGGGGTTAACAAATTCCGTGGCACCCATTTTGAGGGCAAAATCAAATTTATCCGGATTGATGTCCACCCCTATGATGCGGCTGGCACCTGCCATAACGGCACCTTGGATCACCCCGCAGCCAATGCCACCCAGGCCAAAGACGGCCACAGTGGCACCAGGTTCGACTTTTGCTGTATTTAGCACCGCACCGACACCTGTGGTGATGCCACAGCCGAGCAAACACACCTTATCCAAAGGCGCTTGTGGGTTGATTTTGGCCAATGCAATCTCAGGAACCACCGCATATTCAGCAAAGGTAGACGTGCCCATGTAATGGTAGATGGGTTTGCCCTTGTGTGACAGTCGGGTGGTACCATCGGGCATCAAACCCTGTCCTTGGGTGGCGCGAATGGCCTGACACAGGTTGGTTTTTCCTGAGGTACAAAAATTACACTCGCCACACTCTGGTGTATACAGCGGGATTACATGGTCATCGATGGCAAGTGTTTTGACCCCATCGCCCAACTCCACCACAATGGCACCCCCTTCATGTCCCAGTACTGAGGGAAACAAACCTTCAGGGTCGGCTCCAGACAAGGTGTAGGCATCGGTATGGCAAACCCCGGTGGCCACCATTTTAATCAACACCTCTCCAGCCTTTGGGCCATCGATGTCGATGGTCTCAATAGACAATGGTTGGCCTGCTTCCCAGGCCACAGCAGCTCGCATTTTCATGGTCTTTCGTGGTGAGTTTGAAAGCAATTATGATAACACATTGAAAGGTGAGAGGGCTTTCCCAGATTAGCCGTTATGGTGATAATTCCAGTAACACAATGTGCCACACCGTGCCCTCACTGGTGTAAGTTTCAATGGTGGTGAAGCCTACTTTTTCATGGGCCCTGATTGAGCGGGCGTTGGTGTCGGCTATTTCGGTGATGATGTAGTTAAAATGCGGGTGCATTTGTTGTTGCATTTTTTCATACAAGGCAGCAAACACACCTTGAGATCGAAAGGGTTTAGCAACGCACACTTGGCCCATGATGAAGTACTGCTCAGCGGTGATGTATTGGCCATTGAATTGAATGTTTTCAATCCGTTTAAACATGGGTGTTAAAACAGGTATTTGAGCTGAAAACTTGCGTAACATAACCAAAGCATAGGCCACCACTTCTTCACCAGCTTTGGCAATGATGTGTGGGTGTGGTTTGTTCATGGCATCCAGTAAATTAAAATCATGGTTTACCGTCACAAACCCTTGGGTGGCGGCTTCATTGGCACTGATGTTTTTCGGCAGATTCCGTCTTTGCAATTCCAGAATACCATGGATGTCTTGATCTGATGCTGCTGTGGTAACCTGGAATGTTTTCATGCTGATGTTGACACTGGCTGATATCCAACAAAATTCTATCACATGATAAACCAAGTAGATGCCATGACTTATCATTATGTTTTTGGCTTGTTGGGACAGCTAAACTTTAGCCAAGCTGTAGATCAATTTGGCTGAAACATGAACGCTAACTACAAGCCAAGCAAGTCGTGGTATATTATTCGCTAAAAAATACTAAGCGGGAGGAATTTAAATGTTCAGACAAGTAAAAATTGCACTGGTGTTCAGTGTCGCTTTATGGGGTTTGGTTGGTGCACTACATAACGTCTATGATTGGGATGGCACCTTGGGGGCAGTCACAGCTGCCACCTCCATGTCTACCTTTGAAGGTGGAGCCGAGAAGTGGCAAGCCACATCCAATACCGTGGTGGTTTGGGCAGGGGCATTGTTTATATTCTCTGCCAAATTGATTTCCTGTTTGTTTTGTGCCTGGGGAGGCAGCAAAATGTGGCAGAACAGGTCTGATGGTGCTGCTTTCAAACAAGCCAAACAACTGGCGCTGTCAGGTTGCGGAATTGCCATCATGATGCTGTTCCTGGGGTTTGTGGTGGTGGCTGAAAGTTGGTTTGAATTGTGGCGCAGTGAAGTGATGCGCGGACCGGTGTTAGATTCGGCGTTCAGATATGCCGGTATGATTGGTCTGGTGGCTTTGTTGGTCGCTACTGAGGACTAAACATTTCATGACATCTGACAGTCGTCATCTGGACAGGGCAGGTGTTCGACCTGAATGGTGGTGTGGTGAATGTCGAATTCTTTGGCCAAGATGGCTTTGATGGATTTCAAAACATCGGTTTCGTGTAACACTTCATCGATTTGTACATGTAGGGTCATCAAAGGGATGTCGTTGGTCAGTGACCAAACATGGATGTGGTGGACATCGTTGACCGTGGGGATGGCAGACATCAGGGCTTCCTTGACGCGCTGATAATTGATGTGCGGGGGCGTGCCCTCGACCAAAATGTGGGCTGACTTTTTCACCACCAACCAGCCTGACTTCATGATCAGCAGAGCCACCAAAATCGAAAGGATGGGGTCAGCCAAGTACCAACCAAAAAATTTGATTAACAAGGCTGCCAATATCGCTGCCACAGAGCCCAATAAATCACCCAACACGTGAATCATCGCTGACTTGAGGTTCAGGTTTTCTTGATCACCACCGCTGAGGATTTTGAACACCACCAGATTCACCACCAGTCCCAAAACAGCAATCACCAGCATGGGCGTGGCCATCACCGCCACTGGTTCTATGAACCGTTGGATGGCTTCGACCACAATCCAGAGTGCAATCAACAACAGACTCAGACCATTAACAAAGGCTGCCAAAATTTGAAAACGGTGCCAACCAAAACTGCGTTCAGCATCAGCGGCTTTGTCGCTGTACTTGAATGCCAGCCACGATAATAACAAGGCCAAGCCATCACTGAACATGTGGCCGGCATCGGCCAACAACGCCAAGGAACCTGAAATCAGACCACCAACAACCTCTGCAAACATAAAACCGAAGGTCAGTACCATGGCCCACAGCACCCGGGCTTTGTTGTCTTGGTTTACATCGACACTGTGGTCATGGTGCCCATGTGTATGGTCATGTCCATGATTATGGTCGTGGTCGTGGTGATGATGAGAATGAGGTTGGTTCATAAGTAATGAGTTATTGGTGTTTGCCTTTGTCCCAACCGGCGGCGCCGAAATATTTCATACCGGCGGCTTCGGCACCTGATTCCAGTGACGTGCCCATCGAGTCATTCCAGCGATTCAAATACCCAAACAGAGCTATCACGCCCAAGATTTCCACGATTTCGCCATCATCCCAGTGTTTTTTTAGTTCGGTTTCAATGGCTTCATCAACGGCATTGGGCACACTGGAGGCGGCCAGGGCAAATTCAAACATGGCTTTTTCTGCTGCGGTAAATAAATCACTGTTGCGAAACTCCCAGATGTTGTCCAGTCGTTCCTGTGAACCCCCATAGCGCTCGGCGGCCAAGATGGTATGGGCTTGGCAATAACGACAGCCGGTTTGAGCACTGGTCAAGTAACCCACCAAGCGTTTTTGTTCGGCTGTGACCCGGCCTTCGTTGGCCATCACGGCCATGTTGAGGTTAACGAAAGCTTCGGCAATGGCAGGCCGCCGTTGCATGGTTAAGACGCTGTTTGGACAAAAGCCCAAGGTTTCATTGAAAAACTTCACCAAACGTTCCACTTCGGGGTTGGCAAACTGATCAAGGGGTTGGATCAAAGGCATGGATGAAGGAATGATTTGAAAGCCACAAGGCTAATGCCCTGTGGCATAAAATTCAAGTATTTAATGATTCGCCTTGCTTTAAATTTCACAGGCTAACCACCATAATAGACTCAATCTTAATTGACGTGAAAACCATGACAACATTTTATGACTTCAAAGCCACCACATTAACCGGCCAGGAGCAGGCCATGGATGCCTACAAAGGTCAGGTAGTATTGGTGGTGAACACCGCCAGCAAATGTGGTCTGACGCCACAATATGAAGGCTTACAAGCACTTTACGACGAATATCACGACCAGGGGTTGGTGATTTTGGGCTTTCCATGTAATCAATTTGGTAAGCAAGAGCCCGGTGATGAAACCCAAATCAGTGAATTTTGTGAACTGAATTATGGTGTGAGTTTTCCCATGTTTGGCAAAATTGATGTCAACGGCGATGACGCCCATCCAGTCTACAAATACCTCAAAGATGAATTGCCCGGCATGTTAGGTAAAAACATCAAATGGAATTTCACCAAGTTCCTGATTGGTAAAGACGGTCAACCGCTTAAACGCTTTTCACCGACCACCAAACCAGCGGATTTGAAGACACACATCGAAAAAGCGCTGGCTGCCTGAAAACCTTTTGGCTTTGTCATTCTGAGCGAGCATTTGCGAGTCGAAGAACCTCGATCAGTGAACTACACCCGCAATCAGTTATTCCGTATTGATTGACCTTTCTGTGATGTGACTGTGGGACGTGGCATAGGAGGCCAACAAACCTGGTTGGGCGTTGGCATTGCGAAACATCTGCACCGCAAAGCCCATGACCGGTAGTCCTGCAAAGGATTGAGCGCTGCCATCACTGCTGGACATACCGCGGTCGTTACCACGGGAATACAAATCTTGGTTGAAGTGCAGTTTCAAGGTGCCTTGTTCTACCCATGGGATAAAGCGGTCCAGATTGAAGGCGTACACATTGTCACCCAAAGATCCCCCCAGTAAACTGTCACGTTCTTGTTGGATACTGCCCAGGCTGTAGGTCAGCACCGAATGTTGGATGTAGTTGGGTTGTTGAGGCACACAGATTCCTGTGCAAACAGTATCATAAGCCTTGCCACTTAAATCGAACACGGTGTAGCTGCCTCTGGCATCATGGCCAGGAAACAACACCCCTGTTGAATCCACATTGAAAGGAGCGCTTGGCTCGTTGAGTGTGTGGTGGTGCAGGGTGGGTATGCTGATGACCCATTCACTGTTAGCACCAAAGTTGGCATCCAAGTCATAGGTGTTTGCTGCGCTGGTGGTCATCAACAGTGCACTGACAGCTTCGTATGCGGTGGGCCACGTGGTGGTGATGGCTTGTCCGTCATGATTGATCAGGCTTTGGTTGGTGCCACTGTCCAAATCAGGCAGCCAAACAAAGGGGTTTTCATGGTCGATGGTATCGGCCGGATAAAAACCCTCCATCATCAAGGTGGGAATTTCAAAAGCAAAACCCTTGGTGACATCAATAACAGAACCGGTCACCGACAATCCGCCTTTGACAGGGCCCATGTGTGTGTTTGGGTCGGTCACCCAAAAACCATTGGCTGACCAGGCTTCCGTGATTTCACTGCATTGGCTGCTCAATGGCTCACCGGCAAACACCGATCCCGGTTCAGTTACATCAATGCTGCCCATTTCAATGACTTGAATGGTGCCAGTTTCCCATTGCCAGTAATCCAACGGTGGTTCTGGCGCGGGTTCCCCGTTTTCATTGATCGGAAAAGACACGGCACAACTGTCATCGTTGGAAATGAGACTCAAGTCATCATCACCTTTCAGTAAAGCCACAGACCACTGATCGTGCGCATCTAAATAAACATTGATAGAGCGAACCGCTTCTGTCAGTCTGGATTCTCTGATGGTGACTTTGATTGCTTTTCCTATATCATCGTTGTTTCGGACTGAAACCAAGGTGTTCAAATCATTGTGAACGGTGTAATAGGAAATAACAGCGGCCTGACCAGTACCTGTTTCACTGATGTGAACGGCGGCCCAGCCGCAGGTATTGATCAGTAGCAAAAAACACCCTGTTACCCAATTCATTGGATTCAGACTTTGTTTGTGAGATGACTTCATTTATCTACTCCTCTTGTTATTATCAATCTAATATCAACCTCTTTTCAATGAAAAATTCAGATCAACCGCTGAGATTGAATCTCAGTTTCACTCCATACCAATCGGCGATCCTGGTGGCATGGGTTGTGAACTGGCTTTGATGCCTTTTTCGGGGTCTTTGAGGAACCGGGAAATGGCTCTGGCTGCATGGCGGCTCAAGTCTCTGTTGTGTCTGGAGCGACTCAATCGTTTTTGTTGATCAGTCAGGAAAGCCATGACCACGCTTTGGCTTTGTGGTGATGCTTTGGGGTTGGCTGCCAATGCCATGAGCTGCTCCAAGGTGGCCCAATTAATGCTTTGTTGAACGGCCTGCAAGTAATCGTTGTGATGAGATTGCTCCCAGGTATGTTCCCACAAAGTCTCTAATACCTGTTCAAAGCTCATTTGCGCATTGTCCCGCGCGTGATGCTCTATCAAGCGGTTGGCCCTGGCTGGATTTAACAGTAATTTCAAAGTGTATTGAGCCGCTGTTTCAGCCACGCCCAGCGCATCAAAATTGGGCCCAGTGCGGTGTTTGAAATGTTCACGACCGCGGGCGCTGCCTTCTACTGGGGGCAGCAAATATGGCAACAAGTTTTCGGGCACGGCCAGAACCTCGGTTGACAAAGTCTTCAGCAACGCCTCCAGGGCTTGCTTTTGGGTGGCTGAGTCCACCACCGTGGCTTGGACGTCGGCTTCACCTTTGATGGCATAGCGGTAATTAACCCCTGCAATCAACTTCACTGCGGCTTCGGTTTGGTAGCGATGAAACAAGTACAGCGGTACCAGCAAAGGCTCTAAATCGGCCACCGGCTGGCCATTTTTAATGGTACCGAGGCCAAAGTTCTGCAGCGCAACTTTTCTGATTTTCAGCACTTCATTGAGGCCTTGGGTGGCATCGGCGCCATTGTCCCACAGGTGCGCATACGGTTGGCTGCCACCTGGTGTTCGGGCATCACGATCAGCAATAAAGACATGGCCAGCGGTTCTGGCCTGATCTAACAAGGCATTCAATGCCTGGGTTTCGTTCTGTTCTGGAAAGACTTGATACAAATAATTCAGTGACACCTGGTCCCAGTCGCCGATGCCAACGCCATAAGCGTCTGACAAATCCAATTGACCATTTTCTGTGATTTGAATCAAAGGATGCGGGTAATCCATCACCGACGAGCGGTTGTTGCTGCTGGCATAAAAGTTATGGATTAAGCCCAGGGTGTGACCCACTTCGTGAGCAGATAATTGACGCAAGCGCGCCAAAGCCATGTTTTGGATGTCTTGCTCCAAAGCAGTACTGTCTTGCTGGCCATCATAGGGTGACAACAGGCTCTGGGCCAGCAGCATGTCTTGTCGAACCCGCAAAGAGCCCAGGGTGACATGACCCTTGAGAATTTCGCCACTGCGTGGATCCACGATGCTGGCCCCATATGACCAACCACGGGTTGAACGGTGAACCCATTGGATGGTGTTGTAGCGAATGTCTAAGGGGTCGGCATCTGCAGGTAGCAACTCAACCCTGAAGGCATTTTTGAAACCAGCTTTTTCAAATGCTGCTGCCCACCAACGGGCGCCGTCCAATAATGCCGAACGCACCGGTTCAGGCGTACCTGGATCCAAGTAATAAACAATCGGTTCAACCACTTCACTGAGCGCGGCAGTGGGTTCGGTCTTTTCCAGTCGGTGTCTGATAACCCACTGTTTTTGCATGGATTCACCCAGCGGCGCAGCATAGTCTTTGAAACTGACGGGAATGCCTCCTGAGCGTGGATCAAAAGCCCTGGGTTGATAAGGAACTTCAGGCAATTGAATCAATGAATGGTGGGTTCTGACGCTGATGATGTCATTGGCCGGTGCCACTGAGCTGATGTGTGGTCCAGGTTTTTGGCCCTGCAATGTGATTAAAGCTTCAAATTCAGTGTTCTCTGGAAAGTTTTTGCTGTTGGCCATGTAAATGGCTGAGCGGTTTTTATCCACGCTGAATTGGCCTTCTTTCATTTGCTCCAACCGGGTGGCAATGCCTTGTGAGTCACGCAACAGAAAATCAGTCCAATCAACCAGCACCTGGTCTGCGGATGTCGCCACCAGCTCGCCACCCCAGAGCACCGATTGAGCAAAACCATCGGCCACAGCTTGACGTTCGGCTGGATTGTCAGAGTAAGCACGGTAAGTCTGGTTGGGCTCAACCAGCAACACTTTGTTGCCAAGACGCTGGAATTGCACCAGCGCAAAACCACCAATCTGTCCGCGGTCTAAACCTATGTTGTTCGAACCTACCCCAGATTGCAGGTAATGAGCGTACAGCAAGTCTTGGTCAAATTGATCAATGGCCAAATAAATTTTGCCCTGTTCATTATCCCAGTAAAAATCCACATATCCAGGGTGGTGTTCCATATTGGCGGTGAAATCTGTGATGGATTTGATTTCTGCTGTGTTGCCAACAGCAGCAAACACCATCAACACAGCCAGTAATTTAAGCTTGAACATGACAATCCTCTTTTGGGGTGGGTTAAAAGCACATTATTGTGCCAAGCATTGGCGCTGTTGTCACCTGCTAATCCTCACTGGAAAAGAGATGTCCATGGTTTGGTAATCATTTACAATACCGCCATGAACATCGAAACCGTATTGCAAACCCGATCTAACATCGCCTGTGAATTGTGTCAAAGCACCGACCAACTTGAAGTTTATGTGGTTGAACCTGTGGCACAGCGTGATGTTGAAAACTGTGCCTACCTGTGTGCAAACTGCCGCCAACAAATCGACGACAAATCACTGACTGAACCCAATCACTGGCGGTGTTTGAATGACAGCATGTGGAGTGAAGTGCCCGCCGTGAAAGTGCTGGCCTGGCGAATGTTAACCCGCTTGTCCGCGGAAGGCTGGCCCAGAGATTTGTTAGACATGATGTACTTGGAAGATGATGTGTTAACTTGGGGCAAAGCCACTGGTGAAGGAGAGGCTGAAGTTCAACACAGCGACTGCCATGGGGCACCCTTGGCTGCCGGTGACACGGTCACTTTGATCAAAGATTTGAAGGTCAAAGGAGCGGGATTCACGGCCAAACAAGGCACAGCGGTAAGAAACATTGGGCTGGTTTCAGACAACCCCGATCAGATTGAAGGAAAGGTAGAAGGACAACGCATCGTGATTTTGACCGAATATGTGAAAAAATCTTAATCAGCCTTTGAGCACTTTATTCGTCATCTTCGTCATCAAAATAACCGACCACACTCTGCGCTGAACGCGGGGTTTCTTTTTTGCCAGCAATCACGCCACGACAATTTTTGCTGCCACAATTACAGTTAAACTGGCGAAACAAGTAATCTTCAGTGGCCGAGTAATCGATGGTGATGAAGTCGCCAGGGTTGATGTTTTTGATGGCTGTGGCAATCAGCTTTTGGGTGTTGATTTCGGTATTCGGGTCACAGGAGTGCAAAAAGTAACCGATAAAATATTCATCATCCAGGTGTTTGTTGCTGTTAATCTGGAATGAATGTTCACGCATGGCACCGACAATTTCACCAGCCAGTTTGGCCAGGGTCTCACCTTTTTTATAAGCTTTCAGGCACTTGATGCCTTTGCCAGCCACGTGGTTCTTTAACTCAACCACAAAATCCTCTGCTTTGGGAAACAAAGGGTCATCACCATATTCTGCTGGATACATAAACCTTTTCCATGCTTAATGTTCAGTTGACCATGTCAGGATCAAACAAAATCCTGACGCTTCAATCCGCTTTATACTACAAAATGTCCACCAATTAAAAACTTTTTATTGAGCCAAGGCACAATTTTTCGACTGCATCAAACCAGCACCTGTTTCGCATTGAAATCTGTACTGGTTTTGATAAGATGGCTCTTTGGTGTACTGTTTACCGGAGGGTCTGATGATGCATTTACACCTATACATTGGCAACAAGCGGTATTCTTCCTGGTCCATGCGACCCTGGTTGTTGTTGAAAGTTAAAGACATTCCCTTTGTCGAACACCTCTCGCCCTTTGATCATACCACCAATCACCAACATTTTTGGCAGTTCTCGCCGACCAAAAAAGTGCCAGTCATAAAATACACCTCCGACGAATCAGAACCTGATGCTGATGCTTTTGTGGTTTGGGACTCACTGGCCATCATGGAGTTCGTGGCAGATTTGTATCCCAATACAAGCTGCTGGCCAGCGGATCTTATGTTGAGGGCACAGGCTCGGGCCATGGCCAATGAAATGCACAGTGGCTTTAGCGACCTGCGCAATGAATGTCCCATGAACATGTGTCGTCAAGCCAGTCAAATTGAGTTGTCAGCAGCTGCTCAGAACGACATCAAACGTGTGGAGCAGTTGTGGTCTGATTGTTTGGCACAACACGGTGGGCCGTTCTTGTTTGGTCAATTCGGAATCGTCGATGCGATGTTTGCCCCGGTGGTTAACCGGCTGGAAGTTTATGATGTGCCAGTCAATGACAGCACCCAGCGTTACATGCACAGCATCAAGAGCCTGCCTGCCTGGCAAGCCTGGGATGAGGCTGCCCAGGAAGAACCCTGGGTATGTGAGGAGGTGGAGATTTGATCGGCGCCACAGGCTAAACAAAACAGTCAAAAGGTTTAAATTCATTGAACCGCTTAACAATAATTTGCGCATCAAAACCTTAAACTGTGGTTTTCAATCAAGGCGCAATGAAATGAAACCTATCAATTTGCTGTGGGCATGCTTGTTATTCATCGGTTGCTCAGCGATGGCGGCCGATTATCATGTGGATGAAAACCCGCCTTATCAGGACATTGGCGATGTGCCTTGGGCAAATTTGAATGCGGGCGACCGAATTTTTATCCACTGGCGGGCAGAACCTTACCGGGAAAAATGGGTAATCAATGCCGTTGGTACCGAGGCCGAGCCCATCCATATTCTCGGAGTCAATGGTCCTCAAGGGCAACAGCCAGTGATTGATGGTAATGGTGCGGAAACCATTCCAGGCATCAATTTTTGGAATGAGACCCGTGGCCTAATTAAGGTGGGTGGTTCAAATGTTCCGAATAATCAGTTGCCGGAACACATCATCATTGAAAACCTGGAAATACGTTCAGCCAGACCGCCGTATCAATTTTTGGATGACGGGGCCAACACCCAAACATACAGTAACAATGCCGCCAGTATTTACATTGAAATAGGCGCCCATATTGCTCTGATCAACAACACCATCCATGACTCAGGCAATGGCATCTTTATCGGTGCCAATGACGGCCAAACACAAAATATTCTGATCAAAAACAACCACATATACGACAACGGCAATGTGGGTCGGATATTTGAACACAACACCTACACAGCTGCCATTGGCATCACCTATGAGGGCAACCGGTTTGGACCCTTGCGGGCCGGAGCGGGTGGTAACAACCTCAAAGACCGCTCTGCTGGACTGGTGGTCAGGAACAACTGGATTGAAGGCGGCAACCGCCAATTGGATTTGGTCGATGCCGAAGATTCTGCGGTGTTGGTGAACCACCCGAGTTATCAAACCACGCACGTTTACGGTAATGTGCTGATGGAAAGTGATGGCCAAGGCAATTCGCAAATTTTGCATTACGGTGGTGACAGTGGTACCACCGCCGATTACCGCAAAGGAGACCTCTACTTTTATAACAACACCATCATCACCAGCAGGTCTGGTAACACCACCTTGATGCGGTTATCGACCAACGATGAAACGGCTCATGTATTTAACAACGTCTATTATGGCCCCAACAGCGGTAACTTGTTGGCGATGATTGATGGCGCTGGGGTGTTGGCCATGGAACACAATTGGTTGTTGACAGGTTGGCAGGATTGTCACTGTACACCCACTGGATCAGTGCTTGATTTGGGCAACAATTTAACCGGTACCGATCCGGGTTTTACTGACCCAAATGATGAGAATTGGTTGCCGACTTTAAGTTCTGCATTGGTCAACCAGGGCAGGGACGTCATGCCCAAATTATTACCTGATCATGACATCGTGGCCCAATACCTCAAACACCAAGATACCGAACCTCGAATGGGGCAAGATGCGCTTGATATTGGTGCGTTTGAACAGTGTGGAACGTTCTCCTGTGATGGTATCTTTATGGATGGCTTTGAATGAATGAAGTCCCGGTTATGTATTGAACTTGACGTATAATCTTAAGATTTAGCGACCTCACAGAATGGAAGACTTACTGAATTTATTCTCGCTGCCCGAAACTTGGTTGGCCTTATCAACGTTGATATTGATGGAGGTGATTCTGGGTATTGATAACCTGATTTTCATCTCCATCCTGACCAACAAGCTGCCACCAGAAAAACAATCGAGAACGCGCCAAATAGGGATTTTGATGGCATTGGTGTTGCGGCTTGGGTTATTGGCCACCCTGGCATTCATTGTTTCGCTAACCAAACCAGTTTTCACAGTATTTGACCAAGGCTTCTCTTGGCGTGACATCATCATGCTGCTGGGCGGGTTGTTCCTGGTTTGGAAAGCGACCAAGGAAATCCGCTATATGGTAGACCCCAATAAAGTCAATAAATCTGAAACCGTGGGCTCCAAAGCCACAGCAACTGCTTCTGCCGTGATGGTTCAAATCATTTTGATTGATGCAGTCTTTTCTATCGACAGCATCATCACCGCTGTCGGTATGACTGATCACCTGCCCATCATGGTGGTGGCCGTGGTGGTGGCCGTGATTGTGATGTTGCTGGCGGCCGATCCGTTGTCACGATTCATTGATAACAACCCGACAGTGGTGATGTTGGCGCTGGGGTTTTTGTTGGTGATTGGCACCACCTTGATAGCGGAAGGTTTTGGCATCCACTTCCCGAAACAATACATTTATGCTGCGATGGCCTTCTCGGTGTTTATTGAATCACTGAACATGCTGGCCCAACGAGCAAGGAAAAAAGCCAATGACCTTAAGTCACAGTGATTTTAGGGTGGTTACAGGTGGGTTAAATCAACCTGCGGTTCAGGCGCTGTTGGCCAACCACCAAAAACGCATGGCAGAGCAGTCACCACCCGAAAGCCGTCATGTGCTCAATTTGAATGGATTAAAAAAACCAGAAATCACCTTTTGGAGTCTTTGGAAAGGTGTCGAATTGGCTGGGTGTGTCGCACTCAAGCAAGGTGACCTTACCTGGGGAGAAATCAAATCAATGAAAGTGGCGCCACCATTCACTGGTCTAGGACTGGGTAAACTGATGTTGGAGTACGTGGTCAATCAAGCCAAAGACAGGGGGTATCACGCCTTGAAATTGGAAACGGGATCAATGGCTTATTTTGAACCGGCCAGGCAACTGTATCGCCGTTTTGGCTTCACTGAATGTTCGCCTTTCGGAAACTACCAGGCCGACAGCAACAATGTGTTTATGTCCCTGAATTTAAAGCATTTCAACGTGCAGTCATGAACCCTACACATTGGAAAATATGGTTGATGGCGTTGTGCATGGTTACTGCTGTCCACGCTCAGGTCGATTGTGATGCCACACCGGCTGAATCGATGGCAGGTGCCGTGGTGTTAGGTAATGGCAACCCGGCTTCAGTGACCACGGCGATGATACAAAACGCCTTAAACAACGGTGGCAAGATTCGTTTTGATGTCGGCGTTAATCCAGTACAAATCAACCTGAAATCGACCCTGAGTGTTACGCGGGAGGCGACCTTGGACGGAGGTGGGCTGGTGACTTTGAGTGGACAAGGTCAACGCCGTTTGATCAACATCAGCAACCCACAAAACCAAACCTTCACCTTGACCGTGCAAAACATTGGTTTCATCAATGGTTCAACACCCGGAGACAGTGGGGCGGCCATTTTCAGAACCAACAACGGTCCATGGCAAGCCATCAGTCTCAAAGTAATCAACAGCCATTTTGACAACAACCACGCCATTCAGGTAGAACAAGATGGTGGCGGTGGCGCCATCTATGCCACTGGCATGAATGAAGTGTTAATCAGTGACTCATCTTTCACCAACAATTCAGGCAGCAATGGCGGTGCGGTGTATACCTTGGGTACCGATGTGTTGAAAATCACCGATTCCTGGTTTGATGGCAACGCCGCCACTGGTAACAGTGGTAACCCTGGCAATGGTGGTAATGCCGGCGCCATTGGGGTCGATGGCGCTGAGCGTACCGTTAACATTTGTCGCTCACAAATCACCAACAACACCGCCAATGCCTATGGCGTTGGTTTTTTTTCAGTGATGTACGACCAACAAAGTCTAACGGCATTCACTGATGTGTTATTCGAGAACAACACCAATCCATTAGATTTCGGCTTGGGCGGTGGGGCCTATATCCAGGGTGGTCCTTTTGTGATTAATCGCAGCAGTTTTATGGGCAATGAATCCCGCGGCGCAGGCGGCTTATTCTTGGGCCCAGGTGCCAATGGAGAAATGGTTAACAGCACGGTTTATGGCAACATCGCCACCAATACCCTGGGCGGTGGCATGTCCATTGATGGTTCTGCCACTGTCACGCTCAGGCACGTGACCATCGTCAATAACCACGCGCCTTGTGATGTTTGTTTTGCCGGTGGTATTTCAATAGGTGGCAGTAACCAAACCACCATGCGCAACAGCATTTTGGCCAACAACACCGGCGGCAACGTGTTCAATCCTTGGAACATCCTTAATGGCGTGGCCGGTAACGACAACTTGCAGTACCCACAAACTCGTCCAAACGGCCAGGCCGAAGTGGCCGCCACCAGCGGTATCTTGTGGGCAGACCCGCTGTTGTCGATTCCAGCCATGAATGGCGGATTGACCCCAACTCTGGCCACCCAAAGTGCTTCACCCGGCGTCAATCAAGCCACACTGGCGCAATCCACTCCCCAAGACCAACGACCAAGAGACCGATTCCAATTACCCGATTTGGGTGCTTATGAATTGCAGGCCGATTTGATTTTTGCTGATGGTTTTGATTGATACTGAAAACCAGCCTTTAGGCCATTTATGGTAGCGCTTACATGTTACAAGGTAATCCAGCAATAAACAGTCATTGAGAGGGAGGCACGACCGCGGCAATCTTATGAGTTCAACAGCCTGGAATCTACAGTAAAATGGTGAAATAAGGTGGGCTATGCCGACATGCTTAATCGGGTAGGTATTTAAAAACAGCATCCAGATTCATTTCGGTTCAGATCAAAATCAGTTCGAAACAACAAGATAACACATGATTTGGTTTTGAGGTGGTCCCAAAAAACACACCCCTCAATCCCCTCTCAAGAGGGGAGGCTGGATAAAATTTTTTAGACCTTACGACTCACTTAATTTATTGAATGCGGCCATTTGTTCCGGGGTGGCTTCTGGTTGGTGTTTGGCTTTCCATTCGGCGTAGTCCATTTTGTAAATCAGGCGACGAGCCTCATCGATGTCTACGTTCTCGCCCAATTCTTGGGCTTCCTGTACGGTCCATTTAGACAAACAATTGCGGCAAAACTTGGCCAGTATCATCAAGTCGATGTTTTGTACTTCTTTGTGGTTGTCAAAGTGCTCAATCAAGCGGTCCAATACGCGGGCTTTGATTTCGGTTTCTTGGTTCATGTTTGTAACCTCTAAATCATCCTATTTTACCTTGCTATTAACCCATTGATGATGAGGTTTTATTCTCAGGTTCGGTATCTGATCGTTTTTTTTAAAAATAATTGTGTTGTTTTAAGCGCTGCCATCGTTGTTATCAATGAACCTGATTTTTTATCATAATAATGGGAGTAAAAACATGAAACGAGTTAGTACTTATGTGATCTTTTTGACAGTCCTGCTAGGCTTAACTTTTTCTGGAGCCAAAGCGGCGGTTTTTTGTGCATCCAACAGCGGTGGCTTACAAATTATTTTGGATGCCATTGAAGACAGTGGTGATGCGCATGAAGTGCGATTGGTTGATGGCCTGTATGAAGCTCCTGTGGGTGGTTTTGAGGTTGATTTAACCAATGACACCAGCATTGATATTTCTGGTGGCTGGAGCGAGTTTTTTGGTAATCCTTGTGGGCAGCAACTTACTGGAAATGCATTCAATACCGTACTGGATGGTATGGGCACAGAACAAATACTCCATGTGATAGCTAGGGACAACAGTGACATAAAAATTTCTCACTTGTATTTTGGCAGCGGTTTTGTGACGGGTGTAACTGGCAGGGGAGGTGGTTTGCGAATCACAGGTTTAGAAGGGTTTGTGGGGTATGTGGTGGTTGAAAATAACGCCTTTATCAACAACTCAGCCAGGTTTGGTGGGGCATTGAACATCAGCAGGGGATTCAGGGTTGATGTCCGCAATAACCTGTTTGCCTACAACCACACAGAGGTTGGTGCTGCCGTGGAGATTGTGACCGGTGAGTTTGGTGCCTACTTTAATAACAACACGGTATATGGCAACACAACTGATGATACTGATCCTGAGTGGACAGCGGGTTTGTTTCTGTCTGTGATTGATTCCTCTGGCTTGGTAGCCAACAATATTTTTTGGAACAATGACCTGCATGATTTAAAAATAACTGGTGGAAATTCATACTTTAAATTCAATGACTATGAATCCTATGTGGGAAATTTTGATCATGTTGAAATGAATATCCAGGTGGAGCCTGAATTTGAAAATGGTTTTGTCGGGTATATACCTGTATATGATTCACCCTTAGTCAATGGCGGTACACAACCCCTTGCTATTACACCAACGCCTTTTGAACATGGCTGGGAAGTTGGCAGCACTGATTTGTATGGCAACCCCAGAATTCAAAACACGCAAATCGACATCGGCGCCACAGAATCACCTCATGGAGACTTGATTTTTATGGATGGGTTTGAATGAAGCAAAGATACCCAAGGTGGTCTCAGTAAACCAGCTTGGGCTTTGCATGTCTGCTGAGCTACTTGAATCGTAACAGTGCACAATTGATTTGATTACTGATCACTTTCTAAATTGATGATTTGCTGTTGGGTTGACTTCACATCAGGGTGATCTTCCGGGTGTTTTTGTAACAGCACTGACAACCTGTTTTTCAAGAGCGTCAAAGCCACATCGTTATGTTCAGCTGCCACTAATGAATCGATGTAATGTGACTGGGCCACCAGCGCGGGAGGGCTGGTTGGCGGGATGACTTTTTCGAGATCTGCCAGAACAGTTTGGTGAATGGTCAATGCCTCATCAATATTACCCATAAGTCGCAAGCTGACGGCCAGGTTGTCTTTGGATAGTAAGGTGATCAGGTGTTTCTCGCCCAGAGATGCACTGGCTTTTTCAATGGTTTTTCTGGCCCAATCTTGCGCCTCTGCTGCCCTGAAATGATTGTTGAGTAACTCAGCTAAGTTGTATTCGAGTAGCAATGTGTTCATTTTGTCTGGCCCCTGTTTTGAGTTGGCCAATTGCCAGGTATCGCGCATCAATTGCTCGGCCTCTTCATACAAACCCAGTGCCACTTTGGAGTTAGCTATGTTGGTCCCCAACACCACGGTCATATTCACTTGATCACCTTCGATGTTTTTACTCAGTGCCAAAGCTTCTTCTTCGGCAACCAAGGCTTTTTCAGCATCGCCTGAATCTCTGAGTGCCGCAGCATAGTTAACCAAAGTGTTGAGGTAAATAAAAGTTTCTTTGCCTTGATTGGTCGCAATATCAGCCAACAAGGGCTCAAGAATTTGTAAGGCTTCAGTGGCTTTGCCTTGCTGCAGTAAATTGCTGGTCAGAGTATTGGTTAGTATTTTATGGTTCCGCTCTTGGTCACGTGGATATTTTCTTAACCAGTTAATGCCTTGTCGGGCATATTTTTCAGCCTCAGTAAATTTTGACATCATGGTGGCGTTTTTGGTCAATGCCGATAACAACAAAATGCTGTTATTTGAGGTGGCTGTTGCGGGTGGTTCAATGGTGGGTAGCAAGGGCAACAACAAAGCTTCGGCTTGTTGATGATTGCCTCGAAAAATATGGCTTTCAGCCAGCCTGATGGTTGCTTGATTTTTAATCATTGGATCAATGCCCGGTATGGCCAGGACCGCACGGCAAATGTCGGCGCCGTCCTCATACCGCCCTTGTTTGTTGTAGATCATTGCCAAAGACAAGCGGGAGTTCAACAAGTCAGCATGGTTGGCAGGAAACAGCTGTTCTTTGATTTGAATGGCCTGTTCAAATTGAGCTTCTGCTTCTTGCAGCATGTTTAAATCCATCAGTGTGCGGCCTATGGTACTGGTGATGTCCGCCTTCACCAGCGGCGAATCTTTGAACTTTTCATTCACCTCTTCTTGGGCTTTGAGCAGTAGATCAGTGACCCTGACTTCTCTGCCGGTTCCCAGGGCTGATGCCGATGCCAACATGCTCCTAAAGAAACTGTTGATGGCATCGGTCTGCTGTTTGGCTTGTTGGGTTGCCTGTTGTGCTGTGTTGGCCCGGTAAAATCCCAGGCTGGTAAAAAACACACCAGCTACCAAAATAAAAAATAACAAACCAATGGCCCATTTTTTTTGCCGTCTTTGGGGACTGGTTTTTATCCAGTTGACTTGATCAGCAATGTCTTTTGCCGTGGGTCTGATTGCAGGGTCAGTGTGCAGCATGCTGTTTATCAATCGACAAGTTTGTTTACTGCATTTGTTATTGGGTTTCAGTGGTTGCAACCCTTGGTTGGCATGCGCTTTTTCAATGTCAGCGAGGTTTTGCGCGGGGAAGGGAAATTGATGACTGACCAGGTAATACAGCAGCGTGCCCAAAGCGTATACATCGGTGGCTTGGCTGATACCTTGTCCTTGAAACAGTTCTGGAGCCATGTACCTGGGGGTGCCGTTGAGCGGCTGTTCAGAGATTACCAGTTCTGAACCTGCTCCAAAATCCATCAAAATGATGCGGCCATCTTTGGCTTGCATGACATTGGCGGGTTTGATGTCGCCATGAATGAGTCCCGCCTCATGAACCGCCATTAAGGCATCACTTAAACTGCCCATCAACTTCAATAAGTCAGATTCTGTGGTTAACAATTCCGGCTGCAGTTCTTGACCGTCAATCCAATCGGCCCAAAACCCGACTTGTTGGTCGTGGGTGTTGGCACCATGAATCGCCAGCACATGTCTGTTCCTGACTTTTGCCATCCTTCTGGCTTCTTCGATAAAGGCCCTGGATTGGTAGGGGGCCAAATGTTTTTGTTTGATGATTTTCAGTGCCACCGGTCGATCAAGCATGGGGTCATGGGCCAGATAAACCACACCTTGAGTGCCTTCCCCCAATTTCTTTTGCACCGCCAGATGGCCCCAATAAAACAGCACGGGCTGACTTGATTTGTTGGCATCAGATTGATTGGGCTCTTGGGATAAAAATGCAGCTGCCAACTGATTTAAGCGCTGCAAATTTTGGATTACCCTGGGGTCATGCCCTGCGGTTTTGGAATTTTCGGCCTCACCATCGACAATGTCACATGCCAAGGAGTCCCAAATTTTATTGTTATCGTCGTTATTCACATCAATGTAGCCAGTCGATGTAAGGCACGGGAGACCGACATCCTTGCAGTGTTAGCTGATGATAAGTCCATGGCCGCTGCGATTTCTGGGTAGGAAAAGCCAAATTCCACGCGCAAAATAATGGCTTGTCTGGCGGTGTCACCCAGGGTCAGTAAAGTGCGTTCATACCGTTCCAAAACCTCAGAACCAACAGCTTGCTCCAGTGCATTGGCTTGACTGGGAAGTTTGTCTTCGCTCATGGAGGTGTTGTGTATGCCTTGGCGGCTGTAGCGCCTGATTTCATCTCTGATTTGATTCAGTAGGGTGGTTCTGAGGTAGGCAAGGAATGCACCCTCATGTTGTGATTTAAAATCATCAATTTTGTCCAGGGCTTTAATCAGTGAAGATTGAACCAGGTCGTCAGTTTCTGCCAAATCCCTGGCGTAAATTGGCATTCTCCCATGCGCCCAACGTTGTAACATGGGCAAATATATAGCGCACAGCCGATTACGGGCTTGGTCATCACCATTCTTCACTTTGTTCAACAAAGTGGCTGTGGATTCGATTTGACTTTCCATTGATCATTAAAAATGGAAGATGAGATTAAAATAAGCCATGGCGAGTTTGAAGTCAAATGATAGCCATGCAATCTGTGACAGTTCGAACTTAGTTGCTCGTGGTAAGACGATGAAAAAGGTGTCGGTTTAGTGGAGTAACAATCTGCTACAATCGTATTTTAATCTGCTTGCTCTCAGATGCGAACTGCCACCCCAGAAAATCGAGACCTGACTCAGGGTTCAATTTATCGACAGCTGATTAGAATCGGTATTCCTGCGGCTTTGGGGATGGTCTTTAATACCCTTTATAACCTGACTGATAATTGGTTTGCTGGTCAAATTTCTGATGTGGCACTGTCTGGGCTATCGATTGCCAGCATCGTCTTTGCGATGTTTTTGTCACTGGGAATGGGTTTGCAAAGTGGTACTTCAGCCATGGTGGCTGCAGACCTGGGTAACCGCAACGATGACCAGGTCAGAAACTGGATCAACTGTTCCCTGGGTATCACCTTCTTCCTTTCTGTCTTGATCTTGGTTTTGGGGTTGGTGTTCGGTCTGCCTTTGCTGCAAACCTTAAGTGAAACGCCTGAAGTGGTTACAGTGGCCTGGGAATACACCTGGGTGATTTTATTTGCCAATGTGTTTTTTAACATCACCAGTTGTTTTGCTGGTGCGTTGATTGCCCATGGCAACACCACAAGTTTCCGCAACGTGTTGGTCTTCGGTTTTTTTGCCAATTGGTTATTGAACCCATTGTTCATCTTTGTGTTTGATTTCGGTGTGGCCGGCCTGGCTTGGTCCACTGCCATCATCAAACTGGGCTCCTCACTGTACCTGTGGCGGGTGTTACAACAAGAAGTGGGCTATTGGGCCAAACCCCAAGTTGATTGGGGTCATTGGTTGCAGTTGTTGAAACAAATCATGCCGGCCAGTATGAACATGTTGACCATCATCATTGGCGGCTTCATCACCATCTATTTTATCTCACAGTTTGGTGATGAACCGGTGGCTGGTTATTCCGTGGGCATCCGCATCGAACAGCTGTTGCTGATGCCGGCGCTGGGTTTGAATGCTGCCGTGATGGCTGTGGTCGGCCAAAATTATGGTGCCGGAAACATCGATAGGGTCAAAGAAACCTATCAAAAATCACTGAAACTGGCATTGCTGATCTCCGTGGTATTTATTCCCACCATGATTTTTTTGTCACCATTGATGATGACGCAGTTCACTGATGACCGAAAAATCATCGATGTGGGGGTGTATTACCTGCGGGTTGATGCTTTGGCTTTTTATGGTTACATGATGTTGTTTTGCTCAAATGCTGTGCTGCAAGCCATTAAAAGACCAATGTTTCCCTTGGTTATCGGCATATTGCGCCAAATGCTGTTACCGATCGCCGCTTTTTACCTGTTAATCCATGTCTACGACCAGGGTTTGTACGCCATATTTTGGTCCATTGTGGGCATTGTGCTGGGCAGCTCAGTGCTGGCCTTGTGGTATACCCATCGGCGTTTGCATTCTTTGTGATCCCAGTGTTTTGAACATGGCTTTTAATCTGGTGGTCAGCGCAGTAAGATAATGGCCTTTATTCAACGAGTCGACATCCATGAATTCAATTCGCATTACTCTTATGATTTTGAGCCTGTTGCTTATCACCGCTTGTCAACAGGACACTGATTCAACGACAACAGCAGAATCAGAGCAGCAGCAAAAGCAACCCACCCAAGTTGAACCGACCACGCCATTGGACACCGTGGATCAACAGCCAGCGGTATCCGCTTTGCAGGAAAATTTTGAGCGCAGTGCCCGCACCTTGTTTTATGCGCGCCCACACTATGCCACGGTATTGGGAGTGGACGAGTCATTGGCAGGTGGTAAATACAACCACCGCCTGGATGACTATTCACCGGAAGCTGAAGCGCAACTGCGACAACAAATGCGTCTGATCAACGACAAATTGGCCCATATTGAGGTGACTGACCCCGTCGATATCAACAACCAAAAAGTGATGATGAACCTGAATCGCTATTTTTCAGGGCATGAAGACTTTGACATCGGTTACATTGATATGTGGATGGGCTTATCACCTTTTGTGGTCAATCAAATCAACGGGCCGTTGATCGACGTGCCCAATTTTATGGCCACCAACCAAAAAATCAATCAAGCCGAAGATGCCGAAGACTACCTACAGCGACTGGCCGGCTTTGGTGCTTTTATCCTAAGTGTGGAAGAAAAGTTAGCTGCTGACAACGCCAAAGGCTGGATTGCACCCAAGGTATTGGTTGAAAAAACCATCGCTGGACTTGAGGCATTCATTGCACCAGAAGCCACTGCCCATCCGCTGTATACCTCATTAGCCAAGCAGCTGGATGGATTGGCTGGCATCGATTACCAACAAAAATCTCAATGGCTCAGTCAGGCAGAGCAACACATCAAAGAACAAGTGTACCCTGGTTATCAAAGTGTGATCGCTAGCCAACGAGCCTTGCTGGATAAAGCCCCAACCACAGCGGGCATTTGGGCGCAACCCAATGGTGAAGCGTATTATGCCGATGCGGTGAAGATGTTGGGAGACACTGACCTTTCACCGGCAGAGATTCACCAACTGGGCTTGGATGAGGTGGCACGAATCAGTGCTGAGATGGACGCCATACTCACTGCCAATGGTTACCCGGATGGAACCGTAGGTGAGCGCATGCTGGCCATCAATGATGATCCGCAGTTTTTGTATGAGGATTCTGAAGCTGGCCGAGCTGAGTTGATTGCTGACTTAAATGGGTACATAGATGAAATCAACCAACGCATGCCGGAACTATTTGCCACCAAACCGCCTTACGAAGTTGAGGTTCGGGCTTTCCCTAAGGCCAGAGAAGCTTCAGCACCCGGCGGCATGTACACCAATCCGGCTTTGGATGGTTCGCAACCTGGCATTTACTGGATTAACTTGCGCGACATCAAAGCCAATGCCAAATTTGATTTAAAAACACTGACTTACCATGAGGCGAACCCTGGACACCATTGGCAAATTGCCTTAAATATGGCGCAAGATCAGCTGCCCTTGATCAGACGCATCGCGCCTTACAATGCTTACGTGGAAGGTTGGGCTTTGTACTCTGAATTGGTGGCCAAAGAGATGGGCATGTACGATGGTGACCCGTTTGGTGATTTGGGTCGTTTGAAGGCCGAGTTGTTCCGCGCTGTGCGTCTGGTGGTAGATACCGGTTTACATCACCAAAAATGGACCCGTGAGCAAGCCATCAAATACATGGCTGAAGCTTCAGGTACCGTTGAGTCTGATGTGGTGGCTGAAATTGAACGTTACATGGCTTGGCCAGGACAAGCCCTGGGTTACAAAATGGGCATGATTAAAATCCTCGAACTTCGTACCATGGCCCAAGAAGCTTTGGGTGAACGGTTTGACATCAAGGCTTTTCATGACATGGTGCTGTTGGGTGGCGCCGCACCGATGGCCGTGTTGGAAGAGCAGGTCAATCAATGGATCAAAAGTCAGCAAGTACACTGATTTTTTAAATTAAGCTGCTATAGCATGACCTGATCAGGGATTCAGGTCATGCTTTATCGAGCCAATGAATCATGCCCCGCTCAGTGTCGGCCCGATCAAACACACAAACATAGTTGTTAATTAAAGGCAGGCCACACAAGGTCTGATCTGGCCAATGCGGCAGTTGAGGCATGAGCATAAAATACCAGTTATCTGGTTCTCTGGCATGCTGTTGCCAATAGCTGTCTGGGGTGAGTTTTAATTCAACCTCCTGATCGGCTCCACTGAAACTCAAAAACAAATCGGGCCATTGATCCAGGTTCAGGTCTGGATTTTTGTATGCTTTACCTTGTTGAGAAGCTTGGGTGAAATCATCAATGATGGGTTTGTATGCTGGATGGCATTGTTGAAGGCTGGAAATGACATGGTCGTACAGCTTTTGTTGTAGCACCAAAAAACTACACCCTGTGTCGATGATGGCATTGGAAAAGAAAGAGTCTCTGTGTTTCTCGTCCAAGGGCGGTGCAGGGCAAGCATCAAAGCCAGCCACCCGACATGAAACCAAGTTGACGTTGTAATAGTCATCGTGCAGGACCTGGATGCTGCGTTGGGGGTTGGTTGGTAAAGGGTAGCCAATGACAAATTGCCCCTGATTCAACGGTTCCTGTTCTAAAGCCTGGGTGGTCATGTCAAGCTTGGGTACGTATTCAATCGAACGGTGGGTGATGATGGCAAATTGGTTGGCTGTGACTTGTTCGTTGGCTAATTCGGTGAACAGGGGCGTGATGTCGTGTTCTGGGAATTGCCGCAGGAACTTTTTGAAAGCTTTGGCTTCGGTTGGCGCATTGGTGGCATCAAATGGCCAAGGGTAAGTAGCAGATTTGGCTGGTTTTTGTTGATGCAAAAAGTCACTGGTGTCATAAGCCTTGTTTAAATGGTGGTAAGCCAGTCCCCAAATGCCATCGGCTTGTTGAAATGCTGTGGCTGCAGCATCTTCAATCAAGGCCAAAGGGGCTTGTGGTAATTGGATGGAATGTTTGTTGCCAAACTGGATGGCGGTGTTGACTACCGGTCCGAACCAGCCGCCAGCGCCGTAAACCAAGCCCTGGACATAAGTTGTCGAAGTTAAGGCTTGGTCTGTTTCCGGTTGGTATTTATCGGTTTTGATGGCCAGCGTGCTGCTGCCAGAGTCCAAAATGACTTGCACCGGCAGCTGCTCGCTACCGACGCGTATTTCTGCCGTGTAGGCACCCAAGCCCAGGGTGATGTTGATGGGAATGGTGATGCCGCTGTTTGATTTCATGGTTATTGGATTGGCTTACAAATCAAGGCGGAATTTAATTTCATCGGCCATGCGTTTGACACATTCTTGACCTTCTTTGATGGTGTCCTTGGCCTTGTATATTTGTAGCAAACCCACATCGTTCAATCGCGGTTGAAGCAGCACATCCGGTGGTTCGCCACCCAGGCGGCTGCGGGTGAGGTGTGACGACATGATGTGGATTGAGTTGGATATCACGTCCACACCTTTGGGCTCTTTGACCGGGCTGCCGTCTGAACTGACCATATTGATGGCTTTTTGGAAACCAGCTTTGGTTTTGTCCCACAACGTCACTTCTGATTCATCGTCACCATCGGCAACTCCAATGGCGGTGTCCTCTTCGTCAGCATCTTCCTCATCTTCCAATACTTCATAGCTGTTGATGATGTCGGCATTCAAATTGACAGCTATCACCATATCGGCGCCCAGGGCTCGACACAGCGAAACTGGCACGGGATTCACCAATCCACCATCGACCAACCACTGGCGATCCCTTAAAACGCTGGGAAACAACCCAGGAAAGGCCATGGAAGACCAAATGGCGTCATGGACACTGCCTTCAGTCAGCCAGACTTCCTTGCCGGTGCTTAAATTTGTCGCCACAGCACCAAAACCGCGATCCAAATCGGCAATTTTCAAGGACTCCATCCCCACGGTTTTTTCAAATAAGTTTTGTAGTTTGATGGCGTTGATGAAGCCAGAGGCATTGAAATTCAAGCTGAGAAATTGCCTGATTTTGGACTCAGTCATGGAGCGCGCCCAATCTTCTAATTTATCCAATTTGTTGGCGGCGTAACTGGCACCCACCAAAGCACCGACAGAGCATCCGGCCACCACATCAGGTTCAATTCCCATGTCATGCAGTGCATTGATGACTCCAATGTGTGACATGCCACGGGCTGAGCCACTGCCCAAAGCAAGACCGATTTTTTTATTTTTCATAACAACTGATGTTTTTAACCATTGTAACCAACATAAATTCGAATCAAAAGTTTTAATTGATCAGTTGGCGAGGTGGACTATTAATGATTTAGACAACTCAGTTTCCCATACAAATTTAGGTGACAAGGCCAGGGTAGCGACCCTTTCAAAGACCAAATTTGATTTACTGCTTACTGAATTCAATTTAAAATACCGCCATGCTTTTTTCCCATACACCCAATTGTCCTCATGAACTGTCTGCAGTCGATGAAATCACCTTGCAGTCAATTGAAAACAAACACCTGCAACTGGCAGAGTTTAATCATGCCATGCACCTGAGGCTGGCCTACTGCTACTTGGTTAAGCAGGGCCCCAAAAAAGCTGGCAAGCTCATGAAGGAAACCTTAATCAATTTTTTGTCATTTCATGGTGTCGATCCATCCAAATATCATGAAACCATCACCCAAGGCTGGCTCAAGGCGGTGTGGCACTTTATGCAACAGTCACATCCCTTGGCTTCATCTGAAGCCTTTTTGAAGGAAAACCCGGTGTTGTTGAATAAAGAGATATTGCTCAGTCACTACAGCGAAGATCGACTGTTTTCAGAGCAGGCCAGAGTCCAATACCTGGAACCAGATTTAAATCCATTCCCTGAGACTGAATAAAACCGTGGCTGGTCTCAACTGGCCACCACTTGATTGCGACCCTGTTGTTTGGCAAGGTACAGGTTGCGATCACTTTCCCTGATCCATTCAAGGCGTTTCATTTTGGGTTTAAGTCTTGAAAGGCCGATAGAAATGGTGCTTTTATAGCCGCGAATCAATTCGATGTCAGCGACAGCCTCACGAATGGTTTCAGCCAATCTTTTGGCATTTTGCCATGATATATTTTCTAGCACCACCATGAATTCTTCACCACCATAGCGGTAAACCACACCCTCGTCATCTATCAGCTTATCGATGCAATGGGCCACTTTAATCAAAGCCAAGTCTCCCTGGTCATGCCCATGTTGGTCGTTGACTTCTTTGAAATGGTCCACATCCAGGGTCATCAAGTGACAAGGTTCTGGCAGTTTATGGTGGTTGTCGATGAGGTCGTCTAACACGTAACTTAATGTGTTGCGGTTGTATAATCCAGTCAGTGGGTCGGTGATGGCCAGACGATGTAATTCAAGCTGTTGTTTACTGATTTGTCGGATACTTACGGCAGTAAAAGCACTGATCAGCGTCAGCGTGGCAACAATTCGCACTGCCAGGTTATCTGCAAAATTTTCAAATGCCATGTAAGCACACACACCCAGCAACACCACATTCATGAACCAGGCTTGCCGCTCAGGTAACAAATAATAAAGACTGACCATGACCGGAAAACTCCACAGCACACCGATGATGCCTTGTACCTGAATGGCATAGTAGGCAAAGACTATGATCACTGGACTCAGAAAAAACAAAGTGACTTTGGGGTAATATTTTTTCCGAAACACCATGGTGATGGTGTTGAAAGCAAAAACACACATGATACTGAAGGTGGCTATCGACAATTTGATGTGGCCATTCAAAAAGTTGTTGATGGCAAAAGGTGTGATAAAAAGCAGAGCCACATTACCCAGCCACAAGGCTGATTTGTTCAAGAAACTGAACTCATTTTGTTGGTATTGTAGAAGTCTTTTGATTCGTTCCATCTCACACAATTAACACGGCACAACTATCAGTATATCGTTTTAACAAATATTTTGCGAAAATTTCTTTGGTCGTGAATAATGAAGCCAAGATTCGCCGTCATGGATGATGGATTTATGTGTTTAAAGTCAGTAGCAGTTGGCGTTGGTGAGGCTGGTCACGGTGTTCACAGAGAAAAACACCTTGCCAGGTGCCCAGTGCCAATTGGCCTTGTGCGATGGGGATGGTAACCGAACTGCCCATCAATGATGACTTGATGTGAGCCGGCATATCATCATCACCTTCGTAATCATGCCGGTAAGGAAAATCGCGTGGCACCAACTGTTCCTCAAAACGCTTGAAATCCTCACGCACCGTTGGATCGGCATTTTCATTGATGGTCAAACTGGCTGATGAGTGTTGGATAAAAACATGTAACAAACCGGCTTCATCGCCTGCCAAGGCCTCGGCCACAGCCTGCTCAATCTGATCGGTAATCAAATAATACCCACGCCCTGGGGTTTTGATGGTGAGGTTAAACTGTTTCATGGTTTTTGTGGGAGTTGAAAACAATAAATTGTAGCACTGGGTGCTGAGAGTTTAAAAATTGAAACTTATACCGGCATAAAAAGCCCGGCCTTCGCCGCTGTAGAAATAGTTGCCATCCGTGCCGCCAGCATCCGGGATCGGCAGTGACGTGCTGATGTATGTCTGGTCGTTGAGGTTTTTGATGTCGAGATAGAACTGTAAACCGTTGTTGTGTTCGTAATTAAAGCTGATTCCGGTCAGCAAATAATTCTCTGTCTGGTAGCTGTTCGCCAGATCAATAAAGTAGGCACTGGGGACCCATTCGATGTTGGGAGTGATGCGCCAGCCGCTGGGATGTTGGTAGCTGAGTTGACTTTGGAAATGGTGTTCTGGGATGCCAGGGATGTCGTTGTCACCGTAAGTGGGATCATCATCCAGCTGGAAGCGGTTCCATTGGTAGCTGGTTTGCCATTTGAGCTCATCACCGGTGGTCCACACCGAAGTCCCTAAAGACATGTGGATGGCACTTTCCAAACCCCAATGGTTGGATTGGTCGGCATTGGTGGTGCGGGTGGCACCATCCGGAAAGCGAAAACGGATGAATTCATTGCTGACACGACTGTAATAGACGGACCAATCCCATTGTATGAAATCATTGAAACCGCGACTGCCTAGTTCCACTGTATCAGCACTTTGGGCTTTGATGGGGGCGTTGATGCCCGGTTGGTTGCCATTGTTCAATTCAGCAAAGCTGGGTGGTTCAAAACTGCGACTGAGGTTACCAAACCATTGGACATTGTCTCGACTTTGGTGCAACCAGCCAAAGCGAGGGTTCAACTGGTGGTAGCTGCGGTTGCTGGTGAGAGACACGGGAAAGGATTCATCAATGTCTCTGGTGGCATACAGACCTTGTAAAGCCCAGGTGAATGTCCAGTCATTATGCGTATGGTTGTATTGGTAATGGGCGGTGGAGGTTTGCGCTTGCTGCTTTCGATACAAACGTTCGGCACCGGCTTGGCCACCTTCGTTCTCACGCCGGCGTTCATCCTGTTGGCCCGACTGGACATGCAGGTGCAATTTGTGGTTGCTGTGTTGCCATTTGAGCACCGCGCCTAAGTCATCAGAATCTCTGTCGATGTAGGTGAACACCGGGTTGACCAAAGATTTGTTGCTGAAGTAGAAGGTTGAACTCCAACCATTAGCTGTTAAGGGTTCGGTATGAATAGACCCACGACTCAGGGTCAGGTTGCGGTGAAAATTACCGCTGATATTGAAGCCGCGAGATTGCCTGGGATCTGCTGTTATCAAGGCTTTTGATAAGCTGCTGGGCAACTCGGCATAGGTGTTGAGGTGATAGAAACTGAAGCGATGTCGTCGTTGGTCAGTTTGTTTGAGGTATTGGGCATCTAAGCGGTTGCTGTTTTGTTGGTTCTGTTCCCGAAACCCCTGTTGATTAAAATGGCTGAAACGCAGTCGAATCGCATCAGGGTCACTGAACCCTGCTGTGGTTAGGCCCAACATGGCTTGTTGGGTGTTATAACTGCCGGCAGCGAGTCTGGCTGTATTGGCCGCTATGCTGTTTGGTGCGGTGGTGCCCAGCTGAATGACGCCGCCAAGCGTGGCGCCACCATGGGCCATGCCATTGGCACCACGGTAAACGGTGATGTAATCCAACAACCAGGGATCAATGGCCTGAAAATCAAAACTGCCATCAGCGGTGTTGAGTGGTACGCCGTCCAGCAGCAACAGCAAACCGCCTCCCTGAAACTGACGGCCAAGGCCTGAGCCGCGTATTGATAAACGGGCGCTTTCAGCACCGTTGCGTTGTTGCACAAACACGCCAGGGGTTAGGCTCAGCAAGTCGCTGATGTTGGTGGCTTTGCGTTGCAGCCATTGCTCACTGGTGGCAAACGATGCGCCGCCAGTGGTGGCGTTAACACGCTGGGCCTCTTGTAACAACGGCACCGGGATGTCATCAACATCACTGGTCACCACCAGACGCGGTTGTGCCACTGGCTCATCCTGATTTTCTTTGTCATCGCTTTGCGCCCACACAGGCCAAGCCAGGCCGGTGCCCAAAAGCACCAGCCAATACATTGATTTCATTCGATTATTTGGGTGAAATTTTTAAGATGCGGCCGTTGTCATTGTCGGTGGCAACATATATGTGTCCATCAGGCCCTTGTTCTATGGCTCGAATGCGTTCCTTTTGGTCTTGTAGCAGACGCTCTTCTTTGACCAATTTGAGCTCATCATCCAGTTCAATGCGATTCAGGTGCATCAATTTTAAGGCGCCAGTAAAAATGTTGCCTTGCCATTGAGGGAACGCATCACCGGTATAAATCAACATGCCTGAGGTGGCAATGGAAGGATTCCAGTAGTGTATCGGTTGTTCCATACCTGGCATAGATGTTTTGTCGGTGATCGGTGTGCCGTTATAGTTCACGCCGTAGGTAATCACTGGCCAACCGTAGTTTTTACCGGCCTGGATGAGGTTGATTTCATCACCACCCTTGGGTCCGTGTTCATTACCCCACAGTTCACCGGTTTGCGGATGCAAGACAGCACCCTGGATGTTGCGGTGTCCTGAACTCCAAATGTCTGGCAGCACGCCTTCGTTATTGATGTATGGATTGTCTTTGGCAGGTTGGCCGTTGGTGTCAATGCGCACCACTTTACCAAAATGGGTTTGCATGTCCTGGACCTCGTCTTTGCCGTAATTGCGGTCGCCCAAGGTAACGAACAGGTGCCCGCTGCGATCGAAGACCAAGCGAGAACCATAATGGTAACCGGCTTTCTTGGTCTGCGCTTGTTGCCAAATTTGTTGGGCATCCTGCAAGCCTTCAGCGGTTAATTTGGCTTTCCCAACGGCAGTTCGCGACATCCCGTCGCTTTGCTTTTTGGCATAGGAAAAGTAAATCGTGCCGTTGTTGCTGAAGTCAGGGTCCAGCACCACATCCAACAGCCCGCCTTGGCCTTGGGTGTCAACTGGAAGCATGCCTTTGAGGGGTTCGGAAACCTTGCCATCGGTACTGACCAAGCGCAAATGCCCTTGTTTTTCAGTCACCAACAGACGGCCGTCAGGCAAAAAAGTCATGCCCCAGGGTTTTTTCAGGCCTTCGGCGTAGGTGGTGACCTCGAAGTCACCCTTGCTGTGGTGTTTAGCCCAGGCAGGCAGGCTCATCACAGCAAACAATAATATCAGGTATTGAGTGGATTTCATGTTCTTCCCGCGGTTTAAAAACAAACATTATAAATGACCTAGACCAAGACCCATGTGAAAAAATTCCTCAAGTCCGGCTTTGATGTAGAATGTTTACTTTTTGAGGAAATCCTGCTCATGTTAAATCGTATGACTTTGGTGCTGCTGTTTTGTTGTTTTCCGGCAATCGCAGAAATTGTGCACCTGAAAAACATCAATGGTTACAGTCACAATGGCACTGAATTAAAACACTTAGATGCCATTCTGTTTGACACCGAAACGGGAACCATCCTTGAACCGAATGAGGTCAATCTGAAATCTGCCAAGGTTGTTGATGGTCAGGGCAAGCAGGTGTTGCCTGGATTACACGATGCCCATGGCCACATCCTCAGTTATGGTTTGTCGCGGTTGATGGTGGATTTGCGCGGCCAGGAATCTTTGGCAAAAACCTTGCAACTAACCCAGCAATACGCGGCCAACAATCAAGATTTGCCTTGGTTGTTAGGTCGAGGCTGGAACCAGGTGCTGTGGTCTGGTAAGGCATTTCCCACTCGCTATGATTTGGATCAAATTGCAGCTGACAAACCCATTTGGTTGGAGCGCATTGATGGTCACGCTGGTTGGGCGAACTCGAAAGCCTTGGAAATCGCTGGTATCAATCGAGAAACTGCCAAAAATGATGACTTAATTTTGAAAGATGAGGAGGGCGTTCCCACTGGTATATTGATTGATAATGCCATGGATAAAGTCAACAAGCACGTCCCTGAGATCAATCGTGCCATGAAAGTCAAAGCCATTGAGTTGGCGTTCAAAGATTTGGCAGCAGTGGGTCTGACTTTTGTGCATGATGCCGGCATCGACCGTGAAAACCGACAGGTATTTGAACAAATGGCCAAGGCCAAACAGATGCCCATTCGGGTATATGCCATGCTAGGCAGCCATGGGCCGGAATTTAAAAACCAGTTGGATGAGGGTATGTTGAATATCGATAACCGGTTGATGATCAGGTCAGCCAAATTGATGATTGATGGGGCGCTGGGCAGTTACGGTGCCATCATGCATGCCCCTTATTCAGACCAACCAGACAAAACCGGTGCGTATGTACAAACGCCTGAACAGATTGAAGCCCTTTTGGATGCTGTGGTAGCGGCTGGGTTTCAAGCCAATGTCCATGCCATCGGTGACAAAGGCAATACCGAAGTGATTGATTTGTTGGCACGAACTGGGATGCAATCCGCAACGCTCAGGCATCGGGTGGAACACGCGCAAATATTACGTTTGGAAGACATTGAAAAATTCAAAAAGCACCATTTGATTGCTTCGATGCAACCCACCCATGCCACTTCGGACATGAATATGGCGGAAGATCGGGTCGGTTCAGAACGCATCAAAGGCGCTTATGCTTGGCAAAAACTGATTCAAGCCGGTGTGGTGGTGGCATCTGGATCTGATTTTCCGGTTGAGTTGATTAACCCATTTCATGGTTTGCATGCAGCAGTTACCCGTCAAAATCACCAAAACCAACCACAGGGTGGCTGGTACAGTGAAGAAGCCATGACCGTTGCACAGGCGTTACAAACCTTCACCATCAATGCCGCATTTGCAGCGCATGCGGAATCGTTCAGTGGTTCTCTGGAGCCGGGTAAGCAGGCCGACTTTATTGTGGTTGACCAAGATATTTTTAAAATCGAGCCAGAAAATATTTGGCAAACTGAAGTGTTAGAGACTTGGGTGGCCGGTGAGCCGGTTTATGTTGCCCAACCTGAGAAATAACCACGCTGAGCATGTTTGAATGATAAGGTTTTGTCCTCATGCTACTGAACAAAAGGCCGGTTTCTACTGGTCTTTTTTGTGTGCTACAAGTTTTTCTTAACGTAATTCAAGCGTTGTAAAAACACCTTTTCAAGTTGGCGTTTAGCCAGCCAGCCGATAAAGTGACCAATCACTGGTGTGGTTATGGTGAAGTGAGAATGCCAATCAACCCGGACCTGGTCGTCGACTTCATTGAATTCAAGCCAGCCATGGTGGTGCTGTAAGGGAGCCGGTGGTTTCACTTCCTTGATCAGGTAGTCATAGCCTTTATTCACTTCAAAAGCAGTGATTTCTTCTATTAAGGTGCGTTTTTTGGCTCGCACCATGCGCACGGTACCTTTGCCATTTTTTTCAGGAGCGCCAGCTTGCATGATGCGGCAAACCAGGCCACCACCTGATAAAAACTTGCGGTGATCAGCAATCGCTGCAAAAACGGCATCTAGACTTTGCGAATAATAGACAGTCACATGGACTTTGTGCATGGCTTTTCCCTGTTGTATCCTAGAGACATTATATGCTGTTTGTACAGAAATCTGCTAAGATTGTTTAGGACTTATTTGAGATAAAACATGCAACCGCTCAGCGGACTGGATTCATCTTTCCTGTATTTAGAAACCGCCACACAACCCATGCATGTGGGTGGTGTGCATGTGTATGAAGGGGCTTTGTCATTCGAAGACTTTAAGCAGTTTTTGGAGCCGAGATTGGCCATGGCACCTCGGCTCATGCAAAGACTGGCTGAAGTGCCCATGGGTTTGGATCATCCGTATTGGGTGGACGACCCGCATTTTGATTTGAATTTACATCTTCACCATGTGGCTTTGCCTGAGCCAGGTGATTGGCAAGCCTTACGTAAGTTGGCTTCAAAACATTTCAGTCAACGCCTGGATCGCAAACGACCACTGTGGGAATTCATCTTTGTGTCCGGCTTGAATAACATCACGCAAGTTCCTGCAGGTTCGGTAGCCATCATCAGTAAGGTGCATCATGCCGCCATCGATGGGGCATCAGGTGCCGCCATCTTGTCTTTGTTGTTTGATGTCAGCCCTAAGCCAACCAAATTGCCACCGGCGCCAGAACGGTCAGTGGCTGCGATGCCTGGTGCTGTTTCATTGTTGGGCCGCAGTACCCTTAATTACATCAAACGACCATTTAAGTTACCTGGTTTGGTGCTGGAAACAGCCAAATCCAGTTGGCGAGCAGGGCGGTTGTCGCGGGTGATTAACAGCGATGTGCCGCGGTCACTTTTCAATGCCCCGCCATCTACACTGAACCAACCCGTTGAAGGCAGGCGACTATGGAACAGTGCTTTGTTGTCATTGGAACGGGTCAAAGCCATCAAACAAGCGGTACCTGGATGTACCTTGAATGATGTGGTATTAACCATTTGTACGGGGGCTTTGCGAGCTTACCTGCTGAGCAAAGATGCCTTGCCAGATAAACCCCTGGTGGCTATGGTACCGGTATCGACCCGCACCCAAGATGAGCATAAGGATATGGGTAACCAGGTTTCAGCGATGTTGGTGCAGCTGCCCACCACCGAAGAAAAACCCATCAAACAACTGACAAAAATTCACCACAACACCCAAACTGGCAAGTCTTACCAACAGGCAATCGGTGCCAGACAATTGATCAAATACACCGAATTCATCCCTTTTGCCCTCGGTGCACAAGCCACCCGTTTGTACACCCGAATGAACGTCAGCCGTTACCACCGGCCGTTTTTCAACCTGGTCATCACCAACGTACCTGGTCCTCAAGTGCCGCTTTATATGAATGGTCATCAGATGCTGGCACACATGGGCATGGCCCCAGTTTTTGATGGCATGGGTTTGATTTTACCGGTCTTCAGTTACAATGGGGTGCTGTCAATCAGCCCCACAGTGGCAGCCAACGTGATGCCGGATGTAGATTTGTTCACTCGCATGATCAGGGATTCAGCCAATCAATTGGAACAGGCTGTGGTTGCCATTAAACAATAAATAAAACAACAATGAAAGAAACCCGCATGAATACAAACGCCGAATCATTGCACCGCCCCCATTGGACCAAGCTGGTCCTGGAAAGCAGAACCCTGTTAGAAGCCGGATCGTTTGCCATGAGTTATCCGTGGTTACAACTGACACCCAAAGGAGATGGCCACCCGGTGCTGGTGTTGCCCGGGTTTTTGGCATCAGACTTCTCCACCAAATTACTGCGCACCTTTTTGAAAAGTAGGCATTACCGTGCCTATGGTTGGCGTTTGGGACGGAACTTGGGCCGTCACAGTCACCCAGAAACCGGTTGCGGCCCTGCCATCATCAATCGCCTACATGAAATCCATGAAAAACATGGGGAAAAGGTCACGGTGATAGGTTGGTCATTGGGCGGTATTTATGCCCGCGAACTGGGCCGCTTATTTCCTGATAAGGTGCGCCAGGTCATCAGCATGGGCAGCCCGTTTTGTAATAACCAACGGGCCAACCATGCCACCAAAATCTTTGAAAAAACCAGTGGTTATCAGTTGTCGGACATGTGTCCAGTGCTGATTAAGAACATGCCGACACCACCACCGGTTCCCAGCACATCGTTTTATTCCAAAACCGATGGCATAACCGCTTGGCAATGCTGTCTGGAACAAGACAGTGATAACACCCAGAACATTGAAGTTCAGTGCAGCCACTTGGGCTACGGTCATCACCCAGCCGTGATGTGGGCATTGGCTGACCGCTTGGCTCAACCCGCAGGGCAATGGCAGCCATTTCAACCCAGTTTCTGGGCCAAATGGGCTTATGGCTGAATTTTTAAGTAGTCTGAGATTCAAGGCATAAACCATTGACTCACATGGCTTTACATGTGCTGGTGCCGCTGGCAGTAGCCTTTCTGTTTTATCGCCAGCGGTGGCTCAAAGCGACCACCATTATGTTGTTGACGATGTTGGTGGATTTGGATCACCTGTTGGCCACGCCTATTTACGACCCCAACCGCTGCAGCATTGGATTCCATCCTCTGCATGAACCTTTGATCTTCCCTGTTTACTTGATTTTACTGTGCTTTCCGAAAACCAGATTGATTGGTTTGGGTTTGGTGATACATATGATTTTGGATTACTCAGACTGTTTAGCAAAGGGTGGAAATTTGCTGCTTGGATGAACATCACTGATTGAATTTATACCATTGCTTTATCTTAGTTTTTAGCTAGTGGTAGAATGGTTATGATTGTACTTAAAGGTATTGTTGTGATTATTTCTACATTGATGTTTTTGGTTTATTTGATGAGTCCATATGAAATGGGTACAGATAAACTGAATAAGCGTGACACAGCTCAAGAAGGTCAGCAGTCTATACTAAAACATGATCAGTTGGCTGATGATGTTGTTCAAGAGTTGGTGAGTTTTTTCCCTGCTCCAGAAGGCATTGGGGGTAACGGTTCTCTGGGTGCTGCCATGTCTCAATCTGGGGATACTTTGATACTCAGCTCAACCAGTACTTTGGGACATGGTGTGGTTTATGTTTATCAGTTAGTCGACGATTCTTGGCAACAAACTCAGGTGTTGACTCCAAGCAACCCAGCTGCAAGCAGACGGTTTGGACGAGCAATCAATATCAGTCACAACAGAATACTGGTTGCTGATCCTTATTATGAATCCCCTGATTATGGCCATAATGGTGTTGTCTATGTTTATGAAAATATCAATGGATCTTGGCAAGAGACCCATCAAATAAGTTCAGGTACTTTCAATGGATTAGATTATTATGGGTTATCTTTGGCGCAAAACGAAAATCAAATTTTTGTGGGTTCGCCATGGGATCTATCATTAGGAAACCGTGGTGGAGGCGTCTATGTATATACTTATCAAAACAATAACTGGGTAGAGACACAACAACTGTTCAACTCTAATGGTAATAATCGAGACAGGTTTGGTTACTCCTTGGCTTTAGACGGGGATCAGCTATTGGTTGGAGTTCCTTATGATGACTCATCTGATGAGGACGGTGGCGCGGTTTACAACTATGTGTTTAATGATGGGATTTGGACATTTGGCGAAGTTATTTACTCAACAGACATCAAAGCTGATGAAAAATTTGGGCTCTCAGTTTCTTTATACGGAGACTATGCTGTCATAGGCACAGGCAGCGAAGAAAGAGATGATTTAGGGCAATACATAAACAACGGTCAAGTTTACATACAAAAGCATGATGGTGAAAAGTGGCATGCTTATCAAACCATTTCTTCTGAAGCAGTGAATGATTATGATGACTTTGGGTATAAAGTCAGCATCGCCGGTGACCAGATAGTTGTGACTTCACCCAATAATGCTGACGCCACTGGTCGGTATGGTGCCATCTATTTTTATCAATTAATCGGTACCAACTGGACCCTAACTGATGTCATTAAAGACGAATACGAGCAAGGCGCATGGTACAAAGGGTTTGGTAGCAATTTTTTGGTGTCTTACGACCGACTGTTCATTATGGATCGAGGGAATTCATCCAATCCCCAGATCAATGCCAAAGTATTAGAGTATAAAAATTCTGATACAGAGTGGGAACATACCCACTCATTTACTGAAATGGGTTCTGCAGAAAGTCTATATGCAAGCGGTGTCGCCATATCAGCAACCCATATCTTGATTGGTGCGCCTGGAGACAGTCAATTAGGGAAACAATCTGGTGCTGTTTATGCTTATGAGTTTAATGGCAGTGATTGGCAGTTTTTAACAAAGTTGTTCCCAACTATGGGTTACCCAACCGCACCTAATGGAGAATTGTCATATAACGACCTGAATTTTGGCAGTTCGTTGGCGATTAATGGTGAATATGCTGCTGTCAGCGCACCATCATTTAGTAGAGCTAATGCAGTTTACTTATATCAATTCATTGATGGGATTTGGGATTTGGATTTTATATTTAACGTCGCATCCAGTGACCGGGTCAGGTTTTTTGGAAAATCTATCAGTTTCGAAGGAGATCTCATAGCAATTGGCACTGATAAAGTGGTTGATGGCGATGTTGTTGGTGCCGTTTATATTTATCAAAACATGGAAGAAGGGTGGGAGCAAGTTGGCTTGCTTGAGTCCCCAAGTTTAGAGCATGATACATTTGCTGATGATCTGGATATTTATGAAAACAACTTGTTGGTTGGAATGCCAGGTCACGGTCAAGGACCAAACCACAAGGGAAGGGCGTTTCTTTATTCATTTGATCAAGAGGAGTGGCATCTGACTCATGAGTTCGATGCAGGGGTAGATAGCCGTGGATATTACTATGGTGAATCAGTAGCTTATGAAGATGATGTCGTTATGATTGGTACTCATCATGAATTTGAATTCTCAGTTGGCAATCATCTGGGCGCAGTATATGTGTATGAAGAGTTTATCGGTGAATGGAATCTGACACAAAAATTAAAAATCCCATTATCTGAAACTGGAACAGGTTTTGGTGGTGAAATTGTAATGTCTGAAAATTATGCAGTTATTGGTAGACCAGAAAATCTCAATAATATAGCCACAGGGATTGGCGATGGAGGCGCTTACTTATTCACTCAAACAGATGGATTGTGGACATTCAAAGAAAATATAAAACCTACCAGTAATTCAAAAAACTTCGGTTCAGCGATCAGTCTGGATAATGATTTGGTATTGATTGGATCAAATTTAGACAACACCAATGGTTTTAAATCAGGCGCGGCCATTTTGTTTGAATTAGGCATTGATTACATCATTGCAGGGCATGTTATCGGATTAATGGAAAACAACGAATTGACCTTATCTATCAATGATTCAGAATTTCTCACGATCAATCAAATTGGTCATTTTGAGTTCAGTTCAATATTTGAATCAGGAGAATCGTATCTGGTAAAAATCACTGACATGAAATTTCCCCAGCAATGCGTAATTGCAAACGCTTACGGAAGCATTCCTAACAACCACATCAAAAATGTCAAAATAACATGCGAAGGCGTTATTGAATAAATTCAAGAATGTTTTAACTGGCTGAAATGACTCAGCCAGTGAAAACATTTAAAGACCTTTGATGCCTTGGCGTTCCAGGTATTCGGGGTAAGTGCCACGGAAATCAACCACATCATCGGCTTTGATTTCCATCACCCGGGTGGCAATGGATGACACGAATTGGCGGTCATGCGACACAAAAACCAAAGTGCCTTCGTAATTTTCCAAGGCCAGGTTTAGGGATTCAATCGATTCCATGTCCAAGTGATTGGTGGGTTCATCCATGATAATGACGTTGGGTTTTTCCATCATCAGTTTGCCAAACATCATGCGGCCTTTTTCACCCCCTGAGAGCACGCTGATTTTTTTGTTTGAATCTTCTTTGGAAAACAACATCCGACCCAACACCGAACGCACGGCTTGTTCGTCATCGTCTTTCTTTTTGAACTGCTCCATCCAATTGAACACAGTGATGTCTTGTTTGAAAGCACCCAGGTTGTCTTGCCTGAAATATCCAATTTCTACGTTTTCAGACCATTTGATGGTGCCACTGTCGGCTGGAATGGTTTCAGTGATACAGTTCAAGAAGGTGGTTTTACCGATACCGTTGGCGCCAATGACGGCCAAACGTTCGCCCACTTCCAGTAAAAGGTCTACATCTTTAAACAAAGTGTGGTCATCAAAAGACTTAGTTAAGCCTTTGATGTTCAAGGCGTTTCTGAACAGTTTTTTGCCTTGTTCAAAGACAATATAAGGGTTCACCCTGGAGGACGGTTTGATGTGCTCCAATTTGATTTTATCCAGTTGTTTTTGTCTGGAAGTGGCTTGTTTGGCTTTCGAGGCATTGGCCGAGAAACGGCTGACAAAGCTTTGTAACTCTGCTATTTGGGCCTTCTTCTTGGCATTTTCAGCATACAGGCGCTCCTTGGCCTGGGTGGCTGCAGTCATGTATTCATCGTAATTACCGGGGAACATGCGCAGTTCGCCGTAATCGAGGTCAGCCATGTGGGTACACACGGAATTCAAGAAATGGCGGTCATGCGAAATGATGATCATGGTTGATTTTCTGGCGTTCAGCGTGTCTTCCAACCAGCGAATGGTGTTGATGTCGAGGTTATTGGTGGGCTCATCCAATAACAACACATCAGGATCGGCAAACAAAGCCTGCGCCAACAACACCCGCAACTTCCAGCCGGGTGCCACTTCAGACATGGGGCCAAAATGTTGCGATTCGGGAATCTCCAGTCCCAACAGCAGTTCTCCGGCGCGCGCTTCGGCTGAATAGCCGTCCATTTCAGCAAAGGTGTTTTCCAGTTCACCGACCAGCATGCCTTCTTCATCCGACATTTCGGGCAAGGCATAAATGCGGTCACGTTCTGACTTCACGGCCCACAGTTCTTTGTGGCCCATGATGACCGTGTCAATCACACTGAATTCCTCGAAGGCGTATTGGTCCTGGCCCAACACCCCAACCCGCACATCCGGTTCATAACTGACGTTTCCTGATGTCGGTTCAAGTTCACCGGTCAGGATTTTCATGAAGGTGGATTTACCACAACCGTTGGCCCCAATCAGGCCATAGCGGTTGCCATTACCAAATTTAACGGAGATGTTCTCAAACAGGGGTTTGGAACCGAACTGCATGGTGATGTTGGCGGTATTGATCATGATGTTTACTGCGTGGGTACTGGAAAGGGCGCGATTATACAGATTTATTACGTGATTGGGTGGTAAATGGCAGGAGAATCATGGAAATATCGATGAATAAAATCATCAATATGTGCAGAGGTGTTTTGGGCAAGTGTTGAACACCGCTTCTTTACATACCGTAACCTGCTGTGCAAAACTGAAAAATTTTAGTTATAAAGTCTTTTTTACATGAAAAAATCACAGGTATTTGTTTCTGCTTTGCTGTTATCGCTGCTGTTCTCGGCTGTTATGACTGAGCTTTCCATGCAGATTTCAACCCGCTCCGCCATACATCATATCAATGCTATCGACTTGACTGACGAAGGCATGGAAAACAGCTACATTGACTCGCTTGGCGAGGAGGGGGCTGACAGCAATTCCGCGTCGATTCAGGAAGAAATCCAAGCCATGTATTGAGAACTACAATCGGCAACATCAGTCTATCAATACCCTGGTTATTGGATTTTTTGGCTGCAAAGCTTAGTGTGGGTGTTTTTGACCACGTTAGCCGTGGCATTATTACAGAGTGTCTGGGTCTTGCGGGCAGTCAAGCGGGTCTCTTGAGTTCTTGCCTTTTTGTTGACCCAATAGAACTGTTTATTTAGCTGGTTCTTGGGAGCAAATTTTGCTGCTTAGAAAGTAAGTCATTGGTGGATCAAGCAAATAAGTAAAATTTCAAAATCGCTTTATTAATAACAGACACTGCTTACGCTGTTTGCCAGCAAAGTCTCTTTTGTAAATAAAGAATTCGAAGGTTAGTTCGTTGACAGGCGATCTATAATGGCTGCGGTAACTCTGTTATTGCCTTTGCGGTTGAAATGGATGGTGTCGGTAAAGAATTCACAGGCGTTCTGGTCGTTGAATAAGTCCCTCAAGTCGATGATTCTGAATTTTGGGTGGTCGGCAAATGATGTATTTAATTGATCGACCAATTGGTTTGTATTGCTGGGTTTGCTCATGTAACCGAAAAATGGATGTTCTGGTAACAAAGCCAAAATCACATGTTTATCCCGCTTTAAAATTTCATTGAAAAGGTATTGCCATTGCTCAAAATGGGGTTGCAAATCGATGGCTTCTGGACGCCACTGTTGGTTTTTAACTCTAGCTGAAGCTTGTTCTGTACTGCACTTTCGGTACGGCGTTTTGGTGCCCCTGGGTAAGGACTTAAGGCCCGATAATCTTTGCGCTGTTTTAATGCATGCAGTTAAGTCCGATAAATTATATTCACACATATCACGTGACACGCTGTGATTAAAATTGATTGCTTGTTGCCAATCAGTACTGGCCTCGTTAATGAGGTGTTGACGTTGCTGCAGGTCAGCTATAAATGCCTTTATGTCCGGTAGGTAATGATAAATAGCCGTTAATTTAAACCAATGATTGGCCAGGTTGGTGTGGTGAAAATAATTGAAGCGATCGAAATTTAGATATTTTTTGAATGGCCAAGTGATGCTGAATTCTTTGTTTGGGTTACTGTGTGTCACCAATTCATTTTCATACAAACCAAAGAATATGCCTTGAAGGTTGGGGTACTCATCCATGGACCACTCACTGGCGGTTTGGTATGTCATAAAATTAGATCCAGGCATTGAAAGTCTCAAGTGGTTGATGCCTTTGGCGCGTTGCCAACTTTTGAGCTTGCGGTGATTGATGCCCCAATCTACTTTTGAGTCACCCAATGTAAGCCAGTGGACTCTGGTGTTACCAAAACGCTCTAGTGCCTTGATCTGATGTATAGAATGGCCCAACAGGGTATTGGGTTGAACCCAGCGGTTGTAAATGCCAGACCGCAACACAAGTTCAACGGCCACTGTCAGCATGACCAACAACAATATAGGTAACCAGAACTTCTTGTGTAGTAAAAACGTTAACACGGTTGTGAAAGTGTGCTCATTGAACCACTTCGACCATAGCAAAAGGTTGAAACTTTATACAACTTTTATTTTTTCTGGTTCTTGAAGTGTTTCAATACGGCTTCATTGACTAAACTGATGCCATTGTTGTTTAAGTGATGAGGGTCAGAAAAATATTCGCAGTTTTCCATGCCATCGAGTAAATCCCGTAAATCAATCAAGGTAAACAGCGGGGAGTGAGACACCTGTGCCAATATTTGTTCAGTGATGTCGCTGGCATTGTTGGGTTTGTAAATGTACTTCAATGACTCATGCTCTGGTAACAGGACCAAAGTAAATTGAATATCCTGCTCTGTGATGTGATTGATAAGTTTTACCCAATTGGTTATTAACTGTTGGTAATTGTCCTTAGGTAAGATGGGGTGGTTGGTTTTCGCCCTTTGTTTGGTTTTCGGGTGACTGCATGTTTCATTAATGACCCGAAACCCCCGGTTTTTTCCCTTTTTAAAATTCACCGCCTTGGTACTGGCGACACAATCCTGAATGGTTTTCAGTGGGTGAGCACACAGGTTTCTGTGGTTTCTTTTTCTGAATGACAGTATTTTTTTGAAGCTGTCTTTTTGATTCAGTTCTTCCATCCTGCTAGCTGGATTTCGGAGCATGGCTTTGATGTCATCAAAATAGTTAACCCAGGCCATTCGATGGTATGGCAAAAAGGTGTATTGGTTTTTTGACAGTGGCTTGTATTTATCCAAGTCCATGTGATTTTTAAAAGGCCAGGCCACTTTGAACTGGTTATTGATGATGTTGAAATGTGAAAATGTGTTTTCGTTGGCACCCAGCATCACACCTTGCAATGAATTCATGTGCTCCAAAGACCAATCTATAGTTGCTTGCATGGTCATAAAATTGGCACTACCAAAGGATAAACGCACATGGTCTAAGCCGTTTTTTTTCTGGATTTTGGCCAAGGCACCATGATCGATCCCCCAATCTATGCGAGAACTGCCCACGGTAATCCAGTCAATTTTATTGAGTCCATAAGCTTCAAGTGCGTGTAATCGTGTCAGGGCGTTGCCCAGATGCGATTCAGGCTTAACCCAGCGGTTATACCAGCCCAGGCGCAAGACCACCTCAGTCAGTATCAGCAATGCCAACAAGGTCACACAGGGAACCCAGAACTTTTTATGCTTTAGGAACTGCAACATATCAAAATTGGAAATACATGAAGGAGTCAGAGGATTGGCTGCTGAAAAAGATCAGCAACAGCATCAAGGTGGTCACCCAGAAAGTATATGGCGTGGTACTCAAATCTCCAGATCGTCCAAACAAGTCCAGCTTTGATGACAGGTAATGGATCAATGGGAACAACAAAATGATGGCGACATTCACGTACTGGCCTTGGGCAACCGTAAAACCGCCTTTCATAAACAAGATATTTTCAATCATCATCAGACTTTGTGACAAGTCGGCGGCTCGGAAAAAGATCCAGGCAAAACAGACCAAATGGAAGACCAACAACCATTTCAGCAGGCGGTTAATGAGTAAGCGGTGATTCAGCACCAGTAATTGGTACTTGGCATTGAAGCGTTCAATGGCCAGATATACGCCATGTAAGACACCCCAAATGGCGAAGTTCCATGACGCACCATGCCACAAACCACCTAAAAACATGGTCAGAAACAAATTGCGCATGGTTTTGTATGAGCCGTGGCGGTTGCCTCCCAGGCTGATGTAGAGGTAATCTCGAAGCCACCGAGATAAAGTCATGTGCCATCGTCGCCAAAAATCCTGGAAGGTTAAGGACACATAAGGGTGCATGAAGTTTCTGGGGAAGGTGAATCCGAGCAATTTGGCCACCCCAATGGCAATGTCTGAATAGCCTGAAAAATCAAAATATATTTGAAAAGCAAAGGCATACACAGCGAGCAGATTCATCAGGCCGCTGTGGTTTTCTGGTTGATCAAATATAGGATCTACAAACAGTGCCAAGTTATCGGCAAACACCACTTTTTTAACCAAACCCAAAACAATCAGAAACATGCCTGATTGCGCCATAGCAAAACTGAAGTGGCGTTTTTCGTCCAGTTGCTTGAAAAATTCTGACGCTCGAACAATCGGCCCGGCCACCAACTGGGGAAAGAATGACACAAACAAGGCGTAATCCACAAATTTTTTGCGGGGTTGCAACTGCCCCCTGTGGATGTCAATCATGTAGCTCATGCTTTGAAAGGTATAGAACGATATACCTACCGGTAACAGCAAATCAACGCCTGGAATGCCGTAGGTGAAACCAGCCGTGGAAATGACTTCATTGGCAGAATTAATTAAAAAGTTGAGGTATTTGTAGATACCCAGTATGCCCAAATTAACGGTCATTGACAGGTACAAAAACCTTTGGGGTTGGTCGCTGCGGTAATATTTTAGACCCAGCAGGTAGTCGCAGGTTATGGTGATATAAATCAGAATCAGGTAGGTCCAATTCCACTGTCCATAAAAATAGGCACTGGCCAACACCAGAAACCACAATTCGGCGCCTTTGGCATAGCGCCGCAAAATGGCACTGGCAATCAGTACAACCAAAAGGAATATAAAAAATGAAAAACTGTTGAAGAGCATAATGCTTGGCTTGATCCTGTCCTGGTGGTGAATTGTAGCAATGCCACCACCAATTAACATCAATTAATTTTGTTGATGCAGGGAAAGACTAATAGACTGGCAAATAGTACCAATTAAGTCCTTTTTCTGTTAAAATGCGTCCATGATCAAAATGTCCAAGTTAACAGAGTATGCCTTTATGGTGATCATGGCTTTGAAAAAGTCAGATTTGCCGGCATCCGCTGATAACCTGGCGCAAGCAACCGGACTGGAAACGCCGACGGTCAGTAAAATATTAAAACTGCTGAAGAAGGCTGGCTTGTTGTCGTCAAAACGTGGCGCAGCTGGTGGTTACTTTTTAGTCAAAAGAAAACATGAAATCACCTTGAATGATGTGATTGTGGCCATGGAAGGTGGCATGTCTTTAACCGATTGTGCTGATGATGACTCGGCTTGTCATTTGACCCAGACCTGTTACATGAGTGCAGGTATGAAGAAAGTGAATCAGGTCATTCTCAATGCCCTTCAAAGCGTGACAGTCAGTGACATTTTGGATGAGAAGAAGAAAATAACTTTGCAGATAAAACCATGACACAAACCCATCAAGACAGTTTGGACCAGGCCCCAGAAGAAAACAAAGTGGTCAAAGACCGTGCCAGACAAGGCTACAAAGAAGGCTTTGTTACGGACATCGAGTCATTCACCATCCCGCCAGGGTTGGATGAAGACACCATTCGTTTGATTTCTGCCAAAAAAGAAGAGCCCCAATGGTTGTTGGATTACCGTTTGGATGCGTTCAAGAAATGGCAGGCAATGGATCAGCCACAATGGGCCAAGCTGAACATTCCGCCCATCGATTTTCAGGCCATCTCTTATTATTCGTCACCCAATGCCAATAAGGAAAATGCCCCCAAGTCGTTAGATGAAGTGGATCCTAAGTTATTGGAAACCTATGACAAACTCGGCGTGCCTTTGCATGAGCGAGAGCGCTTGGCTGGCGTGGCGGTTGATGCCGTGTTTGATTCAGTTTCTGTGGGCACCACCTTTAAGGCTGAACTGGAAAAGGTGGGGGTGATATTCTCGTCATTTTCAGAAGCCGTGCATGATCACCCAGAATTGGTGAAAAAATATTTGGGTTCTGTGGTGCCCGCCTCGGACAACTACTTCGCCGCATTGAACGCCGCGGTCTTCAGTGATGGTTCCTTTGTCTACATTCCCAAAGGCGTGCGTTGTCCTATGGAACTGTCGACTTACTTCAGAATCAATGCCATCAACACCGGCCAATTTGAGCGCACCTTGATTGTGGCTGAAGAGGGTTCATATGTCAGTTACCTGGAAGGCTGTACCGCACCGATGCGTGATGAAAACCAATTGCATGCGGCGGTAGTAGAATTGGTGGCCATGGATGATGCCAAAATCAAATACTCCACAGTACAAAACTGGTACCCTGGTGATGAAAATGGTAAGGGCGGCATTTACAACTTTGTGACCAAACGGGGTAACTGTCTGGGCAAAAACTCAAAAATCTCTTGGACCCAGGTTGAAACCGGTTCCGCCATTACATGGAAATACCCCAGCTGTATCCTGCGTGGTGATAACTCCAGTGGCGAGTTTTATTCTGTGGCATTGACCAACAACCACCAGCAAGCCGATACCGGTACCAAGATGATACATTTGGGCAAGAACACCAAAAGCACAGTGATATCTAAAGGCATCTCGGTGGGGCAAAGTCAAAACGCCTACCGTGGTCTGATTCGGGTGGCCAAAAGAGCTGATAACGCCCGCAATTTCACCCAATGTGATTCGTTGTTGATTGGTAAGTCCTGCGCGGCTCATACCTTTCCCTACACCGAATCGGCCAACATGACGGCCAAACTGGAACATGAGGCCACCACCTCTAAAATTTCAGAAGACCAACTCAATTATTGTTTACAAAGGGGCATCACCGAAGAAGATGCCATCTCCTTGATAGTAGACGGTTTTTGTAAAGAAGTATTTAAAGAATTACCCATGGAGTTTGCTGTGGAAGCAAAAGCCTTGTTGGACATCTCATTAGAAGGAGCAATCGGTTGATGTTAACAATCAAAGATGTATACGCCACCGCTGGCGATAAAGAAATTTTGAAGGGCCTGTCCCTGGAAGTGAAACCCGGTGAGGTACATGCCATCATGGGTCCCAATGGTGCCGGTAAAAGCACCTTGGGTAACCTGTTGGCTGGCATGCCTCATGTTAAATCACAAAAGGGAACAGTCGACTTTCTTGGTAAAGACCTGTTTGCCTTGGAGCCTGAAGAGCGGGCGGCAGAAGGGGTTTTTCTGGCTTTCCAATACCCGGTAGAAATACCTGGTGTTAACAACATGTATTTTCTGCGGACGGCATTGAATGCCCAACGCAAATACCGCGGCGAGGAACCCATGGATTCAGCGCAATTTCTGCGCTTAGTCAAACAAAAAATCAAAGACATGAACATGCGCGATGATTTGTTAAAACGGCCAGTTAATGTGGGCTTTTCCGGCGGCGAAAAAAAGCGCAATGAAGTGTTTCAAATGGGCGTGTTAGAACCTAAGTTGGCCATCTTGGATGAAACCGATTCTGGGCTCGATATCGATGCTTTGAAAGTGGTGGCTGAAGGTGTTAACCAACTGCGCTCACCTGACCGTTCATTCATCATCATTACGCATTACCAACGACTGCTTGACTACATTGAACCTGATTTCGTTCATGTACTGGCCGATGGTAAAATTGTTAAATCCGGGCCCAAAGAGTTGGCCCTTGAATTGGAAGATCAAGGTTATGGCTGGCTCAGTGATTGATTGGTTGGCTGCGATAGAAGGGGAAGCTGCGCTGGCACCTTGGTTGGCCACCAAACAAGAGGCGGCGCGTCAACAATTGCAAACCTTATCGGGTCCCAACCGCAAAACCGAATTGTGGCGTTATGCCGATGCCCAGCGACTCAAACAAGCTTTGCCTGCCGCAACGACTGCCCAGGCGGAAGTTGCTGAAAACCAGGCCGCAGCCGATGTGGTCATTGAGTTGAATAACCAAGGCTTGCAAGTACATGGTGACTGTCCTGATTGGTTACAAGTCACTGACATCAGTGGAATCGAGCCGACGGCATGGCAGGAATTGCTGTTCGATCAGGAAACCGTGGTCAATCTGGCCAACACCGCCTATTTTAATACTGGCGTGCGAATAACTGTGGCGCCCAACGCCGATGCCGAAAACGTACAAGTGGCATTGAAATATCAATTTGATGATGCCGGCGATTGGCGTTTTATCCGCAATCACATTGAGCTGACTGCAGGCGCACAATTAAACCTCAAGGAAGTGCATCAAAGTGGCCGGATCAACGTCGCCAATGTTTATGCGATGGCTGAGGGCAGTGAATTAAAGCGTTGGCATGATGTGTCACTTAATGACGCCCAACAAAGCATCAGCTTCCATCAGTTTGAATTGTCTGGGCGCAACCGAGTGATCAACATGAATCGCCATTATGGTGGCTTTGTTCAACACCACAACCACGTGGTGAATTTCAATGGGGAAGCATCTGAATACCGATCAGGAAGCATAAATAAAGGTTTTAATAACAGTCACATAACAGATATTGTTAAAGTAAATCATAATCATAAGAATAATTTGTCAGATGTGACTCACCGTTCCATTGCATCAGACCAGTCACAGATTTTCAATAACGCCAAGGCCGTGGTTGCTGTTGGTGCAGATCAATCTGAAATTGAGCAAGACTTGAAGAACATCTTGTTGTCTGAAGATGCCAAAATATACAGCAAACCTGAGCTGGAAGTGTATGCCGATGAAGTGGTGGCGGCTCATGGCTCTACCATTGGTGCGCTGGATGAACAGTCGTTGTTCTATTTGCAATCTCGAGGTATCGACATCCAACAGGCACGCCAGATCATGATTGAGTCCTTCGAACAGGAGGCGGTGATATGTTGAGAGATCAGTTTCCCGGTCTGAAAACCGAAGTTCATGGTAAGCCCTTGGTTTATCTGGACAACGCTGCCACAGCTCAAAGACCACAGGCAGTGCTGGATGCCATGAATGATTATTACCTCAATCACAATGCCAACATCCACCGCGGTGTTCACAGCTTGAGTGAGTCGGCCACGGAGCTGTATGAGCAAGCCAGAAAATCAGTGGCCAAGCTCATCAATGCACCTTCAGACAAAAACCTGATTTTTGTCAGGGGCTGCACTGAAGGGGTAAACCTGGTGGCGCAAACATTCGTCAGAAGCCAAATCAAAGCGGGTGAGGAAATATTGATTTCTCACTTAGAGCACCACTCCAACATCGTGCCCTGGCAAATCCTGTGTGAACAAACCGGCGCCAAATTACGGGTCATTCCGATGAATGAACAAGGTGAGCTGGTGCTAGATGATTTGGATCAATTGATCAACGATAAAACCCGTTTTATGTCCGTGGTTCACGTTTCCAATGCCTTGGGTACTGTGAATCCAGTGAAACAGTTAATAGCCGCTGCCCATGCCAAAGGCGTTCATGTGTTGGTCGATGGTGCTCAAGCCACGCCTCACATAGCAGTTGATGTACAAGATTTGGATTGCGATTTTTACACGGTATCCGGTCACAAAATGTATGGCCCCACCGGTTCTGGGGTGTTGTATGGCAAAGCAGAACACTTGGAATCCATGCCTCCGTATCATGGCGGCGGTGAAATGATCAGTAAGGTAACTTTTGATTCCACTGTTTATAACGCTGTGCCGGCCAAGTTTGAAGCCGGAACCCCCAACATCGCCGGCGGCATTGGACTCGGTGCGGCTGCTGAATTTATGCTGGCGGCCGGTCTAGATAACATCATGCAACGCGACCAGGAACTCAGGGTTTATGCCGAACAGGCATTGCAACAAGTTGAGGGCTTACGAATTCTCGGCATGGCGGCAGAAAAATCACCGGTGTTTTCCTTTGTTATCGATGGCGTTCATGCCCATGATATTGGCACCATCATCGATCACCATGGTGTGGCCATTCGCACTGGACACCATTGCACCATGCCAATTTTTCAATTTTATGGTTTGGCTGGTAGCTGTCGGGCATCTTTGGCGTTTTATAATACTGAACAAGAGGTGGACGTTCTGGTAGAATCTCTGCTCCAAGCCAAAGCCATGTTTGCATAGGATGTCAGAACTCAACAAGCTTTACAAAGCTGCCATACTGGAACACAACCGCAATCCAAGAAACTACGGTAAGCCAGAAAATTGGACCCACACAGCCGAGGGTTTGAATGCGGTGTGCGGTGATCTGGTAGAAATTTACCTGACCATCCATGGTGATGTCATTGAAGCAGTGCATTTTGCGGGTGACAGTTGTGCCATCTCGATGGCTTCGGCTTCGATGTTGACGGAGTTATCTCAAGGCATGACGGTAAGCCAGTGGCAACAGTGCTTTGCAAGTTTCAGAGAATTGATGTCACGAGACAGCGAAAACCCACATTTTGAAGCATTGGGGCAGGTCAATACCCTGGTCAGCGTGAAAAAATTTCCTTCCAGAATCAAATCGGCCACCTTGTGCTGGTATGCCATGGATGCTGCCATCAAAGGTGTGCCCAATGCCACCACCGAATGAAACCATGAGCCAACCACCCTCGCAACTTGCTTTAGCAGATAAAACTTTCTCATGGCGTGATGGCCGTAAATGGTTTGATGCCGGCTTGAATTACTTCAAGCAGGTTAAGAATTACTGGTATTTGGCCTGCATGGCCGTGGGTACTTTGCTGATACTTATTGGCCAATTGGCTCCGCCATTGATGGCGCTTGTGATCATATTTGCTTCGCCCATCATCACTGCTTTTATGGTGAGCTGCTGTCATCAAGTTAAACAGAATCAGCCATTGTCATTCAACCAATTGTGGCAGCCAGTCACCAACAACATGGCAGCCATCCTGTTTTTAGGCATGGTTTCGGCTTTATTGAGCCTGTTATTAAATGCCATCCACGAGCAAGTGTTGAATTTCTTGGGTTTGCCAATCGAATTAACCGAAGCCATGGTGAGGGACATGAGTGGCAAAGAATCACTGTTGCGGGCCTTACTGAGCCTGTTAACCAGCTTGCCATTGGCGCTGGCATTAGCATTTTCACCGGCCCTGATTGCCCTGAACCGTTACCCAACCTTGACTGCCATTACCCTCAGCATTCAGGGTGTTATCAAAGCCTGGCGTTCGTTTTTGATGCTGACGTTGCTGTTTATCCTGGTGTTTTTCGGCGTTGTGGTGATTGCCAGTGTGGCCATAGCTGTGGTGCAAGGGGTATTAGGCAGTGGGGGTCAATTGTTGACGCAATTGATTGTCATGTTTTTTGTTTTGACAGCAGCCGGGATAGGACTGTGTGCACAGTATCAGGCATACACAGAAATATTTATTGCTGCAAGCGATCAGGAAGGCGATGATGGTACTGAAATATACACCGAAATTTGAACCGGTAACGGCTCCAGATTTTAACTTATTGAATGTCGACAATGCCTACCTTTCATTGGCGGATGTGATGGGGCCTGAAGGTCTGGTGGTGATGTTTATTTGCAATCACTGCCCCTATGTAAAATCCATACAGCAAGCGATGGTGAATGATGCCCATACACTCATTAAGATGGGTGTTAATGTGGTCGCCATCATGTCTAATGATCCCCAAGAATATCCTGAAGATTCATTTGAAAACATGCAGAAAGTGGCTAAAAAGTGGGCTTATCCATTTCCTTACTTGATTGATCAAGACCAACAAGTGGCACGAGCCTATGGTGCTGTTTGTACACCTGATATATTTGGACTGAATGCCCAAGGCGAGATAAAATACCGCGGCAGACTGGATGCAGCCGGAATCAATGAATCACATGATGGCTTGCGTCGCGACCTGGTGGTCGCCATGGAAGAGCTGGTGCAAACCGGTGAAATTAATTCAGTACAACACCCGTCCATGGGATGTTCCATCAAATGGACCCAAAACTCCAAGCAACTAAACTGATGACAAAAACTTACCAATCCGAAGACATAGAAGTCCTTTCTGGGCTTGATCCAGTGAAAAGAAGACCAGGCATGTACACCGATACTGCCAGGCCCAATCACCTGATTCAAGAGGTGATTGACAATTCAGTTGATGAAGCATTGGAAGGCCATGCCAGTAAAATCGAAGTCACTTTGCACGATGATGGCAGCATCGAAGTGTCTGATGATGGGCGTGGGATGCCGGTTGATATCCACAAGGAACACGGCGTTTCTGGGGTTGAGTTGATCCTGGGTAAATTGCATGCGGGTGGCAAGTTTTCTAACAAAAACTACACATTCTCAGGCGGCCTGCACGGGGTCGGAGTATCCGTTGTGAATGCCTTGAGTCAACGCTTGGATGTGTGGATCAAGCGCGATGGTAAGGAACACCACATTGCCTTTGAACATGGTCACAAGGTATCTGAGTTAACAGAGGTAGGTCAGGTAGGGGTCAGAAACACCGGTACCCGGGTACAGTTCACCCCCGCACCAGAATATTTTGACAGCATTCGCATTGCGGTTAAAAAGCTTACACACCTATTAAAAGCCAAGGCGGTGTTGTGTTCTGGCTTGCAGGTACACTTCAAAAATGAACTGGATGACAGCAAAGAAAGTTGGCAATTCCAGGATGGCTTGCAAGAATATTTATTAGATGAAATTGAAGCCGATGAAAAAATCCCTGAAACTGGTTTTGTTGGCAGTCAAGCAGACGAAGAATTTGCCGTAGATTGGGCCCTGACCTGGGTGCCACAAGGTGAGTTGGTCACTGAAAGTTATGTGAACCTGATACCCACCGCGCAGGGTGGTACTCATGTGAATGGCTTGCGCACCGGCCTCACTGAAGCCATCAGAGATTTTGCCGATGCCCATAACCTGCTACCACGTGGATTAAAGCTGGCGCCAGATGACGTTTGGGATCGGGTCAGCTACGTGGTTTCTGCGAAAATGAAAGACCCTCAATTTTCAGGCCAAACCAAGGAGCGCTTGTCCTCAAGAACCATTGCAGCTTATGTGACGGCAGTGATTAAAGATGCTTTGATTCTGTGGTTAAATCAAAATGTGGCTGAAGGCGAGCAAATTGCCATGATCGCCATCAACAATGCTCAGAATCGTTTGCGCAAAGCCAAACAAGTGGTGCGTAAAAAAGTCACTGCGGGTCCCGCATTGCCTGGCAAATTGGCAGATTGCAGTTCTCAGGATCCGATGCAAGGCGAATTGTTTTTGGTCGAGGGTGATTCGGCCGGCGGTTCAGCCAAACAAGCCAGAGACCGTGAATTTCAAGCCATCATGCCATTGCGTGGAAAAATCTTGAATTCTTGGGAAGTGGAATCAACCCAGGTGATGGCTTCACAAGAAGTCCATGATTTGGCGGTGGCCATCGGGGTGGACCCCGGGAGCACCGATTTGGCCGGTTTGCGCTATGGCAAAATCATCATTCTGGCTGATGCCGACTCTGATGGCTTACACATTGCAACCTTGTTGTGTGCGTTATTCCTGCGCCACTTTGAACCAGTGGTCAGAGCCGGCCACATATTTGTAGCCATGCCACCCCTTTATCGCGTAGATGTTGGTAAGCAAAAATTCTATGCCGTTGACAAAAGTGAGCGTGATCAAATTTTGAATCGCATTGAAAAACAAAAACTTAAAGGCAAGGTGAGCGTCACACGTTTTAAAGGTCTGGGGGAAATGAATCCATCGCAACTGCGTGAAAGTGCGATTGCCCCAGACACCCGTCGTTTATTACAGCTTTCGGTTGAGGCCGGTGACAACACCCATGGCATCATGGATATGCTGTTGAATAAAAAACGCGCCGCTGAACGCAAATCCTGGTTACAAGAAAAAGGCGATTTGGCGGTACTTTGATGCAGTTAAAAAAATTGTTTTGTGAACGGCTGCATGCTATGCTTGCTTTCAAAAAATCATCCCGAGACCCTGTTTGACGGACCACAATCAATTAAATTCTAAGGAATCAAAGCTAACGCCAATGTTAATAGCGTTTGGCATCGTGTTGCTGACGGTGTTGATTGCCTATTACGTTTCTCAATCTCAAAAAGAAATTCTCCACCAAATCCTCAAAGGTCAGGCAGAACGAACCAAAGTCAAACTGATCAACTCAACCACTGACTTGATGGGCGACCTCAAGGCCATGTCAGACCGTTGGGTTAATGACGGGGGAACATCAGAAAAAAACTGGCGCTCAGATGCCAAGAACTTCATTGCCAGGGTGGATGGTGTCAATGGCGTATGGTGGATAGATGATAAATTTGAATGCCATTGGATTGAATCTGGTGCGGTCAATACCGAACCGCTTTGCCAACAGCTCATGGTCGACTCAGATACGGTGTTGCGGCTGATTAATGCCAGAGAAAACCAAGCTGCTGAGATTTCAAAAATTTATGAACACAGTGCAGTCAAGACCGCATATGTTTTTCAACCACTTACTGGTGGGCAAAACTTTGATGGCTACATCACTGCCGCTGTGGATGTAAAAACATTCGTGGATTACATACTAGGTGATCCGCTGCGAGCTGGTTTTTATACTAAGGCCTATGCCGACAAAGAAGTGGTTTATGCCAATGGGCCTGCATTAACCGACCACAGTTACCTAGAGTCTTTTGAATTGAATCTGGATGATGATAACCAGGCATGGATTTTTAAGGTTTATCCGACCGAAGCCACCTTGGGGATGATCATCTCAGCCTTGCCATTCATTATTGGCATTGCTGGGGCCATCATTGCTTTGTTGTTTATGCTGACTTTGTTGTCCAAACAAAAAGCCAAGAACCAAACCGCCATGCTCGCCAATGAAATCAGTGAGAAGGAGAAAGTTCAATTTGAACTGGAGTACTTGGCAAACCATGACACACTGACCCATTTGCCCAACCGGCATTACATCACTAACTTCATAGAAAACCGCGTCAGGTATTCCAAAACCAGCCAACAAAGATTCACCATCCTGTTTATTGACCTGGATCACTTCAAAGACATCAATGACACTTTGGGACATGCTGTTGGTGATGAAATGCTGAAAAAATTACCCGTGATGTTCAACAAAGTATTCCGGCATGATGATGTGATTGCCCGCATGGGTGGCGATGAGTTTGTGGTCTTTCTGCCAGGCATGATGAGCATTGAACATGTGACCAATCTGGTTGAACGTTTTTTGCATTCATTGGAAGAGCCCATTCAAATAGATGAGCATTTGATCAGGCTGACTGGCAGTGTGGGTGTGGCTTTTTATCCGCAGCATGGGTCGAATGTCACCGAATTGTTGTCTCATGCAGATGCAGCCCTGTATCGCGCCAAGGACAAAGGCAGGAACACGTTCGCCATTTATGATTCTGAGATAGAGCAGAAGGCCAAAGATCGGGTACAGTTAATTGCCCGCTTGCATTTGGCCAATGAACATGAAGAGTTTGAAATGTATTTTCAGCCGCGGTACGACCTGGCTAAAAACAAAATCATTGGTGCGGAAACATTGATTCGTTGGAAACAATCAGCCAATGAAGTCATTGAACCGTCTGAATTCATCGGTTTACTGGAAGAAACTTCGTTAATCATTCCGATATCCTGGCGCATGTTAAACCAATGTTGTGAGCAGTACCTGCGATTAATAAAAATTCAACCTGACCTGAAAATGTCATTTAATGTGTCGGCACGCTTGCTGGAGCACCCGGATTTTCTGACCCGATTGAAATCCACATTGAGCAACACGGGCTTCCCTCCAGAACTCCTGGAGCTAGAGTTAACCGAGCAAACTTTGATTCAAAACGTAGAAAACAGCCAAATCATCCTGAATGAAGTCTCTAAGCTCGGCATTTCTATTGCCATTGATGATTTTGGTACGGGTTATTCATCCCTATCGTACCTGAAAAACTTCCCCGTGGATGTGCTGAAAATTGACAAGTCCTTCATCCATGATATCGACAGTGATGCCGATGACCTGGAATTGGTAAAAACCATGATTGCCATGGGTAAAAATCTCAACATCACCACCGTCGCTGAGGGGGTTGAAAGCGAAGCACAACTGGACTTACTTAAAGCTGAGAAGTGCGATCAGGTGCAAGGCTACTATTACAAGCGGCCGATGAAGTATTACGATTATTGTCAGTTAATCAGTAGCACTTCAATCAGTTGAACTGATGGCCTTGATCAAGGCGTCCACGTCTTGTGCTAGGGTGGCATGGGAAAACACCAACCTGATCACATCTTGGTGTCCTGGCCACACATGAAAAGCAAAACCTGCCTGTTGTAGTTTTTCTATCGTTTCGATGGGTAAACGGCAAAAGGCTTCATTGGCATCAACCGGGTGCAAAAACTCAACATGCTGCTGCGTTTGGTGAAAAAAGTGTTGGGCCATGGCGTTGGCATGACGTGCCATCTCTAGCCACAAATCATCTTCAAGGTAACTGACCAACTGCGCGCTGACATAGCGCATCTTGCTGATCAAGTGTCCAGAACGCTTGCGCAGGCGTTTGATTTGTGTGTTTAATTTGGGATTGAATACCAGCAGTGATTCAGCCATCATGGCGCCATTTTTGGTGGCGCCAAAAGACAACAGATCAATGCCACTTTGCCAGGTCATGGCTGCAGGACTGCAGTCCAAGTGACACAAGGCATTGGCAAATCTGGCGCCATCCATATGTAGGTGTACCTGGTGGCGTTCTTTCAGGGCTTTGAATTGAGCCAATTCATCCAATGTGTACACGGTGCCTGACTCGGTGCATTGTGTGAGGCTGATGATGCTGGGTAAACTTTCGTGCTCTCCATGAACACCGGTTCCCGACAAGTATTGATCAACTGTCTTGGCGTCCAGTTTGCCGTGCTTGCCAGGCAAGGGAATGAGCTTGGCGCCACCAGTAAAGAATTCAGGAGCGCCACATTCGTCGGCATTCAAATGTGCGTGTTCATGACATAACACCGAACCATAAGGTGGGCAGGCCAGCGTCATGGCTATGGAATTGGCCGCTGTACCGGTGACCAGGGGCAATACATCACACCAACTCTCAAACAGTTGTTGGCATTGTTCGGTGAATTGTTCGCTGAAGCAATCATAGCCATAAGATTCCTCAAAACCTTGATTGGCAGCAACGATGGCTTGCATGATCTTGTGGTGAACTGGTGCTTCGTTGTCGCTGCGAAAATTCATGGGTTGTGAGCTCCTGTGTTGTGGTCTATGAATTGGTATAAATGTCTTTCCAGCTGTTTGAGCTGGGTGTGTGAACAACAATAAATGCCCAGGTCCTTGGCCCTGGACAAGGTGTATTTATTGAGTTCTTTGTAACTGATCATCATGGCTTTTCCGGAATGCCCGCCCGCAATTGATTTGAGGGTATCCAATCGATAAATGGCAGAGGAGGCGGCAGATTGGTCAGAGCTTTTGTTTTTAAAGCGTTTGGTTTTGCATTCAATGATGTGCAAGCGGTTGTGACAAATGGCAGCCACATCCAGTTCGTTTTTGACCTGGCCCTGATTTCTAACCAGAGTGACGCCCTTGGCCAGCTCAGCAATTTGTGGTCGGTTTTTGCGAATCCCAAATAACAAAGCAAAAACATGGTTTTCCAACCAGCCTCCATTGCAATAGAAGCGGTCTTCTGGGCTGTTAAATTGAATGTATCTGCCTTTAATGGTTAATTTACCTGCCGTTTCGAAATGATGCAGAAACTCGCGCAGTTCAGTGTTCCTTTCATCTTCTTTGCGCATGGCGTAGCGATTGTGCTGGTTGGCGCTGCTGGCCATATAGTTTAACGTACCTATCGATTTATCGGCTTGACCCAGTTGCTCAATCAGCCAGCCAGTCAATTGTCTGGAAGAGGCCGGTTCGGGGGTGGTTTGACCCATGCTCAAAACCTGGGTGTTGAAAGTCTTCAGGTATTCCTTCAATCGAATGTGGTGCCCCAAGGGCAGGTTGGCCTGGGATTCAGGTTGATTCAGCCAGGACAGCTCATTGGTGAACTTATCCACCAAAAACACCGGGTAACCAAAATCGTTGAATTGTTCAAAAGCAATGAGGGTGAGTTTGTGATAACCGGAAGAGGCATTAAAAACGATGTTTTCTTGTTGGTGAGATTCCAAGATTTCAGCCATTTGCCGTCGCGCTGCCATGGTATCAAATTCGGCCACTTGAGTGATGCACTCGATGCCCCTAGAGCGAAGCACTGATTGTAGGCCGCTGATGTCGTCATCTTGTTGATGTAACAGTAAAATTTTTTCAGCTTTCAGTTCAATGGCAGCACTCAGGATGCCAGCGTGCTTGGGGTGGTAAATGGCCAAATGGGTTTGCATACGAATATTATATGAAAAAACAACCAACGGTTGTGGTGTTTTACCGGCTATTGAGTTAAAATTCGCTTTCAATTCGATAACAGTAAAAAGTTGGTTCGCGCCAGCTTTTTTTACGCCTACAAGAGTTGAGAACAGTGTCTAAATTAAATCAAGTTTTATTCCCTTCACGCCACCAGAATCCTGCCGTTTTGGCCTTGGAAGATGGTTCGGTTTTTCCCGGTATCGCATTGGGTGCCATGGGTCAGTCTGTAGGTGAGGTGGTGTTCAATACCGCCATGACTGGTTACCAGGAAATCCTGTCCGATCCTTCCTATGCGGGTCAAATGGTGACCCTCACTTATCCACACATTGGCAACACCGGTACCAACCAGCAGGACGATGAATCCAGACAGGTTTTTGCCAAAGGCCTGATCATCAGAGACACCTCATTGGTGGCCAGTAACTGGCGCACCGACAGTTCTTTAGATGATTACATGAAAAATCAAGGGGTGGTAGGTATCACCGACATCGACACCCGGGCACTGACCAACTTGTTAAGAAAACATGGTTCATTGAATGGCTGCATTATCAGTGTGGGTGAAAATGAACAACCTGACATCGATGCGGCATTGCAAAAAGCCCGTGATTTTGCTGGTTTGGAAGGTCAAGATTTGGCCAAAGAAGTGAGTTGCAAACAGGCCCATGCTTGGCAGCAGGGAACCTATGATTTAAAACAAACGGCTTTCAGAACCAACGACAATGCCACTCATAAAGTAGTTTGTTATGATTTTGGTGTCAAGCGTAACATCCTGAGAATCCTGGTTGACCTGGGTTGTGATGTGACTGTGGTTCCAGCTCAGACCCCAGCTGCCGAGGTGTTGGCGATGAAACCTGATGGGGTGTTTTTATCCAATGGCCCAGGTGATCCGGCGGCCTGTGATTATGCCATCGAAAACTGTCAAACTTTTATGCAACAAGGCTTGCCGATTTTTGGCATTTGTCTGGGTCACCAGATTCTGGCCCTGGCAACCGGTGCTGAAACCAGCAAAATGAAATTTGGTCACCATGGTGCCAATCACCCGGTTGAAAATTGTGCCGATAAAACGGTCATGATCACCAGTCAAAACCACAACTTTGCGGTATCCGAAGATAATTTACCGGACACGCTGGAAGTCACCCACAGGTCTTTATTTGATGGCAGCGTCCAAGGTATCAGACACCGCCGATACAAAGCCTACGGCTTTCAGGGACACCCTGAAGCCAGTCCGGGTCCGCATGATGCCAAGAAATTGTTTGAACCATTCATCCTAGCCATGCAAGAGGAGAACAGCCATGGGTAAACGCACCGACATCAAAAGCATTCTGGTATTGGGCGCCGGCCCTATCGTGATTGGCCAAGCCTGTGAATTTGATTATTCTGGCACCCAGGCTTGTAAAGCCCTGAAAGACGATGGCTATCGAGTCATATTGGTCAATTCCAATCCGGCCACCATCATGACTGACCCGGAAACCGCTGACAGCATCTACATCCAGCCCATCAACTGGCAGACGGTGGCTAAAATCATTGAAATAGAAAAGCCTGATGCGTTGTTGCCCACCATGGGTGGCCAAACGGCATTGAACTGTTCTTTGGATTTGGTCAGCCAAGGTGTCCTGGCACAATACAACGTGGAAATGATTGGCGCTTCCAGAGAAGCCATTGATATGGCTGAAGACCGCGAACAATTCCGCGAAGCCATGGAAGACATTGGCCTGGAATGTGCCCGTTCTTTCATTGTGCATAACATGGACGAGGCGCGGGTGGCACAACAAAAAATCGGTTACCCAGTCATCATTCGACCTTCGTTTACCTTGGGTGGAACCGGTGGCGGTATTGCTTACAACTTGGAAGAATTTGAGGACATCACTGCCGAAGGCTTGAAATTGTCACCAACCACAGAAGTGTTGTTAGAAGAGTCACTGTTGGGTTGGAAAGAATATGAAATGGAAGTGGTGCGTGACAAAGCCGATAATTGCATCATCATTTGTTCCATAGAAAACTTGGATCCGATGGGCGTGCACACCGGTGATTCCATCACGGTGGCTCCATCACAAACCCTCACCGACAAAGAATATCAGGTGATGCGGGATGCGTCTTTGGCAGTGCTGCGCAAAATTGGCGTAGAAACCGGCGGCTCCAATGTTCAGTTTTCAATCAACCCGAAAGACGGGCGCATGATTGTGATTGAAATGAATCCAAGGGTTTCCCGATCATCGGCACTGGCTTCCAAAGCCACTGGTTTCCCGATTGCCAAAGTGGCGGCCAAATTGGCTGTGGGCTATACCCTGGATGAACTGAAGAATGAAATCACCGGTGGTGCCACACCAGCCTCTTTTGAGCCAACCATCGATTACGTGGTCACCAAAATACCCCGTTTTGCCTTTGAAAAATTCAATAACAGTGTGGACCGACTCAGCACCCAAATGAAATCAGTGGGTGAGGTGATGGCCATCGGTCGCACCTTCACTGAATCTTTACAAAAAGCCCTTCGCGGTCTGGAGACCGGTAAGTCAGGTCTGGATCCGATGATCACCACCGCTGACCTTGAAGCCGGTTTTGATTTGGTCAAAGAAATCAGAGAGCCTTCTTCAGAACGATTGTTTTACGTAGCTGATGGCTTCAGGCAAGGCTATACCGTTGAGCAGTTGCATGAAATTTCTGCCATAGACCCCTGGTTTTTGGCGCAGATAGAACGTTTGGTTTCGATTGAAAAGGCTGTACAAGAAACCACCCTTGATGCCATAGATGCCAAACAAATGAAGCAGTTGAAACGCGAAGGGTTTGCCGACGCGCGCCTGGCTGCCTTGTTACAAGTGAATGAAACTGCGGTGCGCAAACATCGCCACCAACTGGGTATCCACCCGGTATACAAACGCGTTGATTCTTGTGCTGCTGAATTTGAAGCGCCTACGGCGTACTTCTATTCATCCTATGAATCGGTTTGTGAAGCCCAGCCATCAGACAACAAAAAAATCATGATTTTGGGCGGCGGTCCCAACCGCATTGGACAGGGCATCGAGTTTGATTACTGCTGCGTACATGCGTCGTTGGCATTAAAAGAAGCCGGCTTTGAAACCATCATGGTTAACTGCAATCCGGAAACGGTTTCAACTGACTATGACACCTCTGATCGATTGTATTTCGAATCATTGACATTGGAAGATGTGCTCGAAATTGTGGCCATTGAAAAACCCGATGGCGTGATTGTGCAATACGGTGGGCAAACGCCATTGAACCTGGCCACCGAACTTGAGGAGGCAGGAGTTTCCATTATTGGCTCTTCGCCAGCCTGCATAGACAAAGCCGAAGACCGTGAGCAGTTCAAAGCCATGCTTGATAAGCTGCAATTAAAACAGCCACCCAATGGCACCGTGACTTCGGCGGAGGAAGCCGTGGAAATGGCGGACAAACTGGGATTCCCACTGGTGGTCAGACCTTCCTATGTACTGGGTGGACGGGCCATGGAAGTGGTGCATTCACAACAGGAACTGCAACGTTACATGACGCAGGCTGTTAAAGTCTCCAATGATTCTCCGGTGTTGCTGGATCGCTTCCTTGATCATGCCATTGAAGTCGATGTGGACGTGATTTGTGACGGTGAAAACTTTATGGTGGGTGGCATCATGGAGCACATCGAGCAAGCGGGGGTGCATTCCGGCGACTCGGCGTGCTGTATCCCGCCATTCACCTTATCAGCCGAAATGCAAAACGAACTGTCACGACAGTGCGAGTTGATGGCCAAGGAATTGGACGTGGTGGGATTGATGAACACCCAATTTGCCATTCAAGGTGAAGACATCTATATATTGGAAGTGAACCCCAGGGCTTCCAGAACGGTCCCGTTTGTATCCAAAGCATCGGGATTGCCGTTAGCAAAAATCGCAGCCTTGTGTATGGCTGGCATCAGCCTGAAGGAGCAGGGCGTTAAACCGCGACTGGATTTGAATCACTATTCAATCAAAGAGCCGGTGTTCCCCTTCGTTAAATTTCCTGGTGTCGACCCCATTCTTGGACCAGAAATGCGGTCCACCGGTGAAGTGATGGGCATTGGTAAATCATTTGGTGCAGCAGTGGCAGGCGCCAAGTTGGCAGCCAACGTCCACATGCCCAGACAAGGCAAGGCTTTTGTCAGTGTGCGTGAAGCCGATAAACAAAAATTGATTCCACTGGCAAAACAACTGCGGGCATTGAATTTTGCCCTGGTGGCCACACATGGTACATGTGACTTGTTGAGAAAAGCAGGCTTGTTCTGCGAAAGTGTCAACAAAGTCATTGAAGGCAGACCCCACATTGTTGATAAAATCAAGAGTAAGGAAATTGATTTCATTATCAACACCACAGAGGGTGCCCAGGCCATTGAAGATTCGTCTTCAATTCGCAAAGAGGCATTGAAACAAAGTATCAATTACACAACGACCATTTCAGGAGCAGCAGCAACCATCGCTGCCTATGATTACTTGAACCAACAAGAAATCTACTCACTGAAAGAGTTACATCAAATTTAGAGGCACATATGAACAGAGCTCCTATCACCCAAAGAGGTGCGGATTTATTGAAGGAAGAACTGAAGCAGCTTAAAACAGTCGAGCGTCCGAAAATCATTGATGCTGTGGCCGAAGCACGGGCACACGGAGATTTGAAGGAAAATGCTGAATACCATGCTGCCAGAGAACAACAGTCATTCACCGAAGGTCGCATTGCTGAACTGGAAGGCATCATCAGTAATTCAGAAGTGATTGATGTGGCCAGCCTGAATGTGGGCGATAAAGTGGTGTTTGGCGCCACGGTAGTTCTTGAAGAAGAAGAAACTGGCGAAAACGTCACTTACCAAATAGTCGGTGATGCGGAAGCGGATATCGATAACGGTAAAATTTCCATCAGTTCCCCCATTGCGCGAGCCATGATTGGTAAAAGTCAAGACGATGAAATTGCCGTGCAGGCACCCGGCGGCGATAAAATTTACTTTATTGAATCCATAGAGTACATCTGACGCTGATGTTGAGGATAGACCACGGTGTTTGATTCCTCAGAATCTCAAGTCGATTCTCATCCACACCGGCAGGGTCGTCATTTTGTATGAGTGCGCGCCCTGAATTAATTCGTCGACAGCCTGCCGCTAAGGAACTCAAGGGTGGAGAGCACCTTCACCCTTTGATTCAACAAATTTACCTGGCACGCGGCATCACCGATTGCTCAGAAGTCGATTACCGCTTACACAACCTGTGTCATCCAGATGGTTTCAAAGGTCTGGATGAAGCAGCCGCCTTGTTACACCAAGCGATTACCCAACAACAACGGGTGGTTATTGTCGGAGATTTCGATGCCGATGGGGCCACGTCAACGGCCTTGATGATCCGTGCCTTGCGTCAGTTGGGTGCTGAGCATGTAGATTTTGTGGTGCCTAACCGCTTCGAGTATGGCTATGGCCTGTCAGTAGAATTGGTGGATGTGCTGGTGCAAATGCAAGCCGAGTTGGTGGTGACAGTTGATAACGGCATTTCCTCATTCAAGGGTGTGGCGGCAGCCAAAGACCACGGCATGACCGTAATCATCACCGATCACCATTTGCCACCACCGCAATTACCAGCTGCCGATGCCATTGTGAACCCCAACTGTGAGGGCGATGAGTTTCCCAGCAAAGCCCTGGCCGGTGTGGGCGTGGCATTTTATCTGTTGGCAGCCACCAAGCGTTATTTCAGTCAACAACCCAACGTTGATGCTGATCGTGTGGCTGGCTTGAATTTAGCCAATCTATTTGATTTGGTGGCTGTTGGTACCGTAGCCGATCTGGTGCCTTTGGATCGCAACAACCGCATTTTGGTCAATCGCGGCTTGGAGCTCATTAAGAACCAACGTTGCACTGCCGGTGTGGCCGCCTTGTTTGAGGTGTCCGGAATCGACATCAGTCAGGCGGATAACAACAGCCTGGGTTTTTACGTGGCACCCAGATTGAATGCGGCTGGCCGCCTTGAAGACATGAGTATAGGAATCAATTTGTTGTTAACCGACGATGTAGGTGAAGCCAGAAAATTGGCACAGGAACTACAGGCCATCAATCAGCAACGCAAACAAATTCAAGCAGACATGCAGGTTTTTGCTGATTCGGTGGTTAAAGAGCTCAGAAAACAAGAGTTGCCCCAAGCACTTTGTTTGTTCCACAAAAATTGGCATCAGGGCGTGGTCGGGCTGTTGGCCTCCAGAGTCAAAGAGGACACCCACAGGCCAGTGATCGCTTTTGCACTTGAAGCACCCGACTCAGAATGGGTCAAAGGCTCCGCACGCAGCATCAAAGGCTTACACATCCGTGATGCCCTGGTTGATGTAGACTCAAGCCATCCTGGATTAATCAAAAAATTCGGTGGGCATGCCATGGCCGCTGGATTGACCATGAAAGCAGCCGACTTGAAAGCTTTCAAAAAGGCGTTTATCGATGTTGTGGCAGACAGGCTGTCAGAGCAGCATTTGACTCAGGTGATTCACAGTGATGGCCCGGTCGATTCGGCTGACCTATCCTTGTATGTGGCTGAAATGATTCAAAGTGCAGGCCCTTGGGGCCAACATTTTGATGAACCGCTGTTTGATGATTGGTTTGTTTTAAAGCGCAAAGCATTGGTCGGTGAAAACCACACCAAATTGCAATTTCAGACCAGCGATGGCCGCAAGCAAATTTCTGCCATAGCCTTCAACCACCACCCCAACCAATTTGTCGAAATTGATCAAAATCAACATGTTTGTTATCAAATGATGGTCAATGAATTCAGAGACAAGCGCAGCCTACAATTGAAAATCACGCACATCATCAAGTAGTTCAGTACTGGCGACAAAAGCTTTTTTTAAAATTCTCAAGCCGAGCCATATAAACAAAAATAAGCGAATATTTTGTGAATTAGGCCTCAAAAACATCAATTAAAACCCCTTCTCATTGAATTTAAATTGATTCAAAGCCAAAATATTCTATAGTGATTTAATGAAATACTGACTTGCAAGCAGTAAAAAAAGAGAGAAGGGATATGAAAGTTGTATACAAAAATAAATGGAAGGCGGCCTGGTTAATGATGATTCTGGCTTCCTCAGTGTGGTCTCAAACCGATTTCCAGTTGACCGTTACCCCGTCTGGAAATCCAGTGACTGTGCCGGCATCCGGTGGTACCCAGATGCTGACCTTTACCGTCACCAATGATGCCAATGGTTTGGATGAGGGCGATCAAACCACGGTAACTTTCAACATTGACCCTCAAATTGAACCTGCCAGTGCTACATCCAGCGACCAAGACTGGCAATGTACATCCACAACCGGACAGGTTACATGCAATTATTTCAATATCTACACAGCAGGGTACAGCTCAGATATTGTGTTATCCATCTTTGCGCCACAAACACCGATGATGGTTACAGGAGCTATCAATGCCGATGTGAGTAATGCATTGGGTGATCCTAATCCCGGCAATGACAATTTGACCTTAGACATCAACTTTGTGGCAGGTGGTAATGCCGATTTATCCGCCATTTTTACCAGTTCAGGTGCTTCTTACAACCTGGGCGACTCCATAGATTATGGCATCCAATTAGCCAATGATGTCGGTTCAGCAGGCAGCCCATCTGATGCACAGTTGTTGGTGCAGCTGTCACCCAATGTCAGTTTCTTGAGCACCAATCTGATTGGCGCACCCGGTTGGAATTGTAATCATGATGGTGCCACCAATGGAGGCAATCTGAGCTGTGATCGAGGCGGCCAACCTTTCAACATTGGTGACATTCATGACATGGTTGTTACGGTATTGGCCACCAGCCCCGCCACCACAGTGCAAACACAAGCCACCATCAGCAGCGCCTTTGACACGTTTACTTCCAACAACGACGCTTTCCAAAGTGATTCCATTTTTGGTGGCACCATTGATTATGCGATTGATAAAACGGTAAGCGTCACCACCGTCAATGTAGGAGACAGTTTCACCTACAACATGGCGATCAGCAGTCCCAGCAGCTCAGGGCTGGCTCCAGTTGATGTTATTGTCAGGGACCAATTACCCAATGAGGTCAGTTATTCCTCATACAATGCGTCCAGCAGCTTAGGCACACCCATCAATTGTAACCATGATGGTTCAACCACTGGTGGCTTATTAACTTGTGATACCCTCGGTTCACCTTTTCAGCCGTTCGATAACCTGTCAATCGATGTCGATGTGGTTGCTGCTGTTGGCAGTCCGGGAGTGGTCAATACCGCTACAGTTGAAACCGTGAGTGATCCGGACGGTACCACTGGAAACAACACCAGTACCACACCACCGGTGGTTATCAATGGGCCCTTGCCAACCACTGTGTCGGCTACCAAGACTGCCAATATTGGTGGTATAGCTGTAAATAATGTGGCTTACGGTCAAGCTTTTGATTATGTGTTGCAAGTTAACAACACCGGTGCGGCCGATTCAATCAATACCCACATATCAGACAATATACCGGCAGACGTGACGTTGACAGGTTTTGATACCACTGGATGGACTTGTCAGCCGTTGACCCCGAATGCTCCTGGCCAAGTGGTTGACTGTACTTTGAATACACCTTTGGCGCCTGCTGCCAGTGCCACCATTACCCTCAATGTGATGGCTACTTCCAACACCAGTGTCAACAGCATCACCAATACCATGCAGGCCGGTGGTGATAACACCGGCGCGTTGGTAGCCGCCAGCAACACGGTCAATTTACAAAACGCCATGGTGGGCTTGAATCTGACCCAAACTCCGAGCCCAGTGGATTTGGGAGCAGCCGTAGATTTTACCGCCGACCTGACCAACACCGGCAGTGCTGACCTAACGGGTGTCCAGTTAGATGCACAACTGCCCACTGGTTTTACCTACAATGGCTTTACCGCATCAGCAGGCATTTCCTGTGCTGAAAATCAAGGCTTGGTGAGCTGTATTTCCGCCAACACCCTGGCCTCAGGTGCAGCAGTGAATCTCAACATTGCCACCACTGCAGTGGCCGCTACCACAGCCAATCAATCTTATGTGCTGACGGTTACAGCCGATGCCAATGAATTGGCCACACCCCTCAGTCAAAATCTGAACGTGGCATTCAGCAACAGTGATTACTCGGTATCCATGTTCTCTACCCCAAGACAGGTACAACAAGGCCAGACATTCCAACAATTTATTACTGTCGATAACAGCGGCAGTGCTGATATAGCCAATATCAACACCATTTACACCATCCCTCAACAAGCTGTTTTGGTGGCATTTGCTGCCCCTGATTACAATTGCAGCAATGCGCAATCGCAATTGGTTTGTCAAAACGTGCAACCCTTACCGATGGGTGATTCAATCACCTTGGAAGCAACGTTGCGGGTGGATGATTTTGTTGGTTTGGTTGGAGGTAATGTATCGGTGGATGCCGACGGTAACCGCAAATCAGCCTTTGCCACTACCGAGGTGGTTAATAATGTTGCTGACGACCTGGCCTTGTTTAAAGAAGCTTCGGTGGCTGAAATCGAAATCAATTCGCTGTTCTCATACACCCTGACTGTCGTCAATATGGGTACCAATGCGCAATCAGCGTTCAGTTTGAACGACAGCTTACCCAATGGAATGGTGTTGCAGAATGCAATGGGCAATGATTGGACCTGTCAGGGAACCACTGAGGTGACTTGTCAATATGGCAGCACCTTGTTAGCAGGTGGTCAAACTCAATTGCAATTGGATGTCATTTCCCCTGAACTACCCGGACAAACCACCAACACCGCCTCAGTGGTGTTGGCGAATGATGAAAATAACAGCAATAACAGCGCATCAGCTGTTGTTATTGTGACGGACGGCAATGGCGGTACGCCGCGATCAGACCTGTCAGTCGAATTGGAGACAGATGCGAATGAAGTATTGAACACCGAGACCATCGAATGGCGTTTGGTGGTCGAAAATAACGGTCCTGATGCAGCCGGAAATGTGGAAATATCCAATACTTTCCCACCAGGATTTGAGGCGGCAGATGTGCAAGTGGGTAGCGATGTGGAATGCACCTTGTTACAGGCTTCTCTGTTTTGTGATATTGCGGTACTGCCTGCTGGTCAACAACATATGATTACGGTAACCGGTGGTTTCATGTCAGGCTTTACCGGGCTGGCACTCAGTGCCGTTGAAGTGTCGTCAGATTCAATTGACCCCAACCCCTCCAACAACATGGGTACAGCGCAAGTGACCGTCAATGATGCCAATGACTTAATAGCTGATTTGCAACTCAGTTTGGGCAGTACACCCGAGCCGGTCAGGCAAGGTGATGATTTTGAATTGAGCTTTTTTGTTAAAAATATGGGCCCGGATGTGGCGGTCAATCCCATGATTACCGGTACTTTTGGTGGCTTGGTTGATTCAGTACAAGTACTCAATGCCGGGGCCTGGGTATGTCAACCCAACAGCCAGTCTTTCAGTTGTCAGTACCCGGGCAATTTCATGTCAGGCATGGACAACGAGATCAGCTTCAGGGTCATCACCCAGCAAGTGGTGCAACAATCGCAACCATTTGTATTCAATGCCTTGGTTGAATCTGAATCCATGGACCCCAATCCAGCCAACAACGTCCTGGGTTTCAATAACGACATCAGTCGAACCCTTACTGAAGAAGAAATCTTCGCCATTTTCCGGGAAGCAGTGGGCAGCAGTGCCAGTGATACAGTCATCCAATCGATACGTAACGTATCCAGCTACTGTGCTCGCAGCTTCTTTACGGCCATCGAAGGCTTGTGTGATCAATTCATTGCTGGTGCGCGGCCTGAGAATGGCGCTGCCATCATCAATGCCATGGAAGAACTGACGCCCAATGAAGTGGCCGCACAATCTAATTCAGCAGCTGAAATCATCACGTCACAATTCCGCAACGTCAACTCCCGGTTGGCTCAATTGCGCGGTGGTGGCGGTTCTGGTGTCAGTTTTGCTGGTCTGACTGGACGCTATGGCAATGAATCCATTCCATTGGGCATGCTGGCCTATTTAAATCAATCAGAAGAGGAGGCAGCAGCCACCAGTAACATCAATGATTTCATTTCACCTTGGGGTTTCTTTGTCAATGGGACCTTGTCCATGGGTGAGCGCGATGCCACTGGCAGAGAACTGGGCTTTGATTTTGATACTTATGGCTTAACTGCCGGAGTGGATTACCGTTTCAGCCCCACCAAAGTGGCAGGCTTGGCGTTGGGTTATGCCAACTTTGATTCAGAAATAGAGGGTGAAGCTGAGATGCAATCCACCAGCATCACTTTGACTGGTTATGGGTCCTTGTACCTCACTGACAACCTGTATTTGGATGGTCGACTCAGTTACGGTATGCCTGATTTTGATCAGCGCAGGCGCATTAATTTTACAGTCGACGACATCATTATTGATCGCATAGCGCGAGGCAGCACCGATGCCAGCCAGTATTCTGTGGCGATGAGTATGGGTTACCACTTCAATAAAAATGCCTGGAGCATCACCCCCAATGCCTCTATCAGGTATGTGGATACCACCATTGACGCATTCACAGAAACCGGGGCGGGTGACTTTAACTTTTTCATTGCCGAGCAAGAAGTTAAGAGCCTGGTTTGGTCTGTGGGAGCCAGTGTTTCTAAGGCCATCAGTTTAAAAAATGGCGTGATTTCACCGCAATTTGATTTCAACATCAGCCGAGAGCAAGAAAATGACGGCGGATTGTTGGCTGCCCGATTTATCAATGCACCAGATGATGAGATTTTCTGGATTGGTACCGACGAGCCGGACAGGACTTATGGTTCTGCTGGCATTGGTTTGGTGTTCATAGGCGCCAATGGCAAGCAAGCCTACATCAACTATCGCAGCCTGTTTGGCTTGGATGGGTTTTCACGAGGCACCATCAACATCGGTGCCAGATTTGAGTTTTAATTAGGTGACGAAATGAGCAATAAATTTTTCAAAATCAACCTGTTGGTATGGGTGATGTGCGCAGTTTTCTGTGCTGATGTCTCAGCCAAACGGTCCAAAAAGGTTACGGAAGTTAAAGAAGGTCAGATCACCCCAGATCAGTTGTATATAGTCGACTGTCTGTTACCACCGCAAATCAGACAACTGGGACAAAACTTCACTTATGTGCCACCGCGTAAGCCAGCCAAGTTAACGGCCAAGGAATGTGCACTTCGGGGCGGCGAATACGTGGCCTATGACGAAGCCAATTTTGCCACTGTGGCTAAAGTATGGAAACAGCAAGCCGATGGTGGTGATGCCACCGCGCAAAACTACATGGGCGAATTGTTTGAAAGAGGCATCAATGGCACGCCAGACTATGAAACAGCGGCAGCATGGTATCAAAAAGCCGCAGATCAGGGTCATTCTCAAGCGCAACTGAATTTGGGCAACCTGTATGAGAAGGGCATGGGTGTACCCAAAGATTCAATCAAAGCCATCAACCTGTACCGACAGGCTGCTGGTGTCACTGAATCCAAGTTAGAACTGGTGACTGAACAGCAATTGATTGAGCGTCGCGAACAGGAACACCAGCGTATCCAATTAGAACGTGAAGTCTCTAAGCTTCGTAATGAACTGGCAGAGGTCAATGAAAATTACCAAAAAACAAACGATTACATAGCTTCAGCAAATAAAGAGATGCGTCGTTTGCAGGCTCAGTTGCGTGATAACCAAAATGATCAGTCGGTGAAAAATAAAATTGCCAGCCTCGAAGAACAAGTCAAAGACCTGACCAAACAGAACAATGAAAACAAAGAGTTGGCCAATACCTTGGTGATGAAGATTGCATCTGACAGCCAAAACAATGACATGTTGGCAGCAATCAGCAGCGAACAATTTGATATCAATGTCATCACTCCGGATATTTTGTTAACACGTGGAATACGCAGTATCCCAGTGGCCAATAACCGTGCCCGATCGATGTCAATTATGGGCAGCGTCAATCCACCATCAGATGTGGCGGCTTTGACTTTGAACAACGAAAACATCAAAAACCAACTGACCGACACCGGTATTTTCAGTGTGGAAGTGCCTTTGATTGAGAATGACGACACCCCGGTGAACATCACTGCCGTCAATGGCAGCGGTGAAAAGTCAGTAGAACGCTTTGTAGTGGTCAGACAAATACTGGAACAAATCAAACCCCGTTACCTCAGTGATTTATTCACCAAACGATTCCAACAAGACCTGGGCAAGTACCATGCCTTGGTGATTGGGAACAATGATTACGCTGAATTGACCAACTTGTCCTCGGCATTGAATGACGCCCAGGAAATTGGCAAAATTTTAAAAGAACAATACGGTTATGAAACCCGGGTGCTGGAAAACGCCACACACTTGGATATTGTCCAGGCGTTGGCAGATTATCAGGAAACCTTAGGTAAATCAGATAACCTGATTGTCTATTATGCGGGTCATGGGCTGTTAGATGACCGCCAAAATGGTTACTGGATACCGACTGATGCCAAACTCAGTGACCCCAAAACCTGGATTCCCAATAATGTGATCAGCGAGTTTATGTCCAGCATGAATGCCAAGCACGTGATGGTGATTGCTGACTCATGTTACTCAGGTACCATGTCGGGTTCGGCCATCAGACCGTTTCCAGATGATGTGGCTGAAAATGACATCTTGTTTACCTCGCGGGTGAAAGCGCGCACTGTTTTGACCTCAGGTGGCTTGCAACCGGTGCTGGACAGTGGTGGCGATGGCCATTCAATATTTGCTTCGGCCTTGTTGGATGTGTTGAAAGAGAACGATGGGGTGATGGAAGGTTACCGTTTGTTCAAAGCCCTGGAACAACAAGTCAGGTTGCGTTCCAAATTATCTGGCATCCAACAAATTCCAGAATACACGGCAGTTAAACATGCCGGTCACGAAGGCAGTGAATACTACTTTCTGCCTGTGAGAAGTTAACAGTTTAAATCAGAGGTTATCGAAAGGCAGCGCCATTAGCTGCCTTTTTTATTGGTCACAGGAAGCGACAATCTCATCGTGCTTGGTTCGATTGAGGATTTTCATGCGACTGCGGGCATCGGCTTCGGTACAGTCAAATTCAGTCAAAATGGTTTCATACAACTGTTCCGCGGTGCTGTGGTCACCTAAATTGAACTGGCTGTTGGCTGCCATCAATTTGTTGTTCAATTCAATTCGTTGTTCTTCAGTCAAGGTGGCTTGGTTGATTTCGATAGGGGCTTTTTGGCCCATAAACCAGACCAGGCCAATGCCCAAAACAATGACCAGTGCCAAGCCGCCCAAGATCAGTGGCAGCTTGCTGGATTGTTGGCCTTTGATAAGATGTTCTGGTATGGGCGCGAATGAATGGGTGGTGTCACTCATGGGTTTCAGGCGCCTGATGTATTTCTTCAGCTGCGATATCAACTGGGTGGCCGTCTGAAAGCGGTCATCAGGATTTTTAGCCAACATCTTATTTAACAGCGCTTGGTATTTGCTTTTGTCTTCAGGTAAATCTGGAATGGGTTCATGCACATGGGCGTAGCTGATGGCAAAGGTGTCGCTGCCTGGAAACACCTTTTCACCCATCAACATTTCATAAAAAACCACGCCCAAGGCATAAATGTCAGAGCGTTCATCGATTTCTTTGCCCAAGGCACGTTCAGGACTCATGTAATGTGGAGTCCCGACCACAGCACCAACCCGGGTGAACTCACTGACCGTGTTTTGTGCTTTGGCGATACCGAAGTCCACCAAGACCGCCTGGCCATCTTCATGAAATAGGATGTTTTCAGGTTTGATGTCACGGTGTAAGGTACCACGTCTGTGGGCATGCTCCAATGCTTTGGCCATGTCGAGCATGATATTAAAGGTATCCAGCTCGGTGATGCCGTTTTCGATTTTTTGTTTGAGGTCACCACCACCGAGGATTTCCATTGCCAGGTAATAGTTGTTTTCAATCACGCCACAGGCGAAAACCGTGATGATGTTGGGGTGCGAGAATTGCGCAACGGTGTCGCCTTCTTTTTGCAGGTCTTCTAGGATTTTGGCGTCGTTGCCCTGAGGGGTAACGATTTTGATCGCCACTTGTCTTTTGGGTTCTAACTGTTCACCGAGGAAAACCCGGGCCATGCCACCACGACCAATTTCTTTACCTAAGGTGAAATTGGGAATGGTTATTTCGAATGAATCATCCATAGGCAGCAGACGGCTGTATTATTTTTCATGGATTCTATTATAATGAAGGAACAATAAAATAAAACCATTTACTTTTTCCTATGTTCCAGTACATCGATAACAACAAAGAGCCCATGCGCAAAGTCGACACGGCTTGGCTGAGGATGGAGTCTCCGCACAATTTGATGATGATTACTGGCCTGATGTTTCTGGACAAAATGCCTGATTTGGCCGAATTTACTCAAGCACTGGAAAAAAAGTTTCTAAAATACCGGCGTTTTAAACAGCTGGCTCATCAAACCGCCAGTGGATCGTATTGGCAGGATGACCGCTATTTTGATATGGCAGCCCATGTCAGGCGGGTGGCTTTGCCAGGTAAGGCCGATTACCGTGAGCTGCAAGATTACGTCAGTAACTTGGCATCCACACCATTGGATAAGAACAAACCGTTGTGGTCGTTTCATTTGGTGGAAAATTATGTGGATGGGCCAGTGGTGGTTTCCAGAATACACCACTGTTATGCCGATGGCATTGCTTTGATTCAGGTGTTGTTGTCGATGACCAGCACCAGCCGCAAAAAAAGTCTGCAGTTTGATGTTGAGGAGTCCAGCAAAGAAGCGCATCAGAAACTGGGCTTGCTGAAAGGTGTGATCAATCCTGCCAAAAAGCAATTCAGACATTCCATGAAGATGTTAAATGAAATGGCTGATTTTGGTAAGAAAATCCTTCAAGACCCCAGCTTGCTTGAAAAGGGTTTGGGTGAGTCTGTGGATGTGGCCGAAGAGCTGTTACATGCCTTAACCCTCAGCGATGACCCTGAAACCATTTACAAATCAGAATTGTGCACCCGCAAGCGGGTGGCATGGGCACAATCGATTCCATTGGATGAGGTTAAAGCGATAGCCAAAGCCACTGGCACCACGGTCAATGACGTATTGATTTCAAATTTAGCGGGTGCTTTGCGGGAATACATGTTGGAACGGGGTGATGACCCCAATGAAAAAGTCATCAGGGCCACTGTGCCAGTTAATTTGCGGCCGCTAAAACATGCCAAGGAACTCGGTAATCATTTTGGTCTGGTGTTTTTAAATCTGCCCATTTTTGAGGGCAATCCTTTGGCCAGATTGGCCTACGTTCATGCTGAAATGAACGAGCTAAAAAAGTCCAAGCAGGCCTTGGTTTCATTGGGGCTGCTCAGCTTGATTGGACTGGCACCACTGGCGGTGCAAAACCTGTTGTTAAATCTGTTTTCAAAAAAAGCCACTGCGGTACTGACCAATGTGCCTGGACCTCCTGTGCCACTTTACATTGCCGGCTGCAAAGTAGAAAAAACCATGTTTTGGGTACCTCAAAATGGCACCATTGGTATGGGATTAAGTATTTTGTCTTACAACGGCCAGGTTGAGTTTGGTTTGATTGTAGATAAAAAAACGGTGCCGCAGCCGCACCATGTAATCACCCGTTTTCCCGAACAGTTTGCACAGTTGAAAGAACTGATGATGCTGCACCCATGGGATGGCGAAGTGCATGCAGACTTATTCGAAGATTTTTAAATACACACCAACACACATTTTCCAGTACATTTCTTATTAAATACAGATAGCTGGACCATTGAATTGGTTGATAAGTCAGCAGTCTGATACCAGTCCGTTCATTGATCAACGTGGCAGCTGTTTGAGCTGAAGCATGTCACTTCCTGCACTGTCTGGATTCGGACGATTAGGCTATAATAATAAGCTGTATTTAATTATGGAGAGTGACCCATGCGTGGAACGAGTTTTCTATTTCTGCTGATTTTGCTGGTGGTAGCCATTGGTATTTGGGCAGTGAGTCTTTACAACCGACTGGTTAAAAAGCGCAACCATGTGGAAGATGGCTGGAGTGGCATTGATGTGCAGCTGAAGCGTCGCTATGACTTGATTCCAAACATTGTGGCGGTGGTGAAAAAATACGCCACGCACGAACAGGAAACATTAGAAAAAGTCATCAACTTGCGGAACGTGGCCAAACAGCAAACAGGTCCTGGAAAAGTGACGCCCAAACAGAAAAGTCAGGATGAACAACAGTTGTCTCAAGCTTTATCTGGCTTGATGGTTCAAGTGGAAGCCTATCCAGACTTGAAAGCCAACACCAATTTCATTGACCTGCAACAACAGTTACAAAAAATAGAAGAAGAGATTCAGTACGCCCGTCGCTATTACAACGGTGCCGTCAGAGAATACAACACCCTGGTACAATCGTTTCCATCCAATGTGGTCGCCAATAAGTACAACTTCCTGGAAGCCGAGTTTTTTGAACTGGAAGACCCGCGCCAGGCAGAAGCCCCTCAAGTCAACCTTTGATTATGATGGTTAGGCTAATTTCCCTTTGGGCTGCCCTGTTGTTGTTCAGCCCATCGGTTGTGGGTGAAGAGTACATCAAGCATTTTCACAGTGACATTCAAGTGGCAGCCGAAGGCGATATTTTGGTGACAGAAACCATCACCGCAGAAGTTGAACACAACATCATCAGGCGTGGCATATACCGAGATTTTCCGACCACTTATAAAACGGCTTTGTTCACCAAGTCGACAGTTGATTTTGAAGTTTTGTCGGTCCAACGGAATGGTCAGCCTGAGGATTATCACACCGAGCAGCTCGGTAATGGCGTCAGGGTTTACATCGGCAATCGCAACCGCATGGTTGAACGAGGTGAACAGGTTTTTACTTTAAGTTACCGCACCAACCGCCAAATTGCCTTCCTTGAAGACCATGACCGGTTTTCCTGGAATGTCACGGGCAATGACTGGCAACTCAAAATTGCACAAGTAACTGCTGTGGTACATTTACCCGATGCAGTGACCATGTCGATGGTAGCACATGAGGCTTGGACAGGCTTCGTCGGTGAGGACAACGCCCATTACCAAAGTGAAGTTATGGGCAACACCATTCAAATTACCAGCACCCAACCATTGGCGGCTTATCAGGGTTTGACTTTTGCGCTTGAGATTCCCAAAGGTCATTTGTTGGATAACAGCCATTGGCTGCTTGACTTCTTATCAGATAACCTCATGTGGGTACTCATGGTAGTGGCCTTGTTGTCCTTGTTGATGTTTTACTTTCTGGCCTGGAACCAACATGGCAGAGACCCGGAGCCAGGTGTCATATATCCCTTGTTTTATCCGCCAGATGAGTTATCGCCAGCAGCCATGCGATACATACTGGAATCAGAAGCCAACCACAAAAATTTCACCGCAGCTCTGATTAACCTGGCTGTCAAAGGCTACATCACCCTCAAGAAAACAAGCAAAGGGTATCAAATCAACAAAGTCAGCAACCCCAAATCTGACATTGAGCCCATGTCATCAGGCGAACGCATTGTCATGAGAAAATTATTTACTGGTTCGCGCCAACGGATCGAGATCAGTAAAAAATACGATGCCCGAATCAAGAACACCATCAAAGATGTCAGCAAAAAAATCAAAGCCGAGTACCAGTCAAAATGCTTTAAAGACAATGCCATGCTGGGCTATTTTGGCATAGGCATCAGCGTTGTGGTGTTGGTGTTTTTCATGGCACACATGAACTATTTCAATGTCCAAACCATGGGGGCCGTTTTTATACCGCTGGGCTTCACCTTGTTTGCGCTGTTCATTGTGTTCCGCAGCAACCGAGGCTTATGGAATTCCCTGGTGGTTATCGGTCATACCCTGTTTATGGTTGGGGCTTTTGTGGCCTCATCCGGTGGTCTGTCAATCGATGTGTTGATCATGAGCGGTTTTTTGGTGCTGATTAACGGGGTCTTTATATACTTACTGAAAGCCCCAACCCCATTTGGCAGGGAACTGATGGATAAAATTGAAGGCTTCAAACTCTATTTGTCAACAGCCGAGCAAAATCGACTGGAGATCATGCATCCGCCTGAGATGACACCAGAGTTATTCGAGCGGTACCTGCCTTATGCCATAGCACTGGGGGTGGAAAACAGTTGGTCTGAACGTTTTGCTAATTACCTCAAAACCACCGGAACCGACCCATCCAATTATCAGTACCATCCTGATTGGTACCGCGGTGGCCACTTTAATTTATCTGGCAGCTCTTCAAGCATTGGCGATATTGGCCGGGGCATGTCCAGCACCATATCTGCAGCCGCCATACCACCTTCATCATCTGGTGGGGGCGGTGGCTTTTCCGGCGGCGGCGGTGGCGGTGGTGGCGGTGGTGGCTGGTAAGCCATCATCCTTGAGAGGCGCACACCCACAAAAAAACCTGAATCAATGCAGCCAATTGATTCAGGTTTTGAGTTTGAGATAATTGGAGTGAATCGTGTTCAGTCGAGTTCCAGTGCCCAACCAGCTTCACCCGCAACCAACGAGTAGATCAGTTTTACAGGTGTGCCTTGCCCCTTGCCTGGAATGAAAGTAGGAAAGGTGCGTTCTACTGTGTCGTTGGTGAATGTGTAGCTGTCGCGATCGGCATAAACATCTTGGTAGCGAGGCATATCGGCCACCCTCGGAATGTATATGTCACTCATGGACCTTTTGTTGTTGGTGCCAAAGCCATAAAGGAATTCGGTACTTTCATGTTTGGTCACCACGAAAAGTTCTGGTGAACCGTTGCCATCCAAGTCAGTTGTTTTGATTTGTTTGACTTGGCCTTTGACTTTCAGGGTTCTGGGTGTATTAGAAATCTGTAGGCCTTTGGGTTTAATGGTCATTATGTTGTCTGTCATGCTGACCGTAAAGGAAATGCCCTGGGCAGTCACGGTGTCTTCAAAGTCAGACTCAATGACTTGTTCGTCCTGGCCCTGCTGTTCTTCCTTCACGCCTTCATTGTTGCGAGGTTTGGGGGTTCGTTTACCACCCAGCGCAATGGTTAAACTGTAGGGGTGTGCTTCACTGCTTTGAGAGGCGCTGCCCATCAGATACAAGCGCACCAGATAAGTGCCTTCATTCAGTGTGTTTTTCATCTCTTTGCCTTCTTTGGCGCCTATAAACAAAGCTTTACTTGCTCCTTGTTTGGTGACGTTGTAATCGAGGGAGGCTTGTGGGGTGTCTAACAAGATGTGGGCTTTTTGATTGCCACAGACTTTGAAAACATAATCGTCAATGTTGCGTCCTGACAATTGGCCATCCACCTTAACGCTGTCGTTGTGACAGTCCATCTCAACTTCATGTTCTTGGATTTCAACTTGTGCGCAGACCAGACCAGTCACAGCAATCAATAACAATAGGGTCAGTTTTTGAAATTTCATCATAAGTCCTGGTTGTTGGTGAACAAATAATTTTAAAACATTAAGGGCGCTGTGGTAAAGGCAATTGGCTTGAATGAATGCCCTTAGCAGTGTCTCAAAGTGGTGTCTCAATAAAGGCAAGACGGTAGCAAGGCCAGAAACAGGCCTCAGTACCGTCTTGTTAAACCCTTCAGCTTCAGTCTACGTCGCGGTCAGGCAAACGTCCTGGAGTCCAAGGCGCACCCAGGCGTTCCAGCTCTTCCTCCAAAGCCTGCAAGTCTGCTGCAATCATATGCAATTCTTTGAGTGCTGTAGACAAGGAAGATTTGGCTATTTGCATAGACTGTCGATAGTTTCCTGGAATGTTTGCTTGTGACTCAATCAGGCCACCATACAGGCTGCCAACTCGCTGAGAAATAGACCAAGGTACGGCTTCCTGTCTGGAAGCAATGGTGGCATCGCCACGCAGTTTGATTTTCAGGTCCGCCATTCTGGTTTTCAAGTCGCGAACCGCTTGCGCTTGGGCTTCAGTGGCCGCTGGGGTCAGATCAACCGCTTTGACCAAATGCTTGAGGCGGTTGTCCATTTCATTGACGGCCCGATTGGCGCCATTGGTGGTGCGTTGCAGTTCGGCCAGTTCTTTTTTGAATGCTAACACGGCATCCGGGTTGTCACTGATTTCTGGACTGTTGGCCAATGACTTCAGGTTCAATTGTTGGGTGGAGCCCAATTGAGTGACTTCACCGCCTTGACGTTTCATTATGGTGGCTTGGTAAGTGCCAGGTGTGACCAGTGGTCCCATTGGCGGCGACACCCAATAGGGGACGAAACCAGGCTTTTTCAAGCTGACTGGATCCGGTGCCGGTAGGCGCATGTCCCATTGGACCTGTTGGAAGCCCTTGCTGTTTTTGGCGGGTACCCGTTGGATGACATTGCCTTGCTGGTCTTCTATCAACACAAACAAACTGGGTGCTTCTTCGCGGTCTTCTTGGCGCAACTCATCCCAACTGGGGTAAGGGGTGTCACGACCTTCTTTTTCCAACTCGATTTCTGCACTTCGACGCTGTTTTTTCAATGACTTGAAGTTGTCTTTGAGGTAATAAGATATGGTCACGCCCAATGGTGGGTTGGGGGCGGTGAAAAAGTCGCTGCCTGAAGAACCTTTTTCGCGGTCATCAAATTGGTCACCTTGGATATACAGCCAACTGTCTCTGATTGGGAAAACGGTGGCGTCAGCTGCATTCAGGTCTTTGGCTGCTGTTCGCAGCGGACTGTAATCATCGAGGATATAAATGCCGCGGCCAAAGGTGCCAATCACCAGGTCATTTTCTCTTTGTTGTATTTCCAGGTCACGCACAGCGATGGTCGGTAGTTGGGTTAGTTCATGCCATTCGTTACCGCCATTTTGACTGAAAAACACGCCAAATTCGGTGCCCACAAACAACAGATTGGGATCGACATGGTCTTCAACGATGGTGTGTACTGAACCCCGGTCTGGTAAGTTGTTAGCGATAGATTGCCAGGATTTGCCTTGGTTGGTGGTTTTCAACACATAAGGTTTATAGTCTCCGCGCTTGTGGTTATCAAAAGTGGCATAGGCCACTTGGGCGCTGTGATGAGAAAACAACACATCAGAGACATAAGAAAAGTCAGGCACTTTGGGGAAGCTCTTGGTGCTGCTCCAGTTGTCACCACCGTCATTGCTGACACTGATCACCCCGTCATCACTACCCACCATCAGCAGGTCAGCTTGCACAGGACTTTCGGTGATGCCAATTAAACTGCCGTATTTGGATGTGGAAACATTCTTGGCGATGCTGTCAACACTCCACACGCGACCCATGACAGGCAATTCATTGCGATCAACTTGTTGAGTCAAGTCAGGACTGATGATTTCCCAACTGTCTCCACGGTCATCAGAGCGAAAGAGTTTTTCGGCACCATAATACAGCCGCGTTGATTTGTGTGGGCTGAGCAACAGCGGGGTGTTCCAGTTCCATTTATAGGCTGGCTCTCCGGCAGCCGGATGTGGGGTAATGTAAACACGTTCTTCGGTACGGCGATCGTACCTTGCCAGGCCACCGTATTGATACTGGGCATAAATGATGTTGGGATCATTGGGGTCAAATTGTGGCTCATAGCCGTCACCGCCCAAAATGATGTGCCAATCAGCGTTGTCGATGCCGTGGATGTCTGTGGTTCTAGACGGTGCACACAAAGAATTGTTGTCCTGGGTGCCACCGCACACATTGTAAAAGGGTTCGGCATGGTCAGGTGTGACCCGATAAAACTGCCCCAATGGCAGGTTTCTGACGTGGCGCCAGGTTTGGCCACGGTCATAAGTTTCATAAATGCCGCCATCACCGCCAATGTACAAGTGATCGGTGTTGTCCGGGTCAATCCATAAAGCATGGTCATCGACGTGCCTGAATTTAAGCGACAATGGCGCCCAGGTTTTACCCGCATCTTCTGATATGTTGGTAAAGGTGTTGACCGAATACAAGCGGTCAGGATTGTGCGGGTCAACAATCAACTCATTGTAGTATTGCGGGCTGTTGGTCATGTAGTCAGATTGTTTGTGCCAGTTTTGGCCGAAATCGGTCGAACGGTACAAGCCTTTTTCTTTGTCATTGGCTTCAATGATGGCATAGATGGTGCGGGGTTGTGATGGGGCGTTGGCCAGGCCGATGCGTCCCATGTGGTCTTTGGGTAGGCCGGCTTTGATTTCGGTCCAAGTTTTACCGCCATCGGTGGTTTTGTGGATGCCACTGCCAGGTCCGCCATTAATGAGCGTCCATACATGACGCCGGCGCTGATAAGAACTGGCCACGATGTGGTCCAGGTTGTCCGGATCAATCACAAACTCGTTCACGCCGGTGTACTTGTCGATGTGCAAAATGCGTTCCCAGTTGTCCCCGCCGTCGGTGGTTTTGTATAAGCCACGGTCACCACCATCACTCCACAACGGGCCTTGGGCCGCCACCAAAACGGTATCAGAGTCATTGGGGTGAATCCAAATTTGGGAAATGTGGTTGGAATTTTTCAGCCCCATGTTGTTCCAGGTCTTGCCACCATCGGTGGACTTGTAGACCCCATCGCCAAAGGCCACTGAACGTTGGGCATTGTTTTCACCAGATCCAACCCAGATGACCTGAGGGTTTTGGGGGTCCAGTTCCACCACACCCAAAGAATAAGAACCTTCATGTTCAAAAATAGGTTCCCAAGTGATGGTGTTATTGGTGGTTTTCCACAAGTTGCCAGATGCCGTGGCAACATAAAATTCATGTTTGCGTTCGGGATGGAAAGCAAAATCTGAAATGCGACCGGAAATCATGGCAGGTCCGATGTTTCGCAATGGCATCCCAGCCAATGGATGAGGTGTGTTGCTGTCGGTTTTGGCAGCCGCCACAGGAACTGTGCCACTGAGCAGGGTCAGGCCGGCAGCTAATACCAGGGTTTTGAGTGTTAATTGCATGATAATCCTCTTTTTGATGTAGGCAAAGAATCTATCATATCAGAAGGACATTGCTATCTGACAAAAGTCACATTTGACAGCATGGAAATGAGATACTGTCAGGAGTTGAAAACCTGAATTATCAACGCTAAAGATTGATTCATCTCACTTACTTCAAGTTTAACTTTGGCATAAAATAGGTAGAAATCATCAAAGCTCACATCCACAAACAGTCACACTTAAACCATGAAGCAATTTGAATTCGGTCCATTTTTGCTCAATGAAGACGCCATCAGGTTGACCAAGGATGGCCAGGAAATTGAACTTGAACCCCAGGTGTTCGACGCTTTGTTGTTGCTGGTCAAAAACAACCAACGGGTTGTTACCAAGGAAGAAATGTTGAATGAACTGTGGCAAGGCAGGCCCTTGACCGATCATGTCATCACCAGAATTATCTATGAACTCAGAAAGGTCTTGGGTGATAAAAGCAGCGAACAGCCATACATCAGAACCGTTCGCGGCAAAGGCTATCAATTTGTCTATCCAGTTGTCTATCCAGACCAATCCAACCAAGCTGGCACTGATGGTGATGATCTGCCTGAGAAAAAACAGGGTTTCAAGCAAACCCTTGTCTGGTCAACTGTTGCTGTGCTTCTGGTTATTTTGGTTTGGTTGATTGCAGAGAATGATCAGCCAACAGGACCGGTCACCAGGGCTGTACATCCCATCATCACGGTGTTGCCGATTGATGTGCAAGAACTTTCTGATGAAGTGGCCATTTTATCGGTTTCAATTATTGATCAAATGGTTGCTCAACTGCGAATGAGCTTAAATATGCGGGTGATCCATCCGGATAATTTACAGCCTTTGAAAGACCAGTTTCATGATTTGTGGGCCATCCAAAGTGCGACCCGCGCTGATTACATCATCACCAGCCAAATCGATCAATTCACCGCATCGGCGATCAAAATTCGTTTTGACCTGCATCAGGCCAATCCGGCTGGTGTCTTGACGCCCTATACCCTGGGCAGCTTCATGTTTCCATATCCCCATTCCGCCAAAGAACTTAAGGAGCTATACAAACAACAACGGGTGACTGTCAGGGAAATTATCCAATTGATAAAGCCTGGAGTCACCATCCGCACCGAGGGACAGAATGAAACCGATGACCCAGAAGCTTATCGAATGGTGTTACAGGCCCATCATTTGATGCGCACGGACCGGTGTAACGAAATTTATCAGTCAGAGCAATTGTTGCAACAAGCGACTGTCAAAGACCCCGATTTTGCCTATGCGTGGTACCAATTATTCGCCCATTACTTTAAATTGGTTTATGTCTGTGGGGAGAGCACGGAAAATTATCAAAAAGCGTTGGAAATGGCAAATAAAGTTGAACAGCTGGCGCCTGGGAAGTACCAACCTGTCAGCATTGCCAGGGTCGTGATTTTAACCGAATCCAATCAAGTAGAAGCAGCGTATGGTCACATCGCAGACGCTGACTGGAATAATCCACAGTTACTGAACATGAAGGTCTATGCACTCAGGTTTGCTGGCTTTCTAGATGTGGCAGCAGACTACATTGACCGAATTCTACAACTAGACCCGTATTTTTATAACGAAAAGCCCATCTACCAAGCCCCCAATTCCTTGTTGTATCTGGGGCAATATGAAAAACATTTGGGTTTGTTGGCTGAACCAGGTAATGCTTACCACGATTTTTATCGCGGATTGAATTTGGTTGTTTCTGGCCATGAGACTGAGGCCAAACCATTGTTGAAAGCGGTTTTTGAAAGGACGCCCAATGATTTATTTGGGCGATTTTCAGAAGCTTTGTACTGGGCCATCAGTGGAAAACCAGAACAAGCAAAACTGGTCACGGATAACATCGTAGCAGAACGACAGGAAAATCAACATTTCGATGGCGAAATGTCATACAAAGCTGCACAGCTATATGCGCTATCTGGTCACCATCAAGCTGCCATTGAACAGTTGGCCCAAGCTGTAGAAAAAGGTTTTTTTGCCTATGTTTATTTCACCATGGACCCCGCACTCGATGCCATCAGAGTACATCCACAATTTGACGTCATCATCGACAAGGCCAAACAGCGACACTTGGCCTTTGCCGCACGGTTTGACCTCCAACCTGACCTTGATTAAGTGTTGATTGACTGGCCGCGTTAATATTGTATTTCGATAGCGTCCCAGCATCGATTCATCACTGAATCATCAGGTGCTCATCATCTTTTAATTCAACTGCAGTCTTAACATACGACTTTTTTAAGACGGCTTTGTTGCTGTCAATTAAGGAGTTGTAATGAAAAAAATAATGACATGTTTTTTACTGTTGGTTCAAGGTTGGGTATCAGCCGCTATTTTTAACGTGAACTTGACGGTGCAAGATCATATTGATGATGATCCAGGTGATGGCGTATGCGATATCGCGGCTGGTGGTTTTTGTACTTTGCGTGCAGCCATAATGGAAGCCAATGCTTTACCCGGCCCTGATGTTATTGTGCTACCAGGCAACAGCACCATTCGTTTAAGTATTCAAGGTGATGGGGAAAATGGCAGTGCCACAGGTGACCTTGATATCACTGACGCACTGGCTGTTGGTGCATTCACGGAAGACACCGAAGATTTTCCAACCATTGACGCTGCTGACATCGATGACCGGGCTTTTCATGTGCTGAACAGCAGTGGCGTGGTGACCTTTGTTAATTTCAGGGTAATCAATGGCTCCAGTAACTTTTCAAATGGTGGTGCGGTGTTGATCAGCACCAACAATCAAGTAGAAATGAATCGCTTGTGGTTTGAGGATAACACGGCCGATTCTGGCGGCGCTGTGTTCGTTAATGCGTTCAGTGAAGTCAACATCATCGACAGCGTTTTCAAAGGTAATGCAGCGGTTTCTCAAGGCGGCGCGATCACCACCTTCAGTGACACCGAAATCATTCAGACAACTGTATTTGAAAACCTCAATTTCAACGCTGATTTTCAAGAGGCCATTTATGTCGGTTCCAGTGGCTTTGGGGTGCCACAGCTGAACATACGCAACAGCACACTTTTTGATAACAGCGCAACCGCTGTTTATGCTCAAGCGGCTGATTTATCGATCAGAAATTCAACCATTGTCCAGCACCCTTTCAGAGGTGTGGTCAGTAACCCCAATGACTCGGTTACGCCGGAATTGAGAATACGCAACTCACTGTTTGATCAGAATTTATTGAATTGTGGGGCAGGGGGGGGAGTTGATTTGGTAAGCAATAATTACAACATATCCTCAGATAATTCGAATTGTTTTCAGGGAGGCAATACCAACATGACTGAAGTCGAACCTCAGTTGAACTCAGTCAAAGCTGACGAAGAAGACTGGCACCGGTATTTTCGACCCGGGTTTTACAGTCCGGCAGTTGACAGTGCGCATCCGGCCGCACCTGGTCCTGGCATTGGTTGTGAAGGTGAAGACCAACTTGGGTTAAGTCGCCCCCAAGACAGTTACGGTGATGGTATTGACCGTTGTGATGTCGGTGCTATTGAATTATCAGAGGACATCATTTTCTTTGATGGTGTGGATTTTTCATTTGATTGAATCAGAACCGAGCTTAACTGGACTGTCAGTGGCAGTCCAGTTCGAAGCCGAAACTAAATAGCTTTGGCTCCCTAGGCTAGCCTTCAGTTGCTCTAGGGATGCGAATGGATTCAACCAACAGCTGAACTTGAGCAGGTGGTGGGTCTGTTATTTTGCTGACCACAGTGGCTAATAATATATTCAGTCCCATGCCCAGCGTGCCTATGCCTTCGGGCGAAATGCCGAACCACCAATGGTCTGCATGGTTGAGTTCTGGGTAAATGAATTTAAAGTAGATGATGTAGCCCAGGGTGAAGCTGATGCCAACCAGCATGCCGGTAATGGCCCCAGCTTTATTGATGCGTTTGCTGAAAATGCCCAACAATATGGCCGGAAACAACGAAGCGGCTGCCAGGCCAAAGGCCAGGGCCACCACTTCTGCCACAAACCCCGGCGGGTTGGCCCCCAAATAGCCAGCAATCATGATGGCCACAGCTGCTGCCAAGCGGCCAATCAGCAGTTCATTGCGTTCAGAAATGTTGGGTGATATCACTCCTTTGACCACATCATGTGAAATAGATGCAGAGATGACCAGCAACAATCCAGCAGCGGTAGACAATGCCGCTGCGATGCCTCCGGCTGCCACCAAGGCGATCACCCAATGGGGTAACTGGGCAATTTCCGGGTTGGCCAGTACCATGATGTCGCGATCCACACTCAATTCATTGCCTTGCCAGCCATAAGCGGCAGCCGACTCATTGAATTCGGCGTTTTGATCGTTGTAGTATTGAATGCGTCCGTCCTGGTTTTTGTCTTCAAATTGCAACAGGCCGGTTTGTTCCCAAGTATCAAACCATGCCGGTCGTTCCGCATAAACCAGGTTGCCTGTGGGGCTGCCCACTTCGCCCGGTTGTATGGTGTCTATGAGGTTGAGGCGAGCCAGGGCACCTACAGCTGGAGCAGTGGTATAAAGGATACATATGAACAACAAAGCCCAGAAGGCTGATTTTCTGGCATCTGAAACTTTCGGTACAGTGAAAAACCTGACAATCACATGTGGCAACCCAGCGGTGCCGACCATCAACGCAGCGGTAATAAAGAACACATCTGTGGTGCTTTTGTTGCCAGCAGTGAACGCACTGAAACCCAAAGATTGCACCACATCATCCAACTTGTTGATGAGCGACATGCCAGTATCTGCCACTTCGCTGCCGAAGGCCAGTTGTGGTATGGGGTTGCCGGTGGTTTGTATGGCAATGAACACAGCAGGTACCATATAAGCAAAGATCAACACGCAGTATTGTGCCACCTGGGTATAGGTGATGCCTTTCATGCCTCCCAAAACCGCGTAAAAAAACACCACGCCCATGCCAATGATTAAACCGGTGTTGATTTCGACTTCGAGGAAGCGGGAAAAGACAATCCCTACGCCGCGCATTTGACCTGCCACGTAGGTGAAAGAGATGATGATCAGACAAATGACGGCCACCAGCCGTGCGGTGCGTGAGTAGTAGCGCTCACCGATAAACTCAGGAACGGTGAACTTACCGAACTTTCGCAAGTAGGGTGCCAACAGCAAAGCCAACAACACGTACCCACCTGTCCAACCCATCAAGTAGACTGAAGCGTCGTAGCCAGCAAAAGCAATGATACCAGCCATTGATATGAAAGAGGCTGCTGACATCCAGTCAGCTGCAGTGGCCATGCCATTGGCTATGGGATTCACGCCTTTGCCAGCCACATAAAAATCGCCTGTGGTGTTGGCTTTGGACCAAATGGCGATGCCAATGTACAGCGCAAAACTACCTGCCACCACCCACAAAGTCATGCTGCTTAAGTCCATGGCTCAATCCTCAACCTGGTATTTTTTATCAAGTTTCTTCATCTGCCAGATGTAGACCCAAATCAACAGCAAGAACGTGTATAAGGCACCTTGTTGAGCCATCCAAAAACCGAGTTTAACGCCGCCAATTTGGTATTGGTTTAACACATCGGCCAAGAGGATACCGGCCCCAAAAGAAACCAGGAACCACACCGACAGCAACCAGGCCATCAATTTCAAATTAGCCTTCCAATAGGCGTTGTTGCTTTCTTCTGACATGTTCAAAGCCCCTATAAACAGCTTATTAATCTATCACAGGCTGCCACATTTTACTGCTGTAAATAACACCCAGTGGGTTGGGTAGCGCTCAGCGATTCAAACGGTTTTTAACTAAGTGGTCTACCACAGCCGGTTCGGCCAAGGTGGAGGTATCTCCTAATTCGTGGTGCTCATTGGCGGCGATTTTTCTTAAAATGCGACGCATGATTTTGCCTGACCTGGTTTTGGGTAGGCCAGGGGCCCACTGCAACTTATCCGGAGTGGCAATGGGGCCGATTTCTTTGCGCACCCATTGCACCAGTTCTTGTTGTAAGTCATCACTTTCAGTGAAACCGTCAACCAAAGTGACGTAGGCATAGATGCCTTGGCCCTTGATGTCATGTGGATAACCCACGACAGCTGCTTCTGCCACGGCCTCATGAGCAACCAAAGCACTTTCAACCTCAGCAGTACCCATGCGGTGCCCCGATACATTCAGCACGTCATCGGTGCGACCTGTGATCCAATAATAACCGTCGGCATCACGCCGGGCACCGTCACCGGTGGTGTAATAACCTGCAAAGGCAGCAAAATAAGTGTCATAGAAGCGTTGGTGGTCACCATAAACCGTGCGCATTTGTCCTGGCCAGGAATCACTGATGACCAGGTTTCCTGATTGTTCACCTTCAAGCTCATTGCCTTGGTTGTCAAGCAGTGCTGGCTTGATGCCGAAAAATGGGCGGGTGGCTGAGCCTGGTTTTAAATCTGTGGCCCCTGGGAGCGGCGAGATCATGATACCGCCGGTCTCGGTTTGCCACCAAGTGTCCACGATTGGGCAGCGTTCATCACCAACCACTTCGTAGTACCATTTCCAGGCCTCAGGGTTGATGGGCTCGCCAACAGAGCCCAGAATCCTCAGTGATTTTCTGGAAGTCGACTGCACTGGCTGATCGCCCACTTTCATCAATGAGCGAATGGCAGTGGGTGCGGTGTAGCATATGTTGACCTGGTGTTTGTCACAAATTTGCCAGAACCGGCTGAAATCTGGGTAGTTGGGCACGCCCTCAAACATCAGGGTTGTGCAGCCGTTGGCCAGTGGTCCATAAACCACATAGCTGTGGCCGGTAATCCAGCCGACGTCAGCAGTACACCAATACACGTCTCCAGGTCTGATATCAAAGACGTATTCATGGGTCATGGAGGCATAGACCAAATAGCCGCCAGAGGTGTGCATCACCCCTTTGGGTTGTCCGGTAGACCCAGAGGTATACAGAATAAACAAAGGATCTTCTGCCTTCATGGGCTCGGCTTTACAGCTGCTGCCTACCTGACTGCTGACTTCGTGGTACCAATGATCATGGTCGTTCCAGTCCACCGCTTCATCGCTGGTTTTGATGACCAACACCGATTCCAAGTAGTCTTTTACACCGGCCTTTGTGGTCGCTTTATCGACATTGGCTTTCAATGGGATGGTTTTGTTGCCACGCACGCCGCGATCGGCAGTGATCACCAGTTTGGATTTGCAGTTGATGATGCGGTCGCCCAAGGCATCGGGAGAAAAGCCGCCGAACACCACCGAATGGATGGCGCCAATTCGCGCACAAGCCAACATGGCATATGCCGCCTCTGGAATCATCGGCATGTACAGGGTAATGCGATCTCCTTTGACCACACCCAATTGTTTTAAGGTGTTGGCAAAACGACAAACTTCTTGATGTAATTCCGCATAAGTGATGTGTTGAGAGACGCTCGGATCATCACCTTCCCAAATGATGGCAGTCTGGTCGGCTTTTTCTGGTAAGTGGCGGTCAACACAGTTGTGGCAGACATTCAGTTCCCCGTCAGCAAACCACTTGATGTGCAGGTTGTCTTTGGCAAAAGAAGTGTCCTTGATTTCAGAGTAGGGGGTAAACCATTCGAGTCGTTGTCCATGCTTGGCCCAGAAAGCTTCGTTGTTTTCGATGCTGTCTTGGTACATCGCCAGGTACTTCTCTTGGTCACAACGGGTGTCAGCCAAAATGGCTTGTTTAACTGGATAACGCGCTTTTATCATAATTCGTCTTTGTAGAAGTTGTAGGCAAGTTTTACCAAATCTTTGGTGTGTTGGTGTTCAATGGCAGGACCATCAATTCATGCCAGGAAAAGAACTGACTTTTTTGACTTCAATATCTGGAAATGAGTCAACCACCTGGACAGTGAAATCGGGGAAAGATGACACTTCTTGCCATTGGCCACAATCATCAGGAAAAGAAGACACAAATTGAACATCGATGTCGGCAAAAGAACTGACGAATTTGATTTTTAAGTCGGGAAAGGAGTCAACAAACTGAACTTTGCCTTTCAGTTCAATGCCGTTATGACGACAATCACTTGATGTGGTTGTTGGGGAGGATGTACTGGCCGCTTGGTTGGCCGCTTGGGTGACCTTATAGGCATCACTGCCAACTGACCTGGAGGCCGAAGGTTGTTCAGCGATGGCAATCAGTATTATGACTACAATCACGCCCAATGCAATTTTCACGTCTTTATTCATAGCAACAGCCGGTTTTGAATGTATTCTTTATTTTACTTTTTCATCAGTCTGCTGTCGATGGTTGATTGTGATGACATCCGTGGCATCATTTTTTCATGATCATGACCGCGATTGAAAAAGCATAAGCAGCCAAAATTTTTTCATCAAATAACAACTGCCGGCCATCCAATACTTGCATGGCATTGGATACGGTTTGAATCACCACCCCCAACAAAGCGAGCATGCCGGCGGTATGTACCTTTTGTTTGTTGAAAGTTTTGTCGCCCCACTGATAGGTTTCGTGTCTGGGCTCCTGTAACGCCAATTTCAAGCCAGTGCCTGCCACAATCAATGACATGAACAAACTCAAGAATTCGCTGTTAAAAGAAAATACATCCATAGTCGTGCTGTTTAAACTTTATCAATCAGTTGATTATAAATCATTTGACTGATAGATAATTAGATGATAATCTAAATATATGAAAGAAACGGATAAACAAGCCTCGTTATTCACAGCCATTGCCGATGTTCAGCGTCGAAAAATTTTGAATTTACTGAAGCAGGGAGAAATGTCAGTGGCTGCCATAAAAGAACACTTTGATGTCAGTGGTGCCACTTTGTCACATCATTTGAGTGTTTTGAAGAATGCAGAGTTGGTTCGGGTTAAGCGCCAGGGACAACAACGCATCTACACTTTGAACTTGTCGGTGTTGGAAGAGCTGGCTTTGTTGATGAATCAATTGTTAAAGAGAGGTCATGATGAAGATAAATAAAACCGTCGTCACAGTTTCACTGGTGGTGATTGTAACCTGGGTTATTGCTTGGATCTACGATCCGCGTTTGCCAGACCCGGTTCCCAGTCACTGGAACATCCGTGGAGAAGTGGATGGCTTCATGCCTAAACCGTGGGGTGTGTATTTGTTGCCGTTGATCTCAACTGTGGTGAGTGCTTTGTTGTTGTTTTTGCCCAAAATAGCACCGCAAGGGTTTAAGTTGAAAAAGGCCACAAAAATCTATGAGTTATTGGTCTTAGTGAATGCCGTTTTTTTACTTGGGGTGATGATCTTGGTATTTGAAGCTGGGTTGAATCAAAGTATCGACTTGAACCAATGGATGATGTTGCTTTTGGGAGCTTTGTTTGTGCTGGTCGGTAATTACCTCAGCAAAGTACCCAAAAACTTTTTCCTTGGCATCAGAACCCCTTGGACGCTTTCTTCAGACCAGGTTTGGTACAAAACCCACCGGCTGGGTTCATGGACCTTTGTGTTGGCGGGTTTGGCTATGATGGTGGGTGGCATCATGGAGTGGTCGATATCATGGTTGATTGGATTTTTGGTGGCCGCGGCACTGGTGCCGGTGATTTATTCATTGTGGGCTTATAAAAAAATTGAAGGATTTCAGGAGTCTGAGGAAGAAAGCTAAGCTGAATTAACATCGAATTCGGCGCACAGCAAAATACTGATAAGAGCCATTTAATCAGTTAGAATAGTCAGCACCACCACTTTTGGAATCCAGTTACATGATCACGATTAAATTGTTGGCGACGTTTTTGGCTACAGCCACCATCAGTTTTGTTTTGTTTTTTGCTTTGCTCAAACAACCCAATGGAGCCGCCTTGGCCAGTCAAAAAAAGCAGTCCAAAGCAGAAAAGCAAGCATTGAAAGCGGAGTTGAAAGAAGAGCAGTGGTCTTGGCACAACATGATCATGAGCAAGTGGATGGCATTTGGGGGTGGTTTCTATGGCGTCATAGCAGTGTTGACTTATGTGGTGGTTGAGTTTTGGGAGCTGGTCGATTTTTTCACCAGTGAAAGTACCCTGTGGTCGACCCTTACCAACATTGGCGTGGGCGATGTGGTCAACCTGTTTGTCAATTCTCTGATGAATTTCATCACGGCCATAGCTTGGCCAGCTTATTGGTTGAAAAAAATCGATACATATCCAGTGTGGGTGTGGTTTCTGGTGGCTTATGCTGGCTATACAGCGGGTCAGTTTCTGGCCAAAAGTATGAACAATCCTCACCACGCAGGCAGTTAAATCAATTTCTCAATAAAAAACCTTTCCTTAATGGTGTAGTAATCAGCACTTATTGAGTTGACGTATAATGTTGTTTTTTTATTGGAATTGAACATGCGAAAACTAAGGGTTTGGGTATACTTGCTGGTGTTTGTTATACCCACAATGGCGGCTGCGACGACCAATCAATTGCAGCCATTGGACGTCTTCAACCTGGAATTTGTGTCTGATCCACAGATTTCGCCTGATGGTAAACGCATCGTTTATACCCGTAATTTCAAGGATGTGATGACTGACCAAAATCACTCGAACCTTTGGATGGTAAATTTTGATGGCAGCAACAACCGGCCATTGACCACAGGTAACCACCGCGATTACGGTGCGGTTTGGTCTAACGATGGCAACAAACTGGTGTTTTTGTCTAATCAGGCTGATGACAAGGTTAAGCTGTATATGATGTGGATGGACAACCAGCAACAAGTGGCCCTCACCAACACCCAGCAGCCACCATCCAACGTTTCCTGGTCTGCCGATGACAAACAACTGGTTTTTACAGCATTTGTGCCAAAATCCAAGCCCAGTCTCATCAATATGCCTGCCAAGCCTGAAGGCGCGCAATGGAATGAAGGGCCAGTTTATATCGACGACATGCAATACCGTTCTGATGGTCGCGGTTATTTAAAGCCTGGTAATACCCAGATTTTTACCCTCTCCGCAGATGGTGGTACACCACGACAAATGACCGATAGTCCACACGACCACCGATCTCCGGTCTGGTCAAAGGATGGACAACACATTTTTTTTGCGGCCAATCGGCATGCTGAACATGAGTTTGAGCCATTAAACGCTGAAATTTATCGCTTGTCGGTCAGTGATTTGACGGTGACTGCGTTGACGGATCGGTTTGGTCCTGACGTTGGACCTCAAGTTTCACCTGATGGCAAGTACTTGGCCTATATGGGTTTTGATGATACTTTTCAGGGCCACACCATCAGAGAGCTATATGTCATGGATGTTGATGGTAACAACAAACAGCTGATCTCAGCAGCATTGGATCGCTCGGTACAATCGATGGCCTGGCGTGGTGATTCCAAAGGGCTGTATGTGCAATATACCGACCAGGGCGATGGCAAATTGGCCTTCATCAGCCGCTCAGGACAGGTCAAACAAGTCGCCGACACTTTGGGCGGTTTGTCGTTGGGCAGACCCTACAATGCCGCTGCATTCTCTGTGTCTGAAAATGACCGCTTGGCCTACACTTTGGGTGGCCCTGAACATCCCGCTGATCTGGCTGTTAAGGCTGGTAATCAAATGCGCCGCATCACCCATTTGAATGATGATGTGTTTGGTCACAAAAAATTGGGTCAGGTTCAAGAACTGCGCTGGCAATCATCAGTAGATCAAAGGGAAATTCAAGGCTGGCTGGCCACACCTCCCGGGTTTGATCCAGAGAAAAAATACCCCATGATTCTGGAAATTCACGGTGGACCCTTCGCCAGTTATGGCTCGGTCTTTTCAGCTGAAGTGCAGCTTTTTGCTGCGGCCGGATATGTGGTGTTGTATACCAATCCTCGGGGCAGCACGGGTTATGGCCAAGAGTTTGCCAATTTGATACACCATGATTATCCCAACAATGATTACCATGACCTGATGTCTGGTGTTGATGCCGCGATTGCCAAAGGCTTTATTGATTCAGAGCAACTTTTTGTCACTGGTGGCAGTGGCGGCGGGGTGTTGACGGCCTGGATCATTGGGAAAACAGATCGGTTCCGCGCCGCGGTGGTGGCCAAACCGGTGATTAATTGGACCAGTTTTGTGTTGTATGCCGATAACCCTGGGTTTTTCTATAAGTATTGGTTTGGCGACAAACCTTGGAATGACCCAGAAAGCTACCACCAGCGTTCGCCATTGTCTTTGGTGGGTAATGTCACCACGCCAACCATGCTGCTGACTGGCGAGCAAGACTTTCGAACACCCATTGCCGAATCAGAACAATATTATGCGGCGCTCAAGTTACAAAAAGTACCGTCTGCGATGGTCCGGATTCCAGGTTCTGGTCATGGTATCGCCAACCGCCCCAGTCACTTGGTTGCCAAAGTGGTTAGCATTTTATCCTGGTTTGAACAATATCGACCCGAAAGTGAAACCGACTAAAACCCAACTAGTAAAGGCCAACAGAAGCGGTGAGTGATGTAGATGCAACAGCAGAATAACCCTTCAGATTGAAGGGTTATTCAACAATCGTTGTGGCACAAAATGACTGGGATCCTGTTAAAGCTTAAGTCCGGCAGCGATGTGCTGGCTCCAATTTTCCATTTGATCTGCTAACTGCTTTAAACCGGCCAAATCAAACCAGCCTGTGACTTCAATTTCATCTTCGTTACTTTCAAGTTGATCTGTGGCCAGTTCCCACCGTTCTACCACTCCCACATGAACACGACCCACTGGGTTGCTGTTATCAACGATGTACCCCAAGCGTGATTTGGACAAAATGTCACTGACCACCAATTCTTCATCGATTTCTCGTTGGGCGGAGTTGGCTATGGTCTGCTGTAAGTCAATGGCTTCGTTTTCATAAGCCAGATCAAAGGCATCAATGTGACCACCAAAACCAATAGAATATTGGTTGTGAAGTCTGGACTCACCGCCTTTTTTGGTGCGTTGATAAACTGCAAATTGATTTTGGTGGGACAACAACACATAAGGAATGATTTGTTTGAACTGTTCATCCTCTTCCAAATGGGGTCGTGGGCCAACCCACAGGTGTTGCAAATCAAAAATAGCTTGGTCGGTTTGAATAAATCCCTCGCCTGACAAGGCTTCGTCTACCACATGGGCGGCGGAACATAGTATATGCTGCATGAACTTGATTTTCCTTTAAGTCAGAAAGCTGGTCATTGTAACAAACTAAGGAATCTGTCTTTAGTAGGTCTTTTCTAAAGACTTTAATTGGTCGTATTTTTGTTGATAAATAGACGTTGATCCGGGGCTGTGAGAATGCGCAAGTGCGGCTTCAATGGCTTGGATGGCCATCTGTGTTCTGCCGAGGTGAAAATTGGCTCGGGCAATTCCGGCATAAGGTTGGTGAAGATAATCTGCCAATTCCGAAGCTTTTTCATAGTACCTGATGGCCCTGAGGTACCTGCCTTCACGCATTTCAGCATCGGCCAGGTCCAGCCACCGAAACGGGTCGGGGGCATCATACTCATCCAGGGTTTTCGCAATCACGGCGGCTTCTGATTCGCGATTTTGATTGACCAGCAAATAATGGTAATTGTTCAATAGTTCCAGTTGTTCATCACTGACAGACAAACCATAACGGTAAGTATTTTCAGCCAGCTGTTGGTAACCCAATTTGCCATAAAGTACGCCCAGCATGTTCAGTGCGACAGCGTTTTCTTGATGTATCTTCAAAGCTTCCTTGAGGTACCAATAGGCCAATTGATGCTGTTCATCAATCATGGCTTCGGCAGCCTTGTTGCTGTAATACATGGCATAAAATTCACTTTTCTTTACCGTCCTCAATGTTCTGGTGCCAACGGTAGAAAAATAATCAATTCTGATTTTGTTGTTGGGCCTGACAAACTGTTTGGTCCCGCGGGTGTTCTTGTTGTAGACCAAGGTTCTGATGTGACGCGATGACAGTTCAAAATCCCCTTCGCGTTGGAATACAGGTGGGGTGCGTGCCAGTTCATAGGTGATTCCCACATGCGTCAGTTTAGCTAAGGCTTTGGTTAAGATAGCCAACGACAGGCAATTACCAGAATTTTGTGCCAATGCATCGGTGGCCTTTAAAGTGTCAGAATGAAAATTGAAATGCGTTAGTTTGTCCTGTAGGTAGGCATATATGCGTTCACTGTCAGACAAGTCACGGTAATCAGGACTGTGGTATTTTTTCAGAAAGGCTTGTTTTTGTGCCTCAGTCAAGGCAAAAACCTCTTCGATGGTTTCAAGCTTGGGTTGAGCGCCCATTTTGTCATCAACGAACAGGGCGTTTTCATTGTAGCTGAATTTCAATGGTGCGACAGTGGAGCAGGCAGTCAACATGACCAGCGTTACTACCATCGACATGAGTTGCATGATGTGAGTTGATAAGTACCGCATCTTTATGATTATACTGCAAAAAATAAAGGTTGTAAAATGGAGTTATCCAGCCTGTCTTCACATGTTTTTAAGGTTTCGGGTGTTAAAGTTGCAGATTAAATAAAATCCAAGCTCAAACATGAAAAAACTATTCAAATGGTTGTTTAGACTCATCATATTATTGGTGGTTTTGGTGGTCGCCGCTATCATATTATTGCCCATCTTTTTTGATCCCAACGAACACAAACCCCGCATTCAACAACTGGCCGCTGACAGTGTGGGTCGGGAAATAATTTTGAACGGGAACATCGAATGGTCAGTATTTCCACGCTTGGCATTGGAGCTGAATGATGTTCAAGTGGCCAATGAAACTGGCTTTAAAGGAGATTACCTGGCGCAAGTAAAAACCCTGTCGGCTGGTTTGGAGTGGTTGCCTTTGCTCAAGCGTGAAATCAAGGTAGGTGAAATTACTTTGCGCCAACCAGAGATCAGCTTACAGGTCGCTCAATCTGGAAAAACCAATTGGCAGTCCATTCTGGACAAACCCACGCCAGAACCGGGTGCTGAAAGCGCGACTGACCAATACATCGAAATCAAACAAGTGGCCATTGAAGCAGGTCAGATTGACTATGTGGATGCAAGTAGTGGGCTGGCATTGAACTTGAGTGAAGTTAATTTCAGCAGTGACACCATCAAGGCCAATCATGATTCAAACATGAGTTTGGATGCCTTGATTGCCTTGCCTGCCAATAATTTACAAGGACAATTGGATGCCGATTGGGAATTTCAACAAAAACTTCCCGGCACCTCGCCCACCTTAGTGTTCAATGAACTGTCATTTGATGGCACCCTCAGTGGTGTGCCACTGCAGTTAGATTCGCAAGGTACGAATCAACTGGATTTGGCTTCCGACCAACTGAACCTAGAACAGTTGAGCCTGAGTTATGGTGCCCTGACACTTGAAACCCCTGTCATGGGTCAGCAATTAACCCAACGCATGGCATTGTCAGGAGAATTAACCATCAACCCATTTGCCCTGGATGACTTGCTGGAATCTATGGGTTCTGCGTTAGATAATGAAGCCAAAAACCTCATGTCAGGACGCATGAAATGGTCGTATGTGGATGATCGCCTTGAGCTTAATGGGGTGGAGATGAAGCTTGATGAATCAACCATTTCAGGATCAGTCAAATTATCCAGCGTCAGTCAAATGCAAGGCAATTTTAACCTTGATATCAATCAGATGGACCTGGATCAGTACCTCCCCCAAAGTCATGATCAAGCAGTAGAGCCTGAGCAGTCAGGCGGTCAGCTTGATTTGGGGCGGTTAAATGGTCAAATTAATATGGGTCAATTAAAAGCCGCTGGTGTGCACTTCAGTGACATCTCACTACAAGTCAAAACCGCAGGTGAAAACATCAGTGTTGAGCCCTTGCAAGCTGACTTCTATCAGGGCTTAATCAAAACAGAATTACAACTGCGACCATCACAAGCGCAAAATAAATTAACCATTAACCACCAAATGCAAGATTTTCAAGCAGGTGGTTTGCTACAGGATCTGATGGCGGCCGATTACATCACGGGTTTGGGACAACTGGACGCCAACCTCACCATTGATGAGCCGTTCAGTGCTGCGCCATTCAAGTCTGCCAATGGTCAGTTGAACTACCGATTAACAGATGGTGACATCATTGGCATAGATATTTTCAACATCATCCAACAAAGTTTGAGTTTTCTTAACCAGCAAGAAGCCGTGGAAACCAATGCCGCATTGAAAACTGAATTTGGAATGATGGAAGTCAGTGCTCAAATACAGCAGGGCATTTTGAAAACAGATGTGTTGAAGTTGAGCTCACCGTATTTTAATTTATCTGGTGATGTGACCATTGATTTGGCGGAACAAACCATCAAGGGCACCATCAGGCCGATGTTGACCAACATACCTGAAGGTGTTCTGGATGAACGCTATCAAAAATTATTGGGTGTGCGTATTCCTGTCAGCTTAAAAGGACAGTTGTTGGCTCCAGACATTGCCATTGATATTGAAAAACTGATTTTGGAATCACAGAAAGCCAAAATTGATGAGAAAAAAGATGAATTGAAAGAGGATTTGTTTGATGCCATCTTGGGTGGTGATGACAAGCGCGACAAACCAGCGGAGTCCGATGATCAAACAGGCGATGCGACCATGACAGAAAGGGAAAAGAAAAAAGCCAGAGATAAACAAATGAAGCGGGATTTGCTGGAAGGGCTGTTTAAGTCGTCAAAAAAAGACAAGAACAAGGAAAACACTGAAGAAGATGATGATGGCAACCTATAAGCAGGTTCTGGTATACTGATTAACTGATAAAAAAAAGGGGTGAATATGTCTTCAGTTAAACTCATGGTGCTGTATCCCATGCCAACTGACATTGATCAGTTTGAAACCGATTATCAGGCTCATTTGTCTTTGTTGCATCACGAAATGCAAATTCCCGAAGGTGAGCGACCGTACAGGGTCACCAAGATGTTGTCATCACCGCAGATGCCAGCCAAATACTACTTACAGTTCAGTTTTCGTTTTCCTTCTCACGAAGATTTGAAAAAAACTTTGGGTAGTCCACAAATGCAACGGGTAGCAGCCGACGCCGATCGCATTTCTACTGGCGGTTCGCCAGTGGTCTTGATAGGCACAGACGATTGAATAGGATAAATTTTCACACTGATGAATACTGACATAGCTTTGAAATATCATACGCCTGGGCAACAACTCCTTGGCTTAATCGGTTGGTTGTTGCTGTGTTTCAGTGCATCAGCCATAGGCGTATTGGCTTCTTTTCAAGCACAGCCTGTTTATGCCAGCTTGACCCAACCTGCCTGGGCGCCACCAGGGTGGTTGTTTGGGCCAGTATGGACCACTTTATATGTCATGATGGCAGTGGCCGCCTGGCTGGTTTGGCGGCAGGGAGGGTGGTCACATAACCGCAAGGCCTTGTTGTGGTTCATAGGGCAGTTGGTGCTAAATGCTTTGTGGAGTTGGTTTTTTTTCGCCTGGTTTCTGGGGCTGTGGTCATTCGTGGACATCTGTTTGTTGTTAATCAGCATTGCTATAACCACTGGCTATTTTTGGAATCGCACGCCCATGGCAGGGGTATTGATGATCCCATACCTGCTGTGGGTTGGTTTTGCTGCGGTGTTAAATTACGCCATGTGGCAGCTGAACCACGGCATGCTTGGGTAGCAATTTCATTCCGTGATCAGGTCAAAATACGGCCTTTTTGATGCGGTCTATTTCGTCACGCAAGTCAGCCGCTTTTTCAAACTCAAGGTCAGCCGCATGTTGTTTCATTTGGGTTTCAAGTTTTTTCAGTAAAGTACCGATTTCTTTGGCTTTTTTGCCTTTGTAGGCTGTACCATCTTCGGCAATTTTAACCAGGGATTTGGCATCATTTTGTTCATAGACTTCTTGTAAATCATGGATTTTCCGCACCACGGATTTGGGGGTGATACCGTGTTCTTCGTTGTGATCCACTTGTTTTTGTCGACGGCGTTCGGTTTCACCAATGGCCGTTTGCATGGCGGCTGTGATTTTGTCACCATATAAGATGGCCTTACCGTTCAAATTACGACTGGCGCGGCCAATGGTTTGAATCAATGAACTGGCCGAGCGCAAGAATCCTTGTTTATCGGCATCCAGAATGGCCACCAATGACACCTCGGGCATGTCTAAACCTTCCCGCAACAAGTTGATGCCGACCAACACGTCAAACACGCCTTTGCGCAAGTCACGGATAATTTCTACCCGTTCAACGGTCTCGATTTCAGAATGCAGGTAACGCACCCGAATGCCTTGGTCGCTGAGGTAGTCTGTCAGGTCCTCACTCATGCGTTTGGTGAGGGTAGTTACCAAGACCCTTTCATTCAATTTCACGCGCTTGTTGATTTCTGACAGCAAATCATCCACTTGGGTGCCCACTGGTCTGACTTCAATGGTGGGATCTATCAGCCCGGTGGGTCTGACGATTTGCTCAACAATTTGTGCTTGGTGTTCTGCTTCGTATTTGCTCGGCGTGGCAGAAACAAAAACCATGCGTGGTGTGCGTTCTTCCCATTCGGCAAACTTCAACGGGCGATTGTCCAGTGCGCAAGGCAAGCGAAAGCCAAACCGTACCAGGTTTTCTTTGCGTGAACGGTCGCCTTTGTACATGGCGCCAATCTGCGGAATGGTGACATGCGACTCATCAACCACCAACAAGGCATCACTGGGTAAATAATCAAACAAGCACGGTGGCGGGTGTCCCACTGGCAGCCCAGTCAGGTGTCTGGAATAGTTTTCAATGCCCTGACAATAGCCCAGCTCTTGCATCATTTCCAGGTCGTACATGGTGCGTTGCTCCAGCCGTTGGGCTTCGACCAGCCGGTTGTCATCATAAAGCACTTTGAGGCGGTCTTTGAGTTCTTCTTTGATGTTGCCAATGGCATTCAGTATGCGTTCCCTGGGAGTGGCGTAGTGAGAGGTTGGGAAAATGTTGATTTGTTGTTCGTCACTGATCTTTTTGCCAGTGAGCGGGTCAAAAAAGCTCAGTGATTCAATTTCATCATCGAACAATTCAATTCGAACCGCTGCTTTCTCAGAGTCAGCCGGAAACACATCAATGACTTCTCCACGGACTCGAAAGGTGCTGCGTTCCAGAATGATGTCATTGCGACTGTATTGCAATTCCGCCAAACGTCGGAGCAAGGTGCGTTGATCAATGGTGTCACCCACATTCAGTGATATCAGCATTTGCAAATACGACTGGGGATCGCCCAGACCATAGATGGCCGATACGGTGGCGACGATAATGACGTCTTGTCTTTCCATCAGAGATTTGGTGGCGGAAAGCCGCATTTGTTCAATGTACTCATTGATGGAAGCATCTTTTTCTATGTACAGGTCGGTGGCAGGTATGTAAGCCTCGGGTTGATAATAATCGTAATAGGAAACAAAGTATTCCACGGCATTGTCTGGAAAAAACTCTTTGAACTCTGAATACAATTGCGCTGCCAATGTTTTGTTGTGAGCCATGATCATGGTGGTTTTCTGCACTTCATTGATCATGTGGGCGATGGTGAAAGTCTTGCCTGAACCGGTAACACCCAACAAAGTCTGTGCCTTGAGGCCATCCTCAAAGCCTTGTGTGAGTTTTTTAATGGCTTGCGGCTGATCACCAGCAGGTTCAAATGGGCTATTGATTTTGAAAGGTTTGGCTGTTTTGCTGATTTGCAGGTTGATGGTTTCCATAGGCAAGTATGATATATTAATTTGATGCGTTTATTAAGTCGAAACTGTATGAAGCTTTTGAGTCTGTGCATGTTTGTGTTGTTGCTGGGGTGTCAACCCACAATGAAACCGACAACTGATTTGCCTGTGGCTGGCCAACAATTACAATTTGATGTCAGCGCTGTGACCAACGACAAACACAGTCATGAAGTCACAGTGACGAATGTAAGTGAACAAAGCGCACGATACATGGCATTAATGGGGTTTGAAAATCACCCCGCCTACATTGAGCAACTGAATACCGGTGGCGGTATCAGAATCATTGAACACAGGGTAGGGGATTTGATGCAAGATTACACCTTAGAACCGGGCAACTCAATCACCTTTGTGGTGAACATCAGTGACTACACCTTAAAAATGGGCTTCCCTGTGTATGACGGTCATTTCAACCAACAGGTGCATTGGTTTTACGTCAAACCTTGAGATTGTTGGATTATGCCTGCCTTTTCACAGAAAAAGGTTGCGATATCAAAAGAGTCTCTTAAGATAGTCTGTTTTTAGCTTTTTAGTGTCTCCATGAGTGATTTTATTGCTGATTTAGTTAAGCGGGTTAAACCCTCTGCCACCATTGCCGTGAGCATGAAAGCGGCAGAATTAAAACGTGCCGGTAAAGACGTCATCGGCTTGGGTGCAGGTGAACCTGATTTTGATACCCCCGATCACATCAAACAAGCTGCCATCGAAGCGATTCACAATGGTCAGACCAAGTACACCGCCGTGGATGGAACGCCAGAGCTAAAACAAGCGATTATGGGTAAGTTACTGCGCGAAAACCATGTCAGCTACCAGGCCAATGAAATCATTGTTTCTTGTGGTGCCAAGCACAGCATTTCGAATTTACTTCATGCCACCATCAACCCAGGTGATGAAGTCATCATACCCACGCCTTATTGGGTATCTTATCCAGACATGGTGCTGTTGGCTGGTGGTCAATCAGTGATTGTCCAAACCGACATTGAAGCGGATTTCAAATTGACCGCGGCGCAATTGGCTCAAGCCATCACCCCAAACACCAGGATGGTCATCCTCAATTCACCGAGTAACCCCACTGGCAAAGCCTACACCCAGGATGAATTGCAGGCTTTGGCAGAGGTGTTGCTTAAAAATCCACAGGTGCTGGTAGCCACCGATGACATTTATGAACACATCTATTGGGGGCAGGAACCCTTGGTTAACTTGGTGGCCTTGTGCCCCGAGTTGCGAGATCGTGTGGTGATCATCAACGGTGTTTCTAAAGCCTATGCGATGACCGGCTGGCGCATTGGTTTTGCTGCGGGTCCTGAAAATATTGTCACGGCCATGCGCAAAATTCAGTCGCAGGGCACATCCAATCCCTGTTCGATATCACAGGCTGCAGCGACTGCGGCCTACAATGGACCTCAGGACTGCCTGGGTGAAATGAAGGCCGCGTTTAAACAACGCCATGATTACTTGGTGGCTGCGTTGAACGACCTGCCTGGCATCACTTGTTCTGAAGGCAATGGGGCTTTTTATGCTTTCCCAGATGTCCGTGCAGCCGTAGCTCAACTGGATGGTATTGAGGATGACGTTGAATTTTCAACTTGGTTGCTGGAACAGGCTGGCGTGGCTGTGGTTCCTGGCACGCCTTTTGGTGCACCGGGTTATGTTCGTTTGTCTTTTGCCACTTCCATTGATGTGCTGCAAGCTGCCATGCAGCGGATTGAGCAGGCACTGCAACCGCATTTCTGAATATTGCTATGAAGTATCGCATCATCATTCACTATGCCGAGCTGGCGCTTAAAGGTAAGAATCGCAGCCATTTCGTCAAACGACTGAGACAGAATGTCAGGCGCAAACTGTTGACCTTGGACCATGAGTGGGAAGTGAAATCGATTCATGACCGCATATTTGTTGAGGTGGGTGAAGCAGATGAATCCACCGTGCTTGAAGCGATCAATGAAATTGCCAGGCTTCCAGGCATTGCCTGGCTCAGCCACGTGCACTGGTTTGAAGAACGAAAGTTCCGTTTCATGAAGTCGCAGCCTGACTTAACACCCATATATGAAGTGATCAAAAAACTGGCAATTGAAACTTATCAAGCCAACAAAACTTTCGCCGTGCAAGTCAAACGAAGTGATAAAAATTTCAGTCTGACTTCGCAACAATTTGAACGCGAGTTGGGTGCAGTTATCCTACAAAACAGTGAATGGCGAGACGTTGACCTGAAAGCGGCAGACCAGCTGTTTTATGTCAATGTGTCCTCCCGCGGTATAGCGGTTCACACCAACAAAATCCAAGGTACTGGTGGTTTACCGGTATCAACCACCGGGCGTGTTCTGACCTTGTTGTCCGGTGGCTTTGACTCGCCAGTAGCGGCTTGGTTGATGGCCAATCGGGGGTGCAACGTCGATTTCATCCATTTTTCCGCCAGCCACCATCAATTACAAGAATTGGAATCTTACAAAGTCTCGCGTATTGTCCAACAATTGAGTCAGGTGACGGGTAAATCGCGCCTTTTCATGGTGCCTTATACCCATTTTGATATGGCACTGATGGAGCATGGCCTGGCCTATGATTTGATTCTGTTCAGACGATTTATGGCCAGGGTGGCTGAACGCATCATGGGTCAAATTGAAGCACAGGCTTTGGTAACCGGTGATAACTTGGGGCAGGTGGCATCTCAGACATTGGAAAACATCAATTCCATGAATCAGGCCATTACCGCACCGATCCTGCGGCCATTGCTGACTTACAACAAGGACCAAATCATCGAGTTATCTCAGCAATTAGAGCTGTTTGATGTGTGTTGTGAGCCTTACAAGGATTGTTGTGCGCTGATCAGTAAAAACCCACGCACCAAGTCCAGACCCGATTTACTGGAAAGGTTAGAGGTTAATCATTTAGCCGATTATCAAGATTTGATTGATGATACCCTCAGTGAAATGACCGAAATCACATACCAATTCGGCGAACTGGTTGAGGTCAAAACAGCTGCAAGCCATGACTGATTCTATCACCATAAGGGAAACCCAGCTTGAAGATAATCAGGCGATTAAAAAACTGGTGTTGGATATTTTGTCAGAGTTTGAATTGCACGGTGAAGGTTATGCTGGTGTCGACGCCGAATTGGAAGACATGCACACCGCTTACCAGGACCACCTGAGTGCTTATTATGTGGTGATAAATCAAGGCGACTTGATTGGTGTGGGAGGGTTTGCACCATTGGCTGGTACCGAGCCTGGCACCGTGGCTGAATTACGTAAAATGTATTTTTTACCGGCATGGCGGGGTCAAGGACTGGGGCAAAAGCTCATAGAAAGGTGTTTAACTGGGGCTGCCAATTGTGGCTATGCGGGCATCTATCTGGAAACGGTGCCGGCAATGAAAGCAGCTCAATCCTTGTATCAAAAAAACGGTTTCACTTACCTGCCAGAGCGCATGGGTGACACTGGCCACAGTAATTGTGGGGTTCATATGTACAAGGTGTTGAATGCTTAAAATCGGCTTGCTCATTACGACGTGTTTTTGGCTTGCTGCCTGTGTCCAAACCGATATCACCATTGCGCCCAAGGCCACCAAACCATCGACACTGCCTGAACCATTGAGTAACCAGGCGGTGGCCTATATGAACTTGGACGGGCAACACCGCTTTTTTGTGTTCAATGGATTGCGGGTTGGCAAAACCTATCGCGACATCACCAACCAAGCCCATGTCTGGATGCAGGGTCAGTGGCATGATTTGCTGGTACCGGCAGCCCAACAACCGGTGTTGGCTTCTGTGGCTGTTGTGGTGAAAAATCATGTATATTTAATGGGTGGTTATACAGTCGCAGCCGACCACAGTGAGCAGTCCATTCCCCATGTGTGGAAAATAGATGGCCGAACTTTGCAATGGCAAGGCATGCCAGCCATGCCAACACCGGTTGATGACACCGTGGCATTGGTGTATCAAGATCGCTACATTTATTTAATCAGCGGCTGGCACGATGTCGATAATGTGGACTTGGTTCAAGTATTTGATACAGAAACCCTCAACTGGCACCAAGCAACACCGATTGATTTCCCTGCTGTTTTTGGGCACGCCGGTGCCATCTCAGGAAATCAAATGCTGGTCTGTGACGGGGTCAAAGTTGATTATACCGGTGCAGGTATAAAACAATTTTTGCCATCACCCGTTTGTGCTTTGGGAACCATAGACCCGAACGATGTGAAACAAATTGACTGGCAAGCTGCGCCACACCACAGTGGCACGGCTTACTATCGCATGGCAGCTAATCAAAATGATAAAGGTCAGATGATTTTTGTGGGAGGCAGTGATAACCCCTATAATTATGACGGCATCGGCTACAATAAAACACCTGCCAATGCCAGCGACAGGGTTCGCTGGTTTTCATTGGCGGAAAACAAATGGCGAACAGAACGCCCCGGTATCCCTGCCAATATGGACCACCGGGGGTTGTTGAAAACACCTGAATATTGGGTCATTCTGGGTGGCATGCGCAACCCACAGCAAGTGACCAAAGAAATCATATATTTAAAAAGAGGAATTGATTAATGAATAATAAATTGATGGTGGTTTTTATCGCCCTGTTTTATGCTGCTGTATCGACAGGACAAAGTCCACCTGAATCCTCAACAGACAGTAAATTTATCACCCAATTAACCGGCTCAGGTCCTTGGATCTTGTTGGCTTATTACGAAGACAAAGCCGATGTGTTGGCGCTAAAGCCTTTTTATGATTTGTGGAAACTGGATAAGAAAAATCAATCGGTGTTGCTGCAGGTAAACCATCAGGCAGATTTTCAAGAATTGCTGAAACGTGGGTTCAAAGTTAAGTTGCATCAAGAACTCATGGCGCAACAAGAACAATTAAAACAAGCCAGCAGGCAAGGCATCAAGGCCATCGACAATTTCCCCTGTTACCGCACGGTTGATGAAACCTTTGTCGACATGAATGACATGGTGGTCAATTACCCTGATTTGGTGACGTTGGTAGATATAGGTGATTCTTGGCACAAAACCCAGCCAGGCGGCGATCCTGGTTATGACATGCAAGTGGTGAAAATTACCAACCAAAATATCAATGCAGTCGATAAGCCCATTTTGTATGCCATGGGATCCATTCATTCACGAGAATATCCGCCGGCTGAGTTGGTTTCTCGATTTGCTGAACACCTGTTAAGTGAGTACGGACAGGATGCCGACGTGACCTGGCTGGTTGATTACCATGAAATTCATTTGTTACTGCAAGGCAACCCCGATGGCCGGGTAATTTCCGAAAGTGAGAGCTCAGCCAGTCAACGCAAAAACTACAATGCCAACCATTGCCCTGGAGGCAGCGGATTCAGTCAACAAGGCGTGGACATGAATCGCAACTTTTTGTTTCAATGGAACGCTGGTACGGGTTCCAGTGGTGATGATTGTTCGGAAGTGTTTCGTGGGCTGAGCGCAGCCAGTGAACCAGAAACCCTGGCCATCAATAATTACATTCAAACCTTGTTCCCAGACCAACGGCCAGATGATTTGGTGACACCGGCACCGTTAGACAAGCCTGGTGTCTATCTGGATATCCACAACGTGGCAGAACTGACCTTGTTTCCATTTGGTTACTCAAACTCAGCTGGACAAGCGCCGAATCATGACCAGTTACAAACTTTAGCTCGTAAAATGTCATTTTTTACTGGTTATACCCCTGAACAATCGAATGCCAGTTTGGGCGGTGCCGATGGGGCCTCTGATGACAATGCCTATGGTACTCTGGGCGTGGCTGCTTTCACCATTGAATTGGGTGAAAGTGGTTTTTATTCCACTTGTGCCTCCTTTGAAAACACCATATGGCCAGATAATTTGCCGTCACTGATTTATGCTGCCAAAGCAGCAAGAAGACCCTATGAATTGGCTTCTGGGCCAGACGTTATCAACTTGCCGACCAACCCAATCCAAGTAGCTACTGGTGGCTCTTTGAATATCACCGGTACTGCCACTGATTTGCAATTCAATAACAGCAATGGCGCTGAAGCCACTCAAAATATCACCGCAGTCAATGCCTATTTAGACGTTCCCTCTTGGTTACCGGGCGCCAGTGCCACAGCCTTATCTGCTGCCGACGGTGCTTTTGATAGCCAGCTTGAAGACATCACCGGCAACATCGATGTGTCAGGATTGGCAGAAGGGCGGTATACGCTGTTTCTTGAAGCCACCGATGCCGCTGGCGTAACTGGTGTGCCAGCAGCCGTTTTTGTTGATGTGGTAGACCCTGCCAATCTGGCCACCATCAATGGCACGGTGCGTGACTTGGCCAACAACAACCCCATAGCCATGGCACAAGTCACCTACGATGGGGTGCTGGTCAATACCGACAACCAAGGTGCATACAACATCCAGGTCAGTGCCACCACCAGCGATTTGATGGTCAGCAAAATGGGCTACATCAGCCAACAAATTCCAGGTCTAGAAACCACAACCGGACAAACCATCACCCAAGACTTTTTATTGGAAACCAGCTGTGAAGTTGAGCTGTTAAACACCGATGTGGAGTCGATGAATGGTATTTCGGATGGGTGGACCAATCCGGCAGGTACGGGCACCAATGATTGGCGTGTGGAAGCTGGGGATGACCACACCATCGGCAATGGCAAGTCTTTCGTGGCCACTGATGTGGCAGTGGTGACCGATAAAAGCTTGGTTTCACCTGCTATTGCCCTCACTGAAGGGGCTGAATTGGTGTTCTGGCACAAGCACCAATTTGAATCCGGTAATGACAATTATGACGGCGGCGTGCTTGAAATCAGTGTCAACGGTGGCACTTGGACAGATCTGGGTAGCGCGATCACACAGAATGGTTATAACGGTACGCTCAATGGTGGTTTTAGTCAGCCACTTGGTGCCAGAGAAGCTTTTGTTGACAGTCTGGGTACCTTTACCGAAGTGAAGGTTGACCTGTCAGCCTATGCCAATCAAAACGTGAATATCAGGTGGCGCATGGGCACCGACAACTCCACTTCAGCTGGAGATTGGAAAGTGGATGACATCCAAATTATTTCTCAGGAGCCCTGTGTTGTTGACCATGATTTGATTTTTGCTGATGACTTTGAAAGCTGAATGATTAAATGAGATTACCACTTCTGCTTATTGATTCTTTGAAGACTGTGGTGCTGTTAACGGTCATGTTGGGCAGTGCGCAAGCGACAGCCATCCAGGTGTTAGACGAATACCAGGTCATGCCCATCAATTCTGCTATACCCATTGAGCCTTCTGGGTTAACCATCAGAGCCAATAGACTGTTCACTGTTTGTGATGATGGCAGTCAGATTTATTTGATTGATGAGTTGTCAGAAAATCTGGCTGAAGCCAAGGTGTATCAGGATTTGGATATCAGCCAATTGGCGGCATTGAATTTAGACCTGGAAGGCATCACTGTGGTGGGTGATGAGTTTTTTCTGGTCAGCGAAAACCACAGCAAACTGGTCAGGGTCAATGGGACTCAATTGCATTATGTGCCAGACTTGGGTGGCGTTTATGCCAATGCATTTCAGGCTGGCTTGTTTCAGTTAGACAATGCTGGACTGGAGTCTGCCGCCTATCTGGGAAACCAGACATTTCTGATGTCTGTAGAGCGACAGCCCAGGGGCCTAATCGAAGTGACTTTTGATGAAAACTTCAATCACATCATCAAACAAACCAACCAAATGTTCGATGACAGCACACACCCACTGGAAAGTCATCGCAAACCCGATTTAACTGGTTTGTTTTATTATGATGGGGTGATCTATGCTTTGCATCGCAATGCTTACCTGATACATGAACTGGTCAAACAACCCAATGGCGAATACCAAGAAGGACAAGTCTGGAGCTACGAGCACATCGTCAGAGATCCAGCCTACGCCTATCAAGACATGACATTTGGTCATGCCGAAGGATTGGCGGTAGATGATCAATACTTCTACTTGGTGTTGGACAACAACCGCAGCCCCAGGTTAGTAGATGACCAAGACATCAGGCCTTTACTCATCAAAGCCAAAAGAAAATGATTGCACCACCACAGTGTTGTCAGTTTTGATGAAGGGTTTAGCGATTTGATCGGCTGGCCGCTGGGGTATATTGAATTGTTTGTTAGTTAACAAATCGAAACTGTGGGTCTGTAATTGCCAATCAAGCCCTTGCCCGTAATCAATTTCAAGTTTTAACTCCAAATTTTTGTTGCCATCAAAGAAATAGCGCATCAGCCTACTGCCTGATTTTAATGTCACTGGATAAGCCAGCTGAGCAGTGCTGCCGTTGATGGTTAAAGCATGAATGCGCATGGGCTCGTTGGTGTACAGTTCAATGATATCTGTATTGGAGTTGGCCTTGATACTGACCTCAATGGTGTGGTGAGGTGAACGGGTCAGCAGCGACCTGGCGGTAACATCAACCGGCTGCAAAACCACAGGCTGATCGACTTGCATCAAATTTCTGACCGCTTGTCGATAGCTGTTCATGAAGGTTTGAATGGCTTGCTCACTGCTTGGTGAGTCAAACACATTGGCCAGCCAATCTGTATCAACCACATCATAATTATAAAAATGTCCGCTGGCTTGATCGGTATCATACAGGTAGGAAATACTGGTGGGGTGGGGTTGTTGGGTACTAACAGCTGGTACTGAGTTAAATTGGTATACCAACCAAATCAAAGGCAGCAGCAGCCAAATCATGCCATGGTAGCTGCGTTTGATGCTGGATACCATCGGCAGGAACAGGGCCACTATCATCACCACCAAAACTGCAGCAGTTGGCAGTATGCTGACCCCCAATGCAATCGGCAGGTTGACCAATAGGGCACCGAGCAAAATAAAACTGAGGGCGGCAATAACTGGACTGAGGTGTTCAGCCACTTTGGGCCATTTGATTGAGAGGGCATAGACAGCTGTGGATAAAACCACTGGCCATATCAGCCAGCCGCTACCAGGTAAATAATAAGCCATAGGCCACAACAACATAAGCCATATCAACAATGGCGCCATTGGGCGGGCCTGGTTGTGTTGTTGCATGCGGCCATAAATGGTGAAAGCCCAAATGCCGGCACTGACCAGTAGCGCCCCCATGATGGTCATCCCTTGGTAAGGAAAACCTTGCATGATGTCCTGCTGTTCAGGGTAAATCAGATTCAGCAACCACAACAACAACCAACTCCAAACGAAGGCCACAACACCGGCAGTCAATAACGGCAAGAATCCGGACAAAACCTGTCCAAAGCTGTGGACTTGGCGTTTTTGGGCAACTACCCATGTCACCAGCAACAACAAGGTCGTGAATGCCAGCAAAATCCAGTTAACCCATGTGGGATAACTGAACAGGCCTAACTGAGGTAAGCTGAAATACACCAGTGAGTGTTCAGAATCCAACTCAGTTAAATCATTGACAGCAAAGTGATTCAGCAAAGCATAAAACTGGATGGTTTGATGAACCAGGGTATTTAAGGATAACCGTTCCAAGTTATCTAAAGCGGTGTGGTAATTGAAATGGTCGCCAATGAAAGCCAAGTTAAAGCCGTTGAGGCCAGCCAACTTTCTGAATGGTGTCATGTCCGTGTCATTGGGTAACAACTTATAAATTTCATAATGCAATGAAGTCGTCGCTGGCATGGGTACATTGGCCGCTTCATAAGCCTCAATCATGGCTTGATTTCCACCAACCGTTTCCGGCCACATCATACTGGGACCATTGCTGCCTCTGGCTTCTAGGTTGATGATTAAGCCAATGTCATGGTAATTGATTTTTTCATTGATGAAGGCATGGGCGCCCAACAGACCCAATTCCTCCGCATCGGTGAACAACAGGATGATGTCATTGACCGGTTTTCTGTTGTTGCGTTGTAAGGCAGCAATCGCCTCGAGAATGATGGCCACCCCGCTGGCGTCATCCCCGGCACCGAAACTGACGGCTTTGGCGGCATCATAATGCGATAACAACAACAAATCTTTACCGTTTGGCTGACTGCCGTGGATTTTTACGATGATGTTTCGAATGGGGGCAGCGTTTCTGTAGTTGGGATTAATGGTAGTTGATTTGTGAACCACTGGCTTCAGGTTCATCTTATGCAATTCTCTGATGATGTAGCGCTGCGCATCATCATGAAAGTAGTCACCCACGCCACGAGGGCCTTGGCTCAATTGGTCAATGTGCTTGATAACGTTTTTGAAAAACAAGCCATCGTAAAACAGGTCGGGCGGTGTTTTTGAGGGGTAACTCAGCTGGTAGCATCCCCAGCTGATCAGTGACAGCAAAGCCACATAAAACGCATTTTTAATCATATTGATAGACACTCTGGCATGGGTGTCATCTTACCTCAATTCAAAAGCAGAGACATGCTTAACCCGTGTTGATCAACTTCTGACGATGACGGCACCCAATTGATTGAGCTTTTCTTCAATAGACTCATAGCCCCTATCGATGTAATGAATATCGTGCACTTCGGTCTTGCCGTTGGCGGCCAAACCAGCCAGCACCAAGGAAGCTGAGGCGCGCAAATCAGTGGCGGTGACAGGTGCTCCGCTCAGTGACTTCACGCCTTTGATCAGGGCTTGGTTGCCTTCAACATGGATGTTGGCACCCATGCGATTGAGTTCTTCAACGTGCATGAAACGGTTTTCAAACAAGGTTTCGGTGATCATGCTGGTGCCATCGGCAATGGCGTTGAGGGCACAGAATTGGGCTTGCATATCGGTTGGAAATGCTGGGTGTGGCGCCGTTCTGATATCAACTGGTTGGGGGCGTTTACCGTGCATGTCGAGGCTGACACTGTCGGCCGTGGTGCTGAGGCTGGCACCAGCTGCTGTGAGCTTATCGAACACCGCATCGAGGTCGCCATTACAAGAATTGTTGATGGTGATGCGACCGCCAGTGATGGCGGCTGCCACCAGGAATGTGCCGATTTCAATGCGATCAGGCATCACCGCATGGTGGGTGCCTTGTAGCTGGTCTTTACCTTGAATGTAAATTTTAGAAGTGCCTTCACCTTTAATCTCGGCACCCATGGCTTTCAGGTATTTGGCCAGGTCGACCACTTCTGGTTCGATGGCAGCATTTTCAATCAAGGTTTCCCCTTGCGCCAATGTCGCTGCTATCAAGATGTTTTCCGTACCGGTTACTGTGACTTTATCCATCACAATGCGGTTGCCCTGTAAACGTTCACAGGCGGCCAGGATATAACCATCTACCACATCAATTTTAGCTCCCATGGCCTGCAAACCTTTGATATGTAAATCCACCGGCCTGGCACCAATGGGACAACCTCCAGGTAAAGATACTTTGGCTTTGCCATAGCGTGCCACCAATGGGCCTAAGGCCAAAATGGATGCGCGCATGGTTTTAACCGTCTCATAAGGTGCTGTTTGGTTGTTCAGGTTATCCGTGTTGATGGTGATATCAGCATGTTGATCGACGGTCAGTTGTGCCCCCATCTGCACCAACAATTCGTTCATGGTGGTGACATCATGTAAGTGTGGCACCCGGCTGATGTGTGACTCACCTTGGCCTACAATGGTGGCTGCCAATATCGGTAGCACGGCATTTTTGGCACCTGATGCATTGATGGTGCCATTGATGGTGTGGCCGCCGGTGATGGTGATTTTATTCATAGCTGTCCTGGAAGTGGGTTCAGTGGTTGTTGTTGAGTCGTTGGTATTCTTCAGGCGTCAAGGCTTTGATACTCAAGGCATGGATATCCGCTACCATGTGGTCACCGAGCGCCTGGTAAATCAAGCGGTGGCGTTTGATTTTCATCATCCCTTCAAAGGCTTTGGAAACGACCAGTGCTTCGTAATGACGTTGGTCCTCGCCTTGGACTTCCAGATACTCGCAATCTATCTGTGTCGATAGTAATTTTTTGACTTCGTTGGGGTGCATGGGTTCTAATAATTTGGTTGTGGTGCACATTATCTTGTAAAATGGATCGTTTATAAAGTGGTACTGCCCATTAAATTAAAACCACGCAATAAACACAGGAAAAATATAACCCTATGATTGAATCGTTATTTTATTTGGTGGCTGGATTGGTCTTGCTGATTGTGTCTGCCGATAAATTTGTATTGGGTGCTGCTGCCACCGCCAAACACATGGGTGTTTCGACCATGTTGGTGGGACTGATCATTGTTGGCTTTGGCACATCAGCGCCGGAAATGGTGGTTTCAGCCATCGCATCATTCAAAGGCAATTCCGGTCTGGCTCTGGGTAATGCCGTGGGGTCTAACATCACCAACGTCGCCTTGGTTCTGGGGGTGGGGTTGATGATTGTTCCCATGAGCATCAAATCACAAACCGTCAAACGGGAAATGCCGATATTGTTGTTGGTTACCTTGCTGGTTTTGTTTTTATTGATTGATTTAAAACTCAGCTTTGTTGATGGCGTGATCCTCATCACCAGCATGTTTATTGTGACCGGTTTTTTGCTGGTCATTGGTATGAAGAGTGATCGCGATGAGTTCAGTGATGAGTTTGAAGCAGAATATAACCTGGACATATCGCTGAAAAAAGCCGGGGTCTTTTTGGCCTTAGGGATTTTGATGCTGCCCATTGCATCACAAATCATGGTCAATGCAGCCACCGACATTGCCGTTCATTTTGGCGTGTCTGATATGGTCATCGGATTGACCATTGTGGCTTTGGGAACCTCGTTACCGGAACTGGCAGCCACCGTAGCCAGTGCCATGAAAAAAGAACATGATTTGGCCATTGGTAACATCGTGGGTTCCAATATGTTCAATTTATTGGGCGTGATTGGTATTTCTGGCTTGATTCGTGAGTTTGAATTTTCAGCGCACTTCATCAAATACGACTATTTTTACATGCTGATGCTGACGGTATTTCTGTTTTTGGCGTCGGTGTATTTTGTTCTCAAGGACCGTTTCATTTCACGCGTGATTGGTTGGGTGTTGGTACTCATGTACGTGGCTTATATGGTGTGGTTGTACGTGAGTAAAAGCATATGAAAACCATGGATTCAGAACGCATCGTTAAATTAGCCAACCAAGTGTTCGATGTGGAACAGGCTGGTCTCAAGGCATTGCAAGGCAAGCTCGGTCAGGACTTTGTCAACGCCATCAAATCCATGATGGCATGTCAAGGACACGTGGTGGTGATTGGTATGGGTAAATCTGGTCACATTGGTAACAAAATTTCTGCGACTTTGGCATCCACAGGCACCCCCGCATTTTTTGTGCATCCAGGGGAAGCCAGTCATGGCGATCTGGGGATGATCACAGCCGGTGATGTGGTTTTGGCGATTTCTAACTCAGGTGAAACCGAAGAAGTGCTGAGTATTTTGCCGGTTTTGAAACGCATGGGCACACAGTTGATTTCTATGACTGGCAAAGCCCAGTCTACGCTGGCGCAGAATTCCAATATACACCTGGATATTTCGGTACCAGAAGAGGCCTGCCCATTGGGTTTGGCGCCGACCAGCAGCACCACCGCGACTTTGGTCATGGGTGATGCCTTGGCGGTGACCTTGTTAGAACTGCGCGGCTTCACCAAGGAAGATTTCGCTCGCTCACATCCGGCTGGTTCACTGGGTAAAAAGCTTTTGTTGGGTATTGCTGATGTGATGCGAACTGGTGACGCCATCCCGGCCGTAGACCAGACCGCCAGTTTCAGTGAAGCGCTGATGGAGATGAACAGCAAAGGATTGGGTATGACGGCAGTAACGCACCATGAAAACCATGTATTGGGTGTGTTCACTGATGGTGACTTGAGAAGAACATTGGATCAATTTGACCAATTCAGGGAGCGACCCATTGGTGAATTGGCCACCTTGAATCCAATCATGATCAATCAGGGCAAGATGGCAGTCGAAGCGGCACAGATTATGGAAACACACAAAATTCATTCTTTGTTGGTGGTAGACGACAACAAACAATTGGTGGGTGCATTGAACATCCATGATTTACTGAGAGCAGGTGTGGTTTGATGGAATACAGTGATGACATAGTGGCTTTGGCCAAAAACATCAAGTTGGTAATCTTTGATGTCGATGGGGTGTTAACTGACGGTGGATTGTATTTCACCGACGATGGCAGAGAAATCAAAAAATTCAATGTCAAAGACGGCATGGGTATTTCACTGTTGGTGCAGCACAAAGTGGAAGTGGCCATCATCACCGGTCGCAATTCCGTGATTGTGGCAGAAAGAATGAAATCTTTGGGTGTCAATCATGTCTATCAAGGCAGAATGAATAAATTAGAGACCTATGAAAACCTTAAAATTGCCCTGAACATCAGTGATCAGGAAGTGGCTTATGTGGGTGATGACATCATAGATTTGCCGATCATGAACCGCTGTGCATTGTCGGCGGCCGTGGCCGATGCGCATGATGATGTGAAAGGCCGTGCCAAACTGGTGTTGACCAAGCGAGGTGGAATGGGTGCGGGCAGAGAGATGTGTGATTTGATCATGCAGGCGCAAGGTTTGACACATGATTTCACCCAGAGTGCAAACCAGTGATGACATCCGCAGCCATGCGCCAACTGTTGTTGTTTTCTGTATTGGCTTTGGCCAGTTATGTGGTATATGAAAAGTATTTTAATGTCACTGGTGGAACCCAATATAAACCCTTCACCAAAGGTTATGCTTTGACTGGTGTGACCATCACTTCAACCGATGATGATGGGCGCATTACCAACACCATTGAAGCGCCAGCAGTGACTCATTATGCTGACACTGAAAAAACCGTCATTGAAGAACCACGCATTCATTTGTATGGTGACGAGGATAAATGGTTGTTCACATCTGCCGTGGGTGAACTGAGCCCAGATCAAAACACCTTGTATTTTCCTGAACAGGTCAACATCAGTCTACTAGGAACCTCGGAAGAGCAAGTGGATATCGTGACATCTGCCCTGCAGGTTAATGTCACTGATAAAACCGGAAAAACCGCTGCACCGTTCAGATTAGATCAAGCCGGAAGTTGGATGAGCAGTATCGGTGCCGAATTGAAATTCAACGAACAAGAAATCAACTTATTGAGTGAAATGTATGCAGAATTTGAAAATTAAATGGGTTTTGGTGGGGCTGATTTACGCCACCAATGGATTGGCATTAGACAGTGACAGAAATGCCAAAATCGTGATACAAGGGCCCAATTGTGTCAGTAAACTCAAAGAATACCAAACCGAATGTAAGAAAGGGCTGACCATTGAGCAGGGCAGTTTATTGATTAAATCGACCTATGGTTTGATACACCATCAGGACAATGACATCCAAAAAGTTTTGATGGAAGGTGATCAGGTGTACATGGAACAGATGATGGAAGACCAAACCAAGATGGTTATCCAAGCCAATCAAATTGATTACCGCAAAGCCGAGGACAAAGTCATCCTCAAAGGTCAGGTTAACATCAAAAGTGCCATTGGAGTCACCACTGGAGAACACATGGAGTTTAATTTGAAAACCCAGGAAATCAATGCCTTGGGTGATGCAGAAAACCAACAATTCAAAATGGAAATTGATCAAAAGGATGATTGAAGCCATCAACATAGAAAAAAGTTACCAAAAACGAAAGATCATCAATTCAGTTTCTTTTGAGGTGAACCAAGGTGAAGTGGTTGGCTTACTCGGTCCCAATGGTGCGGGCAAAACCACTTGTTTTTATATGGTTGTGGGGCTAGTACCTGTGGACCGTGGTCACATCAAGATTGCTGGTATTGATGCATCCAAATACGGCATGCATGAACGAGCCAGGTTAGGATTGGGGTACTTGCCACAAGAAGCTTCGGTGTTTCGCAAGCTAACAGTCAAGGACAACATCATGGCGGTGCTGCAGTTGCGAGACGATCTGAGCCTATCAGATCGCGAAAACCGTTGCCTGGAACTGATGGATGAGCTGCACATCGAGCATGTCAAGAATCAACTTGGCATCAGTTTGTCTGGCGGTGAACGGCGGCGAGTTGAAATTGCCAGGTCCTTGGCCATGGAACCCAAATACATTTTGTTGGATGAGCCGTTTGCTGGTGTTGATCCAGTGTCTGTCATCGACATTCAAAAAATCGTCTTCCACCTCAAAAACAAAAACATAGGGGTATTGATCACTGACCACAATGTGCGTGAGACTTTAGGCATTTGTGATCGTGCCTATATCCTCAATGAAGGGCAGATGCTTACTGAAGGCAAACCAGAACAAATCATCAGTAATCCTGATGTGAAAAGGGTCTATTTGGGACAGGATTTTTCCATGTGAAGTAATGCTGCTGAAAAGGGTTGAATTTTCTGTTTGACTTGTTTATATTGAAATACAGGAGCAAAATGATACAAACCCAAAAACATCAGCTGACCAATCTCAAAACATCACATCACTTTGCTCGCGCCAAATCCCAAACCAATCCAGTAAACGTCAACCCCCAAAATACAATTTCGCTTTTCACCGATGCTGGCTGCTTAAAGACCATTGAGTTGTCGCCTGAATACCAGGTTGTTATGCAGAGCAGTCAAACCGGTGAAAAATTTCGTCCAGTTGAGCCACAGTGCTCAAAGCAAGAGGTTTAATTATGCAATTAACTATCACTGGTCATCAGCTTGAAGTGACAGACCCAATCAGAGACTATATCGACACCAAATTCGAACGAATTAAACGGCATTTTGATCAGGTTCTTAATGTCCATGTTATCATCAGCGTAGAAAAACTCAGACACAAATCAGAAGCCACGATGCACATTGGGGGCAGGGACTTCTTTGCTGAGTCTACCGAAGACCACCTGTACAAATCCATCGATTTGTTGGTAGATAAATTAGACAAACAAATCAGAAGATACAAAGACAAACACACCGATCACCACAGACAGGAAGCCTTGAAAATGAACCAGGCCGCCTATTGATCTTTTGATCAACAAGAAACCGACCAAAGGCTTAACCCATGCGTTAAGCCTTTTTAATGAAGACTCATGAAAATAATTGACGTACTGGAAGAAGAAAAAATGGTGTTGAACCATCATTTCATCAGCAAGAAAAGGTTGTTTGAAACCATGGCTGCTGTGTTGGCATCTGATGATTCAGAAAACCTGAAAATTTATCACAGTTTGGTGAATAGGGAAAAACTGGGAAATACGTCCTTAGGCAATGGTGTGGCTTTACCTCACGGTAAATGTTTACCAGACAATGACATCAGGGCTTGCTTAATCAAAATGTCACAACCAGCTGATTATGAAGGCATTGATGAGATTCCTGTGCGCATTGTTATTGGCATTGCCTTTCCAGAAAAAGTCAATCCCAGTCACCAAGTGTTGATGAAGGAAACAGCCAATCTGTTTCGTCAACACCGTTTGTACAAGAACATGTTATTGGCTGACAGCAAAGAACAAATGGCTGAAGAAATTTTAAAAGGGTTCCAATTATGCAACAACTGGTCATAGTCACAGGACTGTCAGGTGCCGGCAAGTCAGTGGTCTTGCGGTCATTGGAGGACATGGAATTTTATTGTGTTGATAACATGCCCATCAATATGCTCAAGCAATTGGCTGACCACATCATTGCTGATAAGGCCTTTTATCCCAAAGTTGCCGTGGGTATTGATATTCGCAGTAAAAACCAGGACTTATCAGCGTTTAATGAGTTGATTGAGTCCATTGATGCCGCACACATCAAAATCAGGATCATTTATTTATCGGCTGATAAAAAAACCATCTTGAAACGTTATTCGGAGACACGGCGACGTCACCCGTTGTCCTCCGAACAACACAATTTCAGTTTGACTGAAGCGGTGAAGTTAGAAAGTAACATGATGAATGCCATCAAACAGCAAGCCGACCTCATCATAGACACCAGTCAACTCAAAACCCAGCAACTGAAACAGCAAATATGGCAAATCATGAGTCAACCCAACACCCATGTATCTGTCATTATCAAGTCTTTTGCTTTCAAAAGAGGGGTACCGTTTGATGCCGATTTTGTGTTTGATGCCCGTTGTTTACCCAACCCTTACTGGCAGCCTGAATTAAGAAACCTCACCGGGCGTGACCAGGCGGTTCAATCGTTCTTGCAAGAAGATTCAGTGGTCAAAGAGTACTTAAAGGACTTGAGCTATTTTTGTAAAAGGTGGATCAGTCAGTTTGAAGTGAATGATCGCAGTTACATCACCATTGCCATTGGTTGTACGGGGGGACAACACCGTTCGGTATATTTGGTGGAGGCTTTGCATGATTTTTTAGAACAAAAATCTATCAAAAATATGATACAACACAGGGAGTTGGACTGAATTACTGAAGTTTTTTATAAAACTCAAAATCATAGGCGAAATCTGGGTTGTCTTCACTGATGGGGTGATTTGTTCGTCGCATCAGTTGCCACTGGCTCCAGTCAACAGCAGGGAAATAGGTGTCACCCTCAAATGTTTTGTGAATCCTGGTCAAAATCAAGTGGGTGGCTTGGGGTAACAGCAATTCATAAATTCCGCCGCCACCAATGACCATCAATTCATCCAAATCAGCAGGCAGCTGATCCAGATCATGGATCACTTCAAAACCATCACGTTCAAAATCAGCATTGCGACTCAGAACGAGGTTACGTCGTTTTGGCAGCGGGAATGGTAATGACTGACAGGTCTTGCGACCCATCAGTATGGTTTTATTCATCGTCTGTTGTTTGAAAAATTTCAAATCGGCCGGTAGGCGCCAGGGCAAATCATTGCCAGCGCCAATCAATTGCTTTTCATCCATGGCGGCAATTAAAGTCATTTTCATACCGCGACCTTGCCTTTGATGTGTGGGTGAGCTTGGTAGTCAACCAGTTCAAAATCTGCATATTTGAAAGCAAATAAATCATCAATTTCTGGATTGATTTTCATGCTGGGTAGCTCGAATGTTGAGCGACTCAATTGCTCTCTGATTTGATCTTCGTGGTTGCTGTAAATGTGCGCGTCACCAAAGGTATGTACAAACTCACCTGGCTCAAAACCACAGACCTGCGCGACCATCATGGTCAGCAAGGCATAGGAGGCGATATTAAATGGCACACCCAAGAACACGTCGGCACTGCGTTGATACAACTGGCATGAGAGTTTGTTGTTGGCGACATAGAATTGAAACAGGCAGTGACACGGGGGCAGCGCCATGTGATCGACATCTGCCACATTCCAAGCGCTCACAATGTGTCTTCTGGAGTCAGGGTTGGATTTTAATTGGGCCAACAGGATTTTGATCTGATCAATGGTATCGCCTGAAGGCGTTGGCCAGGAGCGCCATTGGTGTCCATATACAGGCCCCAGATCACCTGTTTCATCGGCCCACTCATCCCAAATTCTGACACCATTATCCTGCAAGTATTTGACGTTGGTGTCACCGGCCAAAAACCACAACAATTCATGGATGATGGATTTGAGGTGAAGTTTTTTGGTGGTCAAAACCGGGAAACCTTGTTGTAAATCAAAACGCATTTGGTAACCAAAAACACTGGTGGTCCCAGTGCCCGTGCGATCAGTTTTTTTTACTCCATGGTCAAGGATGTGTTGGGCAAATGATAAGTACTGCTGCATAAAAAAACCTTGTTGATAATGCGAACATTATAACAAGGTTTTATTTTAATTCAGCGGTTAAACTTAAGCGGTCAATAGCTTTTTAACGATGTTTCTGTTGTTGAAACTGCTGATGATTTCTTCAACGTTAATGCTTAACTCGTCGACTTTCATGGCGCCTGTGATACAGGGTCGCTCTTTATTTGAAAACATGGCTTTTTTAGATAAGTCAATGAACTTTGGCTTCTCCAGCAATTGATCATTGCTGCCTTTAATCAACAACACTTCTGGCTTGAGTCGTTTTTCTTTGTTGTGAGACAACACCACACCAGTAGATCCATCTGACAATTGAACCACAGAACCTGCTGGATATAGGCCAATGGCCTGAATGAATTCATCAACCAGTTTGGCACTGAACAATTTGTTGCGTTGTTTGAATAACCACTCCATCGCATGGGAAGAAGTGTAGACCGTTCCATAGGGTTTTTTGCTGGTCATGGCATCAAATGTATCAACAATGCCGGCAATCTGGCCGAAAGCAGGTATTTCATCGCCTACCAGACCGTAGGGGTAACCACTGCCATCAAAACGCTCGTGATGGGTTTCGCAAATAGTCAGGATGTTGTGATCAATGGTTTTGTCTTTGGCCAGCAGTTCTACACCCAACTCGACATGTGACTCAAACAGCTTGCGTTCTTCATCAGAGTAGGCATCTCCCTTGTTAAGTAATTTGCGGCTCAATTTGGTTTTACCAATGTCCGCTAACAAAACGCCTGAGACCAAAATTTCTAATTGTTCTTCGCGAATGCCTAGGTGGCGACCGAAGACAGCCGATAAAATGGCAGACCTCAAGGAATGACCATAGACGTATTGGCCTTTCTCTTGTAATTGGGTCAGCCAAACTAGGGTGTTGGGGTTACGAATAACTGAGTTAACAACCTGTGAAGCAATTTGTTTGGTTTTTTTGATGTTCAGGCCTTTACCGACACGCAAATTGAAGGATGTTTCTTCAATCGCGCTGTTCAGGTCAATCATCAAATTATGGGCAGGGCCGAATTCTTTCTTGATCGGCTTGAGGGTTTGATTGTAATAATCGTGTTTGACAACAAACGGTTTGATGCGACCGCGGTATTTGTTGCCGACTTCTTTTTTCCTTAACAGGGGTGAAGGTTTTGAAATTTCTGGTTCATTGACCAGCGATTTACCTTTCTCAACATCGATGTAAACATATTCACAAAACGCCTTGAGGTCATTGATTTCGTTTTGGCTTCTGATGTAAAAACCCTGGAACGGGAATGGTGTGTCTAACCATGAACGGTCAAGCTTACACACATACATCCCAATTTTGAGGAATTTGACCGATACTTTTTCTTTTTCGATGTTCATTGTTATTCTCAAACAAATTTTATATTTATGCCCATCATCAATAATAGCATGATTAATTCATTTGAAAAGTGAATGGTGTCACAATTTTCATCGAAAAGTGACTTTTTTTGTCAGTCAATGACGGGAATTGGGGGAGTGGGTGGGGGAACTGCTAAGAATTGTCAATAATTTGGGAAAAAACTTGAAACTGACACCAGGATTGTATATTTGCGCGTATGCGCACAATTCCTGATGTCAGTCTAACAACTGTATTAAGACATCGCTTTGATTTTTGCGTTCAAGCGACTTTTGTGTCTTGCAATTTTGTTTTTGTGGTAGAGACCCTTTCTGGCCACGCCATCAACAATTGGCACCATATCGTTGTATAGCGATTGGGCTGCCTTCTTATCACCGCTTTCAATGGCGGTAATTACTTTCTTAATAGAGGTACGTGCTTTTGAGCGCAGGCTCATGTTATGCTGTCGATTTTTAACAGCTTGCCTTACGCGCTTTCTAGCTGATGCTGAATTTGCCAAACCTATTTCTCCTTTACAACAAGAATTTTAAAAAACGGCGCATTTTCCCACTTATGTTATCAATAGTCAACATGGACCGGATTTTTTTGAATGAATTTAATTAAATCCACAGCTGTGGTGAGTTTTTTCACCTTGATATCAAGAATATCTGGTTTTGTCAGGGATGTCTTGTTGGCTCGATTTTTTGGCGCCAGTTTGTGGACTGATGCTTTTTTTGTGGCCTTTAAAATCCCCAACTTTATGCGTAGGTTGTTTGCGGAAGGTTCTTTTTCATTGGCCTTTATTCCGGTCTTGAATGAAGTCAAAACCCAGCGTTCGCGTGACACATTAAAAGAATTTTTAAATCATATCTTTGGCTGTTTGTTGGCTGTGTTGCTGGTGGTGCTTGGTATATTGGAGTTGATAGCACCCGGTGTGATTTCAGTGTTTGCGCCTGGTTTCATATCGCATCCGGAAGTGTTCGATTCAACCGTGGATATGTTGCGGGTGACCTTGCCTTATTTGTTGTTCATTTCCTTGGTGGCTTTCAGTGGCGGCATACTCAATAGTTTTGGGCGTTTTGCGCTGCCTGCTGCCACACCCATATTATTGAATCTGAGCTTGATATGGTCAGCGGTCTACTTGCGTGACAACATGGCCGTGCCGGTCATGGCGCTGGCATTTGGGGTTTTGATCGCTGGCGTTTTACAGTTGATAGTACAAGTGCCGGCTTTGTGGCGACTGGGCTTATTACCTAAGCCAGTGGTTAAATTTCATGATCCTGAAGTCAAGAAAGTGATGACCTTGATGTTGCCCACTTTGTTGGGGTCTTCAGTGGCGCAGATTAATCTACTCATTGATACCTTGCTGGCGACCCTGTTGCCTTTGGTTGGCAGTGTCACATTTCTGTACTATTCTGATCGACTGGTGGAATTCCCCCTGGGTTTATTTGGCATTGCCATTTCTACGGTGATTTTGCCCAGGTTGTCGACGGCATTTGCTGGTAACGATGACACCGATTATCAGAACACCCTGCGGTGGGCCATGTCTTTGGCTATGCTGATTGCTTTGCCGTCTGCTCTTGGCTTGCTGTTGTTGGCTAAACCAGTGGTCATAACCCTGTTTGCCTATGACCAGTTCACGGTGCAAAACGCCTTGTATACTTCTTACAGTTTGATGGTTTACATGATTGGCTTGCCGGCTTTTGTTGCTAACAAAGTATTGATGCCGGCATTTTATTCACGGAAAGACACCAAATCACCCGTTAAAATTGCCCTCAAAGCGATGGCAGTGAATGTGATTCTTAATTTGGTGTTTGTGGCCATTTTGTACGCTTTGGACGTGGTTTCATTGCACGTGGGTCTGGCCATGGCCGGTGTCGGTTCTGCTTGGATGCAATGTTTTTGGTTGTACCGCAAATTGAAAGCCGATGAAGTCATTCATGCGCCGTTGTTATCGCTCAGTTACCTGTTTAAAATTGCGGTCTCTTTGCTGTTGATGGCTGCCATCATCTGGCTGAGTCTGTTGGTCTTTCCGGTTTGGACTGATTGGTTATGGTACCAACGATTGTCCAGGCTAATGGCTGTGATTGCTGTGGCCGCACTGGTTTACTTTGTCAGTTTGTGGTTGCTCAAAACCCACCGTGAAATTAAATGAAACTGATACGATATCCACAACTTAAACCGCTGCCAGGCGGTTCTTGCGTTACGGTCGGTAACTTTGATGGCTTGCATTTGGGGCATCAGGCTTTGATTCAACAGACCATTGAACAGGCCAGGACAACGGATACACAGTCTGTGGTTGTATCCATGCAACCACTGCCCATACAGTTCTTTCAGGGTGCTGGTGCGGTGGAATTGTTGACTCGGTTTCGACAAAAGTACCACTTGTTATGCAGTTTAGGCGTTGATGTGTGGTGTTTGTTGAACTTTAATCACCAGCTGGCAGCCATGACTGCAGAGCAATTTGTTACTGGGATATTGTTCGATGGCTTGAACGCGCAGTCTATCGTCATCGGTGATGATTTTAAATTTGGTGCCAACCGTGGTGGTGATTTTAAGCTGCTGCAATCCATGGCGGCGACAGCGGGTGTCAATGTGGTGCAACAAGGCTCAATTACCGTCAATGGCATCAGAGTCAGCTCGACTGCGATCAGAGCGGCTTTGAAAGCGGGTTTTTTTGAGCGGGTCAAACACATGTTGGGTCGGGATTTCTCCGTACTTGGAAAAGTGGAGAGTGGTCGCAGGATGGGTCAGCAATTGGGTTACCCCACTTTAAACATTGAGCTCAGGAACGGTGCATTTCCATTGCATGGCGTTTATGTGGTGCGTGTGGTGATTGATCAAGTTGCATACCAAGCAGTTGCATCGGTCGGGTACAACCCCAGTGTAGGAGGTAATGCCAAGCGTCTGGAGGTTCATGTGTTGAATTTTAATCAACAGGTCTATGGCAAAACTGTTGAAGTTTTGTTTTATAAAAAGTTACGAAATGAAGTAGAATTCGACACCTTGACAGCGTTAAAAACTGCCATCGCTACAGATGTCAGAGAAACCCAAGCGTATTTTGCGAGAGAGAAAGGAGAATCGGTGTGAGCCAAGATTACAAAAACACGCTCAATTTACCCAAAACCAATTTTAAAATGAAAGCTTCTTTGGCAACCAAAGAGCCACAGTGGATTAAGCAATGGACCAAAGATGGTTTGTATCAGGCCTTGCAAGCACACCACAAAGACAGCAAACCTTTCATTTTGCACGATGGCCCGCCCTATGCGAATGGTGCCATTCATATTGGGCATGCCGTTAATAAAATTCTCAAAGACATCATCGTCAAATCTAAAATGCTCTCTGGATACCGTGCACCGTATGTACCTGGCTGGGATTGTCATGGCTTGCCCATCGAAGTGCAGGTTGAAAAAAAGGTCGGTAAAGTTGGTCAAAAGGTGGATGCCAAAACTTTCCGACAAAAATGCCGGGATTATGCAGAAAACCAAATCAACATCCAGAAGCAGGACTTCATCCGTTTGGGTGTGTTGGGTGATTGGGACGACCCTTACAAGACCAAGTCATTTGCTTATGAAGCCAATATGATTCGGGCATTGGCTGAAATAGCGGCCAATAATCATGTTGAAAAAGGCGTAAAACCCGTCAATTGGTGCTTTGATTGTGGATCTGCGTTGGCCGAAGCCGAAATTGAATACCAGGACAAAACTTCACCGGCCATCGATGTGGCTTTTGATTGTGTTGACAGCCATGCGGTGGCGCAAAAATTTGGTGTCGATGGATACCAAACCATCGCCGTGCCCATTTGGACCACCACCCCCTGGACCATTCCGGCCAACAGGGCGGTGTCCTTGCACCCAGAATTGTCCTATGCCTTGGTGAAAGGCGCCAGCAAGTTGTTGGTTGTGGCGGCCTCGATGGTAGAGGATGTCATGGCTCGCCTTGAGGTTGCTGATTTTGAAGTGATTGGTAACTGTGATGGTTTGGCATTGGAAAATCAGGCTTTACAACATCCCTTATTTGACATCCAAGTGCCCATTATCATGGGTGAACATGTCAATACCGAAGCCGGTACCGGTGCAGTACACACGGCCCCAGGACATGGCGTGGATGACTTTGTGGTTGGCAAAAAATACGGCTTGGAAGTCTATAACCCAGTCGATTCAGATGGTGTTTACCTGCCTGATACCCCGATGTTTGCTGGGCAGCATGTCTGGAAAGCCAACAAAACCGTGGTCGAAGCCTTGGCCGATGCCGGTCAGTTATTGCACCACGAAAACATCCGACACAGCTACCCGCATTGCTGGCGGCACAAATCACCCACGGCTTTCAGAACCACGCCGCAGTGGTTTATCAGCATGGAAAAAGCCAATTTGCGTCAACACGCACTGGCAGAAATCAAACAAGTCAAATGGATTCCGGCCTGGGGTGAAGAACGCATCAATATGATGGTTGAAAACCGCCCAGAGTGGTGTATTTCAAGACAAAGGACTTGGGGTGTGCCCATCACTTTATATGTGCACAAACAATCTGGCCAGTTGCACCCGCAAACAGCCGAAATCATGTCCAAAGTGGCTGACATGGTAGAGCAGGAAGGCATGGACATTTGGTATGAATTGGATGATGCCAAACTGTTAGGTGAAGATGTCAATGACTATGAAAAGGTCACAGATGTACTGGATGTGTGGTTTGATTCAGGTGTCACTCATTATTGTGTGTTGAAACAAAACGACGCTTTGCAGGAACCTGCCGATTTGTATTTAGAGGGTTCTGATCAACACCGTGGTTGGTTTCAGTCATCACTGTTGACCGGAGTCGCCATCAACGACCGGGCCCCGTACAAAGAAGTGTTGACTCATGGTTTTGTGGTCGATAAAGATGGCAAGAAAATGTCCAAGTCCCTGGGTAATGTGGTTTCCCCCAAGGACGTGGTCAATACCCTGGGTGCTGACATCCTGCGCTTGTGGGTGGCATCGGCTGACTACCGCGGTGAAATGACCATATCGGACGAAATTCTCAACCGGGCTGCCGATGGTTACCGCCGCATTCGCAACACCGCCAGGTTCATGTTGGGTAACCTCAATGAGTTTGGTCAGGATGATTTGTTACCGCTGACACAATGCACTGAATTGGACCAATGGGCCATTGCTCAGGCCAAACAGTTGCAACAAGATATACTGGGTCATTATGATCAATACCAGTTACACTTGGTTTATCAGAAGTTGCACCACTTTTGCTCGCAGGACATGGGTGCATTTTATCTGGATGTGATCAAGGACCGGTTGTACACCTGCCGGACCGACAGTGTGGCCAGAAAATCAGCGCAAACCGCCATGTACCACGTGTTGCATGCTTTGACCCGTCTGATGGCACCGATTTTAACCTTCACAGCCGATGAGATTAGGTTGTCAGCAGGGCATGAAGAGCACATTCTGTTTTCCAGTTGGTATGAATTTCCAGACACTGCCGAACATCAATCTGATGTCGATTGGGCAGCCATTGCTGCGATCAGACAAGCGGTATCGAAACAACTAGAACTTTTGCGGGTGGCTGGAGAAATTGGTTCGTCATTGGATGCGCAAGTGACTTTATACCTGGATGACAATTTATTGCTCAGTTTACAACCGGTCAGCGATGAGCTGCGTTTTGTGTTAATCACTTCAGCAGCCAACATTGAACCCATGAGTGCAGCTGGTTCAGCCGCTACAGTAGTGCTTGAAACCGGACAGCGCATAGCTATTGCAGCCAGCAAAGCCACTGGCGAAAAATGTGAACGCTGCTGGCATATCAGACCCGATGTGGGCCAACATGAGGCCCATCCGGCTTTGTGTGGTCGCTGTGTGGAAAATGTTGATGGTGAGGGCGAACAAAGGAGGTTTGCTTGAAACCAGTGATGCAAACAGGTTGGCGATTGTTGTGGCTCAGTGCTTTGGTTGTGCTTTTTGACCAATGGACCAAAACTGTTGCCAGCAGCCATTTGGCCCTCTACATCCCCCAAAAGGTCACCTCATTTTTTAACCTCACATTGATGCACAACGAAGGTGTGGCTTTCAGCATCCTGGCCAATCAGTCTGGTTGGCAGCGATACTTTATAGCCGTTGTGGCCAGTTTGATTGTGATTTGGTTGCTGTACTGGTTGTACCAGAATAAATCCAGCCAGCGGTTACAAAACACCGCGTTGGTGTTGGTCATCGGCGGCGCCATTGGCAACATCTGGGACCGCATCGTGTTAGGCTATGTGGTTGATTTTATTGAATTACATTACCAACAATATTACTGGCCCGCTTTCAACCTGGCTGATTCTGCCATTTGTTTGGGTGCGGTTTTACTGATCATTGATGCCATTAAAAACAGACATGAAAATACTGCTGGCCAATCCTAGAGGCTTTTGTGCCGGTGTTGATCGGGCCATTGACATAGTCAATCGGGCCTTGGATTCATTTGGCGCGCCCATTTATGTACGCCATGAAGTGGTGCACAACCAATACGTGGTCGATACCCTCAGGGATCGCGGCGCCATTTTTGTTGATGAGTTGAATGAAATTCCCAATGATCAGATTGTCATTTTTTCAGCTCACGGCGTTTCCAAAGCGGTGCGCCAAGAGGCTGCTGATCGACAATTGAAAGTTTTTGATGCCACTTGTCCTTTGGTTACCAAAGTACACATCGAAGTGTATCGTTATTGTAAGCAGGGGTTTGATTTGATTTTGATTGGTCATCACGGCCACCCTGAAGTGGAAGGGACGCTGGGCCAATGGGATAAACTCAAGGGCACTGGTACCATATATCTGGTGGATTCAGTGGCCGAAGCCCAAGCCATCAAAGTAGGGCAGCCAGAACGGGTGGCCTACGTGACCCAAACCACATTATCAATGGATGACACCCGCGATATCATCCATGCCTTGCGTGAACGATTCCCCAAAATTGAAGGACCCAAACACGATGACATCTGTTATGCCACTCAGAACAGACAAACTGCGGTACGCCAACTGGCTGCCCAGGTTGATCTGGTGTTGGTGGTGGGCAGTATCAACAGTTCCAACTCTAACCGTTTGAAAGAATTGGCGGAAAGGCAAGGCGTTAATTCCTATTTGATTGATGGTGCAGCAGACCTACAAGCCAGCTGGTTTGAAGGGGTCAACGCCATTGGTTTAACGGCGGGCGCTTCAGCACCTGAAAAATTGGTTAAAGATGTCATCTCTTCCATTCAAGACATGTGTCCCCAGGTGGTTGTCCAAGAACTGTCTGGAGAACCAGAAAACATGGTCTTCGCGCTGCCCAAAGAGCTCCGCCTGGTACAAAAATAACCGCTCGTCGGTAAATTTTAACCGTCAATCAGTGCCTTCTCTGTTTGGCTTGTTTCCACTGAATTAATCGCTTATGCTTGATGGTGATAAAAACCAGTTGGAAAACAGTGCGCAAAAATACCAAAAAAATATCCGGCTTCTCACTGGTCGAACTTATCATCACCTTATTGATTGGTTCGATCCTATTGGCATGGGGAGTGCCCAATTACCGGGACTTCAAGGTCAGAAAAGAAGTCACAGACAACACCAATGAACTCAGTTATTACATCAGCCTCGCCCGAGCTGAGGCCATTCGCTATGGCCAGCGGGTGCGATTCAGACCCAATGGCACGGACTGGACTAATGGTGTCAGGTTGATGTTGATTAACCCTTCGGCTCCTAACGAACAATTGGCAAACATGGTGGAGTTTGACGGCTCGCTGACCATCACCCAAGGTGGCGGTTTTACCGGCCACATCATCTTTGATTCTCTGGGTGCTATTGAAACAGGACTTTCTACTGAATTCAGAATTGAAAACCCCAATGTGCCTGATGCTTATCGCATTTTACAAGTGTTACCAACCGGCTCAGTGCAGGTGGTGAAACCATGAAGATGATTAAACAAAATAACCAAGGGTTTACCTTAATAGAGGTGTTGGTGGCTGTACTGGTGTTTTCCTTTGGATTGCTTGGCATTGCTGGCATGATGACCATTTCAGTAAAATCCAATCACAATGGCTATTTGCGCTCACAAGCCAATTTCCTGGCGGAGAATATGGTCGATCGCATGCGCGCCAACCCAGTGGCTTTATGGAATAATGCCTACGCTGGCACCGCTGTCTCCGGCAGCCAAATTTGTGATTTATCAAACCAGTGTACCTATGATGATTTGGCTGCCTTCGACATGCAGCAATGGGCTGATTCTTTGGCGGTGGCATTACCTTCTGGTACCGGTTCTATCTTGTGTGTGAATAATGGTGTGTTGCCCGGAACCATGGCTTCAGCTGATGCGCCGTCCATCTGGTCACCTGTTCCACCTTATGAAGGCGTATGTACCGTTACGGTTAATTGGACTGAATCCAATCGAGAGTCCGCTACTGATGCACAACAGGTTGTGTTGGTGGTGCAACCATGAATAACAGGATGATTAATATGCGTAAAGTTGTTGGATTTTCATTGATTGAGTTGATGGTTGCCATGGTCATTGGGGTGATTATCCTACTGGGATTGATTTCATTGTTTAATTCTTCTAGTGCTTTGAGTCGCTCACAATCGGGGCTGTCGGTGCTGCAAGAAAACGGTCGTTATGCGATTTCAAGACTCAAACGCGACATCGAAGTGGCAGGGCGTAAGCACTGTGCTACGGTGGCCATGCCTTCTTCATTCACCACTGATTGGAACCAAGGTTATGAAATGTCCAGTTGGTTGGTGAATGCCAATGTCACATTCAGTAATGGCTTGCCCAACAATACCGACATCGATTTGGATTCTGAAACTGACGGCGACCAGTTGGGTGATTTTTCATTGTCATCTACCGATGATTTCCCCATCGATCCGAGCTTCTTTTTGCGAGGTCATGAATGTGGCGTCAGTAACTGTGATCCAGCCACCACTGAAATTGGCAGTGATTTAGCCACCACTTTTGGTGGCATGGGTACGGCTGACGGAAATAGGCCACCAAACGCAGATATTTTGACCATGCGTTATTTGGCTCAAAGTGGCGGCCAATTGGTCACTGATATTGATCCAGCTGGGCCCACTTTGACCCTTGATCCTTCTGGTCCGGGAGGATTCACTGGTTTGGGTTTGATATCTGACTGTTACAAGTCCTATGTAGCGAATATTTCTGGGACTAACGTGGCGGCCACGGCATTACCACAGTTTGATTTGCAATCAGATACTCGCCTGTTCAATCTAGATGAAGATCTCAGGACGGTCAGTTACTATTTAAAATTAGACACTGATGTCAATAACAGCGGGCGTTTGATCAGTTCTTTGTATCGTTCAGAAAACGGTGTAGAACAACAATTGGTCCAGGGTGTTGAGCGTTTTGATGTATTTTACCTGGCGCAAACCCAAACAGGCCATGTGGTTCGTTTGACGGCCGATCAAGTACAAACCGTCCAAGGCGGCGGTGACAATGACAATAACGGCTCAGTTGATACCATCAATGCCTGTACCATTCCACCGCGAACCAATTTAGGGACCTTTACTGGCTTTGATATGGCCAATGATCCAGGTTGCTTGTGGCGCTCAGTTTACGCCATTGAAGTTCATCTTTTGTTGAACACCGTCAACAACAGTTCAACTGCAACCGATGACCGCTACATTTACACACCCGATGGTAACACGCCACAAAATCCAACAGCTGGCCTGCCTTCCGGCTTGCCTGCTGAGCGCATGTACCGTCGCGAATTTACCGCGATTGTTCCAGTGAGGAGTTATACATTATGAACATGAGAAAACACCAACAAGGAGCCGCTTTGGCCATTGGTTTGATTTTGCTGCTGATCATCACTTTAAGTGGTTATGTGAGCATGAAAGGAACCATCTTACAAGAAAAAATGGCCATAGGACTGCATAACCGTGCTTTATCAAACAATGGAGCCAACACCGCTTTACGTGGCGGCGAATCCTTCTTATATAACTTGGTGAAACAGACCAATGGCGTCAACATTGAAGGCACACCAGATGGCAGTTTATTCGGCATCTATACCCGCTACAATGACACCAGCAATCCTGCCAGTGGGATGAATGCCAATTACACCACCTTCATTCAAGATGGTTCGGGCGGTAAAGAATTCAGCACCGATATTGATTTAACAGCCACTGGTAGTTTGAATGCCAACTTGGCAGAACAACCCAAATACATGATTCAGGAATTGTTGACCTCAGAATCTAATGGTGCCTCAACCCAGTTTGGTGGCACTGGTGGTGTGGGTGGTGGCAGCAGCAATCAACAAAAAACATATTTAGTGACTGGTTGGAGCACCAGCGGTGATGGCAAATCATCGTCTTTGGTTCAATCGTTGTATACAGCTGTGGTAAGCAGCTCATCACAATAAGCACAGAGGTTATTATGATTTCAAAAAAATTCAATGTATTGACGCTGACAGCCACATTAATTGTGCTGTCCGGCTTTAATGATTCCAAAGCGTCATTGCTACAGCTGACTCACGATCCCTTGTTTCTGACCCAGACGGTGCCACCCGCGATTGCGGTGACCTTTGATGATTCAGGCAGTATGGCTTGGGGCTTTATGGGGCAGGGTATGGGAAACAACAACGCCACCTATAACGCCTATAGTTTTGCTGATCCAACGCAAAACCGGTTGTACTACAACCCCAACATTACTTATGCTCCTCCCATTGGGGCTGATGGTGCAGAGTTTCCTAATTCAGTGCCAACGGCAGCGCGTGTGGATGGTTTTGATGCCAGTTCTGCTACGGTTGACCTGACCAATAATTTCTTGCCCATTGCCAGGTACTATTATTACTCAGATGGAGTTTATCAGTTGCGGTTTGCAAGAATTCCAGGAACCCCAGACGTTTCAACCGTCAACACGTCAAATTATTGGTCTTTCTATCCCAATCAAAACACCAGGAACGCCAAAGGTCGAAATGCCTTTTATTACCGTCAAAACCCTGATAACTCATACACCCGAGTGGATGTCACTGGTGCTGATAATTTACAAAATTTTGCTAACTGGTACACCTATTACAGCACCCGATTGAAGTTGGGTAAAACTGCCATGAGTCGTGCTTTTTCAACTTTTGGCCCGAGTTTTAAAGTCTCTTGGCAACAACTGAACAACAACACCAATTTGCCAGATTTGGAAAAGTTTGAAAACGACCACAGAAACGATTTTTATGATTGGTTGTTTGATGTGCCTTCCAATGGTGGCACACCGTTACGTAACGCCTTTTACCGCGCAGGCTTAGAATTTATGAAGGACGTCAGTTATGAGTCTGATGATTTCAATACCATGCTGTCTTGTCAACAAAATTTCCACATCGCGGTGTCAGATGGCGGCTGGAACTCTGGATTGAACAGTACCTATACCGTTAATCGAGATGAAACGGATTACTCCCCGCTACCTGGTGACACCGGCATCGACGGTGGTAACACGGCGCAGTATGGAGGTTATAACGGTACTGGCGAACAACGGATTTTTCAAAAAACAGAAAATCGCACCACCATCGCTGACATTGCGTTCCACTTTTGGGCCAATGACCTCAAGCCCAACTTGAAAAACAATGTTAAGCGTTACAAATCTGACTACACCAACGCAGCAGGTGATACCATCCCATTAAGCCCTGGTGACGATGAATGGGCCAATGCCGCTTTCGTTTGGAACCCCAAAAACAATCCCGCTTATTGGCAGCACATGGTGACCTACAATGTGGGTATGGGGCTGGAAGCCCGTGCCGTGCTGGATTTGATTGATGCGCGTGAAGACAACACGACCCCGACCTGTCCAGAACAAGATCCAGTGATAGCCGATCCCAGGGCTTCGGTTTACCAAGCCTTGAGAAAAGGGCAATGTGTATGGCCTGATGCGGATGCCGAAGCCAGGCGGATTGATGATGTGTGGCATTCATCCATTAATAGCCGGGGCCAATTCCTCAGTGCCAATGACCCACAAGAGTTGGTGGAGTCCTTGAATTCTGTGGTGAATAACATCTTGGAACGCTTATCCAGAGGCAGTGCATCCACCGTATCATCGGGTGTGGTCACTGACTCAACCACAGCTTACTCGCCAGGATTTGATTCCTCTAACTGGTCAGGTAACATGATTGCACGTCCAGTACTATCTGGTGGTGAATTTGGGCCACCTATCTTCGATTTCAGCTGCGTTTTAACTGGTGGCTTGTGTCAAGCCACTGGTGAGTATGAGACAAAACAAGAACCTCAAGACAGGAATGTTTTTACTTTTGATACCAGCAGTGACACCGCTGTTGAATTTTCAAGTGCATCAAGAGCCCCAGCAATGGTCGAGTTTGCCGCCAATGTGTATGCCTCATTTGGTGCCTCTGTGACGCTTAACGAAGCGGTTGACTACATCAAAGGAGATCAAGCCAATGAGGTAGCCAACAACGGTAACCTGCGTGACCGCCTGTCGGTACTGGCTGATATTGTGCATGCCAGCCCGGTGGTTGTGCGTGGCCCCAGCGCCAATTACTTAGACAGTCATTGGCCAAATGACACACCTGAGTATGCAGAATCATTTGACAGCAATGGCAACCCCAACGGCTACCTGCAATTTAAGATTGACAATTTAAACCGCAAAAATATCGTTTACATAGGTGGTAACAGTGGCATGTTGCATGCCATCAGCGCCGCGGATAACAGCGATGCCGGTCAAGAATTGTGGTCATACATCCCATCAGCAGGCATGAAAAACTTACACCGTTTGTTGAATCCCATTTATGAGCACAAATCATTTGTTGACAACACGCCGGTGGTGCAAGATGCTTACATCAATGGTGAGTGGCGCACCATCCTGGTTTCAGGCATGCGCTATGGCGGACAAGCATACTTTGCTTTGGATGTGACTGACGCCAATGCCACCGAACCCACCGTGTTGTGGGAGTTTTCGGATCAAGACGATGTCGACATGGGTTATTCCTACGGACAAGCCCAAATAGTTAGGGTCTCCAGCACCAAAGAATGGGTGGCCTTGATTCCTAACGGCTACAACAATTCACAGCCGGATTTGAGCGATACCACCAGCCCCCTGAACAGGATAAGTCTCACTGGTAACGCGGTACTTTATGTGGTCAGGATAAGTGATGGACAATTGTTAGCCAAAATAGACACTGGGGTGGGTACGCCCATCACACCGAACGGCTTAGCTACACCGGTTGGTGTCGACAGCCAGTTTGAGGCGTTCACCGGTGACAATGAAGCCAATTCTAAAATTGACATTGGTACCGATTATGTCTATGCCGGTGATTTGTATGGTAATTTGTGGCGCTTTGATTTGACCAGTACCAACTACTCAGACTGGGAAAACAGCAGCAGCATCAAACGCGTTTTAAAATCTGATGGCATCATGGATCAACCCATTACCATACAGCCTAAAGTCATCACGACATCTACGCCCACTGAAGAACATGATGTGGTGGTGATGGCGGCAACGGGTAAATACATTGAAATTCCTGATCGCTCCATCATTTTACCGAAAAACCAATACGTCTTTGGTATCTATGATGGTCCTTCAAGTACCGATTCAGAAGACATTAATTTGAACAACGGAGACCTGGTTGAACAATCGTTCTCGTCTGGCGGTCAATCCAATGTTCGGGTGATTTCCAATGTGGAATTTGACCCACTGAATCAAACTGGTTGGAAAGTCGAGCTACCAGCTCAAGGCGAACGGGTGGCTAACCCCATGGCTTTGTTAGGTAACGACGTGTTGTTAGTGACTTCAACCATCACTGCAGGAGACGACCCCTGTGAAGCCGGTGGTCGCAGTTGGTTGATGGCTTTGAACCCTGAGACAGGTGGTAAATTGGATGTTGATCCCGATGGATTGTTTGAAGTGGTGCAGTTGGATGCCGATGGCAATCCAACGACCACATTACTCAGCGGAGATGGCATTGAAATTTTGGATTTGATTATTGGTAAACCGCCCATACTTGAAAGCTTGGGTGGTGGAAACATCAGCATAGTAGTAGAAGGTGCCACGACCACCCAAACCATTGCCTTACAGCAATTCACCTGGCGTCGTCGTAACTGGACTAATTTATTAACAGAATGAGAAAGATGATGAAAATGTTAAAACTAAAACCCTCGGTTCTGACCGGCATGACATTGTTTTTGCTGTTGTCTGGTATGGCCTCTCATGCAGAACCTTTTATGAGCGAGATCATTCAAGGTGAAGTCAACAAAGTTGACGTGCCTGGACGCTCGATAGTCATCAATGGCAAGCAATTTAAGGTGGCCATTGATCCGGCGATATCGAGTTACAACTCAAAACTCAGTCGAACTTATTTACTTGACTTGAGGGAGTTGAAATCTGGGCAATCATATTATTTTGAAGTCGTGGCCAAAGGTCGAGACATGCAAAATGGTAATTACACAGATGTGATTTTTATAGCAACTCAACTGCCTGCGGAGTAAAAAATGAAGTTAAAAGGTTTTACCTTGATTGAGCTGTTGGTGGTGATTGCTATCATAGCGCTGTTGGCCGCTTATGCGATCCCCAATTATCGACAATATGTGGTAGAAAGTAAGCGGGCTGAGGCCCATGCAAAACTGATGGAAGTGGCAGGTTTGTATGAAAAGTTTTATGCCAACACCAACGCCTACCCAACCGACGTCAGTGGTGGTGCCACCACTTTGGGGCTTACCAATGATTTCTTACAATGGGATGACTACACCATCGTACAAGCGGGAAATTCTGGGCCAGCTGCCTGGCGTGTGCAAGCCAATGCCAGGGGGGCACAAGCTAATGACGACACAGAATGCCCGAGAATTTGGATAGATAATCTGGGTCGCAAAGGTCCAACCAACGCTGAATGTTGGGACTGACTTAACTGTGTGGGGTGGTCGTCATTGACCGCCTTTCAGGATTCGTTGCTTCTGACGGTTCCAATCTTTTTCCTTGGCAGCTGCGCGTTTATCGTGCAGCTTTTTGCCTTGTGCCAAAATAACTTTGAGTTTGACTTTGCCTTTGATCCAATACAGGCTGCGGGCAACCAGTGTCAGTCCTTTCCTCTCAACAGCGCCAATCAGGTGATTGATTTGGTGCCGGTGTAACAACAGTTTCTTGATGCGGTTAGGGTCGGCAACCACGTGGGTTGATGCGGTATTCAATGGTGTGATGTGACAATTGGTCAGGAACACTTCGCCACCTTTGATGAACACATAACTTTCAGCCAAATTGACTTTCCCGGCTCGCATGGATTTAACTTCCCATCCCTGTAATTCAAGACCGGCTTCAAATTCTTCAATAAAATGATACTCATGGGATGCCTTTTTATTGACGACAATGGTATTATCCTTTTTCTTTGTTTTGGCCATAGGCTCATTAAAAGTTAATGTGAGCCGTTGATTTTATTTAATTTCCAGGTAAATTGCACCCCGGATTCGAACCTAATGTCAGAAATCAAGAAAACAGCCATCGTGCCTTACTCAAACCAGCAAATGCTCGAGTTGGTTAATGATGTATCGGCATACCCTGAATTCCTTAAATGGTGTCGGCGTGGGTATGTGTTGTCATCAGATGAGCAACATTACACTGCAGGTATGGTCATCAAAATCAAAGGCGTACAAATTGAGTTCCAGACCGCCAATACCATCACCACCGATGGTGATAACATCACCTTAACCATGAATTTATTGAAAGGCCCGTTCAGGAATTTGACTGGTGTTTGGGAGTTTTCTGGTTTTTCCACCCAAGGCTGCAAAGTGTCCTTACACATGTCATACGAGATCAGATCACAGCTGCTGGGTCGTCTGTTTGCCAAAGGTTTTGATCAGATAGCCGGACAGATGGTTACAGATTTTGTCCGCCGGGCAGGGGAAGTGTATGGTTAAAGTTGAATTGATTTATGCCACCTTGGCCTCGCAAGAACTCATCAACCTGGTGGTAGAGCCAGGAACAGATATCCTGGGCTGTATACAACAGTCTGGTGTCTTGGTTGAGCATCCGGAAATTGACTTAGACCAACAAAAAGTGGGGATTTTCAGTCAGGTCAAGCCCTTGAACCATGTGGTTCAGAACGGTGATCGCATTGAAATTTATCGGCCATTGATTGCTGATCCGAAAGAGGTGCGGCGCAAAAAAGCCGAAGCGGCCAAAAAGTAACTTAGTAGAAGGGTTATTCTGAGTCGGCGTCAGTGGTTACTTCTTCTTTGTTGGGGAAGTAGTTGCCTTCGGTTCTGACCAATTCGTTGTTTTCGAAAAACAAACTGAATTTTTTGAGTTTTTTGAATTCTCCTTTTACCTTGGTGGTGTTGATGTAATCCCATCGGTCTTGATTGAAAGGATCGGCCACCGTCGGTGTGCCCAATAAAATCACAACCTGCTGTTTGGACATGCCTGGTTTGATTTCATCGATGTCTTCCTGTTTCAGAATGTTACCTTGTTGTACGGGTGTTTTGTAACATCCAGATAAGGTCATACAAACCATTAATGTCGCCAGGAGGATAATTTTCATTTTAATAAGGTGTTCAAAAAACAATCGAGAATGATACAATAAAATCCATTAAATATCAGTTAATTCTTCAGATGAGCAAAAAAGAAATCAAAGACGCCGGATTAAAAGTGACCTTGCCTAGGTTGCAAATTCTGGAATTTTTGTCCAGTAACAAAGGCAAACATTTCACTGCTGAAGATTTGTATGATGAAATGCGTTCGGCCGATCATGACATCGGTTTAGCCACCATATATAGGGTGCTTAATCAATTTGAAACCGCTGGGTTGGTGAGTAAAAATCAATTTGAGAACACCCAGGCTGTGTATGAGCTGGATACCGGTGAACACCACGATCACATGGTGGATGTTGATTCCGGCAAAGTCACTGAATTTTACGATGAGGAGCTGGAACAGTTGCAAGTTAAAATCGTTGAAAAGCATGGGTTTGAGTTAATTGATCACAAGTTGGTTTTGTACGTTAAAAAGAAGTGAATGGATATCTATAAAGAGTTTTACCTGGAATCGGCTCATTGGTTGCCGCATGTGCCAGAAGGACACAAGTGCGGTCAGTTACATGGTCATTCTTTCAAGGTCATCATCACCGTATCTGGTGAACCGGACCCACACATGGGTTGGATCATTGATTTTGCTGACATCAAAGCGGCTTTCAAACCGATATACCAACAATTGGACCATGCTTGCCTGAATCATGTCCCTGGTTTAGAGAATCCAACCAGCGAACATTTGGCCGTGTGGATCTGGAATGCACTTAAACCCAAATTGCCAGAATTATCCCAAATTGAAGTTTGTGAAACCTGTACTTCAGGTTGTGTGTACACAGGATAAAGGAAATCCAAATTTCTTAATAAAAATATTTGACTCCTAGGGGATAAATGCCGATAATACGCATCCTCTTTGTGGGGCTATAGCTCAGCTGGGAGAGCGCAACACTGGCAGTGTTGAGGTCAGCGGTTCGATCCCGCTTAGCTCCACCATCGAGAGGTTTTGAAAAATTTATATTGAAGTGTCCTGCGTCCCCTTCGTCTAGTGGCCTAGGACCCCGCCCTTTCACGGCGGTAACAGGGGTTCGAGTCCCCTAGGGGACGCCATTTCATCGGTTTGATCTTGGCCATGAAATGATATTTCAATAACAAAGATATAGAGTGTCCTGCGTCCCCTTCGTCTAGTGGCCTAGGACCCCGCCCTTTCACGGCGGTAACAGGGGTTCGAGTCCCCTAGGGGACGCCATTCATCTGCCGATTTATCTCAAGTATTATCTTCAGCCCCGTGTTTTCAACGGCTGGGTGTTATTTATTCCTTTTCCAGGCGTAATCACACAAAAACTGTAATGCCTCTTTGGCTGCCGATGCCGGTAAAGCCTCCAAGCTGTTTTGCGCCCGTTGTGCTTGGTCTTGAGCAACGGCCAATGTGTGGTCAATGGCAGGGGTGTCCAATACCATGGTTTTGATGGCATCAAAATCTGCCTGGTCAGGATTTTCAATGGCAGCTCGGATGGTGGTTTTTTGAGTTTCAGATCCTTGTTTAAGCAGGTAAATCAATGGCATGGTTAACTTGCCTTCATTGAAATCATCACCAAGGTTTTTTCCCATTTCTTCGACATCTGCGGTGTAATCAAGGACATCATCGGCCAATTGAAAAGCCATTCCCAACTGCATACCAAATTGGCCAAACAGCAGTTGTTGCTCTTTGTCTAAACCTGACAACAAGGCAGCCAACTCACAGGCAGCTTCAAACAGTTTGGCAGTTTTGTTTTCGATGATTTGAAAATATGCTGATTCCGAAATATCCAAATTGCCCACATTCAACAGTTGCTGAACTTCACCCTCGGATATTTTGTTGGTGGCATCAGAAAGGATTCTCATGACCTCCATGTTATCGGCCTTAATCATCATCTGGAATGATTTGGAATATAAAAAGTCTCCGACCAAGACACTGGCAGCATTGCCCCAAATTTCGTGTGAAGTGGTTTGGCCTCTGCGCATATCAGATTCATCCACCACATCGTCGTGTAATAAGGTTGCTGTATGAATCAATTCAATCACTGCAGCCAAATTGATTTGTTGCTTGCCTTTGTATGCCAGGGCGTCGGTAATTAATAACATCAGCATGGGCCGCAATCGCTTGCCGCCGTTGCTGATGATGTATTCAGCAATTTGATTGATCAGCACCACTTCAGAATTCAGGTGCATGCGCAAGTGGTCATTTACCTGTTGCATCCCGGTCTGGGTGAGTTTGATAACGTCCTCAATGTGCCTGATATTATTTTCCATGCAAGTTGTGGGTAGTGGGTTTAAAAACGACTGCCATTATAATGGAATTGCCAGTTAACTTTAAGCAGTCATTTTACCGCTTAAATGTCATTGTCATCAGCTTTTTATATGATCTGAAACAAAGCAGTGCCCAATTTTTGATTGGTCTTGTGAAGTTTATTTGGTACCATTCGCCCCCGTTATGTCCCGATTGACCCCAGCAGAAAAGAAATCAGCAATCGCCATTGCCTTTATGGTGGCTTTGCGCATGTACGGCTTGTTTTTGATTTTGCCGGTATTTTCGGTGTTTGCCACCGATGTGCCAGGGTCCACACCTGTACTGATTGGTCTGGCCATGGGGGTCTATGGGCTCACTCAGGCGTTTTTACAGATACCCATGGGCATGTTGTCCGATGTGTGGGGACGCAAGCGGGTTCTGGCGCTCGGGCTGTCATTGTTTATAGGCGGATCGGTGATGGCTGCCATGGCCACGGACATCTATTGGATCATCGCGGGCAGGGCGATTCAAGGCATGGGAGCCATAGCCTCTACAGGCTTGGCCTTGGTGGCAGATGTGTCAAGACCTGAACAAAGGGCCAAGTTAATGGCCATCATTGGCAGCAGCATTGGTTTGGCGTTTATGTTGGCCTTCATCACTGGCCCAATACTGGCAACTCAATTTGGCCTCAGTGGCTTGTTCTGGATCACGGCCATATTGGCTGTCGGAGCCATGGTTGTGTTATTCAATGTGGTGGAAGAGCCGGCCAAACTCAAACAAAAAAGTTATCCCTTGTCCGACATGTTGCAGTCTGTCAAACGCGCTGAGCTGTTGTTCATTGATGTGGGTGTGTTTATGTTGCATGCCAGCATGACGGCTTTATTCCTGGTGTTGCCGTTGACCCTGACCCAATCTTTTAACTGGAATGTCGAACAACATTGGCAGCTGTATCTACCGGTCATGGTCTTATCCCTGGGTATCATGGTGCCGTTGATCATGTGGCAAGAAAAAAGACAATTACATCAGCCTCTGATGTGTTGGGCGCTGACCTTATTGGGCGTCAGCCTGTTGTTGCTTAATGGAATGACCACTCACCTGTGGTGGTTAGCTGTGGGCTTGTGGTTGTATTTTGGTTTGTTTAATTACCTTGAGGCTTCTATGCCTTCTTTATTATCCAGGTTGGTGGATGAAAAATACCGCGGCGCGGCCATGGGTGTGTTTGCCAGCAGTGAATTTCTGGGTGCCTTTGTGGGCGGCTTGCTGGGTGGTTGGGTGATGGGCTTTGGTCAACAATGGGTGTTGGTGGTGGTGGCCATACCGCTGATTCTAACCGGCGTGATGGGTTGGTATGTACTGCATCGCCAAAAGTTGGCGACATCCTGATTTCTGGGCGATAAACAGTGATTTTGGTCTGAATTGATCAGGCTTGTGGTGGTTCTATCATCACCTTACTGATGATGTTATCTGCGTTGGTTTCCAGGATGGTCATTTGATAGCCATCGATGGTTATTTGTAAATCCGGTTTAGGCAAATCTTGTAAGTGTTCGGTAATGAGTCCATTGAGGGTGGTGGCTTCTTCAGTTGGCAAATCCCATTGCAATCGCCGATTCAATGAACGCACTGCAATGCGGCCTTTCACCAGATACTGCTGCTCACCTTGCTTAATGATTTTTAACCCACGGTCGCCAGGTTCGGACGTGAATTTACCGACGATTTCCTCGAGGATGTCATCAAGCGTAACCAAGCCAACCAAATCGCCGTATTCATCGACCACCAGTCCCATGCGACGTTCTTTCTTTTGAAACTCACGCAACTGATCTGAAAGACTGGCGTTTTCTGGTACGAAGTAGGGTTTGCGCAGAATCCGTTTGAGTTTGGTGGAGTCTAGGTTTTGGTTTTTGAGCATGGTCAGGATGGTCCTGATGTGCAAAATACCAATCACCTGATCAATGTTGTCAACATAGACAGGCAGGCGGGTCAGGTAGGTGCTGACCAATTGTTTTTCAATGTTTTCCCAGTCATCATTGATGTTGATGCCTTGAATTTCATTCCGTGGGACCATCACATCTTCAATGTTGATGTGATCCAGGTTCATCACATTGATCATCATCTTCTGATGCACATCAGGATTGATCAAATCATTTTCAATCACCAGGGTTTTTAGCTCTTCTCGAGACAATGCCTCAGAGGCAATGCTTTTGGGTACGCCCAAAAGACGCAGTAAGCCATTGGTCAGTAAGTTGGTACCCCAAACCACTGGATAGAGCACTTTCAATAAAGGGGTGAGCACAAAGGCTGCGGTGTAGCCGATTTTTTCTGGATGCAAGGCTGCATAGGTTTTTGGGGTGACTTCAGAAAATATCAGGATCGCAAAGGTAAGTATCGCGGTACCATATGCCACGCCTTTATCACCGGCTATTTTGATGGCCACGACAGTGGTTAAGGCGGTGGCTGCGATGTTGATGAAATTGTTGCCAATCAGGATTAAACCAATTAAACGGTCCGGTTTATCCAGCAGCTTTTTCGCCAGAAATGCCCCTTTTTTATGACGGGCATCGTTTTTTAGCTTGATCCGGTTGAGGGCCATCAATGCGGTTTCGGAACTTGAAAAGAATGCCGACAACAGCAACAGCACACCAATGATGATTAACAGGGTATTGATGGATACGGTTTCTAACACAATTAAACGATGTAGTCCAAAACCACATAGCTACCGAGAAATCCCAGCATCAGTACAGCCATGGCAATGAGGTTGAGCTTGATGGCTGTTTTGCCGCGCCAACCTTTAGTCAACCGCCCGATGATGAGGATGCCAAACAACACCCATGCCACCAGTGAAAAGATGATTTTATGGCCCATGCCATCGCCCAAGAAGCCTTGCACAAACATCACCCCAGTGACCAAAGCACAGCTAAGAAACAACCAACCCAGCACAATCAATTTAAATAATTTTTCTTCGTTTTTTAACAGGCTGTTCAAATGGGTGTTATTGGATAAGAACACGTGTTTTTTGAGTTGGCTTATTTGCCACCCCAAATTGATGGCCACCAAGGATGACACAAACAACAGGGAGTAGGCCAGCACCGATAACATGATGTGCAAGTCGATGGCCCAAACGTAGGGTTTAGACACGGTGGCCAGCGGCAAAAAATAAATCCACGCCAAAACCACGATGGCGATGAGGTGCAACATGGCACGCAACCACAACAACTTAAAGTTGGCGATCAGCACAATCAGGTTGGCAAGCCAGCTGACCAACAGGCAGGCGTTTTGGGCATTGAAGTGCCATCCAGCGTCATGCAATAACAATTGACTGGTGATGAAAGTCTGCAACAGACTGGCGGCAATAAACAAAACCAGCGAGGCAGTGTAGTTCCGGATGCTGCCTAAGGCCAATAAATGCGCCACTGCAGTCGCCAAGAAAAGATAAGTCATGATGTGAATGAGCTGATAATTATGGGTCGTCTCATTTATATTTGAGGATTATCCCATTATAATAGCAGGTCTTATTTTTTACCAACAGGATAATCCACGTCATGTTTGATAATTTAACCGATCGGCTTTCTAAAAGCATACAGAAGATTCGCGGCCAGGCCAATCTGTCTGAAGACAACATCAAAGAAGCCTTGAGAGAAGTTAGGGTAGCGCTGCTGGAAGCAGACGTGGCTTTGCCAGTGGTTAAGTCATTTATCGATGATGTCAAAGAGCGCGCGCTCGGCACCGAAGTCATGACCAGCCTGAAACCAGCACAAGTCATGGTTAAGGTGGTGCAAGAGGAATTGGTCAAGGTTTTGGGTGATGCCACTGAAGGCATCAACTTCAATGCCCAGCCGCCGGTGGTTATCTTGATGGCAGGTTTGCAAGGTGCGGGTAAAACCACCACTACCGGTAAACTGGCGAAATACCTGATTGAACGAGAAAACAAAAAGGTCATGGTGGTATCTGCTGACGTTTATCGCCCTGCGGCCATTGAGCAACTGCAAACGGTGGCAGAACAGGTGGGTGCCAACTGGTTCCCATCATCAGTTGTTGATGACCCAGTCACCATTGGCATGACGGCATTGGAAGCTGCTAAAAAGGGATACTACGATGTGCTGATAGTGGATACAGCAGGTCGCTTAGCGGTTGACGATGCGATGATGAAGGAGATCAAGTCCTTACAAAACTCCATCAGCCCAACCGAAACCCTGTTTGTGGTAGATGCCATGACCGGTCAGGATGCCGCCAACACCGCCAAAGCATTTGCTGATGCCTTGGAATTGACTGGTGTGGTATTGACCAAAGTGGATGGTGATGCCAGAGGTGGTGCAGCCCTTTCAGTGAAAACCATCACCGGTAAACCGATTAAATTTCAAGGTGTGGGCGAGAAAATGGAAGCCCTGGAACCATTTCATCCTGACCGCATCGCCTCCAGTATCTTGGGCATGGGCGATGTGTTGTCTTTGGTTGAAGAAGTAGAGCGCAAGGTTGATAAAAAGGAAGCGGAAAAGCTGGCGAAAAAGGTCGCCAAAGGCAATAAATTCACGCTGGAAGATTTTCAGGCGCAGTTGTTACAGATGCAAAACATGGGTGGTATGGCTTCGATGATGGACAAACTGCCCGGCATGAGTAACCTGCCAGACATGGTCAAAGATCAAGTAAACGACAAAACCACCGATCGCATGCTGGCGGTAATTAACTCCATGACCAATAAGGAAAAACGTTACCCTCAGCTGATCAAAGGTTCACGCAAAAGACGCATCGCCAATGGATCAGGCACATCCATACAGGACGTCTCTAAGTTGTTGAAACAATACAATCAAATGCAAAAAATGATGCGCAAGTTCAAAGGCAAGGGCATGATGAAAATGATGCAAAAACTGGGTGGCAAAATGCCGGGTGGTTTGCCATTCTGAAAACAACAATTGGGTTGGTACTGCTGCTGTTAACAGCCCCTGCGTGGAGCAAAAAAAATAAAATATACCGATGCCAGCAAGCCGATGGCACTGTGGTGATCCAAGATCGACGCTGTGCCGTAACCGGCTTGCAAAACCAATCGAAAAGTGTGGTTAAAAACAAGCCCAAAGTAAAAACCAAATCGACAGCCAAAACCACCCAAGTTAAAGCGCCAAGTACACGGGCCTATCAACCCCGAACCAATCAAAGAAGAATATCATCGCCCGCCAAACACCATCAACAATGGCAATCAGCCATTCCCGCCAACTGGCAAATGCTCAGTCAAAAACGGTCCTTGCAGGAACATTGGTGGTTCAGTCAGTCGCCGATTAAACAATACAGCGATTTCAGACAGGGCGTCAGAGTCACGTTGTACAAAGACACTGTGAGGTCAAATCGCAAAGTGGCCTTCGCCCAAGCATTGGCCTTGTATCACGAGGTCCGCAATGATCCCGAGAACCAATTGCTGGACAGTGGGTTTAAAAGCCACGAACGCTACAAGGTTTTTAACATCAAATACCTGCGCAATGAACATGTGGTTTTGAGTGAATACTATGTGGATGAAAGCAGCAACCAGCTGTATGTGTTGACCATACAGGCCAAGCAATCCAAATGGTCGGCACCACAACAATTGGCTGCTACCATCATGCGCTCACTATAAACCCATTATTGTGAAGCCATCACTCATGGATGCCGCATTCTCTTTTGAGCCCAAAAAAGCGCAGCTGTTCAGGGTCGGTGACTTCATGTATAGAGCGTGTGGAGTGGGTGTCACCCACCGTCAAATAACCCCGTTCAAATAAAGGGTGTTGCGGCAATCCATGCTGTTTCAGGTATTGGTACATGTCGCGATCCGTCCAATCGAGAATGGGGTGGATCTTGTGGCGCTTGTTCTTAAGCTCGACCCAAGGCAGTTGCTTTCTGACAGCAGACTGGCTGCGCCTGACTCCGGTAAACCAACTGTTGATGTTCAGGGCTTTGAAAGCAGCTTCCAGGGGTTCAACCTTGCGCGCTTGGTTGTATTGTTCTATGCCAGCCAACCCCTGATGCCACAGTTGACCATGCAGGGCTTCAAAACGGGCCGCTGAAATCGGGCTTTGATAAACCTGCAAGTTCAGCTTCAATCGCTCAGTCAGTGTTTCTACATATTGGTAGGTTTCTTTGAATAAATAGCCTGTATCAATCAGAATCACCGGAATCCCTGGTGCCACCTCATTGAGCAGATGCAACGACACCGCGGCATCTATCCCAAAGCTGGAGGTGAGTGCAAATTGACCTGGCAAGTGATTTAAGGCCATTTCAATGCGTTCCAGGGCATTCAACTGTCCCAGCGTTTGGTTAAGCTGGGACAGGTTGGTGCCAGCCAGCGGTGGTCGCTGGAGGTTGTTTTGGTCTATTTTGATGCAGTTAGGATTCATGTCAGTCTTCCGTCAAGTGGCTGATTTGATGCACCTGAATGCCATGTTTAACAGTTTTGACATGGCCTTGCCGAATCACAAAGTCACCGAAGTCTTCTCCGGCATTGCCGGCCTGGGCATAGTCAGCTAATAATTGGTCTAAATGGTCTAAAATTTTGGCTTCATCAATATTCTCTTGGAACAACTGATTCAGTCGCGTACCGTTCTTGTGCCCGCCCAGGTACATGTTGTAACGGCCTGGCGATTTACCCACAAACCCAATTTCAGCCATGAAGGGCCTGGCACAACCATTGGGACAGCCGGTCATGCGCACCATCAAGCCCCGATCAGCGATGCCGTGTTGGTGCTGTAGCGCTTCAATCTTGGTGATCAGATCCGGTAAATAGCGTTCTGCCTCAGCCATGGCCAGCGCACAGGTAGGAAAAGCCACACAGGCCATGGAAAGTTGTCTGGTCAATGATTCGCCGGTCAACAATTGGAATTGGACTAACAACTCATTGATCTTGGCTTTCTGGTCATCAGGTACCCTGGCAATGATCAGGTTCTGGTTGGCTGTGAGCCTGAAATCGCCGCGGTGTACGGTGGCTATTTCCCGCAATGCTGTTTTTAAGGCCAATGTCTCGTTGTCGATGACCCTGCCATTGGCGATGAAAAGGGTAAAGTTCCAACTGCCATCATGGTTCTGGCGCCAGCCAAAGCGATCTCCGGTGTGGGTAAAAGTCGCTGTTCGGGCGGGTTCGAGGTCACTGCCCATGCGCCGGGCCAATTCATCCCTGACCCAGTCGAGGCCATGGTCGTCGACGGTGTATTTGAAGCGGGCGTGTTTGCGGTTGGTTCGGTCACCGTGGTCACGTTGAATTTTGACGATGTTTTCAGCCACTGATAAGACTTGGTCAGGTGTACAAAACCCCAAAGTCTGTGCCAGTAACGGAAAGGTGTTGGGGTCACCGTGGGAGGTGCCCATACCGCCACCGACCGTGACATTGAAGCCTGTCAGCTGTTCGTCTTCAACAATCGCCACAAAGCCCAAATCGTGAGCCAAGACATCCACATCATTATCTGGCGGTATAACCACCGCTGTTTTGAATTTGCGGGGCAGGTAGGTTTTGCCGTAAATGGGTTCGTTATCTGCGGTGGAATTGACTTTTTCACCGTCCAGCCAAATTTCATGATAAGCATGGGTTTGTGGTGTCAGGTGGTCGCTGATGGCTTGGGCATGTTGATAGACCTGCTGGTGCACCACAGACAGCTCAGGATTGGCCGTACACATGACGTTGCGGTTGACATCACCACAGGCCGCAATGGTATCCATCAGCTGTTGGTTGATGGCAGCCACGGTGGCTTTTAGTTGTTTTTTAATGACGCCGTGGAATTGGAAAGCCTGGCGGGTGGTGATGCGGATGGAGCCATAGGCATAGCGATCGGCAATGTCATCAATGGACAGCCACTGCTCGGGTTGGCAGATGCCACCAGGAACCCGAGCTCTGATCATGAAGCTGTGCAAGGGTTCCAGCTTTTGTCTGGCCCGTTCTTTGCGCAGATCACGGTCGTCTTGTTGGTAGATGCCATGAAACTTGGTCAGTTGGGTGTCATCATCAGTGATGGCGCCGGTGATGTCGTTGTTGAGTTCTTTGGCAATGGTGCCACGCAGGTAGTTGCTGTCTGCTTTGATGTGTTCAACGGCTTCTAAAGTCTCGTTTTTCATGTCAATAAACATCCTTTTGGTAGCGGTTGTCGCGTTTGAGGTTGGTTAAATAGTCACTGGCTGCTTGGTTATCCAGCTTGCCTTGTTCGGCGATGATGCTGATCAAGGTGGCCTCAACGTCTTTGGCCATGCGTGAAGCATCTCCGCAAAGATAAAGGTGGGCACCTTGTTGCAACCACTGCCAAAGTTGTTCGGCTTGGCTTTTGAGTTTGTCTTGCACGTAGATTTTATGATCTTGGTCACGTGAGAAAGCCACGTCAAGTTTTTGTAATGTCTGATTTTTTATGGCTTTAAGCCATTCAGCCTGATACAGAAAATCGGTGGCAAAATTGGGGTTGCCAAACAACAACCAATTCGGTCCCTTGGCTTGCTGTGACTGCCGGTGTTGTAAGAATGCCCGAAAAGGTGCCACGCCGGTACCTGGCCCAATCATGATGATGGGCGTGTCGTTATTTTCTGGAAGTCGAAAGTTGTCATTGGGTTCCACATAAACGGCCACTTCGTCACCCACCTGCGCACGGTCACACAAGAAACCGCTGGCCAAGCCATGGTATCCAGCTGCTGTGGGTGCTTCGAGATTGACAGTGAGGTGCACTTCATCTTCAAACAAGGCAGGAGATGAAGCAATGGAATACAATCTGGGGGTGATTTTCTTTAATTGATCCAATGCAGCTTGTGGGCCAATGGTGGCCTCGGGGTCAAATTGCTGTAACAAATCCAACAACTGATGACCTTGACAGTAATCAACAAAGTGCTGATGCGACTTGGCCAGCTGTTGCAAATGTTCGTCATCAAGCTGCTGTGCCATGAACTGGATAAAAGGTTTGCTGATTTGGGTTATTTCCACTTGGCAGGTCAACAATTCTTGAATGGCATGGCTGCTGCCTTTGAACTGGTATGTTGCATCAGCATCAATTTGCCAATGATTGAGCAAGGCAGCGACCACTTGGCTGTTGTTGTGAGTGAAGATGGCCAAGGAGTCTCCTGGCTGGTATTGAATCTGGGCAGGGTCTATGGTCAGCTCAATGTGGTAGGTGTTTTTGCTGGAACCTCGGCCGGTGATGGACTGAATGGCGGTAATCTCTGCCAAGTGGGGTGATTTTCTGGTGGCCAATTGTTGGTCATTGGCTGTCGTTGACAGATTGCCGGGCAAGGGCAGGGTGGTGATGTTATTCTCGTTGGGGTCAGCAAGCAGTGTTTTTTTGAGTACAGACACTTGAGCCTCAATCCACTGTTCAGCGTCATCTTGATAATCGACATCACAGTCCTGACGATTTAACATTCGTTTACCGCCCAATTTGGCCAATTGTTGGTCCACTTCCTTGCCGGTCTGGCAAAACCATTCGTAGCTGCTGTCCCCCAAAGCCAATACGTTGTAGGACAAGTGACTCAAATCCGGTGCTTTGTTGCCAAACAATTGTTCATAGAACATTTCGGCATCATCTGGGGCTTCGCCTTCGCCATGGGTGCTGATGATCAGTGACACATGGCTGTGTTTTGCCAATTGTTTGGCACTGAAATCAGCCAGTGAATGCAGTTGCGTGGCCAAGCCAGCCTGTTCGGCTGCTGCCTGTAATTGTTTGGCCACCCGGGTCCCGTTGCCGGTTTGACTGCCGTAGAGCACGGTTAAGTGCTTTTGTGGTGCGGGTGATGGCTGACTGACGGGTGTGGTGTTATGTTGCGAGCTGGCAGCCAGGTAACCAGACAGCCACAGACGCTGTTCGTGGTTCAGTTGTTCCAGCAATTGACTCAACTGCTGCCATGGCGGTGGTGTGGTGCTGCTGTGTGGCCATTGCGACAAGGCCAGTTCAGGTAATTTCACGGTTCACATCTCAAATCCAATGTAGGTTTGAGCAGTTTAGATGGCTAAATAACTGTTGTGAACTGACTAAAATCTATATGCATATAGCCATTTGGCATGAAGGCAACGTCAGCCAAACCTATGCCAATGATTGTGAAGCAGGTTGCGGATTCAATATGGGGAACTGATTGCCAGTTCCCCATTAATGAAGATGCGGGTTATTTAGGCTCTAACCTAACGGCACCGTCCAGGCGGATGGTGGAACCATTGAGGTAGGTGTTTTCAATGATGTGTTCCGCCATTTTGGCAAATTCAGCGGGTTCACCCAAGCGCGATGGAAAAGGCACAGAAGCGCCCAAAGCGGCTTTGATGTCATCGGGTAAACCGGCCACCATGGGCGTCATGAATATGCCAGGCGCTATGGTCATGACGCGGATGCCGAAGCGAGTCAGTTCACGTGCCATGGGCAGGGTCATACCGACAATACCACCTTTACTGGCTGAATAAGCAGCTTGTCCAATTTGTCCTTCGTAAGCAGCCACCGATGCGGTGTTGATGATCACACCACGCTGCCCATCCTGGTAGGCCTCATTGTGTTGCATCAAATTGGCTGCGGCTTTGGATAAATTAAAACTACCCACCAAATTAACTTGAATGGCGGTGTTGAAATGAGCCAATGCCATCGGCTCTTCGCGACCAAGGACTCGGCCGCCAGCCAATACGCCAGCACAATTGATGGCGACATTGATGGCCCCTAAAAAGTTTTTGGCTTGTTCACAAGCGTTCACGATTTCAGTTTCTGAGCTGACATCAGCACGCACAAAACTGGCATGTTCCTTACCCAGTTTATTGACCGCTTCATCACCGGCTTCTTGGTTGATATCAATCAGGGTGACTTGCCCGCCTTGGTTAACGATGTGTTCAGCACAGGCAAAGCCCAGGCCAGAGGCGCCACCAGATATGATGGCTTTGGTTTGTTTTAAATTCATGTTGAGACCCTTTGTTCAGTTATGGGTTGATTGAGGTTGGTGTTGATGGGATGCATAAAGTAGCACAAACAGTCGAGTTTGATTGCCCGAATACTTTCAGTAATCATGGCAGGCATAACCGCTTGTTTGGTGCGAATTTCTTGACCATGCTTTTCAAAAAAATGATCGGTGATGTCATGTCCCGTTTGATCGGTAACCACCAATGGCATCGGCATCTCAGGGTGGCTTACATGACCAAAGACAGTCCCTGATTCGGTGGCGTGAAAGTTCAGATAATCGAGATCATCCTTTAATAAAAAGTCCACGTCCCCGTTGTTTGAGTTTTCAATTCCCAATGACACATCGGGTTTGACTTTAACCGTAGAAAACACGTTCAAAACATGCTGGCCCTCAGCCACGCCTGGGACTGTTTCCAAGGAATGCAAGCGCACCAAGTTTTCCAAAAAAGTGTGGGTTTGTTCTATACCATCAGCGGTACCAGACATGCCACATTCGATGGTGACAGCCGGACAGAAGGGCGCAAAAGCACCGGACTGGATGCCATCCGGGCTGGTGAAGTAAATGATGGTGTCAGCAAACAAGGAAGCCAAGTTGATGTATTCAGCTTGCATGGAGTTGATGCCAGCATAGTGTGGATTACGGCCCGAATTGTTGTGGATGTCGATGCTGGCAAAAGGTTTGATTTTTTTCATCATTTCAGTAACCTGGGCCATGTTCAAAGACACTTCATCCTGCTTATTGTGTAAGCCGGGCCAGCAGCGATTGAAGTCAGGTTGGCCATCCAATTGCCGCAGGTTTTGAGCCGCGGCAACCACGTTACCAAAATACAAATAAATGGTTCTTGGTGGCTTGCACTGGTGATTTAATAGCAGGGCTTTGATGGCATCCCAGCCGGTGGTTTCATCACCATGTTGAAGAATTGAAATGAATAACGGCCGTTCCACTTTACCCTGAATTTTCACCAGTGTGTGGTTGGCCACATACTCGTGCAATTGATTGGCTTCAACAGCCAGTATGCCTTCAGGCAATTGGTCTAAAATTTCAATCATTTCAGGTCAACAAATTATATGTAAACTGCGCCGGTGCAATGTGGGTTAGGATTTCAATAACCAGAGCTTGTCAGAATGGTGGTATTCTATGCAATGGTTTTGTTGGAATGGATGATAGACAACAGCGGCTTTGAAGTCAATCCTTTATGGGTTTGAAGCTCGTTAATCCAAGGGTTAGCTGTCAGCAACACGGTCAGCTCAAAAAATCAAAAAAAATGACTTGAAATCGAGGTTCTTAACCACCAAGTTCCAACGAAATTTCAACAGACAATCGGTACACAAAGCAGGACATTTTGAATGACCGTTTTGGCAACCAATTGCACAGGGTATGGTCACAGGCATAAATCATTGCATCTGGCCTGGGGCTGTTTTTATCAGTGAAAAAGAAGGAATGACATGATTGAATGTTTAAATCTCAGTAAAAAGTTTGGTCATTTTACTGCGGTCAAAGACCTATCCTTTACCGCAGAAAAGGGCCAAGTTTTGGGTTTTCTGGGTCCCAATGGAGCCGGTAAATCCACCACCATGAAAATGATCACCGGATTTTTGGAACCCACCGCAGGCAGCATCAAAGTGTGTGGTATCGATATAGCTGAAAATCCCATTTTGGTCAAACGTAAGATTGGGTACTTGCCTGAAGGGGCGCCCAGTTATGGTGAAATGGAAGTGGGCCAATTTCTGAATTTTATCGCGGCTTTGCGAGGCATTGAAGCTCAGTTGATCAAGCCGGCAGTAGAATCAGTGATATCCCGGGTTAATTTAGAAAATGTCTATTACCAAAAGATTGAAACGCTTTCCAAAGGTTTTAAACGCCGGGTGGGTTTGGCTCAAGCCATCATCCATGACCCTGAAGTGCTGATTATGGATGAGCCCACAGATGGCCTGGATCCTAACCAAAAACACCAGGTCCGTCAGCTGATCACTGACATGTCCAAGGACAAAACCATCATCCTGTCCACTCATATCCTGGAAGAAGTTCATGCCGTTTGTGACCGCGCCATCATCATCGCCGGTGGTGAGCTGGTGGCTGACAACACGCCCACTGAGATGGAGAACATGTCACGTTATCACCAAGCGGTCAGTTTTGTGTCAGATTTAGACACTGAATTATTGAATAAAATCAAGAATATGGACTGTGTATTAGATGTCAGTTATGACGCAAGATTGAAAGAAGTGACGGTGTTTCCTACCCAAGGATTGTTTATCTTCGATGAAGTCAGTGAGTTTTTACGTAAAGAGTCCATTCAGGTCAAAAGCCTCAAAATGGAGGCCGGGCGTCTGGATGAAGTGTTCAGAAACATCACCCAACCCATGGGTGAAAGGGAGGTGGTCAAATGAATGCCATTAAAACCATCATCAAAAGAGAATTATCGAGTTATTTTGCCACGCCGATTGCTTATGTATTTATTGTGATCTTTTTGATCATGAGCGGGGTGTTTGGCTTTTATTTTGGCAACTTATACGAAAGAGGTCAGGCTGATTTGATTCCCTTTTTCAATTTTCACCCCTGGTTGTACCTGTTTCTGGTACCGGCAGTGGCCATGCGCTTGTGGTCTGAAGAGCGCAACAGTGGCAACATTGAATTGCTGATGACTTTGCCAGTGAAAAAAATGGACTGGGTGTTGGGTAAATTTTTTGCCGCCTGGTTGTTCATCGGTTTGGCTTTGTTGTTGACCTTTCCCATGGTGATTTCTATCAATTACCTGGGGGACCCTGATAACGGTCTGATTCTGGCCAGCTACTTGGGCAGTTTCTTGCTGGCAGGTGGATTTTTGGCCATCGGCAGCTGTTTGTCTGCAGCCACCAAAAACCAGGTCATTGCTTTTATTCTATCGGTGGTTATCTGTTTTTTGTTCTTGCTATCAGGATTTCCGATGGTGTTGAACTTCTTTAAGTTATTTCTGCCACAGGTATTGGTCGATGCCATTGCTTCAACCAGCTTCCTGACCCATTATGATTCCATCACCAAGGGCGTGCTGGATTTGGGTGACTTCACGTATTTTGGATTAACCATTGGTCTGTGGATGTATGCCACGGCTTTGATTATTGACATGAAAAAGGCAGATTAACCATGAAAAAACAAGCACACAAAACACAATTGTTGATGTTGGCGGCCATTTTCATTCTGGCCTCAGTCATCATCAGTCAAAGCGGTATGTTCTCAAGGTTGCGGGTTGACCTAACTGAGAACGATTTATTTACGTTAAATGAAGGGACTGTCAATATCCTCCAGGACATTGATGAAACCATCCACTTGCGTCTGTTTTATTCAGACCAGGCCACAGAAAACATCCCTTTACTCAGAACCTATCACCGTCGCGTGGTTGACTTTCTTGAAGAGTTAGAACGGTATGGTGGTGGTAAATTGGTGGTCACCGAAATAGATCCGGTGTCTTTTTCAGAAGAAGAAGACCAGGCGTCACAATATGGTTTACAGGCATTGCCGGTAGGTGAGGGTGGTGAAAATGTGTTTTTCGGTATTGCCGGAACCAACGCTTTGGATACGGTTGAAGTGATTCCATTCCTGCAGCCAGATCGCGAAGCTTTTCTGGAATACGACGTGGCCCAGTTGATTTATAACCTCAACAACCCGGAAAAACGCACCATTGGTTTGATGACTGAATTGCCGTTATTGGGTGGTTTTGATCCACAAACCGGACAAACGCCAGGTCAAATCATCTTTGAACAACTCAAAGACATGTATCAACTGACTTCGGTACAAACAACGGCAACCAGCATCAATGAAGAAATTGATTTGTTGTTGGTGGTGCACCCGAAAAACTTGTCTGAGGAAACCTTGTTCGCGATTGATCAATATGTCATGAAAGGCGGTCGACTGATGGTGTTTGTGGACCCGATGGCGCAATCTCAAGAAGTGCCGGCAGACCCACAAAACCCCATGGCCCAACTGCAAGCGGATCGCACCTCAAACCTGGAAAAATTGTTCACAGCCTGGGGCGTGAACTACAACCCACGCGAAGTGGTATTGGATAACCAGCATGCCGTTTCAATTCAATCAGGTCAGGGACAAACCATCAGGCACTTAGGAATCAACTCCTGGTTACCCGATAATTTGAATCAGGAAGACATTGTGACAGTTGAATTGTCCTCTCTGAATACCGCCTTGGCCGGCGTGATTTCAGCTGAAGAAGGGCGCTTGTTGCCTATTTTGACCAGCTCGGAACAATCGATGATTACCGGAAATGATGCCATGTCATTGCTGTACAACCCCAATGCCCTGTTTCAGTCATTTAAGGCCGATGGCAAGAAGTACGTATTGGCAGGTCGTTTGCAGGGCAGTTTGAATTCGGCATTTCCTGACGGCTTGGGTGATGATTCAGAGGTCGTGTCATCGATTGACGAACCTCAGGTTGTGATCTTCGCAGATGTGGATGTGTTGTTTGATCGCATGTGGGTGAGGTCCCAAAATTTCTTTGGGCGTCAGATCTATTCAAACTTTGCTGACAATGGCACCCTGGTTAATAACTTGGTTGACAACATGACTGGCAGCGTTGATTTGATTCAAGTTCGAGCGCGAGGCACTTCTCACCGCCCATTTGATAAAGTCCAAGAAATACAACGCGTCAGTGAGCAAAAATTCCGTGAGACTGAAAATCAATTGATGCAGCAATTGCGTGAAACCGAGACCAAGTTGAATGAACTGCAACGCATCAAAGGTCAAGAAAACCAATTGATCATCAGTCAGGAACAACAGCAAGAGATCGCCAAATTCAAACAACGCAAACTTGAAGTCAGGAAAAACCTGCGTGAAGTGAAACGTAACCTCAACAAAGACATTGAAGCTTTGGGAACCCAGCTTAAATTCATCAACATCGCTTTGGTACCCATCCTGCTGACTTTGTTGATTGTGTTTTTGTCTTGGAGAAAATCAAACAGAAAGGAGCGTCGTTATGTTAAATAACATGAAAGCACTGCTGGGTATTTTAATTCTGGTGGCTGGCCTAGCTTATTGGGTGATGCGTGAAAATCACAACGATAACCAACCCACCGAGGCTTCACCTTTGATGCCCACATGGCAAGAGAACCCAGATGCCATCAATGCCATTGACCGCATAGAAGTGGCCAAGGGCACAGATTTTGTGGCACTGGATAAGCGTGGAGACGACTGGGTATTAAATGATGGGTTTTATGCCGATACCGCACCGATATCTACACTTGTCCAATCGTTGAAGCGGGCACAAATCAAAGAAGCCAAAACCGCCAACCCTGACAATCATGCCCAGTTGGACTTGGCTGAAACAGGTCTTAAAGTGCGCCTTTATGAGGGTGATAAGTTACGTTCTGGTGTCCATATTGGTAAACGTTCAACATCAGGTCTGACTTTTGTTAGGCGCATGGGTGAAGACCAGACTTATGCTGTTGAAGGCATGCAGCCAATCAATGCCAACCCCAGTAATTGGCAGTTAAAAACTGTGATTGATGTGCCGTCAGAACAGGTTGAGGGCATAAGCTTTGCTCCTGCCGAAGGCGATGAGTGGCAGGTGGTTAGGACAGGTGACAATGGCGATCTGCAATTGGCTCAAGTACCTGAAGGTCAACAACTGAAGTCGACCACAGCATTAACCCAGCTGGCCAATGGTCTGACCAAACTGGTGGTCAATGAGGCGCTGCCTGTGGATGTGAACGGTATGGAGGCACATCATGTGGTGACATATGAATTGTCAGGAGGCCAGCAGGTTGTGTTGCGTACCTATGCCAAGGATGAACAACATTATTTAACCGTTGAAGCCACTGACAAACCTGGTTACAGTGACTGGATGTTTGAAATTCCTGCTTATAAATTCGATGCCTTGAATCCAGTTTTTGAGGAATTGCTAGAACCCCTTGCTGAAGCCATTGACAGCGAATCGGCTGACAGCGATCCAGCAGCAATCGAACAGGCCGACGAAGTACAGGCCGACGAAGAACAGGCCGACGAAGTACAGCCTGGAACTGGAGATGGTGTTGAATAAAGCCGCTATTTATTGGGTCATTGCAGCAGTCTATGGGCTGACTGCAGTGGCCCTAGGGGCATTGGGGACGCATGCTTTTGGCCTTAACCGCCAGAGCCATGAATACATGCTGTTTCAACATGCCTACACTTACCAACTCATTCATGCCTTGTTACTGATTTGGATTGTGACGCAATTGCGACAAGGGGTTTGGGTCCGGTATGCCGCCGTAGCCATCAGCCTGGGTGTGTTGTTATTTTGTGGTGGTTTGTATTTGTTGGTCTTGGTCGGTAAAACAGGCTGGTCCTGGATCACGCCAGTGGGTGGTAGTTTGATTATCCTCGGCTGGTTGAATTTGGTTATTCATGGTTTCGCTAAGATGAAACGACAATAATTGTCACCCGGCATCGGTCTGGCAATATGGATTGAATTTTGTTCCGGTCAAAAAAAATTTTTCATTAAAGTTTCATTATCGATGTGTTTAATCCACACGTAACAGTCGGTTAAATGCCAACGATGTCACAAATAAGCGGCTTTTTTTAGCTAAAATCGATTAGATTCCCCAATTCTGAATTGTCGATGAAAAAGAACATAGCAAGAAGGCGTCTCCTGGCTGGTACGGCCACTTCCGCGTTATTGGCGGCTTTACCCTTGTCAGGTAAAGTGGGTCAAACAAACCCAATAAGAAAGGTCAACAGACCGAATAAAATTGCCACTGCAATTCGAGCTGCCAACCTCCCAAATCAACGATTTTCACACATGGTATATTCCAGGTTGGGTTATGGCATCACCCCCGGGGTGTTTAACCAGTCTCACTGGAATCAATTGGGCGCCAATGACACTGAACGTTTATCAAACTTTGTGGCTCAACAGTTGGCTGGTGGCGCCGACGACCCAGTGGATAACCGCATTGCCCAGGCTGGGAATTATGCCACTTTGGACAAAAGTTTGGCTTTGATGTGGAATCACCATCATGTCAATCCGGGATCAGGGCTTCGCAGTTCGACCAGACCCAGATACGAGATGCAACGCCTGAAATTTCTTAGGGCCACCTACACGTTGTTTCCATTGCAAGAACGCATTGCTGATTTTTGGCACAACCATTTCAGTTTGAATGGCAGCAGTTTTTATGCCAGGTCAACCTTAACCAGTTGGGACCGGGACGTCATCAGAAATCACATGTTGGGTAACTTCCAGTTCATGCTGACTGCCTCGGCTCGACACCCAGCCATGTTGTATTATCTGGATAATTACAACAATTCGGTGTCTGAACCCAACGAAAATTATGCCCGTGAATTAATCGAATTACATACCTTGGGTGTTGAAAACTACTACGGTTTGGAGAATCAGGATCAAGTTCCGACTATCCAAGTGCCGGAACGGGGTGGTCCGTGGGGTTCTGATGGCATCATACAAGAGTTCTACGTCGATAATGACGTATATGAGGCCACACGTTGCCTGACTGGCTGGCGTGTAAACGACTCCAGCAGCTCCGGGGATACGGGTCTTTTTTTGTATGACGATGATCGTCACGACCGTTTTCAAAAATCAGTCCTTGGTGGGGGGTTTGCCAACATTCCAGCCAACCAGGGAGAGCAGGATGGGTACGATGTAATACGTGTACTGGCCAAACATCCGGGCACAGCCAAACACATTGCAGGTAAATTGGCCCGTTTCTTTGTTTCAGATAATCCACCACAAAACCTGATTGATGATGTCGCCGATGTTTTTTATCAAAACCGTTCGGCAACAGATCAGTTGCATAAGGTATATACGGCCCTGTTCAACCACCCGGAGTTTGCCAATACAGAAAATTGGCAGACCAAATTGAAAAGACCTTTTGACACTGTAGTTTCTGCCATGCGTGCTGTGCAAACCAACTTCACCATCAAGCCAGACGACGACAACAGCAACAATTTTGAGTATCGGATGAATGACACTGGGCATTACCCTTTCGAATGGGAATCACCCGATGGCTATCCTATGAACTCAAGTTATTGGATGAGTTCCACTGGCTTAATCCAAACCTGGAAAACCGTGGATTGGGTTATGGATCGGAACAATTCTGGAAATTACTTGTCACCCATCAGACAAGTGACACTCAATATTTTTAGCTCCAATCCAGATGACATGACACCGGAAAACCTGCTGGAATGGTGGATGATCCGAATTTTTAACTCAGTTCCAACCGGTGGCTGGATTGGTGAACCGGTGTTCGAAGAAATATTGGGGTTTTTGATGCAACAACCACCCGATCAAACCAGTTATCCCAGCTGGCCCAGAGACTTGACCATTCCAAGAGAAGATTTGGAAGACAATGCTTGGCCATACCGTTGGCATGAGCGGTTGCGAGGGACCATCAGTCTGATTTTGGCATCACCTTACTTTATGCAACGATAACCGGAGTCATGACATGAATAACATGAAACGAAGAACATTTTTAAAATCTGCTGCTGCATTGAGTGCGTTTTCCGGTGTAAACATTGCCCGGGCCGGTGGTTCATCACCCAGTAATCAGCCCATCATCATCGACTTGTTCATGCGGGGTGGTATGGATGGCTTGAATGTGATACCGCCCATTTCGGGTCCCAACAGAGGATTTTATGAACAATTAAGACCCAACATTCAAGTCCCTCTGACAGGTAACAACAGCGTGCTGGATGTTGGAGAAGCCATGGGCTTTCACCCAGCTGCCTATGGTTTGAGGGACATGTATGTGGCTGGTGACTTGGCCATCATACACGGTACTGGTTTGCCAGAAGAGAATACCACCAGAAGCCACTTCGATGCCATGAAGTTGCGGGAATTGGGGACACCAAGCAGTTTGTCAACCACCAGTGGATGGTTGACCCGCCACTTAGAATCGACCCCGCACATCACCGGCTCTGAAATCATTCCGGTGCTGGTGTCCAATGACTCCAATCCCATCAGCTTACAAGCTTATTACAATGCTTTGACGGTGGATCAGGTTGGTGGATATCATCCCAATTCTGGACAATTTGGTGAAAAACATGCAGAAATCATTGGTAACATGTACACCGGAAACAGTGCATTGGATCTTTCCGTATCGGGTGCCATGGAGACCCTCGCCATCATTGATGCTCTGGACTTAGATAACTACACACCAGCGGGAGGGGCGGATTATCCAGATAACTCCTTTGGTGATCAGTTGATGTTGATTGCACAGTTGATCAAAGAAGATTTGGATGTCAATGTGGCCACCGCTGATTATGGTGGTTGGGATACGCACAATGGCCAAGGTGATGGCGGTGGGGGTAGTTTCTATGGCCGTGTTGAGACCATGTCAGAGGCTGTCAGGGCTTTGTGGACGGATTTAAAGGCATCTGGATTGGGCAACCAAGTCACCATCGTCATTCACAGCGAGTTTGGACGCCGGGCCAGACAAAATGGTCAAAGTGGCAGTGGTACTGACCATGGCTCAGGAAACGTGATGTTCCTGATTGGAGGTAAAATCAACGGCGGGCAGTCATACGGTGAGTTCGTGGGTTTGAGTAATGAACAATTGTATGGTGGAGAGGACATTGCCCCAGTGGTTGATTTCAGACAAGTTTATGGCACGATTGTACAAGAAATATTGGGTAACTCCGATCTCAACTATGTGTTTCCTGGTTATCAAAACCATGTGAGCATGGACTTCGCGGCCCATGACGTCATTTTCAAATCAGGCTTCGAGTAAAACTACTATGACTCATTGATTCTGTAAGCGCCGGTGTTGAGCATTCATCACCGGCGCTTATAGACTTTAGCCAAGAAACTCTTTTTTGACTTGATTAAAGGCTGCCAAAGCCATATCCAAATCGTTTTGTGAATGGGCAGCAGAGATTTGCAACCTGATTCTGGCCTGGTCTCTGGGCACCACTGGAAAACTGAAACCGATACAATAAATACCCAGTTCCAATAGGCGGTCAGCCATGTCTTTGGCCAACCTGGCATCTCCCAGCATGATGGGGGTGATGGGATGCGTGTCGCCAGATACCGTATATCCCATGTCTGTGATTTTTGATCTGAAGTATTCGGTGTTACGTGCCAGTTTATCGCGCAGTTCAGTGGAGTCAGAAATCAACTCAAATACTTTGATACTTGCAGCCACCAAGGGTGGTGGCAGGGTGTTGGAAAACAGATAAGGTCTGGAACGTTGGCGCAACAATTCAATGATTTCTTTGCGGCCGGTGGTGAATCCACCTGAACCACCACCCAAGGCTTTGCCCAGGGTTGAAGTGAACACATCAATTTTATCCTGTACGCCTTCCAGTTCAGCAGAACCGCGGCCGGTTGGCCCAATAAAACCCGTTGCATGTGAATCGTCGACCACCACCATGGCATTGTATTTCTCGGCCAAAGCAGTGATGTCACTCAAGCGGGCAATGGTACCGTCCATACTGAATACGCCATCGGTGACAATCAAACGTTGGTTGCAATCCTGGGTTTGTTGCAGGATATCTTCTAACTGTTTCATGTCACTGTTTTTATATCGGTGACGTTGGGCTTTACACAGCCGCACACCGTCAATGATGGATGCATGATTCAGCTCATCACTGATCACGGCATCGTCTTTATCCAAGATGGTTTCAAACAGTCCGCCATTGGCATCAAAACATGAGGTGTAAAGGATGGTGTCTTCGGTACCAAAAAATTCACTGATTTTTTGTTCCAGCTCTTTATGTAAATCCTGGGTACCGCAAATGAACCGCACCGAAGCCATACCGAAACCATGGGTGTCCAAGGCCTTCTTGGCGGCATCAATGATGGCAGGATGATCGGCCAAGCCGAGGTAATTGTTGGCGCAGAAATTAATGACTTTCTGGCCACCCGGCAATTCAATGTGCGCCGATTGTGGGCTGGTGATGATACGTTCTGATTTGTACAGGCCATCGTCTTTGATGGATTGGATGATGTTTTGGTAGTTTTTCATGTGTAATCCGGTGTAATTATTGCCAACTGCAAACCACTTTGCCGCATTGTCCTGAGGCCATCAGGTCAAACCCGGTTTGAAAGTCATCGATGTGAATCTCATGGGTCAGGGCTTTTTCCAGTGGAAAGCCTGACATCAGCATCTGGGTCATTTTGTACCAAGTTTCATACATTTTTCGACCGGTGATGCCTTTGACAGAAAGGCCTTTAAAGATGATGTTGTCCCAATTGATTTGGGTGCTGTCAGGCAACATGCCCAACAAGGTGATTTTGCCACCGTGGTACATGCTGTCTAGCATGTCATTGAAAGCGGTTGGGTTGCCAGACATTTCCATACCCAAATCAAACCCGGTGATGTTCAATTCTGACATCACATCGCCAAGCTTTTCTTTGGTGACATTAACACAGCGGGTGGCGCCCATGTCTTTGGCCATGTCCAAGCGGTAATCATTCACATCGGTGATGATGACGTTGCGTGCGCCCACGTGTTTGCAAATGCCGGTGGCAATGATACCGATAGGGCCAGCCCCGGTGATCAACACATCTTCACCCACCATGTCATATTCCAGCGCACAGTGCGCGGCATTACCGAAGGGGTCAAAGAAAGCCGCTAATTTAGAGGGGATGCTGTCAGGCACTGGCCACAGGTTTTGCACTGGCATGCTGATATATTCTGCAAAGGCACCCGCTCGATTAACCCCAATGCCTTGCGTGTTAGGACACAGGTGTGGGGTTCCAGCACGACAGTTTCGACACACACCGCAGACGATGTGGCCTTCGGCACTGACGCGTTGGCCGATTTCGTAGCCGTTGACTTCGCTGCCCATGTCCACAATGTGGCCAACAAATTCATGCCCAATAACCAGGGGTGGTTTGATGACTTTAGCAGACCATTCATCCCATTTGTAAATGTGGAGGTCGGTACCGCAAATGGCGGTTTTTTCGACTTTAATTAAGACATCGTTATGACCCATTTCAGGTTTTTCGACGTCTTCCATCCAGATCCCGGGTTCCGGGCTTTTCTTAACCAGTGCTTTCATTTTTTTATGTTGATGTTGGGTTGAGCCCTTTTTTTAAGCGCCCAAAAAAAGTGTGGGCCTATTATACAGTAAGGCCCACTTCAGGATGCTTTTTGTGTGGTGATAATTGTTTATTCGCGCAGGTCTTTGCGCAGTATTTTGCCGACATTGGTTTTGGGTAACTCGTCACGGAACTCGACCAATTTGGGTACCTTGTACCCGGTCAAGTGCGTGCGACAATGGGCAATCACTGCTTGTTCGTCAAGCGAATCATTTTTTCTGACCACGAACAGCTTCACAATCTCACCAGACTTTTCATCGGCAATGCCGATGGCTGCACATTCAATGATGTCCTCATGCAGGCATGCCGCATCTTCGATTTCGTTGGGGTAAACGTTAAACCCTGAAACCAGGATCATGTCCTTTTTGCGGTCCACAATCTTGAAATAACCTTGTTCGTCCATCACCGCCACATCACCGGTTTTTAACCAACCGTTGACAATGGTTTTGGCGGTTTCTTCTGGACGATTCAAATAACCCAACATCACCTGCGGTCCACGGATGCACAGTTCGCCTGGTTCGCCTATGGGTAATGGGTTGCCGTCGTCATCTTGAATTTGACAATCTGTAGAAGGAATGGGCAGGCCAATGGTGCCATTGTAGTCGTCTAAAGGGATGGCGTTGATACAAGCTGCCGGTGAGGTTTCGGTCAGTCCATAGGCTTCGGCAAGGGTCACACCGGTGACTTCTTTCCAACGGGTTGCCGTGCCTTTTTGTACGGCCATGCCACCACCCAGGGTGAATTTAAATGATGAGAAGTCAAGGTCCTCAAATCCTGGGGTGTTCAGTAGGCCATTGAAGAGGGTGTTGACGCCGGTCAGCACGGTGAACTTGTGCTGTGACAGTTCTTTAACGAAACCTGGCATGTCGCGCGGGTTGGTGATCAGTACATTTTTTGCTCCATAGATGCAAAAAGTCAGGCAGTTGGCCGTCAATGCAAATATGTGGTAAAGCGGTAGGGCAGTGATGACCACTTCTTCTTTGTCAGCGATTTCACTTGAAATCCACAGTTTGGTTTGGGTGACATTGGCCACCATGTTGCGGTGGGTGAGCATGGCGCCTTTGGAGACCCCTGTGGTGCCCCCGGTGTATTGTAAAAAGGCAATGTCATCCAACGTGCGTTGAACGGGAGTGTGCTCTAACTTGGAACCTTGTTGCAAGGCTTGTTTGAACTTAACTGCGCCAGGCAAGTTAAACGGCGGTACCATTTTTTTGACCCGCTTGATCACAAAGTCCATGATGGTGCCTTTGAGTCCACCGATCATTTCACCGATGGTGGCAGTGATGACACGATCGACACCAGTTTCAGCAATCACTTCAGAAAGGGTACAGGCGGTGTTCTCAATGACAATGATGGCTTTGGCGCCCGCATCATTCAACTGATGTTTTAATTCCCTTGGGGTGTACAGCGGATTGACGTTGGTGACCACCATGCCGGCTCGCAGGATTCCCAGCACGGCAATGGGGTATTGAAGCACGTTTGGCATCATGATGGCGATGGCGTCGCCAGTCTGATAATGTGCTTGTAAGTAAGCGGCTAAATCACGGCTGCGACTGTCAAGTTCACCATAGGTCATTGATTTGCCAAAATTGACATAGGCAGGCAGGTCTTTGAATTTTTTACAGGAATCCAGCAGCATGTCAGCCACTGATTGGTAAGGAAGGTCGCCCACTTCTGCAGGAACGCCAGGTCGGTATTGTTTGAGCCAGGGTCTCTCTATCGTCATATCATCCATCTAGTTATTATTGGTAACGGTCACAGGGACACGTGCAGACAGACGGTCATGCTTTCGTCAACTGGCTTCAGTCCCCACTGGAGTTTGAACAAAAAATGTTCTTTTTTCAGTCAACAAAACCACTGTTTTGATGTGCTGAAATTCCTTTCATAATAAATGTTTTTGTGATTTTTTTCTACCAATTTGATAGACTTTAAACTTACACCTCATTTTAAATGATTTATGGAATCAGAACTTTTGGCAAACAGCTTGCAGCCCCATGCGATGGGGGTGTTGATTCTGACTTTGGTGGCATTGATCTTGTTTGCCAATGACCGAATTCCGCTACAAACCTCCAGTTTGTTTGTGTTGTGCGCGCTGATTTTGGGCTTTCATGTTTTTCCCTATCAGCTCAACGACGGTACGGTATTCCCCATCAAAACCTTTTTTCTGGGATTTGGTAATGAGGCATTGATCGCGGTTTGTGCCCTGATGGTGGCCGGCCAGGCATTGGTGCGTACGGGCGCTATGGAGCCCATTGGACGCTATTTGGCCAAATTGTGGAAGGTCAGTCCGTCATTGTCCTTGTTATTGACGCTGATTACCGGGGCAGTGCTCAGCGCCTTTGTTAACAATACACCCATTGTGGTGTTGTTGTTACCGGTCTTAATCAGTGTGTCACTGCGCACCGGCCAATCCACTGCGGGAACTTTGATGCCCATGGGACTGGCTACTTTGCTGGGCGGCATGGCCACCACCATCGGTACATCGACCAACCTGTTGGTGGTTAAAGTGGCTGAAGGCCTGGGTGTGCCTGAGTTCGGTATGTTTGATTTTGTTTATCCGGTTTCCATCACGGCAGTGGTGGCGATTCTGTATTTGTGGTTGGTAGTACCTAAAATCATACCCAACCGCACACCACCCTTAAAGGACACTTCTCCACGGGTATTCTCGGCTGAAATCATCATCAATGAAGGTGCTTTTGCGGACGGCAAGACCCTGGCTGAAATCAGGGACAAAGTGGACGGTAAAATTTCTATACAACGCATTGTGCGCGGCGAGTCCTTATCCATTGCGACGTTACCGGACGTGGTCATCAGTGCTGGGGACAGGTTGTTGGTGTCTGATACCGCTGATAACTTGCGTGAATATGAAATTGAATTGGGCGGTTCTTTGTTCACCGGAGAGCACCCAGTTGATGAATCTCATCCCTTGTCTGCCGGTGATCAATCCATCGCGGAATTGGTGATTACCTCGGGTTCATTGTTGGATCGCGTGCGGGTGGGAGATTCTCGCCTGAGCAGCAAGTATGGTTTGACCTTGTTGGCAGTCCACTCGCAAGGTAAAGAAACTGCGGCTTCAGCCAAAGGCATGGATGACTTGATTTTTCGTCCCGGCGATGTGTTGTTGGTGCAAGGCACCCATGACGCCATCCAAGACGTGAAACGCACAGGCTCCTTATTGGTTTTGGATGGTGGTGAGGAACTGCCACACACCAAAAAAGCGCCACTGGCATTGGCTGTCATGGCGGGTGTGGTTGGTTTTGCGGCGTTCAATATTCTGCCCATTTCCATCAGTGCCGTGATTGGCTGCTTTGTGTTGATTGCCACCGGCTGTTTGCGTTGGCGCGATGCCACCCACGCCCTGAGTGCCCAAGTGATATTCATCATTGTGGCATCCTTGGCCTTGGGTTCTGCCTTGATGGCCACGGGTGGCGCGGATTATTTGGCCAACTTATTCGTGGTTTCCACATCTGGGTTTGCACCTGGTGTGGTATTAGGCATCTTGATGTTTTCTATGGCCGTGATGACCAATGTGATTTCCAACAACGCAGCGGCAGTGATTGGCACACCGATTGCGGTCAGCATTGCCCAACGATTGGGTATGCCGGTTGAACCCTTTGTATTGGCGGTGTTGTTTGGTGCCAACCTCAGTTACGCCACTCCGATGGCTTACCAAACCAATTTGTTGGTGATGAATGCCGGTGGTTATAAATTCTCCGATTTTGTTAAGGTTGGGGTGCCCTTGACTTTAATTACCTGGGCCATGTTGACCGGTATGCTGACATGGATTTACAAATTGTATTAAAATCAAGGCATTCAAGATTTATAAAGATCCTTCAGGATCAAAAAGAGGGCTTTAATGGGCGAACAAAACATTTCCAGGGGCGGTGACGACGAAACCAAGAGATTGTTTACCCGTGCCGTTCTGAATGACTTGAGGGCGTTGGAACTGATGATCGATCAGGGCCTGATTGAGTCGGGAGCCAGGCGCATTGGCGCTGAACAAGAAATGTTCATCACCGACCATGATTACAGCCCTAACTTAACCGCGCTGGATATCCTCAAGGACATCAACGATGAGCGGTTCACCAATGAAATTGCCTTATTCAACATCGAAGCCAACCTGACTCCCAGGCGCTTCGTTGCCAAATGCCTGAGTGAAATGGAAGAGGAAATCAAGGAAGTGATGTCCATAGCCAAGCACCATGCGGGCCGGCATGATTCTAAAATCATCCTGGCTGGCATATTGCCGACCTTGCGGCAAATGGACCTCACCATGGACAGCATCACGCCGGTAGATCGTTACTATGAGCTCAATGACCGCTTGCGGGAAACTCGGGGTTCAGATTTTCGAATGGACATTCGCGGTGTCGATGAATTGTCGGTTACCCACGATAATTTCTTGCTCGAGGCCATGAATACCAGTTTTCAGGTCCATTTTCAGGTCAGCGGCAACGAATTTGTGGACATGTATAACCTGTCACAAGCGGTGACTGGCCCGTTGATGGCGCTGGCCGTGAATTCAGGCTTAATACACCATTACCGCCTGTGGCACGAAAGTCGCATAGCGGTGTTTCAAAACTCTATCGACACCCGCTCAACCACCCACCAGAAAAGAGGCACCCAGCCTCGGGTCCATTTTGGTAATGAATGGATTGAAAGCATTGTCGATGTATTCAGAGACGACATTTCCAGGTTTTCGGTGGTGTTGACCTCTGATTATGAAGAAGACCCCGTGGGGATGGTCAAAGCCGGCATCATGCCAAAACTGAAAGCCCTGATGTTACACAATGGCACGGTGTATCGTTGGAACCGGCCATGTTATGGCGTGAAGGACAACATCCCGCACCTGCGCATTGAAAACCGGGTGTTGCCATCAGGCCCATCGGTCATTGATGAGGTGGCCAATTCAGCTTTTTATTTCGGCCTGATGTCAGGCATGATGGATCACGTCAATGACATCACCAAAGCGATGCGCTTTTCTCATGCGCGCAGTAACTTTTTACAGGCTTGTCGCACCGGTCTGGAATGTCATTTCAGCTGGCTCAATGGTGAAAGCATATCGGCCACTCGCCTGATCAGAGATGAACTGTTGCCCATCGCAGCCAGCGGTTTGGAATCCTCAGGCATCGATAAAGACGATATTCAACGGTATTTGGATGTGATCGCGGCACGGGTTGAAAACAAACAAACCGGAGCCAAATGGGCCATCCAGTCAATCACTGAAATGGACAAAGAAATCCATCCCGATGAAAAAGTCAGGTCGGTGGTGGCAGAAATGCACCAACAACAAGAAACTGACACACCCATCAGCCAATGGCCTTTGGCCACTGCCAGCAAGCGCACCGATTGGCGAGCCGGCTTTCTGGTTGTCGGTCAATTCATGACCACCAAACTGCTGACTGTGAGGCCAGAGGACTCCATGGATTTGGCCGCCAGCATCATGGATTGGAAACGGGTCCGCCATGTGCCAGTAGAAAACGATGAAGGTGAACTGGTTGGGCTGGTTTCACACCGATCTATTTTGAAAAAGATTGTTGAAGGCGAAGACCACAAAACCACAGCCATCAAAGAAATCATGAACAAAGACCCGATATTCGCACACCCCAAAACCACCACTGTGGAAGCGATTCAAATCATGCGCAAAGAACGCATCAGCTGCTTGCCGGTGGTTGAGAATGAAAAACTGGTGGGCGTTATCACTGAATATGACTTGATCAAGGTGGCGAGCCATGTGCTGGAAGCTGACCTGAAATCCTACAAAAAGAAACTCGCCGAAGCTGAGCAGGAATAAGTCAACCATTGGACTGCTGTTGTCGCATTAAGCTCAATACAGCTTGCTGTCATTACTTAGCAGTTTTTATCAGCCTATAAACTGAATAATAACTGAATATCTTGCACTTCATGTCATCTGAATGTTGCTTGAATGTGCCCAAAACGATTATTATATTCCAGCTAAATACCAATAAATATAAGAGAAATCATGAAGTTTACCCTAAAACCCACAGTGGCCTGTGTTTTGCTGGCCTTAGGCGCAGACGCTACCAGCAAACCTTTTGAAGTGGTCTCCATACCGCAATCAGCCAAACAAGAAACGCCCACAGCCCGACAAACTTTAAAGCTCAATGCCGCTGAATTTGACCCATTGACAGAACAAGTTCGCTTGGTTGGATTTAAAATGCCAGCCACCGCAAATAACCGTTATGGTTTGGTACAACTGCATGCCGGTGATAAAAATGGCCGCCAAAAAATCGAAGCCTTGGGTGCCCGTATCATTAATTACTTACCCCATCATGCCTATGTGGTCGAATGGGGTCAAACAGATTTGTCCAACATGAAACAAAGCCAGTCGTTTCGTTACGTTGGTGAATTTTTGCCTGAATACAAACTCAGCCCGGCTTTGTGGGATCAGGTGTTAAAACAGGGCAAAGCAGCTGGCACGTTGAAAATAGAGTTGATCGGCCATGCCGGTACTTCGGTTCAGACCTTAGAAAACTTAGTCGGTAAATTCATGCCATCGGCCCAAATTAACCACAGTCGCATGGTGAAAGACACCCCACAGGTACGGGTCACTTTGCAACAAGATTTCAAAACTGCCATCACCGGTGTTATCCAATCACAGGAGGTGACGTGGGTGGATAAATTCAGGCCCGTACGCACACAAAACATCGACTCAGTGGGTGTGATTCAATCCGATTCACCAGACCTCACAGGTGCCACCATTTGGAACAAAGGCCTCATTGGAACGGGTCAAATTGTGGCTGTGGCCGACAGTGGTCTGGATCGCAACATGTCCTTCTTTTCGCGCTACAATTCCAGCACACCGCAATACACCGATGCCGAATTCACGGCACCTGGCGAGTTGGGCCAGCTGTTTCCAGACCGCAAGGTGGTCGGTTACTTTGTACAACGCTTTGCCACACCTTATGATGACGACGAAAGCTGTGGTGAAGAGGGAACACCCAGCGATTTCCACGGGACCCATGTGGCAGGAACGGTAGCGGGTGATTCGGGAACCCCAGCCAGTTCAACCAGTGCCAATTATGATTTGGGCGATGGCATGGCCCCGCATGCGCAGATTCTGTTTCAAGATTTAGGCAACACCGAAACAGGTTGTTTGAGTGGTGATGGCGGGTATGACATGTTTTTACAAGCCGCCAAAGCCGGCGCCATGATTTCTTCCAACAGCTATGGCATCGATGCCGAGCCTGATCCAGCCCTGGATGGTTACTACTTCAACGACCAACAAGTGGATGCAGCCAGTTATGACATCGAAGACATCCTGATTGTGTTTGCTGCCGGTAACGATGGCAACGACGGCATCGGTCACCCTGGCGTGGCCAAAAACGCCTTAACTGTGGGTGCTTACAACCACGGCCAATCAACCCAGGTGGCGGCTTTCTCAAGTCGTGGACCGACCTATGACGGGCGCCAAAAACCAGACATCATGGCGCCGGGTGTGGGCATTGTCTCGGCGGCAGGTGACCTGAACAACGACAACCCACCAGCCCAAGTTTCCAGTGCCGTCAAACCTTTATCTGGAACCTCCATGGCCACCCCAACTGTTTCTGGTGGGGCTGCTCTGATGCGCCAATATTTCACTGAAGGTTTCTACCCCAGTGGTAGCAAAAATGCCACTGATGTCATGACCCCATCTGGGGCTCTGATGAAGTCCGTGTTGTTAAACGGTACCACCTGGGGTTCACGTTCACCAGCCATCGACCAAGGCTGGGGGCGTATCCATTTGGACAACAATTTGTATTTCGCCGGCGACAGCAGAAACTTGCGGGTTTGGGATTTGCCAAACGCCAATGGTCTGGCAACCGGAGAAGAAATGCGTTTCAAGGTACAGGTTCCAGCGGGTGAAGAATTCCGGGCCACATTGACTTGGTTTGATCCACCGGCCATGTTAGGCAGTGGTCATGCACTCGTCAATAATCTGGATTTAGAAGTGAATTTCAATGGCCAGGTTTACCAAGGCAATAATTGGGACCGAGGTGTTTCGGTCACTGGTGGCCGGGCAGATGAAATCGACACCGTTGAGCAAATTCGCTTAACTTCACCGATTGCTGGTGAATATGAGGTGGTGGTCAAAGGTACTCAAGTCAATGGTAGCAGTTCAGCCGCCACTTTGAAGCAAGGATTTTCACTGGTAACTTCGCAGGGTGTATGCTCATCCAATCCTGGTAACCCACCCAGCATTGATGTGATTTTGAATGAGCTCGGCGAACCGGTAATCAATTTAAATGGTGCCAGTAACAATGGCGATTATCAGGTTTACCGCAAATTGGGCGGTTGTGGCATTGACAATTCCGGTTACCGGTTTATCGGGCAGTTGTCTGGAACCTCGGTACTGGATGGTTTGTTGGATGAAGGCACCGAAGGCGGTAACATTTATGGTTATGCTGTGAAGTCAGTTGATGCTTGCGGTGAAAGCACATACAGTGCCTGTAAATCAATTCAACCTACTGCCTGTAATGCTGAACCACAATTCAATACCGCTGGGGTGACAGCCAATGCCATTGCGGCTGATTTTTGTTCGGTTTCACTGCAGTGGTCAGCCGGTAGCAGCAGTTGTTCAAGTGCTCCAGTGGTTTATAACATCTACCGCAGCGATGAAGCAGACTTCAGTCCGAGCGAGGACAATTTACTGGCCAGTGGTGTCAGAAACACCAGTTACACCGATTACACGGTTGATTCTAATGGCAAATACCACTACCTGGTCACCGCCGTTGACAGCAATGGCAACGAATCACTAAATAACAATGTTTTGAGTGTGTTAACCCAAGGTGATAACTTTGTACCTGGCACCTATACCGATGATCCGGATACCACCACCTTGGCGGTATTGGAAAGTCCTTGGCGCATCAACAGCGACCAAGCTTCGACCGGCACCATGAGCTTTCATAATGCCAACAGTGGAGCCAATTACCCCAACAACACCTGTGCTTACTTGACCTTACCGGCAGTTGAATTGCAGTCAGGTGCTACTTTAAGTTATGACGCCTTGTATAACCTGGAAGTTAACTGGGATGGTGTGGTGGTTGAAATTTCAACCGATGGCGGCAACCGGTGGAATGACCTGCCACCGGCGGGCGGTTATCCATCGTCATTCAGCATGACTGAGCCAACCCCAGGACAACCGATCAATGCTTGTGGCTACCCAGCCTCGCAGGGTGCTTTCAGTGGCGCACAAAACAGTTTTGCTACATTCAGTTCTGATTTGTCTGCTTTTGCGGGTCAACAAGTGATGATTCGCTGGGCGTTCTCATCGGATCCGGGTGCTGAGGAAGAAGGTTTTTACCTGGACAACATTCGCATCGATTCAGCCAGTTCAGCTGGCCAATGTGAGTTGAAAGCCATCACCAAGAACACCGCTGGGCCTTGGTATAACCCTGATCAATCAGGACATGGCTTGTTCCTTGAGGTTTCTCAGGGAGCCAATGCCGCACCAGATACCATCACCACCTACTGGTATGCATTTTTAAACAACCAACCGGTGTGGATATTAGGTACAGGCCCCACTGATGGTAACTCAGCCACCCTCGACATGTTTGTTACTGATGGCGCCCAATCACCGCCTAATTTCAACAGCAATGACGTGAACATCATCCCTTGGGGTGAGTTGGACCTGGACTTTGACCTGCAAAACAATGTGACCGTTAGCTGGGACAGCGTCATCACTGATTTCGGCTCGGGCAGCATGGACATGACACAATTGGCCTTTGTCAGTGACTCACCCAAAGCTTGCTTGAGTGGATCCTACAGTGATCCGGCACAACCAGGACATGGTTATGTGGTTGAAATTATTGGGTCAGCTGGTGCTGAAGTGGTGTTAGTTACTTGGTACAACTATGACAACAATGGCAACCAAATCTGGTTGATTGGCTCGGCGCCACTGCAAGGTGATACAGCAACGGTACCAGTCAGCTTGTTCGAAGGCGGTGCATTTCCTCCGAATTTTGTCCCAGGTGATGTGACGGGTCAGGAATGGGGAACCTTGGAACTGGATTTCAGCCGTTTGAATGCTTTGACGGTCAGTTGGACTGCCAATTTGGCCGGCTACAGTGACGGCCAGGTGGCAGCCACCAAATTGACTGAATTAAAAGGTCGCGGCTGCTACTGATATTAATATAAAGTGGGACAAGGAAGTCCCATTTAAAGCAATAATTCGCTAAAATTTAGCCCAAATGTAGAAGTTGCTGCAAAGCTTAGTTGCTTTGTGCGGCTGACAGCTCACCAGTGTATTCCATGTAGTAATCGCTGCGTTGGTATTCAGATTCAAACGGGTGGGGCAGACTGACAAAGCCAAAACGCGCATAGAGTTTAATCGCTGGCTGCAGTGAGGAATGGGTTTCCAAATACAATTTTTTTCCCTTTAAATTAACAAATTCCTGTAAACACTTGGCCATCAACACAGCACCAATGCCTCTGGCTTGGAAGTCTGCTGTAACGGCCATCTTGGTCAACTCATAAACCCCTTCGCCATGGTGTTTCAATGCCACACAACCCACCACCTGATCATTCGACAGTGCATAAATAATTTGTCCCCCTTCGGCAATGATTTTTTCAGGTTGCGAGAGCACCTTCTGATCAATGGGCTCAACCACAAACAGGCGTTTGAGCCATTCTTCATTGAGGGTTTTGAAATGCGGCGCCAGGTGGTCGTCGTGCAGGTGTGTTGAGATGGAATCCATGCACTGATTTTACCGGTATTTTTTTGTTGCCACAAGCCATTGGTCATCCCGCTGAAATTTACGATGTTGTATAATAATCTGTTTTAAAACTGGGAATAAGTATGGGTATCTGGGATAAATTATTTGGCGAATTGGTGGATGTCATTGAGTGGACTGATGACACCCAGCACACTTTGGTCTATCGATTCCCCCGTTACGGCAATGAAATCAAAAATGGAGCCATGTTAACCGTCAGGGAAGGACAAATGGCGGTGTTGGTCAATGAGGGTGAAGTGGCCGATGTGTTTACCCCAGGTTTGTATGAATTGAGCACTGCCAATGTGCCCATATTATCGTCACTGCAAGGTTGGAAACATGGCTTTGAGAGTCCCTTCAAAGCCGAAGTGTATTTTTTCAATACCAAAGTCTTTACTGACATGAAGTGGGGTTTGCGTAACCCATTGATTCTGCGCGACAAAGAGTTCGGTGTCATCCGCATCAGGGCTTTTGGCAGCTACGCCTTTAGGATTGATGACCCACGCAAAATGTTGGCAGAAATTGTCGGCACTGACGGCCACTTTGTGTTGGAAGAAATCATTGGCCAATTGAAAAATTTGGTGGTTACTGGTTTTGCCAAAGTGATCAGTGAGTCTGGCGTACCGGTACTCGATCTGGCAGCCAGTTACGATGATCTGGGGCAGTTTTTGACCCAGCAAATACAACCCATGTTCACAGCTTATGGCTTGAAATTAGAAACTTTATTGGTGGAAAATGTATCGGTTCCTGAAGCGGTAGAGCAAGCATTGGATGAACGAGCCAGCTCCATTGCTGTGGGTGATTTGAATCGTTTTACCCGCTACCAACAAGCCCAATCCATGCGCGATGCCGCCAACAACCAATCAGCGGCTGGTGGTGGGATGGCCATGGGCATGGGATTTGGCATGGCTCAGTCTTTTGGTCAAGCCATGACCAAGGGTGATGACACCGATCCACTGGCCCCTCCGCCAGTGCCCGAAGCAGTTAAAGTGGTTAAGCATTATTATGCCGTGGTTGATGGTGAGCGAGTAGGGCCTTTGAATCTGGCCGCTGTGGCAGAGATGATTAACAACAACCAGATTACTGCCGATTCATTGATGTGGACAGCTGGCCTGCCAGATTGGGCGCCTGCAGAAACCATCAATGAAGTGGCCACACATTTAAATAATCAACCCCCAGCCATACCCAAATAATCGGTCCATTGTTCGTGACTGCCTATACACACTTTAAATGTAACCAGTGTGGTTCTGACCTGGATTATGCCATCGGCTTGCATTCCTTGCGGTGTGGCAGTTGTGGCTTTGTTGACCCCATTGAGTCGACACCTTTAGATCAACACTTGGCCCATGACTATCAGTCGGCGGTCAGTGAACTCAGTTATTTTGAGCCCAAAGCCATTGACTTGGAGCTGCAATGCAGCAACTGTGGTGCCAATTTCATCATGGACACCAATGTCCATGCCGATGAATGTCCTTATTGTGATTTGAATGTGGTGGTTCCAGCTGATTCGCAGCGAACCTTGGAACCTGACGGTGTGATTCCTTTTGAGGTTGAACAACACCAAGCCGAAAAAGCCTTTAAGAATTGGTTACAGGGGCTGTGGTTTGCACCCAGTGCTTTGAAACGCAAAGCCATCCAGGCACAAGGCATTGTCGGTTCCTACATGCCGCTGTGGGCCTTTGATGCAGAAGTCAGCAGTAACTACCGCGGTGCCCGTGGCGATAACTACACCACCACCGTCAGGGTGCCCAGAAAAGTCAATGGTCGCACGGTCATGCAAACCCAAACCGTGGTTAAGATTCGTTGGCGCAACTGTTCTGGTTGGGTGCAGAACAGTTTTGATGATGTCATCACGCTGGGTACCCACACCTTGCCATTGAAATTCCAAAATTTCTTGTCTGAGTGGAATTTATCCGCTACCCAGAACTACAACGAGAAATACCTCAGCGGCTTTCGATCGGAGTTGTATCAGATTGGCTTGCCAGAGGCGTTTAAGTTAGCCAAGGACATCATGTACCGAACCATTCGCGCCACGGTAAGGCGTGATATTGGTGGTGATCATCAGCAGATACACCACATCGATTCAACCTACCAACAGGTCGGCTACAAACTGTTGTTGGCACCGATGTGGATTTCGGCATTCAACTACAAAAAGAAAACCTACCGGTATGTTATCAATGGTCAAACTGGTCAGGCACATGGTGAAAGGCCATACAGTGTTTGGAAAATTCTCGGTGCGGTGATGCTGGCGGCCATTCTGGCAGGTTCCATTTATGTGATATCGCAACAATAATTTCGCCCTCAAATTCTGCCGTAAAGCTTATTTAAACGATAGACAACGGTGGAAACAGCCATTAAACTTAGCACTTATTCAATGCAAAAAGGTGTATAAAAAAACCTTCATGACCGAAGACCAGAGTAGGAAAGATTCTGATACGGATAATCAGAAGTCCTGGTTAAGCAAATTAGCCAATATATTTACGGACGAACCTCAGAGTAAAGACGACCTGATTCAAATTCTGCAAGCAGCCTATCAGAACGACCTGTTGGACGTTGATGCGTTGAATATGATGAAAGGTGCTTTGAAAGTTTCTGATTTGCAAGTGCGTCAGGTGATGGTGCCTCGCGCCCAGATGGTGGTGATCCCATTGACCGCCGATATCGAAGAGATTCTGCCAATCATTGTTGAATCTGGACACTCGCGATTTCCTGTTGTGGGTGAGGACAAAGATGAATTGGAAGGCATTTTACTGGCCAAGGACGTACTCAAATCCTTCGTTAAATCCGAAGCCGACTTTAACCTCAATCAAATCATCCGTCCGGCAGTGGTCATCCCTGAATCGAAACAGGTTAATATCTTGCTTAATGAGTTCAGAACCACCCGCAACCACATGGCCATCATCATCGATGAATACGGTGGGGTAGCTGGATTGGTTACCATTGAAGACATTTTAGAAGAAATTGTTGGCGAGATTGATGATGAGTACGATGGCCACGAAGATCCCTATGTGATGAAAGTGGCTGAACAGGTTTACCGAATCAATGCCCTAACAACCATCACCGAATTCAACGAACAGTTTGATTTAGATTTTGATGATACCGAATACGACACCGTGGGAGGGTTGGTGGCCAGTGAAGCCGGCCGCTTGCCAGAAACCGGTGAGCAAATCGAAGTGGCTGATTTGTTGGTGAAGGTCATCAAAGCCGACAAACGCCGCATCGAATTTGTTGAAATTGATTTCAGTTAAAATCCGCCATTCATTCATCGCGCTGGTGTTACTGTTTTTGATACAGCCAGCCTGGTCGGCTCAAGTGCGATTAATCACGATTGGTCCGGGAGATGCCTTCTGGTCTGCTTTTGGTCACACTGCCATTGCCATTGATGATCGGGTTTATGGTTTTGGTTATTTCAGTTTCACTGACGACCTCGTGTTCGATTTCATTGAAAACAACATGCTGTATGATTTGGGCATCAGTGACATAAATTATGAAGCCCGGCTGGCCGAACAACAAGGCCGTGCTTTCAGTGTCATCAAGCTACAGTTCGATGAACAACAGGTGCAGCAGTTACAAGCTCACCTGGAGCATCATTACCTGCCTGAAAATCGATCCTATCTCTATGATTATTTCAGCAACAATTGTGCCACCAAAATCCGTGATTTATTGAATGATGCCACTGCGGGTAAGCTGTTTGACAGCAGCGATGTTTTGAATGACGCCTCTTACCACGACTGGACTTTTCCGGCCACCAATCAAGGCTTGATGAATTTGGGCCTTGCCATGGGGTATGGTTGGTCAGCTTATCAGCAACAAACCGACTGGGCGCTGATGGCATTTCCGGTGTTTTTAGAACAAGCTGTGGCAGAACACATGGATAACATGATCAGTGACCGCCAGTTGTATTTATCCAATCAAATCGAGTTCAGTTGGTTGTCTACGCATTGGGCGTTGTGGTCATATGTGATCTTGTTCAGTGTGCTGATGTGGTTCAAAGCCACGAATACCTGGGCCACCCGATCATTTGTGTACCTGCAAGCGCTGATAGGACTGGTGTTGACTGCCTTGTGGTTATTGACGCCACATGCGGTGGCAGACTGGAATTTCAATGTGCTGCTGTTTTCACCACTTGGTCTGTGGGCTTTTGGACGTCAAATAATCCCTCATTTGCTGTTGGCTGGCTGGGTGGTTTGGGCTTTGATTGCCGCTTATTTACAAGCCTGGTACCTGTTTCCGGTGTTGATTCCCTGTTTGATCAGTTGGTTTAACTTGCGTTCGCATCATCAGGAAAACTGACCTGTCCACGGGTTTGGTTGTTTAAATCCTTTTTGAATTGTTTGATTTGCTGGTCTGGAATTTTGACGGCGGCCAATACGCCTGTCTCATTGAAAGTCTGATCAATGGCTTCGCCGCCATGATCTTCGGTGACTTTAAACAGCAGTTGGCTGAACTCAAATGGCAACTGAACATGCAGCTCCGAAGTGGGTATCCACTGTTCCCACGGTGCCACTTGTAAATTCTTGGCAATGGTGCCGCCATAGGCTCGGGCCAATCCCCCAGTACCCAGCTTGATACCACCATAGTGCCTGATAACAATCGCGCCAATGCGATCAAAGCCAGCGCCGTCGATGGCGGCTAATATGGGCTTGCCAGCCGTGCCCGATGGTTCTCCATCATCATTGAAACGGTAGGTTTGTCCAACCCGAAAAGCCCAGCAGTTGTGGGTGGCATTGAGGTCCTGGTGCTGTGCTAAGAAGTCAAAAAAATGATCTGCACTGTCGATGCGACCACACACACCAATGAACAGGCTTTTTTTAATTTCTGCTTCATTGGTGTGGGTTTTTGACAGGACTTTAGAGGTCAACTAAATCGGCAGGGATGGCAGTGTTGGGGTAGGTGTCTTGAATGTAGCGCAGCAGGCTGCTGGCCAACTCAGGGTTGCCGTTGTCATGGTATCGGCGCAAAGCATCAATGGCTTCTTCCGCATTTTTGAAACGCATGGCAAATTTCATGCTCTTGCGGGCTTGTTCCATGCGTTCTTGTTTGTCTTCTTCGGTGAGCGGCATGAAGGGCTCAGGCTCAACAGCTGGTTGCTCGTTATTGGTTTGTGGCGTTGTTGCCATGGGTTTTGGGGTGCTGGTGTTCTGCTCAGCAGCCGCCACTTCAGTGGTCTCAGTAACAGCTGTCTCGGTGCTGTCCTCGCTACCAAAGATTTTCCAGCCTACGGCCGCGGCAAAAATAAGGACCGCAATGATGATAAATGTTGTCAACACAGAATTAGATTGTGATGCCATGATGTTTTTTCCTCATTTAATAAGATTATCGATTGCGCTTAGAGTCATCAATCGTCTAAACGTTCAAAAATTTTGGCGTGTATTCTACCATTTTTGAGGCGAGTGATAATGTTGTCATTGACATTTACCTGCTGGCTGTCGGTGACCACTTCACCGGTGTCCTCGCGGGTGGTGACACTGTAGCCTCTGGACAGCACATTCAGTGGGTTTTGGTTGTTGAGGTTATTGGCACCGATGGCCAGCTGTAGTTTGGCCCGGCTGAGTTGGTTGTTCAGTGCATGCTCTGCCTGTTGTTGTTGGTTCATCAGCTGTTGTCGGGCCCAGCGGGTATCTGGTTTTAAGTGTTTGAATTGTTCAATCAATTGCAAGGTGGTGTTTTTTTGGTGTCGCCAATTGGTTTTGAATGCTTGGTGTATGCGTTCTTGATAATCAACCAGCTTTTCCTGGCGGCGTGACATCACTTTGGTCGGGTGGTGGGATTCAATGTGATGCCTGGCTGTATCAATGCGTTGTTGCATCACCCTGATGCGGTCTTGCATCAGCAACTGTAGCAGGCGTTGGTGGTGCGTCAGTTGTTGTTTTTGGTTAGCAAAATCACCCGCCAAGTATTGGGCTGCGGCGGTGGGCGTGATGCAACTCAGGTCCGCCACCAAGTCGGCTATGGACTCATCGGTTTCATGGCCAATGGCAGCAATCACTGGTGTTTGTAACTGTGCCAGCTGATGGGCCAAGAATTCATCATTAAAGGCCCACAAGTCCTCTTTTGATCCGCCTCCACGGGTTAATAACAGCACATCATGGCCCATTTCATCGGCTTGTCGCAAGGCGTGGTTGATTTGTGGTGGTGCTTCATTGCCTTGCACCAGGGTGGGATAAATGCTGATGTCAATCAACGGGTTTTGACGCTGCAAAACATTCAAAATGTCTTGTAAGGCGGCGCCTTTGGCAGAGGTGATGATGCCCAATGACTGGATCATGTCAGGAATTTTTTTCTTGTTACTGGCATCAAACAAACCCGCTTGCATCAGTTTTTGTTTCAAAATCAAAAACTGTTGAGCCAAATCTCCTTGACCGGCTTCCATCACCTTCAAGGCATTAACCTGAATATCGCCTTTGGGTGTGTACAAGGTCATTTGCCCCAATAGGGTGACTTGCATGCCTTTTTCCAGTGGTATCGCAATCTTTTGTCTGAACATCACGCACTTGATGGCGGCATTGGGGTCTTTCAAAGTGAAGTAACTGTGGCCCGCAGGAGAGCGGTACAATTCAAACACTTCTCCAGTTAACCAGAAGCTGCCAAACTGTTCTGACAAATGCTTTTTTAACATTTGATTCAAAACAGTAGGAGTCAGGGGGTTTTGGGCTGTTTTACCTCGTGTTGATGACATCTTTATGTGTTAGAATACGCCGCTAAATTTTTAGACCAAAGGTGGCCACCATGAGAGTTATATACGATGCCTTGACCTTCGACGATGTTTTGTTGGTTCCTGATTACTCTGACATCTTACCAAAGGATGTCGATTTGTCCACCCAGCTGACCCGCAACATCAAGCTCAACATTCCGGTGGTATCTGCTGCCATGGACACCGTAACCGAGGCCAGACTGGCGATTGCCATGGCGCAACTGGGCGGTATTGGGGTGATACATAAGAACCTCAGTATCGAAGAACAGTGTGCTGAAGTCACACAAGTGAAAAAGTATGAGTCCGGCGTCATCAAAGACCCCATTACCGTGGGCCCCATGACCACCATCCGTGAAGTCTTGGAAATCACCAAGAAACACAAAATATCAGGCGTACCCGTGGTCGATGACGAAGAATTGGTGGGTATCGTTACCAGCCGGGACATGCGTTTCGAAACGGTACTGGATGACCCGGTTCGCAACATCATGACCCGCAAGGAAGATTTGGTCACCGTTGGCGAAGACGCCGATGCCAAAGAGGTCCTGCAACTGTTTCACACCAACCGCATCGAAAAAGTTTTGGTGGTTAACGACGCCTTCAAGCTCAAAGGCCTGATTACGGTCAAAGACATTCAGAAGTCACAAGACTTTCCACTGGCGGTCAAGGATGCCAGCGAACAATTGCGAGTGGCTGCTGCCGTGGGTCCTGGTGGCGATTCACAAGCCCGGGTTGACGCACTGGTCAAAGCCGGTGTTGATGTGTTGGTGGTTGACACTGCCCATGGTCATTCCAAAGGCGTGATAGAGCGCGTCAGAGAAATTAAGAACCAATACCCAGATGTGGATGTCATCGCAGGTAACATCACCACCGGTAAAGCCGCTTTGGCACTGGTTGAAGCCGGAGTTGATGCGGTTAAAGTGGGTGTCGGTCCTGGCTCCATTTGTACCACCCGCATTGTGGCTGGAGTGGGTGTACCTCAAATTTCCGCCATCGATGATGTGGCCAAAGCCCTAGAAGGCACAGGTGTGCCTTTGATCGCTGATGGTGGTGTGCGTTATTCTGGCGATCTGGCCAAAGCCATTGTGGCTGGCGCATCGACCATCATGATGGGCGGCATGTTTGCTGGAACCGAAGAGTCTCCGGGTGAAGTGGAGTTGTATCAAGGCAGGACTTTTAAATCCTACCGCGGCATGGGTTCTTTGGGTGCCATGGACAAAGGTTCCAAAGACCGTTACTTCCAAGATGAAGTGGATGCTGAGAAGCTGGTTCCTGAAGGCATTGAAGGCCGGGTGCCATTCAAAGGTGCCTTGGCACCAGTGGTTCATCAGTTGATGGGTGGACTGCGTGCTTCCATGGGTTATGTGGGTTGTCGCAACATCGAAGAGATGAAAACCAAACCACAAATGGTAAGAATCACTAATTCAGGTGTGAAAGAGTCCCATGTGCATGATGTGCACATCACCAAAGAAGCGCCTAATTACCGCACCAGAACTTAAACTGTCATTGACATTAGTCCGTAAATTGATGATTTCTGCTTTAGCAAAGTGTTCGTTTAACCACATAAACTCACACTTTCTGCCTTGAACTCATGTAATTTCTGAATCAATCTTAATGATATTTGTGTATTATTTAAGCGATTAAATTTTGATTATTTAGGTTAGGAATTGTGTCATTCCTAACCAAAGCCTTTTAGAGCCAAGCGAGTAGAAAGTGACTATGGATATCAAACAAAGCAAGATCCTGATTTTGGACTACGGTTCTCAATACACCCAACTGATTGCCAGAAGGGTGCGGGAACTGGATGTTTATTGTGAAATTTATGCTTGGGATGCTGGTACTGAAGACATCAAAGCCTACGACCCACAAGGGATTATCTTGTCCGGTGGCCCGGAATCGGTGCACATGGAGAACGCGCCCACCCTGAATGAAGTGGTGTTGTCGCTGAACATACCGGTATTGGGCATTTGTTATGGCATGCAGTTGCTTAACAACCATTTTGGTGGCGTGGTCGAGGGTTCAGAGGAAAAAGAATTTGGTTACGCTCAGGTGCACCTGACTGATACTTCCAGCTTGTTTGCTCAAGTCAACAAAACCGAGCTTGATGTGTGGATGAGTCACGGTGACAAAGTTCATACCTTGGCCAATGATTTTCGATCCATTGCCCACACCAGCTCAACCCCTTTTGCAGCCTGTGAACACAAGGAGCTGCCGGTATTTGGCGTGCAATTTCACCCGGAAGTTGAACACACCACCGATGGACGTGAGATATTGGCTCAATTTGTGCATGAAATCTGTGGTTGTGAAAAACTGTGGAAAACCGACAACATCATTGACACCCATGTCGACAGCATTCGCGAGCTGGTGGGGGATGAGAAAGTGTTGTTGGGCTTGTCTGGCGGGGTAGATTCATCTGTGGTCGCTGCTTTGTTACACAAAGCCATTGGCGACCAACTGGTCTGCGTGTTTGTAGACACCGGCATGTTGCGCTTTGAAGAAGGCGATCAGGTAATGCAAACCATGGCCGACAAAATGGACATCAATGTCATCCGGGTTAACGCCCAAGAACGTTACTTTGATGCCTTGGCAGGCGAACAGGATCCTGAGAAGAAGCGCAAAATCATCGGCGAAATCTTTATCCGCATTTTTGAACAACAGGCCAGAGAGCTGGATGATATCCAATGGTTGGCACAAGGCACCATATATCCAGATGTCATTGAGTCAGCAGCCAGCAGCACCGGCAAGGCCCACGTCATCAAGTCCCACCACAATGTCGGTGGCTTACCGGCTGATTTGGCTTTGAAGTTGATTGAGCCATTGAAAGACCTGTTCAAAGATGAAGTCAGAAAACTGGGTGTCAGCCTGGGCCTGGCACCGGAAATGGTATACCGCCATCCTTTCCCAGGACCTGGTTTGGGTGTCCGTATACTCGGTGAAGTCACAGCAGAATACGCTGACATATTGGCACGTGCCGATCACATCTTCATTGAAGAACTGCGCAACCATGACCTGTATGACAAAACCAGCCAGGCTTTTGCGGTGTTCTTGCCGGTTAAATCGGTTGGCGTGGTGGGTGATGCCAGGCGTTATGAGTATGTGATTGCACTGCGCGCCGTTGAAACCATCGATTTCATGACTGCCCGTTGGGCGCACTTGCCTTACGAATTTATTGATTTGGTTTCTCGTAGAATTATCAATGAGATAGACCGTGTTTCTAGAGTCGTTTATGATGTCTCTAGCAAGCCGCCTGCGACCATTGAATGGGAATAAACTCAGACGCCAGAGATGAACAATACATGCAGCTGGCCATGGAGCAGGCGCAGCTGGCGGCATTGGCTGGTGAAGTACCCGTAGGTGCCGTGGTGGTTTGTGGTGATGAAGTCATCGCCCGAGCCCACAACCAAGTTATCATGGACAACAACCCAGCAGCCCATGCTGAACAGTTGGCACTTTCCCGAGCCGGACAAGTCTTAGACAATTACCGACTGATTGATTGTGAGCTGTACGTGACCCTGGAACCATGCACCATGTGTGCCGGTGCCTGCATTCACAGCCGCATCAAGCGTCTGGTTTTTGGCGCGCATGACCTGAAAACTGGCGCCATCGAGTCAGTTGATCAAATCTTAAGCAAACCGCACCACAATCACGTGGTTAATCACACTGCTGGTGTCCTGGGTCCAGCCTGTGGGCAGCTACTCAGCGATTTTTTTGCCGCCAGAAGGGCTGTCAAAAAAGCTGCCAAGAAAGCTGTTAAGGGTATCAATCACTTAAACTCAGCTAAAAAATAGATTGAAGCATAGGTCATGGCGTTGTGGGTGATATGCGCGCATAACGCAGGTAACACACTATTTGATTTCAATGTCAGGTAGCCATAAAACCAACCGGCGATAAACACGCTCGAGCCATCAGGCCAGCTCCAGTGTATCAGGGCGAACAGGGCACTGATCACTGTGATACTCACCACTTGCCAGCTGAATGATGTGGGTCGGGCACTGAGCATGGATTGCAGTAACCAACCGCGAAACAGTAATTCCTCAAACACTGGCGCCATCAAAACTGTACTGAATGCCACCGAAATTTGACTGTATTCAGCCACAGAGGCCTGCCAAGCCAGTTGTTTTGCAGTTTGAACCTGTGGCGTCGTCATGGCCGCCATCAGCAGGGCATCTAGAACCCAATAAAATATCCCAAAAATAACGGCTGTCATCAGCCAGACCCATCGACAAGGCTTGAATTGCCAAGTGTTTTGCAGATTAAACCCCTGCATTCTGATTAACAGTGCCATCAATAACAAAGCACTTGTGTGAATCAGCAATGGCGGAAACACTGAGTCAGACAAGGGATAACGGTTGAATCCATACAACAACATCACCACCCACGCCATCAAAACAGCCAACGACAGCAGGGTGCGAGGCAGACTCATCTTATGCGGCTGTTAAACAGCTTGTTTGATCACTGGCTGGCAGCGTTGAGGTAGGTGGTTCGGGTAGATTGTTGTGCCAAGGCTTGGTTTTGGTAGCGACCATAAAGGATTTTAACCCTTCGCACGTATTCTTGGGTTTCCGGAAACGGTGGAATGGTGCGCCCATAACGTTCGACTGCGGTTTCACCTGAATTGTAGGCGGCCAGATAGACGTCAATGGTGCTGTACACGCTTTTGAGGTGTTTCAGGTAGGCCGCACCGCCATTGATGTTTTGTGCCGGGTCGTAAGGGTTGAAGACTTGATAGGTTTTTTGGGTCAATGGCATCAACTGCATGAGGCCTTGTGCGCCAGCTGATGAAACGGCTTGTGGTTTGAATGCGGATTCAGCATGAATCACTGCTTTTAACAGGGCTTCTGACAGGCCGTGCTTGGCAGCTGCTGCATTGATTTCAGCATTGAACTTATCCACTATCAACGGCGTGGTTTTCCAGTTCACGGCATTGCGCCAAGCAGCACATTCAGGGCAGCGGATGTTCAGGATTGAATATGATTTACCGGCAGGCTTTTTTGATGAATAGTGTATAATTCCCTTGGCATCGACGTGTTTGTAGACCTTCATGTTTTTACTGGCCAAGGCCACAGAACATAAACCCATCAGTATCAGGGTGAACAGGGTCAGACATGTCAGGTAGCGTAAATTGACCATAAAACACAAACAAACAGATTAATGAAACTTCAAATTATAAATAAATCAAGGGCTTTAAACAAATTGATAAAGCCATTTATCAGCCACAAAAGCCGAAAAATACAGCATTCTATCCTGCTTTTGGCGTTTTTGACTGTTTTGTCAGGCTGTGGTTCACCTGGTGGGACAAAAATTGACGACAACACCTTTTACCAATTAGAAGCCGATGTGGCAGCGGTTGCCAATTCCGATGTGGCAGATGCCGCACCTTTGGAAATCAAGTTCATCAAAGAAAAACTCCAACTGGCCAAGAAGGCCAAAGCCGACCGTGATCGCCGTTTAGAGGCCAGGTTAACCGAACAAATTTATGCCGACATTGAATTGGCAAGACTCAGGGCGAAATTGAATCAGCAGAACAATGAATTATTGGACAAACGTGATCAGGTATCGTCTGCTCAGGTTTATTTGATGGAATTGAAGGAGCAATTACAATGAATAAAGTAGCTATCATTCTGTGTTTGTTGATTTGTGCACCAGTGGGAATGGCTGCCAAGAAAAATCTGGAACTGGAAGCATTGCGCATTGAGTTTGATAACTTCATCACCGATGAAAAATACAAGCCCTATGCCAAGGCCCAAAAGAACCAAGCCAAAATGGCCATTGAATCGCTGTATAACCAAAAGGGAAAAGTCAAAGAACATGCGGTTTATATGGCTCGCCATCACCTAACCAAGGCCAAAATGTTGGCTGAGTCAGGCTATTTGGAGGCACAGATGGCCGCTGAAGATCAGCGCTTGGCTGAATTGAATATTGAAATCCTGAAAACCGAAGCCGCGGTGGCCCGACTGGAAGCCGATCGTGCGCAACTGCAATTAAGTCTGCAACAAGAAGAGGTGGAACGCGAACGGTTAGAAAAACAAAAGGCCTTGGAACTGGCTTCACAAATTGCCGATGAAGCGGAGATGACCCAAGCCGAACTGGAAGCCGCACAGGAATACGCCAAAGCCCAGGAAAAAGTGGCAGCGCTGGCCAAACAAGAAGCCGACTTGGCTTTTGAAGAAATTGATGCCTTGCGACGGCAACTGGAATCGCTGGCAGCCCGTGAAACCGTAGATGGGCTGGTGATGACTTTGGGCGATTTTGTGTTTGACTCAGCCTCGGCCAACATCAAACAAACCGCTGTTGATAATTTCACCAAAGTGCTGGAGTTTATCGATGGTTATCCGGACAGAAAAATTCGCATTGAAGGGCACACCGATTCATCGGGCAGCGACACGTTCAATTTGAATTTGTCACAAAAACGGGCCGATGCGGTTAAACAGTTGTTGATAGATTATGGCATCGATGGCAGTCGCATTGAAGCCATCGGCATGGGCGAGTCCTTGCCAGTCGCTGACAACAACACCGAAGCTGGCAAGGCCAAAAACCGCCGTGTGGACATCATCATTCTGAATCAATGATTCACACCACAGCATTAACCACAGCATAAACCACTAACGACACAGAAATAACATAGGGACACACATGCAAGTAGTCAATTCCGTGCTCGACCTGATTGGTCGCACCCCCATGGTCAAAGTCAACCACTTGGATACTGGACTTTGTAACCTTTACCTCAAATTGGAAAACATGAACCCTGGCGGCTCCATCAAAGACCGCATCGGCATGTCCATGATAGAAGAAGCTGAAAAAGCCGGGCACATCAAACCGGGTGACACCCTGGTTGAGGGCACCGCCGGTAACACTGGCATCGGATTGGCTCTGGTGGCAGCGCAAAAAGGCTACAAGCTGATTCTGGTGATACCCGATAAAATGAGCAAAGAGAAAATCTTTAACCTCAAAGCCATGGGTGCTGAAATTGTCCTGACCCGTTCCGATGTGGCCAAAGGACATCCGCAGTATTATCAGGATTTGGCCGCCACCATTGCAGAACAAACACCTGACGCTTACTTCATCAACCAGTTTGCCAATCCCAACAATCCCAAAGCCCATTACCAAACCACCGCACCTGAAATCTTTGAACAATTGAACAACGATGTCGATGCCATTGTTTTTGGCGTGGGTTCCAGTGGTACCGTGACCGGCTTAAGCCAATACGTCAAAGAACACCACCCGGACACTGAACTGATACTGGCAGATCCAGTCGGCAGCATCTTGGCACAATACATCAATGAAGGGGTGTTGAGCGAAGACAGCGGCAGTTGGAAAGTGGAGGGCATCGGTGAAGACTTTCTGCCCAGCATCAGTGATTTTACCCACGTCACCAAAGCTTATGCTGTCAGTGACCAGGAAAGTTTTGCCGCTGGACGTGAGCTGTTGTGTAAAGAAGGCATTTTAGGCGGTTCGTCCACCGGGACCTTGATGCAAGCAGCGTTGAATTATTGTCAAGAAGCCACGGAACCCAAGAATGTGGTGGTGTTCGTATGTGATACCGGTAACAAGTACCTGTCCAAAATGTACAACGACTATTGGATGATGGACAACGGTTACATCGAAACCGAACAACACGGTGATTTGCGTGATTTGATTTCCCGACCTTACCAATCCAATGACACCATTGTCATGCGGCCATCGGAATCATTGGCCACCGTCTACCAACGCATGAAACTCTACGATGTATCACAAATGCCAGTGATGGATGGCGATGTGATTGTTGGCATCATTGATGAGTCAGATGTGTTGATGAAAGTGTTTGAAAACTCCGATGCATTTGAGGATTCCGTCGAATCAGCCATGACCAGTAACCTGGAATTCTTGGACGTCAAAACGCCATTAGAAAAGTTGATGCCGATTTTTGATGACGGCAAAGTGGCCATTGTGAAAGACAACAGCCAGTTTCTGGGCCTGATCACCCGAATCGATTTATTGAACTACCTCAGGCGAGTTGATACCAACCAATAACCAGCTGCATCAGCTAAAACAACAGAAAGCCATTGGATAACAACGAATACAAAAAAGACAAAACCTTTCGGGGCCTGCAGACTAAAGCGATTCATGCCGGCCAACACCCCGATCCCAGTACGGGCGCGGTGATGCCACCGATCTATACCTCATCGACTTATGTGCAAAGCAGTCCAGGTAAGCATCAGGGTTTTGAGTATTCTCGATCACACAATCCCACGCGTTTTGCCTATGAGCGTGCGGTAGCAGCCATGGAGAACGGCAGCCATGGGTTTGCATTTGCTTCAGGTATGGCCGCCACCTCAACAGTCATGGAATTGTTGGATGCGGGTGATCACGTAATCGCCATGGACGATTTGTATGGCGGCACCAATCGCTTGTTTCGGATGGTGCGCAAACGATCAGCCAATTTGGACTTTGACTACGTAGATTTAACCGCAGAGGCCGATAACCTCGACGAATACCTCAAACCCAACAGCAAAATGATTTGGGTGGAAACACCCACCAATCCGATGTTGAAGGTGGTCGACATCCAAAAGATTGCGGCGTTTGCTAAAAAGCATGGTTTGCTAACGGTGGTGGATAATACCTTCGCCTCACCCTACCTACAAAATCCTTTAGACCTGGGTGCTGACTTGGTGATGCATTCGGCGACCAAGTTCATCAACGGCCATTCAGACATGGTCGGTGGTTTTGTGGCCGTCAATGATCCTGAGCTGGCAGCACAAATGGGCTTCCTGCAAAATGCTGTGGGTGGCGTTGCCAGCGCCTTTGATGCCTACCAAGCCCTGCGTGGATTCAAAACCCTGCCTTTGCGCATGGAAAAACACTGCCAGAATGCCCAAGCCATCGCCGAATGGTTGGCACAGGATTCACGAATTGAACAAGTCATTTACCCCGGTCTCAAATCACACCCACAACATAAACTGGCCAAACAACAAATGCGAGGCTTTGGCGGCATCATCACGGTATTGATCAAAGGTGGCTTAAAAGAAACCACTGCGATGATGGAAAAATGCCAGCTGTTCGCCCTGGCTGAATCTCTCGGTGGCATCGAATCGCTGATCAACCACCCTGCCATCATGACCCATGCCTCGGTCCCTGCAGCACAACGTGCCGCCATCGGCATCACCGACAACCTGGTGCGCCTGTCAGTCGGCATCGAAGACGTCGAAGACTTGATAGCTGAACTGGACCATGCTTTGGGGTAAACACTCACCTTGTCATTCCGACCGAGCGGAGGCCAGGCAATTGAGTCAATGCGGTTTTACACGAGTGAAGAAGCGTTGATGAAATGCCGCAGGCCGTGAGTGGAGGAACCTCCTATAAATAGGAAGTGCCATTACCTTGAGTAAATGACAGAAAATTATCTGGGGCAAGGCGCTGATGAGCGTGTAAGAATTTGTTGAATGGGATGCCTGTCCTTGATTAGTTTTTCGATGGAGAATACGGAAGTAACTTGTTTGATGCGGTTAATAAGCCATTGACGTCGGTGTTAAGCCACATGGATGTGGTGAATGTCTATAATGCAGGAGCATTTATAGACCAAAGCACTTGCCAGTGAGCTTATCTTCACCACATAAAAAAGCACGACGAACGCATCTAGATACCACATGGTAATAAGGCGTTTCCTCGACACAAATCTGCTGGTTTCTGGCAATAGGCAGCTACCGCGTCCTGCTAACGCTGCACACCTACGTCCTGTAGGTGTCATATAAAACTCCATTGAAAAATACTATTTTGAGTAAACGATAGGAAGTTATCTGTGGCAATTGTCTGAATGGCATGTAAGAATTTGTTGAAAGGGATGCCTGTCCCTGATTAGTTTTCATGGGTTTGATGATTAGACTTCAATGTTAACTGCGAAACAGCAGAAAAAATAAATCAGCTGTTATTGGCCAGTGCTTGGTGACCACTGGCCAATAACCCTAATCTTCGGTTTTTATGGTTCAAAGCCATCATTAAAAATGACATCATCGGCTTGTATCAACAGGGTGAGCGGTGTCGATTGATTTTGACCTCCATTTTGCGTGCCGCCACTGTCTTGTAGAATAATACTCAGTTCAGCGGTGCCCGTGGCATTGGCTTGTAAATCCAGGGTCAGGTTGCCGTCGCTGGCATCAATGGTCGGTATCTGATTGAAAAATCCTGTCGGAACATCGACCTCATTGACCAAAAATGTCAGGGTCTGGTTGGATTCGTTAACTGGACCTGGGTTGATGTCAGTGGCCCAACCGGTTATCACATGAGCCAGTCCGGTTTGGCTGACGAGGTTTGTGCTCAGTGCCTGAAAAGTCGGTGGGTCATTAACGGGCTGAATATTCAGCGTGACGGTGGCTTGGCTGGTATTGAATCCATCTGATGCCAAATAGGTAAAGCTGGATTGTCCATGGGCGTCCGGATCGGTGCTGGTAAATGCAAAAGCGCCGCTGGCAGACAATTCAAGCGAGCCATCTACATCACCTCCTGTGACAGTGATGGCGCCGGAATCGCTGATGATTAAAGGGTCATTGTCTGTGTCATTGGCTAACAAGCCATTGAGATCAGACACGGTAAACATGGTATCTTCCAACAAGTTATAACTGTCATCCATGGCCACAGGAAGTGGATTGCTGCTGCTTGTGCTCCGTTCAATGGCGCCAATATCGCACCCGTTTAGGGCGTTATCAATGCCCGGGATGTCATGGGTTCTCATGCCCGAAACGGGGTTGTAGAAATGTCTTTGGTCAATGGTGTGGCTGTTGCATTTTCCTTGATCCAATACAATGCTATCGGACTCAGGTAAATGGCTTAGGGTGGGGCCGCCATTATCTGCCAAAGGTTCTAACATGGGATCTAATTCGACAAAAGGCACACCCACCCAATCGTCATTTTGATTGGGTTGTCCAGCCGGGAAAGTGCCGGAAGCACCGGAGTTGTTGCCTATTAAATTAAAACCAAAAGACGTCATGGCACCGCTGATGTCATTATCTGGCATTTGTGATAAGTCTGTATTTAAAGCAATGATGCTGTTGAAAATGTTGGTGGAATTGGCGGATGATGACCAAAGTCCGCCACCACCACCAATGGTTCCGGTTTGATCGTCATTGCTGTCTGCCTGATTTAATGTCAGTGTACTGTGTTTGATGTCCAGTTGGGCCCATTCAGAAGGGTAGCCCGGACCGCCAAGGGCAATGGCACCACCCACACCGGTGGTGTGGTTACCGGAGAAGGTACTGCGTTCAATAATCACCGTGGTTGGTAAAGTTTGATTTGATCGAACTAATATAGCCCCACCGGCAGCGTCACTTTGTGGCTGTGCCAGGGCCGAATGGGCATTGAAATTATCATAAAAACTGCAATTTTCTATCAACACAGTCTGGTCAGCGCCGATAAAAATGGCACCGCCGCCGACGGGTGTAGAGGTGTTGAAATTGGTTGTGTTGTTTGCTTCAAATGTACTGTTTCTGATGGTAATCAAATTATCATTGCCACCGAAAAGGCCGATGGCGCCGCCGCCTGTTTCAGAGGAGTTTTGATAAAAATTCAGATGGTCCATCAACAGCGTACTGTTGGCGGATAAAGACACCAGTACAGCGGCACCGTATTGTGAGAAATTTTCACGTAAATGATTGAATTCAAAAGTCATCCCACTGATTTCGAAGTTGGCATTGGTTTGGAAATTTTGAACAACAAATACCCGTTGGTTAGAGATGCTAGAAAGAGACATAACGTCGGCACCCGGACCCAAAATTCGCACCGGCTCATTCAACTCGAGTGGTGCAAATGGAAAAAAATAACCTGGAAAAATACCTAAATCAAAAGTGATGTCATCAACGGCCGGGTAGGGGTCGCCGGCAACACATTCTCCGGTGGTAAAACCACTGGCCACATTGAGGTTCGCGGCATCCACCGCTTCGCTCAAGGTGCAGACCCCATCATCGGCAATGACCGTTAAATCCGTGGTGTTAACCACAATATTGGCAGCCATGACCGGACAACTCAAGCTCCAAAGTAAGCATAAAATGAATCGCATTTTTGATCTCTGTAAAATAAATACCTAGGATAAACAAAGACACCAAACCAATCGTGAGCAGAGACTTAATTCATTCTTAATTTAGGTGATTATTAGTCATGTGGAATGTTTGCGTCGAACTTTAATTCAATGCTAAGATTTGATAATGACAACTCGACCCCTCAGTACCGCATGAACCGATACTATTTTTCTGATTTTGAATACGATTTGAATCAGAAAATTCTCACTCACAAGGACGAAGTTGTTGAGCTCACCCGAAAAAATCACGAATTACTGTCGTATTTGCTACAAAACCCCAATAGGCTACTGCCACGAGACGAATTAATTGAGCATGTCTGGAATGGCCGAGTGGTCACCAATAACACCATTGACCAGTGCATTTTAAAACTTCGGAAAACGCTTAATGCGTGTCGTGAAGGTGAATACATCGAATCAGTGTATGGACAGGGCATTCGATTTTTACCGACCATCAGTCATTCGGAATCTGGTCGTCCAATCACAAGCAGTCACGTTGCCAATAAATCACGGCTAGGTGTTTTACTTTTTGTGGTGGTCTTGATGGTGGGTGGCTGGTTGTTGATGAAACCTTCCAATAAAAACATCACACAGATTGATAACCATATTCTGACGCCACAAAACATCCCAACATCACCTTCAGTTCAGATTGCTAAAGATGACTGGTTATTGGATGGTGGTAGCGCTTATCTGGGTTATTTGCTGCATTTATATCCCAATGTGTCGCTAAAAAAAATCCATAGGGTTAAGGCCACTGAGTCTCAAAAGCCGCACCTTATTTTGGATTTGGTATCTGGTGATCAGGCTGACTGGCGCGTTCGTGTTGATCTGTATCAACAGCCGTCCGCAATCAATAAGCTCAACAGCTACGCGGCAGATATGAGCCTGGAAGTGAATCAAATCGTAAGGTCAAAGTCGAAGTTAAGGGTCCATAAATTAACGGAATTATTTCCGCAAATCGCCCATTGGTTGGCGCAATACGACGGTTTGGAAACGCCTCAGCAAATCACTGATCCCCATGTTTTTACTGACGATGAAGCCGCGCTACTGAAATTCTTTCAAGGCCTGACTTTGCAAATCAGAGGCGATTCTCAAGAGGCCTTATCATACTTTAATCAAGCCACTGATGTTGATGCCGACTTCAAACTGGCTTGGTATGAAACGGCCATCGCTTGGCGCAAACAAAGCGATCCTAAAAAAGCCATCAGTGTGCTCAATGCCATCAGCACCAACGATCAGTGGTTAAAATTTAGGCTGCAAGTGGCCAAAGGGATAACCCATAACTTACTTGAAGATTATGATGCAGCCATCAAATCTTATGCAATTGCTTTAGAATCTGCCAGACAAACCCACAATTATGATGGTATGGCTGCCATCTACATTAATCAGGCCATTTTGTACAGTGACAAGGGAGATTTCAGTCAAGCTGAACAGCAGATGTTGTTGGCGCTTGCGTTGCCCAACATGTCTAAACAGCACCGGCGTTATGGCGCCATCATGAACACTTATGCCAAAGTGGCTGCCAACTTGAACAACCTACCGATGGCTATTGAAAAATCACAGTTGGCCATCGAAGCTTTTCAAAAACAACAAAATGTCCGGTATGAAATGCATGCCAAAAGTCGACTGGCTGGTTACTTGTTGCAACGTAACGAATTCAATCAGGCTGAACAGTTGGTTAAGGAAGCTTTGTCATATGCACAAACAATCAATAACCCCAATGCACAAATCAGTAACCACCTCTACATGGCCGAAATATTTCAGCAAACCGGTCGTTTTGAATCTGCTTTGACCCAGTGGCAACGTGCCATAGTTTTGACAACTGAATATGAAATGTATGATGCAACGGCTCATGCCTACCTGAACCGCTTAAAAATAAACCTGCATCAACAAAATATCGCGCAAGCCAAGATGAATTTAAACCTGTTAATTCAACTTGAACAAGAACATCCCGATGAAATCTCCAAACAAATAGGGCTTGAGGCGAAATTGTTGTTGGCACTTTATAACAAAGACATTGAGTTGAGCCAGCAGCTGGTCAAATCTTTGCAATCAGAAGGCATTGAATTCATTGCAGTGTATCAAGGTGATGTGGCCAGACTTTCACAACAGTCAGAAGCTGCTGAATTGTATTATTTAGAGGCCTTGGTATCAGCCAATGCCAGCGGGCGCTATGATCAAATTGTCAGGGTAATGAACCGGCTGAATGATTTGTATTTAAGTTACAACACCCATAAACTAACTGAAAACTTAGCACAAACGGGGCTGCTTAATCCGTTCATTTATCCTTACCAAAAATACCAGGCCATCGCCGCCAAAGCCGCCGACAGACACATCAGTGCCATGAGTTTAATGGAAGAACTCAAACTCAAAGCTGGTGGCTTTTGGCAAGCCGAAGACCAACAATTATTGGCTGATTATCAAAGTTCGGTTTCGCAATGATGTTGTTTTATTGATACTTAAATTCAATAACAAACCATAAACCTCAACACACAAACAAACCTAATCTAATTAAAGTCAGTCAATAAGCTGGGGTGAAATAACAGTTAGGCACCAGAATTAATTTATTGAGGAGCCTGTCCCAGATTAATAAGATTGGTTGCTTTGTGAACATAGGGTCCGTTAACACTTGTCAAAGCCAATCATATCAAACATGCCTTTGTCCATTTTGAATTCGAGTTTTTGTTTGTGGGTGCCAAGTTTTTCGGTTTTATTTGGGTCGCTGTAGAGCTCCAATGTCACAGTGTATTTTTTGTTGTTGCGGACGCACGCCAAGACGGGTGACGCAATGGACAATAGATCACCATTGATTTCCAGGCGATCGGTGGTTTTGATGTCCTCAGCTTTTTTCTTAGGGTTTTGAAACGTGACTTCGAGGTGGTGGCCAGGCGGTAGCGGTTTCAATATTTTGAGGTCCATGACATAAAAAGCTTTGCTGTCCTTATAGAGAAAACCACCTCCCAGCGACTCAAAGTATTCTGAAGTTTTGGGTTTGGGTGGTTTGGCCAGTGACAATCCAGCTATAGTCACCAGACCAATTAAAAAGAGGCGGGTTATAAATTTCATGTTGAAATCCGTTTATATAATCAAGTTCAATATACCTAAGGCACTCCTTCTAATCAAGTTGACCACTTAAAAAAAGTCCTTGCAAGAATGTGGTAACCCTCATCAAAGACAGGCATTAATTAGGAAAATCAAACAGGCTGATAAGTTGTGTTTTCAAATTTAATTTAGAGGTTTTTGGTTCATTATTGGCATGTTCCCTCTGAGAAATTTTCAGGTTAATCGAAGCTGCGATAGCCACCTTGCGTCTACACCCTTAATACTACAAATAAGTACAATATCTGCTTGCTATCTGGACTGGCTGTGATTATCCTTTGCTTACCCACAACATTTAATTTAAGGACAAACAGGTATGAACGATGTTTGAGTTTCACGGGTGGATTGCGCTGGGCTTTTCAGACTTGAATGCAGGTGAATATTCAGATGAGACCACCCAGCCTATATTGACTATAAAATCTTTGATTGATGCCCACAAGGACAGCTCGACCAAGTTTGATATTTTTTATCAACAGGGCAAGCCCTTTGTGCGGATTGATGGCTGTGTTAGGTCCTACCAAGGCTGGGTTCTTAAACTGTTTTATGACATTGCCAAAACGGCCGATGACAGCGATGGCATCTTGTTTTTGAAAGACGATGAGAATTCCTTGTTCGATAACCAATACCGGGTTTGGCAAATGTCCGCAGGTGAGGTGCTCTCTGGTGAAATCACATTCTTTCCAGATGTCAGTTTAGATTTGTTTGATCCTTCGGATTGATACTACCAGTCCATACTGCTTGTTATTCTGACCTAATCTGATCAGTTAATGTCATTTCAATGGTTTTGGCTGGTGCCATTTGACGCGATTTATGCAAGCCATTCGGTAACATGTGTCTATTGTTTAAATCACCAATGAACAGGAGACAGTCATGAGCGATTCGAAACCCTACAAACCAGCTGATATTTGGCAATGGAACCCGGACAATGGCGGGGAGTTTGCCAAAATCAATCGACCCACAGCCGGTGCCCGCGAAGAAATTGAGTTACCCAAGGGCAAACACCCCTTTCAACTGTATTCATTGGCCACTCCCAATGGCGTTAAGGTGACCGTCATGTTTGAAGAGTTATTGGCTGCTGGGCACGCTGATGCTGAATACGATGCGTACTTGATTGACATCAGTGAAGGAGATCAATTCGGCAGTGGTTTTGTTGACATCAATCCCAACTCGAAAATTCCTGCGCTCTTGGATTGCAGTGGTGATGAGCCGGTGCGGGTGTTTGAATCCGGTTCAATTTTGTTGCACCTGTCAGAAAAATTCAGCGCCTTTGTGCCCAAGCAACCGCACCTGCGTACCGAGTGCATGAATTGGCTGTTTTGGCAAATGGGTAGCGCACCTTTTTTGGGCGGTGGTTTTGGACATTTCTATAATTATGCGCCAGAACCTTTGGAATACCCCATTGACCGCTACACCATGGAAGTCAAGCGGCAGTTGGATGTGTTGGATCAGCATTTGGCAGAAAACACCTATCTGGCTGGAGATGAGTACAGCATCGCTGACATCGCCAATTGGCCTTGGTATGGTAATTTGGTATTGGGTAGGCTGTATGATGCCGCAGAATTCCTGCAAGTCAAAGACTATCAACACGTCATGCGTTGGGCTGAATTGATTGATGGTCGGGGCGCTGTGCAACGCGGCCGCATGGTGAACCGCACTTGGGGTGATGAAGCCATGCAACTGCATGAAAGGCATGACGCCAGTGACTTCGAACACAAAACCCAAGATAAGCTGTCAGATTAAGATCAGTACTGGCTGATTTAAAGTGTCACTTCGGTAGCCCAATAGCTAAATCTTCGGTCATACAGAGCCATGGGGTTTAACTCCCTATGGGCCATTTGATTTGTTGTTAGTGAGTTTAATCGAATCGATATCACCGAGACATTTCATTTGAAAGCTTTATAATAAGTCATTCTTAAATATGACTTTTATTGCCCTGCATGCTATCCCCTGATCATTTGTTGTACCGTTGGCATAACCGCATGCTGGTTTGGTGCCAACAGGCATCTCAGTTGCTGAATCAATTGTCATGGGGACAATGGTTGTTGTTGGTGTTTGGATCGGCTTTGGTCTTACAGCTGCCTTTGGTATTTAATCCAGGGTATTTCAGTCATGACGAATTGCAATGGGCGGCACGGGCCAATGTGGCCACTGTGGCAGAATTGCCTTGGTTGGGTTGGTTTGATCTGGAGTCTTACCAGTACCGACCTTTGACCTTTAATATATGGCTTTGGGCTGCTTACCATGGATTTGCGCACCCGTGGTTATTTCATGCCTTGTTGGTGGTTTGGGGTTCAATTAACACCGTTTTGTTGGCGCTGATTGCACGGCGCTTGGGGCTTTCAGCGGCAGCTTCCTGGATCCTGGCAATGTTGTTTGTGACCTCGCCTTATGCCATGTATGTGCATGGTTGGGTGGCAACCATGGCCGATCTGCTGGTGATGAGCGCTTTGCTGCTGTTGGTTTGGGCCATGGTCAGTGGGGCACGGGTGTGGCTGGTGCTGGTGTTGTCGATGATATTAACCGCTGCGGCACTGATGAGTAAAGAATCGGCGCTGGCCATCCCGGCTTTACTGGGTGTGGTTTGGCTGTTTAATGGCTTCAGAAAAAAGTGGCTGCTGGCCTGTTTGGCCTCAGGTTTGGTGGCTGTTGTTTACTTGTATTTGCGCTTGCCGGTGTTGATGCTGCAACCTGAGGGCACCCATTACTCCTTGGGTTTCTGGCATGCACCTTGGCGCTGGCTTGAGTACCAATTGTATTGGGTGACGCCGATTGAGGTTGAACCGCACACCACCACATCCAAAGGCTGGCGCGTACCACCGGTTCTGGCTGCACTGTTGGTGATTGGTTTTTGGCTGGTGATGTGGCGTTCCAGTAAAAAGGTCATGTTGGCGTTGTTGGCCGGCGGGGTGGCTTTGTTGTTACCGGTGCTGCCCATCGCTGCCAGTGCTGCCCAGTATGGCTATTTGTTTGCGGCCTGGTGTCTGTTGGTGGTGGTGATGACTTGGCCACGGGTTGACTTGTGGGGTCGGTATTACCTGGTGCTGCTGGGTGGCTTGAGTGCCATTCATGGCTTGGTGATTATGTTGGTGATGATTTATACCGGGATGGTGCAGTCGGTGTATTCGCCGGCACTGGCGCAACGGGTGTCGCAGCACATCGGAGATGAGCCCTTGCGTTTGCAATTGACGCCGGGTACCCGGGTGTGGATTTTTTACCGCTTAACCCACCAGATTCACAGCTACAAAGGTGTTGAGATAGCGCACCGCGCCCGCATTGTTGAGGCCGGGGAGCCCACTGATTATTACATTCAGCCGGATGGGCGGATTACAGAAGAGCCCAGTGCTGATTGATCTTGGTTTGGTGTTGTGGCTTTATTGAGTGAAGTTTTTGATTTTTTGATAGTTCGTCAAAACACACCCCCAAACCCCCTCTCAAGAGGGGAGTTAGATCTCGAGTTCTTTTGGTTGTCTTGGGTTAATTTAAAGCACATCAAATGGATCCCCGGGTCACCAACAGTAGGCGCTTAAGGCGAGCCCGAGGACGACGGTGGAAAGAACGCCACGGTTCAAAGTGTACTCAATGGATCCCCGGGTCAAGCCCGAGGATGACGGTAGTTGGGGTGGGCGAGGGTGACGGTGGTAAGTTTGCCTCGGTTCAAAGTGTATTCAATGGATACCCGGGTCACCAACAGTAGGCGCTTAAGGCGAGCCCGAGGATGACGGTAGAAGGGTTGTCTTAGGGTGGCGGTAGGAAGCATGTCTGAGGGTGATGGTAGTTGGGGTGCCTGAGGGTGACGGTAGTAAGGACGGTGTAATTATCGGAGTCAGGAAGTGAAGCTCACTGAGCTTGTCGAAGTGGGCTTAGGTTAAGTCTGTGGATTCGGTTGATTACTTGGCTTGTGGGTGTAGGAATTGATAGATGCTTTGGGCCATTTTGTCGCTGATGCCGTCGACTTGTTTGAGGTCATCGAAACTGGCTTTGTTGAGTCCTTGTAAACCACCAAAGTGTTTCAATAATTGGTTGCGGCGTTTTTCGCCGATGCCTGGAATGTCTTCGAGGGTAGAGGTTTTGCGTGACTTTTTAAAGGCCTTGCGGTGGCTTTTGATGGCGAAGCGGTGGGCTTCGTCGCGAATGAATTGAATCATCAGTGACAACAGGCCGTGGCTTTCTGGTTTGATGAACTGTTTAGTTTCTGGTAAGTAAATGCGTTCTTCGCCGGCGGTGCGCTGGTCGTCCTTGGTGACACCGATGACCCTGATGGTATCGATTTGGTGTTCTGCCAAAATTTCTACGGCTTGTTTGACCTGGCCTTTGCCGCCATCGATGACAAACACGTCAGGATATCCCAGCTGGCTTTTGTTGATACTGGCCAGTCTTTTTTCGATAACCTGACGCATCGCTGCATAATCATCGGCAGCGGTGATGTTTTCCATGATGTACTGGCGGTATTGTTTTTTTACTGGGCCCTGGTCATCAAAGACCACGCAGGAGGCGCGGGTGTGTTCGCCCATTTGGTGGCTGATATCAAAACACTCAACCCGCTCAGGCGCTTGGTCAAAACCCAGTTCGGTTTGCCAGGTGGCCCATTTGTTCTGCCACGTCTGAAACTTATTGGCTTTGACTATCAGGGCATTTTGCATGTTTTCTTCGGTTTGTCGCAACAACTTCAAGCGGTTGCCCCTGGGCTTGTCGGTCACAAACACTTGTTTGCCTTTGATCGCTGATAACATGTCGGCGATGACGGCTTTGTCTGTGGGCAGGACATTGCACAAAATGGCATCAGCGGTGATTTCGTCGTCATAATACAAGCCAATAAAGGCATGCATGAATTCATCCAAAGGGGTGTCTTTGGGGGTGGCTGGGTAGTGGTTGCGGTAACCCATGAATTGGCCATTGCGCACCGTACCGACTGTGGCGATGTAAGTCCGGTGCTGTTGTGCCACGGTAATCAGATCAAAATTGTCATCGGGTTTGAGTTCAACTGACTGTTTGGATTGAATCATGCGGATGGCTTTGATTTGATCCCTGATGGTGGCGGCTTCTTCATATTGTTGGGTTTCCGCTGCTTTTTCCATGCGCTGCATCAGCTCATCGACCACCTGATTGGATTTGCCTTCCATGAAATCAAACGTGTATTGCAATTGTTGCTGGTACTCTGCTTGGGTAACATAGCCCACGCAAGGCGCGGTACAGCGGTTGATTTGGTGTTGTAAACAAGGCCGTGAGCGGTTTTGGAACGTGGCGTTGTTGCATTGCCTGACTTTGAAGACTTTTTGCAAAAAGTGCAGCGAGTTTCTGACATAGGCGGCACTGGGGTAGGGGCCAAAGTAGCGGCCTTTGCCGTCTTTTTTACCACGCCTGAATTCCAACAAAGGAAACTCATCTTCATTGGTCGAACAATAGATGTAAGGGTAACTTTTGCCGTCCTTGAGCAAGACATTGTATTTGGGGCTGTGTTTCTTGATCAGCTGGTTTTCCAGCAGCAAGGCTTCGGCTTCAGAGCGGGTGATGTGAAAAGCCATGTGGTCAATGGCAGCCACCAGTGCCATGGTTTTGTTGTCTTTGGCTTTGCCGGTAAAGTAGCTGGCCACGCGATTTTTTAAGGCCCGGGCCTTACCCACATAAATGACCTCGTTTTGGTCATCAAACATTTGGTAGACGCCAGGTGCTTTGGGCAGGTCTTTAACAAATTTTTGGTGATCAAAGGCTGGCATCTATCTGTTCAGAGGTTGGCTTCAACCCAGCCGGTGGCACCATCGCTGTAATGCTCATTTTTCCAGATGGGCACTTGGGCTTTGGTTTGGTTGAGGATGAATTCACAGGCTGCAAAGGCGGCCTGGCGGTGGTCGGCAGATACCCCAACCCAAATCGCCATGTCACCGACTTGCAGTGCGCCTATGCGGTGACAGCAGGCAGCGGCGTTGATGTCGAATTGTTTTAGGGCTTGGGCAATGATGTCATTACCCACTTGGCGCGCTAACTTTTCATGGGCTTCATAGTGCAAAGCTTCCACTTGCTTGTTGTCATTGTGGTTCCTGACCCAGCCTTCGAAACTCACAAAACCGCCGCTTCGCGGGTCTGTCACTTGTGACTTCAATCGCTTCGGATCAATGGCTTGGTCGCTCAAAGAAAACATTCAACCTCCTGATGCGGGTGGAAAGAAACCCACCACGTCGTGCGGTGCGATGTGTTGTTGCCAATCGACGAAGGTGTCGTTGATGATGGGTCTGACCACGTGAATGTTCGCGGTGACCTGATGGGTATCACACAGCGATTGGTACAACGCTTCGACTGTGGTGTCAGGTTGAAAAGCCCATTCGGTGCTGGTCGCATTGAAATCTTCTTTCAGGCGGCCATAGAATTCAATTTTGATGGTCATGGTTTTGTGGTGTTGTTGAGGTCAGATTTACCACCCGATTTTTGCACCAAACGGGTGTTGCTGATGACGATGTCATGGCTGAGGGCTTTGCACATGTCATAGACCGTCAGTGCTGCCACCGATGCCCCCGTTAAGGCTTCCATTTCGACCCCGGTTTTGCCACTGACCCGACAGGTACAAGAGACCACCATGTCCTGCTTGTCATCGGCCTCGATGTGAACCTGGCAATTTTCTAAACCCAAAGGATGGCAGAATGGGATCAATTCGTGGGTGCGTTTGGCGGCCATAACACCGGCAATGATGGCGGTGTGAATCACAGGTCCTTTTTTACTTTCAATATCAGCGCCATGCCATTGATTTTTAACCACATCTGGCAGTTTAATCAGGCATTCAGCTGTGGCAGTTCTGGTGGTGACGGCTTTGTCCCCAACATCCACCATGATGGGGTTGTTGTTGGCATCGATGTGGCTGAATCCAGAACTCATGGCTTATCCTCCAATCACAAACATTTCCACTTTGGGCAATGTCGATGTTTTTTGTTGGTGTCGCAAGGCCGAATATTGGTCAGTTCGTTGTTGCCAAATGGATTTTAATTGGCTTAACAAAGCTTGCGAATCATGTAGGGTGGGTTTGATGTTGTGTCCCTTGTGGGAAAACAAACAAGTGAATATTTGTCCTTGGGTGCTTAACCGCGCACGATTACAGTCGTGACAGAACGGTTGGCTGATGGATGAAATCATGCCAAATTCGCCGCCGCCATCAACGAATTTGAAGCGGTTGGCGACTTCACCCTTTTGACTGGCCTGTAATGGCGTAAAGGGCCAGTGTTGTTGAATCATATTCAGTGCCAGCTGGCTATCAAATACCTGGTCACGATGCCAGCTGTTGAGGGTCCCCACATCCATAAATTCAATGAACCTGACCACCACACCAGTACCCCGGAAGCGTTCCAGCAAGGGAATGACTTGTGATTCATTGACGCCTTTTTGGATGACGCAGTTTAATTTGACTGATTTCAATGCCGATGCGGCACAACGGTCAATGCTGTTGAGGATGTCTTCAACCTGATAGCGGGTGTCGGTGATTTGTTCAAACAGTTGTTGATCCAGGGCATCGAGGCTGATGGTGATGCGATCCAAACCAGCTGCCACCAAATCATCCAACACCGGGTCCAACAAGCCTGCGTTGGTGGTTAAAGCCACTTCTTTGATGCCTTCAATGCGTTTGATTTTAGCAATCAGCTGGTCCACATTTTTGCGCAGCAATGGTTCGCCACCGGTCAACCTGATTTTCTCAACACCCAGTTTGGCGCTGGCAGCCACCACCTGTTCAATTTCAGCATAGCTGAGCTGGTGTTCAAGCTGACTTTGTTGGCGCATCACATCGACATGCTCAGCCGGCAGACAATAGCGACAACGAAACTGGCAGCGGTCCGTCAAAGAAATACGCAAATCCCTCAGTGGTCGATGCAGTTGGTCGGTGACTATATCAGGCATCATAACCCTGCATTAAACCCTGCCACAAGGGTGCCAATTCACCGTCACAGGATGACATGGATATTTTTTCAATGGAACGCTTGAGTCTCATCATGTTGGCTTGTTGCCAGCTGGGGTGAGGTGTGCGTACTTGGCCTTTGTCAAAATCAATGAGGTATACCTGGTTGTTGCTCAGTAATATGTTATGCGCATTGAGATCGGAATGGTATATGCCATTGTGGTGAAATTGGGCAATGGTGTGGCCAATTTGTTGCCATATGTTGGGTTTGCTGTAAGTTTCCTGGCCAATGGCTTCAGCAAAAGTTAGGTCATGGGGGATGTGGGCCATGATCAGGTCATTGCGATACATCAATCCATGTCGGGTAATTTTTGCCGCTATGGGTTGGGCACTGGGTAAGCCCAAGCTGTTGATTTTCTCAAGCAACATATATTCTCGGTAGGCGCGGGTGTTTTTTAGGCCGGACCACAGGTAACTGTCGCGATTGATTTTGGCATACAAGCCACCACGAAAATAATGCCGCAGTACCCATTTGCCCCATTCAGATTTGATGACCCAGGCGGATCCACGGCCAGAGTTGGCGCCCAGTAGCCGGCCCTGATTTAACCAGTATGATTGCTCGAACCAGTCGGCAGAGACTTCGTTTTTGAGGTCGTCATTGACGATGATGGTGTCATTTTTTTTGCTGATGGTGTGCAAAATTTGGGCTGGCCTGGTGTTAGAATGTTTTATTTTAAATGATTTGATTGATGACAACAAATCTGCCATCAGAACTTCGTTCAATTTGTATCTTCAGACTCTCAGCTCTGGGTGATGTCACCCATGTGGTGCCGGTGGTCAAAACCCTGCAGCACCATTTCCCTGAAGCCAAAATCACCTGGGTCGTGGGCAAACTGGAATATAAATTATTACAAGGCTTGCCGGGTGTGAAATTTGTGGTGTTCGACAAGTCCCAAGGTTGGGCAGGGATCAGGCGTCTGCGCCAAGAATTGAAAGGCCAGGTTTTTGATGTGCTGTTGCAAATGCAGTTGTCATTTCGAGCCAATTTGGTCTCGCGGTTCATACCCGCCAAACGGCGGATTGGTTACGACAAAAACAGGTCCAAAGAAATGCATGGCTGGGTCATCAATGAACGGATTCCTTATTTGCATGACTGTCATGTGTTGGATGGCTTCATGCAATTCGCTGAATACCTGGGTTGTGAGCAACGCATCATGAACTGGGATATTCCTGTCAGTGAAGCCGATAAATCTTTTGCCCGTCAGCTGATAGATACAACTCAGCGCACCGTTATCATCAGTCCATGTTCAAGTCACCAGTGGCGCAATTGGACGGTTGAAAAATATGCCCGTCTGGTGGATTTGATGGTGGAACGATTTGATGCACAAGTGCTGCTGACTGGTGGTCCGTCTGCCTATGAAAAACAATTCATTGGTGACATCGAGGCGGCATGCCAGCACCCAGTGCAAAACATCGTTGGGCAGGATACCTTGAAACAATTGCTGTGTCTGTTGAAATTGGCAGATTTGGTGGTTTCACCCGATTCAGGACCATTGCACATGGCCGGGGCTGTGGGCACACCAGTGATTGGTCTTTTGGCTGCCAGTCATTTCAAGCGCTCTGGTTCATATCAATTTCCGGAATTGACAGTCGATAAATACCCTGAAGCTTGTTTGCAATACCACAACCGCGAGTTGTCTGAGCTCAAATGGGGTACCAAAACTGAGTTTCCAGGGGCCATGGACCTGATTCAAGTGGTTGATGTCATGGTTAAGGTTGATCAGGTTTTATCCAAGGTCAAACCATTTCCTACCAAACAAATATGACCGCAGCATCAACCAGAGGGTAGGCGTAGTCATATTCATCGATTTTCTTGTGCACCAAGCGACGGGCTTTTCCGGTCACGGTCACGGGCTTGTTGATGAAGCTGGCAGGTTCCAGAAAGGTCGGTTTGCAGGCAATGAAGCGACCTTGGTCAACCCGATACCGATAAGAAGGTTTGGCCATTTCATTGGGGACTTTGGCCCGCACAATCAAACAACTGCTGTTGGCATGGTTATCCACATCCACCACAAAACCAGTCCAGCGTACCGCCAAGTCAGCCTGTGGGTTTTGTTGGTAGGCTTTGGGACTGATGTTGGCAAACTCACCACGCAATGGCTTGGGTGGTTGCACACAAGCAGACAATAAAAAGATCACTGGGGTCAATAACAAGTATCTCATGGGGTTATGCTTTGGTTTAAATCAATGATTATCACCCATAAACTTGAACAGAAGCTGAATTGATACAATCAGTATCATGCCAGAAGCAAACCATTCATCAACACAAAGGTGAGTACGAACAACAAGACCAAGGCACTGAAGCCGAGAAACTCTACAAAAAACTGTCCGATGACTTTAAGTTGAGCGGCTGAAAGCTGTTCATTGTGGATGGCCCACAAAGTGGCTCCAGTAAAAACCAGTGCCAAAGCCAACCAACTGGGCAGCACCAACAACAAAGCGAAGGCTGTTAACAGGGATGCGGTGAAAGTGAATGTATTGTGTGTTTTTATCATGGTATGTCTCAATGAAATTAAATCTTGAATCAATTAAAACACCGGGCATTCTCAAAAACTGATAATGCAAAGACTTGCACAGCAAAACACACAAATGATTGAAATATTTTTGTGAACTGGTTTAAAATCATTAGGATGTGTGCAGCTAAGAATATTTTAAAAGAGGTCTTTGGTTACGACGAATTTCGCAACCAACAGGAAGACATCGTCAACAACCTGGTGGCGGGAAAAGATGCCTTGGTATTGATGCCAACTGGTGGCGGTAAGTCACTGTGCTATCAAATCCCATCAATCGTTCGAAAGGGTGTGGGGGTTGTGGTATCACCACTGATTGCTTTGATGCAAGATCAAGTCAGCGCCCTAAAATTATTGGGTGTCAACGCCGCCTACATCAATTCCACCCTGTCTGCCAGCGAGGTTGAAAAGGTTAAGGAGCAAGCCCAATCTGGTGAACTGGATCTCTTGTACTTGTCACCCGAACGTTTGGTGGGTGAGGAAACTCAGGCCTTTTTAAAAACCATCGATGTGGCCTTGTTTGCCATTGATGAAGCCCATTGTGTTTCTCAGTGGGGCCATGATTTCCGTAAGGAATACCAACAATTATCGGTGCTGCACAGCACCTTTCCAGACACCCCGCGCATTGCCCTGACTGCCACGGCAGATACCCGAGTCAGGTCGGAAATCATCAAAGAGTTAAAGCTTGATGATGCCGAGGTGTTTGTTTCCAGTTTTGATCGGCCAAACATCACCTATGCCATTGAGGAACAAGATAATGGCAAACAGCAATTGTGGCGGTTTATCAATGAAAACCACCCGAAAGATGCTGGTATTGTTTATTGTTTGTCGCGACGTAAAGTTGAATCAGTAGCAGAATTTTTGGTCGGTAAAGGTCGCCGAGCGTTGCCTTACCATGCTGGTTTGTCCAACAAAGTCAGACAAAAGAATCAACAACAGTTTTTGGTGGAAGAAGGGGTCATTATTGTTGCCACCATCGCTTTTGGTATGGGTATCGATAAGCCGGATGTGCGGTTTGTGGCCCATTTCAGTATGCCCAAAAACATTGAATCTTATTATCAGGAAACTGGCCGGGCGGGGCGTGATGGCAAAGTCTCTAATGCCTGGATGGCCTACAACTACAAAGACGTGGTCATGCAACGTCAATTTATTCGTGACTCAGATGCTGGGGATGAGCACAAAAATGTTCTGCACAACAAGCTCGATTCGCTGGTTGACTTGTGTGAGCAGCTGGATTGTCGCCGCCAAACTTTACTGAAGTATTTTGATGAGGAATTAAAAGAGCCTTGTGGTAACTGTGATAACTGTCTGAATCCTCCGGAAAAAATCGATGCCACCAAAGAAGCGCAAATGGCGCTTTCTGCGATTTACCGAACCGATCAGCAGTTTGGCATCATGTACTTGATTGATGTGTTGTTGGGTTCTGATGCCGACGAACGGGTTAAAGAACTCAAACACGACCAGTTAAATGTTTATGGTTTAGGCAAGGACCATGTGAAAACTTGGTGGCGTCGTTTATATCGTCAGCTTATCAGTCAAAGTTATATTGATGTTGAACCTGAGTATGGGTCACTGAAATTGACTGAAAAATCGAAACTAATACTCAATGGTGACGAATCCTTTTATTTGCGTGATGTGGTCAAAGCCCAACACAAATCCAAGAAAAGTGATGAAGTGGAATTGGGTCGGCATGACACCATCCTTTGGAATGCCCTAAAGAAATTGCGCATGGACCTGGCATCCGACCAAGGTGTACCACCTTATGTGATTTTCAGTGATGCCTCATTGCTGGAAATGGTCAGAAAAAGACCGGTTGAAGGTGAAAAATTCATGTACATTTCTGGCGTGGGTGAATATAAGTTGGCCAAATATGGTGAAGCCTTTATTCAGGTCATTAAAGACAATCCTTTGCCTAAAATGCTGGATAACCGCTTGGATGATGATGTCAATGTCACCCTGGACCACTTCATAGAGCACAAGTCAGTTGAAACCGTGGCTGAGGTTTTGGGTATCAACATCAATACCGTGTACATGCATTTATCCAAAGCCATTGCTGTGGGTTTGGTTGATAAAAAGGAAGTCACAGGGCTGGAAGACGCCGACATAGATTACATCATGCAGATGGCAGAAATGACGGGTTATTTTGAAGACAACAAATTAAAACCTGTTTTTGATGCCATGGATGGCATGTACGACTACGGTACGCTACGTTGCGTATTGGCTGAACACCAATAACAACCAGGTGTTTCGTTCTGAAACCTTGCACATAAGTAATGGCGATTGTGCGGTAGATGCCCTGAAAAAAGCCGGCATTACAGGTACTTTCTTACCCTGGCGTGATGTCTTGCATTGGGGACCGGTTCCGGCCACCGATGATTGGCAAGCGTTTGATGCCTTCCGTGTGAAGTTCCTCAGCAGTCACAACTTGGCCGACGATGCTGTGATCGAAAATCAATTCGAAGAACGTCGGAAAGTGATGTCCAATTGCCATCAATTTAAACAGCTTTACCTGTGGTTTGAACCCGACTTGTATGATCAGTTGCAACTGCTTCAAGTATTGGTTTGGTTGCAACATGCAGGGTGCGATGCCAACAAAATACAGCTCATCGTCACCGATCTGTATTTGGGTCCTGCCAGCGAGGAAGACATTCAAGAACTGTTGCGCTTCAGTGAAACGGCATCAGCTGAACATTTCAAAGCTGCCAAGCAAGTTTGGCTTGAGCTAACCGACAGTAAGCCTGGAGGCCTGGCCTCAGTGCCGAGCTTGGCGCTGTTGCCGTTTGTCAAACCAGCAATGAATCGCCTGTGTCAGGAATACCCGGACGCAGTTCATGGTCTAGGCAGGATTCAATTAACGGTGTTGCAATTGGCTCATGAGCCTCACTCAGCCAAAGATTTATTTAAAGCCTACCAACAAACAGAAGCTGAGCCGTTTCTGGGAGATGCGGTATTTTGTGCCATGGTGCGTGACATGCTGTTGGCACCACAGCCGCTGCTTAAAAGCCTGGAGCCTGAATTAAAGGATTTCTGGCAACAACCTTTGATCACCACAGACGCAGGTACTCAGGTTGCTGAAAAACAATTGAATAACCTGGATATCAACCCACACAAGCAGTGGTTGGGAGGTGTTCACAATCAGGGGCAAGCCATTTGGTGCTATGATAATGACAGGCGTGAATTTATTTTGAGGGAGGTGACATGAAATACCAAAATACCATCACTGTTGATGTGCCTTTGAATCGCTTTGTTGAGTTATTGGATAACCCAGACAACATGAAACACTGGCAGCGTGGGTTGGTTTCGTATGAACAAATTTCCGGTGAGCCTGGTGCCGTGGGATCACAAATGAGACTGAATTACCAAATGGGTAAGCGGTCATTTGAAATGATTGAAACCGTCACCGTCAACAATTTACCTCATGAGTTTTCAGGTACTTACGAAACCAAAGGCGTTTGGAATCTGGTAGAAAATCACTTCACTGAAACAACCGATGGAAAAACCCAATGGGAGTCAGCTTGTGAGTTCAGATTTTTTGGGCTGATGAAAATCATGGCATGGTTCATGCCCAAATCCATGTTTGAAAAACAGTCTTGTCAATTTCTGGAAGATTTCAAAGCCTTTGCTGAAACAGGGCAATCGGTCTCCTGACAATATTATGCCATTGACTGGCTGTGCTTTCTTAATATGGGATGATTCTCTCAGTTTAAGGATTCGGATGAGTCCAGGTGGGTGTTTTTTATTGAAATTTACTGCCACACCTGTTATTTATCATAGAAAGGATATGTGTGTGAGCGTTAAAGTGTGACATGAAATTTAAATTGAACAAATCTGATTGGTGGTTGGTGCTTTCTTGTGGAGTCCTCGGAGCTGCCATCAATATGTTCAGGCTGCCACTGTTCTTTGAAGCTGAATTTGTGTTTGGCCCTTTCATGGCTTTACTGGTGGCTGTTTTCAGGGGGCCGGTGGCTGGGCTGTTAACCAGTGTCATTACTACTTTGCCATTAACATGGGCCTGGGGCAGCCATTGGGCCACATTGACATTTGGACTCGAGGCCATGTTTGTGGGTTTTGCCTATGCGCACAAACGGGTTCACGTGGTGCTGCTGGTGATGATTTATTGGGTGGTCATCGGCATGCCGGTATCCTGGTACTCCATATCTAATTACGAATTGTTTCTGGATTCTCACCGCACAGCCATATTAATTAAACAGTTGGCCAATGGTATCCTGTATGCACAAATCGCTGCCTTGTTGATTTACTTGCCAGTGATAAAAAGGCGCTTCACTTTGCCAGATAAAAAAGTGACCTTTTCAATTAAGGAACAATCGTTTTATATTATTTCTTCGTTGTTGATCACCACTGGTATCCTGTTCTTTTTTATCAACCTGGGCAAGAACATCAATAATGCCAGTGAGAAATTTAACCTGGCCCACCAAACCAAGCACCACCAATTAACCGCCAATGTCAATGACGTGATGAATACCAAATTATCGGCCATGAATGAATTCAAGTACACCTTGGTTGAAGTATGGAGTTCCATGGAAGACAGGCAGCGGGCGTTGACGCATTTTAATGATCGCCACCCTGAATACAAAACCATGATCATTGCCGACACTGAGGGCCTGCTGATTAATTCGTCACCACCAGAACTGGTACAAAATGTCACCATCCAAAATGAGTCCATTGACATATCTGATCGCGATTACTTTCAGCAAACCATCAACAGCCAGAACACGTATGTATCACCAGGGTTCACGGGTCGTGGCTTTGGTACTGATTTAATTACCGCAGTCAGTGTCGGTGTGCCTGACATTAGGAATCCAGCAAATAATTTAGGCGTGGTGGAAGGCTCCTACTATTTAAGTTCCATGAAGAGCCTGCATGAGATCATAAACAATGTTGATCCCGCGACCTCAGGCATTCTGATTGATCAGAAGGGTCGTGTGTTGGTTGCCTCTGATGATTTAACCCTGAATGCATTAGAGTTGGTTGAGTTTAAAAAAGGAATTGATACTTTTTATGATCATAATTTAGTCAGGTTGGTTGTTGATCAAGCGGAGCCCAGAAGAGAGGTTTTTTATTATGTGGAATCGACTTTCGACTGGGGGTGGAAGTTGGTTAGCTTGCAAGAAGAAAAACAATTTGCGACTGTGGTTGAGAAGAATTTACTGGTATTTGCGTTTTCTATCATTTTAATGGTGCTGGTTTCGACCGTACTGGCTTGGCTTATCAGTCGTTCATGGACTTACTACATGCATCGATTAAATACACTGATAGAGCGGGGTGTTGATTTTGATGCTGATTTGGTTGAATTTGAAGAGAATGTCCATTTGCCTAAAGAGATCAAAAGTCTGTACCTGGAAATCAAACACAGTCGTCAGAAAATCATAAAAATCAATAAGGGATTGCAGGACACCATCGCAGAACGCACTGAAAAATTACAACAAGCCAATAAAAAATTGAATCTCATGGCCAGCCAGGATGCCTTAACTAAACTAGATAATCGACGTGTTTTCAACGAGTCACTGGAAAAATTTTGGCTGGACTGTCAGGACAAACTGCTGAATTTAACCATGATGATCATTGATATCGATCATTTCAAACAAATCAATGACACCTATGGGCATCCAGTTGGAGACAGCATTTTGGTTCAAGTGGCACATATCTTAGAACCGTATAAAGATTACCCGGTTCGCAGTGTCTCGAGGTTAGGTGGTGAGGAGTTCTGTATTTTGTTGAAAGGGGGTGACCGAGAAGAGGTTCACCAGCTGGCAGAAGAAATCCGTCAAAAAATTGAGAACACGTCTTTCAATATCGGAGTTAATAAGACCATTGATGTGACTGTGTCCATAGGGTTTTCAACCATCAACCCCATGGATACCACCGCAACCAAACTATACCAATTGGCGGATACCGCCATGTATGAAGCCAAACACGCTGGTAGAAATCAGGTCAAATTTAAACAGTTGTAGCTGTCTGATTCAATCACCAGTTGTGTAGCAAGGTTAAGCCGGTAAAAGTCAAATCTTGATCATAAAACTGGCCGTAGGGTGATTGGCCATCTTGGTATTCAAGCAGTATCTGAAATGGGTGCGTGGTCCACTGATCAATTTCAATGCCAGCGCGCATGGTGACCCGTATTTTTCTGTCGAAAGCCGCCCATGACGTGAGGTCGACAGCCCATATGGGGGTGACACCCAGTAAACGATCCCCTTGGAATTGCCAGCCTAATTGATACATGGTTTTACCGAAGTCACTGGGTTCTGAGCGCGTGACCAAGCCCACGCCGGCATAAACATCCCAATGATTGAAATTTTTATGGGCAGTCCATTTAACAGTTTCGTATGACAAATTAACTCGTTCAGTCAAAAATTGTTGGTTATCGATGATGAACTCATCACCCAGATGCGTGCTGCGGTGGGTATAAGCCAATCGCCAATTCCAGTGGGGCATGGATTTGACCAGTTCGCCACCAACCATGAAGTCTGTGTTAATCAAGGCACCACCACGGTTGTTGCGGGTATCCAGTTGTTCGACATCGAATTGTGATCTGATTTGGCCGAAAGCATTGAAATTCAGCGATTGATTATTGCCCCAATTAAATTCTTTGATATCCAGGCGCATGCCCCCTGAAATCAGCACAGCGTTGTTCGTATCGCCTAAAAAATCTAATTGACCCAGGCTGATGGAGATACTGGGCTCATCAAGATCAGCCCACAAAATCGGAAATTCGTTGGGTTTCGATTCAGCGGTGTGGATTTGTTCTTGTTCTTTGCTTGTAACAGTCAAGGCATCATAGCAAGCCAGTCTTTTGGGGTCCTCCTTGATGCGTTGACATTGCAGCAGTTGGTCTTGGGACACCGCAGCCGCCTGCATTTCACCAGCTAACACAGTGAGGCCGATAAGGATGCCAATAAATCGAATAATCATAGCTAAATTCTTGCAAGGGTTATAAAAAAAGGCAAGTGGTTCAATCACCACTTGCCTCGTCGTTTTGCATCGCATGGTGCAAACTGTGGTGCCTGTAATCAGGCAGCCAGGTTTCTCAACACATAGTGCAGGATACCGCCGTGGCGACAGTATTCCACCTCTTTGGGCGTATCAATGCGAACATCAACTTCAAAACTCACGGAAGTACCGTCACTGCGGTGGGCAGTGATTTGAGCGGTTTTGCTTTCACCATTTTGTAAACCGGTTACATCATAGGTTTCATGGCCAGTTAATCCATACGTGTCAGCATTTTCGCCGGCTTTGAATTGCAATGGAATCACACCCATGCCAACCAAGTTAGACCGGTGAATGCGCTCATAGCTTTGTACCAATACCGCTTTGACTCCAAGCAGGTTGGTGCCTTTGGCTGCCCAGTCTCTGGAAGAACCGGTACCATACTCAGTGCCGGCAATCACCAACAATGGGGTGCCTTCCTCTTGGTATTTCATGGCGGCATCAAAAATGCTCATTTGTTCATCAGAAGGCTGGTGTCTGGTCCAGCCACCTTCAGTACCTGGTGCCAGTTGGTTGCGCAAGCGGATGTTAGCAAACGTACCACGCATCATCACTTCGTGGTTACCCCTTCTGGATCCATAAGAGTTGAAATTGACTTTTTCAACGCCTTTGTCCTTCAGGTATTGGCCGGCTGGAGAATCTTCAGCAATGGCACCCGCGGGCGAAATGTGGTCTGTGGTCACTGAGTCACCCAGCTTGGCAAGTACCCTGGCGCCGGTGATGTTGTCGATGGTGCCCACTTCGGTGGTCATGCCTTCAAAGTAAGGCGGATTTTTGATGTAGGTGGAGGATTCCTGCCAATCAAACAACTCAGAGGCAGTGGTTTCAACAGCTTGCCAATTGGCATCACCTTCAAAGATGCCTTCGTAACCAGCGGCAAAACTCTGTTTGGATACATTGTGCTGGATAGTGTCAGCAATTTCATGGTTACTTGGCCAAATGTCCTTCAAGTAAACTGGGTTGCCATCGGCGTCATCACCTAATGAATCATTGAGCAAATCAAAGTTCATGGTGCCGGCAATGGCGTAAGCTACAACCAGTGGCGGTGAAGCCAGGAAGTTCATTTGAATGTCGGCGTGAATGCGGCCTTCAAAGTTGCGGTTGCCGGACAGCACGGAAGTGGCAATCAGGTCATTGGTATTGATGGCTTCAGATAAAGCCGGATCTAAGGGTCCAGAGTTACCGATACAGGTGGTACAACCAAAACCAACCACATTGAAGCCCAGATCTTCCAGGTCATCCATGACGCCCGCTGAATTGAGGTAATGCGAGACCACTTTGGATCCCGGCGCCAATGAGGTTTTTACCCAGGGTTTAACTTTCAGTCCTTTGGCGACAGCATTTCTGGCCAACAAACCCGCACCCAGCATCACGGCTGGATTAGAAGTGTTGGTACATGAGGTGATGGCAGCCACTGCAATGTTACCATCGGTGAATTCATAGGATCCACGCTCAGCTGCCACCGGAACAGTTTTGGCTTCACGGCCACCTTCAAATTCTTTGAAATGGTGGTTGTAGGCTGTTTTGGCTTCGGTCAGTTCGATGCGATCTTGGGGACGCTTGGGCCCAGAAATACTGGGAACCACGGTGCCCATGTCTAATTCAAGCACCGCTGTGTATTCAGCATCTTTGGTGTGTTCGTCATGGAACATGCCTTGGGCTTTGGCATAAGCTTCTACCAGTGCCACTTGTTCATCAGAACGGCCAGACAGTGACAAGTACCGCAGTGACTCATTGTCAACTGGGAAAATACCACAGGTGGCACCGTATTCTGGTGCCATGTTGGCAATCGTGGCCCGGTCAGCCAATGGCAGGTATTGCAAACCAGAACCAAAGAACTCAACGAATTTACCGACCACACCATGTTCGCGCAGCATATCAACAACAGTTAATACCAGGTCAGTGGCGGTGACGCCTTCTTGTAATTTGCCGGTTAATTTGAAACCAACCACTTGTGGAATCAGCATGGAAATGGCTTGGCCAAGCATAGCCGCTTCGGCTTCAATACCACCTACACCCCAACCCAGCACACCCAGGCCATTGATCATGGTGGTGTGAGAGTCGGTACCCACCACTGTATCAGGGTAGGCCATCAATTCGCCGTTTTGTTCAGCGCCAAAAACCACCCTGGCTAAATATTCCAGGTTCACTTGGTGCACGATACCGTTACCGGGAGGCACCACTTTAAACGTATCAAAAGCAGTTTGGCCCCATTTCAAGAAACCATAACGTTCCATGTTCCGTTGAAACTCAATTTGGGTGTTCAATTCAGCCGCATCCATGGTGCCATACTTGTCGACTTGAATGGAGTGGTCAATCACCAGCTCAGCTGGGGACAATGGATTGATTTTTTGCACATCGCCGCCCAGTTTTTTCATGGCGTCTCGCATGGCTGCTAAATCAACCACAGCAGGAACACCGGTGAAGTCCTGCAAAACCACCCTGGAAGGGGTAAATGCAATTTCTGTAGCTGGTTTGGCTTGTGGATCCCATTTGCACAAAGCTTCAATGTCGCTGACGGTTACATCCACACCGTTTTCATTGCGAAGCAAATTTTCTAATAAAATTTTCAAACTGAACGGCAGGCGACTGATGTCATGCTGTTCTGCTATTTTGGCTAGGCTGTAGTATTTATAAGATTTGTTGTTACATGCCAGTTGTGTGGCTGTCTTTAGCGTATCACTCATTGAAAAAAACCCCTGAAAAAAGACCTGTGGTCAAAACCGGTCTGCTGGTTAATATAAAGCGCGTTATTATCGCATTTTTACATCAGAAAATACACCACTTACTGAGCCAACCTAACCTAAACCACGCATTTTTATACCCGCCGTGACTGATTTTTGTGTCCTGACAATGTTTCAAGTTAAGAACTCAAACAAACGTTTGAATTATGCGGCCAAGTGTGCTATTTTCTTGTGGTGTTTGATTGGCATACAACAGAATAATTAGTCTGATAATAAAAATAATATGTACGCCATTAAACATTGTGTGAGCGGTATCTATACCATTCGTAATAATAATTAAAAAGAGAGAGCATTCATGAACAAAAAATTGATGATCGGCATCACCGTGTCGATGCTGGCTGGTGTCAGTCAAGCAACTGTGCAACCCAAATTTCTGGCAGGTCCGGCTGAAGAAATGGAACTGATGAAAAACACGGATGTGGAATCAACAGCCATTTTATCTAAACACGCCATGATCCCAATCAACATGTCACACCAAAAAGATGGCAGTTTATTTTGGCAAAAAACCATTCCCATAGAAAGTTCACAAGCCAAGCTATTGATCTTATCACCAGCTGAAAGTGGTTGGGACTTGAGCATCCAATCGCAGGTTCGGGATGAAACACAGAAAAGTGCCGCCTTGTCACCCATTTCTAGGCACACCCAGTTTGGTATGGGCGCACAAAAATTTCCGGCCACCCAATACGACCTGGAAAACATTAATCCGGGTTTCTATGAAGTCAATCTGGCAGCCAACAAAGGTGTCAGTGAAGCAGGCTATTTATTGATCAGCAGTGACAGCCCTTACCGTTTGAAATCTTATCTGGAAGCGCCAGGTTATCTGGTCGGACAAATGGTGAAAATCCATGCCAGTGCCACCACCGATGAGCAGCACTTTACCGTGGTTAAAAATGATTTGAGCTTAATTGAAAGCGCTCACATCAGCATCAAAAGCCCGGATGGTGATTTGCGAGAGGTGAATCTTTTTGATGACGGCTTGGTAGCTGATAAAGCACCTTTAGATGGACAGTTTGTGGGTCAGTTTGTTGCCACTCAAGCGGGACTTTACCAAGTTCAGGTTGTGACCCGTGGGACCACACCAGAGGGCTTGCCTTTTTACCGCACGGTTGAACATGTGATTCCGGTGATAGACGATCAAGTTGCACTCAAAACTGATGTGGCAGAAGGCCGTTACGTCGATACCCATAAAATTAACATTGATATCCCCGTCACCAGCAAATCCGCTGATGGCAGGTACCGCATCATTGCAGAGGTGTGGGGACAAGATGCCAACTTGGCAAGTAAATCGTCACAACCGATCACATGGTTATCTACCATTGCGCAAGTAAACAACGGTGAATTAACCCTGCAATTGGATGATCGTTGGTTGATAGCCAAACAGTCTAGCGGGCCATATCAGCTCCAAAACATCAGAGTCCAAGACACCGAACATTTTATTGATGTGCTCAGCGCAGAACAAATGACTTTGTCCTTACCGACCATTGACCAGGCCTCAAAAATGGCCTTCGATGGCACCATCACCGAATCCATGTTGGTGGGTAACAAACCAGCCGAACTGGCAATGCAAAAAGCGCACACCAATGGTTCCGTTGATGCCGCTGGTGGCAAACTGATGTTGGTACATGGGTATTGTTCAGGAGATGCCTGGGGACCTGTACAATCACAATTCAGTAACAATGTGAAGTTCACAGATTTCAACCAAAACCGTTCACATGATGCCTTTGCTCAACGCATAGACAGCTACGGCGATAACTTTCCATCGTTTGGGGTGGTGGCGCATTCCCAAGGTGGCGCAGCAGCACTGCATTTATACACCTATTATTGGAGTGGATTGGACAATGCCGGCAGCGGTCGTTTGATTCAATCGGTAGGCACGCCATACCAGGGCACACCTTTGGCTGGTAACTTGGCACTGATTGGCGATATATTTGGAGTGGGTTGTGGGTACAACAGCAACCTGACCACCTCGGGAGCCAGTTCCTGGTTATCAGGCATTCCGACTTGGGCCAGAAGCAAGGTCAATTACTACACCACTTCCTTTACAGACAAATGGTGGCGTTATGATTACTGTAACTTTGCCTCAGATCTGGTGTTGTCAGATCCGGAAGATGGCACCACGGAAAAATCCAGGGGTCAGTTGTCAGGTGCCAGCAACCGCGGCCACAAAACCGGACAATGCCACACCACTGGCATGCGCGATATGGCGCAAACCCGTGATAGCAGCAGAAACTCAAGCATGAGTGCCAACGCTGCCAGGTAATTCAATCTTAAATAATCCAGAAAAACCCAGCTTGGCTGGGTTTTTTTGTGTCTGACAAACAGCCATTCAGTTTTGATTCATCAGGTGTCCATAATAATTGTATTAATTTTTGCAACCAGAGGGAAAGTTTTATGAAATACACATTGTTAGCTATTTTTATATTCACAGGTTTTACATTTACAGCTTCTGCCAGTGAGCTGAGGTTTGACCCGCACGGTAAAATTTTACAGCCAGACATGACCTATTTGAGCAAAGGATTGGAAGCACAATCGGCAGGGTATACCAACGACGCCATGCGGTATTTGATCAGGTCAGCTGAATTTGGGAATCCGTACGCCATCACGGCAATTGGGTACATTAAAATGCAACAAGCTGATTATCCGGAAGCCTTGGCCTGGTTTAACTTGATTGAACTAAAAATGCTGGACAAGCCAGATGATATCAGAAGATTAATAGTTGGCTTGAAGCAAATATTGAATGAATCTGAAGTTAAACTCTCCAATGAAATCAAAGCCACGCTGATTAAAAAGTATGGCAAAGACGCCACCTTGGCTCACCGTGAGTCGTGGCAAAAAAACATCAAAGTGGGTGGTAGCAAAATCAAAGGCCATATCCCCAACCGGGTCAAAATGTATTCAGCTGGTAGGATTGAACAAAAAGCTTATGGCGAAGCTGAAATTTTTGTCTCTGCTTCATTTGTTTCAGGTCATGAAGTGAGGCAACAAATCGATTCTTTTGTCTATGAATATGAGTTCAATTATATTCATGGCAAGGTCAAACTCAATGACATTCAGTTCATAGATGATGAACGCAGAATCTGAGAAAATCATTGTTAAAAACAATTGGGCTGAGAAAGGGTGACTTGTTTCACTGGTTTTGTGATGTCAAAAACGGTCAAATTATATGATAAAGAATTTTGGAGCTTGTATGAAATCATTGGTGTTAGTTTGGTTGGTATTATTGTGTTCCTCACTGCATGCCAAAGAGTATGGTTTGCATTTTGATGACAGTGGTAACATCATAAAACCTGATCGGGAATACCTGGTCAGAGGAATGGGTGATGAAAAGGATGGTTTCAGAGAATCAGCCATGAAAAATTTCATGAAAGCGGCTGAATTTGGTAATTACCATGCCATGTCTTTGGTAGGCCTGTATCACATGCAAGATAAGAATTATGTCGCAGCCCATGCCTGGTTTAATCTGATAGACTTAGCGCAGATACCCAATCGCGCCTATCTGGAAGAATTGATTGGAAACCTTGAAGTGATGTTGACTGCGGAGCAACTTAAAGAAGCTCAGGAAATGAAAGCCGAGCTGGCTGAGACTTATGGAAGCTATCCTTCCATGTTGCGCCGTGAAGCTTGGAAGAAAAGCCTGAAATTTACTGGCACCCACATTAAAGGATACATTCCACCTTTTTTACGAATCAGGTTGAATTCCGGCATGGAGGTCACTGGCCATGAGGTCAGAAAACAAGTGGATAATTTTATCTACAACTATGAATTTGACTTTGGACAGGGAGAGGTCACACTGGATGAAATTGAACTCATCGAAGTCGACGAAGAGCAGTGACCTTAGACCACAGAATAAACAAAAGCCTTACCCACTTTGGTAAGGCTTTTTTTATTTGGTTCTAGGAACTGCCTTATTGGCGCAATAATTGCTTGGCTTCTTCAATGTAGGCTTTTCTTTTAAACAGCAATTGCAACTGACCACCGCCCACTTGTTTCCACAGCACCGCAGCGCGAATACCGGCCAACAAGATGGCCCGAATTTTTTCAGTGATGCCCTGATCTTTGAGGTGAAAAGGTTGGCCGGCGACAATGACCCTGGGTTGCATCTGGCTGATGGTTTTTGAATAAACTTGAGCCAATTTGGAAATCACGGCAGAGTTATAAGGGTCATCAGTTTGTTGCAACACTTTGGAATCCTGCAAGCCTTTGTCTATGGTGGCCAACATATCAGGGCGCTGCAAGGCTTTGGCACCCAGGTTGAGTAGGGTGATGGTGTATTTGATGACATTGATGTAATGACTGTCTTTGTTGAAAGATTTGATTAAGGTGTTTAAACCCAATGCCAGGGATGTCATGTCATTGTCGTAAACGGCTTCAGTTGAATCGACTTCCATTCGATATAAGCTGTCGAGGCTGGCTTGCCAGCTTTTCTGATCCCTGATGGCACCTGAATTGGCCAGTTCATGGGCCATGGTTGCGGCCTGGTAGACGCCCGCCAGGGCAATGGTCTGGTCTCTCATGATGTTGACTCCGTAGAGGTAAGTAATTCGCAGGTCGAACTCAGTCGATCTGATGATTCAATGATGGCGCCACCCAGGCACACATCATCCTGGTAAAACACCACTGACTGACCCGGTGTGATGGCTTTTTGCGGGTCATCAAAGGTGACATGCAAAGTGTCATTTTCGGCCAACGTAACCACACAGTCCTGATCTGCCTGGCGGTACCTGATTTTGGCCCGACAAGATAAGGGAAAGGACGGCGAATGACCGGCAATCCAATTGACTTGTTTGGCTGTCAGCTGTTGTCCTAACATCAGTTCCTGGTGGTCGCTTTGTGCCACCACCAACTGGTTATCCCGATGTTGCTTGGCAATCACAAACCAGGGTTCTGGTAGGCTGTCTTTGACACCGCCAATGCCGAGGCCCTGTCGCTGGCCAATGGTGTAATACATCAAACCATTGTGCTCACCCACTATTTGACCTGTTGGGGTCACAATGTCGCCTGGGTTCGGTTTCAGATAGGTTGACAGAAAGGTTTGAAATCGCTTTTCGCCAATGAAACAAATGCCGGTTGAATCTTTTTTGTTATAGACATCAAGACCCAATGATTCAGCGATGGCCCTGACTTCCGGTTTTTCAATTTCACCCACAGGGAACAAACTGCGTGACAGCTGGTATTGGTTGATGGCGTACAAAAAATAACTTTGGTCTTTGTTTTGATCGACGCCTTTAAGCAATTGAAACAAACCATCCTTTTCACCTTTGCGGACATAATGGCCGGTGGCCATCATATCAGCGCCCAGATCGTCGGCATGGTCCAAGAATGTTTTAAACTTAATTTCTCGATTACAAAGGATGTCTGGATTGGGTGTTCTGCCGTTTTTATATTCCGTCAAAAACTCTTCAAAGACATGATCCCAATATTCACTGGCAAAATTGCGGCGATGGAGTTTGATGCCCAGTCGGTCACACACAGCTTGGGCGTCTTTGACATCTTCATCGGCACTACAGAACTCCTGGGTGTCGTCTTCTTCCCAGTTTTTCATGAACATGCCTTCAACTTGCATGCCCTGTTTGAGTAACAATGCCGCACTGACTGAGGAATCAACTCCGCCCGACATTCCGGTGATCACTTTCATTGGTTTTATGGTGGTTGGTTAATCGTAATAGCTGAACACATCGGTGTTAAAGCGTTTGCCCTGAATATGGTGGTCTATGTGATGTAAAACAAGGGGTGAACGCAACCGCTCAGCTTGTGCTGCCACTTCATCTCGGGTCATCCAGCGAGCACATATGATGCCTTCGTCGAGGGTCTGGGTGGGGTCGAACTCAATCACAGTGCCAGCAAAGCAAGAGCGCAAATAGTGTTTTTGGCTGTTTTGACTGGTCCATTGAGAAAATTCAATCAAGTGATCAATTTTCACATGCCAGCCAGTCTCTTCCAACGTTTCCCTTACCGCTGCTTCGATCAAGGTTTCATTGGGTTCTAGGTGACCGGCCGGTTGGTTCAGTATCTTTTGTCCGTAAATGTCTTCTTCGACCATCAGGAATTTACCTTGGTCTTCCACCACCGTGGCCACAGTTACTCTGGGTAGCCAAGTGCGGGTCATGCTTTTTTACCTTTCCACATAACACCGGCCAACATACCGATGATGCCCAACAGAATACAAAGCCAGGGATTGATACCGTAGCTGGCAGGAAGGATTCCCAAAATCATGGTAAAACCACCGGCATAAATGGCATACGGTATCTGCGTGCGCACGTGTTCAATGTGATCACAGCCGGAAGCCATCGATGACAAAATGGTGGTATCTGAAATGGGTGAACAATGGTCACCCCAAACAGCGCCTGCCAAGATGCTGGCTATGGCTGTGTACAGGATGTAAAAATATTCAGGGTCGGACATGCCTTGTGCTGCCATCATGTTCCACACCACCGGGACCACCAAAGGTATCAAGATGCCCATGGCGCCCCAACTGGAACCAGTAGCAAAGGCGGTCAGTGCTGCCAGTAAAAATGTCAGCAAAGGTAACCATTGAACAGCAATGGTGTCGGCAATCAGGGTAGCAATGTATTCACTGGTTTTCAATTCTGTGGTGATTGAAGACATGGACCAGGCCAAGACCAAAATAACCATCGCCAGGATCATCGGCTTGAGTCCTTCAAACCAGGCTTCCGCGGTTTGTTTCAACGTCAATATGCCTTGTGCCAGGCTTAAAATTGCGGCCACCATCACACCCGCTGTGGTGCCCCACAACAAGGCCTTGTACGAATCCACCGTGTTACTGAATATGACCGATTGAATGCTGGGCTGTTCTCCAGCACCTGCCATACCGGTGTAATAAATGCCGGCAATGACCACAGCAATCATGGTCAGGATCGGCAATATCGCATTGATGGCTCGTTGGGGTTTATTTTCAACCGGTTGAATTTCATCGTCAGGGTGGGTGTGCGTGGCCAAAGCCGCTTTGGATTGTTTTCTGGCTGCCACTTCCGCGGTGTACATGGGCCCAAAATCACGACCGCTGCTGGCAATGATCAAAGTCAATACCAATGCCATGATGGGATAAAAACTGAAAGGAATGGTTTGTAAAAACACGGCATAACCGCCTTGTTCAGTGTATCCAACCGCTTGCAGGGCATCGTCAATCAGCCCAACCTGAAAACCAATCCACGTGGTAATCAAAGCCAGACATGCTATGGGTGCTGCGGTTGAATCCACCAGGTAAGCCAATTTCTCGCGTGAAATTTTCATTTTATCGGTCACCGGTCGCATGGTGTTACCAACGACTAAGGTATTGGCATAATCATCAAAAAAGATACCCATGCCCATAGCGACGGTGGCAATTGAGGCACGCCTGACGTTATTGGCCCAGTTAAGAATCAAATTCACCACGCCTTGCATGCCGCCGTTGCGTGAGATGATGCCCACCATGCCACCAATCATCAATGAAAAGACAATGATGGAAGCATGACCGGCATCGGCCAAGGCCTTAACGGTAAACACTTCGACTGTTTGTAAGGGGGCTTTGAAAAATGCGACCCAGTCCAAACCACCAATCACCCAAACCCCAAATATCAATCCAATGAACAGGGCCGGAATGACTTGCCTGAAAAGCAATGCTATGGCAATGGCTAACAAAGGTGGCATGATAGAGAGCCAGGTGCCGGCATAGGTCGAGGTGTTGGCTGCTTCGCCATCACTTTGAGCCAATGTGGACAGTGAAATAAATATTAAAAACAATGAGATAAATGATTTATTTAATGTTCTATATGGCATAAGCAATGGATTCCCTTGTGGCTGATGGTGACCACTTTTTGTGGTCTCTTTTTCTGGATGGTGATCGATTTTAGCACCCCTGCTGATTTAATTCATTAAGTCTGTCGGGCGTACCCACATCGTGCCACTGTCCTGAGTGTAGTTGGCCTTGTGCAAGCTGGGCTTTGATGGCTTGTTTGATGTAAGGCACCACGCTGAATCGCTCTGTTGCAAATGGTGGTGTGAGGATGTCTGGTGAGTACAAACCGATACCTGCGTAAGTGAATGCCGGGTGGTTTTCTGTTTTAAGCTGCAAATTTCCTTGCTGTAAACCAAAATCACCGCTGCTGTTGTGAACTGGGTTATTGACCAGCACCAAATTGACTTTATTGTTTGGGGTTAAAGGGTTAAGTTGTTTGAAATCAAAATCAGTGAAGACATCGGCATTAACCACTATGAAAGGTTCATCACCGAGCAACGGCAGCGCTTTTAACATGCCCCCACCGGTTTCCAAGGGCTCATCAGGCTCAATGGAAAACTGTATGTTGGCACCATTGAAATTGGCGCTGTTGATGAATGCTATGATGCTGTCTTTCAGCCAAGACACATTGATAACCAGATCATTGATACCAGCTTCCAGTAAAGCTTCAATGTGGTATTGAATTAATGGTTTGCCTTGGACTTTGACCAACGGCTTGGGGGTGTGGTCGGTGATGGGGCGCAACCGTTCACCTTTGCCAGCGGCAAAGATCAATGCCTTCATGTGGAATCAGCCAATACCGGCAAAACGTCCTCAAGTATGGTTCCAAAAGCATGCAGCTCTTCATACTTGGCGGCCGTATCACGCAAGTAATTCATGGTTCTTGGGATGTCGTTGAGGTAACCTTTTTTGCCATCCCGATAATTGAGGCGGCAAAATATACCGATGGCTTTGAGGTGGCGCTGTGCGCCCATCAAATCAAACCATCGAGTCAGCTGTTGTGGTGTTATTTGTTGATTAAATTGTTGGTTGTAAGCAGATCTGAAGCGTTCTAACAGTGATGCAACCACTTGATTCGGCCAGCTGATGTAGCAGTCTTTCAATAGCGACACCATATCATAGGTACAGGCTCCTGTTACGGCATCTTGAAAATCCAACACCCCGATGTCACCTGCCGCTGTTCGCATCAAATTGCGGCTGTGGAAATCGCGATGTACCAAGACTTGCGGTTGGCTTAAAGCATTGTCTGCCAACAAGCTAAATGCGGAATTGATGGTGTGTTGTTGGCTGTCGTTTAATGTGATACCCAAGTGCTTGCCAAGGAACCAATCAACAAACAACGCCATTTCTTGATTTAAAAGGGCCAGGTCGTAAGGTGGGATGTGTTCAGAGGGCGTGGTGGATTGAATTTTTATCAAAGAATCGATGGCTTGACCATACAGGGTGAAGACATTGTCATCATTCAACACATCCAGCAACAATTCATCACCCAGGTCTTCCAGTAGCAACAAACCAACAGCTAAATCTTGAGCATACAATTGAGGCACATGGATGTCTTGTCTGGCTAACAATTTGAGGACGTGAATAAAGGGGCGACAGTCTTCATGTTCAGTGGGGGCATCCATCAGTATGTAGTTACCGTGTGGTGTGGCTACCCGATAATAACTTCTGAAACTGGCGTCAGCGGAGGCGGTGGTGAGATCAAATGGCACACCCGAAAAATAACCCGACAACCAGTCTTGCCGCAATTGTTGTCTGTTCATTGTGATTTAATCGACTGATTCAGGACCAATTTCAGTGGCTTTGGATTTTTTAAGCACCGTGGTGATCACATGCTGGTGTTCAAAGTAAACCACATAATCGGTGTACTCCCAGCGGGTGATGGGTGGTTCTCCAACTGCGGGTGATTCTGATATGGGGTCACCGAATTGACTGCGGACCTGAGTCATGGTGGCAGATTTCTTGGGAACGACCATGTCCGATTTGGCCGCCACCCGCTCAATCAACAGAACATCTGCATGTAAATTGGCGGTCAGGCTTGATAACAACAAGATGGTGGCTATTTTTCTGATGTGCATAAAATGACCCGTCTAAAACGTCTATTTTAACAACAAGCCGCACGATTTGTCACTGTCAATGGTTTTCAATGAATTCAAAACCTTTGTGCTTTTCTTTGATCTGAAGTCTTACATCAAAATGTCACAATCTATATAATGCCTTCATGAAATTCCTGCTTGAGTCCTTGTTTCAGATTTATGTTTGGTTGGTGGTCTATCCATTGTCCTGGACTTTAACTGTATTGGTGGCCATCACCGTCAGCATACTCTCGATTTTAGGTGCCGCTCGTTTTGCTGGCAAATACATCGCCTGTTTTTGGGGCCGAGCCATTCTTTGGATCACCCCAGCCAGGGTGCTCAGAAAGGGCATTGGTCGCATTGATCCCCAACAGTCGTATGTGGTTATAGCCAATCACCAAAGTACCTACGACATTTTGCTGGTGTATGGTTATTTGCCACTGGATTTTAAATGGGTCATGAAGATTGAGTTACGTAAAGTACCTTTTGTGGGGTTTGCATGCGAAAAGATGGGGCACATTTATGTCGATCGCAGAAACCGTAAAGCTTCCATTGATGCCATGAATGAAGCCAGGAAAAAGTTGGTAGACGGCACTTCAGTGTTTTTCTTTCCTGAAGGAACCCGCAGCAACGGTGTGGTTCTGAAACCCTTCAAGAAAGGAGCCTTTCGCATGGCAAGAGATTTGCAGTTGCCGATATTGCCTATTTCTATCAAAGGCGCTGACCAAGTCATGCCTACCGGCAGTTTAAAAATACTTCCCGGCACCATCACCATGACTTTTCACGAACCCATATCAGTGGAGCAGATTAACCAATTAAGCGATGCCGAAGTGATTCGACAGGCAGAAGCCGCAGTCGCTGCTGGTATTCACTGATCAATTCAATTTATAATGTCTATATGAGTACCATCAAAAAAATAATCGGCTCGGTGATATTGTTGTTTTTACTTCTGGGGTCAGTGGCCCTAAGCAGCCTCAATGCGACTACAGTTACACTTGATTTGTATTGGCACAGCTGGGAAATGCCTTTGGGCTTTATGCTGCTGGTGTTTGCAGCAGTCGGCTTGTTGGTGGGGCTGGTGTTGTGCTGGTTGTTGTGGGTGTTGCCTGCGGCCAAACAAAGAAGGTATTGGGAACGGTCATATTTCCAACTCAAACAAGAACAGGACGCTCAATCTCAAGCCGATGACAAGTCACCACAGGGTGTGGTCAAGATTCCATGATCAGCCCGGCATTCTGGAACATCCTGGCCTTACTGGTCGGCATCCTGATGGGCTTGTACCTGGCCGTCATTTTGCGTACCCGCAAAACCCAACGCACGTTTCAACAACTTAACCACAGGTATTTTAAGGGTCTGAACTACCTGTTGAATGATGAATCGGATAAGGCCATCGATGTGTTCATTCAATTGGCTGAAACTTCACAAGAAACTTTTGAACCGCAACTGGCTTTGGGTAATTTGTATCGACGCAAGGGTGAAGTGGATCGGGCCATCAAATTACATCAGGCGCTGATTGCTCAGGCGGAATTGCCAGAACGGTACCGCACCAGGGCCTTGTTAGCGATTGGTAAAGATTACATGAGTGCAGGATTGCTGGATCGGGCCGAAGTGTTGTTTTCAGAATTGGTTGAAATTGAAGCCCACACACCCGAAGCACTGCAGTCTTTGGTAGAAATATACCAGCAAGAGCAAGATTGGTTACAAGCCATCAAATCAGCCAGCAGGTTCCAATCTGCGACCAACCGCAACATGCAAGTTCCTATAGGTCATTACTATTGTGAATTGGCCGACCTCGCCTTGCAGCAAGAGGACCAAGAGCAGGCCGAAAAATACCTGGCTTCGGCATTGCGGGTGGACGAACGGACTGTCCGAGCCCACATGATTCAGGCGCGCATGCACATGGCTGATGAAAAATGGTCTGCAGCCATTGACTCATTCCGCGCGGCCAAAGATGCCGATGCCACTTTCACACCGTTGTTAATCGATGATATGGTTGAGTGTTACATGCGGATGGATCAGGGCGCAGCCATGGAAAAAGAGTTGCTGCAATGGATTGAATCTTATCAGGGCGTCTCGCCAGTTTTGGCGTTGGCCCGTTATTACGCCCAACAACAAGATGCTGCCTTTGCCACCGATTTCCTGACTGAACAATTACAACAACGCGCTTCATTCAAGGGTTTGAATGCTTTAATTGAATTAAATGAGGACTTGCTGACACTGCAAGACGGTAAGCAGGATTACTTAAATGTTCTGAAAGAATTGATTGATAAGTTATTGAAAAATAAACCCAAGTTGCGGTGTAGAAAGTGTGGATTTGGAGCCAAAGCACTGCATTGGCAATGCCCAAGTTGCAAGAACTGGGGTGTGGTCAAACCCATCTATGGCCTGGAATCTGAATAACCCGATTTGGCTCAGTATCGGCACCACCTTGTGGGTGTTGTTGTCCCTGTATTGGTATGCATACAAAAGTCACTGGGCAGTCATTGACCATCCTGGCGAACGTTCATCCCATCAGCACCAAGCGTTGACCGGTGCTGGCTTGTTGGTGTTTTTACCGCTGTGTTTAGTGGCCCTGTGGCATTCACCACAATCGGTTGCGGTTTATAGCATGTTGGGCCTGACGCTGTTGGGATTCGCTGATGACAAGTATGATTTGTCATTTCAAATTCGCCTGGCAGTGCAAACTGGGTTGGCAGCTGTGCTGCTGTTGTCATTTGGTTTATTTCAAGCCAACCTATTGACCGTTTTTCTGTTGTTGGCGCTGCTCTGGTGGATTAACTTATTCAATTTTATGGACGGCATCAATGGCATGGCAGTGTTTCATGCTTGGGTCATTCTGTTGTTTTCGGGGTGGTTTTACACTTTGAGTCTCGAATTGGGCTTTTTAATCCAGACTGCTTTGTTGCTGTTAGTGGTTTTTGCCGTATTCAATGTGGTCTTAAAAAAATTATTTATGGGTGACTCAGGGAGTTTGCCTTTGGCCTGGTTGCTGGCCATTGTGGCCTTGTATGGCCTGGTTACAGGTCAGTTAAATATGGCTCAAATCGCCACCATCCATGCGGTATTCATTGCCGATGCCACTTTCACCTTGCTTCGCCGTTTTAGGCAACGCGAACAAATCACTCAGGCTCATGCCACACATTTGTACCAAAGGTTGGTAAAATCAGGTTTTTCGCATGCCAGTGTGTCGGCTGTTTATGCCATGTTAACGGCATCCCTTTGTGGGGTGGTTTGGTTAACAGCCGGAGAAACTGAACTGACCCATGTGTTGGTTTGTGGGTTGACATACCTGCTGCTGTGGGTGATTTTTTTACTGACTTTATCGGTCAAACGAACTGAATGATGAAACAACGTGTATTACAACTGAGGCTGGCCGTGGTGTTACATGATTTGTTCATGATTTGGCTGGCGTGGATGTTGGGCTTTGCCATCAGGTACAGCATTTGGCCTGAATCACCACCCCTTGAGTGGTGGTCGCTGGAATTGGCCGCCGTGTTGGTCATTCAAGGCGGCGTATGTTTTGCTTTTAATATGTATCGGGGGTTGTGGCGCTTTGCCAGCGTTCCGGATTTGATGAATTTGGTTAAGTCTGCCATCGGCGGTACCTTACTGATCGCCTTATTTTTCTTTATTTTCAATCGCCTACAAGGCATTCCTCGCAGTGTCTTGTTGATGTATCCAGTGTTTCTGGTGTTGCTCTGGGGCGGGCCCAGAATCACTTACCGGATGTGGAAAGACAAGTACTTTAACCTCTCTGACCAAAACAAACCCCGTGTGCTGTTAATAGGTGCCGGACACATGGCGGATTTATTTATTCGCAATGCCGCCAGCAGCCATTCTTGTCAGGTGGTGGGTATCATTGATGATTCAAAAGCTTTCAAAGGCACCCAATTGCGCGGCATCAAGATTCAGTCAGGATTGAAAAAAATTGCTGCTTTGGTCGAGGACATGGCAGTGGATTTGGTGGTGATTGCCAAACAAAAACCTGAGGCAGAATTGATTAAACATGTGGTGGATGCGTTGGCAGCATCTGATTGCACCATTCGGGTGGCACCAGATCCTGATGACTATGACAATCAGTTAATTAACGTCAGTCAACTGCAACCCATCACCATTGAAGATTTACTGGGCCGGGAAAAGGTTGAACTGGATTGGGCTCGGGTGGCGAATTACATCAAGAATAAATCGGTGTTGGTCACTGGCGGGGGAGGCTCAATTGGATCAGAATTGTGCCGTCAGCTGGCTCGCATTGGTGTCAGCAAACTCTCTATAGTTGATCATTCAGAATACAATTTGTATGCCATTGATAAAGAATTGAACAGTGATCAAATGGTCATCCATTCGCACCTTTGTGATGTGACCAACCAGGCCCACCTCTACCACATATTCAAGCAAACAAATCCTGATGTGGTGTTTCATGCAGCTGCCTACAAACATGTGCCTTTACTGGAAACCCATGCTTGTGAAGGGTACTTAAATAATGTGATTGGCACTCAGAATGTGGCCGATTGCTGTGCCGATTTCGGGGTTGAAAAGATGGTGCTTATTTCAACCGATAAGGCAGTCAACCCACACAGTGTGATGGGGGCCACCAAACGCCTGGCTGAAAAGTACTGCCAGTACAAAAATCAACTGTGCGATACAGAATACTTAACCGTCAGATTTGGCAATGTTTTGGGCTCGGCCGGTTCTGTGGTACCGTTATTTGAGCAACAAATTGCTGCCGGTGGGCCAGTGACTGTGACCCACGAAAAAATGGAACGATACTTCATGACCATCGAAGAGGCTTGTCAGTTGATTTTGCAGTCTTTGGTTTTGGGTGAAGACAATGAAATACTGGTGCTCGATATGGGCAGCCCAGTTAAGATCAAATCTTTAGCAGAACGCATGATTGCCTTATCTGGGAAAGGCAAAAACATCAAAATCGAAATCACTGGTTTGCGTTCTGGAGAAAAACTTTACGAAGAACTGCACTATGATGTGGAAAGTCTGGAGCGCACAGCGGTCAGTAAAATCAGTGCCGTTCGCAGGTCACCCAGACAGTATGATCAATTACCACAAATGATCAAGAAAGGGCACCAGGCGGCATTGAAATTTCAACAGGATCAGCTCAAAAAGCTGTTGGCCCAGTCTGTGCCAGAATTTAAAGTTCGTGACTTAACCTTAGTAACAGCAAACCAAACGCGAGAATCTGAGCAATAACCAAACACAAGGAATGACATGAAAAAAATCAGCAAAGCCGTGTTTCCCGTAGGTGGTATGGGAACCCGATTTCTACCGGCCACCAAATCCATACCCAAAGAGTTGTTGCCCATCATTGATAAACCATTGATTCAGTATGCGGTGGAAGAAGCCATTGATGCAGGAATTGAAACCCTGATTTTCATCACCAGTGCCAGTAAACACGCCATCAGCGATCATTTCGACCCCATGCCTGACTTGCGGGCCAAGTTTGTGGCTGAAAATAAGCAGCATTTGGTAGATAAATTAGACACTTTGCCCTTAGAGATTCAACGGGTGTTTATTCCCCAAGGACAGCCATTGGGCTTGGGGCACGCGGTTTTACAAGCCAAACCGTTGATTGAAGAGGATGAAATGTTTGCGGTGATTTTGGCCGATGATTTTATTCAGGCCAACAACAACCCGCTGCGCCGCCTGTTGACTTTGGCCGAGCAGCAAGGGGCGGCCACCATCAGTGTGGAAGCCGTGGCACCGGAACGCATATCCAGTTATGGAGTGATTGCACCTGATGTTTGGCATGATGACTATGCGCAGGTGAATGCCATCATTGAGAAGCCGGCAATGGTTGACGCACCCTCAGAATATGGTGTCATTGGACGTTATGTGCTGCCTTACAGTGTGTTTGCCGCTTTGAATCAGGTCAAAATGGACCAAAACAATGAAATTCAGTTAACTGATGCGCTTAAAGTTTTGATTGGCCAATCCGGATTGCAAGCTGTTAAATTGTTGGGCCAACGCTTTGATTGCGGCAGCCAAGATGGTTTTGTGATGGCCAACTTGCATGTGGCTTTACAAGATGAAACGCTGTTGAAAAAAATCAAAGATTATTTATCCAAATGGGATTGACCAAACGCCATCGGCAACAGTTCTCTGATGGCAAAACTCTGGAATGAACCACCTTCAGTTTCAAGATGAACTTGGGTTTTTTGGTCTCCGTGCTCCAAAATGATTTGCCGACAGGCACCACAAGGCGGGCAGGGCTGTCCTTCACGACCAACCACCAATATGTGTTTGATTTGCTGGCCTCCCTGGGCACGCATTTGAGATACTGCTGATTGTTCAGCACAACAGCCGATAGGGTAAGCGGCGTTTTCTACGTTACAGCCGATGTGAATGTTGCCGAATTCATCCTTGATGGCGGCGCCAACTTGAAAATCAGAATAGGGGGCATAAGCCATTTTTTGAACGGATTTAGCCGCTTGATAAAGGTCATCCAATTTCATGAGAGTCCATCAGGTAAGTAGTAAATTTCAGGAAGTTGTCTTAATTTTTCTCCCAAATCCATACCAAAGCCAAAAATAAAGTGGTCTTCAACCTCCATGGCCACGTAATCGGCTTTGTAGTCCGCATAGTCGCGGTCATGATTTTTATGAATCAGCACAGCTGAGTGGGCAGACAGGGCACCTTTTTTCAGACACCAGGCATGGGCTGCTGCCAAGGTGTGTCCTTCGTCATAAATGTCATCACATAGAATCACATGTTTGTTGCTTAAGTTCACCTCAGGTTGGTATTTCCAAACCAGTTGTCCACCCTCTTGTGATTTACCATAGCGAGACAATTGTAGGTAATCCATTTCCATATCCAGGTTCAGTTGTAGGCTCAAGCAGGAGGCAAAAATCATGCCACCATTCATGATGGTTAAAAAAACCACTTCCTTATCGGCAAAATCGGCATTGATTTGATCAGCCAGGGTTTTGATTTTACGTTCCAGTGTGGCTTGGTCGATTAATACGCGGCTGCCTTTGGGTAAGATGTTTTGATACATGAATATTTATGGTTCTCTGTTAGGTTGAAAGTTGGTAGAATGATTGTTTTATCTCAACAGGACAAATGATGGGCATTAAATCAACGATGTTTTCTGTGTTGCTGGTCATCAATTTTATGGCCTCAGCAGCCAGCATGCAAGGCCAACCAGCACCCAGTTTTAACCTCAAAGACCAAGCGGGTAAAACCCACCAACTGGCAGATTATCAAGGTCAGTGGCTGGTGGTTTATTTCTACCCCAAAGATGATACCACAGGCTGCACCATTGAAGCCAAGGCCTTCAAAGACAATTACCAAACGCTCCAAGCCATGAATACCGATGTACTGGGAGTGTCATTGGATGATGCGGCTTCACATCAAGCTTTCATTGATAAATACCAGTTGCCGTTCAACCTGTTGGTGGATGACAACAAACAAATGTCACGTGATTACGGCGTTGATGGTGGCATGGCCTTTTTTGAATATGCCAAACGCCAGACATTCATTATTAACCCTGAGGGCCACATCGCGGTACATTTTGAAAAAGTGGATCCCCAAACCCATGTCGATCAGGTGTTGGAAGCACTCAACAAGTTACAGAACAAAGCCGCTGATGGCAGTGAAGTCAGCGTCACAGAAATTTATCATGGAGGTGCAGTCTTTGGGCAACAATGGCCCAGGGATGCCAGTGCTGTTCCATTGAGTCAGGTCCTTGAAAATCCAGCCGAATACCAACAACAGCAACACGTGATAACCGGAGAAGTCACCCGTGTCTGTCAAAAACAAGGCTGCTGGATGATTTTGACTGATCATGAACAGTTTGTGCGGGTTGATTTCAATGACCATGCCTTTTTAATACCTAAAGACAGCCAAGGCAGTGCCCAAGTATATGGCCGTTTGATCACCAAAGAATTAACAGAAAAGCAACGCGAACATTATGCAGCGGAAGGGTCAGGTGACTTACCAGCTGTGGGATATGAATTGGTTGCAGATGCGGTCAGAATCATTGGATCTTAAATAAAACTTAATTAAAGGGAGCGTTCAATGGAAGGTGTGATTGGGATATTATTGTCTTTGGGATTGTTGATGTATCTGGCCTATCGAGGCATCAGTGTCATTATTTTGGCTCCGGTTCTGGCCATGTTGGCTGTGGTCATAGCCGGTGAGGGTGGTCAGATGCTGGGCATTTACACCCAGATATTCATGACCAAAATGGGGTCTTTTGCGATCAAATATTTCCCCATCTTTTTGTTGGGTGCCATCTTTGGCAAATTGATGGAAGATTCTGGTTCCGCCAAAGTGATTGCTCACAGCATCATATCTGGTTTGGGAATGAAGCACGCCAGTCTGGCCATCGTCTTGGCTTGTGGTTTATTGACTTATGGCGGCGTTTCCGCCTTCGTGGTGGCTTTTGCGGTTTATCCATTGGCAGCTGCCATGTTCCGTGAGGCCAATTTACCCAAACGGTTTGTGCCGGCTTGTATTGCGCTGGGTGCTTTTACCTTTACCATGACTTGTCTGCCAGGCACATCGCAAATCCACAACATCATCCCCACCAGTTATTTTGGCACCACGATGTACGCTGCTCCAGTGATTGGTTTGGCGGCAGGTTTGGCGATGATGTTGGGTGGTTTGTGGTGGATAAACAAACGCATCAAATCGCATCAGGCCGAAGGCTATGGTGACAATCACAGCAACGAGCCGGTGATTCTTAAGGACCACAACCTACCGTCCATATGGGTTGCCCTGGCACCCATTCTGATAGTGGTAGTGGCCAACTTCTTATTACAGAAAATGGTCATACCCAGTTGGGATACAACTTACCTTGCCACCGATAAATTTGGTAACACGCCGGTGAATAAGCTGACAGCGATCTGGTCGATGATCATGGCCTTGATCATGGCAATCATCACCGTGGTGGCACTCAATTGGAGCAAGTTTGCAGATGTCAATGGCTCCATGACCAAAGGGGCCATGGGTTCCATGTTGCCCACTTTCAACACCGCATCTGAAGTAGGCTACGGTGGCACCATCGCTTCATTGGGTGCATTCGTGCTGGTGCGTGAAGCTGTGATCAATATATCTCCAGAAAATCCGCTGGTTTCAGAAGTGGTGGCTGTCAATGTGTTGGCTGGTATCACTGGCTCAGCATCAGGTGGTTTGACCATTGCTTTGGAAGCCTTGGGAACCACTTATGCTGATTTGGCAGTACAGTTCAACATCAATCCAGAATGGATGCATCGCCTGGCTTCTATGGCTTCCGGTGGATTTGATTCTCTACCACACAATGGGGCAGTCATCACTTTGTTAACGATTTGCGGCTTATCGCACAAACAATCATATAAAGACATCTTTATGGTGTCTCTGGCCATTCCTGTGACAGTTACAGCCATAACTGTGGCTGTGCTGAGTTTTATTTTCTGATGCAACTGAACGAAGCTGACATTGCACAATTCAACAGCGAAGGGTTTCTGATCTTCCGCCAGTTGATTGATGCGCAATTGTTAAGTGAGATCAAAAACCAGACCAAAATACATTTGAATTTGCGCTTGCCTCCTTTTGAGCTTGAAGCCGCATTGGGCTATCCCAGAGCGCCACAATCAGTTGATGCAGAAGGTGGTCAGACCATCAGAAGGTTGTTGTTGGCATACAGCCGCGATTCGGCATTCAGAGAGTGGGGTAAAAACCGTGTGGTCAAAGCCATCTTGCAGCAGTTGTTGTCAACCGAGCAAGTATACCTGGTGCAATCACACCACAATTGCATCATGACCAAACAGCCCGAGTATTCGAGTAAAACCATGTGGCACAGAGATGTTCGGTATTGGCGATTTAAAAACGATGAATTAATCAATACCTGGTTAGCCATGGGTCCTGAAGTGAATGCCAATGGTTGCCTGAAAGTCTTGCCAGGTTCACACCACTGGCCGAATGACCGAGAGATGGTTGATGACAAACTGTTTTTGAAGACTGATCACCCCAGTGCACAGGAAAGTTTGGCCCAAGCCATTGATATCGAGTTGCATGCCGGTGATGTGTTGTTTTTTCATGCCGGCTTGTTTCATGCGGCTAACCACAACAGCGAACAACAGGTGAAAAACTCTTTGGTATATTCCTATCACGGTGAGTCCAATTCACCGATTCCTGAAACCAAATCAACCACTTTTGAAGAAGTGTTAATTTAACCGTTTGGTGATGATTTGGTTGCGGCCATTGTTTTTGGCTTCGTACATGGCAACATCGGCGCATTTGAAAATGTCTCTGAACCGGTGTTGGCCGTGACTGTAACAAATGCCTGCTGACATGGTGACTTTCAATCCAGGCACATCGATGTCATTTTTCATCTGTTCAGTTTTTAATCGCAATTCATCAATCCATTGAAACACATCTGTTTCTTCTTGTCCCACAAAAGAAAACATGAATTCTTCGCCGCCCAACCGCCCAATGGCCATGGCTTCCTTTGACCACTGTTGGCAGTACGAACCAAATAGACTCAATACTTTGTCACCCAGTATGTGACCGAACGTATCGTTGATGTCTTTGAAATGATCAAGGTCAATCATCACCAGGGAAATGATTTCATGGCTGTCTACCTTGGCCAGTTGATCTCTGATGGTGTTGATGGTGTTGCTGCGATTCATTAACCCAGTTAAGCCATCAAAGTTTGCCAAGTAATGAAGTTGGTTGCGATTTCTTTTGGCCTTGAGGTAAAGGTAAAATATCAACAGGATAACCAACAACATGGCAGAAAGGCCCAACACCAAGAACTTCTGATAAGTTTTTTGTTTAACAATTTGCAGGGCTTGCATGTCGTTTTGTTTGGCCAACAATTGGTTTTTGATTTCCTTGGCCTCTATCTCATAACGTGCCCTGATTTCGTGAAGTTTTTCTGCACTGACTTTGCTTTCAATTTGGTTTTCAATGGTGTCTGCTTCCAGATGCAACTCATAGGCTTCTTGGTGCCGACCGGTTGCTGCACTTAAGCTGGCCTGTTGCTTTTTCAAAGTGACCTCACCATAACGAATATCGGCCACTTCCAGGATATCTTTGGCTGCCGTCAGCACATTTTCTGCTGCGTCATTTTGTGAAGTTTTGATGTATACGTTACTGAGTTCAACCAAAGTGTTGAACAGCATGGTTTTGTTTTCGGCATCATTGAAATGTGACTTGGCTGTCAGTAACAGTTTTTCGGCCTGGTCATATTGTGTTTCTTCTATGTAATGAATACCCAGTTCCAAGTTGGCATAGGCCATGCCTTGAATGTCATCAATTTGTTTGGAAAGCGCCAGTGCATCATAGAGCTGTTTGATACCCAGTTCTGTCTTATTGATTTCCAGGTTGGCACGGCCCATTTCAAACAGATCAATGGACATGCCCAGGATGTTATTTTCTGCTTTTTGTTTTTGGAATGATTTTTCAAAATAAGGTAAAGCCAGATCAAACTCATTGCGGTAAACATAAATGGCGGCCATTTCTGCAATGACATCTGTTTTGTCAAACAGTTGCCCCTGTTCGGGAGCTAATTTTTCAGCTTGTTGAATGAGTTCAAGGGCTTTGCTGTAGTTTTCAACGCCAATGTGTAAAAAACTCATTTGCACCAGTGCTGCTGCAGCTAATTCTCCGTGGTCATTGTCGATGGCCCAGTCAATGCTGTTTTGTAAGGAACCGACTTCCTGATAACCCCGCCCCAAACGGTCTTGTGCATCCACCATCAGGACATTCAAGAAATGATATAACCAGGGTTCTTGGTTTGGGTTCAAAAGTTGTAATCCCTCAAGACAATGCTCGTGCATTTTCTCAGGGTAGTCTAAAGCGGCGTAGGCGGTCGCAAAGGCATAGGCCTGCATGGCTTGTTCAATGGTGGTGGTGGGTTGATACGTCTGTAATGAATTCAACGCATTTTGGGGCGTTGATTCTGCGGTTTTGATGGCGGCAAGAAAATAAGGGCTGAATTCCTGGGTATAATCAGCTGGCTGCGCCAATACTTGGTTGGTAAAACCCAGCCAAATAAACACAGCAAAACGCATCAAATGATTTCCCATATATACTCACCTTTCAATTATTTTAGCACCCTCTGTGTCCAGAGTCAGTGTTTCTGTATGACATGATTGTTTTATAACAAAAAAAAACGGAACCCAAGGCTCCGCTTTTCTCTGTAGTTTTTTTAGTTGGTTTACAGGGCTACAATGTTTTCAGCCTGTGGACCTTTTTGACCTTCGGTGATGTTGAATTCAACTTGTTGGCCTTCTTGCAAAGTTCTGAACCCATCACCGTCAGTGACAATGGCACTGTAGTGAGCAAAGACATCAGAACCTGATGCTTGTTGAATGAAACCAAAACCTTTTGACTCGTCAAACCATTTGACGGTACCTGTTACTTTATCTGACATAAATATACCTAAAATTATAAAATAAAAATCACTTGGTTCACGTCATGACCGAGGGTCAATTCATCAAGAATAAAGCTTTGAAAAGGGAAATTATTCTGGCGTGAATTCAAGCAGCACGAAGTCTATAGATATGGATTAATGAAGTCAATAAAATTAAGTCCATATTGAGGCAGATAGCGGTGTTTATCTTGAAAAACACCGCCATTTAATCAAATGATAAAGGTTTCTTATCCTTTGGTCCTGTCACATGTTGGAATAATTGGGTCCACCACCGCCTTCGGGGGTTACCCAATTGATGTTCTGCGAAGGGTCCTTGATGTCACAGGTTTTACAATGAACGCAGTTTTGCGCATTGATGCGGAAGGTCAGCTGATTATTTTCTTCTACCACTTCATAAACGGCCGCAGGACAGTAACGTTGCGCAGGCTCAGCCCATTTAGGCCAATTGACGGCAATCGGGATTTTGGGGTCCTCAAGTTTCAGGTGACAAGGCTGGTCTTCTTCGTGGTTGGTACTGGAAAGAAAGACCGAGGACAAGCGATCGAAGGTGATTTCATTATCAGGTCTTGGATACTCTATCGGTTTCACCTCAGCTGCAGGTTTTATGCTGAGGTAATCTGGTTTCTTGTTGTGCCAAGTGAAAGGTAACTTGCCCCGAAAAATGTTTTGATCTATGAAGGCAAAGGCCGCACCAAAAAATGTGCCGAATTTATTTAATGCCGGCTCGAAGTTTCGACTTTGATGCAGTTCTTTGTAGATCGATGAGTTTTCAATGGCAGTAGCATAATCTGTGAGCTCACCAGTTGCTTGGTCATTGCGCAGGGCATTGGCCAGAGACTCGGCAGCTACCAAACCTGATTTCAGTGCCGTATGGGTGCCTTTGATTTTGGCAGGGTTCAAGAATCCAGCCTCACAACCCACCAACAATCCACCTGGGAAAGTTAACTTGGGCAGTGATTGGAAGCCGCCTTTGTTCAAGGCACGGGCACCATAGGAAATGCGTTTGCCCCCTTTGAGGAGGTCTTTGATCACTGGATTCAGTTTCCATTGTTGAAAAACTTCAAAAGGGCTCAGGTAGGGATTTTCATAATTGAGGGCGACGACAAAGCCGAGCGAGACTTTACCTTTTTCCGAGTGGTACAAGAATCCACCGCCTTCGGTGTGGTTATCCAACGGCCATCCCAGGGTGTGAACCACTTTGCCTGGATCTGATAGTTCATCGTCGATTTGCCAGATTTCTTTCAAGCCGATGCCGTAATGTTGTGGGTCTGCATCTTTTTGTAAATCAAATTTCGCCATCAATCGCTTGCCCAATGAGCCGCGGCAGCCTTCAGCAAACACGGTTTGCTTGGCCAACAGCTCGTAGCCGGGCTCAAAACTGCCTTTTTCGTTGCCTTCGGCATCTATGCCCATGTCACCGGTGATGATGCCTTTGACTGCACCATCTTCTCCATAAATAACCTCTTGAGCAGGGAATCCTGGAAATATATTAACCCCCAGATTTTCGGCTTGTTCTCCCAACCAACGACACAACTGACCTAAGGAAATGATGTAATTGCCGTGGTTGTTCATGGTTCGGGGAATGAACATGCCAGGCACTTTGGTACTTTTGTTCATGCCCCTGAAATAATGAAACTCATCGACAGTAACTTCGGTTTTAACTGGTGCTCCCTGGGTTTTCCAGTCAGGAAATAGCTCGGTTAATGCCTCGGTTTCAATGACCGCACCCGACATGATATGAGCGCCAATTTCAGAGCCTTTTTCAACCAAGGCTATCTGCCAGTCTTGGTTGTGCTCTTGAGACAATTGGGCCAGTCGGCAGGCGGTTGCCAATCCTGCAGGTCCGCCGCCAACAATGACGACATCAAATTCCATAGATTCTCTGTTCATATTCTGTAACTCACAAATTTCATCAATTGAGACATGGCAGTCATCACCTTTTTGACTGGCATGGGTAATTCTGTGCCACCCGCTTCATGAGCGGCTTGACCGTGTTTGATTTCATCGGCCTGCATTTGTTTTAATATACTCAGTGATTTGGGGTCTTCACCACCAATGTCATCCATGTGATCTTGCAGGTGTGATTCAACCTGTCGCTCCGTTTCGATGACGAACCCATAACTGACTGGGTCTCCAAACAGGGCTGCCAGTGAACCAACTGCAAAAGAGTGCAGGTACCAAAAGGCATTGGTTTTACTGGTTTCCTCGCCCAATTCGTCTAATCTGGCTTGGCACCAGTTCAAGTGCGCTTGTTCTTCACTGGCCGCTTGCAACAGGTGCTTTCTGGTGTCTTGGTCACGCGCCATCATGGCTTGTCCATTGTACAATGCTTGGGCGCAGACTTCACCCGTGTGGTTGATGCGCATCAGTCCACCAATGTGCTGTACTTGTTTTTCAGAAAGTTCAGGTTCTGGGATGCCATGGTCCGGGGCATCGGCAGTGATTTTGGCTTGGTGACTCAAAACCTTTAACATTCGATCAAATTCTGTTAACAGCCGGTCACTGATGTTTTGGTGGGTAGTGCGCATGCTTATTGTTTTGGTGTGGTGTGCTGATATTTTAACATTTTTCATTATTTTCGCGTTTAATAATGTGTTTTTTCACCTCAGTTTATTGATATTTTTGCTACCATCCATAAATCAAGGGCTTTATCAAACTTCAGGAAAAACATGAGCAAGAAATATTTATTGATGGCAATGGCAGCAGCCAGCATGGCCTCTACATCGGTTATGGCTGATGACGAGAGCACAGGTGAATGGGAAGGAACCGGACAACTGGGTTTTTCCATGACTTCAGGTAACTCTGACACAGAAAACTTTGTCGCGGGCCTTTCGATGGAACGTGAAAGCGAGCAGTGGGTGAATAAATTTTCGCTGGACGTACTGCGTGCATCGGCTGATGATGAAGACACCGCTGAACGTTATACCGTGAGTGCTCGAAATGGTTACAAGTTTGATCACAACGACTACATCTATAACAACACCCGTTATGAGAAAGACAATTTTTCAGGCTTTGATTACACCGTAACCACCTCATTTGGTTGGGGTCATCAATTTTTCGACACCGATGAGCACAAGTTCGTTACTGAAATTGGCGCAGGTTATAAGATTGAAGCCCTTGATGCCGACAGAACTGAAAACACAGGCGCTGTATTGGTTGGCAAAATGGACTACATGATTCAATTGACCGAAACAACCAAATTCATTGATGTATTTCTGGTTGAAGCGGCAGAAGATAACACCTTTATTCAAAATGATGCCGGTTTCCAATTCAGAGTCAGTGATAAATTTGGCGTCAAGCTGGCTCACCAGTACCGTCACAACACCGACGCACCTGTGGGGCGAGACTCGACCGATACTTTGGTGGCTGCCAATTTAACTTACGATTTCTAAAGTCTGCCACACAGCAACAAAAAAGCCCGTTTGATACGGGCTTTTTTTGGTTTAACTCTTTACATAAGTTGTGTATGAAATTGTTTATGTGGGCTTTTGTTTGATAATTTTTATTATCTGTGGTGCAACCAGTTCGTAGAACTCTTGAAATTTATAAGCATATTCGGCTTTGAAGCTATGTACATTTAAAGAAATATCCTCTGTCATCATCCAGTGTGCATTGCATGATGCATATTTGTAACTCATATTATATAAATCACTGAATACATCGCTAATTTCATCAACAGCGTCTAAATAACAGAATACTGAGGGAGGATTGCCAGATGCATCTTCAAAATTTTTCAATAATGCAATTACGCTTTGACGATCAGATACTTTATGGTAGATTTCTAGCCCTGCCAGTTCATCTGTCTTTACATGAGTGTATTGATCAAAGTTCTCAAACAATGGCGATGATTTTGGTTTACCATTACTTTTTAAAATGATAAGAAAACCTTCTTTGCCTTCTCTGCTATTACTAAGACGATCATTCCATATAGAATCTTTTTGATCACTCAACTGAATACCAAGATACAGAGTATATTCTTGATTTACGATTTCACCATTATCTGACAACTCTGTTTTGATAGTACCTTTACTACCAGCTGTACATGGGTATTCTAAAATGTACCCGGCAAACTTTGTTGTCACATATTCCGATACTTTTCGCACCATGCTACATTCACTTTTATCTGAATCAGCGCCAGAATTAATGATGTTAGATGTTTTTTTTCTGTTTTTATGAAATTCATAAATTTCAACGAGTGATTTATCATTTGCTTTTGGTTTTTCAAGCGAGACTGGGTTGAGTTTTTCTATTTGAACAGTTTTAGACTCAAAGTATTTTGCCGCTATTAGAGAGGAAATTATAATTACAACAAAAATGATGTTTGACTTGTTATTCACTTACTGATGCACATGTATTTCATGTGTGAATTATAGTACACCACAAATTTTTAAAATCTAGATTTCTTTATTCTCTAAGGTTGTTTAAAACAAAAAAGACGATAGTATATTATTCGTAGCCAAAGTTTTAGTATCCATCGTTTTGGATGCATTTTGTTATATTTCAATTCATGTAGTTCGGTTTGTAGTGGTCAAGTAATTTTGGCCAGGGTTTTAGACTTAAATCAGTATTTCGGTCGGTCATTTTCATATTGTTCCACTGATGATAAATCGACCTTTCTCTTTAAATATGATTTAAGTCGCCATAGTAATCTGCACGATTCTTAATTAACTAATTTGTATCCCTTTCAGTGATTTTTAACTATCTGCTCTTACTTAATTTAAACGTAAAAATCAAAAAGCCCGTTTGATACGGGCTTTTTTGGGTTTAAAGGTTATGGATTTTAAGTGAGTTTAATCTTGGCAAACTTGCGTTTCCCAACTTGATAAACTGCTTCAGTACCTGCCGGGTAAGTGGATTTCGGATCTGCCACTTTTTCACCGTTGATTTTAACCGCACCTTGTTTCACCATTCTGATGGCTTCGGACGTACTTGGACACAAGCCCGCCTGTTTCAAGATGTGCGCAATGCCCATCGAACCACCTTCAGTTTGGATACTCATTTCATCGATGTCATCGGGAATGGCCCCTTTTTGAAACTGCGCTTTGAACCCAGCCAAGGCTGCTTCAGCGGCTGCTTTATCATGAAATCGCTCAATCAATTCCATCGCCAGGGCAAACTTCACGTCACGGGGATTTTTACCGGCCTCTACATCGGTTTTGTGTTGGGCTATGGTTTCATTGGATTCAAAACTCAGCAAATCAAAGTAGCGCCACATCAAATCATCAGAGATGGACATGACTTTACCGAACATGTCAGCCGGACTGTCATCAATGCCGATGTAATTGTTCAATGATTTAGACATCTTATTGACCCCATCCAAACCTTCGAGCAGTGGCATGGTAATGACAATCTGCGGATCTTGTCCCACTTGGCCTTGTAAATGCCTGCCCACCAGGAGGTTGAACTTTTGGTCGGTGCCTCCCAGTTCGATGTCACATTTGAGCGCCACCGAATCATAACCCTGAACCAATGGGTACATGAATTCATGGATGGCGATGGACTGTCCTGATTTGTAGCGCTTATTAAAGTCATCACGTTCCAGCATGCGGGCCACATTGTATTTGGCAGATAACTGAATCATGTCAGCCGCGGTCATGTCCTTGAACCAATTGGAGTTGAACTCGATGATGGTTTTTTCAGGGTCCAGAATTTTGAATATTTGTTGTTGGTAAGTCTTCGCATTTTCCAAGACTTCTTCACGAGTCAGCGCTTTTCGTGTGGCACTTTTTCCGGTGGGGTCACCAATCATGCCAGTGAAATCACCAATCAAAAAAATCACTTCATGACCGAGGTCTTGAAACTGTTTCATTTTGTTGATCAAAACGGTGTGTCCAACATGAATATCGGGGGCGGTTGGATCGAAGCCAGCTTTAACCCTCAGGGGTTTGCCACGCTTGAGTTTGGCTTCCAATTCTTCCATTTTGATGACTTCATCTGTACCTCTACAGATCAAATCCATTGCGGCTGTTACTGACATGGCTTCAATTTCGTTAAAAAGAGGTTAATTCTACAGAAATATGGTCATTTTTAGAACCGCAAATCTACAATCCTGAGAAAAATCATCTATAATTTCGAACAATCAACGAAAGATACTGGAAATTGACCTATCAAAGCACAAGCAGTACGAAAACATAAACAGGCCAATCAACTGTCTGAGCACTTTCAATCCATCATTCCAATGATCAAATCCCTGACCTCTACCAAAAAAGTGGCGGTGGTTTTGTTGGTGGCGTTTGTCTTCTATGCCGTCACTGACATGGCTTCAATTGAAGCCGATGCCAGCACCCAACCGATAGTCACAGACCAAATCAAAGCCATCGACATCCCGGCGATACCGCTGTTGAGTTATTCCGAAGGCGGCCTAATGGGTTCTGAGCAAACCAGAGAACAGACTGTGATGGTTCAAAAAGGCCAAACCCTGTCAGGCATTTTCACTGATTTGGGTTTGTCTCAGGCTTTGTTATTGAAAATCGCTCACTTCAATGATGACAGTAAAAAACTGATCAAAGTCATGCCAGGCAATGCGTTACATTTCACCTTTGATGCAGAAGGTCAGTTGGTGCGTTTGCGTTACCAAACTTCTGTGTTTGAGGAACTGGTCATTCACCATGACATGGACCAGCTGTCGACAGAAATCATCACCCACGACCAGCAGATCAGGTTAGTCAGTGCCGAGGGTACCATCAACAATTCCCTGTTTGGTGCAGGAAAAGCCGCGGGACTGACCGATACCATGGTGATGCAGTTGGCTAACATATTCAGTTGGGATATCGACTTCGTCCTAGAAATCAGGTCGGGTGATTCTTTCAGTTTGATTTATGAACAAATCTACAAAGACGGTGAATACCTGACTGATGGCAAGATATTGGCTGCCAGTTTCACCAATCAGGGCACCACTTATGATGCCGCTTATTTTGAAGCCGAACCAGGCGAGGGCAGTTACTATGCCGCCGACGGTCGGGCGATGAAGAAAGCGTTTTTGCGAGCGCCCTTGAATTTTTCATACATCAGTTCAAGTTTCAATCCCAAACGCTTACACCCCATCACCAAGCGGGTTAAAGCCCATCGCGGTATTGATTACAGTGCGCCCAAAGGCACGCCAGTTTATGCCGCTGGTAATGGTCGGGTGATCAGGGCATCTTATGATAAATACAATGGCAACCACGTATTCATTCAGCACCCCAATGGCATCGTCACCAAATACCTTCACTTTTCTAAAAAAGCAGTCAAAAAAGGTGAGCGGGTCAAACAAGGCCAAACCATTGGCTATGTGGGTTCTACAGGCCTTTCCACGGCACCTCACCTGCATTATGAGTTTATCTACAATGGCGTGCACCGCAACCCACGTACTGTACAGCTGCCTAAATCGGAGCCGCTACCTGACAACCTCATGCCTGACTTTTTGAGTTACTCACAGCCGTTATTGGCTCGACTGAATGACCTCAAAGACAGGTTGGTTGCGCAAAAATAATGCTATTCATTGGCGTGATGTCCGGTACATCATGCGATGGTGTGGATGTGGCTTTGGTGGAAATCAATGGTGACATCAAGGTCACCCAAGCGCTACACACTTGTTACCCAGACGCACTTAAAAACAACCTGTTGCAGTTGATACAAAACCAGCCCATACCCACTGCAGATGTGTGTCAGTTAGACGTCGAGCTGGCGCGTTGTTATGCCGATGCCATCGACGAACTACTGCAAACAGCAGGTTTGTCCCCGCAAGACATCACCGCTGTGGGATTACATGGCCAGACCATTTGGCATCAACCCAGTCAAGCCTTAGCCAATACCTGGCAATTGGGTTCAGCCGCTGCCACTGCCGCATATTCTGGCATCACCACGGTGGCCAACTTCAGACAATTGGACATGGCTCATGGTGGTCAGGGTGCGCCGCTGGCACCCGCCTTTCACAAGGAACTGTTTTTGAGCGACAATCAAACCGTGGCGGTTATCAATTTGGGTGGTATTGCCAACATCACTTGGCTGTCTGAAGATTCGGTGATTGGCTATGATGTGGGTCCAGCCAGTTGTTTGATGGATGGGTGGGTGATGCGACACCAATCGCAGCCTTACGACGACCAAGGCCAATGGGCAGCCAGTGGTCAGGTGGTTGATCCTTTGTTGGCTGATTTGCTGCAGGAACCGTTTTTGCATTTACCGGGCCCCAAAAGTACCGGCCGCGAGTTGTTTAACCTGCAGTGGTTGGATGAACATTTAGCCGGCACCAATTACCTCCCTGAAGACATCCAGCGAACCTTGCTGCAATTCACCGTTGAGTGCATCAAGCTGGGATTCAAACAAGTCGGTCAAATCGTTGATCAGGTGGTGGTATGTGGTGGTGGAACACACAACCGGCAGTTGATGTTGACTCTGGCCGAAGCGTTTGAAGCGCCTTGTCAGTCAAGTGCAGCTTTTGGAGTGGATCCTGATTTTGTTGAGGCCACTTTGATGGCATGGATGGCAGAGCGCCACATGGCCGGTGAGCGGTTGGATTTGAGGTCGATTACTGGGGCCGCCAAGCCATTATTGTATGGCGTTCGGTATGAGCCAGCTTAACGGTTGTTCAACCACGCCTGATTCAGTTTTGAAATTCTATGACTATGGTGGTGATGTTATCAGAACCGCCGTTTTCAAGTGCTTTGATTAACAGCTGGTCTCCAATTTCTTTGGCCGAAAGGTTTTTCTGAATGATTTCAGCTATGTGGCTGTCATCAACTTCTTCAGTCAAACCATCTGAACAGAGCAGAAATTTGTCTCCGGCATGAATTTCACCTGATGCCAGTGAAACTTTGATTTCAGAATTGTCGGTGACACCCAATGCTTGGGTCACCACGTTGCGGTGAGGATGAGACCTGGCCTGAGCAGCCGTAATCAAATCCTGGTCTACCAACTCCTGTACATAAGAATGATCGGAGCTGATGGAGGTCAGGGTTTTGTCTGAATAACGGTATATTCTGGAATCTCCCACCCAAGCACAGTCGTATTGATTGTCTTTTACTCGCATCATCGCGATGGTGGTGCCCATGGGTAAATCACCCGGTTTTTCTGAAGAGCTGTTGATGATTTCTTGGTTGGCTTCAAGAATGGCTTGCTTTAATGAAGTGCCATTTTTGACGGCATTGAGGATGTGATCGCGAGCCAAGGCGCTGGCTATTTCTCCATGATCATGGCCACCCATACCATCTGCAACCAGGAACAGGCCACTTTGAAGATCAATGCCGTAAGTGTCTTCATTGTGGTCTCTTTTGATCCCAGAATGGGAGGTGTGTCCGATATTTATATTCATCAAGCTCAGGGTTTTTTTCGATTATAGCACTGTCGAATTTAACTTCATTGTAGCATTTGAACTTCAAAAAATTCATAAATTTATTTTGTGATGTCGCTCACAAATTGATTTTTGAATCAGCGACTGTTCTTTGCTCTTTGTTGAATTTCCATGTCATCAGTTGTTTGTAGGTCATGATGTTATTGACGTAAGTCACTGCAGTTTTTCCATCGGCATTGCCATATTTAAGTTGAGTCGTCATCTTGGGGTTGTTTAGCTTGCTCAAGTGTGCTGCCACATCAAACCAATCATCGGGGTTTTTACCCGCCCTTTGGGTAAGGATTCGAGCGTCTTCCAAATGACCATAACCGACGTTGTAGGCTGCCAGGGCAAACAAGGTGCGATCAGGCTCTGTGATTCTGTCTGGGATGCGGCTTTTCATGTAGCGAAAGTACCTGATTCCACCTTCAAGACTTTGTCTCGGGTCAGTGCGGTCTTCGACAGCCATTTCTGTCGCTGTGATCTCAGTTAACATCATCAAGCCCCTGACTCCGGAGAAGGACACCGCATCAGCATCCCAGTGTGATTCTTGGTAGCTGATGGCTGCCAGCAAGGCCGGATCAAAATCATAATCAGCAGCCACTTCAAAGACCAAGTCACTGATCAGTGGCCAGCTGGTTTGTAATTTATCAAAGAAGGTGACGGTATTGGCCGGATCAATGTCCGGGATGTGCAAAAACACTTCTTGCATCAGCTCTGTCAACAAACCAGATTCACGGGCATTGACAATGAACTCATCTAACTCCTGTTTGAGTTCTCCTGATCTGTCAGGGTTCATCATAAACGCCGTGTCCTTAGGCTCAGAGAGGTTCATGATGGGGTAAATGCCCGGCACAAAGTACTGGTATATATTGAGTATTTCAGAATCACCCAGGGTGTAATCGATTTCTTTGCTGTTGATGTTTCTGACCAATTCAAACAATGAAAAGTCATCGGTGGTTTCCAGATGTAGTGGCTCAAAGTCAGGTAAACTTTGGATCAATTCTTCATAGCTGCTGTTATGGATGACCACGCCTCGAAGGGGTTCAAAACTTTTGATGTCATCAAAATTTCGGTGTTCAATGTGGGTCACCAATTGGACTTCTGTCTGGTTGAAAGCCTGGGAAAAACTGAACTCCTTCTGGCGGTTGGGCGTGACCGAGAGGTGTCCACCAGCGATATCCAACTGGCCTGAACGCAAATCGTCAAACAGGTCTTTGTTACTTTCATAGACCGTGGCCTTCAATTCAAGCCCGTGTTGATCAGCGAATGCTTTAAGTAGTTGGTATTCATAGCCAATGATGCCGTCCGTGGTTGCAAAATACGTCAACAATGAAGTGCGCGTGCCATAAAGTAATTCGCCGCGCTTTTTGATCAGATCCCACCTTGAGTTCCATTGCAAGGGACTGAACAGTGAAGACAACAGCAACAGTATCATAATCGCCAGCATCAAAATGATTGAATGGCGTTTGATGAACTTGTTTTTGGCTGGTTCAGCCAAAACTAATTAAAGGGTTAATTAACATCAATTCTGTTTGTCTCAACATGAATCACCAAGTGTACCTTATAATGTACCTATTTTAAAATTTCGAACTTAGAATTGTTATGAGTCTGAAAGGATTTTTACTGCGGTGGTTGGCCGCATTTGTGCTGGTTTTCATTACTTTTAACCCAACTGGTTACTCACTGTTTCACTGGCTTTGGCCGCTGGGAGATGAGCAACTGCCGTTGAAAATACTGGTTTTAATTTTGTTGTTGGGGTGCTACATGTTCTTCGTTTCGGCAACAGTCAAATCGCTGGGTATGCTCGGTGTGGTGGTGGTCTTTGCATTTTGTGGCGTTTTGGTTTGGTTGTTTGCAGACCAAGGTTGGCTGCAACTTGACAGTTCCAATGTCATGTCGTGGGTGATGATTTTGACCATTTCGACTTTATTGGGCCTGGGTATCTCATGGTCCCATTTGAAAAAAAGAATCACCGGTCAGTTTGATACCGATGATGTAGGAGAATAAACAATGAGTTTAGTAAGTACCCCCATGTCCATTGGGGAGTTATTGGATAAGATCACCATTTTAGAAATCAAAGCGGTGAAAATCAGTGACGAAGCGAAGCTGAAGAACATCAATTACGAATTGGATTTGTTGAGTGAGACGTGGGCTGATACGAAGTTGAATAATGGCAAAATTGATGAATTGAAAGCCGCACTGAAAACGGTCAATCAAAAATTGTGGCACATTGAGGACCAAATCCGAATTTTAGAAAAGCACCAACAATTCGATGATGAATTCATTGAATTGGCCCGCAGTGTGTACTTTGTTAATGATGACCGGGCCAACATCAAAAAAGAAATCAATACCATAACCGGGTCGGCTTTGGTGGAAGAAAAGTCATATGAGTCCTACCAATAAATCATTGGTATAACCAGAGCAAATAACGAAAAAATCCATGGCACCTAAACAATTGAAATTCAGCGAAAAAGAAGTCATCGTTATGGGCTTAAGCATGACTTATGCTGTCTGTGTGGGCTTGTTTGCAGTCATCCGTTTTGTGCAGCAAGACTGGGTCATTGGTTTCGTTGACGCTGCATTGAGTTTAATCGGTTTGGCCATTTTTATTCAGGTCTTGATATTCCGCCAAGCTGACATCCCAGCCCTTATGGTTTCCTTGGTTTCTGTACTGGGTACCATAGTCACCATATACCTCAAAGGTCCCGATCAAGTGTATTGGGCATACCCTTCGGCGGCTTTGGTCTTCTATTTGTTACCCACCAGGCAGGCATTAATTATTTGGACTGTGTCGGTGATTGTTATCTTGATGCTGTTGATCAACTTGCCACCGATTAAATTAACTGCCATTACCTTGACCATCATTGTCACCAGCTTTTTTTGTCATTTGTTTTCATCTGTCATGCACAGCCACCAGGTAAAACTCAGAGCCATGGCCAACGAGGATACGCTGACCCAGGTTGGTAACCGCAGGGCTTTCAACCAAGCCATCGAAAAAATCAACCCAGACTCTACTGAGCATTCGCTGATTTTGCTGGACCTGGATAAATTCAAACTTGTTAATGACTACCTCGGTCATAAATCAGGAGATGTGGTGCTGTGTAAAGCGGCTCAACTGATTCAGCAGAGTTTGTTGAACCAGGGCAGTTTGTACCGCATCGGCGGTGATGAATTTGCCATCTTGTGTCTTAATAAAGAATTTGAAAATGCTTACAAACTGGCCTGTACTGTGCATTCCCGTTTCAAAGACAGCCAAACTTCACAGGAGCATGGTGTGACTTTATCCATGGCGGTGGGTCAAAAGCAATCAGACGAATCATTGGACGAATGGATTGGGCGACTTGACAGTGCCTTGTATAAAGCGAAAAAATCAGGTCGCAATCAAATTGTTAAAGCCATCAGGTATTGATTGATGTTTACTTGTTTGCCATGATTCTCAAAGATTGCGAATCCAATCCGACACAGTGGCCTACATGGTAAAAAATCTCTGCTTATGACCCGTCAGCAAATCAACGTTTATTTTGGTCACCAAGTTGAACAGTTGGCTAAGCAGCTGGCTGATCAAATCAAGCAGCAAGCACAACACAGCCCCAATATCCTGACACCAAGCCAGGTGATTGTTCCCAATGGGCACATGCAACGGTATTTGCAACTGTATATGGCAGAAGACCAAGGTGTGTGCGCCAATGTTGAGTTTCCATTTTTAGAAAAAGGCCTGAGTCACTACCTCAATTTATTTGAACAGGGCAGTGCACCAGCACAATGGTCGCAGGCTGAGTTGACCATCAGGTTAAGTGCTTTATTGGCCAGTGAGGAAGTCCACTCACGAAGCGAGATGTCACCCATAGCCAGGTATTTATCTGGTGCGGTTGATGACAACATGTTGATTAAAAAACGCTGGCAGTTGGCGCAAAGATTGGCAGTATTGTTCATAAATTATGAATTGCAACGACCTGAAATGGTGGTTAATTGGCTGGCAGGTCGACGGCAATTCAAACCCAAAGACCTTACCCTTGCGCGGCTTGAAGGGGCGCAGCAATGCCTCTATATGCAGCTGTTTGGCCATGAGCAGGAAACTTCACCTTTCAGCCTGTTTCAACGGTACCAAAAAGTTAATTGGCAAGAAGCCAATCCCGTTGGTGAGGCCTTGCATTTGTTCACACCCACCAGGTTATCGGCTTTTCATCGGCACCTGCTGGGTCATTTAGCTAAGTGGCTACCAGTTCATATCTACCAGTTGAATGTGTGTTGTGAGTTTTGGGAAGACATGACCACAGATCGCGAAGACGCCTGGCTCGAATCAATCAAGTCGCAACCGATAGTGGTTAAAGGTGAACAGGGTGAACTGCTGATTGATCAAACTGATGATGCTGATTCGGTAGGTGGATTGTTCTTTGAATTGGCGGATTATGCCGAAAATCCATTGTTAAAAGCCTGGGGTAAACCCGGCCGGGAATCATTGCGCTTATTCAGTCAGTTAGAAGACGATGCGGTATTTTTGAATGTGGTCTTTCAAAATCAATGGTTGGCCGGTCAGACGCAACGAAACGATGGAGTTTTGCACCAATTGCAAGACTCGGTATTGTACCGGCAACCCGTGGCGCCGGTGATAAGACAAAAAGCCCAGCTCAAGTCCTTACAGCTGGCACAAGCCCCATCAATCACTCGTGAAGTTGAAGCAGTCTATCAAAACGTGTTGTACAACTTGCAGCAGAATCCAAACTTGCAACTTACAGACATTGCCATTTTGGTTACCGATATGGAAAAGTATCGTTTCGTGATTGAACAGGTTTTTGAGGCACAAAATCAACAACACCCTTTCAGCTTGAGTTACGCTTTGATTGACTCCAGCGTGAAAATAGAAAGCCTGTATGCGCAAGCCATAGATGGGTTGTTTGATGTTTTGGAAAACAATTTTGTGCGTTCATCGGTATTCAAATGGCTGGCCAATGATTGTGTTATGGAAGCATTGTCACTGGCGGATGATGACTTGGCAGAATGGCTGGTGTGGGCCAGGCAGCTGGGTATTTTCAGTGGTTATGATCACTTGTATGACAGTCCAACTGAAAAACCACCTAAAAACCCAATTGAATACTCAGAACAGGGCAACAGTTTAAGCACTCGATTCACCTGGCAGCAGGGATTACAGCGCTTGCGCCAATCGTTGGTTAATGACGAGTCAATTAACCTCAGTCATGATGTCACCCTCATGGGTCAATTGGGATGGGTGCTTGAGACCTTATCAGATTGGCATGAACAGTTTAAACACCCCATGCCTGCCCAGGAATGGCAACGGGCGTTACAATTACTGGTATCACAGTTTGTGGCCGTTCCGGAAGATTGGCACAAAGAACAGCAGGTGCAGATGGCATTTCACGACGCCTTGGAACAATTGCAAAGAAACTCGGGCGATCAACTGTGGTCATTTAACGACATACGTCAATACCTAGATTTAACATTCACCCAAATATCAGCCAGTAAAGGCAATTACCTCAGCGGTGGGGTAGTTTGTGCTGCGCTGCAACCGATGCGACCAATTCCTTTCAAGATAACTTATGTCTTGGGTATGGATGAAAAATCATTTCCTGGAGAGTTGTATCAGGAAACCCTGGATTTAACCCAACGCAGCAGGCGCTTGGGCGATATCAACGCCATTGAAAACATGAACTATCTGTTTTTAGAAACCTTGATGTGTGCCCGTGAAAAACTGTACCTCAGTTATGTCGGACATGATTTGGTCAAAGATGAAAGCATCATGCCATCATCGACCTGGCAACAGCTGAGTACCTATGCCAATGACTTGCTGGACAACGATAGCATTGGTTTGAACCAATATCCAGTGACCCGATTGCCCTTAGACAGTGCCGATTGGCAGGAGTCTGAAGTAGACACCGGGGTCAGTGATTGGTGGGTCAATTATTCACCCGCAGATGTGCGCAGACAAAACCCCGATGGGCAAGAGGCAAGTATCCAACAGCAGGTCAGTTTACAAACCGAGCTGGATTTCCAGGATAAGCAACCACCGGCTGATTCTGCGGTTCAAGTGATGGAATTGGCTAAGTTTTTGGAAAACCCGGTACTTAGCTACCTCAGGCAAGTGGGTGGTTCCAGCCAACTGATTGATGACGAGTTGAATGTTGAGCATGAGCCTTTTGAGTTAACTGGACTGTTACGACATGAGTTGTTTGAGGCTGCGGTTAGTCAATATTTAGCGGCGCTTCATGAGCAAGAACAGCTCAACTTGGACTCTGCCATTCAACAACAGTACCAAAAGATGGCCAGCCAGTCGCAAGTGCCCATTCAATTATTTGCTGATTTAGATCAGTTCTCTGATTTGCATGATTGTACAGAATTCATCAGCTTACAAGATGAACTTAAGGGTTTAACTCCGGTTGCAGGACCGGTGGTTTTTGGTGAGGGCCATCACCAACAAACACCACATCGCAAATTACCTGCGATTACCGCGACCGTTGAGAACTATGGTTTCGAACTCAGTGGCAGTTGGGAAAACCTCTACAGCCAAGATGGCGTGATCAGTCACCAAGTGTTGGTGAGCTCCAGTACAGCAAAAAAATGGCACAAAATAGTGCTTAAGCCCTTTTTATTTTGGTGTATGGCACGCAGCCAAACTGAACTGAACGTGGCCGAAGATTTTCAATTGCGCGTCGTATTCAGGGACAAAGTGGAGAGTTATGGCTTCAATGATTTGGATTTGGGTGAAGTCCAGTTAAGCCAGCCAGAAGATTTCAGAGGCTATCTCGGCCGCTTGTGTTTGGACTACAGCAGCCAAACAGCGGTTAATTTGCCTTTTGATGTGGCTAAAGATTTCACGACATACAGGAATAAACGTGAGCAACTGATTCCCTATTTGAAACCCTCAAGTAAAGCCCAGAAGATTCATGTTTTTGCTTTAAATCCTTCAGAGTTAAGCGAAAATGAACGGGTGTACTTTCAAAAAACCTACCTGGATAAGGCAGAAAAGTGGCTTGATTCACACGATTACTTTGAAATGTTGAAAGCTTTGCCTTTGCAAAATGATCTCCAGGCGTTGAGTACCTACCGCAAGCGATTGTTGCCTTTGCACGTTTTGGTGGAGGGATTGAAATGATGCAGGCCATCAATCAACCCACTGACATTGATCTGACTCGTCATGCGGTGATAGAAGCATCAGCAGGTACTGGTAAAACTTACACCATCACCCACCTGGTTAGGCGGTTATTGCTTGAACAAAAACTGCCCATCACGAAAATCATACTGGTAACTTTTACCGACAAGGCCACCAGTGAACTGAAAACCCGCATCCACGAGATGCTGGTCAGTGAATTAAAAAACCACCAGGAACAATCAGCAGAATGGACATTGTTGGCGGTGGCTTTGCGCGATGTTCAGCAAGCCAGTATTTTCACCATCCATGGGTTTTGTCAGCGGGTGTTAAAAGAATATGCATTCGAACAAGGAGCGGTGTTGGACAAAGCCTTGGTTGATGACCACCAGGTGATACTCAGCGAATTGCATGCCTTAAAAAGAACCTGGCCAGCCCTGGAGAACATCACTGACCGACTGGTTTATGCCGATTTAACCATGGCCAAACTGGACAAGTTGTTAACTGATTTGGCCAAAAACATGCAAAGTGGCGATGAGGTCATTCCAGACGTATCTGGCCTTGCTTTTGATGCAGCACAGAAACAATTGGCTGATTATGGGCCAGTAGATAACCAATCTATAGAACAAGCATTACAGGCTTTGCCGGGGTTGTCTGGTAGGAAAAAACCACATAGGTTGAAGAAGTTATACGCAGCGTTAAATATCCTCGATGAAATTACAGGAAGAAAAATTGATGTTAAATGGTTAATGAAAAACCAGAAAAATTTAGTCGATAATATCGAAGGGTTATTATCAACTGAAGAATTGGCAGAGGTTCAGGAAGCCAGTGAAAGCCCTGAGAATGATGCTTTTCTGTCATGGTTTGATGGCGCATTAAGAATCAAGGATGCTGTGGTAAAAGCTTTTCACTCAGTTAAGTATGAATTGGTGGTCAATCAACTGATTTCACTTAAGGAACGCATTCAAAAACACAAAAAAAGTCGGGGTTTAATCAGTTACAACGACATGATTGCTGACTTGTCTTCGGTGCTGCAACAGGAAGCTGCCGCAGCAGACCCACAAGACAGGCCGTTAACACAGCAACTTCGCCAACGCTACCGGGTGGCTTTAATTGATGAATTTCAGGACACCGACGAACACCAATGGCATATTTTCAGAACCGTGTTCGTGGCGCAGGGTGTGGCCCAGCGTTTGGTTTTGATCGGCGATCCGAAACAATCCATTTACGCCTTTCGCGGCGCCAATATCCACACCTACGAAGCGGCCAAAGCCACATTGATTGATACTCATGAGGGTTTGGGATACCGCCTCAGTACCAATTACCGGGCCATCCCAGCATTAACCCAATCTTTGAACCGCTTTTTCAGTGAACCTGCTGATGACATGCCGGCCTGGTATGCACCTGCCGCCGTGGTGGTGGATTCACCCAGTGAACAACAACGCAGTGACAACGGTGGGCCTTTGCTGTTGACCGACCACAGTGGTACCGAGGCCCTCAACCTGGTACAAGCGACTGGTGATGGTTTGCTGGTTGGCGCCTTGCGAGAGCAGTTGGCCAATCGCATGGCTGCGGTGATTAAAAACAACCTGTTGGGGCGCCTGCATTTTAAAGTTAAAAATTCCGAGAAGATCCTGACTGCTGGTGATGTCTGTGTGTTGGTCAGAACCAAGGCTGATGCCATTCCGATTGAGGCCGCCCTTGATCGTTTGCAGATACCGCATACTTTTTATAAGAAAAACAAACTGTACCAATCAGAAGCGGCCATCCAGTTGCAGGTGATGTTAACGGCTCTGGCTTTCCCTGATCAACGCCGGCATGTGAACAACGCTTGGCTGGGCTTGTTTTTCAGGCTTTCAGCAGAACAAATACAATCACTGAATGATCACCAAAACCTGCTTGAAACCCGCGACAGCGAGGGTGTTGAGCAGGCCATGCATATTTGGTTGCGCTTGAAGGTGCAGGCAGCACAACGCGATTGGGTTGGGGTATTTTTGACCTTGATGGAGGACGCTGGGACCACAGATCGACTTTATCAGGCCGGTAGCTGGCGGTTGTTATCCAACCTCAAACAGATTATTCAGGAACTGGTGAAGGTGGCCATACAACAACAGCTGGATGCCCATGGCTTGCTGCATCAGTTGTTAGACTGGCGTAACAGCAAAAGCATCAGTGAAGATGACTTACAACAAAAGGACACCGAACGCCCGGCAGTTCAAATCATGACCGTTCACAGCAGCAAAGGATTGGAGTTTCCAGTGGTGTTTTTGTTTGGCGCACACAGTGAGTCCAGAGCAGCAGATTACTATCAGTACCACAACCCATCAAACCGCCGACAAGTGTTCGATTTGGCCAGATCAAACAAAGCCTTATTTGAGGCAGAAAACTTGGCCGAGAACCAAAGACTGCATTATGTGGCCATGACCCGTGCGGTATTCAAGTTGTTTGTGTCGGCTTACCCGCCTGAAGTTTCGAATGAGAACAAAAGTTTCTATCAACAAGAGGTCATTCCGCGCTTGTTTAGCCATTTTAATGAACTTGCTTTTAATGAACTGGGAGGACAGCATGAATGGTCTGTGACCGGTCCGGTCATTGAGGACCCTGCAACAAGCATAAAGCCTGCCAGGGACTTGTCTATGGCAGCTGTTGATTTGCCTGATAATTTATACCAGCGCAGCAGACAAATACATTCTTTTTCATCCTTGCAGCGTCGCTCGCAAGCGATACCTGGACAAGTGAGTGATTTGCAATCCATGGCCAAAGCGCAACGTGATGATCTGGCGACTGATTTAAGCCCTATTTGGCCAGCCACAACACCAGACAAGCCAACCATACCAGGTGGTGCACAAACCGGTAATGTGTTGCATGGCATCTTTGAGAATATACCTTTCGCTATAGCAAAAGCCTGCGATGAATTCAATGAATTCAATAACAATCAAGAAGTTATGGCTGTTATTGAAAGTCAAATGCAATCTTTTTTAATGAACAATACAGAGCTAAAGGATGAACAAGGTCGGGTGGTCTCGAATTACCAGCAAGAATTGGCTCGCTGGGTCTGGCACACCTTGCGAAAACCCTTGGCTGCGCTGAATGGTTTGCGTCTGTGTGAACTGGAGCCTGCCGATAAGCGCCATGAAATGTCGTTTTTCTGGGCACATGACAGACAGGTACTGACCGGTTTTATCGATTTGTTGTTCAAGGTGCCTGGTGATGGCGGCAAATACTACATACTTGACTGGAAAAGTAACCTCAGTCCACAAGGTTATGCGCCAGCCACCTTGGCCTCAGAAGTGATGGCCACCCACAACTACCATGACCAATACCGCTGGTATACCTTGGCGGTCAAAACCTGGTTTGCTGGTTTGGGACTTCCTGCGGCCCACTTGGCAGGCGCACTGTACCTGTTTTCCCGCGGCATCGATAGTGAAGCCAATGATCAGGATGGCATTTTTTATCAGGACCTGAGCACCGGTGAATTTGAAATTGAGCCGTTGCGAAGGGCGTTGCATGAGCAAATCAATCAGTCACACACAACTGGGGAGCGATCAAGATGAAATTGATTCCAGGCACCCAAGTGAGCGCTGCTTATTTGCAAAAATCATTTCCTGATTATGGTCTTGACTGGCCATGGGCAGCTGAGAACCTGCAGCTGGACCTGGCTCACATACAGTTGTTGCGTGACTTTCATAACAATTGGCCGGCTGTAGATGAGGCCTTGTTGTGTGCTTTGTTGTGTTTGGTTGATGCGGTGAATCGCGGTGCCTTGTGCCTGTGGACCCAAGACATGGAGTTTCTGCAACGGGCCAGGAAACTCGGACAAACCGGCGTGCAAGACCACTTGGCGTCATTGAATTTGGCTGACCTACAATTGAATAGTCGCCAGGTTGTGATGTGGGTGGATGATCGGCTGTATTTTCAAAAACACCGAGTTTATGAACAACAATTGGAACAACGAATCAGGGGCCACTTAAATGCCAATCAGGTGGAAGTCTATGCCGACAAGGACTTAAAGCCGGTCATCAATGAGGTGGTGAACAGCCTGCCGTATCCGCTTGAAAGCCAACAGATTCAAGCCCTGATCACGTCTATATTACAACCTTTCAGTGTCATATCAGGTGGACCAGGAACCGGCAAGACTACCATAGTCTTGAGTTTGTTGCGGGCTCTGATCAGGTTAGGTGTGGAGCCCACCGAGGTGGCATTGGCAGCCCCGACCGGGAGAGCAGCCAAGCGAATGGGCGAATCCATTGCGGCAGGGCTGAGCGGCTTGTCGACAACAGCGAGCGATACAGACCACCGCATGACTGAGATTGAGCCAACCACCATCCACCGATTATTGGGTGCCAGGCTTCATCAGGATAAACACCGCTACCACGCCAACAACTGGTTACCTTATCGTTTGGTGGTGGTGGATGAAGTGTCCATGGTGGATTTGTTGTTAATGAACGACTTGTTACAAGCCATTGGGCCACACACCCGTTTGGTGTTTTTAGGCGACCAATTTCAACTGCCCTCGGTTCAAAGTGGGGCGGTGTTGGCAGATTTGATGCCACCGGTGTCGATGTTGAGCTTGAACACGCAGTCGTTTCTGGATCGCTTAAACCAGCTGTGGCCAGACAACAGTCAGCCCATGGCAACGCACACACCTGCGGTTGACGAACAATTGCTCACCAATAAAGTCACCATTTTAGCGGTCTCTAAGCGCTGTGAACCGCACATTGCCAGCTTAAGTGAGTGGGTCAGGCGTGGCGATGTACAGCAGTTTATGAGTCAGGTGAGGCCTTTGGATATTTCGATATCACAACCCCCAATCCACTGGCCCGAACAAGGCGGATACTGGATGAATTCGTCACTGACTGGTCCCCAATTGTGGTATGAATGCTGCCTCTCGTGGCTCAACCGGCATTGGTTTACATCAGCAACTGACGAACCCAACATGGCGAGTTTGTTGCAACAGTTGCATTGGCTTAAATCAATGGATGATAGCAACACCCAAACCTTGTTGAAGGGTTTGTTTGATTTGCTCAAAGTGCAACGGATACTGACGTTAACCCACACAGGGTATACCGGCACGCAAGCCATCAATCAGTTTGTGTCTCGGTGGTTGCAACAAAAACTGCAAGTGACAGGTACCACAGATTGTTTTCATGGGGCTGTTATCATGATTCAACGCAATGATGCCACCCTGGGTTTGTACAACGGCGATGTGGGCGTGGTGTTAGAGACTGCGCCAAACCAGTACCAAGCGGTTTTTGAAACCAGTGAGGGGTTCTTGGATCTGTCGGTACATTTGTTACCCAAATACCAATTGGCCTATGCCATGACCGTACACAAAAGCCAGGGTTCAGAGTTTGACCAGGTGTTGATGCCGTTGATTGATCAAGTTGACAACCCGTTGATGACCCGTGAAATCATTTATACCGGCATGACGCGCGCCAAACAGGCGGTGGTGATTTATGGCAGTGAAGAATCATTACAGCGAGCCATTGAGCACAAAACCTCCAGACACAGTGGCTTGCGCTTCTGGTAAAATCTTTCATTACATTCAGTTTCGGAAATCAAAATGCAAAAAGTCAGAGGTGTAGGCGGTCTGTTTTTCAAATGTGAAGACCCTGAAAAACTGGCAGCCTGGTACAAAAACCACCTGGGGTTCGAGCTCGATGGTCCCACTTACGGACTGTTTAATCCCAACCACAGTCAGGAATTTGACCGCACTGTGTGGAGCCCGTTCAAAGCCGATACCGATTACTTCCAGCCGTCCGAACAAGCCTTTATGTTTAATTTCATTGTCGATGATGTGGCAGCCATGCTCAAACAAGTCGAGCAGGGCGGTGGACAACCCATCGGCGATATACAAAAAGAGTCTTATGGAGATTTTGGTTGGTTTATCGATCCGGCCGGATTTAAAGTAGAATTGTGGCGACCCAAATCGTTTGACTGAAAAATAACACCATGAAAACCATCCAGGACATCCGCATTCGTTTTATCGGTGCTGGCAACATGGCTGCCAGCCTGATGGGCGGCTTATTGAACAAGGGCTTGACCGCCAGCCAAATCACCGCCAGTGATCCAGGTAAAAATCAGCGTGATTACATTGAATCACAATTCCATATTCAAACATTCGATGCCAATGATGCTCACTTTGGCATCCCTGACATTGCTGTCATAGCCGTCAAACCACAACTGATGAAAACCGTGTTGCAGGATGTGAAGCCTTGCCTTGAGCGCACCCAACCGTTGGTGATATCGGTGGCTGCAGGGATTACCACCGAACAGATCAGTCGTTGGCTGGACATGCAAGTGGCGGTGGTGCGCACCATGCCCAATACCCCGGCGTTGATAGGTCAGGGTGCCATAGGCATGTATGCCAATCAGCTGGTTTCTGCAGAACAAATTCAACAAACCGAACAAATCATGGATGCCGTCGGTACTTCATTGTGGGTCGAGAAAGAAGCGCAAATAGATACCGTCACTGCTTTGTCTGGCAGTGGGCCAGCCTATTTTTTTATGTTTATGGAATACCTTCAAGAAGCGGCAGAACAATTGGGATTAGAGCCGGCAGATGCGGCCTTGCTGACCAGAAAGACAGCCATAGGTGCTGCCTTGTTGGCTGAGCGCAGCCCGGAAACGTTGGCCACCTTAAAGCAGCGGGTGACTTCACCGAATGGCACCACAGCAGCGGCGCTGGCGTGTTTTGATCAATTACTTATCGATCAAGTCATCAAACAAGCGATCACCGCGGCGCATGACCGCTCCAAGGAATTGTCGCAAGAATTTGATTGATAATCACAGAGACTTCACAACTTCTGTACTGAGCCTGTTTATAATGAACGGCTGTTATTAATTTTTGTTGGCTGTTCAGTGTATAAAACTCCCATCAGTTTCAAAGGTCCCAAAGGTCAATTGCAACAGTGGTTTGATGAGAAAACCATTTATCAGGCGGTGCAATGGATATTGAATGACAGTGTGTTTGCCTGGAAACAGAATCCTGACAGTAAGCTGTGTCGTGCTTTGATTACCGATGATGAAGGTCGAGAGTTCACAGTCAGCATGATTTGGCCACCACAGGAGCCCTTGGGAACCTGTCACTGTGATGCCCCAAAACCTTGCGTGCATTTGGCGGTGTTATCCATTTACAGCAAATACCAATTGGACCAGGTGGCTCCTTTCACCCAACAGATCAAAGCCCTACAAGACATCAACAAAACCTTTATGGACTGGCTGGGCCGACAAAGTCACGACCCCTTTCCCAACATGGCCAGGCACCGGGTGATTTATGTGCTGGACCAAGACGAGGAAGGTCAGTTGTTCTGTAGTTTGTACAAAGCCTACTTGTCCCAAGATGACCGTTACCAAGTCAAAAGCGAAATCAATGCCGGGTTATTGAACCGCAAACAATTGCCTAAGTTTGTCAGCTTGGCTGACCAATATGTGATGCATTTGCTGAATCAAAATGGTTTGGCTGACGCCCACCAAATTCAATTGGACAGCGACCGTGACCAAGACTTGTTGCTGATGATGTTAAAGAGTCAGCGGTGTTTCTGGAAAGCCTGTTATCGACCACCTTTGCAGTTATTTGAACACCAAACTGAGGTACCACCCGCTTCAAAACAGCTCAGCGAGCAGTTGTACTTGAATGTGGCTGAAAATGCCGTCAACAGATTGCAGCCGCAACCCAACACCCGCAAGTTACCCAGCCAAGGGGAGTTGAAATTTGCCCTTAATTTGACCACTGTGCTATTGGATTTACCCTGGAGCAGAACACCGACATTTCCTGTCGATGTGGGACACATAGCATTTCAATTGGGCCAGCAAAGTTTCACCTTGGGACAACTGCTCAATGGCCAGCTTGAAATCAGCCCCAACCACTTGGAGTCCTTGGCCAAAGCCTGTTATCAATTAGAAAAACTGCCCTCCATGCAAGCGGCCTTCGAGCCGCCAGTCAGCCAGGCCTTTGAATTGAATGATCGGTATCTCGGTGATGACTTGACTCAGTTAGCACCCACACTCGTGGCTTTGCATGCCTATGGATGGGAGATCACGTTTGATCAGCAATACCGCTTGAATCGCCTACAACCAGACCAGTGGTTTGTGGATATTTCTCCCAGCTCAGAGCAGTCGGAGGGTTGGTTTGATTTGCAATTGGGTGTCTCCATTGATGGCCAGCGCATGAACCTGGTGCCGTATTTGCTCAAAGCCATAAAAACCGGTGACTTTGAAGCTGTTCAACAGCAACTGATGCTGCAATTGGACGAAGGCCAAAGTCTGGCCATCGAAAAAGCCAAGATCAAGCAAATCATGGTAACCCTGGCTGAGTTATACCAAGGTTCAGGTCAAGACTCACTGCAATTGAACAGTCACCAGTTGTTACAGGTGGCACAGGTGCAAGACCAATGGAATGAAGCTTTGGGTGAGGATGACAATCAATTGCTTTGGTTGGGTGCTGAGGAAATGGAGGAAAAAGCCAAGGCATTAAGTCACATTGATTCACTGCCTTCCGTACCCTTACCAGAAGGTTTGCAAGCGACCTTGAGGCCCTACCAAAAAACCGGGTATGACTGGCTGCATTTTCTGGCCCAGCATGATTTACATGGCTTGCTGGCAGATGACATGGGTTTGGGAAAAACCCTGCAGACCATTGCTTTTATCCTCGCGCAAAAAGAAACTGGTGCCATGCAGGCACCTTGCGTGGTGATTGCACCAACCAGCTTGTTGGGCAATTGGGCGGAAGAAACCAAACGGTTTGCCCCACAGTTGAAAGTGGGCATTTTGCGCGGTAACAAACGCCGGGGCTTATACAAAAAATTCCAGCAACATGATTTGATTGTGGCCAGTTACGGCATCATCAGCCGCGATTTCAAACAGTTACAGGCCCAACCCATTCACATGCTGGTACTGGATGAGGCCCAGGCCATCAAGAACCGCAAAACACAAGTGGCTAAAATCATCAAAAAGCTATCTGTTAAGCATCGCCTTTGTCTGACCGGTACGCCGGTCGAAAACCATTTGGGAGAGCTGTGGTCGATTTTTGATTTTTTGATGCCAGGCTTGTTAGGCAGTGAAAAATCCTTTCAAAAGTTTCATCAGTGGCCTATCGAAAAAGAGCAGAACACTGAAAAAATGAACCAATTAAAAACCCGACTGGCACCATTCATCTTACGCCGCACCAAAACCGAAGTGGCCACCGAGTTGCCTGAAAAAAATGAGATCATTAAACACATTGATCTGGACCCCAAGCAAGCGGCTGTCTATGAGAGTATTCGCTTGACCATGGCCGACGAAATCCGTGCAGCCATCAAAACCCAAAACAACAACGCCATTCTCATCGGCAATGCCTTGTTGCGACTGCGTCAGGTTTGTTGTCATCCCACGTTGGTCAACTTGGAAGCCATTGACGCTACCGCAGAGTCAGCCAAACTCAACTGGCTACTAAACGCTTTACCCAGCCTCATTGAAGAAGGCAGGAAGGTTTTGATTTTCTCATCTTTTACCGGCATGTTGGCCATCATCGCAGAAGCGCTGGATGATTTGGGCCTGCCATACTTTCAATTGACCGGTCAAACACCCGGCGCACAAAGGACTGCTGATATTGCCGCTTTTCAGGCTGAGGAAAAGCCGGTGTTTCTGATCAGTCTGAAAGCGGGTGGGGCGGGTATTAACCTGACTGCAGCCGATACCGTGATACATTATGATCCCTGGTGGAACCCGGCTGCTGAACAACAAGCGGCAGATCGGGCACACCGCATCGGTCAGGACAAGCAGGTGTTTGTCTATAAGCTGATTACCCGCGGTACGGTTGAAGAAAAAATCCACCTGATGCAAAGACACAAACGGGCATTGGCTGATGATTTACTGGAATCAGAAGCCTCCATCAATGATGTCTTAAGCGGCCACCAATGGGAACAAATGCTGGCTCCTATAGACAGCAATGAGGATTCACAGGACGGGTAATTCTGTGGTGCTCTTTTTGTGTCTCAGAATAAAATTCGTGTTGGTGCTTTGGACCACACCCAAAGAGAGAATTTCACGCATCAAAAAACTTTCCAATTCTTCTGGTGTGGCGGCAATGACTTTCATCACGTAATCATAGGTTCCTGCCGTAGAGTTACAGTCTAAGATGTAGGGGTTGTTTTCTACCAAATCATCAAATTGTCTCAAGGTGCTCAAGTCATGTTTTTGCATGGAAACTTGTACATAGGCTGTGACCGGAAGTTTTAACTTTTTGGGATCAAGTAGGGCCACATACTTTTTGATGTAGCCTGCCTTTTCAAGTTTTTTAACCCGGCGCCAGCAGGGTGTTTTCGATAAATTGACCCGATTCGCCAGTTCCTGGGTGTTGATGCTGGCATCCTGTTGCAAGATGCGCATGATGTTCAAATCGTATTGATCCAGGTCACTCATGGAATAAAATCCTAGTAAAAAATGCAATCATAGAACAACAGTTCACAAAATGCAAAATACAGAGCATGATAAGAATTATATTTCTGGTATCTTGCATACAATAAGTACTCGCTCATAGAACGATAAATTCACAAAGGATGAACAGATACACCTCACAAGCTTACCAAGCCAAGGTCGCTGATGATCGTGGTTTAATTCACTACACAGAAAGTGAGCATCAAATGTGGTCGGATCTGTATCGAGCGCAAATCAGTCTGGTTAACCGGTATATGGTTAAAGAGTATAAAGAGGGTTTGGACCATCTCGACATGCCACACCACAGAATTCCGCAATGTGCAGAAATTTCTGAACAATTAAAATACCTCAACGGGTGGCAAGTTGAACCGGTTCCAGCACTGATTGGTTATGGAAGATTTTTTAAACTGTTGGCCAGTCGAAAATTCCCTGCCGCCTCTTTTATCAGGCGGGCGGAAGATTTTGATTACGTTAAAGAACCCGATATATTTCACGAACTGTTTGGACACATACCGTTATTGACCCATCCAGCAGTAGCGACTTTTTCCCACGCTATTGGGTTACTGGGCGCCAACACCCAACCTGAAAATCACCCCTGGCTGGCCAGACTGTATTGGTTTACCATTGAGTTTGGCTTGGTCAGGGATGATAACAATCAAATCATGCCCATGGGTTCAGGACTGGCTTCATCACCCACTGAGTTGCAATACGCTGCCACCAGTGAGGAGCCACAACGTTTGGATTTTGATGTGATGGATGTTTTGACCACACCATACCGCATCGATATCCAACAACCCATTTATTATGTATTGGAATCCATCGATCAGTTGCTTGAAATTGCCAATCGAGATTTGTTGGCTGACATAGCTGCGGCCAAACGCATCGGCCTCAAAAAGCCCCATCATAAGCTAGCCAAAGCCTGTTAAACTGACAACAACTCATTTAATCAGCACATGCACATGAACAAAAACGCCTTGAGTGACCAAAAATGCGAACCGTGCCAGAGTGGCACCGGTTTATTGACTCAAGCAGAAGCCAATGAACTGATGAAACTCATCCATGAAGATTGGTCACTGTCAGACGAAGGTCAGCAAATCACCCGCTCCTTGAAGTTTAAAAACTTTGGCAAAACCATGTTTTTTATCAACGCCCTGGCACACATGGCCGATCAGCAAGGCCACCACCCTGATGTCAGCTTCGGCTACAACTACGCTCGCATCACCTACACCACCCATGAAGCCAACGGCCTCACCCGCAATGATTTTATTTGTGCACGCCAAGCGGATGAATTACTGAAAACCAACTGATTAATCAACGGCTTCCAGTTTAACCACATCGGCTTTGAGTGCTACGCCTGCCATGATAGCACCGGCACCACATTGGTATTCTGTGGGGTGACTGTAAGTGTTGTTCTTGTAATTGCTTTTGATGTTAACGACGGCGTTAGCACCCAGTGACTGTGCCCTTTGTTGAAACGACTTAAGCGCGGATAACAACGCCCATTGGCAGGCTTTTTGGTCACTTTTCCCTACGGCATTGGTTTTTTTATTGCTGCGGTATTCACCGTGATTTTTCACTATTTTTGGGTGTGGATTACCATCCAGATAAAATGTCACGCTGCCATCCAATACGCCTTCGTTTATGCCTCGTTCAATGGCTTCCTTAAAGGGCCAGTTACCTATGTCATCGCGGGCCATGGATGTGTTCATATAAATCAAGATGAGTGTTATCAATAAGATTTTTACGTGCATAAAGTTTCATCTCCGGTTCAATCAATGGTTCCAAAAAAAGCTGCTTTACAGCTTTTTTCGTCGAGCTGGTTGGTGAGCAAAGCGAAACAGAAGCATAGGCGTGAAATTGAAATTCATGCTCGCCGTGGTCGCCTTCACTGCCTTAAAAGACCCTACTGTTGGTTTGTTTAGAACAAAAGTGAATGAAGCCCCAAGAGTATTCTTCTATAATAGCAGGTTTTGTCAATGGCTTAAACCGTGGGAAGAGTCGATACACAGGAACATGTGGTGGCACCGTCATGCATCTAAAATTCTCAGTTAATCAATGGGCTCTTTGGAATCTGCCACCCAACGAGTCGCCAATCACAGCGGAAAATGTCTATTCTGGAAAACCCAGCCTGGACAGTCTTTCAGGCATGGTTAAACGACGCATGCCAGGTTCAGCCAAGGCAATCCAACAGCTCAATGACGACCACCAGTGGCATCAGCTACCATGTGTGTATGCCAGTAAACATGCTGAACTATCAAGAACTTATAAAATCATCAGACAATTCAACCAAGATTTATCTCCAGCACTGTTTAGTATGTCGGTTCACAATGCCATTCCAGGTTTGTTGTCTGTAATTAATCATGATGACAGTGTATACACGGTCATAGACAGCATGAGCGGGGTGATTGAAATGGCAGTCGCCGAAGCGGTCAGTTGGTTATCACAATACCCCAAAGTCAAGGTCGTTTATTTTGAAGAAGACAGCTGTACCGAAGCTGAGCTGACAGAGGCTGATAAAGACAGCGGCATGGTGTTGATTATGGTCATTGAGTCTGGAGATGACTGCACTTTAAGCCTGGAATCAAAATCAGCAGAGAATCAAGAATTGAAGTCAAATGAATCCAATCAAAATGTGATCCAATTGGTTAACCTCCTTACCGGTAAGCAAGAAAATTACCAAAACCCTCAACCCAGGGGATTATGGCAGTGGCAGCGAAAACCAGTGCTTTGAATCACTTCTGGCGCATCGTGGCCACTGGTCTATCCTTCTTGGTGTTTGGCTTGGGTGGGGTGTTGATTGGTTTGTTGGCCTATCCAGTGTTGTTGTTGCTGACTCATAAAGACAATCGTTACCGTTTTGGTCAGGCTTTGGTTCATTATGTTTTTAAGGCTTTTGTATGGTTTATGAAATCTCTGGGAATATTCACCTTGGAAATCCACCATCAAGAGCGATTGAAACCAGCTAACCAGTTCTTTATTGCCAATCACCCCACCTTGATAGATGTGGTTATATTGCTGTCCTTGATTAAAGAATCAGACTGTGTGGTGAATGCCAGGCTGGCCAGAAATGTGGTAACCAAAGGCCCATTGTTGGCCACTGGATACATTGAAAATAACGAAGCAGAGGAGTTGATTGATACCTGTGTTAAAAGACTACAGTCGGGTAGAAACTTGTTGATTTTTCCTGAAGGAACTCGCACCAAACAATTAGATCGGTTGAAATTTAAGCGTGGGGTGTCGTTGATTGCCTTAAAATCAGGCCACAACATCACGCCAATCTACATAAATTGTCAGCCACGAATGTTAGCAAAAGGTCAGAAATGGTATAAAATCCCCCGTTCTAAACCACACTTCACGATTCGGGTCGGAGAACAGTTACCAACCCAGGACCTGTTGAAAAATGTCAAGGTGCTGAGTATCCAATCCCGTCAACTGAACAAGGAACTGCTGAACCACTATTATGAGGAATTAAAAATTGGATAATTTAACCACGGAGTTGAAAGCGCTTATCATAGAGACATTGGAGTTGGAGGACATGCGTGTTGACGATATCAAGGATAAAGAGCCGTTGTTCGAGGGTGGTTTGGGCCTTGACTCAATCGATGCCTTGGAACTGGGGGTGGCGTTAAAAAACAAGTACGAGGTTTCAGTCAAGGATGAAGACGAAGAAGACATCAAAAAATATTTCTATTCAGTACAAACTCTGGCTGATTTTATTGCCAGTAAAAGCAGGTGATTGATATGGATAAAGCACACATAGAATCTGTTCTCAAAGAGACCATGGTTGAGCTGTTTGAATTGGACGAAGCTGAAATTACGCCTGATGCTAATTTATTTGAAGATTTAGATTTAGACAGCATCGATGCCGTGGATTTGGCTGTAAAAATCACGGAAATTACCGGAAAAAGGGTTAACCCTGAAGATTTCAAAAAAGTCAGAACCGTCAGGGATCTGGTGGATACTGCTGAAAAAATGATTCAATGACATGAGGATGTTGCTGCGACTGCTGTTGGGTTTGGTGGTCTTGACATATCCTTTTCTGGTTTATTTTGGTTTGTTGCATTTTGATTTGTTTCTGGTTGCTCTGGCAGTGATGGCCATTGGCTTAGTCAGGTTTTTGGTTTTTACACAAGTTAAAGGAAAAATACTCAACATGGGACTGTTGGGTAGCTCGCTGTTGTTAGTTTTCGCTGGCTTGGCCTTGATACTTGAACAGTCAGTTTGGTTAAAAGTCTATCCGGTGGCCTTTTCGTTGATGCTGTTGTATGTGTTTGGTATCAGCTTGTGGACTGATAAATCCATGATTCAAAGGTTTGCTGAGTTAAGAGAAAAGGACATCACACCTCACAAGCAGCATTACATGAGACAATTGACTGTGGTTTGGTGTGGCTTTTTTATTTTCAACGCTTTGGTGTCAACTTATACTTTGTTGTGGACTTCAGATAAGGTTTGGATGTTATATAACGGCCTGATCAGTTATTTATTGTTGGGTGCGTTGGTGGTTACTGAGTTGCTTTTCAGGTACACCGTGGTGCTCAAAAGAAAAACATGAATTCAGATCAATGGATGACTTACGGCGATGACCATGTGGTGGTAACAAATAACACCGCAGACATCACTGTGGCTCAATTGAAATCTCATGTGGCAAGCATTCAGTCTTGCTTATCTGACAACGACATCCGTTCATGCGCCATATTTACTGAAGATACAACCCTGTTCATTGCGGCTTTTTTGGCATGTGTTTATACCGGTGTTGAAGTGGTGCTACCTGCCAATACAGCACCGCAATTTGTTGCTAAGTTGGATGTGGATGGCTGGATTGGAGACTTCCCGCAGGCTTTGGCCGTTGACTTACTATCGTTGCAAATGGCTGAGCCGCGCTTGTTGGCCAAGGACAGCACCGTCAGCTTGTTCACTTCAGGCAGTACCGGGGAACCCAAACGCATCAAACGCCTGGTGTCACAATTGTTGTTAGAAGTGCGTATGCTGGAACAGGTATGGGGGCAGAGTTTGTCATTTGACCGTGTAGGCGCCACCGTTTCTCATCAGCACATTTATGGTTTATTGTTTAAAATTATTTGGCCGCTGATGCGTGGAACCACTGTTGTTGGTCCAATCATACCTTACGAATCAAGTTTAAGTCAGTGGTTGAAAATTGATCAAACACTGTTGTTGGTAGCCAGCCCGGCCTTTTTGAAACGTGTGTGTAACGAACACCAACACCAAGGTAAATTGTGTCAGGTCATTTCTTCCGGAGGCATGCTCACCAGTGAACAACATGTGCATGCATCCAATATGTTACAAGCTCCCATCACTCAAGTTTATGGCAGCAGTGAAACCGGCGGCATGGCATCAAGGGAATCGAAAGGGCAGTGGCAGTGGTTACCTGGTGTTGAATCAAAAATAGAAAATGGGGTGCTGTGGGTTCAATCTCCCTATTGCTATCAGGATGGTTGGCATTGTACCCAAGATGCCATCGAATTGAACGGTGATGGTTTTGAGTTGTTAGGACGCATTGACCGAATTGTGAAGATTGAGGAATACAGGGTGGCCTTGTCACAGGTCGAATTGGCCTTGCTGCAGTCTGACTGGATTGCAGATGCCGCGGTCATTAAATTGAGCAACAACCGCCAGTTTTTGGCAGCAGCGGTGCAACTGAGTGAATCAGGTCGTCAACAACTGCAGCAAAACGGTGAGGTTCATTTGAAAAATCAAATCAAACAAGACTTGCTGGCACATTTGGATAAAAAAGCCATTCCCAAGCGCATGCGGTTCATTGATGAAGCATTGGAAAACTCACAAGGCAAAAGGTCACAAGAGCAACTTCAGGCTTGGTTGTCATGAAACTGCCTTCTCATCATATCATCGATCAAAAGCATACTGAAACCGTTCTGGAATTGTGTCTGGAATTGTCTCTACCGGCAGATATGGTTTATTTTGATGGTCATTTTGAAGCACAGCCCATCTTGCCGGCGGTAGCGCAAATTTTCATGGTGCGGCAGTTGGCGGATTATTATTGGGATTTGCCAGTGGTTTGTGCAGGTGTGAAACAATTGAAATTCAAAGCCACCATCATTCCAGATGAAGCTGTGCACTTGTACATGTCATACGACCCAGACAACATGAAACTGAACTTCAGTTACCAAGCGACCGGTGTTACCAAATCAAAAGGCACCATCCTTTATAAACAAAGGGAGGGCTCATGATTCGTTGTTGTGTCGTCATACCTGTGTACAACCACCCGCATAAACTGAAGGAGTTGTTAACCGCCATCGAACCCCATGAATTGGATGTGTTAATGGTCGATGATGGCAGTGATAAGCAAGCAGCAGCAGCCATAGCGGCCACAGCCGATCAGTTCTCTTTTGTGCAACTTAAGGTGCTAGAGACCAATGCCGGAAAGGGTGGGGCGGTGATGGCTGGTCTGCGTTGGGCCGCACAATTGGATTATTCACATGCCATTCAAGTGGACGCTGATTACCAACACAATATGTCAGACTTACCTGCATTTCAGCAGTTGTCATCTCATCATCCTGAAGCCGTAATCTGTGGTATTCCTGAATATGATGAAACCGTCAACAAGGGTCGGTACTATGCCAGGTACCTCACCCATGTGTGGGTTTGGATCAATACCTTGTCATTGGACATCAAAGATTCTATGTGTGGTTTCAGGAGTTATCCAGTGCAATCAACAATAGGGTTGATAGATCGGGTCAACGTAGGACAAAGGATGAACTTCGACACCGAAATATTGGTGCGGCTGCATTGGCAAGGCACCCAAGTCATTAATATAACCACCCGCGTTGTCTATCATGAAGACGTGCCTTCAAATTTTAGGATTTTTAAAGACAATGTAGGCATATCCTGGATGCACACGCGCCTGTTCTTTGGCATGTTGTTGCGGTTGCCCGTGTTACTGTATCGAAAGTTCACAACATGACAGGTTTTGAGCAAAAGCATTGGGCGAAAAAAAAAGAGCGTGGATCTTCAGCTGGCATCATGTTTATGCTGTATACCTTCAAGTTTCTGGGGGCTGGCATTTGCAAATTATTTATGTCGCCGGTGCTGTTGTATTTTTATTGTTTTAACAGGTCGGCCAGATGGGCACTGTATGACTTCCTGAAGAAAGTCAAGCAACAAAACCCAGCAAGTCCCACGCCCAGCCAATGGCAAGTGCTTAAGATCTTTTTTAATTTTGGTTTTGGTATCGTTGACAGGATGTCTGCCTGGCAAGGAAATTTAAATAAATTCAAACTCACCAAAGAAAACAGTGAGGTGTTCCTGGATTTGGTCCAAGCCAAACAAGGTGGCATCATCATGGTGTCACACGTGGGCAATTTTGAAATATCAAAAATGGCTGCACAAGACCATGATGGGGTGGTGTTTAACGTGTTCATGCACACCAAAAACGCACAGAAGTTCAGTCAGGCCATCAAAAAATTCAATCCAGATTTCGAGTTGTCTATTATCCAGGGTGACGGTTTGAATATCCAAACCGCTATGGCTTTGAAAGAAAAAGTGGATCATGGTGAGTTTGTGGTCATTGCTGGAGACCGCATACCCGTGGATAATGAGTCCGCAGTGGTAACAGCCAACTTTTTAGGACATCAAGCAGAATTTCCCATTGGTCCTTATGTGTTAGCAAAGGTTCTGGGCTGTCCTTTGATTGGATTGTTTTGTTCTCGCAGCGAACAGGGTTATCATGTGATCTTTGAGTCGTATGCGAAACAACTGACCTTCAACAAGAGCAACCGCCAAGAAGTACTAGAAGCTTGCGCGCAGCAATACGCCGATTCACTGACCAGACAGGTCAATAAAACACCATTGCAATGGTACAATTTTCATCAATTTTGGAAGCATCATGACTGATAAACAGGGAAAAAACATAGCCATAGGACACCAGACTGTGTCACTGCATGAGATCAACAAATTAGCGGCATCAACTTACCATTGTTCGCTGAATGAAGATCCTGAGTTTGTTGCTGCCATTGACAAAGGTGCAGACTTTCTCAAGAACATGTTGGCAGAACACGGCGTTATTTATGGCGTCACCACTGGTTTTGGTGATTCCTGTGATGTCCCAGTCAGTATCCAGTTAGCCGAACAGATGCCGAAAAATTTATACACATTTCATGGCTGTGGCACCGGCAAACTACTATCGCATGCCCAATCTCGGTTGGTATTGGCTGTGCGTTTGTTGTCCTTATGTCAGGGCGTATCAGGTGTGCGTTACCTGTTACTGAAACAATTAGCAGACTTGCTCAATCATGACATCATTCCGTTGATACCCAGTGAAGGATCGGTGGGTGCCAGTGGTGACTTGACGCCGTTGTCTTATGTGGCTGCGGTGGTGTGTGGTGAGCGAGAAGTGTATTTCCAAGGCCAGGTTTGTGCGGCCAGTGAAGCGATGGCAGCGGTTGGCATGCAACCATTCACCTTACGTCCCAAAGAAGGCTTGGCCATCATGAATGGAACCGCGGTGATGACTGCCCTGGGCATTGAGGCCTATCAGCGGGCCGCTTACCTGGCTCAGTTGAACGCCCGTATCACGGCATTGGCATCAATTGCACTGGGATCAAACCCGCAACACTTTGATGCTTTTCTGTTTGCGGTAAAACCGCACCAAGGACAGCAACAAATAGCGAGCTGGATTCGTGAAGATTTGACCGCAGATGGCCCGGTGTTTGATTCTCAACGCTTGCAGGAACGCTACTCCATCAGGTGTGCGCCACATGTCATCGGCGTGTTGCAAGACATGTTGCCTTGGTATGAAAAAACCATAGAAAATGAGATGAACAGTGCCAATGACAATCCCATCATCAATGCCGAAGATGAAGTCATTTTGCACGGTGGGCATTTTTATGGCGGCCACATTGCTTTTGCGATGGATGCCATGAAAAACAACGTGGCCAACTTATCTGACCTGTTAGACCGACAAATGGCGTTGTTGGTGGACGTTAAATTCAACCATGGCCTGCCCAGAAACTTAACTGGTGCCGGACCTGAGAACCAAGCCATCAACCATGGTTTCAAAGCAGTACAGATTGCCTGTTCTGCCTGGACTGCAGAGGCTTTGAAACTGACCATGCCGGCATCGGTATTTTCCCGTTCTACCGAAAGTCACAATCAGGACAAGGTCAGCATGGGCACCATTGCAGCCCGTGACTGTCTGCGGGTCCTGGAGTTGACCGAACAAACCGCAGCAGCCACCTTGATGGCTGCCGTCCAAGCCATTCACTTGCGGGTTAAACAAGGCGAGTTGGTGTTGGAGAACCTCAACAAAGATGTGCAACAATTCATCGCTGCCATCAGTGAACAAGTGGGTTTTCTGGCCATTGACCGGCGGTTGGACCATGACATCAATACCGTAAGCCAATGCATTAAAAATCAACACTGGTCATTGTATGAAACAGATTGAAGCAACCATCGAATTTACGGTGCCTTTTTATGATGTTGATGCCATGTCTATTGTTTGGCATGGGCACTATGTCAAATATTTTGAACGGGCTCGTTGTGCCTTGCTGGATTTGTTGGATTATAACTACGAACAAATGCGGGCATCGGGCTACGTGTGGCCGGTGGTGGATATGCGCATCAAATACGTCAAACCCTTGAAATTCCAACAACGCCTCAAAGTGGTGGCACAATTGGCAGAGGTTGAGTATGGTTTAAAGATCACTTTCCAAGTCATCGATGTGGCATCCAACGAAGTGCTGACCAAAGCCTATACCAAACAAGTCGCGGTCGATAGTCAGACCGAGGAAATGTGTTTGTTGTCGCCAGACATCCTGCACCAAAAAGTGGCTGCCTATGAAAATTAAAGTTTTTTGCTTGTTGCTGACAATGGTCTTGCCACTACATGCGGAAGATTCCATTCTGGTGGAGCAGTTGCACCAAGCCTATGACCAGGTGCAATATTTTGAATCTGAGTTTGTACAGAACAAGCAGGTTAAGTTTTTATCCAAACCGTTGGTGTCAACTGGGGTGATTAAATATGCACCCACTCATGGCATGATTTGGGAAGTGGTTAAACCCATCTGGGTGAAAACCAAAATCAATGATGAGGGCATTTTCAAAACCAACAGCTTTGAACAGAACGTCAAGGTGAAAGATGTACAGATGCAAGCGGTGGCTGATATCCTGGGTGAATTATTGGGTGCCCGATTGGATCGAATGCGCAGCCAGTTTGAGTTGTCAGCCAGTCAGCTCTCAGATGACCAGTTGCACTGGGAAGCCACCTTAATACCGCGTTCGAAGTTGATCAAAAAAGCGTTGGCTCAATTGCATATTGAAGGGCTGCTTGATGAAGCTGGACAAGGGCAGGGGATTTCCAAGATCACCCTGGTTGACCCCAATGAAAACATCACCACCATTGTCTTTAGCGAAGTGGTGATGTTCAACGAACAGTCACCACCAGCAGAACTGTTGCATGATTTTCAGTAAGCTTTGGTTCAGGGTCTTGTGGTTGGTCATCATCGGCTTGACCGGTTTCCATGCCATCAAACAATTACAGGTCGAAACCAATATCCTCAAACTCTTGCCTCAATACGAATCTGAGTTGACCAATGAATTGATGGGTGTGGCCACCGAGCGGGTCAACAAACAATTGGTGCTGATGGCATCTGCCAAGTCAGATACTGATTTGAAAGAACACTTTAAATATCAATTGGATGCTATTGATAATAAAGTATTATATGAGAATATTGTTTATCAGATTGATGCCAATCAGATGTCCGGTCTGTATGCCATCTTGGCACCCCATCGATTTAATTTCTTAAGCCATGACGATGCCATTTTACGCCAACAGAAAGGTTACCAGGAACACTTGCTGACGCTGGCCAGGGAATCACTTTATGGTGTGCAGATGTTGTCACAAGAACAGCTGACCACAGATCCTTTGTTTACCTTTCAGCGTTTCATGTCCTCGTTTGGCAGTTTAAATCAAATGGCCCTGGATGTTTCTGAGGGCTATTTCATGGTTGAGCAATCCGCCACAGAACAGCCATCACACATGCTGGCATTTGTGGAGCTGGCTTCATCTGCGTTCCTGCCAGATAACCAAAATGCGGTTCATAGCGACATCATCAACATGCGCAAGCAATTGGCTGAACAAGGGGTTGAGCTCAAGTCATTTGGGGCAGTCATGTATGCCCACCAGGCTTTTCAGGATGCCAAAAAAGAAATATCAACCGTGGGAGTTGGCAGTTTGCTGGCTATAGTGGCTTTGATCACTTTGGCTTTCCGGTCGGTGTCACCGCTGTTGCTCAGTCTCAGCGCCATTGCGCTGGGTTTGTTGGTGGCGCTTGGGGTGACGGTTTGGGTATTTGGTGCCATCCATGTTTTTGCTTTGGTTTTTGGCGCCACCATCGCCGGTGTGTCGATTGACTATTGCTTTCATTATTGGGTCGATGCCCATTTTCGCGCAGCAGAAAAAAAACCTTTTGATGTAACGCAGTTGTTACCGGCACTGTTCATTGGATTTGGTAGCAGTGCCTTGGTATACCTGGGCTTTTTGCTCACCCAATACAATGTTTTAGCGCAAATAGCGGTGTTTTCGGTGACGGGTTTGTTGGCGGTATTGATGAACGTGGTTTGTCTCTTTCCTTGGATTCATAAGGCAACAGTGAAACCAGCACCCAAACCATTTGAACGATTCAGTGAATTGGTCATCAATAACCCCATCCAGCGCTTGTTGAGATCACCCAGTTGGGTGCTTGGCTTGTTGTTCACTGCCATGGGCTGCCTGTATTTAATCGCCCAACCCAACGATGATGTGCGTGACCTACAACATTTGTCGCCCACCCTGAAAGCCGAAGAACAAGCCATTCGCAATGCCCTGGACTGGCAACCCATTGAACAGTATGTGCTGGTCCATGATGACAGCATGTCAGGGTTGTTGCAAACCGAAGCCAAGGTGCTGAAAATGCTTGAGTCGCAAGGGGTAGACGTTTTGGGCGTGTCAGATTTTATTCCACCTGTTGAAACCCAACTGCTGAACTTTCAGGCCATGAAAGCCACTTTGGAATCAGCCGCCGGTCAGCAATATTTCCAAGAGCTGGGGATGGCAGTGCCTGAGCCAGTTGATTTCAAGCCTTTTGCCTTGAACCAAATAACATCTCCACCTTTATCGACCCTGTTCAACCAGCGCTTGCTTGGCACGGTCTTGGACCAATACGGTTTATTGATTCCAGTGCAACAGCCAATCAGCTTGCCAGATGACCCTCATTTCAGCATAATTCAACAGGCCGAAGACACTTCGGCATTGTTTGCTCAGTTCAGAATGACCGCAACCTGGGTATTGTCTGGTGCGGTTTTGGTGTTGTTGTTGGGACTGAGCTTGTTTAAATACGGCTTTATTCAGTCTTTACATTTGGTGCTGTTACCCTTGTTGGGTGGTGTGGTGGCAATGTTGTTTGCTGCTGTTGCCGGCTTGCACCTGTCGTTGTTCAGTGTGTTGGCGGTTTTGTTGATCTTGGGTATGGGCTTGGATTACGTGGTGTTCTTGACTGAATCGCAACGGCCACAGACCATCATGATGGCCATGCTGCTGGCTGGAACCACCACAGTATTGGCTTTTGGTTTGTTGGCTTTAAGTCATGTGCCGGTATTGAAATCATTTGGGTTTATGGTTGGAGTGGGTATGGTGTGGGTGTTGATGACAGCGCCGGCCATTTTGGATTGGCGCAATAGGGATGACTCATGATAGCAAACAGAACAACAGACGTGGTGGTGATTGGTGCCGGTCCGGCTGGAGCCATTGCCGCTTGTTTATTGCGCCAACAAGGCCATCAGGTGGTGGTGCTGGAAAAGAGTACCTTTCCTCGTTTTGTTATCGGTGAAAGCTTGTTACCGCAGTGTCTACAAACGCTGAAAGCCGCTGGTTGTCTTGAGGCTGTGAATGCCGCTGGTTTTCAGCGCAAAGTGGGTGCCAATTTTCAGCACCGAGGCCATTATGAGCAAATCAATTTTGCCGATAAGTTTGCTGCTGGTCCCAGCCATGCTTTTCATGTGCTGAGATCAGAATTTGATGATATTTTGGCTCAGTGTGCTGTCCAGGCTGGCGCCACCGTCGAATTCAATGCCACCGTCACCGCTGCCAAAAACCAGTTCAATGACTGTTTGGTGGCCTACACCGATGCCGACGGTAATTCCGGTGAAGTCAGGGCGAAGTTTATCCTTGATGCCAGTGGTTATGGTCGGGTGTTGCCGCGGTTGTTGGACATCGATCAGCCCAGTAGTTTGGAACCCAAAGCCAGTTTTTTCACCCATGTTGATGACGGCATACTTCCAGAGGACCACCAACGCGACGCCACTTTGATCACCACCCATCCCAAACACCGCAACGTCTGGTATTGGTTAATCAGTTTCGCCAGTGGCAGAAGTTCCGTCGGGGTGGTTGGTCCACCAGAATTGATTGAACCTTACCAAGGTGAAGGCATGGCAGGCTTGAAAAAAATCATTCATGAAGACCCGGAGTTGGCTCATATTTTGAGGCATGCCGAATTCGACAGCCAGGCCCATCAAATCAACGCTTATTCAGGTAACGTCACGCAGTTTTGTGGAGATGGGTATGCCGTATTGGGCAATGCCGGAGAGTTTCTGGACCCCATTTTCTCCTCGGGTGTAACGGTGGCCATGAAGTCTGCTCATTTGGCCACGACAGTACTGGATAAACAGCTAAATAATGAGCCCCATGACTGGGAACAAGGGTTTGTTGAGCCATTGAAGATGGGCATTGAAACGTTTAAAACCTTTGTTACCCATTGGTATAGTGGTGGATTTCAGGACGTCATCTATTCACCAGCTTCTAATCAAAACGTCAAAGCCAAAATCGCTTCGATTCTGGCCGGTTATGCCTGGGACACTGACAATCCCTATGTACTTAATCCAGAAGACAGACTGCAAACCCTGATAGAGATTTGTCAACAATGAAGTCATTAATCCATTTAGCACTTTGGGTCATGGTTGTTGTGTTATTGGCAGCCTGTCAACCACGAGCCATCAAAGTAGTAGCCAGTAACACCTCATTTGCAGGCATTGTTACCCAATCCTTACGCTTTGTGGATAACCATGAGACCACCCAATGGGTCTGCTACACGGAAATCCAAGCCCAAGTTATTACCGGCGTCAGTTGCCAAAATGACACGGCCTTACCGTTGTTTTCTGGTGGTTTAATTGACGGAGAGTTCCATTACGACTACCCCAGTAAATGGTTACTGGAGGTTTCACCAGAACGGGTGATGTCTTACTTGAAGCTGGCTTTGTACCAAAATTTGGAATATGACCAGCAGGCTGTGGTCTTGCACAAAGAAAACGGACTCACCGAAATTCAGGATTTATCTAACCACATCACCGTTAGGGTCGAAACGTTATGAGTGCAGCCGGGAAAGCCCATAGGAAAGCCGTTGGAAAAGCCGTTGGTATTCACAGTTTGGCCTTGTCTTGTGCCCTGGGAGAAAACCTAGAAACCATTTGGAAACAAGCGCGACAAGGTTCGGTTGAGGGCATGCAAGTTGACCAAGACATGTTGTTCAGTGGACAAACTCATTTAGGCAAAGTGACCGTCAATCAGCATGAAATACCGCCGTTTTTCGATACCCGTATCAATCATTTGGTACTGGACCTGTTAACTCAATTGGACCCAGCGACGTACCAACACACTTTACAAGCCAATCCTGAAAAAGTGGGCGTCATTCTCGGTACCAGCACCTCTGCAGTAGAGGAGCTGGAACGCGCCTTACCGGTTCATGATGACACGGGTGAATGGCCTGATGATTATATGTATCATCAACAAAGGATGGCGCATCCTGCTGAATTTTTGGCTCAACACCTGGGCATCAAAGGACCGGTGATGGCGGTTTCAACCGCCTGTTCATCAAGTGCCAAGGCCTTGCTCAGCGCCCGCCGATGGCTCGACCAAGGCCTGTGTGACGTGGTCATTGCTGGTGGTGTCGATGTGCTGTGTCAGATGACGGTCAATGGTTTCAATGCTTTGGGAGCTTTGTCAGCTGATTTGTGTTTGCCATTCAGCACCAACCGTACTGGTATCAATATCGGTGAGGGCGGAGGACTGTTTGTGTTGCGACGTGAGTCAGCAGACATTAATTTACTCGGTGGTGGTGAATCATCCGATGCGCACCACATTTCTGCCCCTGAACCAACAGGTGCTGGTGCCATGGCAGCGATGAATCGGGCTTTGCAAGATGCTGGTATCAAACCTGCTCAAGTGGATTATGTGAATTTACACGGCACCGGAACGCAACAAAATGATGCCATGGAAGCACAGGCTGTGAACCAAGTCTTTGGCGAGCAGGTCGCTTGTGGGTCAACCAAGGCGATGACCGGACATGCCTTGGGGGCAGCCGGAGCGATTGAAATTGGTTTGTGTGCTTTGACCTTATCAAAACTGAATGTCCACAAGCAACTGATTCCGCATGTCTATGATGGTCACTACGACCCGGCATTGGCACCACTGTTATTGGCTGATAATAAAGCCCGTGAACACAGGCTGAAACGGGTGCTGTCAAACTCATTTGCTTTTGGTGGTAGCAATGTTGCCGTTATTTTGGGAGCTGGTGATGACTGAATATGATATCAAAGACTTGTTGCCGCACTCGGGTCAAATGCTGTTGATTGATCGGGTGGTTGATTGGGGTGATGATTGGTTAGTGGCAGAAGTGGATATCCAAGCCGACAGTTTGTTTGTGGAGGGTGGTTATCTGGATGCTTTGGTGGTGATAGAATACATGGCCCAGACTGTAGCGGCACTGGCAGGCATCAGGGCCAAAAACAGTGACCGGCCCATTCAGATTGGCATGTTATTGGGCACTCGAAAATACGCCTGTAGTCATGATCGCATCGCCATCAACACAACAGTCAAGGTACATGTTAAGGAGTTGTTTGTCGAAGAAAATGGTCTGGGAGTCTTCTCTTGTGAGGCCACTGCCGGTGAGGTGCATTTGAATTGTCAGTTGAATGTTTATCATCCGCCCGAGACCCAAAGCAATAACGATGATGCCGTAGATATAAATGAACATGAACTTGAACAAGAACATGGAGACAATAAACATGGATAAAACCACATTGATCACTGGTGCCACTGGCGGTTTAGGCAGTGCCATGGCCCACGCTTTAGCGGCTCAGGGTCACAACTTGGTGTTGCATTACCACAGCAATGCCACCAAGGTTGAACAACTCAAACAACAAGTTGAAGACTTGGGTGTTAAAGCCAGGTGCATCCAGTTTGCCATGGATGACCGTTCTACCATTCAACAAATCTTGACGGCAGACCAGGCAGAACATGGGGCTTATTACGGTGTGGTTTGTAATGCTGGCATCATCAGAGACAATGCCTTTCCAGCCATGTCTGGTGAAGAATGGGATCAAGTCATCCACACCAATTTGGATGGGTTCTACAATGTGCTGCATCCGGTGATCATGCCCATGGTCAGGGCCAAGCAGGGCGGGCGCATCATCACCATCGCCTCAGTCTCCGGGATCATGGGTAACCGCGGCCAAACCAATTACAGTGCATCGAAAGGAGGCTTGATTGCCGCCACCAAATCCCTGGCCATTGAATTGGCCAAACGCAAAATCACCGTCAACTGTGTGGCCCCAGGCATCATTGAAACTGAAATGACTGAACACATGGACGATACCATGATCAAACAAATCGTGCCTTTGCGCCGCGCAGGACAGGCGACCGAAGTGGCCAGTTTGGTGGGTTACTTGATGTCCGATGAAGCTGCTTATATTACCCGCCAGGTGATATCTGTGAATGGAGGCATGTGCTGATGAGACGCGTGGTGATAACTGGCATGTCTGGAATCAGTCCATTGGGTCAGGACTGGGAAACGGTTGCTGCCAACCTGAAGAAAGTTGAAAATAAAGTGCAGCACATGACCGCCTGGGATGAATACCAGGGCTTAAATACCCGCTTGGCATCACCTGTTTTGGATTTTGAGAAACCCAAACATTTTAAACGCAAACAGGTTCGCAGCATGGGCCGGGTGGCGTTGATGGCCACAGCCAGTGCTGAACTGGCATTGAAAGATGCCGGACTGTTTGATGATCCTGGCATCAAAAATGGTCGCATGGGTGTATCCTATGGCTCTTGTGCCGGCAGCACCGATGCCATCTTGGATTTTGGCAACATGCTCAAAGACAAAGACGTGCGTGGTATCAATGCCACCACTTACATTCGCATGATGAGCCACACGGCAGCGGTAAATATTGGCGTGTTTTTTGGATTAACCGGCAGAATCATTCCCACGGCCAGTGCCTGCACATCAGGATCTCAGGGCTTAGGTTATGCCTATGAGTCCATCAAATACGGAAAACAGGAAATGATGATTGCTGGCGGTGCAGAAGAACTGTGTCCTAGCGAAGCCGCGGTGTTTGATACTTTGTTTGCCACCAGTGTTAAAAACGACTCACCAGCCACCACGCCAGCGCCGTTTGACTTGAATCGGGATGGTTTGGTTTTAGGCGAAGGTGCTGGCAGCATGATTCTTGAAGAGTATGAACATGCCAAAGCCAGGGGCGCGCACATATACGCTGAAATCGTTGGTTTTGCTTGCAACTCGGATGGCCAGCACATCACCCAACCGAACACCAACACCATGGAAGTGGCCATGCGCAGCGCTTTAGACGACGCCAAACTCAGTCCATCTGCCATTGGTTACGTGAATGCCCATGGCACCTCAACCGCGCAAGGCGATGTGGCTGAATCACAAGCCACCAACCGGGTGTTTGGTAACCAAATGCCCATCAGTTCCTTAAAAAGCTATATGGGCCACACCTTAGGCGCTTGTGGCGTACTGGAAGCCTGGATGTCGATTCACATGATGAAAGAACAATGGTTCGCCCCCACCGTGAATTTACATGAGGTGGATCCAGCCTGTGGAGAATTAGACTACATCCAACACCAGCCCAAAACGATTGATACAGAACACATCATGACCAACAATTTCGCCTTTGGCGGCATCAACACTTCATTGGTTATTAAAAACCTGTAGCAAAACGCTGAAGTCGCAATGGGCTCCTCAGCAGGTCATCTCGAGCGATTGCAGTAATAACTACACTGTCATTCCGAGGCCAGGCAATCGAAAGATGGCGGTTTGGACGAAGTCCAAGAAGCCTTCTTGAGATGCCATAGGCCGTGCAGTCGAGGGACCTCCCAACTCACCTCATATCCAAAAAAGACCACCTGCCAGATTGAGGAGGTTCCTCGGTTTCACTTCGTTGCACTCGGAATGACATCGTTGTTAGTGAATGTTCCCTCACTCAAAACCGTCTTTAAAGATCGGCGTTTCTGGTCCGGCTTCCAAGGCACCGATGTCAAGGCGGTTGTTGACATCCAAAGTGGTTTCATAAGGATCGCCACCAATCTGGTTGAAGCAACTCAATTGACTAAAGTCTGACCAGCCACCCGAAATCGACAAGTCATGCGCTTCGTAGTTATCGAACCTGAAGGGCTGACCGTTTGGCGTCAGGTAATCACCGGATTTGATCCGGATGCTGTCATCCTCGCCATTATTTTCGGCCACATTCAAGGCATTCTGTAACTCCGCCGAATCACCCACGCAAAAAGTGGCACCCAAAGTCAGGGAACTCATACCCAACAAAACAAAAATAAAGATCAAGTGTTTCATTTTATTTCTCACGATTCAATGTGGGGTTAAATGCTAATACAGTCATAAACAACACAAAAAAGATGAAAAAAGTGGAAGCAGGAAAAGGAAGCCGTGATGGTTTGTATTTCGATTGATATGAAGTGTGTTTGGAAGGCTGTTGGTTTATGAGGACTCAAAAATGGCACTTTGATTAAGAATTTTACGGATATCAATGCATGTATGCCTTTTTATCCAGCCATACCCTGCTATGAATGCATTCAATAAACACCTATCAAGCAAAAAAATCAATAACTTATGCTATTATTAAGGATTTTTATGTGCACTAATACCCATGAAATCAGATGATATATGGCATTAATGCATACATATTAAATTGTTATACGCTAGAGAGGAATCATGCGAATCATAATTAGAATATTGGCGCTTTTTGCATTATGTATTTCCTGTGCATGGCTTTACTTTGAGCGTAGCTTTGAACCAGCCCTGACTACAGTCGTATCAATATCTGCGTTGTTGTCGACTTTTTTCTTCGATGGAAAGCCAAAAGAAGGTTCGGGTCAATCTCAGAGCATAGGTAAGCATGCTACGGGTATCCAAGCCGGTGGTGACGTAAGTATAAATATTGGATCTACGGACAAAAAGGATAATTCGTGATAGGTGACAAACAAAGTCAAAATGTAGAAGCTGAAGGCACTGCTATTCAGGCAGGAGGTGATGTTACGGTCACCCAAAATATGGGGCTTTCCGTTGCAGAGGTGAAGGAATTATGCCTGTTGTTTTTACGCGATAATTTTCCATCCTTAAGAGATGAAGCTATTCGAGCAGCAGAAGGGAATGTGCAACAATTCGCTGCTTCCTTAGAGCAAAAAATAGTAGAAAAATCCGGGGGGATTGTTCTTGAGAAATTCACCGATCCTGATGTGCAGGCGGCAATAAATGATGCCGTTCAAGCTAGCGCTCGCAAAGGTGAAAAAGCCAATCCATCCGTATTGGTCGATTTAATAGCAGAGAGGGTGTCCGCCTCCGCCAATGACTTTAAAGATATAGTCATATCTGAGGCTGTTACAGTTGTGCCGAAAATAACTAAGGCACAAATTGCGTACTTATCATTTATTCACTATACGACTCACGTTGGTGTCCAAGGCCTTCAACACCTGTCGCATTTGGAGCCATATTCGCAGAGGGCGTTGGCTGCTGTATCAGCGGGGTTTAATTTGTCAGATTCTCAAAAAAGACATATTCAATATGCAGGTACGTGTTCAATTGCTTCGATGATGAGCGTCGATATTTATAAAGGTTGGATGACACAGCTCTATAAATATTTTGGCTATACGGACCTAGAGAAATTTAAAACAGATCTCGCTACATTCTCACCATCATCAAAAATTCTTTTGGATACCTTTGATAAAGACGCTAAAGGTGGTCAGGTTACTCTAACAAGTGTTGGGCAAGCTATAGCTATCGCCAACCTTTCCACGACCTTAGGAAAGTTGGATTACTCCATATGGTTGAAGTAAAAGCGTATAACAAGTTGCTGCACACGGAAAAATTACTCGCTGCGCTCCCAGTTTTCCGGTGAGCAAAGCGTCACTTCATCGGCTTAAAATTCTTTGTGGCCAACTCAGCACCTAGGGTTTGCTCGTCTTCTGACTCCAAAGCCTCACACTGGTGCAGGGATTCAAGGCAACGTTTGGTTAGGTGTTGGTAGACGCCGGTGCCTTCGGTTTTCCAGCCTATTTGTTGGTCGGAGACTTCTTTTTTGACTTCAGCGGGTGAGCCGGCGATGATGGAGCGGGGTGGGGCTTCGAATTTGGGTTTGATGTAGCTTAAGGCGGCGATCATGCATTCCTTGCCGATTTTGGCGTTGTCCATCACCACGGTTTGGATGCCGACCATCGAGTTTTCACCGATATCACAACCGTGCAGCACCGCGCCATGGCTGATGTGTCCGTTTTTGCGGACTCGGGTTTCGCCACCGGGAAAGCAGTGGGCGATACAGCCGTCTTGAAAATTCACCCCATCTTCCAATACGATTTTACCGAAATCTCCGCGCAGGCTGGCATGTGGACCGATGTAACAGTTTTTGCCAATCACCACATGGCCGATAACCGAAGCGGTGGGGTGGACAAAACTGCTGGGGTGAACTACGGGCCTGACGCCGTCTATTTCGTAAAAGCTCATGGTTGAATGGGTTGTTGAATGGTGGTCATTATATCGCTTTTAAAAGGTTCATGTCAGTGGTCATCACCACGGCAATGACCTCAGCCATAGGTCTTGAATTGTTACGCATTTGAAATTACACTGAATTAAAGAGACCTTTACTTAATTCGTGAATCAAGATAAAAAGTTTTAAACTGAGCCACTCTTCGTTAAAAAAATTGCGAATAACGGCGTATTCGACGCATTTTTTGCCTAGATTGACTCAATTTAAACTCTTTTTCTCAATGACTCAGAATCAAGCAAAGGTCTCTAAAAGTTTATTTATCAACAATCAAATCTCATCAATGCCCATGAAGACTGAAAAATCCGTTTTAAAAATTCCCCATACTTTAATCCTGTTGCTCAGCATGATGCTGGTGGCTTATTTGGCGACCTGGTTGGTGCCGCAGGGCTTTTTTGAAACGGTGACCCTGGAAAATGGTCGAGAGGCCGTGGTTCCGGGCACTTATGAAACCGCGGAGGTTCAAAAGAAGCTCAGCCCGTTTGACTTCTTGGTGGCCATTCCCCGGGCATTGGGCGCCGCGCAAGACATCATTTTCTTTGTGTTTATTGTCGGTGGCGTGTTGGCCATCGCGCGGGCGTCGGGCACCATTGATGCCTTGATTGGCAGCCTGTTGAATCGGTTTGGCACCCGACCACACATGCTGATTTTTATGGTGGTTTTTGTGTTTGCGCTGGCTTCCGGAGCGATCGGCACGGCCGGAGAATACATACCCTTTGTGCTGATACTGGTGGGGCTATGCAAGGCCATGAGGCTGGATGCCATGACCGCCGTGGGCATGATTGTGGCAGGCTATGGCATCGGTTATGGCGTGTCGGCCTTCAACCCATTTACGGTGATGATTGCCCAACAAATTGCTGATGTGCCCTTGTATTCCGGTATAGAACTGCGCCTGGCCATCTTTGTGCCTTTTGTGCTGATTGGTTTTCATCATGTCTGGAGCTATGCCAAACGGGTCAAAGCAGACCCTGAACAATCACTGGTTAAAGGTTTGGCCTGTCCATTGGCTGGCCAAGATGATCACGATTACCCGGCCTTGAACCTGCGGCACAAACTGATTTTATTCGGTCTGGTGGCCACCATTGTGGCAGCGGTTTGGGGCATTTCAGAACGGGGCTGGTACCTGTATGAGCTGGGGGCCTTGTTTGTGTTGTGGGGCATATTTACCGCCGTTGTTGGGCGCATTGATGCGAACACCGCTGCCAATAAATTTATTGAAGGCGTGCAGGAATTGGCCACCACTGCCATCTTGATTGGTGTGGCGCGTGGTATTGCCTTGATCATGGAAGACGGTCAGATACTACACACTTTGGTGCATGCCATGTCTTTGCCCTTGTCTTACTTGGGCGCGGAATTGGCCTCGGTGGGCATGTTCATCATGCAATCGTTACTCAACCTGTTTATTCCCTCTGGTAGTGGCCAGGCTTATGTCACCATGCCCTTGATGGCGCCGGTGGGTGATTTGATTGGGGTGAACCGCCAAATTGCGGTCTTGGCTTACCAATTTGGTGACGGCTTTTCTAACATGATCATTCCCACCAACGCGGTGTTGATGGGCATCATCGGTATGGCCGGTGTGCCATACAATGCCTGGTTCCGCTTTTGTTTGCCGCTGATTCTTAAGCTGATGGCTGCGGCAGCCACAGTGTTGGTCTTGGCTGTGGTGTTTGATTATGGTGCAGGTGTGCAGCCGGTTTGATGTGGTTTTGAACGTATGAACACCCCCCCTCGTTCCTCGGCAATTGCTCCTGCATTGCTCTAACTACCTACGTGACTCACATGGATGTGGGAAATGCAGAATATTGTCAGGAACATTATCTGCCCGTGTAGGGGCCTCTCAAGAGGGGAGGTTGGGTAGATACGTGGTAGGGGCGTGACGTTCAATTCACGGGATGATGGAAGATTAAAATGGGTCCCCGGGTCGTAGCCCGAGGACGACGGTTTTTTTAATCATCCAAGTTAGGTCGCAAGGCTTTTTTGGCTTGTTCAAACGAAACGCCTTTGCGTTGGGCGTAATCTGCTACTTGTTCTTCGTTGATTTTGCCGACCACGAAGTATTGGGATTCGGGGTGGGCATAGTAAAAGCCGCTGACGGAAGAGGCGGGGTACATGGTTAAGCCTGAAGTCAATTCGATGCCGGTGTTTTGGGTGACGTCCAGTAAATCAAACAACAGTTCTTTCTGGGTGTGATCAGGGCAGGCGGGGTAGCCAGGGGCAGGGCGGATGCCTTGGTATTTTTCTTGAATCAGTTCTTCATTGGTCAGCTTTTCTTCTGGCTGGTGACCCCAATATCGCGTGCGCACTTGTTGGTGCAGGTATTCGGCATAGGCTTCGGCCAGGCGATCTGCCAGGGCTTTGAGTAAGATGCTGTTGTAGTCGTCATTGTTATCCTCAAAGCGTTTCACATGTTGTTCAATGCCAATGCCGGTGGTCACTGCGAAAGCACCGATGTGGTCATTTAAGCCGGCCTCTTTGGGAGCAATGAAATCACTGAGGCACAAATTGGCCTTGGGTTTGTTGGCTTGTTGTCTGAGGTTTAACAGCCGGTATTCTTGACCTTGGTGAGTCAGTATGACGTCGTCGCCATCACTGTGGGCTTGGAAGAAGCCCAGCACCGCCTGACATTGTAACCAGTCTTCAGCAATGATTTGGTCCAACATGGCTTGGGCGTCGCGGTACAGTTCACTGGCACTGTCACCGACGATGTCATCGGTGAGGATGGCTGGGAATTTGCCGTGTAGTTCCCAGGTTTGGAAAAACGGCGTCCAGTCAATGTAATCACGCAAAGTACTTAACTGGGTGTCCTTGATGACTTGGATGCCGGTGAATTGCGGTGCCACTGGCTGAAAATTTTGCCAGTCAAGCTGCAGTTTGTTGCTTCTGGCTTGCGCCAAGGAAATCAGGTTTTTGTTGCTGGTGCGGTTTTTGCGGCGTTCCCTGATGTCGTGGTATTCGGCGGTGATTTTTTCACAAAAGCCAGCCGCATCTTTTTTCGACAACAGCTGTTGCACCACACCAACCGCTCTGGAAGCGTCTTTGACCCAGACGGTGGCATGGTCGTATTGGGGCTCGATTTTTAAGGCGGTGTGGGTTCTTGAGGTGGTGGCGCCACCAATCAGCAAGGGTAGGTCCATGCCTTTGCTTTTCATCATCTCAGCCACGTAGCACATTTCATCCAATGACGGCGTGATCAGTCCTGACAAACCAATGATGTCGGCCTGGTGCTCAACCGCGGCTTTTAAGATGGTTTCGGCTGGCACCATCACCCCCAGATCAATGATTTCGTAATTGTTGCAACCCAGTACCACGCCGACGATGTTTTTGCCGATGTCGTGGACATCACCTTTGACAGTGGCCATGATGACTTTGCCTTTGGCTTGTTGTTCGCCTTTACCGGCTTCAATGTGCGGGGTTAACCAGGCCACGGCTTTTTTCATCACCCGCGCGGACTTCACCACTTGCGGCAAAAACATTTTGCCGTCGCCAAACAAGTCGCCAACCACGTTCATGCCAGCCATCAGTGGTCCTTCAATCACTGTCAGTGGGTCACCCAAAGTGTTCATTGCGGTTTCGGCATCGGCTTCGATGAAGTCAATGATGCCATGCACCAGCGCATGGCTGATGCGCTGTTCAATCTCAAGTTCTCGCCAAGCCAGTTTGTCCGAATCATCTTGTTGGTTACCCTGCATGCCTTGTGCCAGGGACATCAGGTCTTCGGTGGCGTTGTCATCGCGGTTAAACAACAAGTCTTCTATCTTGTCTCGGATCTCGGTGGGGATGTCATCATAAACCGTCAGCTGACCGGCGTTGACGATGCCCATGTCCATCCCGGCTTTGATGGCGTGGTACAAAAACACCGAATGGATGGCTTCACGCAGCGGGTTGTTACCGCGAAACGAAAAAGAAATGTTAGACACACCGCCTGAGACCATGGCGTGGGGCAGGTTGGCTTTGATCCAGCGGGTGGCATCGATAAAATCCTTACCGTAGTTGTTGTGCTCTTGGATGCCGGTGCCAATGGCAAAAATGTTGGGATCAAAAATGATGTCTTCTGGTGGGAAGCCCACGGTCTGGGTCAGCACGTCATAAGAACGTTGGCAGATTTCAATTTTGCGTTCGAAACTGTCGGCCTGGCCGCTTTCATCAAATGCCATGACGATGACCGCGGCACCGTATTTGCGGGCCAGTTTGGCGTGTTCAATGAATTCGGCTTCGCCTTCTTTGAGGCTGATGGAGTTGACCACGCCTTTGCCTTGGATGTGTTGTAAGCCGGCTTCCAGCACTTCCCATTTGGAGGAATCGAGCATGATGGGTACCCGGCCAATGCTGGGCTCTGAACCAATCAGGTTCAAAAAAGTCACCATCATTTCCTTGGACTCAATCAAACCTTCATCCATATTGATGTCAATGATCTGTGCGCCGTTATCTACTTGTTCTTGCGCGACTTCGAGTGCGGTGTTGAGGTCATTTTCTTTGATCAGTCTTTTAAATTTCAAAGAACCGGTGACGTTGGTGCGCTCACCGACATTGATGAAATTCATGTCCGGGGTGATGGTCAGCGGTTCCAGTCCCGACAGTCGACAATACCTGGGTAATTCAGGGATGGTTCTGTGTTCATTGGCTGCCGCCACAGCCGCCAAGGCTTCGATGTGAGCCGGGGTGGTGCCACAACAGCCGCCCATGATGTTGACATGGCCTGACTTGACCATCTGTGCCATGATGCCTGCCATGTGTTCTGGGCTGTGGTCGTATTCACCCAGCTCATTGGGCAGTCCAGCATTCGGGTGGATGCTGACATAACAATCACAAATATCGGACAATTCCTTAATGTAAGGAATCAAATCATCGGCTCCCAGAGCACAATTCAAACCAATGACCAATGGATTAACGTGTCTGACCGAGTGATAAAAAGCTGCCAGGGTTTGTCCGGACAAAGTGCGACCACTGGCATCGACAATGGTACCGGAAATCATCACTGGAATTTCGTTGGGCTGATCAGCAATCACAGATTGCACAGCGAACAGGGCAGCGCGGGCATTTAAGGTATCAAAAATGGTTTCGACCATCAAAACATCAGCGCCACCTTCAAGTAAACCCAAAGTGGCTTCGGTGTAAGCTTCGACCAGTTCAGTGAAAGTCACATTGCGGTATTCTGGGCGGTTGATGTCTGGCGAAATGGAGGCGGTGCGGTTGGTGGGTCCCAAGACGCCAATAACCCAACGCGGTTTGTCTGCCGTGGCGTATTTATCACAGGCCGCTTTGGCCAGCTGCGCTGATTGCTTGTTGATTTCGAAAGTCAGGTGCTCAGTGGCATAATCAGCTTGTGCAATGGCGGTGGCATTGAAGGTGTTGGTTTCAATGAAGTCAGAGCCCGCTGCCAGGTTTTGTTCATGGATGTTGCGGATGAGCTCTGGTTGGGTGATAGAGAGGATGTCGTTGTTGCCTTTCAAGTCCTGCGGGTGGTCTTTGAGTGTTTCACCCCGGTAATCGGCTTCACTGAGCTTGTGTTGTTGGATCATGGTACCCATGGCTGAGTCCAACAGCAGGATGCGTTGTTGCAAATGTTGTTTAATCAATGCTTGGGTGGTGTCCATTTTCATGCTTTGAAAGCTTCTACAGTGATGATTTTAAAGTGCGGCTTGCGCTGCTCCTGCGAACTGATGTTGGCGTTGATGTTATTGAAACCGGCTTGTTCACACCATTGTTCTAATTGTTGCGCATGAAAGCCCAGGTTTTTGTGGCCATAGTCTTCCATCACGGTTTTGTGTTGGTGTTTGGCCAAGGTTGAGATCAACAAATGCCCACCGGGTTTGCAGACTTTGAAGGCTTGTTGAATCACTTGTTCTGGAGCGGTTGAGTAGGTCAACACATGCAGCATCAGCACACAATCGAATACATTTTCATCAAAGGGTAACTGGTGAATGTCATTGCGGTAGAACTCCACATTATCGAGGTGTTTCAGCCTGGCTTTGGCCGCTTCAATGGCTTTGCTGTTGTTATCGAGACAACAATAGGTTTCGGCATTGCAAGACAGCAATTCTGCCAGTACGCCATCGCCTGAACCCAAATCCAGTACTTTGCCGAGTTGCACCAGCTTGGCGACCACACGGGTGGTGGCTTCCCAGGTGCGGCCAGGGGAGTAATGGCGTTCCATGTCACCAGCTACTGAGTCCACCCATTGGTTGCTGGCAGCTTGTTTGTTCATCACTTGTGCCAACTGTTCATTGTCTTCCTGAATCAGGGGATGTTGTTCATAATGGTTGTTGATGATCTCCAACATGCCCGGGTGGTTTTGATTGATGAATTCGGTATTCAATCGGTAAAATGCACTGACGCCTTGTTTTCTGGCTTGCACCAATTGATTAGATTTTAAATTCGAAAGGTGGGTTGAAACCCGTGGTTGTGCCAAGCGGGTGATGTCAGCCAACTCAGCCACGGTTAATTCTTGTTGTTGTAACAGCAGCACCAAACGAATGCGGGATTCATCTGAAAGAATTTTGAACAATTCATTGAGGTTCATTATATCTTTATATCGCGATTAAGAGATATAATGAATTTTAGGCTATATCAAGAATATTACAAGTAAAAAACAGCGGTATAATCAAATGTTATCTGGCCCTGGGATTGTGAACGGGTCGGTCGTTTACATTCGGTTAATCCAGGAGCTGCCACAATGATAGACTTTTACACCTATGGATCAATCAATGGTCGAGCAGTGGCGATTGCGCTGGAGGAAATGCAAGTACGGTATCAGGCTCATGTGATTGATTTGATGCAAGGAGAACAACGGACGGCGTCCTTTTTAGCCATCAATCCTTCAGGTCGCATACCGGTTATCGTTGATCACCTGGATTCGGGAGACTTGGTGTTGAGTCAAACCGGTGCCATCTTGATCTACCTGGCCGAAAAAACAGGGCAGCTGGTGGGAAACACTGCCGCAGAAAAAGCCCACATCACCCAGTGGTTGATGTTTCAGTTAACCGACATCTCAGTTAACCTGTTCAACAACTTTTATTTGAAAAGCTTAATCAAAGACAAACAACCAGCAGCCGGTGATGCGTTAAAACAACGGGCGATGGCATTTTTCAAAGAACACGAGCAGTCATTAGCGCAACATGAGTTTTTGTGTGGCCCCTCACTCAGCGTGGCGGATTTGGCATGTTACCCTGCCGTGGCAATGTTGGCCGATGATTTACTGGATGACAAGCACCCCAATCTGGCGCGTTGGTATGCTGCCATGAGCCAGCGACCAGCGACACAAAAAGGCATGGCCTTAGGCGCTTAAGCAAACCATTAATACCACCCCTAAAATATTTGATATAAATCTGCACTGAACTGTATTTCAGTGAATTAAAACGTTAAAATTCAAGTTTGTCGTGTGTGTCTTGTTTGATGTGATGGCAGATGCGATTGAATGTTTTGACTGGGTAGGCACATGATGGAGGATTCCTGAGTGAACCAGTCAGTAACAATGCCGTAAAAGTAAATGGTGAACTGTGGATGCGTTCTACCAGCTACCTTGCGGGGGACAACCAACTGATTAAGGGTAACTGATGCAATCATTATTGACCTCTGAACACAAAAAGTTCATCAAAAAGTTTTTTCATAAAATCAACCAGTCGAAATCTCCTTTTGCCGACAGCATCAAGCAGTTGGGTAAGCAAATGTTTACCCACATGTCGATAGAAGAAATTGAAAGCCACGATATCGACTATTGGATTGAAACCTGCTCTGGCATGATCAGCAGCATGTCAGCCAGAAAACTGAAAAACCCCATCATTGAAGTCAAAGATGCGGTGGCCGATGCCAACATCACGCAACTGCTGTTAATCAATGACAACATTCCATTTTTGGTTGATTCAGCCACCATGGCTTGCGCTGAATTTGGTTTGAAAATCAAATTGATTTCTCACCCCATCATTCAAATCAAGGGTGAGAACAAAAATCGGGTGTTGATTGAAAAACCCAAGAAAGGTGAAACCCAAGCCAAATCGTTGATTTACATTGAATTGCGTCGCATAGAAGATGCCGAGACCAAAGCAGCGCTACAAAAATACCTGGTCAATGTGTTTGAGCAGATTCGCACCGCAGTCAATGATTGGCAACCCATGCTGGATGCCATGGACCAAGCCAGAACCTCGTTGGGCGATTTAGATAATGAACAAGTCCGAAACCAACAGCAGGCCTTTATCGATTGGTTGGTTGAAGATAACTTTACGTTTTTGGGCTACCGCAAATACGAGCGCAAAAACAATCTGCTGCAAGCCATCAAGGCCTCTGGTTTGGGTTTGTTGAGCAGTCAATTGGATGCCGATGCCAATGATGCCAGCCAATTGTCAGTGGATCAATACCAAATCAAAAAGCAATCTGACTTGGTGGTTATCACCAAAGTCAATGTCATCTCAAAAGTACACCGCAAGGGCAACCTGGACTACATTGGCATCTTGGAAACAGATGCCAATGGCAAGGTCATTGCCGAACACCGTTTCATTGGCCTGTTCACCTCTGCTGCATTGAACACCAATTCGCTGAAAATTCCGTACATCAACAGCAAAATCAAGGTGCTGATCAAACAGTTTGGCTTTGATCCAAATTCACATTCAGGCAAAATGTTGATGCACATCATCGACACCATGCCGCGCGATGAAGTGCTGCAATCAAACACCAAAGAGTTGTTTCATGCGGTGTACCAATCACTGGTGATTCAAGAAAAAATCACCACCCAGGTGACTGCCAGACAAGACAAGTTCAACCGCTTTTGTTCGTTCATGGTATACGTCCCCAGAGACCTGTTTAACACCAGCACGCGATTGAAGATTCAACAGCTGTTGGCTGAAGCCGTGCAGGGTGTAGAAGTCGAATTTGCAGTGGCCATTGATGATTCACACTATGCCAGGTTGTATGTGGTGATCCGTGACATCAAACAATTCAATGATGAGGTCCTGAAACAAATCAAAGCCGATGTCATTGAAGTGGTTACCACTTGGGAAGATCGCCTGGAAATGGCACTTACAGATCGCCTGGGCCAGGAAGAAAGCTTGCGCTTGATGACCAAATTCAAAAATGCTTTCCCGGTGGTTTATCGCGAAGACGTGAGTCCCTGGGTGGCTTCTTTTGATGTCGAAAACTCGGACAAACTTCAAAGTGAAGAAGATTTGGAAATGAGTCTGTATGCACCGCGCTTGAAGCGACAAGGTGACTTTCGATTCAAAATTTTCCGCTACAACAACACCATTCCGCTGAGTGAGGTGCTACCCGATTTGGAAAACCTCGGCTTGCATGTGGTCAGCGAACGCCCCTACGAATGGACCATGAAGGACGGCCAAAATATCTGGGTGCAGGATTTTGATTTGAGTCTGGCTTCAGGCAAAGGCCTTGAGTTGGATTTGGTCAAAGCCCGGTTCCATGAAGCTTTTGATCGGGTGGCCAGTGGTGATTTGGAATCCGATCCGCTGAATAAACTGGTGATACTCGGTGGCTTAACCTGGCGCCAAGTTAATTTGTTGCGCGGCATTGTCAAGTACTTGCTGCAAACCGGCTTGCCTTACAGTAAAGATTACATTCAGAAAGCTTTGGTGCAACACCCGCATATCTCCAGGTGGTTGATTGAGTTATTTGGCATTCGATTCTCGCCCATTCTGGATGTCATTGAAACCAAAGACATGCGTGAATACCTGGATGCTTTTGGTGAAAAATTTGCCATTCAATGTGATCATTTGAATGTCGAGTTGAATCAATACCAACAAGATTGTGTCGATCAATACGGCCGCAGCCGTAAATTCTCGCGTGAAAACCTGGAAGCCAAAGCGATTAAGGTCATCACCGCTTTATTGGATACCGTGAAATCTCAAGATGAAGATCGCATCATCAGACACGTGGTGGATATCATGCAAGCGATCTTGCGTACCAATTTCTACCAGACCGATGACGTCGGTGAATTCAAACCGGCCATCAGTTTAAAGATCAATTCTTCGGCCTTGTCATTCTTGCCGAAACCCGTGCCCTTCCGAGAAATCTTTGTGTATTCGCCTCGGGTAGAAGCGATTCACTTGCGCATGGGCAAAGTGGCCCGTGGTGGGTTGCGGTGGTCCGATCGATACGAGGACTTTAGAACCGAAGTTCTCGGCTTGATGAAAGCACAAAACGTGAAGAATGCCATCATCGTACCGGTTGGTTCCAAAGGCGGCTTTGTGGTTAAAAACCTGCCTAATGGTTCACGCGATGAAGTGATGTTGGAAGTGATCAGCTGTTACAAAACCTTTATTGGCAGCATGCTGGACATCACCGATAACATTGACGGCAACAAAATCGTTCCACCCAAAGACGTGGTCAGACACGATGAAGATGACCCTTATCTGGTGGTGGCAGCAGACAAAGGCACCGCCACATTCTCTGACATAGCCAACGGCATCTCCGAGGAGCGCGGCTTTTGGTTGGGTGATGCGTTTGCGTCTGGCGGCTCTGCTGGATATGACCACAAAGGCATGGGCATCACGGCCAAAGGTGCCTGGGAATCGGTTAAACGCCATTTCCGGGAGTTGGGCGTTAATTGTCAAGAAGAAGACTTCAGTGTGGTTGGAATAGGTGACATGATGGGCGATGTGTTTGGAAACGGCATGCTGCTGTCTAAACACATTTGTTTGAAGGCCGCTTTCAATCACTTGCACATATTCCTTGATCCCAATCCAGACTCTGCCAGTTCTTGGAAAGAACGTGAACGGTTGTTTAAATTGCCACGTTCCAGCTGGGAAGATTACAACAAGAAACTCATTTCCAAAGGTGGTGGGGTTTATTCCCGAGCTGACAAAGCCATTCCGATCTCGCCAGAGGTCAAAGCTTGGTTGAAAATCAGAGAAGACGAATTGGCACCCCAGGAGCTGATTCACCGCTTGTTGCTTTCAGAAGTTGATCTGATTTGGAATGGTGGTATTGGTACCTACGTCAAAGCTTCAACTGAATCCCATGCCGACGCTGGTGACAGTGCAAACAATGCATTAAGAGTCGACGGTAACCAATTGAAATGTAAAGTTATTGGTGAAGGCGGCAACTTGGGTTTGACGCAAAAAGGCCGAATTGAATATGCCCTCAATGGTGGTAAGGTTAACACCGACTTCATTGATAATTCAGCCGGGGTGGATTGTTCTGACCATGAGGTTAACATCAAAATACTACTCAAAGCGATGATGGAAGATGGTCATTACGACATGCAGTCGCGCAATAAGTTGTTGGCTTCAATGACCGATGAAGTCAGCCGTTTGGTGTTGCACAACAATTACATGCAAACCCAGACTTTGAGTTTTATGGCGCACTTGAGTTCAAATCGCATAGGTGCCAAAGCGCACATGATTCGTTTGCTGGAAAACAAAGGCTTACTTGACCGAGACATTGAGTTTTTACCCAGCGATTCTGAGCTTGAACGCCGCCGAAAAAACAACGAAGGCCTGACCCGCCCAGAGTTGTGTGTGTTGCTGTCTTATGCCAAATTGGATTTGTATGATCAAGTCATTGAGTCCGATGTGTTGAATGATCCTTGGCTGAATTGTTTGTTGGTCAATTACTTTCCGAAAAAGCTGCATAAGGTTGATTTTAAATACCTCGATAATCACCGTTTGAAACGTGAAATCATTGGTACCATCCTTACCAGTCAAATCATTGACCGCATGGGCGCCACTTTTGTGGTGAGAATGCATGAAGACACTGGTGCTGATGTGGGGGCGATTTGTCAGGCTTTCTACATCGTGGTTGAACTGTTTGAACTCAACAAACTGTGGCATGGTATCGAAGACCATGATGGTATCGTAGAGGTGTCGAAACAAATCGAAGCTTTTGTGGCCATTTGGAAGTTTGTCAGACAGAACATCCGCTGGGTTTTGAATAACCTGGGCCACCAGCTGGACATTGAAAAAAATTATTCTACCTTGAATACCGGTGTTAAGCAGTTCAGAAAAAATTTCACCAAGTACATCAGTGATGCCGACCAAAACGCCATGGACCGGGTCACCCATGCGCTGGATAAACAGGGTTTCAACGCCAAACTGGCTGAAGACATTGCTGCATTGCCATACCTCAGTGCGGCCATGGATGTGGTGCGGGTTGCCAACCAACAGAAAGTAACCGTTAAACAAGCTGCAGACACTTACTTCCCCTTAGGCAAGATGTTGAATTTGCTGTGGTTGCAAGACATGATTGAACAACTGAAGGTCAACAACCAGTGGCATGTGCACGCCAGGGGTGGTTTGCGGGATGATTTGAGCGAATACCATGCGCAATTGACTGCATCCATCCTGAAGCGCTATGGCATCAGTAAAAACAGCGATGAAACCTTGGACAAATGGACCGATGAATTTGGTAACAAAGTGAAAAACGTCAAAGACATGATGGCCTCCATCAAAGTGGAGAAAAATGTGGATTACCCCACCATCATGGTCGCCGTTAATTCACTGAGCCATCTGGTCACAGCCACGAAGTGACGTAAGCAAAGTAGTCTTAACCTACCTTGGTAGCATCATCCTGAATACAGTAGGGTGGGCTATGCCCGCTATGGTGGTTTGTTTGGTTGAATGGTATTTTATGATGGGCGGAGCCCATCCTGCAACAATATCAAGGTGAGTTGGAGCGCTGTCGGCTCGCCGGCACTTTATGACATCTGTACGCCGTGAATAACACACCCCTCAATCCCCTCTCGAGAGGGGAGGCTGATTCGTTCTGAGCTTATGGCTTAAACGGCAAAAGGGGAGTTTGGTTCTCTTTGTACTCTGAGCGTGGACGTCAGTCCACGTGCTTCATGTGAAGAGCGCCGGCGGCTCGCCGGCAATTTATGACATCTGTACGCCGTGAATAACACACCCCTCAATCCCCTCTCAAGAGGGGAGGAAAAAACTCAGCGCTTGCGGTATTTGGCGATGCTGCCTTTCATCAAAAATCGAATTACTCGGTCAGGTAATATGCGCGTGATTAAGGCAATCAATTTGTTGCGCCAGCCGTTGATGTAGACGGGGCGGTTTTGGCCCACGGCCTGCAAGCCTTGTTGAACCACCTCATCGGCGGTCATCCACAGTTTTTTGGACATTTGGTTAACCATGCTGCGGGTACCATTGACGTCATGAAATTCCGTGTAGGTAAAACCAGGGCACAAAGCGGTGACGTGGACGCCAGCATCTTTGGCTTCTAAGTGTAAAGAGTGGCTGAAACGAATCACAAAGGATTTGATCGCGCCATACAGCGTATGGCCTGCTGTCGAAGGGGTGAGTCCGGCCAATGAGGCGACATTGATAATCTGACCCGACTGGCGCGATTTCATCTCAGGGTAAAACAAATGGCACAATTCAGTCAGCGACAGCAACATCACTTGGAGACTGTCCTGGTGGGTTGGCCAAGTTTGCGAATCAAAATCACCTGGGACACCATAGCCGGCATTGTTGATTAAGGTATGAATGGTAATGTTTTGATCTTGACAGAAACGATGAATGCGCTGGTTGGCATCAGGCTGACTGAGGTCAATGGCGAGGTATTCACATTTGATCCCATGTTCTGAGACCAGCTGTTGTTGTAACTGCTGTAATTGCGGTTCTCGTCTGGCAATTAACACCAGCGAATAACCAGCTGCTGCCAGTTGTTGTGCAAAAGTGGCTCCCAGACCGGCTGAAGCACCGGTAATCAGGGCCCACTTGTCGTTGGCTTGAGAAGGATTAGTTGGATCAGCTTGGGTCATTTTATGGTACGGTTTTTGGGCACAAAAAAAGCCAGGTTCAGCTGTACCTGGCTTTGCATGATTGCCGTTTAATCACTTGATGGTCAAGTCGGTCAGGCGGTTTTCCTGTAATGTGGCGTAGTATTCAGCCACATTGACTATGTCTTCATCGGTCAAAGTAGCAGAAAAGCCTGCCATGATGGCATTTTTACGGGCACCAGATCGGTAATCCTTCAGTGCCTGAACCATATAATCGGCGTACTGGCCAGCTAACTTAGGGTAGGTGTCATCGATGCCTACGCCATCCATGCCATGGCAAGTTTTACAAACTTGTTCTGCTTTGGCTTTACCGGCTTCCACATCGGCTGCCTGACTGATGGTCGCTGCAAACAATAAACTGATAGTCAAAAATAATTTCATGGTTGCTCCCATCATTGGTTGAATGTATTGAAATAAGCTGCAATGTCAGCAATGTCCTGATCGGTCAGGTTACCTGCTTGTGCTTGCATGGTGGGATGGCTGCGTTCGCCTGAACGGTAAGCTTTCAAAGCCGCAACAATATAGGCTTCGTTTTGGCCGCCCAATCTGGGCACGTGATAACGGGGGTAGGTGTTCTGATAAAATGGAATCCCGTGGCAACCGGTACAGGTATAAGCCAGTATTTTGCCATTTTCAGCATCACCAGCTGCAAAAGATTGGCATGACAGAATCATCAGAGCCAGTATCAGCGTCTTTTTCATTTTAGTCCAAAGTCAATAAAAACGCCCATTATAGTCAGATAGCTGCGATGTCTCAATCGAATTAAACTGATTCAATAAAAAAAGGCTTGATAAACAAGCCTTTGAGTTGCAGATTTTTGGGATTGGTTATTTCAAATTGGCGTAATAAGCTGCCAGGTTTTCAATGTCTTCGTCTGATAATGTGGCTACCATGGGAGCCATGCTGGGGTCTTTGCGTTCGCCATTTTTGAAGGCTTTGATTTGTTTCACCAAATACGCTTCTTTCTGACCAGCCAAATTAGGCCATAGTGGGTTGTTACTGATACCTGCCGGGCCGTGACAAGCAGCACACAAGGCAGATTTTGCTTTGCCAGCTTCTACATCAGCCGCTTGAGCTGAAAGCCCCAAATTCAAAAGCAATAAGGTTGTGGTTATGGTTCTTTTCATTTACTTTTCCTGAATGGATTAATCAATGTCGCAAGGATACCACAGGGACACTGAACAACAGTTGAATTGGTGCGAAAATGAATCACAATCTAGCCAAAGTTTGACTTGGGTCAAACCCTTAAAACTCAGAGCACCCTGACTTCTTCTTCAAGCTCAATACCAAACTTCATTTTTACCGCACGCTTGGCCATTTTGGTCATTTTTAACAGGTCCTGTCCGGTGGCTTTGCCGTGGTTGACCAAGATCAGGGCGTGCTGATCATAAAACCCAGCATCACCTTCGCGGTGGCCTTTGAAGCCACATTGTTCGAGTAACCAGGCGGCGCTGGTCTTTTGTTGTTTACAGTGTTTGGTTTCAAACAAGGGCAGGTCTTTGTGGCGCCGTTGAATGCGTTTGATTTGTTGTGGTTCTATGATGGGATTTTTAAAGAAACTGCCGGCATTGGGCAATTTATTGGGGTCGGGTAACTTACCGGCCCTGATTGTGCTGACGGCGTCAGCTACTTGTTTATAGGTCGGAGTTGTTTTGCTGCTGGCAAAATATTCCTGTAGTGGAGCATAAGATATGTTGATGGGATTGTCTGGCCGAAGGTCCAAGGCGATGCGGCTGATGATCCAGGGTTGGTCATGGTATTTAAAAATGCTGTGCCGATAGGAAAACATGCATTCTTCATTACTTAAGCGGTGGTATAAACCTGTGTGCCAGTTGTAAACTTCTACCCATACCAAACAATCCTGCAATTCGGTGCCATAGGCACCAATGTTTTGGAAAGGCGCAGCGCCTACCAGACCAGGAATCAAGGCCAGATTTTCGATGCCGCCGAGGTTGTGGTCTACGGCCCAGGTAACCAAATCGTGCCAATTGGTACCAGCCCATGCCACCACCAGGTTATCGACCACGGTGATGTGGTTGCGCTCTTTGAAATGCACCACAAAACGATGCAGGTCCTCGGTGAATAAGATGTTGCTGCCTGAACCCATGATCAACATCTCAGTGATTTTGATGTCGCGGGGCAGGGCTTCCAGGTCGCTCAGTGAGCGGATTTCAGCAAATTGGTCGCAGTGACAATCGACAGCTAAGGTGTTGTGTTCTTTGAGGCTATGATTGGTTTTTATTTCCACTGTTTATTTGGCACTGCTTATTTGGTCATTTATCTGCTGAATCAAACGATTTCCTTTGAGGACAAAGCCGGTATACAGCTGAATTAAATCAGCTCCCAGTGAGAATTTTACCGCTGCGTCCTTTTTATCTATGATACCACCAACCGCGATGATAGGGAAATTTTCGCCGGCAAAAAGTCTGACCAGGCGCAGTGTTTCATTGGCTTTTTCTAACAAGGGTTTGCCGCTGAGCCCGCCCATTTCACTGGTTAATTCTTCCACTGATTTGAGTTCAGAGGGCCTGTCTACGGTGGTATTGGTGCAAATGATGCCATCGAATCCAAGCTGCTTAATTTGTTCGACCATGAACTTGATCTGTGACTCATTTTGGTCGGGAGAAATTTTAACCAGAACCGGTGTGTACTTCTGGTCTTTTTCGGCACATTCGACTTGTTTGGCTTTGATCCCAGTTAACAAATCAGTGAGGGCTTGATCGTTTTGCAACTCACGCAAATCGGGGGTGTTGGGTGAGGAAATGTTAACGGTGATGTAATCGCACAAGGTATGGGCTTTGGCAAAGCAATGCACGTAATCATCCACCGCTTTGTCATTGGGAGTGACTTTGTTTTTGCCAATGTTGATGCCCAGCACGCCTTGGTAGCCTGAGGCTTTGACCTGTTTGACCAGGTAGTCTATGCCTTTGTTGTTAAAGCCCATGCGGTTGATGATGGCTTGATCGTCTGAAAGTCTGAACAGCCTGGGTTTGTCATTGCCGTTCTGTGGTTTGGGGGTGATGGTGCCAATCTCCAAAAATCCAAACCCTTGTTTGCTCAGGCCATGAATGGCATCGCCGTTTTTATCAAAGCCTGCTGCCAATCCCACCGGATTGGGAAAAGTGATGCCCATCAACTCAACCGGACTTTGAATCTGCTTGACCTTGGCAAAAGCCGACAGTGGTGACCCCAAGGCCTTGATGGCCAGGTCATGTGCCAATTCAGCGGGCAGGGCTTGCAGGGTTTTGCGGGCGAAGAATTCAAACATGGTTGGGTGATGATTTGCAGAAGCTGTATTTTAATGCATTTGTTCCAGTCATTGCGAGCCGCAGGCGCGGCAATCTTTATCAGAATTGGCGTGGTTAAATACATTGCGCTCATTGGAGCCTTTTAAGAACCGTCCCTTTTACATTGGGTAGTTAAACTCCAATTGGTTTAGCAAATCAGATATGTCATCTTATGAAACTTATACAACGATTGGTTGACCAATAATTTATGACGAGAACTACATTTATTATAATTTTAAGTATTTGGAATTGTCATGTAGGAGCAAGAGATATTCCTTTGACATGGGAACGGTTGATGCAGCAAACAGATTTGGTGGTCACCGGCCAAGTCATCAAAGCCGAGTTGATAAATGACAACATGTCATCAAAGTTTCCCACTGAATCATTTGATTTGGTTTTTGAAATCAATGTTCAAAAACAACTTTATAATCAACCTGAATTTGAGCCAAAAGAAAGCAATTCAGACATGAGAATTTATGCCACGCATAATGCGATGAATTTGCCAGTTTGTCATGAAGCTACTTTTTTTATTTTAGTAAGTGATGGCATTTATAGGCTTTCAGATTCTCAGTTTGCTGTCTGGCCAATTAACAGAATTCGAACACAGGCTGATGAGAAGTCACCAACAATGCTCACGGATGTGTTTAATAAAGATCAGATATCAGTAAATGAATTGCCAGAATCGCTAAAAGAAGAAGTCATTCGTAAAAAAGAATCGATTCAAAACGGTACATATTCAGTACAACTTGTTTTGGAAAAGCATTTAACAGTAAGCGCTTTGGAAACCGTATTATCTGATTACAGTAAGATAGTTGAGTAATGCCAGTTTTATTGAATTTTATTTTGTCCAACCACACTTCGACAGGCTCAGTGGGCTAGTATTTTGACGTACCGGTGTAGGCCGGTATCTAGCGTCTTTCTTGGCGATGTTAAAGTGGCCAGTTTCATCTGCACCTGAACCGACTTCCCAAAGACACTGGATTGCGGCCTCCGCCGCAACGACGAGTTTGATAGTTGTGATTGTATTTTGTTGGGATTCGCTGGGGTTATGGTGGGCTTGTCTAAGCCCAGGTGCACTTCGACGGGCTCAGTGGGCTTATGTGTCGTCGGATACAAAAAAATGAGCCTGACCACATTCTTCAATTTAATTGAACATGTGGCTCTGTGGATTGACGAAGCCGACTGTGATGCTGTCTAGCCCGTTTATCGCCAAATCATTCATTGGCATATTCTTCTAACATCATTTTCCGTTGGAACTGTGGTGCTTTACGGAATGCATCAACCATGCGGTGTCGTAAGTTTTCTGGCACGTTCTTGCTACTTAAGTATTGTTGATACAGTTGTACTTGAGCTTCCAGGTCATCTGGGATTGTGGGTTCATTGCTGCCAGCGGCATTGGCAGCACACATTTGCCATTGTTGTTCGCAGGCTGTTGGACAGTAATCGAGTTGAGATTCAATGGGCTCTTTGTCACATGCACAGCTGCACATTTCATCAATTTGGTTATTGATGATGTCCATGACTTGTTCACAAGTTTGCAAAAAGCCCATCGAGGCAATCTCTGCATCGCTGTATCCTGACTCGCACAGGGCTACGGGTGGTCCACCCATTTCAGTGATGGCTTGTTCTACACCTTGGGTCCCAAAGGGAACCACTTGTAACATTTTTTGTTGTAAGGAATATTTGAAGTGTTCCTGGTTAAACTCATAGGAATCATCGCCCCGCCAAGGTGCTGGGATCAGAAACTGACCGCTGATGTTTTTGGCCACTTTGGGGTCGTCGTCACTGCCAGGGTCTTTGACATCAACCAATGCGGCTGTAAAGCTGCCTCTGATAACAGTTGGTTGGTATTCTTCTATTACCACTTGCCCGTTTGGCGGGCGGTGTATTTTACGCAAACCCATATCAATGGTTGGACCATATGATTCGTAAGGGTGGTGGATGTTATTGCCATTAGATACTCTAATCATGGCATTATCTATGGTGCCTGTGAAACCATAATCTATGCGGGGTAATTCAATGGTGATCTTGCTGCCATCAATGGATTCAAGGTATTGTTCGGTTTGCATGGCCGCGCGTAAATAGTTGGCATCGATGGCATTCCCCATGGGGTCAACACCAATTTGCCCTTCAGTCATAGTGGGTAAAGCGAAGGTTTGTGAATCCAGCATGTGTAGCCGCTGAGATAGGGGCGACAAAGCCAAAGTTAGCTTGAGTTTGCTGTTACACTTTCTTTGCCACAAACTGTCACTGCCACAGGGTGTGTTGTCTTGGTAGTTCTGGCGCTCGGCTTTGGTGATGGGGGCCAAGTGATTGAGTGGATCAGCTATGGCTTGTTGAATTTGATCTTGAGCCAATTGACGTTTGGATTTTTTTGATGTGTTGTTCTGGGGTGCGGTTGATTTTGGCGCAGTTGAGGGTGATTGTTTGGCTGGTTGAGTTTGGGTAGATGTGCCACCTAAATTGTGATTGAATTGGTCCACCAGCAGCAGGTATTTTTGGGTAAAGCGTTTGGTGTTGGCAGGTTCCTTTGCCATGTTTGAAATGATGAGGGTCATTTTTCCATCACTGACTATGGGGAAATCCCAATAAGCAATGTGTTCACCATTACCGGTCAATTCTTTGGCTATGATTGGTGCGGAGACGTAAGAACCATCCAATAACCCAATGCGTAACTGGGCCAGTAAAGATTGATCGCTGTTTTGGGCTTGAATACGTAAGGTTTTACCTGTTGAGCCCTTGATGTCTACTTGCGCACAACGTGCCGCTTTACTGAACATGTGCAGGCTCACGCTGCCGGGAAGAAAATCTCCCACAGGTCCGGCAGTGGGACACTCGGTAAATAACCGTTTCAGCCACCGTGGTTCTCTTTCAGTTTGCTCGGGGACCAGTCCCAAAGGGCCAACCCGGGTGTTGATGTGGTTAGCAAACACTGCCACAAATTGGGCATACAAAGTCGGTAAGTCACCACTTAAATGGGGGTGTTTTTGAATCAAATGATTAACCCAAGTGATTTCAGCATCAGCCCCTTTACCGTAAGGGTATTCAGTGTTGTAGAAATCTGCCAAGTACCTGAAACTTGCTTCTTCTTCGGGTGTGGCATGGGTGTGGATTTTTCCATGTTCGGCAGCATAAGCTAGTTCTGCAAGGTAAGTCCAAAAGGAACTGGTCGCATAAGATTCATCAACCGAATCGGCTGGGTTATTCAATCCCACCCAATAAGGTCTGGCACCATAAACCTTGATGAATCTATTGTCTTTCAACTGTTCTTTGAATTGCAGTTGGCGCAGCTGCTTGGAGGCATAATAACCCAGGGCGTCAGCAGACCCCTCTTTAAACCACAGTTGGTTTGGGCATTTGTTTGCTTGACAACTTTTACTGGCGGCTTGAATGGCATGGACCAGTTCATGGGCCAGGGTTTGGTAATTGGCATCAGCAAGGGATTTTGAGTCTGTGTAAGTCAGTGAATTGATGTTGATGACTTTTCTGCTGGTTCTTGGCAAGGCTTCTGGTTTTCCGGAACTGTACCATCCACCAGGGCCATTTGTGGTTGGATAAAGATAAACCCTGATGGCTTTCACGCCGCCTTCAATTTCGACTACGGAATCCAAGTGTCCTGACTTAACCGGATCAGCAAACCCCATGCTGCTGTATAACTCTGCCGTCTCCTGTAGAAACGCTTCCATTTCTTGAATGATTTTCTGATCGATGGGCTGAGCGCGGTAGTTGGTTGCTTCACGCAGCACGTTTTCTTGGTCATACCAACGACTTGAATCAATCGGGCTGGCATAATAAATTTTAAAACGGGTGATTTCCCAAGCCAACGAGGCAGGTGAAACCACCAGCAAAAGTGCCCAAGCAACCAGCCATATCATGGATTTGCTTTTTACCATCACCATGTTACCTATCACCTGCGGTGTGGTTCTATACAAGCCTGATAGTCTGCTGTTAACGGACCGGTGCGAACCATTGGGTTGGCCACATTTTCCAAGTCGTGAGAGAGTTCAATGGCCTGGTTTTTGTCATTTAACTTGAATTCAACGGCCAATGAGAAAAATTGGTCGCTGTAGGTGAAGACTGCATCAGCTGCTGAGCGCATCCACCAAGGTGCCGCATCTCCCCAAGTGGCTCCCACAACCAACTGTCCTTCACAGGTTTTTGAAACCCACAATTGGCGGTGAGGTGTGGCGCCATATAGACCAGTAAATCGATCCAAATCTGAACGCAATTGACCTTTAGATCTGCGTTGTATTTGAGCTTGGTTTTGTTGCTCGATTTGTTCAGCTGCTTGTTGCTGCTGTTCAGCTTCGGCCATGGCTTGTTGCTGTTGTTTCATCATTTCCAATATTTCTGGTTGCGCGGCTGCCATTTGTGTTTGAATCATTGCTTGGGTGAGGGTGGCATTGATTTCACCCAAAACCTGTACTGTCTCCATGTCGCCAGCATTGGCATATTCAGTGATAATTGCCAGGAAATCTTGTGAATCAAAATGAAATTTTGCTTGTTGGGCAGGGTATATTTCTGCAAATCGTGCTTTGGCTGCTGCAACGCCACCTTGCTCAATGGCGGACTTCAGTTCAGCCGCTATTGAAGTGGGTTCAGTTGAATCATCCGTGTTTGCGAAAGATTCTTGGGTGCTGATCAGACTGGCCATGAATAGCAACACCATACCGAAAGTTTTTTGATTTGTTATGTTCATTCTGTTCCTCCTTTATTTTTGCTAATTGAGTATAGGGCATCGATGTGATCTGAATCAAATCGGTGCCTAAAACTCAACTTATCTTAAGACCAGTCGATTAATTAGGCATGAATAATGTTCGGGTATATTTGAGGTTTGGGTCACATTTTATTTGTGTTGGGATAGCGTGTTGATAAGTTATGGATTCTGAATAAGATTTCGGTTGGGCGTCATTCTGAGAGTTTTATTGCTTATCCATGACACACTTCGACAGGCTCAGTGAGCTTATGTATCGTCATACCGGCCTTCGCCGCAACGACGAGTTGGGTTGACATGTCTGCACTGTGTTGGCCTTCGCCGCAACGACCATTTTGATAAATTTCAGTTTACTTTAGGAGGTCCTTCGGCTCGTTGCGCTTGCTCAGGACGACATTACCTTTTAAATAACTATATTCAAAATGCACAAAAAAGGGCCCATCAGGACCCTTTTGCAACACTGATTAACTGACCGACTAGATATCGAATTTGATGCCTTGTGCCAGGGGCAGTTCGGTCGAGTAGTTGATGGTGTTGGTTTGGCGACGCATGTAGGCTTTCCAGGCATCTGAGCCAGCTTCGCGTCCGCCACCAGTTTCTTTCTCACCACCGAAGGCGCCACCAATTTCTGCACCGGAAGTACCGATGTTGACGTTGGCGATACCACAGTCTGAACCAGCCGGTGACAGGAACTGCTCGGCTTGGCGCAAGTCGTTGGTGAAGATCGCTGATGACAGGCCGTGGGCCACGTCATTTTGGGCTTCGATCACGGCATCCAAGTCACTGAATGTCATGACATACAGGATGGGGGCAAAGGTTTCGGTTTTAACCACTTCCCAGTCGCCTTGGGCTTTGATCACGCAAGGTTCAACGAAGTTACCCGGTCCGTCAACTCGCTTGCCACCAGTGAGGACTTCGCCACCGGCTGCTTTGGCGCGTTCAACGGCATCCAAATACATTTGTACCGATGCTTCGTCAATCAACGGACCCATCAAGGTGCTCGAATCCAGTGGATTCCCGATGGGCACTTGTTTATAAGCATTGACTACGGTATCAATCAGGTCATCGGCGATGTCTTCATGCACAAACAAACGACGGGTGGTGGTACACCGTTGGCCTGCAGTACCCACAGCGCCAAATACAATCGCAGGAACGGCCAGTTTCAAATCAGCTGATTTATCAACGATCAAGGCATTGTTACCGCCCAATTCCAGCAGCGAGCGACCCATGCGCTTGGCTACTTGGACCCCGACTTGTTTGCCGACTTGGGTTGAACCGGTGAATGACACCAGGTTGACGCGTTTGTCATCAACAAACTTTTTGGCCAATTCGTTGCTGTTGTCATTGAACAGCATAAAGATGGGCGGGAAGCCAGCATCTTTCAGGGCTTCGTTACATATGTTTTGTACGGCGACTGAACACAGTGGCACTTTTTGGCTGGGTTTCCAGACCGACACGTTACCACAGATGGCGGCCACGAAAGCATTCCATGACCACACGGCCACAGGGAAGTTAAACGCCGAAATAATACCGACAACTCCCAATGGATGCCATTGATCATACATGCGGTGACCTGGGCGTTCAGAATGCATGGTGTTACCGTACATCATGCGTGATTGACCAACCGCAAAGTCGGCCATATCAATCATTTCTTGTACTTCGCCATCGCCTTCTGATTTGATTTTACCCATTTCAGCGGCAACCAAAGAGCCCAAGGCATCTTTGTGTTTGCGCAAAGCATCGCCAACCAGACGCACGGCTTCACCACGTTGTGGGCCAGGCACTTTGCGCCACTCTTTGAACACTTCCTGTGCTTTAGAGATGACATTTTCGTAGTCAGCATCTGATGCCGACATGACTTTACCCAGTAATTCACCGGTGGCTGGGTTGTGTGATTCAATCAAGCCAGCTGAATCATCAGTTGACCATTGGTTTGGACCTATGCAAGTGCCGTTATTGACATCTTTCAGGCCGAGTTCTTTCAAAAAATCCATCATTTTCTCCTTAGAGTTTTTCCATCATTTCAGGAATAATTTTAAATAAGTCGCCAACCAGTCCTACATCGGCCACTTCGAATATGGGGGCTTCGCCGTCTTTGTTGATGGCGACAATGGTGCCGGCATCTTTGATGCCTGTTAAATGCTGAATGGCACCAGAAATACCAAAGCACATGTACAGGTCAGGGGCAATGATTTTACCGGTTTGACCCACTTGCATGTCATTGGGAACGTAACCGGCATCGACTGCAGCACGTGATGCGCCAGTGGCAGCACCAATTTTGTCGGCCAGATTAAAGACTATTTCAAAGTTCTCAGCAGATCCCACGCCGCGTCCACCAGAAATCACTTTGCTGGCAGTTTGCAGGTCAGGGCGGTCAGAGTCACCAGTGGACAACTCAACAAAAGCCGTGTGTGCTGCCGCTGTCGCTAAAGATGATTCAGTCACTGTGGCTGAACCATCGGTGGATTTATCGGCAGAAAACGAAGCGGTTCTGACCGTGGCCACAATTTGTGGGGTGTCGGTTTTGACCGTGATGATGGCGTTACCAGCATAAATCGGGCGCTTGAAGGTGTTGTCATCAATGATTTCCATCACGTCAGACAATTGATTCACACCCAACAGGGCGGCCACGCGAGGCATCACGTCTTTACCGAAGGTGGTCGAAGGACCAAACACATGACTGTAGTCTTTACCCAAATCAGCCACTGTCGGCGCAATGGAAGCGGCCAACTGGTCGTGGTTGTCACTGCATTGCACGAATTTCACTTCGTTGATGCCATTCAAACTGGCCACTTGGCTGGCCAAGGCATTATCAGCAGCAAACAAAACCACATCAATGGTTTCGGCGTTCATTTGTTTGGCGGCGGTCAGTACTTTGGCCGTTGACTGGTTAATTTGCGAGCCATTGTGCTCGGCTAAAATCAGTATTTTGCTCATGATACCAACCCCTTGTCTTTTAAAATTTCAATCAATTCATCCACCGAATCAACCATCACGCCTTTTTGGCGCGGTTGTGGTGCTTCAAACTGGGTGACCTCAATGGCCTGACCTTTGGGCTCAGGCACCAGTTCTGCCATGGGCTTGACATCCAGTGGCTTGCGTTTGGCTTTCATGATGTCTGGTAACTTAACGAAGCGGGGCTCATTCAAGCGCAGGTCAGTTGAAATCACAGCCGGCAGTTCAACTTGAATGGTTTCCAATCCAGCATCCACTTCACGGGTGACCTTCACGTGTTGGTCATCAATAAATTCTACTTTGGAAGCAAAAGTGGCTTGCGGACGATCCCACAAGGTGGCCAGCATTTGCGGTGTTTGGTTGTTGTCATCATCAATGGCTTGTTTGCCGGTGATGACCATTCCAGGTTGTTCTTGTTCTATCACTTGCAATAACACCTGGGCAGCCTGTAAAGGTTGTACCGCGGTGTCAGACTCAACCAGGGTGGCGCGATCGGCGCCCATGGCCATGGCAGTGCGTAATTGTTGTTGAGAGTCGTTGGTACCGATGGTCACCACCACCACTTCGTCGGCTTTGCCTTGCTCTTTGATTCGCAGCGCTTCTTCGATGGCAATTTCGTCAAATGGATTGATGCTCATTTTGACGCCATCTGTGGCCACTCCAGAGCCGTCAGGTTTGACCTGAACGCGCACGTTGTAATCAACAACGCGCTTGATAGCTACAAGAATTTTCATGGGATTTTTATGCTGTTATAAAAGGCGTCGGATTATAGCACAATGACACCCTCAAACAAACCGTGAACCGCTAAGATGGCGTGGGGATTCCGCCTGGGGGTTCAGGCAGCTTCAACATTGTCATGCCATGCATTTTGTTGTTTAATGGGCACCACCCGATTAGAGTTTGAGAAGTATGCTGATTTCAGACAGCCACCAATTTGTGTTTGTGCACATCAGAAAAGCAGCCGGTACCAGTTTGCGGCAGATTTTGGAGCAGCATGCTTTGCCCCGCAACAACAACCTCTGGTACAAAATGCTCAGTCGCAATGGTTTCCCGGTTGACTACCACCAGTACGCATTTCGCAAACACGCCAACTTGTCAGAAGCGGAACGCAGCATGCCGGCGCAGACCTTCAAACAATATTTTAAATTTGCCATAGTCAGAAACCCTTGGGATCGTTTGGTTTCTGAGTATGAGTACATCAAAACCCAACCCAGTCATTCACGCTTCAAGAAACTCGCATCGATGAGTTTTGCTGAATACATCACCTACCAAAGTAAACGCCCAGCAGCCCACCAGATTCATGCCTTGACGTTGAAAAATGGTGATTTGGGTTGCGATTTTATTGGCAAGCTGGAAACTCTGGAGCAGTCTTTGAAAGTGATAGGCACGCAGACCGGGATTGACTTTTCTTCGCTGCCACACATCAACCAAACGGACCGCAGAGACTACCGCACTTATTACAATCAAGCCTCACGCGAACTAGTGGCAAAGTTGTGGCAGGCTGACATCGAAGCGTTTAAATATGGCTTCGATTCGGACACTGACTAACCTGTCTTTAACACACCAATCTGGTATAATGTCCGCCTTTTCAAATCCATAACGATATGACGGATAAATGGTTGGTTACTGGCGGTGCTGGTTTCATTGGTGGTAACTTTGTGTTGCGCCAAATTCTAAAAAATAACAGGGAAATCATTAACTTAGATAAATTAAGTTATGCCGGTAATTTGGATACGCTGGCAGCAGTTAAGGACCACCCTCACCACGAATTCATTCAAGCAGACATCAATGACAAAGCCATCATTGCTGAATTGCTTGAACGTCGCCAACCCGATGCCATCGTTCACTTTGCCGCTGAATCACATGTTGATCGATCGATTGAGGGTCCGGAAGTGTTTGTTGAGACCAACGTCATGGGCACTTTCAACCTGCTGCAACAAGCCTGGCTTTATTACCAATCCCTCAGTGGGGAAAAAAAGCAAAACTTCAGGTTCTTACACGTTTCAACCGATGAGGTTTATGGTTCACTGGGTGACACCGGTGCTTTCAGTGAAACTACGCCATACGCCCCCAATTCACCTTATTCGGCCAGCAAAGCCGGTTCAGATCACTTGGTCAGGGCCTATCACCACACCTATGGTTTGCCGGTATTGACCACCAATTGTTCCAACAATTATGGGCCTTATCAATTCCCTGAAAAATTGATTCCGTTGATGATAGATAAAGCCGTCAATGGCGAGGCTTTGCCGGTTTACGGCGACGGCAAAAATGTCAGGGATTGGTTGTATGTCGAAGACCATTGTCGTGCCATTGAAACAGTCATCGCCAAAGGGCAGGTGGGAGAAGTCTATAACGTGGGTGGTAACGAAGAACGCCAAAACATTGAAATCGTTGAGGTTTTGTGTGATCACTTGGATGAAATCATGCCGTTGTCGCAGCGCAGGCGTGAACTGATCACTTACGTTACTGATCGTCCTGGACACGATCGTCGTTATGCCATTGACAGCAGCAAGTTACAAAATGAGTTGGCTTGGCAGCCTCAAGAAACATTCGAATCTGGTATCAAAAAGACCATCCAATGGTACCTGGATAATCAAACCTGGGTAGACCGGGTCAAAGATGGCAGTTACCAGGGTCAACGCCTGGGACAAGAAACCGCTACTGGAGGTGTCTCATGAGCAGAAAAGGCATCATTCTTGCCGGTGGGTCGGGAACCCGACTTTATCCGCTGACCCATTCAATCAGCAAGCAACTCTTACCGGTTTATGACAAACCGATGATTTATTACCCGTTGAGCACCTTGATGGAAGCGGGTATCAGAGATGTGTTGATTATCAACACACCCCATGAGCAAATTCTGTTTCAGGAATTGTTGGGTGATGGTTCACAGTGGGGCATGAATTTACAGTATGCGGTGCAACCGGATCCAGGTGGCCTGGCCCAGGCTTACCTGATTGGTGAAGATTTTGTGGCCGGTGATGAATCTTGCTTGATTTTGGGTGACAACATCTTTCACGGGGCCGGTATGGGCGCCTTGATGCAGAATGCCAATGACCGAACCACTGGTGCCACCGTGTTTGGCTACCGGGTGCATGATCCAGAGCGTTATGGTGTGGCGGCTTTTGATGACGAGGGCGTGGTCATTGATTTAGAAGAAAAACCCGCGAAACCCAAATCTAATTATGCCGTGACTGGCTTGTATTTCTATGATGGACAGGCCACGGACATTGCCAAGTCGCTGCAACCTTCACCGCGAGGTGAGCTGGAAATCACCGATTTAAACAAAGTGTACCTGTCGCAAAAGTCCTTGAATGTGGAATTGATGGGCAGGGGCTATGCTTGGCTGGATACCGGAACCCATGATTCCTTGGCAGAAGCCACCAATTTCATCTCTACCATTGAAAAGCGACAAGGCATTAAAATTGCCTGTCCGGAAGAAATAGCTTTTCAAAATGGTTGGATTGATGCCGATCAAGTCATGCAACTGGCAGCGCCCATCGCCAAGAATGGCTATGGCCAGTACCTGATTTCGTTAATCAAAGGGCATTGATGTGAACATCATCAACACGAAATTACCCGGTGTCTTGATTATTGAACCTCAGGTCTTCGGTGACCAACGTGGCTATTTTATGGAAGCCTGGCAGCAACAGCGATATCGCGATGCCGGCATCAAAGAAGATTTTGTGCAAAGTAACGTATCTAAATCCGAACAAGGCGTCCTTCGGGGCCTGCATTTTCAAAACCCCAACCCCCAAGGCAAACTGGTTTATGTGTTGGAAGGAGAAGTGTTTGATGTGGCCGTTGATATCCGCCGTGGTTCACCCACTTATGGACAGCATGAAAGCGTCGTATTAAGTGCCGATAATCACCGCCAGTTTTATGTGCCAGAAGGATTTGCCCATGGTTTTTGTGTGTTGTCTGAATCGGCGACATTTTGTTACTTGTGTACCAATTATTACGATGCAAAAGCCGACGGATCTATTCTGTGGAATGATCCGGCCTTGAATATTGACTGGCCAATCAGTTCACCTAAGCTATCAGAAAAAGACGGCAAAGCACTGAAATTAAATGACTTTGATCAATCAAAACTGCCGGTATATAGCTCATGAACGGGGTGCGTTGACATGAAAGTGTTACTGGTCGGTGCTGATGGTCAAGTGGGCTTTGAGTTGTGGCGGACTTTGCAGTTCAACCGCGAAGTGATTCCCACCACTTCAGATGGTCGAGAAGTGAACGGTATGACCACCATCAAACTGGATTTGTCCGATGCCGACGACATTAACCGCAAAATAGACAACATCAAACCCGATGTGATCTGTAATGCCGCGGCCTACACCCAGGTGGATCAAGCCGAGTCAGAACAAGACATGGCCGATCAAATCAACCACTTGGCCTTGCAACACATGGCAGCAGCCGCATCGCGCAACAAAACCCTGTTGGTGCATTACTCAACCGATTATGTGTTTTCAGGTGACCACAAATTCCCCTGGAAAGAAGGCGATAAAACCAATCCCGGTTCGGTGTATGGACAAAGTAAACTGGACGGCGAATTGGCCATCATCGAAAGTGGCTGTGAGTACATGATTTTCAGAACCGCGTGGGTGTTTTCAACACGCCGACAGAATTTTCTGAAATCCATGCTGCGTCTGGCTGAAACACATCAAGAGTTACGCATAGTCAATGACCAACAAGGATCACCGACCTGGGCTGCCACCATAGCGCTGGCAACCATGTTGGCTCTGAACATTCCAGAAACGGGTCTTTATCACTTGACTTCGAATGGTTCGACCACTTGGTTTGGCTTTGCGCAAAAAATATTCAGTCAGGCCCATCGAATTGGGTTGTTAGAGCAACCGCCGCAACTGGTGCCCATATCCACCAAAGACTTTCCAACCGCCGCTGAAAGGCCCAAATACTCGGTATTGAATTGCCAAAAATTCGAAGGCACATTCAATGTTAAACTGCCGCACTGGCAAACCACTTTACAACTTTGTATGCAAAGGATGAAACCATGAAAATTATACCCGTCATTCTTTCTGGCGGCGCCGGCACCCGATTGTGGCCGGTTTCCAGAAAAGCTTATCCCAAACCATTCATGCAATTGGCTGATGGTAAATCATTGGCTGAATTGACTTTTGATCGCGCGATTGACATGGCCACAGAAGGGGAAGTGGTGACCGTCACTTCCAGAGACTATTATTTTCTGTGTAAAGACATCTACAAAAAGAATGCCAAATGCGACATTGAAAAACAACCCTTCTTGCTGGAGCCTGCAGGTCGAAATACGGCACCGGCGATTGCTTTGGCAGCATTGAAAATTCAACAAAGTCACGGTGATGATGCGGTGATGGTGGTGATGCCATCAGATCACCTGATCAAAGACAAGGCGACGTTGATGCAGACTGTCAACAAAGCGGCTGAAATCGCCAGTCAGGGCTATTTGACCACCTTTGGAATTTTTCCAACGGCACCTGAAACCGGCTACGGTTACATCAAAGCCGGTGATGCGATAGATGATCAAACTGCCAAAATATCGCAGTTTGTTGAAAAACCAGACCTGGAAACAGCCAAAGCTTATGTGGCTTCTGGTGAATACAGCTGGAACTCAGGCATGTTTGCATTTCAAGTGGGCGCCTTACTTGAGGCGATGGAAAAAACTTCGCCTGCAGTGATTGAGCAAGCCAGAAAATGTTATGAATCAACCGATACCAGCGGCACCCAAGTTGAGTTCGAATTGTCTCAGTTCATGAAGCTGCCTGACATATCTATCGATTACGCGGTGATGGAAAAGGCTCAGAAAAGGGCGGTGGTCGATTCTCGTTTCGACTGGAATGACATTGGTTCCTGGAATGCCATGGCCAGTTTGTCAGATTCTGACGAATCCGGTAACCGCATTGAAGGCAAGGCCGTCACTGTCGATGCCAAGAACTGTTACATCAGGGCCGGCGATCGCTTGGTGGCTGTGGTTGGTGTCGATGATTTGATGGTGGTAGATACCACCGATGCGGTGTTGATTGCTCACAAAGACAAGTCACAAGGGGTTAAGGACGTGGTGCAGTTCCTCAAGGCTAAAGACCATGAGGCAGCCATTTTTCATAAAACAGTGCATCGGCCATGGGGCAGTTACACCATCTTGGAAGATGAAGATGATTGCAAAGTCAAACGCCTGGTGGTCAAACCTGGGCAGGTGTTGTCGTTACAATTGCATCACAAACGCAGCGAACACTGGACGGTGGTTTCGGGTACTGCCAAAGTACGTGTGGGTGATGATGAATTTTTGTTGGAAGAAAACAAATCTGTTTATATCCCGGTTGAAACGTTACATCGCCTGGAAAATCCTACCGATGAAGACATAGCCTTAATTGAAGTTCAGTGTGGCAGTTATTTTGGTGAAGATGACATTGAACGTTTCGAAGACATATACGGCAGGATCGATGACAAACAAGCCAACAACACCTGATCCGGAGTTTCTGCAACGGGCTTTGGAAGTGGCCAAACAGGCCGCCCGTGACGCCGAAACGGTCATCCAATCTTACTACCAGCAAAACAGCTTGGAAACGGAGGTTAAGCGTGATCAGACGCCAGTCACTGTGGCAGACAAAGAGGCTGAACTGATTATCAGAAAAATACTGGGTGAACATTTTCCAGAGCATGGCATTTATGGTGAGGAGTTTGGCCAGTCAGATCGACCTGACAGCGATTATTTGTGGTTGATTGATCCCATTGATGGCACCAAAAGTTTTGTTCGTCAATACCCCTTCTTTTCCACCCAAATCGCTTTGATGTACCAAGGTGAGTTGGTGCTGGGTGTATCGAATGCACCAGTCTTTGGCGAAATGGCCTGGGCCACCCAGGGCGGTGGTGCTTTCCTGAATGACGAGCTCATATCCGTGGCTGCCGAGTGGTCTGCGCACAGCAGCTGTGTATCCACAGGCAATATACAAAGTTTGTTGGATAATAACTGGCACAGACTGGGACAATTGTTGAAAAAATTCAGTAAAATACGCGGGTATGGTGATTTTTATCATTACCACCTACTGGCATCTGGAAAAATCGATTTGTGTGTCGAGTCAGATGTCAATATATTAGACATTGCTGCCTTGACTGTGATTGTCAGAGAAGCAGGGGGCGTGGTTACTGAACTGAATGGTGACCCGATCAATTTAGCAACCCAATCAATATTGGCTGGAACAAAAATAACCCATGCAATGGGCCTGGAAAGTTTGAATGAATGAATTGTTAAGAAGCACGGAAGCGCTGGCGGTAAAAGCCGGAGAAGCCATCATGGCAGTTTACGAGTCAGGTGACTTTGATGTGGACCACAAATCCGATGACTCGCCTTTAACCAAGGCAGACTTGGCATCACACCACGTGATTGTGGATGGTTTAAAAGCACTAACCCCTGAAATTCCTGTGTTGTCAGAAGAATCGGCCTCCATTCCATTTGAAGAACGTCAAACTTGGAAAAAGTATTGGTTGGTCGATCCTTTGGATGGCACCAAAGAATTCATCAAAAGAAACGGTGAGTTTACGGTAAACATTGCCTTGATTGAAAATGGAAAATCCATTTTATCAGTGGTCTATGTACCGGTTACTCAGGTCAGTTATCTGGCAGCAGTGGGTGTTGGGGTGTTCAAACGGGAAGGTGAGAAAAAATCATCCATCATGGTGATGAAGAACAGCCGCTTTAAACCCACCGTGGTCGGCAGTCGCTCGCACATGTCCGATGAGGTCAAAGACTACCTAGAACGACTGGGCCAACATGAATTGGTCAGTATGGGCAGCTCATTGAAATTCTGCTTGGTGGCAGAGGGCAAAGCTGATCTGTATCCGCGGCTTGGCCTCACCTCAGAGTGGGACACAGCCGCTGCTCAGTGCATTGTTGAGCAGGCCGGTGGCCACGTGGTCACTATGGATGGAAAACCCTTGGTATACAACAGCAAGGACTCGCTGTTGAATCCACACTTTATGGTTTATGGTGATAAGAGTAGGGATTGGGTCAATATCTGATTCGAACTTAATTTTTAGTTTAAGCCAGACCAATACACTTCAATCTGAATACTTAAGGCTCTTGATGTCCCTGCGCTGTTTTTTGGTGGGACGTTTGTCTGGTTTCGGCGTTGAGTGGTATTCCATTTTCTTCAACAGGGTCTTGGCCTCGCGGGCTTCAATGCTTTCCTCTGTTTCATGGTAGAGGGTTTGCGCTACCGTGGCTGAACCTCTTTTTTCAGCGACATCATCAACCACCACTTCCCATGTCACATCGCCTTTTTTGATGTTGATGACATCACCGGCTTGAACAGTCCTAGAAGGTTTGCACTTTTGTCCATCGACTTTGATTTTGCCTTGTTCTACCTGTTTTTTAGACAATGAGCGGGTTTTGAAAAAGCGTGCCGCCCACAGCCATTTATCTATTCTTACTTGTTCCATTTTTACTACCTACTAAAAAAAGGGCACCCAATGGATGCCCTTTGATTTTACCTTTATGTGGATGAATTAGGGTGCTTCGCAACCAGTAATTCTCACATTATCGATGACCCAACCTTCAGGTCTGCCGACTGAACTGTCGGAAGCCATGCGGTATGAGAACTGGACATCTTGTCCAGCATAAGTATCGACATCGACATTGAACTGAGTCGCTGCCAATGGATCACCACACCAGCCCTGTTCACCAGCAGCTGGGTTGCTGAAGCCAGAGTCAATCGTGCCATCATAGTCGTTATTGATGATGTCAGCATCTGTGACTTGTGTGAATGGACCGTTATCAGCAGAGACAAATAATTGTCCTGCATCGTAACAACCAGCACCACCATCTTCGATGGTCTGGGTGTTCCAGAACCTCAAAGTCAATGGGCCAACACCATTAGGCAAGCTCATTTGTGGTGAAACCACACTGGTGTCATTTACTTCTGGTAAATCATCAGCCTGCCAACCGGCAGTGCCTGAATCACCAACATTTTGTAAGCTCCAGTTGGCTTGGCCAGCAGCAGTCTGAACAGTCCAACCTTGTGGATCTGCATCACCAGCAGTTAACCCTTGACCACCATCATTGCCATACTTCCAAATCAAGTCATCAGGCGTATCAAACGTAAACGTCATCAAATCAACTTGATTGGTACCTATGGGACAATCACCTGGTGCCACAGTGGTAGTGAAACTGAATTCTGAGCTCATGGCACTGCCACATGGGCTGGTTGATTCAACACGCCAGTAGTGATCGGTACTGGTAGCCAATGAAGTGGTGGCATCATAGCTGTTGGTTAGAACAGTTTCTGAGATAACCACATTGGTGAATGCTGGATCAGTCGCTACTTCAATCAAATAGCTGGTCGCATTGGGATCAGCAGTCCAAGTGAAGCTCGGTTGTGCAGGCACATTCGTTGCTGAATCCACAGGTGCGGTTAAAGTTGATGCACCCGCTGCTCCGGCTGAATAAGTGACTGTGACATCCACATCTTTGGTGATGATGTCACCCATGTCGTCACCTGTGGCTCTGATGGTCAAAGTTTCGATTCCTGTGGTACCCGAACCATCAACATTGAAAGTGTAGTCTGAACTAAACGGTGCGGCTGAACCATTCGCAGAGAAAGCGCCGCCATTAACATAAGTAGGCGTGCTGAATTCAGACAGAGTGATGGTACCTGGGTAGTTTTGAACATCTGTTATGTTCAAGCCAACCAATGCGTTATCACCAGCACAGACAGTTATGCCATTGGGATTAGCTGCAATATTGAATGTGGGAGAACCAAATGCATTGCCACCATAACCTAAGAAAGCATCACCGTTAGAACTGGCACCAGGTCGGCCATCTGTCCAAGTCATTGCAATTTTGTCTAGCACAACGGATAAACCATTGTAATCTCCCCATTCCTGTCCGCTTGACAAGTTATCAGAGGTTACTGTTGAGTAACGCTGTTCACCTTCTGGTAACCAGCTGGCACCGCCATCGGTTGAAACGTTGTAATAAAAGTCTACACCGGTACGATTAACTGAGTTTCGGGTGTCGTAGAAACCAATGTGAACTGCATCATTTTCACCTACCATCAACCAAGGATGGAATCGGTCAACTGTTAATTGATCGTTGGTCTGATGAGGTTTAGGAAGCTCAGTCCAGGTTGCACCAGCATCGGTTGATTTAAACACGCGAATTTCTGCATGATTGGCAGAAGCTGAACCAGTACCACCGCCCACACTGTCAGCTGTTTCATCGGTGATGGCTACGTAAATGTTATCTGCAGAATCAACATCAACTGAAGTATAAATAAAGACTTCTCTGGTTTCCATGGCAGGAATAGGGAAGTCAAAACGACCGCGAATGGTGGACACTTGCACAACCGGTTCGAAAGTCAAACCACCATCAGTTGACTTCAACATGTTAATGCCTGAGCCATTTAGTCCTGGGTAAAAATAATAAACATTGCCAGACGAATCAGTGGTGATATCAGAACCAATACCTGTATCGACACCAACATCAATTGGGGTGCTCCAAGTGGTGCCAAAATCAGTTGATCGGGCAAACCTCATTTGGTTACCTTTGTGATAAGTGATATAAATGTTGTCTTTATGAGGTGAGGTTGGAGAGCGGTCTACATGAATAAACTCTTTGTCATTGGCTTGGTCTGTTTCAATTTCAATCATGGTTGCCCATGTTTGACCAGCATCTTCTGAGTAAGAAGCCCGGATATTACAACCACCAAATCCACAATTGGCTAAGTCAGCTTGATATACCCGTTGAGGAGATACGTCAGTTGTTGACCAGTCAATGGTTGGATCACAACACGAATTAGGATTTACTTGAGAGGCAGTCCAAGTTGCACCACCATCAGATGAATAATACATTTCCTGACCGCCATTGGCATTGGCACCAGCGACAACTTGCATGTTGTTATCCGGGTTAAATTCAACAGTGACTTCATTGCCGTCAATTCTCAGGATAACTTCCCCATCTGGATCAACCGTAGCGCCCTCTCTGGGGTCATCTGGTTTACCGCTGAGGGTCACTGGGTGATAGTATTTGCCGATGCCTTCTTTGTACCAGACACCATCTACAATCAAGCCACCAAAGTGAATCAGGAACGCGTGATAAAGTTCACGAGGGTAAAACTCACCTATATGTGGGTTTGCCTGTCTGGCTTTAACTTTAAAGAATGCGGGTACATTTCTGACAAAATGGTCGTTTTCAGGCAAGATGGCCAAATCTTCTTGTGTCAGTTGGTAGTTCCTGTCATCCCAGGGCCCCAACTCAGTCAAAGATTGGTAATCAACCCTTTGGTCGACACCATACTCCTGTCTAATTTCCGCATGCGCTGAAATGCTGAAGCAAAACAACATTGCAATTAATAGTTTAAATCTCATTAAAATACCTCTTTTTTTATGATAAATAATTTTTTGTATTAGGATGATAATTTGGTGCCTTCAGAAACACAAGAAAGATTTTAACTAATATCAGCATTCTTTAATATAAACAGCAAACACACAATCAAAGCCGATAAATATGTAATTCTTATAGCAAATCTGAAGTTTTTGGATGGGTAATTGTTGATACCATCAGAAGTTGTTTTGGTGTGGGTTTGCTTACAAATCTTTTTTGGGAGGCACCAACAAATTCCCAACCAACAAACCAACGGAAATAGCCACCGCTATCAGCACCGCATTGAATGCGGCTTGGACGCCGGTAATGGTGTCATTGGTGTACATGGCAGACAAGGAATTGAAACCGATGCTACCAGGCACCAACAAGATGATGCCCGGGATATGCATCACCGATGCGGGATTGTGGCTGAGTCGAGAATAGATGTTGCCAGCAATCGAAACCAGCATGACGGCCACCAGCGATTTGAAGGGTTGTTCCATCCACAGTCCAATCAGGCTGGAACCTGAAAAGGCCAAGCCAATGGATAAAAAGATCCAGAAAGTATCGGCAAAACGGGCCTTGAACAGAACTGAAAAGCTCAAAGCCGTAATGACCAATGCCAGGTAGTTAAACCAACCGGGTACAGGCGTTAATTTGTGAACTTGAGTTTCACCAAAAATATACTGTGCAATCAAGTAGCCCAAAGCCAGTCCAAAAGACAATAAGAAGAGGGTGGTTACTGCTCCCGCCATGCGACTGCTACCCGACACCAAGTGGCCCGTAGAGAGTTCTCGCATGGCAATGGTGATGCCCAAACCGGGAACCAGAATAATCAGACCAGCCAAAGACACCAAAAAATGGTCAATGCTATTGGAGTAGTGGCTGATGGCGATGGCGACAAAACCAACCATCATGGCTGCCAGGGGTGATAACAGTTGCGATATGTATTTGTAAGGCGCGCTGTAAATGGTAATGATGCCGGTGAGTAGTCCCAAACAAGCCGCAGCGATGACATCATGCCAAGAGCCATTAAATAAGGTGGTGAAACCACCGCCCACCAGACCAAAGCACAACGCCACCAACCACTTGGGATAGAAATCATTGTTGGCTGTGATCAGTTTGATTTGATCCAGTGCTTGGTCAAGGTCTAAGTCATCGTTTTCCAAAGCCACAATCACCTGATTAATGCTGTGCAAGGTGTTGAGGTTGATGTCATTGGGGTTGGTTTTGATCATGTACGAGCGCTGACTGTACTCGTCTTCGCCAATGCTGGCCAAAACGGCTGTTGGCATGGCAAAAAAACTGGCCTCCAATTGAAACTTGTCAGCAATCACCGTCATGTAAGTCTCAAGCCGGTGAGCGGGAGCACCCGCTTCGGAAATGGCACGACAAATGTGCAACAAAATATTGGCTTGTTTCCTGCGGGTGGCCCGGTCTCTCTTATGGGGTACGACTTTGACTGGGGTGCTGAATTTGAGCTCTTTGACCATGGTAATAATGAACGACTCTGAACAGCAGCCATGTTAACCCGATTCCAGAATATATCAAAGGTTCTGTGAGGTCTGATTTAACCAACCACAGAAAATGCAAACATCCCAAAACCAAAACCAGATAGATGCTGCGGTGTAACATTTTCCATCGTTTGCCCAGTTTTCTGATCATCCAACGGTTTGAGGTGATGGCCATCGGTAACATTAATGCCCAAGCCAACATGCCTACGGTGATGTACGGACGTTCAATGACGTCTTCAATGAAATGGGGCCAATCCAAGCCCAAGTCGAGCCAAACATAAATGATCATGTGTAAACTGGCGTAGAAGAATGTGAACAAACCCATCATGCGCCTGACCCTGATAAAAACAGTTGACCCGATGATGATTTTTAAGGGCGTCATCATCAGTGTCAAGATCAAAATCCTCAAAGTCCAGATACCGGTGCGGTGCAGCAGTTCTTCGATGGGGTCAGCGGTTAAATTTTGTTGAAAACCATCCCACACCATCAAGCCGAAAGGTACCATCAACAACACAAACAAGACTGATTTAAATAATGTGAGGTGTTTGGTATTCAAAACTGTTTGGTTAGGTCCATGCCTTTGTATAAGTTGGCAACATAGTCACCATAGCCGTTGAAAATTTGCGTTTTGATGCGGCTGTTGAACAGCGAAAAACCGCCTGTAATGCGCCGCTCTGTGGCTTGTGACCAACGGGGGTGGTCGACCTCAGGATTGACGTTGGCATAAAAACCATACTCATCCGGAGCGATGGCTTGCCAGGAATTGACTGGCTGCTTATCAACAAATTTGATTTTAACGATGGATTTGATGCCTTTGAAACCATATTTCCACGGCACCACCAATCGCAATGGTGCGCCATTTTGGTTGGGTAACTCTTTACCGTACATGCCCACTGCCATCAAGGTCAGTTCATTCATCGCTTCATCCATGCGCAAGCCCTCGCGATAGGGCCAAGGAATAGAGCGACCCCTTTGGCCAGGCATTTGTTCAGGGTCATAAAGCGTTTCGAAATAAACGTACTTGGCAGTACTGAGTGGTTGGCAATATTGAATCAAATCTGCCAATTTGAATCCAAGCCAGGGAATGACCATGGACCAAGCTTCAACGCAGCGCATGCGATAGACCCGTTCTTCCAGGTTAAACTGCGAGACCAGTTTTTCTAAATCATAAGTACCAGGCTTTTCACAGAGACCGGAAATTTCAACCGACCAAGGTTCTGTTTTTAGTGAGCCTGCATTTTCTGAAGGGGCTGATTTGGATAAACCAAACTCATAAAAATTATTGTATGTGGTGGCATCCTTTTCAGTGGTCATTTCATCAATCTGAAATTTTTGGTTGGCCTTAAATTCTGGCAGGGTCAAAGCGAAAGCATTGGGCGCCAAAACCCCAGCCGCTCCCAACAAGCCGGACTTGATGATTTGTCTGCGATTCAGGTAGGTGGATTCATCGGTAATTTCAAAGTCTTTGTGGGTGTTTTTAAATTTCATCGGTCTGGTAGTGGGTGGTGTTTTGTAGCCATATCCATTGTGATTGGAATAATATTTGCCAATGTTCAAGAATGGTCAGCAAGTGAAAAAATAATATACTACAATTCTAGACACTCAAACGTGAAAAACCTTACAAATTAATGACGGTTTATAATTTTTCTGCAGGACCGGCTGCCATCCCATCGGCGGTCAAACAGACCATTGCTGACGAGCTGGATGATTGGCGTGGCACGGGTTCTTCGGTGATGGAAATCTCCCACCGCAGCCCTGAGTTCATCGAATTAGCCAATGAAACGGAGTCACTGATTCGGCAATTGCTTGGCGTTTCAGAAAACCATGCCATATTAATGATTCCCGGCGGGGCTCGAATGCAGTATGCGATGTTGCCGATGAATTTGTCCTCGCCAGCAGGGCATGTCACCATGGCGGTGAATGGCCATTGGGGCAAACAATGTCACCAAGAAACCAGCCGTTTTGCCCAAGTAGAAACCACTGCACCCATCAGTGAATCAACTTACTCAAACATTCCTGCATTTGCTGCATCAAACCTGAATCCTGCCTCTGACTATTTTCATTACACCAGTAATGAAACCCTGGAAGGGGTGCAATGGCATCAACCGCCTGCCGTGGGTGAAATACCCTTGTGTTGTGACATGACCTCGGATTTGATGACCCGGGTCATTGATGTCGATCAGTTTGGCATGATTTATGCGAGCGCCCAGAAAAATCTGGGCATAGCGGGCCTGACGCTGGTGATCATGCGCAAAGATTTGATTGGACGGGCTGGCACCTCAATTCCCAGTATGCTGAATTATCAAACCTATGAACAGTCAGAATCGATGTACAATACCCCGCCGACTTTTCCCTGGTATGTGATGTCATTGGTGCTGAAATGGATTCAAGGTCAGGGCGGATTAGCGGCCATAGAACGAGCCAATCAGACCAAGTCGGCCAAGTTGTATGATTACATCGATGCCAGTGACTTTTATTTGAATAAAGTGGCTATGTCTTGTCGTTCAGCCGTGAATGTGCCTTTCTGGCTGGCTGATGATCAGTTGAATGATCAGTTCTTACGTGCCAGTGACTCAGCCGGCTTAAAGGCATTGAAAGGCCACAGAGCGGTGGGCGGAATGCGCGCCAGTATATACAACGCCATACCAGAATCAGGCATAGATTTCCTGATTGATTTTATGCGTGAATTTGAACGAACCAATGGATAACCATGGATAATACAAAACAAGTCAAACTGGGCCAATTCAACCGTTTAAAGGTGTTAAACATTTTGTCCATGGGGGCCACCCTCGATGGTGGACAATTGGGACACTTGCTGTTGCCGCGAAAACACATGCCAGATTCGCTACAAGAAAACAGCGACATAGAAGTGTTTGTTTATTTGGACAGTGATGACCAACCCATTGCCACCACTGAGACTCCCAAGGTTGTGGTGGGCAAATGTGCCTACTTGAAAGTCGTGGACGTAAACAAAGTCGGGGCTTTCCTCGACTGGGGACTGCCCAAAGATTTATTACTGCCATTTGCAGAACAACCCAAGCCATTGCGACCCGGTATGCATAAAGTGGTTCATGTTTATGTTGATAAAGCTTCTAAACGTATTACTGCTTCAGCGCGGTTAGATAAGCACCTGCATGAAGAGAATGGCCCATTCAAGCCTGGCGATGAAGTTCAGGTCTTGTTCTGTGGTCGCTCTGACCTGGGTTACAAAGCCGTGATCAACAACAGTCACCTGGGTTTGTTACACCACAGCGATGCTTTTCAAAACATCATGATTGGACTACAAAAGCAAGCCTACATCAAATCGATTAACTCCGATGGTCGCATTAACCTGACATTGCACATCCCCAACAAAGCACAATTGGGTGAATTGGCTGAGAAGATCCTGGCGGATTTACAAGCAGGCTCTGGTGTCAGTTACTTGACCGATAAAAGCAGCCCTGAGGAAATCAAGTTAAAATGGCATGTCAGCAAGGGCAGTTACAAAAAAGCCCTGGGTAAACTATACAAAGCCAAAAACATTGTGATTCACAACGACCGCATAGAATTGGTCAAAGATTAGGTTCACAGACCAATTCTGATCCTGACCAGTCAATGTCACAGTTGCGATTATCCTAGATTAACGTAAAATCTCAGATTAGCATTTCACATAAGCGCAATTGCACTGTGGTATTATGCAAGTTATTATGCCATTGAGTGGCTGTTCGAGCCCATAGCTGGGTTGAGAGCAGCAAGAAAAATGTCTTCAAATAACAAAACGCTTAAGCCGCTTCAATTCTTTTTAGAGTCATCGCCTGAATTTTTAAAGCTCCTTTTGTTGCTGTTGCTGTTCCATTTGTCATGGCAATTGCAAGCCGTTAATGTCGACCAATGGCTCACTGAACAAATCCAAGTGGATGATGGGTTGCCTGAATCAACCGTTTACTCGATAGCGCAAGACCAAGCGGGGTTTATGTGGTTTGGCACCACCAATGGGCTTGCCAGGTATGATGGCTATGATTTTCGAAATTTTCAACATGACGGCATCAACCCAAATTCAGTCACCAATAACAACACGGGTAACATCTTTATAGATTCAAAAGACCGCCTGTGGATTGGTACCTTTGGTGGGGGGCTGAATGTGTTAGAAATCACCTCTGGGATACTGACCAGGTTTCCCTATTCAAGTCAACCAACAGAAAATGTGATTTCCGAAAATGTGCAAACATTTTTTGAAGACCCTGAAGGCATCATTTGGATAGGTACAGCCACTGGTTTGTATCGCTCAGATGGGTTCAATATAACTCGGCATGAGATTAGTGCTGATGATGCACCCATCAGCCAATCCAGAATTTGGGATATTGTCAGTGATGATTCAGGCCTACTGTGGCTGGGTACTTCAGATGGGCTGGTTCAACTCAATCCTGAGAATAAAGAGTTCAACTTGATTAAACTGCCTGATGAAATGGTCATCGACATCACGACCAATCAGTTCAGGACCTTGCTATATGATGACGGCAGACTTTGGATTGGTTCGGCCAGTGGTCTGTTCAGTTACCACATCATCTCAAATACTTTTGAGTTTTATGCCAATCAGCAACAAGCCATTAAAATCAATGACATCCATAAAACCACGGATGGCCAATTGTTTGTTGCCAGTATGACAGGGTTGTTTTTGTTTAACCTGACAAGCAATGAATTCGTTGGTTCTGACGGTGGAGAGATGTGGCATCAATTTTCGCATGCAGATGTCCGAGCCATACATGAAAGTCGTTCAGGTGTGTTGTGGCTTGCCACACGCGACCAAGGCGTTTTTAAGGTTGATGTGGCTGGTGGATTGTTTCATTATCAGAATGAGTTTTCAGCCACCAAAAAATTAAGCAAAAAAGCCAAACAAATATGGTCTATTGAGTCTGATCAACAAGGAAACATTTACTTGGGCACGTCTGATTCGGTGTTCCAGTCTGCATCCAAAACTGAGTTTGAACAAGTCAAAAGCAATGATTCAAGTATTATTCCTGGCTTTATTAGAGACATGAAAGCCACTGAGGAATCTGGGGTATGGATAGCCGGTAGTGCTGGTTTGTATTTGCTTCCTCCAGACAGTCAAGTTGCTGAGCCAGTAACCACGCCATTTGATTTGGTTGGGATAAAACCGGCAGAAATTTTTTCCGTTGAGACAACTCATCAAGGGGAATTGTGGTTGGCACTGTACAATTTAGGTATATTGCGTTGGGATCGTGTAAACAATGAGGCTGAATTGTTACAGTCTTATCCAGGTGGTGCATTAACTGACTTAAACATCAGTCATGTATTTGAAGACAGCAAACACAATATCTGGGTTGGCAGTAATTTGGTAGGTTTGTTTCAAATCAGTGGCGTAGACAGGGTAGTCACTTTACATAGCCATCAATTCAATGATACTGGCAGTTTGATTTCTAACCGCATCCATGATGTTTTTGAGGATTCCAATGGTAGGCTCTGGGTGGCCACCGCACGTGGGCTGAGTCAATATTTATATGAGTTAGCTACTTTTCAAAATTTCACCAAAGCCGATGGTTTAATCAGTAACTCAGTCAGTGCTGTCAGAGAAGATTCAACAGGTCAGTTGTGGTTGAGTTACCGCTTTGGTTTGTCTCGGTTCAATCCTGAAAGCAATCAAATCAAAAACTATTTACTGAACAACGGCATCAGAAACGATGGCGTAATCAACAGATCTGCAACAATAGATCAAGACGGAGTCATTTGGTTGGGCAGCGCCAATGGCTTCTACACATTTCAACCTGATGATGCTCATCAAGATGATAACCAATATGTTCCCCAGCTTGTCGTTAGTAACGTCAGAATTGACAACCAAACCCTGAACCCTAAACAGTTGCTGTATGCCAACGATCGCATCACACTGGAATCTGACAACAACCTGGTTTCTTTAAAATTCAGCGTATTGGAGTACAAATCTCCAGAACAAATCCAGTACCTTTATCGACTCTCCGGATTGCATGATGATTGGTTGAATGTCAGCCAATCCAGGCAAGTTGACTTAAAAGATTTGAACCCAGGAAATTATCACCTGGAAATCAAAGCAATCAATAACGATGGCCGCTGGGAAGACCAAACACACACCCTTTCATTGGTGGTTAAACCGGTTTGGTGGGAACAAAGTTGGGTCAGGATCCTGTTTGTGGTTGGTCTTTTGTTCGCTCTTGTGATTCTACATTATGTTCGAACACTTAAAATCAGAAGACAAAATTTGTTGCTTGAACAGGAGGTCAATAACCGCACACTTGAGTTGAAAGTGTTGAATGAACAATTGGCGGTGACAGCGAATACTGATTATTTGACGGGCTTACCTAATCGCATGGCCTTTTTGAATGCCATTCAAGATCAATCCAGTGAGTCATCTAATTCATCCCTGGACGGTTGTGTGGTTTTGGCCGATGTGGATCATTTCAAGCGCATCAACGATAAATACGGCCACAATGCAGGCGATCAGGTGTTGATTCAAATCAGTTTTATCATGAGTAATATGGTCAGATCAGAAGACTTGATTGCCAGGTGGGGTGGAGAAGAATTTATTTTTCATTTTGCTAACAAAGATGCCGAGACCACGGCTGCTTTGGTTGAACGCATCAGGAACACCATTGCAACCACTCAGATTAAACACGAAGACCAACACATCCCAGTGACCATGACCTTTGGTATTTGTCAGCTCAACAGTGAAATGAGTTTGGACCAATGTATACAGCTTGCTGACGAATCCATGTATCAAGGCAAGAAAGCTGGCAGAAACCAAGTGGTGGTCAGCCCTTCAGTCTAAGGGCAAGTCACCACCACCGTAGTTCAAAGTAAGCGGTTATATTTCGTCAGACTCGTTATCAAAATCTTCAAACAAATAGGTGCTGAGGTAACGCTCACCCGTATCGGGCAACATGGCTAAAATGACCGAGCCTTCTGGTGCTTTGTTGGCTGTTTCCAACGCCGCAGCAAAGGTGGCGCCCGCCGATATGCCACACAAAATGCCTTCTTTTGAGGCCAGTGCCAGAGAATTTTTCTTGGCCTGGTGCTCATCAATGGGGATCAAATCATCGTAAATGTTCTTGTTCATTACATCGGCCACAAAGTCTGGGGTCCACCCTTGCAGCTTGTGTGGTGACCATTCTTTACCTGCCAGTAGCTGCGCTTCAACCGGTTCAGTGGCGATGATTTTGATGTTGGGCCTGGCCAGCTTGAGTACCTCACCAGCGCCAGTGATGGTGCCGCCAGTGCCATAGCCACTGACAAAATAATCCAGACGTTTACCAGCAAAATCCTGCAAGATTTCAGGACCGGTGGTGGAACGGTGATAGGCCGGGTTGGCTTCATTTTCAAACTGGCGAGCCAGGAACCAACCGCGTTCTTTTGACAGCTCTTCGGCTTTGGCCACCATCCCTGAACCACGGGCAGCAGCTGGGGTCAACACCACTTTGGCTCCTAGCGCCCGCATCAGTTTTCGACGTTCAATGGAAAAAGTCTCGCTCATGACCGCCACAAAGGGATAGCCTTTAGCGGCACAGACCATGGCCAGCGCGATGCCGGTGTTGCCAGAGGTGGCTTCTACCACCGTTTGGCCAGGCGACAAAGTGCCTCTGGACTCGGCATCCAAGATGATGGCATGTGCCAACCGATCTTTTACGGAGGCCAGCGGGTTGAAGTATTCTGCCTTCACATACATGTCAACATGATCAGGTGCCAGGTTGTTGATGCGGATGATGGGCGTGTTACCAATGGTTTCTAGAATGTTGTTGTAAATCATTTCGTCCTCTCAGGCTGTCTTTTTAAAAGTTTGAATGGCAATATTTTCTTGGTGTTCTATGTGTGCTTTGAACCAATCCAGCTGGGTGGCATATTGAGCCACTTGACCAATCACAATCAAAGCAGGGGATTCAACCGCATGCGCATCAATCATCTCAGGTAATTGTAACAATTCTCCAGTGATGGTGCGCTGTTTATTCAAGCTGCCGTTTTCGATGATGGCTACCGGCTCCTGTGGTGATTTGCCATGGGCTATCAATGATTCGGTCAAATGCTTGGCTTGTATTAAGCCCATATACACGGCCAGGGTTTGGTTGTCCTTGGCATAAAACTGCCAATCAATAGCATCCCTTGAATCGCTGCAATGAGCCGTCATCAACGCCAAGCTTTGGGCATGATCCCTATGAGTTAGGGGAATGCCAGCATAAGCAGCACAGCCTAAGGCAGCGGTGATTCCCGGGATGATTTCAAATGCAATACCTGCGGCTTTCAGGGCCAAGGCTTCTTCACCACCGCGGCCAAAGACAAATGAGTCACCGCCTTTCAAACGACACACTTTTAAGTTTTTTCTGGCCAATTGAATCATCAGATCATTGATGTGTTGTTGTTTGGTTTTGTGGTTGCCTGCTTTTTTGCCCACATCGATCAGTTCTGCGTCGGTTCTGATCAGCCCCATTATTTCTGCTGATATTAATTGGTCGTGTAGCACCACATCTGCGGTTTGTAGGGCTTTGATGGCCCCCAATGTCAATAAATCGGGATTGCCCGGACCGGCGCCGACCAATGCCACCTGACCTCCTTGGTTGATGGTTTCATGAATCAAATGGTCGATGTTCTCATTCTGATGTGCCAATACTTTGTCTACTTCTATGTGGCTGTTATGGTGTGACCACTTAAAATACCGGGTCCAAAAGTTTTTTCGGTGGTTGAATTCAGGAATGGCTGCCTTGATGCGTTTTCTCAACGATGCCGCTCGCTTTGCCAATTGACCCAGCTTGCGGGGCAATAAATATTCAATTTTTTGTTTGATGATGCGCGCCAGTACCGGGGCACTGCCTTCGGTACTGATAGATACCACCACCGGAGAGCGGTCCACAATGGCGGGAGATATGAAGTCGCACAGGGCTTGGTTGTCTACGGTATTGACCCACAGCTTATGTTGTTGAGCAAATGCATGTACCTGGGCATCTATCGAAGCCACGCCAGTGGCTGAAATGATTATCCTGACGTTTATGTAGTGGTCTAAATCAAAATTTTCTTGCAAATCCACGACAGCAGTTTCAATCAGCTGCTGATTTTTTAGCTGTTCAATCTCTGGATGGAACTCTAATGCCAAACAGGTAATTTTGGCACCCACCGACAGCAATTTATTGATTTTACGCAAAGCCGTACTGCCAGCTCCTAACACCAGAACTGGTCGATCTTTGAGGTCTAAATTAACTGGGAAGTATCTCATCAGCAGTACCGTTAACCAAAAACCCAAATATAGCGAGCCTTTTTGTCATAACAAAATAGTTTAAAGGCATGGGCATATAACCAAAAGTTATCAGACGTTTAGATGTCTATATTGCCAAAGTAGTTTGTGCTTGTTATGATGCGACCATGATAATTATTGAGTAAAGCACCATGAAGTTACAACAACTGCGATTTTTTGTGGCCGTGTGTCATTCTGGTTTGAATGTCACGGCAGCCGCCAAACAATTGTTCACCTCACAACCTGGTGTCAGCAGACAAGTGAGGCTTTTGGAAGATGAGTTGGGCTTCAGCCTGTTTGTCAGGCAAGGCAAGGCACTGGTGGCCATGACCCAAGCCGGAAAAGAGGTGCTCAAAAGGGCGGAGAAAATACTCAAAGAAGTCAAAAACATCAAAGCCTTCAGTCACGAGTTGACCAATGAAAGCAATGGCCAGCTCAACATCGCCACCACCCACACCCAAGCCAGGTATGTGCTACCAGAAGTGTTGCAAAAATTGCATGGTTTGTATCCATCGGTGAAGGTTAATATCTTGCAGGGTACTTCACAACAAAATATCCGGTCTTTGCGAGATGGTGAAGTGGATTTTGTGATCAGCTCAGGTGGTACCGAAGAAGCGGGAGACCTGGTCAAGTTGGATTTGTTCAAATGGCAGCGCAAAGTGGTGATACCCAAGGGCCACCGATTGGCCAAAAAAAGTAACCTCACGCTGAAAGATTTAGCCAAGGAACCATTGATTGTGTACGTGGGCAACGACCAACAGTCCTCGAGTCTGGTTCAGGCTTTCGATGCCGAAAATTTAGATTACCAAATCAAATACACGGCCAGAGATTCGGATGTCATCAAAACGTATGTGCGTTCCGGACTGGGTGTGGGAATCATTGCCAGCATGGCCATCGATGAAAAAGCCGATGATGACCTGCATGCTTTGGAAACCGTGGGCATTTTGCCCTTGAGTTCAACCTGGCTGGCATTTAACCCCAGTCTGTTCATTCGTGGTTTTATGCATGAATTTATCCAACTGTTTGCACCGCACGTGAAACGAGATCAGGTGCAATCAGCCATCGACAACAAGTTGTTGCTGTTGGACCCACAAAAAAGCACCCAGCCCATTGATTCAGCTTGGCAGCTTTAAGGCTGAAACACTGCCGGTGCGGTAAAGCATGCCTTAATCTGTGATTTCACCTCGCAATAACCTGTCATAAGTGTCATTGCTTTTGCTGAGGTCTTCATCAGTGGGCAATGGCTGATCGGTGTAAGCATGCAGAAAAGCTTCACACAACAATTCACTGTTGGTGGCATGTTTGAGGTTATTTACCTGGCGCCGGGTTCTCTCATCAGTCAGGATTTTTAGCACTTCAAATGGGATGGATACAGTGATTTTTTTGACCTTTTCACTTTTCTTTCCGTGCGGGACATAAGGGTTGATGTATTTGCCATTCCAAGCCATATAAACGTCTAAACTGTTAAAACATTGATTCTACCACGGCTCAATTCAACCTGTAAATGACACTGACTTGCGGGAAATTATCAGCGCTTTTTATACGAAATGAAAAACCCTTGCAGGTCACTGTTTTCAGTGTAGGGGTTTATGGTCAATAGCTCGTAGCCTTGGTCGCTGAATGCTTGGTGTAGCTCGGTCATGTTTTTGGCTGCCAACTTTTTTCGTGAAAACAAATTAACGTCCCAATAGACCGTGATGGCTGCCAAGTCTTTTTCAGCTGTTTCGGCCGCCAGTTTTTGGGGGTTGGGGTTGGCCCAGCCGGCGAAAGAAATCATCAAACAGGTCATCATCAAAAGTGCTTTCATGTGTCATCTCTGCATTTATTGTGGTGTTAGACATTGTAATTGTTTGATTCGGTTGAATACAATAGTCACAATTTTTTTTGGATTGTTAAATGACCACTGTATTAACCGGGATCACCACCACGGGAACGCCACATTTGGGCAACTACGTGGGGGCCATCAAACCTGCCATTAAGCGCAGCCAGGACAATGACGTCGACAGTTACTTCTTTTTGGCAGACCTGCATGCTTTGATCAAATGTTGGGAACCAGAGCGCATTGCTGAATCAACCAAACAAATTGCTGCCACTTGGCTGGCACTGGGCTTAGACCCAGACAAAACCTTATTTTACCGACAATCGGATATTCCGGAAATCAGTGAGCTGACCTGGCTGTTAACCTGTATGACCGCCAAAGGGTTGATGAATCGATCGCATGCTTACAAAGCCCAAGTGGCTGAAAATACCGAGCAGGGTGAGGAAGACCCTGACAAAGGTGTGACCATGGGCTTGTTCAGTTATCCCATACTGATGTCTGCAGACATATTGATGTTCAATGCCAATGAAGTCCCAGTGGGTAAAGACCAGACCCAACATTTGGAGATGGCCAGAGACATTGGTGCTCGGTTTAACCACCATTTTGGTGAGCATTTTGCCATGCCCAAAACCATCGTCGATGACAACGTGGCTGTGTTACCCGGACTGGACGGCAGAAAAATGAGCAAGTCCTACAACAACACCATTCCGCTGTGGCTGACTGAAAAACAGTTGCGCAAGCACATCATGAAGATTAAAACCAACTCATTAGAGCCAGGTGAACCCAAAGATCCAGCCGATTCTCATGTGTTTGATATCTACCGTGCCTTTGCAAATGAACAGCAACTGAATGAAATGCGTACGGAATTTGCCAACGGCATCGCATGGGGTACCGCCAAACAGATGCTTTTTGAGATGATCAACACAGAATTGCAGGAACCCAGGGAAAAGTACCATGAGCTGATGGCAAACCCAGATATAATAGAACAAACTTTGCAGCAAGGGGCAGAAAAAGCACGGGCATTTGCCAAGCCATTTCTGGCTGAGTTAAAAGCTGCCGTTGGTATCAGGGAGATTAAATAAATCCCTCGATCTGTGAAAAATAAGGGAGGACCAAAATGATAGATTTTAAATTTGGACAAGTGATGTCCACACTGTGGAAGACCAAAGAATTTGTGCTGTTCAGATTCTTGATTTACATGGGCATCACCTTGGCATACATTGCCGGAACCGGAACCGGTGGTGGTATCGGTTACTTGTTTGGTAAAGTCGGCGATAACACCGAGGCTGGTGTCTTTTACGGCATGGTCGGTGGTTTTTCACTGGTCAGCGGGGTGTTGTATTACGTCCGTGAATATTTATTGTATTTGGTCAAGGCCGGGCACATTGCGGTCATTGTTAAACACCTCGATGGTGAACCAATGCCTTCAGGACAAGGCCAAATCAAATACGCCCAAAGCGTGGTTAAGGACCGCTTTAAAGAATCGTCGGTTTTGTTCGGTGTGGATCAATTGATCAAGGGTGTGTTGAAAACCTTCAATCGCATATTTTCTGGGGTAATGAGTTTCCTGCCGGTCTTGCCACAGGGCTTGGTGAGGTTCATCAATGCGGTGGTCAACATGTCACTGACTTATGTTGATGAAGTGATTCTGGCATATTACATCAGAAACAATTCTGAAAATCCCTGGGAAGACTCCAGGAAAGCCTTGGTATTGTATGCCCAGAATTACAAAACATTTCTCAAAAACGCCTTGTTTTTAACCATCATCACGTGGGTGATGTCATTGATTGTATTGGTCATAGTTTTTGCACCGTTGGCGGGGCTGATGAGCTTTGGTGGTTACGAGGGTGGCTTTTGGCCTTTCGTGCTGGCGTTGGTCACCGCCTGGGGCGTTAAATCAGCCTTAATTGACCCCATTGCCATGACGGCTTTGATGCAGGTATTTTTTAAAGTCACCGAGGGTCAAGAGCCGAACCCTGAATGGGAAGCCAAGTTGGAACGTGGATCGAAAAAGTTTGTGGCTTTGAAAGACAAGGCATTGGGCTGGAGCAAGCGCAAGTTTGGTGGCGACAAAACCGCAGCCTTGGATGACAAAACCTGAAATATCAAGCACGACCCAAAGCGTTGAATAGTATTTGAATGCAGCAGTTCACGCTTGATATCATCCAACAAATCAGCCGCATTCCAGCGGGAAAGGTGGCGACCTATGGACAAATCGCTGCCATGGCGGGTAATCACCGCGGAGCCCGTCAGGTTTCTCGGGTTTTGCATACCTGCACCCAAAAGTACCAATTGCCATGGCACCGGGTGATTGGTGCGGCGGGAAAAATCTCCATTTCAAAAGATCAACCAGGCTACCAAAAGCAAAAGAAAAAGCTGCAATCAGAAGGCATCGAATTTGGTCTGGGTGATACAATAGACCTTTCAATTTTTCAATGGCAGGGCCAAGCGCAGTGATCAGTACCAAGGAATACACCAAACGCCGAAAACAATTGATGAAAATAGCCGGTGAGGGCGCCATCATCATCCTTCGCAGTCGACCAGAATATTTGCGCAACGGCGATGTCCATCACTACTACCGACAGGACAGTGACTTTTACTATTTGTCTGGTTTTAATGAGCCTGATGCCGTGTTGGTGATGTTACCTGGTGAGAAGGGCGCAGAACATATTTTGTTTTGTCGTGAAGCCGATCCCGCCAAAATGATTTGGGATGGGCCCATGGCCGGAACGGCAGGAGCGGTTGAGCAGTATGGTTTCGATCAAGCTTATGACATCAAAGAAATAGACCAACGCTTACCGGCATTGATATCCGGTTGTGAAAAGATTTGTTTCAAAATCGGCGAAGATTCTGATTTTGATGCCAAGCTCGCCAATTGGGTTAAATCCATCGAAACCAGAAAAGGCCAAAAGTCCAATGTGCCGGAAGAATTCATGTCTATCACCCATGTGATTCATGACATGCGCCTGTATAAAAGCCCGCAAGAAATTCGCTGCATGAAAAAATCAGCCGATATCGCTGCCGCAGCCCATATCCGCATGATGCAGGCTTGTCAGCCAGGGAAGTTTGAATACGATTTACAAGCCGAATATGCACACCATTTATTGAGTCACCAGTCGCATTCAAGTTATCCGCCGATCATTGGCAGCGGAGAAAACGGTAACATCCTGCACTACATCAACAACAACCACGAAATGAAAGACGGTGATTTGGTGTTGATAGATGCTGGTGCTGAATATGATTTTTATGCGTCAGACATCACCCGCACATTTCCCATCAATGGTCGGTTTTCGGCGCGCCAAAAAGATTTGTATGAAGTGGTGTTGCAAGCCCAGCTGGATGCCATTGAAGCTGTACAGGTAGGCTGCCATTGGCATGAGTTTCATGACGTGGCAGTAAAAACCATCAGTCAGGGGTTGTTGGATTTGAAAATCCTCAAAGGCAACTTGCAACAGGTGTTGGAAGAAAAGTCCTATGCCAGCTATTACATGCACATGACCGGTCATTGGTTGGGATTGGATGTGCATGATTGTGGCGACTATCGGGTCGATGACTTGTGGGTTGAACTGGAAGAGAACATGGTGCTGACCGTAGAACCAGGCTTATACATCAGTGAAAACTCAAAAGCCCCCAAAGCCTGGCGAGGTATGGGTATTCGCATTGAAGATGACATTCAGGTCACCAAAAAAGGACCCGTTATTCTTAGTCACAAAGCACCCAAAACAGTTCAAGAGATTGAACAAACCATGAGAGGATAAGATGAAAAAAACATTGATAGTTGGCATGAGTTTGATGGCCCAATGTGGTTTGGCTACCACCATCCATTGTGGGCACCTGTTTGACGCAGTTTCTGGCCAATTCAAACCAGATCAATTGATCACCATTGAGAACGAACGGTTTGCAGCCGTGGAAGCTTTTCAAAACCAAGCGGTTGATTGGGATTATTCAGATCAGTATTGTTTGCCGGGTTTAATGGACATGCACACCCACATCACCCACCAGAACAGTGCCACCCGTTACCTCGAAAAATTTCAAAACAATGCCGCTGATGTCGCCCTGGATGGCGCCAAGTACGCAAAAATCACCTTGGAAGCAGGTTTTACCACCATCAGAGACGTGGGCGATGCGTTCAATGCTTCCGTGGCCCTAAAAAAAGCCATCAACGCAGGTAAAGTCCCCGGGCCCAGAATTTTCACCGCAGCCAAATCCCTGGCCACCACCGGTGGTCATGCCGATCCCAGCAATGGTTATCGCCAAGGATTGTATCCGCACACCACCCCCGAACATGGTGTGGTTAATGGCGTCAGCGATGCCAGAAGGGCGGTAAGACAACGGTATCAGGATGGTGCTGATCTCATAAAAATAACCGCCACCGGTGGCGTTTTGAGCCAAGCAGCCAGTGGTGACAACGCGCAATTTGCACCCGATGAACTTGAAGCATTGATTGCCACTGCCAATGATTATGGCTTTAAAGTGGCTGCCCATGCGCATGGCAAAGCTGGTATGCAACGAGCGATTGAAGCTGGTGTGTCAAGCATCGAACACGGAACCTACCTGGATTACGAGATCATCAAGCTGATGAAAAAACACGGTACCTTTTTGGTTCCCACCCTCATTGCTGGAGACTGGGTCACGGAAAAGTCCAAAATAGATGGCTTTTTTCCTGCGGTGGTCGCCCGCAAAGCCGCCACCATCGGTCCATTGTTAGCAGGTTCCTTCAACCGCGCTCAGGCAGCCGGCGTGAACATAGCTTTTGGCACCGACAGTGGTGTGTCTGAACATGGTCGCAATGCAGAAGAGTTTGCTTTGATGGTTAACAATGGCATGTCTGCTGCTAAAGCCTTGCAGTCGGCCACCTTGTATGCCGCTGAATTACTGGGCCAATCGCAACAACTGGGCCAGGTCAAACCAGGCTTTCTGGCTGACATGGTGGTTGTAGATGACAACCCTTTGAATGACATCACGGAGATGGAAAACATCCAAGTGGTTATCAAAGGTGGTGTTATTGCCAAATAAAGTACTGAATCAGCAACCAAAATCGCGGTATGCCGTCAAACGGCTGATGCTTTTTATGATGCTGCTGGCGGTATTCCCAACCCAGGCTTGTCATACTCCCAGCCGTTCAGCCATCATCGGCAAAAAGTATCCAGACATGGATTTTGCCCAAATGATGCACGCCGCTCACAACCAACCTTACACAGGCTATCAATTCAAAGGCGCCAGCACCTGTCATAATGGCACAGCTGGCGGTTTCACTTGTAAAAATGTCGATTTGATGGGTCATTTGGATTTGCCCAATATTGGCGGCGGGCAGGGATCAGACTCATGGGGATGGAAACACGAGGCCAGTGGTCGCTATTTTGCTTTGGTGGGTCGTTCTAATGGCACATCCTTTGTCGAAATCACCGATCCTGCCAACCCGGTTTACCTGGGACAGTTGGCCAGTGAATTTTCATCCAGTACCTGGCGTGACATCAAAACCTACCAAAACTATGCCTTTATCGTGGCTGATGCAATTGGTAACCATGGCATGCAAATTTTTGATTTGCATCAATTATTGAATGTGCCTAGCAAACCCGCCACCTTCACCGCAGAATTGGTTTATCGAGGCGGTACATTCCAGGAAGCCCACAACATCATCATCAACAAAGACAGTGCCCATGCCTATCTGGTGGGTGGCAACACCTGTAATGGCGGTTTGCATATGGTTAATATCAGCAATCCATTAAAGCCTTTCTTTGCTGGCTGTTTTTCCAGTGATGGTTACACACATGATGCCCAGTGCTTGAACTATACTGGGCCAGATGTTGACTACCATGGACGTGAGTTGTGCTTTGCCAGCAACGAAGACACCGTTACGGTCGTCGATGTCACGGTAAAAAACAACCCCACTCAAATTTCCAGAACCGGTTACTCCGGCAGCCAGTATACGCACCAGGGTTGGCTGACAGCGGACCAACGTTATTTTGTCATTGATGATGAATTGGATGAATGGCGAAATCATGTCAATACCCGCACCTTGGTGATGGACTTCAGTGATATAGATCAACCGGTATTCAGGGGTTTCTATGAGGCCGATGGTGGCTCGATAGATCACAACCAGTATGTCTTGGGCTCACACACATATCAGGCCAACTATTCGCGTGGCCTCAGAATCCTTGAATTGGGTGATTTGCGTGAACCTGAAATGAAAGAAGTGGCCTTTTTTGATACGTATCCAGCCCATGACAACCGCGGTTTTCCTGGTGCCTGGAATGTCTTCCCATTCTTCGACAATGGTATGCTGATAGTGTCAGACATTAACAGGGGAGTCTTTATTTTACAGGCCAACTTACCACCGGTTGATTTAATCTATATCAACAGTTTCGATTGATGACCCTGGCATGGGTTCAGGTGCCACAAAAGGTTTGGTAATTTAAATCTGCGCTGGCATCGGCATCCTGATATTGTTGCATCGCTTCTGTTTGCTCGTAGGGTCGGCTGAGCACCTTCAGGAAGGCATCGGCACTGGTAGAACTTAACGTGGTTTCTACAGCATTCAAAATAGCCTCCATGTGGTGGTTGCGTGGTATCACCCTTGGGTTCACAGAGGCCATGGTGCGCACAACATCTGCTGGATCCATGTCTGCTTGTTTGATGGCTTGTTGCCAGGCGTCAAACCAATCCACCAACGCAGCTGTGCCCGGTGTGTTACCCGCTTTTAAGTCATCATGTAATGACACAAAAGTTTGGGTGTAATCCAGTTGCTGTTGTTGCATCAACAGTAACAAGTCTTGAGTGAGCTTTTGGGTCTGTTGGTTGTTTTGTTTGAAGCCAATTTTGTGGCACAGCATGTGATCATAGGCCTGATTGTATCGATCATTAAAGGATTCAATCAGCTTGGTGGCTTGTTGGATCGCCTGTTGTTCATCCTCATCAATCAATGGCAACAAGGACTCTGCCAACCGAGCCAGGTTCCACTGGGCGATGTGAGGTTGTTGTCCATAAGCATAACGCCCATGGTGGTCAATAGAACTGAACACAGTGGTCGGGTCATAAACCCCCATCATGGCGCAAGGACCATAGTCTACAGTTTCTCCAGAAACCAGCATGTTGTCGGTGTTCATGACCCCGTGGATAAACCCAACCCGCATCCAATGGACTATGGTTTCTATTTGTTTATCAATGACTTGATCTAATAAGTTAAAGTATTTGTTTTTGTTATCTGGTATTTCTGGATAGAGTCTTTGTAAACAAAAATCAGCTAAAGTCTGAACCTCCTTGATCATGTTCCTGGCCGCAAAGTATTCAAAAGTGCCCACCCGGATGTGTGATTTGGCAACCCTGGAAACCACCGCACCGGCGGTGGCGACTTCACGGCGAATGGTCTCACCGGTTAACACCACCGATAAACTGCGTGTGGTCGGTACGCCCAATGCCTGCATGGCTTCACCCATGATGTATTCGCGGACTGCCGGTTTGATGCCGCATTTGCCATCGCCACGTCGGGCAAAGGGTGTGGCACCAGAGCCTTTGAGGTGCAATTCCCTAACTTGCCGTTGCTGATTTGTCAGTTCACCTAACAGGTGGGCCCGACCATCTCCCAGTTGGGGATTGAATTGACCAAATTGATGACCGGCATAATTCATCGCCACAGGCTGCTGCTCATTGAGGCTCATTTGACCCGAGAGCAGGGCAGCATGGTCCTCCTCCTTGACACCCGGTGCTAATTCTTTGGCCAAATCCTGGTTGAAAAACAACAATTGCGGTGCCTGGATAGGCTCTGGTTGTGCCTTGACACAAAAGGGTTCACCCAGATCAGCGAAAGAAGTGTTTGTTAGGCTGTTCATTAAGCTTTGATTAATTTCTGATACATGGATGGTACCACCAATAAAGACAGCGCGGTAGAGACCAGCAAGCCAGATATTATCGACCAAGCCAGTGGTGGCCACAGCGTTGATTTGGTCATCACCAAGGGCAACAGTCCAGCGATGGTGGTCAAGGTGGTTAAGATGATGGGTCGGGTTCGTCTGGTTACCGCCTCTTCGATGGCCTCTTGCATGGTCATGCCACGGTCTTGATTCCTTTGAATCAGGTCCAACAACACGATGGCATTGTTGACCACAATGCCTACCAGTGCCAGGACGCCCAATGTGGCGGTGAAACCAAACGGCGTTTGCGTGAGCAGCAAACCGACAGGTACCCCAGCAAAAGCCAATGGTACGGTGATTAAGATAATCAGCATTTTTTTGAATGAGTTGAATTCAATCAATAAAAACACCAACAACAAAATGATGCCAATGGGCAGGGCGCGGCCTAGAGATTGGTTGGCTTTGCCAGATTCTTGCACTGAACCGGCTACGTAATAGCTGACTCCTGGTGGAAATTCGACTTGATCAAGGCGAGGCAAAAAGTCACTGAGGACATCATCATAGGTGAAACCGGCCTGCGTCTCTGAAAAAATCGAAGCGGTGCGTTGTAAGTTGATGTGTTGAATGGTGGCAGGTAACCAGCTGATGTTCTTTTCAGTAATGGCATCTAAAGACAAAGTGATGTCACCTTTGTTGATTGATATGTCATCGAGGTCCTGAATTTGAAAATCCACATGTTCAGGGGATTGCATGACAATATTGATGGGGTCATCATCACCTCGGTATTGACCAATGACTTGACCAGAAGTACGCAAAGCCAAGCCACTGGCCAGCTCATCTCGGGTGATGTCATTTTTATTCAACAAGACATCGTTGGGTGTTAAGGTCAATTTGGCCATGCCCAGTCCAATGGTATTGCGTAGGGTGCGGGTGCCTTCGGTCGCTGCCAGCATGGCTTGAATGGTGCGGACCGATTCAGTCAGTTCACGGCGGTCTTCAGCAATCACTTTGATTTCAATCGGCGCCTCTGACGGGGGGCCTTGTCCCAGGCGCCTGGCCACAATCTGGGCCTGCGGGTACTGCGGTGAAATTTCCTCGGTCATCCACTGAATGATGTCCTGGCTGTTTTCTACATCATCCAAAATGGCGACAATGCGAGCAATGTGTGGTGCCCTGGGTTTTTCTACCAAGTTGTAGTAAAACACTGGACCCGAGTTGCCGACAAATGTAACGGTTCGTTGTACATGATCTCGTTTAGACAATTCTTCAGCAATGGCTTGGGTTTGTTGGGTGTTTTGGATGATGTGAGAATTTTCAGGGTATTTGATGTCGATGATGACTTGGTTGCGGTCGGTGTCTGGGAAAAATTCACGTTGCACAAAACCAAACAAGTAACCTGATAGCAACAAAAATCCAACGGCACTGAAGATGATGATGTTGGTTTTGCCAACAGCCAGCTTACCTAATTTTGTACCCAATCGCTGTAACGCGGATGATTGGTTGCTGGGTTGTTTTTTCAGAAACATGTGACTGAAAGCAGGGGTCACCAGGATGGCATAAATGTAACTGACCGTGATGGACAGGATTATCATGGTTGGAATCGCACGGGTGAAGTCCGCAGAATTGCCTTGCGACAGCAACATCGGCATAAAGGCCGCGATGGTGGTCCCTGTGGCTGAACCCAAAGACATGGCCAGATTTTTTACCGAGATGACCGAAGCATCGGAACCACGTTGGCCTTGATCAATGTGGTACTGGATGTTCTCAACCATGACGATGGCGTTGTCGACCAGCATGCCCAGGCCAATCACCATGCCAGCGATGGCCATTTGATGCAGTACACCACCACCTATATTAAAGATTGCCAATGATGAAAATGTTACCAGTGGAATGACGGTGGCTACCACCAGACCTGGTCTGATGCCCAGGAACAGTGCCAATATCACGGTAACCAATAACATACCCGTTAACAATGAACCGCCTAACTCCTGAATGCGATCCAATACCCGATCAGGTTGAAAAAACACCTCTTCAATGGTGACTTTTGGGTATAACTGCCTGATGCGGTCCATGTATTCACGCAATTCTTCACCGAAATCCACCACATTGAGTTGGTTGATGGGGACATACAAAGACATGGCAATGGCCCGTTCCCGGTGATGCCAAAATCCGGAATTGGACACGTTCTCTGCTTCTAACCGGACATCGGCAATGGCCGATAAGGGCAGTTGTTCACCATTGAGTAGTTCAATGCTGGTATTTTCGATTTCTTCGATTGATTCAAATTCGGTGTGGGCATCGAGGTTGACACGATTGTTACCCACATGCAAGGCATTGATGGGTTGTGCCCGGGTGCGTTCATTGAGCTGCTGAGCCACCGATTCGTGGTTGATGGTGGCACTGTTGTTGAATTCTTCTTTTAGGGTGACGGTGATTTGTTCTTCGGGCATCCCATAAAGAGAAACTTTGCCCATGTCTGGCATGGCAAACATGCGGTTCTTGATGGATTTGGCCACTTCGCGCAATTGCATGATGTCATTGATGCCAGAAATGCTGTAAACAGCCACCGCGGTATCCAGTAAGCGGTCTTCAACTGATGGCTCTAAAACACCATCTGGAAATTTCACCGCTGCTTTATCAACAGCGCGTCTGACGCGGTCCCAAACCATGTCGGTGTCGGTGATGTGGTCCATCATTTTGACAATCACTTGTACAAAACCAGAGCGTACCGTGCCACGGATTTCATCGATTTCTTCGATTTGTGCCAGTTCTTCTTCCAGCGGTTTCAAAACCTGTCGCTCAATTTTATTGACGTCTGCACCAGGATACTGAACCAACACAAAACCTTGGCGGTAGGGAAAGAAGGGGTCTTCTTGGCGGTTCATGCCAGACCAGGAAAACATGCCATACAAAGCCAACAAGATGGAGGTGGTGAGAATCAATCGTTTTTGACCCACCAGTAAACGCACCACGCTCATGGTTGACTCAAGTCCTGACCAGGTGCCAGGTTGACCTGTCCAGCTGTCACAACGTTGATGGTGTTGTTATGCCCCAAGTTGACAATGACCTGGTCACCTTCTATGCCAATCAAAGTGATGGGCACTTGTTGTACCTTTTGGTTTTCAATCAACAGCACAAACGGTTCGTTGATGCCATCATCAATAACACTCTCAATAGGAAGGCGGTGGTACATACCCAATGCTTCTTCAATCATCACGGTGATTTTTTCACCAGATTTGATGTTGTGTTCGATGGGTACATCAATCATCACTTTGAACAGTTGTGATTTGGGGTTGGCAGACTGGCTGATTTCCTTAATGGTTGCTTGCATGCCATGTTCATGGTATTTAACTTGCAACTGTTGGCCATGGGTTAAATTACTGTGTAGGTAAGCAGGTAGGTACAAAGGGGCTTCCAAAGAAGACACGCCTCCAACCAACAAAATGGCCTCGCCAGGGTTGATGAACTCGCCAGTTTCTTTGTATATATCTGCGATGTTGCCATCAAAAGGCGCCTTCAGAATGGTCTCTTCAAACATTGATTGGGCTTGAGCTAACTGGGCTTCCAAACTCCGTTTGTTGGCTTGCAAGTTGTCTCGTTCATTATTGAGGCGATCCAAATCATTCTGACTGACCGCTTGTTGGGCTTGCAAAGTCGAGACCCGCTCTAGCTCTAAATGATTTTGTTCCAAAGTGGCGTTGATGGCCTCAATTTGACTTTGGAATTGTTCGATTTGTGGCGCCAGAGAAGGGTTGGTGATTTTAAATAAATTCTCACCGGTGTTGACGGCATCGCCAATTTTAATCATTTGTTCAGTAATTAAACCACTGACCTGAAATGACATGGTGGCTTGGTCAGTGGGTACCACGAAGGCTGCCATTTGATGGGTTTTGATCTGTTGTTCAGGGGCAAGTTCTTGCACTGTAAATGACGCTCGTTCGAGTTGTTGTGTTGCTGGTTGGTCTTGCTGACAAGCGGCCAGGAACAGCAGTACAAAAGCTAAGTTAAAATGTTTCATGCCCTGATGCCTTCGATGGTGATGTTGATGAAATCGTTGATGAATGTGTCAGGGTCATCGTAAATCGACTGGTCCCAAACGCTGAAATTACAAGAAGCCACAAAATACTGGTTGATGACCGCAATGAAATTCAAAATCAATACCACCGGATTAAAATCCTGGCGCATGACGCCAGCTTTCTGAGCCTGTCTGATCAACTCGCCGCCGCGCTCAACCAAAGGACGGTCTAGCTTGCCACAGTTGTCATCATTTTCCAGGTGAGCATAAGCAAAGAAGCGCGGAATCATTGGGTTTTCGCGAATAAAGTTAAAGTAATACAGCATGGTCTTCTTGATCAGTTCAATGGGATCTTTTTCAGTCTCAAAAAGGTCCATTTGATGCGCTGCATATTTTGAAAAGAAATGTTCTTTGACAGTTTCCCACAGCATTTCTTTGTTTTCAAAATGATGAAAAATCAGGCTTTTGGTTACTCCAGCTTGTTTGGCAATCATCGACACCGATACATGGGCAAAACCATGTTGTGCGAATAAAGTCAGTGATTTATTCAGTATTTTTTCTTTTTTGGTCATATCCATTTTGTCATTATATTGCTGACTGACCGGTCGGTCAATAGATGTGAGTTGATATCATACCTCTGGCACATATAGAATATCTGGCCATGTTTTAAAATCATCTGTTGATGTTAAACTGATGTCAGTTTTTGAATTCGAATTTCACCTATAAGGAGCAGCTAACATGCCAGCAAAGCACCCCAAAATTATGAACTTAGTCCAACGACTATCCCTAAGGACCTTGATGGCTTTTTGTGCCATCGGAGTGGCACAGGCCGACACCCAACTGTTGCGTTTTGCCGACATCCATAAAGACCAAGTCGTTTTTGTGTATAGCGGGGATATTTACCTGGGTTCCGTTAATGGTGGCACAGCACAACGACTCACTGCTCATGAAGGTTTTGAAACTTTTCCAAAATTCTCCCGGGATGGCAGCAAAATTGCTTTTACTGCTGAATACACAGGATCTCGCCAAGTGTATGTGATGAACACCAATGGCAGTGATTTAAAACAATTGACCTGGTACAACGACGTAGGACCGATGCCACCCAGGGGTGGATTTGATTACCGCATTCTGGACTGGTCTGCCGATGATCAAAACGTGTTGGTCAGGGCCAACCGTTTGCCTTGGGGTATACGCATGGGACAACCCAACTGGGTTCCGGTTGATGGTGGCATGGAACAACCTTTGGCCGTACCTGAAGCCGGCGGTGGCATGTTATCGCCTGATGGTAGTAAATTGGTATACACGCCCAAAGACCGTGAATTCAGAACCTGGAAACGTTACCGGGGTGGTAGAGCGCAAGATGTTTGGGTTTACGATCTAGAGAATAACACCAGCAAACAACTGACCCAAAATGAGGCGACCGACCACCAGCCAGTTTGGGTGGGTGATGACATTTACTTTATCAGTGATCGGGACTACCGCTTGAACCTATACCGTTATGTCGAAAATGGCGAACCAGTCAAAGTCACCGAGCATGACGAATACGACGCCCTATGGGCATCTGCAGGTCCCGATGCCATCGTCTATGAAAACGGCGGCTATTTGTGGCGCTATCATCCAGCAAGCAATGAAACCAAGCAGCTGAACATTACTGTTAAGGGACGAGAGGAAAGCTTGTTACCGCAACAAAAAAATGTCAAAGATTTCATTGATTCCATGAGCTTGTCTCCCAATGGTGAAAACATCATGATTGCGGCGCGCGGTGAACTGTTCAAAGCATCAACCAAGCACAATGAAATTCGAGCCTTCAGTCGCACTCCCGCAGCGCGTGAAATGGATGTCACTTGGTCACCCGATGGCAAGCATGTGGCTTACTTGAGTGATGCCAGTGGTGAATACGAGTTGTACACCCAGCATATTGACACTGGTGAGGTCAAACAGGTTACTGACAACGGTGAAGTCTGGCGTTATGGGCCGGTGTGGTCTCCCGACAGTAAAAAGCTGGCCTTTGGTGACACCAACCAAACCTTGTGGGTGGTCGATGTGGACAGTGGCAAAACCACCCAGATTGATCGTTCTAAACGCAATGACATCACCGATTACACTTGGTCGCCAGACAGCCAATGGTTGGCTTACACCAAAGTTGAAAACACCGGATACAGTTCCATTTTTGCACACCAATTGGACAGCAACAGCACCCACCGCTTGACCAGTGCGGCGTTCACTGACTTTTCACCGGTCTTTAGTAGTAACGGCAATCATTTGTTTTTCCTGTCCAATCGCGATTACAACCTGGCCTTCAGCAGTTATGAGTTCAATTACCTGTATAACAATGCTACCCGAGTTTATGCTGCGCGCTTAAACAACGATGCCGAGGCTTTGTATCCATTCGAAGGTGCAGCGGACAGCAAGGAAAAATCTAACGAGAAAAACAAAAAGGAACAAAAGGTCACAGTTAAAATTGAAGTTGAAGGCTTTGATAATCGAATACGTGCTTTGCCGGGTCAATCCAGTAATTACAATAATTTACAAACCAATGGCGACGCTGTCTTCGTGGTTGAAAATAATGGCAATGGTCCCGTTTTGAAAATGATTGACCTGAACAAAGATGACAAACCCAAAACGGTGATCGCTGGCGTGGGTAATTACAGCCTGGCAGCCGATGGCAAACACTTGTTGGTCCAAAAAGGCAAGGATTACGCCGTGCTGAAAGCCGCCCCTGAGCAAAAAATGAAAGACAAACTGGACCTCAAACACCTGACCATGAAAATCGATCCGGTTACCGAATGGCGTCAAATGTACACCGATGCCTGGCGTATCCTTCGAGATTGGTTTTACGACCCTGGCATGCATGGTAATGACTGGCAGGCAATACATGACAAGTATCAGCCGTTGGCAGCAGCAGCCACGCATCGCACCGATTTGGACTATGTCTTTGGTGAAATAGCTGGTGAGATGAATGCCGGTCATATTTATGTCAATGCCGGTGATCAACCAGCGGTTAAACGCAAGCCCAATGGTTTGTTGGGTGGTGAATTTAAAAAGCACAGCAGTGGCTATTTTGAAATCACCGATTTATTTGCCGGTGAAAATTGGACCCCTGCCAGACGTTCACCTTTGACTGAAGCAGGTGTCGATGCCGAGGTAGGTGATTACATCATCAGCATCGATGGTGTTAACGTCAAAGACACGGCCAATATCTATGCTTTATTGGAACACAAGGCAGACCGCACCATCAGCATACAACTGAACAACAAGCCAACAGCCAAAGGAGCCCGCGAGGTGTTTGTCAAACCCATCCAGTCAGAAAGCCAACTGCGCTATTTGGATTGGGTCAACTCCAGGCGTGCCATGGTTGATGAGTTATCAGGTGGTCGCATCGGTTATGTGCACTTACCCAATACGGCCGTTGATGGTAACCGTGAATTGTTCAAGCAAATGATTCCACAAATTGGTAAAGACGCTTTGATCATTGATGACCGTTACAATGGCGGTGGATTTATTCCAGATCGCATGATTGAACTGCTCTCGCGCAAAACCTTGAATTATTGGAAACGCAGGGGACTGGATTTGGACAGCAACGCCACGCCGTTGATTGCGCATGATGGTCCTAAAGTGATGTTGACCAATGGCCAGTCTAGCTCTGGTGGTGATGCCTTACCGTACTATTTCCGCAAAGCCGGTTTGGGTAAAATCATCGGCACCCGAACCTGGGGTGGCTTGATTGGTATCAGCGGCAATCCTGGGTTGGTTGACGGTGGCTCTATTTTGGCCTCAACCTTCCGCTTTATGGACACTGAGGGTAACTGGGCGGTAGAAAATGAAGGCGTCAGTCCAGATATTGAAGTGATTGATCGTCCTGAGTTGGTGGCAGCTGGTAAAGACCCATCCATTGAAAGGGCCGTGGAAGAACTGTTGAAGGACTTGGGTGAAAACCCCAGAAAGTCAATCACTTCTCCGCAAGCGCCAACTGATTTTTAAAGGTGGTTAGTTAAATTTTTGAATCATTAATTCACGGGAAAGCTGGTCAGCAGCTTTCCCGTTTGGTTTTGAATTTCCCAATAACTCCTGGGGTCCATAAGCAATCAGCAATTGCCTGATGTTGTATTAAACCACAGCAATACATGACCTCTGACTCACCCTTGCCAGGTCATAGTGTGCCACAATGTTGGATTCATTAGCAGATGAGGGTGCCCATGATAAATACCACGAAATTGACCAAGCAATTGACCTTGTTATTTGGCCTATCGTGCTTGGTTTTGTGTGTTGAAGCGGCGGATCTTGAATTTGATTTACCCGGTGTTCATGTGCGGGATTACGCCTTATCTCAAGATGGTACTGAGGTGTACCTGACCATGGAAAGTATGGCCAAAGATGCTTCCCAAATTATCGTTATGAAACGGCAGGGTACCAAATGGTCAGAACCTGAAATAGCCAGTTTCTCCGGACAATACAAAGACCTGGAGCCATTCCTGCATCCCAATGGTTTGCAGTTGTTCTTTGCCTCTAACCGCAATGCCGAACAAACGGCTGCTACCCAACAGTTTGATTTGTGGCAAGTGAGCCGCAGCAACGTTGATAGTCCCTGGTCCAAAGCCAAACGCCTGCCTGAAATCATTAATACATCCGATGGCAATGAGTTTTTTCCCAGCGTATCCAATAACGGCAATTTGTATTTCACTGCCACGAAAGCAAGTGGGATAGGCAAAGAAGACATCTACGTTAGCCGTTGGGTTGATGGCAATTATACTGAAGCAGAAATACTCCCTGAGACCATCAATTCAGCAACCTATGAATTCAATGCCTACATCAGTCCAGACGAGAAGCTGTTGATTTTTTCATCTTATGGTCGCGCAGATGATCTGGGTGGCGGGGACCTTTACTTTAGTCGATTGATTGATGGCAGTTGGCAAGAGGCTGAAAATATGGGGCCAAAGATTAACAGCAAAGGATTGGATTATTGCCCCTTTTATGATCACCAGTCACAAACGCTTTATTGGACCAGCAACCGGTCATCCTTGACTGAATACAGTGACTCCATTAAAACATTTGACCAATGGTATGATTTATATACCCATGGGGAAAATGGCCTGAGTAAGATTTACCGCAAACCGTTTGAGTTAAGCAACAAAGAAGGGTGACCACCTGAGGGTCAGGTGGCCATTAAAGCTTAGTTTTGGCCGACCTCGGTCATGGCCATGATGTTATATCCGGCATCGACATAGGTGATTTCACCGGTGATGCCATGCGCCCAATCAGAACACAGGAATGCAGCCACTTTGGCCACATCTTCTTGGGTGACGTTGCGTTTCAAAGGTGCAGCTTTGGCCACGTGATCTAACATCGATTTGAAATTACCAATACCAGAAGCCGCCAGGGTTTTGATGGGACCGGCTGAAATGCCATTGACCCGAATGCCGTCAGTACCTAAAGCGTGTGCCATGTACCTGACGTTGGCTTCCAACGCCGCTTTGGCTACGCCCATAACGTTATAATTAGTCATGGCCCTGACAGCGCCCAAATAGGTTAAGGTCAACAACGCCGCGTCTCGGCCTTCCATCATTTCACGACCGGCCTTGCCTAAGGCGGCAAAGCTGTATGAACTGGTGTCCATGGCCACCCGGTATCCTTCACGGGTGAGGTTATCCAGGTAAGTGCCTTGAAGCAATTCACGTGGGGCAAACCCAACAGAATGAACCAGGATGTCCAATCCATCCCACTCGCGTTTCAATTCTGTAAACACATCATCAATCTGTTGGTCAGAGTTGACATCACAGGGCAATACAATTTCAGAGCCTGTTTTCGCTGCAATTTTGTCTACGCGTTTTTTGAGTTTGTCGTCAAGGTAAGTGAAGGCCAGCTTAGCACCTTGTTGGTGCATGAATTCTGCTGTGCTCCAAGCTATGGAACGATCGCTGGCAACGCCAACAATCAGTGCTTTTTTACCGCTTAAAATGCCCATGATTATTCCGATTCAAAGTGGATTAATATCTTACTGACTTTACTGATTCAATGCCATAGGTGCGGCCAAATTGAGTTACATTTCAAACACCAGTTTGAAATCCACCAGCACTTCATAATTGATGCTTTGTAACTGTGCAACCCGAGTTAACTCATTCACCCCATGATCTAAATCAAAATCTTTGGCATTGACTGTGATGGGCTCAAAATTGGTCACCACCAGTTGTCCATCAACCTGTTGAATCATGACTTCTGCCAGCATTTCTTGTTGTATGCCATGTAAATCAAGCACAAAAGTAAGTTCAGCTGTTTGGCCCATATTCAGACCTGCTGGAATTTGTCCAGTGATGGTGGCCAGGGGAAAATCATCGGTTTCAAAAAGCATTTCCTTCATGCGTTCATCACGGATGGGGATTTGTGTGTCGATGGTGTTTAAATTAACGGTCAGTTTAAAGCCTGAATCATCGAACATTCCGCTTTTGAATTTAAGGGTGTGTTCCTCACTGATGGTTTTGTTTTTGGTGGTCACAAAGCTGAGTTGGCTTTGTGCTGGAACGAGGTTCCATGAGTTGGTATGCCAGTCAGACTCTGGTTGTTTAAGGGTACAAGCTGACATCAATAAAAATAATAAGGCTAATTGGGTAACTTTAATCATCTTTGGGCTCCAGTTGAACTTGTGTGACTTTGGCCAACACCCCGAATTGCGGGTGATCAAAATATTGCCATTGACCGATCTCAATTTGTCGCTGTTGTGAAATCTGATAAATGATGGTCTCACCCTCACTGTTCTGACGGTACAAGTTCATATCGACATGTAAGTGGCTGAATTTTCTTTTCGAGAAAGCCACCTGTCCGTCAATGCTGTAATCTGCGACCTGTTGGGCTTGGCGCTCAAAATAATTGATTTCATTGGGTTCTTCTTGAGCATATTCGCTCAAGTCAATTGTTGCGGGTAGGGTACTGACTTCAATGAATTGCGGCTGGGTGAATGGACTGGGAGGTTGACGCCACTTTTGGTGAAACAAAGGTTTGATGCCGGGGTTGGCCTGCAATCGATTAACAATGGCGTGGTTCATGCTTTGGTCTAAGATCACCCAACTCAAAACATCCACCTGTTTGGGTTGTTCCGACAAGGGCAGTTGCCATTCTGCGGAATTTTCTGATACGGGTTCAGGGTAGACTAACAAGGGTTGTTGTCGGTTCCATGCAGGCAATGACATCAAGTTTTCATTTTTGGTGATGGGCTTGTTGTTGATGTTTTTGGCTGAAGGTTGTGACAACAAACGGGCAAAAACCACCACATCCACATCATAAATCACACCGTCTTGTTGTAATTTAAGGTATTCCTGGGCGGTGCCCTGGGTCATGAATGCCACACTGAGCCACATCAGAGTTGTTTTGATTATCAGATTCATGCTTGCAGTATATCAAATAATTGATGAATTGCATCAATGCGATCAGCTGCTTCAGTGAATTCTCCCAGGTACCTCAAACCATCTCCAGGCAGCGGCTTATAGGTATTCGGCTTGCTTTGTACCAGCTTGATTAACTGGGCGTAAAAGTCAGGGCTGTACTGGTTAAATTTGATATCGGCAGCATCCTCATTCATCACCAGCGATTTGATTTTCAATTGCTTGGCCTTCAGTTTGATTTTCAACACATGAAACAGGTTCTGAGCAGCCTCTGGCAAAGGACCAAAACGGTCAATCAATTCAACCTTGATGTCATCTAAGGCTTCTATTGTTTGGCAGTTGTTCATGCGCTTATAAAAGGTCAAGCGGGTAAACACATCAAACACGTAGTCATCTGGTATCAGCGCCGGAATATTTAATTCGATGTCAATGTGATCTTGAGATTCATCAAGGATATCGATTTCTTCGCCGTTTTTCAGCGCGTTAACAGCCCGTTCCAGCATGTCGCAATACAGGCTGAAGCCGATACTTTGAATTTGACCACTTTGTTCCTCTCCCAAGAGCTCACCACTGCCACGTATTTCCATGTCATGCGTGGCCAAGGTGAATCCAGCCCCTAAATCTTCAAGTGATTCAATGGCTTCCAGACGTTTCTTTGCGTCTTTTGTGATGGCTTTCCAGCTGGGAATAATCAAATAGGCAAATGCCTTGTGATGTGATCGACCGACCCGGCCACGCAATTGATGCAATTGCGCCAGTCCCAATTTGTCTGCCCGATTGATGATGATGGTGTTGGCGCTGGGGATATCGATACCTGATTCGATGATGGTGGTACATACCAAAATGTTAAACCGTTGTTTGTAAAAATCCACCATCACTGACTGCAGTTCTTTTTCATTCATTTGACCATGCGCGACTCGTACACGGGCGCTGGGGTTGATTTTTTGAATGCGCTCAGCGGTTTGTTCAATGGTCTGCACTTCGTTGTGCAGGAAATACACTTGGCCACCACGCTGAATTTCGCGGGTGCAGGCTTCATTGATGGTGGCGTTGTTCCACTCCATCACCTGTGTTTTGACTGTCAGTCTGGCTTTGGGAGGTGTGGCGATGATGGATAAATCTCGCAAGCCGGACAAGGCAGAGTTCAATGTTCTTGGAATCGGTGTGGCGGTTAACGTGAGGAAGTCTACATCAGCCCTGAGTTGTTTCAAGCGGTCTTTTTGTTTCACGCCGAAACGGTGTTCCTCATCAATGATGACCAAACCCAGGTTCTTGAATTTAATGCCTTTTTGGATTAACTTGTGGGTGCCAATAACGATGTCAGCCTGCCCATCTTCACAGGCCGCCAAAATGGCTTTGGTTTCCTTGTTGCTGACAAAGCGCGACAACAATTCCACTTTGATGGGGAAGGGGGCAAAGCGATCAGCAAAGTTGTCATAGTGCTGTTGCGCCAATAAGGTGGTGGGTACCAACAGCACCACCTGTTTGCCTTCATTGGCGGCAATAAAAGCCGCTCGCAAAGCGATTTCAGTTTTTCCAAAGCCCACATCACCACATATCACTCGGTCCATGTGGGTGCTGGCTTGCATGTCTTTAATGACTGCCTGAATGGCATTGGCTTGGTCTTCGGTTTCATCAAAAGGAAAGCCATCACAAAATTGGCTGTAGTCATCCTGATTAACCGACATGGACTGACCACCAGCCGCTTCACGCTGGGCATACAGTGACAACAGTTCAGCGGCCACGTCTTTGACTTTTTTGGCTGCTTTTTGTTTGGCTTTGGCCCAAACATCAGACCCCAATTTATGCCAAGGCGCATTTTCCTCATTGGCGCCAGAATAACGTGAGACCAAGTGTAAAGAAGATACCGGAACGAATAGCTTGTCTCCACCGTGGTACTCCACTTCCAGGTATTCAGCTTCACCATCGTAGTCCATGGTTTGTAAGCCGCGGTAGCGACCGACACCATGATCGATGTGTACGATGGGAGAGTCCAGGTGTAAGTCAGTGAGGTTGCTGATGATGTCTTCGGGATTGGCTTTGTATCTTTTGACTTTCTGGTTACGGGTCACGCGCTGACCAAACAAGCAGCCCTCATCCAAAATCTGAACACCAGCCTCTTTGAGCCATACCCCATGCTCAATCGGCGCTACGCAAACGCCGCGCTGGGCATCGCTGTTAATAAATGCCTGTATGTCTTTGAATTCTTTGAATTTAGTGGCAGCAGTTTTAACCTTGCTGAGTATCAAATCCTGGCGACCCAATGAGTCAGCACAGATCAGCAGCCGGGATTTGAAGGCATCAGCATAAGCGGCCAGAGAGGCATGTTTAACGGCATCGTATTTACTGGGCAGCTGACTGTTGAAACTGACAGTATCAACGGTGGTATCGTCGGCTTGATTGACCCAAATGTTTTGGTAGGCCAGGATATCTTGGTAAGTCGTCTCTGCACCCAGATACATGGCTTCAGGCGCTACGATGGGTCGTTGTATGTCATGTTTGCGTTCTTCATATCGAGCCTGGATTTGTTTTTCCCAGGTGTTTAGCACCGGCCCAGTTTTCTGACAATGAATAAACACCGAATCTTTGGGCAAATAATCAAAAATATCCGCGACTTGCTGGTGGAACATTGGCAGGTATTGCTCGATACCAGAAAACTTAATGCCCTTGCGAACGTCCTGATATAAGGTGTTTTTGCGGGTATCGGCATCAAACCATTCCCTGAAGCGAGACAGGAACAACTCCCTGGCGGCATCATCGAAGGGGAACTCATTGGCAGGCATAACCTGAATTTTTTCGGTGTTGCTGATGGTTAACTGGGTGTCGGTATCGAAGATGCGAATGCTTTCAATCTCGTCATCAAATAATTCAATGCGATAGGCTTGATGTCCGCCCATTGGAAACAAATCAAGCACCCCACCACGAACCACAAACTCACCGGCTTCACGGACTTCATTGACATGTATGTAACCATTTTTTTCGAACAACGCACGCCAACGATGAAGATCGAACTCATCACCTAATTGCACATTGAGGCTGCGGCCCAAAATGAAATCCTTGTTGGGCAACTTCTGCATCAGGTTCTGTGCGGGCATCACCACCACCGCATCTTGTTTTACGGTACTGATCTCGGCCAAAAACCGCATGCGTTCAGAAACGATGTCTGGATTGGGCGAAAACACATCATAAGGCAGGGTGTCCCACACCGGAAAGTGCAACACTTCAAGGTTATCATTGTCGCTACACAGTTTGATTTCACGTTCAAGCACGCGGCTGTGGTGAACTGAATCTGTTAACACCACCAGCAAACCCGGAAATTCCCGATGAAAAGAGTTGATGGCCATGGGCAAGGCCAGCCCGGCCACATGTTGCCAATGTGAGGACTGTAGTTGTGTTGCTTTAAACATGAGTAGCGTATCCTTGAGTGCCGGGCATTTTAACAGACCACACGAATGATGTGATAAACTGAAAATGGAGGATGGGAAGATTAATGTTATCTAATATTTGGCTTTTGGGGGTGAGTTATGAATCGGCGATTGTTTCTTTCAGTTGTGTTGGTGTTGTTCAGCATCAAGTCTTTGGCGGGATCTAGTTTTGATGGCTGGCTGGTGAATGAAATCTATTCCAATCAATCAGGTACAGTTCAATACGTTGAATTGATTGCAACCGCAGGTGCCAACACTTCATTTGGAAATTCATTTATTGATTTTATATCTGACAACAGTAATTTAAGTTTGTTGATTCAGGATCAAGACGTTAATCCCACATTCTTTTTAATCGCCAATCAGGGATTTGTGCAAACTCCCGGAACCATTGAACCAGACTTTTTGGTTCATGGCAGTCTATTTGACCCTTTGACCTCAGTGTTAACCATTGAGCTTGGTAGTGATCAATATACTTTAGACCCCTGGCTGCTATCCAATGATGAATTTTATGCCACTGACAGTCAGTCGGCTTGGGTCATTAACACCCCCACCAACAACATAGGTGAGACCGGCCAATTACCCGAAGCGCCACTGTTTCTATCAGATTTTGAGTTTTGTGCTTCCCCAATAACCCAGTACCGCGATGCAGATTCTGACAATTATGGCAATGCTTTTGATGCACTGTTTTCCTGTCAACTGGAAACTGGCTACGTCTTAGATGGCACAGATTGTGATGACACGACAGCTATTGTAAACCCAGGTATGCCGGATCAGCCTGACCTTGAACACATTGATCAAAATTGTGATGGCATAGATGGAGATATTAATGACAGTGTTTTTGTGGCTGATGGTGGCCAAGGCAGCGGTTTGAGTGTATCCGACCCAACCGGTGATTTATTTGCTGCTCAGCAATTGGCATTGAGTAATAACAAATCCTGGCTTTTGATTGGAGTGGGTGTTTATCCATTCGGTTCACTGGTTGAGGGTGCTGGCATAGAACCTGGCGTTAACATGGCCGGTGGTTACATCAATGATTTTAATAACCGTTGGTTAACCGGAAACACCACATTAAATGTGCCCTACCATGGTGCCAGTTTAGATTCAGCCACAACCAATCAAACTTTACAATACATCGTCATCCAGGGTGCAAACGATACCCCAGCCAGTGAAACCGCTTATGCATTAACTGTCAGGAATTCTGCTTCTGTGAATTTAGAACAAGTGATTCTCTTTGCAGGTGTTGGTGGTGATGGTATCAATGGACTCAATGGGAATGATGGAGCTGATGGAAACAATGGGACCGCTGGTGGTAATGGGGTTGAAAATGATTCTGGGTTCAGTTGTAGCACGGGCTCTCAACCCAGTAGGGGCAGTGGTGGTTCAAGCGTCTGCGGCCAGTCTGGTGGTAGGGGTGGCAGTCCTGGATTGGAAGATAGCAATGGTTCCCCAGGAGCAGCTGGTGAGGGATTTGGGATGCCAGGTAACAATGCCAACTTAGGGGGTAGTGGTGGTGTAGGCAACAGTAACGCCACCGACCGCCTCGGAGATGATGGCGGTGATGGTTTAGATGGGGATGACGGCAACGAGGGCATGAATGGCATCAATGTCATTGAATTTGTGGGTAACGAATACATAGTTTCTTCAGGAACTGATGGCACCAACGGCGAACATGGCGGCGGTGGTGGCGGTGGCGGTGGCGGTGGAGGCGGAGCTTTCCTCTGCCATTCTTACGGCGGAGCTGGCGGCGGAGCTGGTTCTGGTGGTTGTGCTGGTACAGGCAGCGAGGGGGGCACGGGTGGCGGTGCCAGTATTGCATTGCGCCTCATCGATGCCAATATCAGCCTCATTAATACCTTGCTGCGAACCAACACGGCCGGTGATGGTGGATCAGGTGGTTTTCGTGGCTTGGGAGGCGATGGTGGATTTGGCCGTCCTGGGGGGAATGGAGAAGATGACTCAGGTGCTGGTGGTGATGGTGGAAATGGAGGTGATGGTGGCGATGGTGGTACGGGCGGGGGTGGTGCTGGCGGTGCTGTCATTGGGGTTGCCTGTTTGGGAAATTCAACCCTAAACGCAGACCCGGACACCAGTTACCAACTGGGCGATGTCGGCAGTGGTGGATTGTCCGGCGGCCAAGATGGCCAGTCATTAAATACTTATCAATGTGATTAGCTTGAAATAAATGCAGTGTTTTAGCCAGTAAAAACAGCTAAAACACTGCATTTGTGGTTGTTTTCTTTGCTGCAAATCCTTATAATTCGCGAACTTTTCCTTGCTGCACCGGTGTTTTTGTCCACTGGGTGGCTTTTTTAAACCCGAAAGGAGTTAATAATGAGACATTATGAAATTGTCATGTTGGTCCATCCGGATCAATCTGAGCAGTTGCCTGCCATGATCGAAAGATACAGCGGCATGGTAACCAACGGCGGTGGCACCGTTCACCGTTCAGAAGACTGGGGTCGTCGCCAGTTAGCCTACTCAATCGAACGTTTACACAAAGCGCATTACTACTTGCTGAACATTGAATGTGACCAAGCTGTGATTGACGAAATTGTAGACGCTTTCCGTTTCAATGACGCCATCTTAAGACACATGGTTTTGGGCATGAAAGAAGCCGAAACTGGCGATTCACCTTTGAAGAAGGATGAAGAAGAAAAAGCCAAGAAAGTGACTGAAGAAGAAGTCAAAGCCGTAGAAGCTAAAGAAGAGGCCGCCAAAGAAGAGGCTGCCAAAGAAACCGAAACTGCTGACGCTGAAAAGAAAGAAACAGCGACTGAAGAGGAGTAATTACCATGGCTAAACCACAAAGAAGAAGACGCCCAGCGCAAAGAATCATCAGCCGCAACTGTAAATTCACAGCTGCCGGCATCAAACAAGTTGATTACAAAGATTTGGACATGTTGAAGCAATTCATCACTGAAACTGGAAAAATCATTCCCAGCCGAATCACCGGAACCAAAGCCAAGTACCAAAGACAACTGTCAACAGCAGTTAAACGTGCCCGTTACCTGGCACTGGTACCTTATTGTGACCAACACGGCAAATAACAGGAGTCCATCATGCAAGTAATTTTATTAGACAGGGTTCAAAACCTGGGTGATTTGGGAGAAATCGTTAACGTTAAAAACGGTTTTGCCAGAAACTACCTGATTCCGCAAAAATTGGCATCACGTGCCACCGAAGAAAACATCAAAGCTTTTGAAGAGAAGAAAGCCGAGCTGGTTGCCAAGGCCAATGAGTCCAAGGCTGCTGCCCAAGCCCGTGCCGAGTCGATCAATGGCTTGAGCCTCACTGTGACTGCCAATGCCAGTCCAGAGGGTCACCTGTATGGTTCTGTGGGTCCTCGCGAAATTTCAGAAAAATTGACTGAAAGTGGCTACCCAGTAGATGCATCAGAAGTGATTCAATCTGAAGGTGCTTTCAAAGAAGTGGGTGAGTATGAAGTTAAATTGATCTTACACGCTGACGTTGAAGCCGATTTCACCTTGACAGTTGAAGCTGAGGTTGAAGCCGAAGCCTGATCCGTCACAAAAAAGTCAAAAGAAGCCGGTTTAACAAATATACTTGTTATAATCGGCTTTTTTTTGTCCAGTTAATTTGAGAGAGGAACCCCCAACTTCATGAGCGATTTGCGACCCATGCGGTCTGAAAAAGACCCCATTGATGACATCAAAGTCCCACCCCATGCGATTGAGGCGGAAAAAGCCGTGTTGGGTGGTTTGTTGTTGGTTTCCAGTGCTTGGGATAAAGTGGCCAGCAAGATTGCCGAAACTGACTTTTACCACAAAAGCCACCGCCACATCTTTCGTGCCATTGAACACATCAATGAAAACCAGGAAGCTTGCGATGTGGTTACCGTCAGTGACTGGCTAGAAGGCCATGGTCTGGCTGAACAAGCCGGTGGACTTGATTACCTGGCTGATTTGGCAGGCAGTACGCCGGGTGCTTCTAACGTCGAAGCCTATGCCAAAATCGTGCGTGAAAAGTCGGTGTTGAGGCAGTTGATTCAAATTGGCAATGAACTGGCTGAGAAATCCTTTAATCCAGAATCTCAAACTGCTGACGAACTCATAGAAGAAGCGGAAAAACTGGTATTTCAAATTCGCGAACAAACCCTGAAATCTCAATCAGGCTTTCACGACATCAAGGATGTTTTGAAAGATGCCATTGAAAATCTTGAGCTGTTGGCTGAAAGTGACGGTGACATCACCGGCTTGCCTTATGGTTGGGTGGATTTGGATAAAAAAACCGCGGGATTACAACGTTCTGATTTGGTTATCGTGGCCGGTAGGCCAGCCATGGGTAAAACCTCATTTGCGATGAACATCGCCGAACGTGCAGCGATAACCGGTTCATCTGTCGCGATATTCAGCATGGAGATGGCAGCACACCAGTTGGTTATGAGGATGTTTTCCTCGCTGTCACAAATCAACCAAGGTGACTTGAAGCGTGGTCAATTGAAAGACAATGACTGGCCTAAATTAGGACAAAGCAGTGCCTTGTTAAGTCAGTCCAAACTGTTTATTGATGATCAACCTGCCTTAAGTCCCAATGAAATCATGTCCCGGTGTCGGCGCTTAAAGAATCGCGAAGGCCTGGACCTGATTGTGATTGATTATTTGCAACTGATGCAAGTCAAAGGCAAGACCGAAAATCGGGCCACAGAAATTTCTGAGATCTCTCGAAACCTCAAAGCCATGGCCAAAGAGCTGGATGTTCCGGTCATTGCTTTATCACAGCTTAACCGTTCATTGGAACAACGTCCAAACAAACGCCCGGTGATGTCGGACTTGCGTGAATCCGGAGCCATCGAACAAGACGCTGATTTGATCATTTTCATTTACCGGGATGAAGTTTACAACCCAGACTCGCAAGACAAAGGCAAAGCAGAAATCATTCTGGGCAAACACAGAAATGGGTCTATTGGTACCGTTAACCTGACTTTCCGCGGTCAATTCACCCGCTTTGACAATTACGAAAACGACATCATGCTGGATGACCACAGCACCGAGTTTCATTAACCTGTATGAACCGAGAACGGGGCACCACAGCCCACATCCACACCCAGCGAATCCAACACAACCTGGCGGTGTTTAAAAACCTTCATCCCGGCCCCATCATGGCGGTAGTGAAGGCCAATGCCTATGGTCATGGCATGGCCCATGTCATTCCAGCCTTGGCAGCTTGTGATGCCTTTGCAGTGGCCACCATCGAAGAGGGCATGACCTTACGTTCGCTGGATGGTAATAAACGGATCGTGTTGCTGGAAGGGGTTTTCAATGCCGACGAATTGCAAGTTGCTGTTGATCAGCGATTGGATCTGGTGGTTCACCAGGACTATCAGATTGAAATGCTCAAAGAACTAACTCCATCAGCCAGTATTGATGTTTGGCTGAAGGTGGATACAGGCATGAACCGGCTGGGTTTTTCGGTTGAACATGTAGCAGAAAAGATTAATGCAATCAAAGATTTAAGCGTGGTTAATCAAATCAGAGTGATGACCCATTTTGCGACTGCCAATGATCCCGAATGTGCACAAACCCAAGCTCAACTCGCTGCCAACCAGTGGGTGAAATCGTTGGGTTTCGAATATTCGTTCAGTAACAGCGCAGCGGTTTTGGGCCAGTTATCGGATGCCAATGAATGGGCACGCGTAGGTTTGGGTTTGTATGGCATGTCACCTTTGGTCGAACAGTGGGCTGCAGAATTTAACCTACAACCCGCAATGCACCTGACCGCCAATGTCATTGCCACCAAAAACATTCAAGCCGGTGAGTTGGTCGGTTATGGTGGTCGGTTCAAAGCCTCCAATAACATGAGGGTAGGCATCATTGGGCTGGGTTACGGCGATGGATATCCTTGGTCAAACCATTCCAGTCAAGTGTTGTTCAAAGGCCAATTGGTGCCTGTGGTGGGTCGCATCAGCATGGACATGATGGCCATAGACCTGTCCGACTTTGGTGGTGATTTAACCGGTGAAAAAGTCACCATATGGGGTGATGGCTTACCGGCTGAACAGGTGGCAAAAGACCTTGGGCTGATTCCCTACACCTTGACTTGTGGCATTACTAATAGGGTTAAAATTGATATTATTCAATAACATAAAGACTTATTTTAAGAAACAAGTTCAACCTTCTGAATGGCGCATTCTGATTTGGTCTTTTCTGTATTTTGTGTTCTTGCTAACCGGTTATTTTATCTTGCGACCCATCCGCGAAGAAATGGGTGTCACGGCAGGTAAAGAAAACCTCAAATATTTGTTTGCGGCAACGTTCTTTGTGATGTTGGCTTTACAACCACTGTACGGCAAAATCGTCTCGGCATACTCCAGAAAGCAATTCATACCTATTGTCTATGGATTTTTTGGGGTTTTGATCGTCATAATCTGGGCGTTGTTTCATTGGTTTGGCAGCGAAAATGTGCTGATTGCCAGGGTGTTCTTCGTGTTTGTCAGCATCTACAACCTGTTCATTGTCTCCATTTTTTGGAGTTTCATGGCAGATGTTTACAACAAAAAACAGGGTGCCAGGCTGTTCGGTATCATTGCAGCGGGTGGCAGCACGGGTGGTATCTTAGGTGGTTTGATTACCAGCCACCTGGTCTATGTGGTTGGTACAGTGAATCTGTTATTGATTTCAGCGGTGTTTTTGGCCATGTGTATTGTCGCTGTGTTCAAAATCAGATCCCATGCTTCAGACTCTGAAATCAACCAAGAAGCGCCTTTGGGCGGCAGTCCACTGGAAGGCATGAAGTTGTTGTTTGAAAGTCAGTTTCTTCGCCAAGTGGCCTTGTTGACCGTGATTTCAGTCATTTTGGGCGGTATTTATTATTATTTACAGGCCAGTTTCGTAGAGCAGTATTCTGCTGTACAGGACAACAGGACAGCCTTATTTGGTCACATCAACACCTTGACCAACACCTTAACTCTGTTCTTTCAATTGCTGTTGGTGCCTTTTTTACTGCAGAAAATCGCCATTGAAAAAGTGTTGGTCATTTATCCAGTGCTGATGTTTATCAACCTGACTTTGCTCGGCCTGTTTCCTATCATCTATGTGGTCCTTGGTGGCATCATCGTCCAACGCAGTGGCGCCTATGGTTTGATGAAACCTCCGGTTGATTGGCTGTTTACTGGGCTATCCGATAACATCAAATACAAATTCAAAAATTTCGTTGATACCGTGATTTATCGGGGTGGGGATGTGTTCACGCAATTTTTCCTGATCAGTTACTTGATCACCGACACGGACTCAGTACTGCACCACTTAGAGCAAACCATGAATTTTGATTGGCCTGACAACACCGTACTGATTTTGTTGGGACTGGTTTTCAGTGTCGCGTTTATCTGGAACGCCTACCGAGCAGGCAAATTGGCCATTCAAACCTTTGCTGAGCAGAAAGCTAACCCAACAGCTACTTAAGCCTGTTTGATTTAAATTTCTGACTGTTGTCGTTGAATTGACTATAATCTACCCGCAGGTTTAAACCCTAACCTGATTGCAACAGAGGCACCAACAGAAATGAAAAAAACCACGCCGAACAGTGATGAATTGGTCATTGGCTCCCACACCATCAAACGCGGTGAAAGCCGCAAGATTGACCTACCCACGGTGCGCTTGTATACCGACACCAACATGTCGATACCCATTTTCGTTAAACGCGGTAAGAAACCAGGGCCCACCGTCTTTGTCAGTTCAGCCATTCATGGCGACGAACTCAATGGCATTGAAATCATCAGCCGCTTAGTCAACAGCAAAGCCATCAATTCACTGCGGGGAACACTGATTGCAGCGCCCATGGTCAATGGTTATGGCGTGCTTAACCAAAGTCGCTACTTGCCTGATCGTCGAGACCTGAACCGCAGTTTCCCTGGCTCAGCCAAGGGCTCTTTGGCAGGGCGGATTGCCCACCAATTCATGAAAGAAGTGGTGGAAAAATCTGACTTCGGTATTGATTTACATACCGGTGCCATTCACCGCAGCAACTTACCGCAAATCAGGGCCAACTTGGATGATTCGGTTACCTTTGAAATGGCCCGAGCCTTTGGTGTGCCGGTATTGATGAACGCTAACTTGCGCGATGGTTCATTGCGACAGGCAGCTGACGAGCAGGGCATTCCGATGTTGTTGTATGAAGCAGGCCAGGCCCTCAGGTTTGATGAGTTGTCCATCAAAGTGGGTTTCAAAGGCATCCTCAACGTGCTCAGGTATTTAAAAATGCTGCCCAAGGTCAAACCCAGAAAGACAGCAGATGTAGAGCCTTTTGTGGCCAGAAACAGCGGCTGGGTGCGAGCCACGGACAGTGGTTTTGTGATTCACAAGAAAGAGTTGGGTGACCGGGTGAAAGAAGGTGATGTGTTGGCTGAAATTAAAAAGCCTTTGGGAGAGGTTTCAGCTCAGGTACGCAGCCATGCCGATGGTATCATCATCGGTAAGCAAAACATCCCACTGGTTCAAGAAGGCGAGGCGGTGTATCACATTGCATATTTCAACAAACCCAGAAAGGTGGAAGCCAGCATAGAAACCATGCAGGACAATTTCGAATAGCTTGATTAGCACCCCGGGTGGCTTGCTGAATTTTCGATACCCAATGCCATGGCTTGATGACAAGGCATCAACCAAACATTTGTTGGCCTTCTAATTGCAACAACCACTGTTTGCGTGGCAAGCCACCGGCATAGCCAGTCAGGCTGCCATTGCTGCCAATCACGCGGTGACAAGGAACCAGGATAGAAATGGGATTTCTGCCATTGGCGGCCCCAACGGCGCGCACGGCCTTGGGCTTGTTGATCGCTGAAGCCACTTCCGCATAAGAAGCCATTTGACCATAGGGTATTTCAAGCAATGCTTGCCATACTTGCTGCTGAAATTCCGTGCCTTGCGGATCAAGTGGTACATCAAAGGCCTTTCTGTTGCCGTCAAAATACTCACCCAACTCGGTCAAACATTGATTGATGTGTTGATTGGGTCGGGTTTGGTGTTGGGGTTGTTCAACAAAATAAATACTGGTCACTCCTGCATCAGAGGCGGTGACCTCAACCAGTCCTACTGGTGATTTTATCGTATTGGCATATACAGTCATCATTGTCTCCACAATTGAAATGTCAGGTAACTGCGCCAGGGAGCAGCAGCTGAGGCGTCGAAATCAGCTTCCGACAGGTTAAATTGGAGAAGGGCATTTTTAATCCCCGAATCGCCGGTTAAAAACACATCAGGATCACTCAAACCCCGCATGCGGATGTAGTTTACTGTCCAAGGCCCAATGCCCTTGATAGCCAGCCACTCATCTGGATTTTCTGGGGTGTCAGACTTGATCATGTGATTGGCAAAGCGTTGTAAGGTGGCTTTGCGTGAACCTGGCATCTTCAAACACGCCAAATCAGATTTCAACAAATCACGGGGCGTGGGGAAATAGGTTAATCCTGCCGTTTGTTGACCGGTGTTTTCTACCAAGGTATTCAGCAAATTTCTGGCAGCCTGAATTGACACCTGCTGACCCAGGATGGCCCTGATGCCGGCTTCAAAAGCATCCCAAATCCCGGGTATGCGTAACCCTGGTCTGAAAGTAAACCCGTTGGGCACACAGCCTTTGAGGTGTGATTCTATGGCCTCGGTGTTGGCATCTAAATCCAGTATGCGCCTGATGTTATTCACCAGCTGGCGCAAGTCTTTTAAGTCAGCCAGTTGGATAGCGACATCAAAACAATGTTGTTCTGGTTGGTGGGTGGCTTTGAAGCTGCCTTGTTGATCTTTGAATTCAAAACTCCGCTGGTAGCTGTTGTCATCTAATGTTTCAATGGCAGGCAGTATTCTGCCTTGCAAAAATTGATGCATACCAGCCCAATCATAAGGTGGTCGATAAAACAATTTTATCCCCAGTACATCTTGGACTAAAGCAGCTGCTTTGCGGCGTATGTCTGAGGGTGTCACTTTGATGTATTGTTTAAAACAATCATTGAATCGGCGGATGCTGTTAAAACCGCTGGCCATGGCAATCTGTCCAATGGGGAGGGTGGTCTGGTGTAACAATTGCTTGGCAAACAAGCATTGCTGATATAAGGCATACACTTTCGGGGAAACCCCCATGTGGTCCTTAAATAATCGACGCAAGTAGCGATCACTGATGCCTAAGTAAGTGGCCAATTCAGCCATTGATTGTTGTTCTAGTGCCCCATCGCGTATCAATCTTACCGCACGATTCAGTATCGCCTGGCTGCCTTGCCACGCCGCTGAGTGAGGTGCACTGTCCGGACGACATCGCAAACACGGTCTGAACCCAGCTGCGGCTGCTTGGGCGGCACTGGGGTAGTAATCCACATTTTCTTCTTTGGGGGGCGAGGCTGGGCATATGCTGCGGCAATAAATACCAGTGGTTTTAACAGCCGTGAAAAACAAACCATCAAAGCGGGGATCCCTCGACAACCTGGCCTGTTTGTATGTTTGTCTGTTGTTTTGATTATTGAGCGATGGCATGACTCCATTTTAAGTCATGAATGAATCAAACATGGCCGTTTTCGGAACCGAATGGACGAATGTTTCTAAAAGTTGATTTTAGGTATTAACATCAGATTTTAAACCCACGCTTTATATTACTGCACAAAAAAGGCCGCAAATAGCGGCCTTTTCTAAACTTAATGTCAGTGATTTACTGACAGGCAGTCATATCAAAGGTTGTTTTGAAAATGTAATCCTGTACATCAATAACAACTTGACGACTGACGCTGGTATCTTCACCGCCATTGGCCACACCACCATCATCTTGTAAAGTGATGCTGATGGTAGCTGAGCCCATGTTACCGCTCATGGTGCCGGTGAACATGCCAGCATTATCAACTGCAGCAGTTGACAACACACCATTCGGGTCGGAGTCGATATTAACGGTAAAGGCTTGAACACCCTGGCCACTTTCATTGGCTGGTCCCATGGTCATTGAACAGGCCACCATCCGTGGGTCAGTATCAGTTGGACTCATGTAAAGGATGTCATTGGCAGCAAAATCAGGTGCATCATTAACACAACCCACCGTCACATTGACATTACCAGTAGAACCACCATTCAAAGTATAGGTGAATGAGTCAGCACCACAATAATCAGCAGCTGGTGTGTACTCAACGGCAGTACCACCGCCAACGATGACGACTGCACCATTGCTTGGTTGAGTCACTGAATCGATGTTGGCACCATTGACTGAATCGCTGTCATTAGCCAATACGTCAATATTGAAATCCTGGACATCTTCCAGAACCGTTGCATTGTCATCTACAGCCGTTGAGAAGTTGTCCTGACAATCCACCATGACATTGGTTATATTGGTACCAAGAATTGTACCACTGGCATTGCTGACTGTACAAAATTGTTCAGCCGGTTGATTGATGACGTAAACAGTATATTGTGTACCTTTTGGTTGTGGACTGAATGCATAACTGCCATCCGCGCTGAGGGTCAGGTCCTCAATGCCATTGCCATTTTTTTGCAAAGTGACTGATCCATTCAAGTTACTGACCGTGCCGCCCACAGTGAAATCTGTGGCCGTTCCAGGCGAGTAACAAATTTCCAGACCCCATGATTGCAGTTCGCCACCGTCGACATTGGCGGTGTCTTCAACTGTCAAGGTCCAGTTACCTTCCATGTTTTCACCGTTGAACGAAGCCAAAGAGCCTTGAGGTTGGTATTCACCACCACCCACTGGTGGGCAGGGGAGCGCACCGGCAGCAGCCTGGTCATCAAAATTCAAATCAAAGTCATCTTCATTGAAACACACATTCTCCATTAAGGTTACGGCAGTGGCGCTGGGACTTTCCACAGCTATGATGAGATCGTTGATCCAAGTGTGCGTACCGGACAAATTCACCACATTCACATCAGCAACGGTGCCTGCTGTGTTGATGGTCAAGTTTGATGGATTGACATTGGGAGGCGCCGTGGCAGGAATGGTTACAGGCACATCGGTGCTGGTGAATACCTCACACACTTCTGTACCAGTGGTGAAGCTGTACTCAGTGGAAACGGTGTCTCCACAGGCATTGTATGCCGTCACACGCCAGGTGTAAGTGGTGTTAGACAGCAATGGGCTCGCTACGGTATAAGAATTACCTGTTAAACCTGTGTCTGACTCTACCGGATTGCCACCTTGTAACAACTCAACATCATACGAAACAGCTTGGGAGGATGACGACCAGCTCAATGTCGGCGAGGAAGCCACACCAGTGGCGCCGTTCAATGGTGAAGTTAAGTTAACCGAACCAGGAACGTTATCGACCAAATCTAAGGTTACCAGACCCGAAGAGGTGTTGTTGATGTCAGCCTGATCTGTTGCAGTCAGGGTGATGTCATAGCTACCAGAAGCTTGACCACTCAACTGGCTTACCGTGAACACCGAGGTGTTTGCAGGGTGAACCACTGGATTCACAGAATAACTGCCTGTGGTACCCGCGGGAATGCCACTGGACGTCAAATCTGAAGTACCGGTAAAGGCATCATCCAGGGTTAGCGTGAAAGCCGCATCTGGTGCAGTAGGCAGCGTACAAACTGTTATAGCTGACGGAGCGACGCTGAGACCGATGGGACAGGTTGAACCAAACAGTTGGTTACCCAGTTCCAGGGCATCTTTCAATTGCACCAAGCCAAAACCCGTGTGTGGATCCCAGCCGGCACCATAAGGTGTACCACTTTGGTCATGCGTACCTGATAAATCTCTGGCACTGTCTCTGAGCAATTGGCGCAATTCCTTGTTGGTGATACCTGTTGGGCCACCACAGGCAGACCATGCCCAGGCAATACCCGCTGCCACACCAGGGGTGGCCATTGAGGTACCACTGATGGCGTTGTAGCCACCGGAGCAGCCAACACAACCGGTACCATCATCAACCAAAACACGGGTGGCTAATCCCAGGCCATTGGTTTCCAGGAATTGACCTTCCGCTTGGGTTATGGCCACACCAGGAATGGTTGCACCAGAAGTACAGTTGCCGCCACAAGTGGCATTCAGTGCCCCTGCGACGTTGTTGAACAACACCACGGCCACACCACCGGTGTCAGCCACGTTGTTCATCTTGTCAGAAAATGGAATGGCCCCGCGTTCACACAAGACCACATTACCGTTCCAGCCGGGGCTGATATCACCCGCATCACACAAACCACCATCTACCAGTGTTTGTGTCACATCACCGGCAGCAGTTTCTGCAATCTGTGTGGCGCTGTAATCGGTACCGTCGTTGGTTACTTGATAAACAGGCACATTGCCATGGGGTGGGCCAGGCCAAGTACTCAGTACATTTTCTCCACCACCTGATAATTCAACCACATCCCACTCCACGTTGGCTGGTGGGTTATTGGGGTCATTTGCTGTCGCAGGATACTGAGAAAAGTCAGCCACATTGTCGCTTTCGCGCAAGGCCGCTACAGAAATCACTGAATCATAGCTGGCTGGGTAGCTGGCAGTTGCGTTGCCATCATTACCTGCAGCAGCGATGTTGATGACATTAAAATTATCATACAAATCTTGGAAAATGGCTTCTTCAGTGGCACTGGATCCACCGCCCAAACTCATGCTGATGGCGTTGGCGCCAGCGTCTTTACAGGCAATGGCTGCAGCGCCCAGGTTTGACTGACCTGAAACCCAAACACCTGTGTTGTCGAATATTTTAATGATGTGTAACTCGGCGCCGCCTGGCATGACGCCAACCACGCCTATGTCGTTATTCACTGCATTGGCTGTACCCGCTACGTGGGTACCGTGGCCATTGCCGTCTTCGGTGTAAGCTTCACCACTGATTTGTGACATCCCGGTGTGGGTGATGCCTTGAAAATCATCATGTGCAGCATAGAATCCTGTGTCAATGATACAAAATTTGACCCCAGCACCAGTGGGCGCATTGGGATCGACGATGCCATCACGATCAGCATCCCAAACGTCACGCGCTTGAAACTGATCGATATTCCATGGAGTCACTTGTGCCAGAATTTGATGTTCAGGAACTGGCTCCATAAATTCAATTTGACTGATGTTTCTTAAAGCGTCCACTTCACCAGCTGGCAGCGACACAGCCAGCGTGTTGTAGGCAGATAAGTCGTGATCAACTTTGATGTTGTTGGCTTCAAGAACAGATGTCAGGTTGGCACGATTGGTGTTTTTTTTGTATCTGATGTAGTACGCCACGATGTCTTGATTGGCGCTGGTGGTGATGTTTTGATCTTTAAGCCATTGTTGATCGGCTTGAAGTTCGATGGCAGCCTCGGTCACATTTGACCCAGACAAAGCCAATGCAATGCTGCTGGTCAGCAGCCATTTATTGGTTTTCACAATTGTCTTCCTCTTAAGAGATTAATTTTTAAATGGTCCTGATAACAGGAACTGACGTGCATCCGTTGCAGAATGAGTTTCGTGAATTGGGGACTCTCTCTTTGTCAATTCGGGTGAGGATAGGGGGTACGTTTTATTGTTGTTATGGTGTTGCAGTTCTGTAATCAATGTCACGATAATTAACAATCGCTAACTCAGAATCTAATTATTCCGCAAATCCTTCGCAATGCATTGAACCACATTTTTAAGCATTTTTGAAGGGTTTAAAAGTGATAAACATCAATCAACATTAGAAACCGCTAATTTTGTGATTTCTGAATGATTAAATTTGTTTTTTTCCGTCTAACAATCGGCGGAATAGGTATCGGCTTTAAAATTTTTAATTTCAAGACCAGTAGATTGACCTGATTTTCATGACTTCGTCGTTAACATATGAGTTTTCACACAAGGAAAACACCATGACAGATAACACCCATAAATTTGAAAAACTGCGAGATATCATCAACGACATCAAAGTGGCCATGTTCGTCACTTCCGAAGGTGAATTACAACTGCGGGCAAGACCGATGTTTACTGTCGATATAGACGCTAACCACAACATATGGTTTTTCACCAATGATGATTCGGGCAAGGTGGCAGAAATTATCAACGACCACCATGTTAACCTCACTTATGCCTGTCCTGACGATGGCAAATACCTGTCGGTCAGCGGTAGGGCCAACTTAATTGATGATTCCAAACGCAAACATGAATTGTTCAGCTACTTCAACAAAGCTTGGTTCCCACAAGGTGCTGACGACCCCAACTTGTTACTGATCAAGGTCGACCCGTCTGAAGCCGAATACTGGGACACTTCTGGAAACAGCCTGGTCCAGCTATTTAAAATTGCCAAAGCCATCGCCAAAGAAGAAACCTACGAGGGCGGTGAACACGAGAAAATCCACGGCATGTGATGCATTGAAAAAGCGATTATTTTGACGGCTTGTCAATCGGTCTGATTGTTTCAGTCATTATAAAAGCAGGCACTTTGCCTGCTTTTTTTTAAAGCTGCCAGGAGAGTCTTATCAATTAAAAGGATCAAAACTGTTGATGAAGGTTTAATCTAAAAACTGAACAGCAATGAGCAACAATGTTTAGTTATCATACTATGCCTTTGTATGATCTTGGAAATATAGCAATTGGTCTCCTTATTCCTCTTCGCCAGGCAGCAGTATCTTGAAATCAATGGTCTGAGACAACTGATAAGGTACGGCTTGGTTGTTTTCCAGTTTTTGATAAAATTTCCACTTTTGTACGGTTCTGATGGCGGCATCATCAAAAACCCGAGGAGGGTAGGCGTCTAAGACTTCTACGGCACTGACTTGACCCAAGGCATCAATCGTGATTTTTACTTTAACCCACCCCTCAGTGCCTTTCATCAATGCATTCATGGGATACATGGGCGGAATGCCTGATTTAACCCCGCCTTGGGCATAGTCACCCGGTTGCCCTACACTGAGGTTCAAGCCGGGTAAATGGATTTGGTCCAGGATATTCATGTTGGTGCTATTGTTTGGGCGACTGGAAAAAGGCAACTCGGTCTGGGCTTTTTGGGCCATTTGCATGCGTGGCATGGCCGGTGGCTGGGATGCTTGTTGTACTTCGGGTGGTTTTTTCTTGACCCGTTTCCTGTGCTTGGTTTCAATTTCCTGCTGTACGTATGAAATACTGAAGTCCAAATCTTCAACAAAATTCAATATGCCTTTGAAATTCACCAAATTCAACATACCCAAAAATAACCCAGCTGTAATCCAAAAACTCACCACACTGGAGCCAATAAACCTCAGCAGTTGTTGCATGCCATTTCTCCATCAATCATCAGTTGCGTTAAAAGTATGACTTTTGGCCTATATAAATGGTTCAGAATGACACAAAAATAATAATTTTTTTAATTCTGAAGTCAGTGACAGTAATGCTCAGTTTTTTATTAATGGGCAAATACATTGAACAAATCCAATCCTTTGGTATCATAGTGACACCATGTTAAAAACTTTAAGAGACAGAAAATACCTGATTTCAGTGATATGGGTATTTGTATTGACTGCAGGCCAATCATTGGCCAGCGTCTCTGCGTGCAACATGGAATCCATGCCAACTGAAGGCCATGCTGCTCACATGCTGGACGCAAATAATACGCATGCAGGTCATGACATGAGTCAAATGGACACAACCACAGATCATTCAGCCATGAGTGATTGTTGTGCGGATGATTGTCAGTGTGCACAAAACACCTGCAACACATCATTGACCATGGTGACTAATCCAACTGGCTTGAAATTTTTCAATGCCGGAAGTTCATGGTTGCAAAAAACCATTGCCTTTTACCACTCTCAAGCCTCCTCGGCACTCTTTCGTCCACCCATTATCTGCTAACACAGGATAAGTGCGCCCAAAATTTGGGTCACTGCAATCACCGTTTTGGCAGAGGAATCAAATCCTCTATCTGTAAATGTCATTGGCTGGTTAAAACACAGCCATGAAAAGTCCCGTAAACAATCTTAAAGGGACTGACCCACGAGGGGTTTGTATGAGTAACACAATTAATTTCTGGCACAAGACTTCAATCATCGGTCTTGTGCTGATTCAACTGACATCAGTTTCAAGTGCGACCTTGCCTGAAAAGTTGTCCATTGATCGTGCCATTGAGATGGCCCAATCGCATGACCCTTGGCTTGATGTCAGCAAATTCAATCAATCTAAGTTAGCCGCAAGCGCTGTTGCCGCAGGTCAACTCAATGACCCAACCGTATCTTTGGGTGTGGCCAACATCGGTGCTGATCGATTTGCCTTCAATCAGGAGCCAATGACGCAATTAAAAGTGGGCGTCACCCAAATGTTTCCCAGGGGGCAGACCCGCAACATCAAAACCGCGCAACTCAATTTGCTGGCTCAAGAACAGCCCATTCTCAGAGCAAATCGTTTGGCGCTGCTCAAAAAGCAGACCAGCCTTTACTGGTTGGATGCTTATCAAGCACAGCAGAGCATTGCCCTGATTACCCAAGATCGACCCTTATTCGAACAATTGATTGATTTGATAGAGGCCAGCTATGCCTCTGGTTTTGGCGCTACCAGGCAACAAGATTTAATCCGGGCTGAGCTGGAGTTAACGCGTCTAGATGACCGTTTGAGTGTGCTCAGTCATGCCTATGAAAAACACTTTGAACAACTCAAAGGTCTTATCAGTGCCCCCTTGATAGGTTATTCAACGTCCAGTGCCTCACCAACCGATCAGGTTAATGCCACGGATCAAGCCTCATTCCATTTGGAAAACGAACTGCCTGACATCAAGCGACACGATGTATTGAAAATCAGCCAGAGAGAATTATTGGATGCCTTGTTGCAACACCCTGCAGTCAAGGCCATGGACGTACAAATCCATGTTGAAAACAAGGCTGTTGAGCTGGCACAACAAAAATACAAGCCCGCCTGGGGATTGAACGCCCAATATGGTTATCGAGGCGATGCAGACAATGGCATCAATCGCGCTGACCTGTTTTCAATTGGGGTCACGTTTGAACTGCCCATCTTTACCAAGAACAGACAGGACCAAGAGCTCAAAGCCGCTCTTTACTCAGTAGACGCCAAAGAATCGCAAAAAACGCTAATGATTAGAGAGTTGATGGCTTCCTTTGATACCGCCAAAGCTGAATGGTTTAGGCTCAATGAACGCAATGCGCTTTACCAGAAATCATTGCTGCCACAAATGAGTGAACAAGCTGAAGCCGCTTTGAATGCCTATACCCATGACGATGGCGACTTTGCTGAAGTTATCAGGGCCAGAATAGCTGAATTAAATGCCCAAATTGACGCGCTGAACATCCAGGTAGAAATGGCCAAAGTCCAAGTTGAAATCAATTATTTACTGACAGGAAAAAACCAGTCACATGCACCCCAACAAGCAGCACAGGAGAACAGTCATGAGTCATAACAACTCACAATCAAACCTTAAAACCGCAGGTGGCTCTCGGCTCAGTTTACTGGCTGGCTTAGTGCTCGGTGTCATCCTCGGCGGGGTGGTGACCTATGCTGTTTTTTCATCTGACGATGAAACGGTAAATGATAAAACCACAGATTCTGCCAACAGTTCTGCCAAGAAAGAACCACTGTATTGGGTAGCACCAATGGATCCAAATTACCGCAGAGACCAACCGGGTCAATCACCGATGGGTATGGATCTGATTCCGTACTATGGAGATGATGGCGATGACAGCCCAGGAACCATTAAGGTTTCACCTGACGTGGTTAATAACCTGGGTGTGAGGACGCAAAAAGTCACCGCAGAAACTGGTTCTACAACCATCACCGGTGTCGGCGTGGTCAAATACAATGAGGAACAATTGTTTCATATCCATCCCAGGATGGAAGGTTGGATTGACAAGCTTTACATCAAATCATCAGGCCAGGAAGTGACCAAGGGTCAACCGCTGTATGAAATGTATTCGCCGCAGTTGGTTAACGCTCAGGAAGAACTGATTTTAGCCCTTAAGCGCAATGACAGGCGCTTGATCAATGCATCCGAAGAGCGGCTCAAATCATTGCAGTTTTCCAATGAACAAATCGCCAGGGTGAAAAAGACCCAAACTGCGTTACAACGCGTGACTTTTAATTCACCCAGTCATGGCGTGGTTGAGAACCTGGAAATCAGAGAAGGGTTTTATGTCAAACCCGGTGATACCTTGATGTCGATTGGCGCGCTGGATGATGTTTGGGTTGAAGTGGATATTTTAGAAAAACAAGCGTCCTTGATCAGTCTGAACCAGCCAGTGAGCATGAAACTGGATTATGCACCGGGTAAGACTTGGCGCGGTCTGGTTGACTTTATCTATCCAACCCTTGATCCGATAACCAGAACACTGAAGGTCAGACTGCGTTTTGAAAATCCAGACCAAGCTTTAAAACCCAATATGTATGCATCGATTGAGATCGATGCTGAAGCAGAAAATTCAAATCCGATGGTGCCGAACGAAGCGGTGATCAGGACCGGTCGTTCTGATCGAGTGGTGTTGGCCTTGGGCGATGGTCAATTCAAATCGGTCGATGTGACCTTGGGCTATGTCTACGATGATTACACCGAAGTTTTAGATGGGTTGGTCATCGGAGACGAAGTGGTCACGTCAGCACAGTTTTTGTTGGATTCAGAGTCGAGTAAAACATCAGATTTCAAGCGGATGAATCATGGTGTTGATGACCCAGCTCAGATGGATCATTCCAATATGGATCATTCCAATATGGATCATTCCAATATGGATCATTCCAATATGGATCATTCAAATATGGATCATTCAAATATGGATCATTCAAATATGGATCATTCAAATATGGACCATTCAAAGATGGACCATTCAAAGATGGACCATTCAAAGATGGAGCACTCCAACATGGATAACTCGAATATGGAGCACCCCGAGATGGACCACTCCCAAATGGACCACTCAAAGATGGATCACTCGAACATGGAGCAACCCGAAATGGATCATTCCAAAATGGACCATTCCAAAATGGACCACTCAAAGATGGATCACTCCAAAATAAACCACAAAGCCGCTGAAGATGACGAAGATGGCCAGGAGGGACAGCCATGATAGGGGGCATCATCAGGTGGTCTGTTCACAACAGGCTGTTGGTCTTGATTGCGACATTTATCTTGGTTGGTTGGGGCCTGTATGCGGTCAAAAATACGCCAGTTGATGCCATTCCTGATTTGTCAGATGTTCAAGTCATCATCAAAACCAATTATCCTGGCCAAGCGCCTCAAGTGGTTCAAGACCAAGTCACTTATCCCTTAACCACAGCCATGCTTTCGGTTCCTGGGGCATTGACAGTTCGGGGCTATTCATTTTTTGGTGATTCTTTTGTCTATGTGATCTTCGATGAGGATACTGACTTGTATTGGGCCCGTTCACGGGTGCTGGAATACCTCAGCCAAGTGGCGCCTTCATTGCCTGAAAATGCCAGACCACAATTGGGACCTGACGCCACTGGTGTCGGCTGGATTTATGTCTATGCTTTGGTCGACCGCACCGGAACCCATGATTTAAGTCAGTTAAGGAGTATCCAAGACTGGTTTTTGAAGTACGAATTACAGACCGTGCCCGGAGTGTCTGAGGTTGCGGCTGTTGGTGGCATGGTTAAACAATACCAAGTCAAAGTTGACCCACAAAAGCTGCAAGCCTTTGATATCCCGCTATCGCATGTGCTGATGTCTATCAAACGCAGCAACCAAGAAGTCGGCGCTTCTGTGGTTGAGATGGCTGAGGCTGAATACATGGTGCGCGCCACGGGTTATATCAAAAGCATTGAGGATTTGGAGTTGGTACCCCTGGGCGCCAATGACAATGGCACGCCCTTGTTGCTCAGAGATGTGGCTCACATTGATATGGGTCCACAGATGCGACGTGGAATCGCTGAGCTCAATGGCGAAGGTGAAACCGTGGGCGGCATCATCACCATGCGCTTTGGCGAGAATGCCCAGGAAACCATCAATGGTGTCAAACAAAGACTGGAAACTTTGAAAAAAGGCTTGCCAGCAGGTGTTGAGGTGGTCACTGTTTATGACAGAAGTGCCTTGATTGAGCGTGCTGTTGAAAACTTGTGGCATAAGTTGTTACAAGAGTTTGCTGTGGTTGGTTTGATTTGTATCATCTTCCTGTTCCATGTACGCTCATCACTGGTTGCCATCATCTCGCTGCCAGTGGGCATTTTGACCGCCTTCATCATCATGCACATGCAAGGTTTGAACGCCAACATCATGTCTCTCGGTGGTATTGCCATTGCCATTGGGGCGATGATTGATGGTGCCATTGTGATGATTGAGAACATGCACAAACACATGGAAAAGACCGAAGTCACCTCGGCCAACCGGTGGCAAGTGGTGATCCAGTCCGCATCAGAAGTGGGACCGGCCTTGTTCTTTAGCTTACTGATCATCACCGTGAGTTTTGTTCCGGTGTTCACTTTAGAAGCCCAAGAAGGTCGCATGTTCTCACCGCTGGCTTTCACCAAAACCTACGCCATGGCAGCAGCAGCGGCTTTGGCCATTACCTTGGTGCCGGTGCTGATGGGTTATTTTGTCAGAGGCAAGGTGGTTGCTGAACACCAGAATCCAGTGAACAGGGTGCTGACTTCATTGTATATGCCGGTGCTTAAATTGGCCTTAAAATTTCCTAAAGTCACGGTGCTTGCGGCGTTAATCATCCTGATGGTTGGCTTTTGGCCGGTTAATAAAATAGGCAGTGAATTCATGCCACCCCTGGATGAAGGTGATTTGATGTACATGCCAACCACCTACCCAGGCATCTCCATTGGTAAGGCCCGTCAACTGTTACAACAAACCGACAAACTGATCAAAACAGTCCCTGAAGTTGAAAGTGTTTTTGGTAAGGTGGGCAGGGCAGAGACAGCCACTGATCCTGCCCCATTGACCATGATTGAAACCTTCATCCAACTCAAACCAAGGGATCAATGGCGAGCGGGCATGGATACCGAAACATTAAAGCAAGAACTGAACTCGCTGGTTAAGATTCCAGGGTTAACCAATGCCTGGGTCATGCCCATCAAAACGCGCATTGATATGTTGGCCACCGGTATCAAAACCCCGGTGGGAATCAAGGTTTCAGGCCCTTCTTTGCATGAAATCGAAGCCATCGGCAAGCAATTGGAAAACATCCTAGAAGGTGTTGAGGGCACGGCCTCGGTTTATTCTGAAAGGGTGGCTGGAGGTCGATACATCAAGGTAGACATTGATCGCGAACAAGCCGCCAGGTACAACCTGACCGTCAGTGACATCCAACAAGTGGTTGCATCAGCCATTGGTGGCATGAACATCACCATGAGTGTGGAGGGCCAAGAACGTTATCCAGTCAATGTCAGGTATCCACAAGAGGACCGCAACTCGCCAGAGAAAATAGCCTTATTACCCATTGTCACACCCAGTAAACAAACCATTGCCTTGGGAGATGTCGCTGATGTGTTTATCGAAGACGGCCCTCCAGGTATCAAGAGCGAAAACGCCAGACTGACTGGCTGGTCACTGATAGATATCGAAGGCATCGATGTGGGTTCGTATGTGCAAAACGCCCAAAAGATCGTAAGCGAGCAGCTGCAGCTGCCGGCAGGTTACTCAATCACGTGGTCTGGACAATATGAATACATGCTGCGCGCCAAAGCAAAGCTCAATTACGTCATACCACTGACCTTAGGCATCATCATTTTGTTGCTGTACATGAATTTCAGAAACTTCACTGAAGTGGCCATCATCATGGGCACTTTGCCTTTTGCTTTGGTGGGCAGCATTTGGCTGATGTACTTGGAGGGTTTTAACTTTTCCATTGCAGTGGGGGTTGGCTTTATTGCATTGGCCGGTGTGGCTGTGGAAATTGGCGTGATCATGTTGGTTTATTTAAACCAGTCCTACCATAACCTCACGAGTAAGCTGCGACAGAATCAGCTCAAGCTTGATAAAGCGAACCTTTTACAGGCAGTCACCGAAGGCGCTGGCTTGCGGGTGAGGCCGGTGATGATGACTTCTTTGTCGATTATTGTTGGACTGTTACCGGTGCTTTACGGCACCGGTACCGGTTCTGAAGTGATGAGCCGCATCGCTGCCCCGATGGTTGGCGGCATGGTCAGTGCCCTTATTTTGACGTTACTTGTATTGCCGGTGATTTATTATTTATGGCGATCAAGAAATATCCATACTGAGAATCAGTCCATTGAGGAGCGTATATGATGAAAAAACAAGCGACTTTATACCGGATGGAAACATCTGATCACATTTGTCCATTTGGACTCAAAACCAAGCATTTGTTGAAAAAGCATGGCTATGAACTGGATGATCAAATTCTTGAATCAAGAGAACAAACCGATGCTTTCAAGGCCAAGCACCATGTCAGTACCACGCCTCAGGTGTTCATCGAAGGCAAGAGGATAGGGGGCTATGAAGACTTATTGGCATACTTAGGCCTTGATGACAAACAACAAGACGAAGACGAAACTACCTACATACCGGTAATTGCGATTTTCAGTGTGACGTTGTTGATGGCATTGGCCTTGTCCATTAACTTTTTTGATGCGATCCATTATGAGTCTGTATTGATGTGGTTTATTGGCATCAGCATGTGTGCATTGGCCATTCAGAAACTTCGGGACTTGGAAGCTTTTACCAACCAGTTCATCACTTATGACTTATTGGCCATGAAGTACGTACCTTATGCCAAAGTCTATGCTTTTGCTGAAGCCTATGCCGGCATTGGCATGCTCACTGGCCTGAACCCGCTGTTTTATGCACCGGTTTCCTTATTTATCGGCACCGTTGGGGGCATTTCAGTTTTCAAAGCCGTCTACGTTGATAAAAGAGAACTCAAATGTGCCTGTGTGGGCGGTGACAGTAATGTGCCACTGGGTTTTGTGTCTCTGACAGAGAACTTGATGATGGTTTTTGCAGCCACTTATATGTTGATTAAATTTTTATAGGAGAGGAGAAAATGAAATACAGTAAATTTTTATTGATGATTACCACATCCACCACAATCATGTACATCGCCATGTACTTGAATTCATATGAATATGCGCATGTCTTTTGGAGCGAAACCAGGTTCTATATGTCGTTGATGATGGGAGCCATCATGGCTGTGGTGATGTTGAGTTTTATGTTGAATATGTACAAAGACAAAGGCAAGAATTTAGCCATTGTCATTGGCAGCGTGGTGTTATTTTCCGGCAGCCTGTATTTGGTCAGAAGTCAAACCACCATTGAAGATGTTTCGTGGATGAAAGCCATGATACCCCATCATTCCATCGCCATCTTGACCAGTAAACGGGCCAAGCTGTCAGATCCCAGGGTCAAAGAATTGGCCGGTGAAATCATCAAAGCCCAAAACCGTGAAATAGCTGAAATGAAATCGCTGATAGAGGACTTAGAAAAATAGTTTTGCCATGGTTAAGTACCTTGGAAAGCTGCTGAGCAGCTTGACCCGCCGAATCGGTTGGTGAGTGAAACGAATTAGAGACGAAGAGAATAGCCAATGAACACATGGCGGTTTTGCCAGCGACAAAGAAGCCTTTTGTGAATGGCGTCATTCGTGCGAAGTTGCTTGTCATGCTCGCCGTGGCCGCTTTCACTTTTCGTCGGGAACAAAAGTGAATGAAGTCCCAAGAGCATTCCTTAGTTAGCTAATCATTTAGGTTTAAATACCCAAACATAAATTTTTAAGGCCTCAACGAAAAAAGGTAGGTCATATAAGACCTACCTTTTGCAACATATCCTCAGGGATTTAATTATTTGTAGTTGTAAGAATATTGGATGTAATCTCGGTCTTGATCGAAGTTTCCTTCATAATCATTGCGGATTTGGTTTTCTAACTCACTGTTCCACTGAGGGTGTTGAGAGCCAAAGTTTTGTCTCGCCGCATAACCAAATCTGAATGCTTGTTCCTTGTTTTCAAAAGCATTGTCAGCACCGGCTGCTTGCTTGACGGTGTCATCAACATCTTGATTTAAATCCCGTGCTGAATCAGCGCCAAAATCATTTTTGGTTTGCTCCCAATCGTTCTTAAACGCATTCTTTACATTTTCCCACGCTGAGTCGTGTTCTTTGCTATACCAATTTGCTGTGTTGTTACTCATAATCACTTCTCCATTTTTATGACGACTAAGTCATGTTAATAAACATCGATAGAATTGAAGTTCGCTTTTGTAAAAAGCTTTCAGATAAAACAAATAAGTCAAATTGTTTTGTACCTATCAATCCATAATACTCGGTATTTATTATTAAAATTTAGCTGTGAATCAAGTGTGACTGAATTGTTAAGAAGGGTTTAAACGCTTACAAGAATCTATTTGGAGGATCCGTATGCGTATAGTTTTTTATGAGTAAATCTGAGACTGTCACCATTAATTTAAAAATTCATACATTTAAAACTTGAAACCGTACTTAACTACGTGGTTTATAATTATTCATCAGAATAAAACAGATTATCTGATGAGTGACGATAAAGAAACAAACTTTCAAGTATATGGCACATTGAATCCACCTGGACCAATTGGCAGGCTTGTGAGGTTATTGCTCGCAGGCAGTTGTTTATATTATGTCTGGCAACTGGTAAGTCTGTGGAGTTTTTGGGTTAATGCTGAAAAACTGTTTACTAATGTATCAATATGGGTCCCAATACTTTTTGCTCTGTATTTGGCTCCGTATGTCATCAACATTGGCTGGAGTCTTAACACCAAACGGTTGTCTCAATATGTGATTATCTCAGTGAGCGCAGGCCTGATTGTTTTAAGTTATTTCAGTAAACAAAGTCTCAACAGTTACGACTTGAATTTATTCACCATTATCTGGGTAGTATATATATTCACCCATTTAGGCATTTCCTTTTTAGTGGCTGCCATCATCTCAACACCAGGTTGTGAAATGAGGGCATTGCCACACCTATGGTCTGTCATCACCGGCCACAAGGTATATGAGCATGTATGCCCAGGACCATTGCATAGAATTGATCTGTGGGAGCAAAAACTCAATGAACAATAGACATGAGTTAACCATCGGAAAACTGGCTAAACAAGCTGGGGTCAATGTTGAAACCATACGTTATTATCAGCGAATAGAATTGATCAATGAGCCCATCAAACCTGAGTCAGGGTTTCGAAAATATGATTCCAATTTAGTCAGCACCATAAAATTCATCAAGCGCGCACAACAACTTGGTTTTGTCCTGGCAGAGATTAAAGAACTTTTGAATCTCGGTGAGGGAAACTGTCATGACGTCAAAGAACTGGCGATTGCTAAGAGACGAAAAATCATTCATCAGTTGAAGGACTTACACGCCATGAAGAAAGAATTGGATGGCTTGATTGATGCTTGTGAAAAAACAGAGGACACACCGAACTGTGCTCTGATTGACACTTTGGCAAAATCACCTTGACTCCGGAGCTTACTACGGAGTTTAAAATCCAATACTTTTTGAAAAGTATGAATCCATGATCTCGAATAAAAAAACCATTCTGACAGCAACTTTGGCAGCAATTGGAGCCAGTGCCTGTTGTATTGGTCCACTGCTGTTGCTTAGTTTGGGTATCAGTGGAACATGGATCAGCTCATTAACTGCAATGGAGCCATACAGTCCTATATTTGCAGGAATAACGATCATCTTATTGTGTTGGGCGTTTTATAGACTTTATATCACCCCAGAACAATGTGATGATGGCAAACTATGTGCTGACAAGAGGGTTTTGCGGAATCAAAGAATTATATTCTGGGTTATTTGCTGCGTACTTATCAGTATGATTACTTTCCAGTACTATGCAGAATATATTATCGATTAAACCAGCAGGAGTTTGAAAAAATGAACCAACTAAAATTATTAATAAGCATGGTATTTATCAGCATGCTTATATTATCAACCAATGCTTTGGCCACCAACCAAGTAGTCAAGCTATCGATTGAAAACATGACTTGTAAGATGTGTGATATTACGGTCAGAAAAGCGATTGAAAAAGTTGATGGAGTTACTGAAGCTACAGTTGATTATGAGACTAAAACCGCTCAGGTTACATTCAATCCAGAAAAAACAACTGCAATGAAAATAGAAGAAGCCTCTACAATGGCTGGATATCCGGCAAAATTAATCAAAGAGTGAACCCATGCAGTCAGAACCCAATCTTAATTCAACCATTACATGCCCGAACTGTCAGGAATCAAAAGCTGAAACCATGCCAACAGATGCATGCCAATGGTTTTATGAATGTTCATTCTGTAACACTGTACTTGAACCTAATAAGGGTGATTGCTGTGTATATTGTTCATTTGGAACCGTTAAATGCCCACCCATTCAGTTAGGTGATTCATGCTGTGGCAGTAATAAGTGATCAACAATCGCACTCTTGCAATGACTTAATGATGCCACAATCACCAACTTTTTGATTATTCGAGCAGGAGTCAGTAAGAGCTTCTAACTGCGTTTTCAGGTGTCTAAGTTCCTTCATTTTAATTTTAACCAGCTTGACTTGATCATAGATGAGCTCGTTCACTTCTTCACATACGGCATTGGGGTTGTCACGGAGTTCATTAATTCGCTTGATGTCACTCAGCGATAGATCCAGGTGGCGACAATGCTTGATGAATTCCAGTTGATCAATGACTTTAGAATCATATACCCTGAAGTTACCTTCTGTTCTACCTGCTGATTTAATGAGGTTTTGAGTTTCGTAGTATCGAATGGTTTGAACGGAAAGGTCGGTTTTTTTAGATACTTGCCCGATTTTCATATTTTACTCTTGACTCTATAGTGGCTATAGATATTAAACTGCATGCTTGATAAAAACAAGCACATTCAAATGTCAGATTCTTGCGGCAGAAGTTGTAACAACACAGAGCAAAGTACAGATCAAGTCATAGAAGTTCCTGATCATGGGTTGGTTAGTACTTTTGAGGTGACCAAAATGGACTGTCCTTCTGAGGAAAGTATGATCCGCATGGCGCTGGAGAATTGCCAGTCTTTAAAAGCCATGGATTTTGATATTCCTGGAAGAAGGTTAAAGGTCTACCATGAAAATGGTATCGAAGAAATTCAGCAAAAGTTAACAAATTTGAATTTGGGAGCCAGTCTACTTGAGACCCAACAAATTGATTCTGAAACGCTAACGGATGCCATCAGTAATGCCAATTTAGAAGACAGTAAAGAGTTTAAGGTACTTCTCTGGTTACTAATAATTAATGCAGTGATGTTTATTATCGAATTTGTGGTAGGTGTTATCGCTCAATCCACAGGGTTGATTGCAGATTCTCTAGATATGTTTGCTGATGCTGCCGTTTATGCCACTGCAATTTATGCCGTTGGTAAAAGTGATCAGTTGAAACTCAAAGCGGCACACCTGTCTGGTTGGTTACAGGTGTTGTTAGGCTTAGGTGCGTTATTAGAGGTTATGAGGCGATTTATTTATGGCAGTGATCCAGTTTCAACTCTAATGATTGGAATGGGATTGATTGCTTTAGTGGCCAATGTGACATGTTTAATGTTAATAGCAAAGAAAAAAGATTCCGGTGCTCACATGAAAGCCAGCTGGATATTTTCAGCCAATGATGTCATAGCCAATACTGGCGTAATTTTAGCGGGAGTACTGGTAATGATAACAGGTTCTGCCTTACCAGATTTAGTCATTGGTTTAATCATCGTTGCTTTTGTATTAAATGGTGCCAGGCGAATCTTGCAAATCAAGTCCTAATACATGAACTGTAACTAACTTGAACAAACTGATAGAATATAGGTCTTAAACAAAAATGACACAAAGACACTTAAATTTAATGCGTTTTAAACCATTCATAATTCTGCTTGTAATGGCTGTATCTTTCCAGTCCATTGCTGCTGTGTCTGATGTTCACCAATCACACCAATCAGGTGCTGAGCATTTAGAGTTTGAACATGAGCATGAAGGTGATGCCAAATTAACACCTCAAGATGAATCGAGTTCATTTGATTGTCACCATTGTTGTCATTGTCACGGTGGCCATGTCTCATCCATTCTTCCATCATCTTTTAGCTTGGCATATTTAGAATTAAACCAAGCCATTTATATTTCAGAACATTCATTTACAAGTAACCTTGCTTCCAGGCTTCTTCGGCCGCCCAAAGCTTAAATCTTATTGAAAACACAGTTTGAACTGCAGGCACTATGTGGGCATGTATTTCAAATGCATATCAATTTTTAGATTTAGGAAATTTATCATGACGTACTTTAATAAGAACATGCCACGTGGCGTGTTTAAATGGCGTGGAGCAAATAAATGGTTGTTGATGGTGTTATTAATCTCATCAAACCAACTGACTGCCAAAGATATCAACTTGGCAACAGCCATCAATTTGATGCTGGAGCAAAATCCATCACTTCAGATATTTGAGCTGAGAAAGCGATCACTTGAAGGAGCGCAATACACAGCTGACTTGAACCCAGAAATCGAAATGGGTTTAGAGGCCGAGAATTTTTTAGGAAGCAATCCGTACACAGCTTTTGATCAAAGTGAATTGACAGTCTCAGTTTCATCAATTATTGAACTGGGCGGAAAGAAAGATGCTCGGAAAAACTTTGTATCAACAAAGTATGGCCTTCTTGATGCACAAAGGGAAATTAAATCATTGGATCTCATTTCAGAGTTAACCAATTCTTTTATTGATGCATTGGCCACACAGGAGAGGATAAAACTTGCTGAAGAATCAGTTCGGTTAAGTGAGGATATTTATGAATCGGTCAAACGCAAAGCCAATGCAGGGGCTATCAGTGATGTTGAGGTCAAAAGATCATTTGCCTCGCTTAAACAAGCACAGTTAACCCTTAAAGCTGAACAAAGCAAACTTGAACGACAAAGTGTCAACTTGAGTTTATATTGGTCACAAAAGCAACCACAGTTCAGTCAATTATCTGGTGAGCTGTTTGATTTCGGGATGGTTAAAGAGATTGATGAACTCCATCAAAACCTTGAGAAATCAAATCTAATCCAAGTACTGACGATGAACCAGCGATTGGCAGAGTCTAGGTTGGCAGTAGTTCAGGCTGAATCCAAAGCAGATGTTAATTGGTCTTTGGGTGTTCGCAGGTTTGAAGAAAGCAATGATGCAGCGCTTACAGCTGGATTCAGTATTCCGCTTTTCAAAAGAAAAAGAAATATGGGTAATTTGATGGAGGTTGAAGCCGAAATTGATGCATCCCGTTCTGAACAACGAATTGCTTTGCTTGAATTATATGGACAGGTCAATGAGTTTTATTCATTGAGGCAAGCTGCCATCGAAAAATTCAGCGCCCTTGAAAATGAAATCATTCCAGCATTAGCACATGCACTTGAGTTAACTAAAGAGGCGTACCTTGATGGTAGATATGGTTATCTTGAGTACTCAGCTGCCAGAGCTGACTTAATCCAATCTAAAAAGTCATTGATTGATACTGCCCAAAGTATCTTGAATTACGGTGTTCAACTGGAGCGAATCACAGCTGAGCCCATTTACACCGAAACCCAACAAACCCAAGGAGGTGACTCATGAAGTCAATTCTTTTTAAATCATCCATCATTATTGTATTTTTATCCTTTTCTCATTTGATTCATGCATCCGGTGATCATGATGATGATCATGAAGAGCAGCAAATGGTGATGATAGATGATCATATCGCAGAAAAATCAATGATAGAAACTGCCATTGCCTCATCTGGCCTCATCAACGAACAACTTAAAGTATATGGTAAAACCGTTAATGATCCCAGCCAAGTCAGCCACATCAGAGCCAGATTCCCAGGAACAGTGGTTGATGTTAATGTTCAAATTGGTGATGCGGTCAAAGTAGGTGAAACCCTGGCCTTTGTAGAATCAAACGAGAGTCTTAAAAAATACCCAATCAAAGCGCTGATGCCCGGTGTTGTGGTTGCCAGGCACGCCAACCCAGGTGAAATGGCGCTTGACCAAGTGCTTTTCACCTTGGCCAATTTTGAAAAGATTTGGGTTGAGCTACAAGTATTCCCTGGTCAACTGAGTCAAATAAAAAGCGGTCAAGAAGTTTTAATATCCGGGTCCGATCAAACCACCAGTTCAACCATAGAGCACATCATTCCGTCTCAAGATGAAAAACCATACTCAACAGCCAGGGTGCTGATTGATAACCTATCTCGTAATTGGACCACCGGTTTATTGGTTTCGGGACAAGTGAGTGTCAAAACCAAACAAGCTGATTTAGTCGTGCCTTCCAGAGCCATACAAAACATTGATGGTGATTCTGTGGTGTTTGTTAAAACAGGCAATACATATACTGCTCATGTGGTCGAAATTGGTCGTACCGATGGTCAATTCACGGAAATTCTCTCAGGTCTTCACATCGGTGATATGTTTGTCTCTGAAAACAGTTATCTGATTAAGGCTGATTTAGAAAAATCAGGCGCATCACACGATCACTGAAGGAGAATAAAATGATTGAATTAATTATAAAAGCCTCTATAAATAGGCGTTGGCTTGTTATGGCTGGTGTTTTGCTGTTGATAGGTGCGGGTTTAAGGAATTATCAAAAACTGCCGATTGACGCAGTGCCTGATATCACCAATGTCCAAGTACAAATCAATACGGAAGCACCCGGATTTTCACCGCTTGAATCTGAACAGCGAATTACTTACCCAGTTGAAACCGCTTTGGCTGGTATTCCAAAACTTTCCTACACAAGATCACTTTCACGTTATGGGCTTTCGCAAGTAACGGTGGTTTTTGAGGAAGGTACTGATCTGTACTTTGCCAGAAACCTCATCAATGAACGGTTGGGGGCCATTAAGAGCGTACTGCCTGCAGGGTTGGAGCCAGAGATGGGTCCTGTGGCCACTGGTCTTGGTGAAATCTTCATGTACACAGTAGAGGCCAAAGAAGGTTTTCTGCAGGAGGATGGGACCCCCATCGACTCAATTGAACTTCGTGAAATTCAAGACTGGATTATCAAACCACAGCTTTCGCTGGTGCCAGGAGTTACTGAAGTAAATAGCATAGGTGGCTACAACAAGCAGTACCACGTTAATCCCAGTCCTGAGAAAATGTTGAGCTATGAGATTTCATTTGAGGATATCAGTGATGCACTTGAGTTAAACAATGCCAATGTCGGAGCAGGCTATATTGAAACCAATGGCCAACAAATTTTGATCAGGTCACCAGGTCAATTAAAAACCATCGGTGACATTGAAGATGTGGTGGTGAAGAACATTGACCATGCGCCCATTAAAATCAAGGACATTGCTGAAGTTGGTATTGGTAAGGAATTACGCACCGGTGCTGCCACCCAAGGTGGCGAAGAAACAGTGCTGGGTACGGCCATGATGTTGGTTGGTGAAAACTCAAGAGCTGTTGCACAGGCTGTTGCTCAGAAGATCGACGAGATTAAGAGTACTTTACCTGAAGGGGTTGTGATTGATTCTGTTTATGATCGAACCACCTTAGTTGACAAGGCCATATGGACAGTCCAAAAGAACCTAACTGAAGGGGCCTTATTAGTCATTGTGATTTTGTTTTTATTGCTGGGTAATTTCAGGGCTGCATTGATCACAGCTGCAGTCATTCCCATTGCCATGTTGGCCACCATCAGCGGCATGGTGGAAGCAGGTGTTTCAGCCAATTTAATGAGCTTGGGTGCCTTGGACTTTGGCTTGATTGTAGATGGTGCGGTAATCATCATCGAAAACTCCATAAGAAGGCTTTCAGAGGCTCAGAAAGAAAATGGACTGCTGCCACTGAAAGAAAGGTTGGAGATTGTTTTTAGCGCAACCAATGAAGTCATCAGACCCAGTTTGTTTGGTGTAATCATCATTACAGTCGTTTATATTCCGCTGTTTTCCTTAACTGGTGTGGAAGGTAAGATGTTTCACCCAATGGCATCAACCGTGGTGATGGCACTACTATCTGCCTTGGTGCTTTCATTTACCTTTATCCCTGCAGCGATTGCCATATTTATGAATGGCAAAGTCAGTGAGAAAGAAAGCTTCATCATTCGTGGCGCTAAATCCATATATCAACCCTTGTTAAAAGCAGCCATTAAATTACGTTGGTTGGTTTTGGTTGGTGCCATGGCATTGGTCAGTTTCGCTGGATGGTTAGCAACCACACTGGGTTCTGAATTTATCCCAGAACTTAATGAGGGTGATATAGCCATGCATGCCATGCGGATACCTGGTACAGGATTAGAGCAAGCCATCCAGATGCAAAAAGTATTGGAGGAAAGGATTTTAGAATTTCCACAAGTTGCAAAAGTGTTTGCCAAAATTGGTACACCTGAAGTGGCAACCGATCCCATGCCACCTAATGTTGCGGATAATTTCATCATGCTAAAGCCAAGGAGTCAGTGGCCCGACCCAACATTGACCCAAAGTGAATTGGTTGAGCAAATTGAAGCGGCTGTGCGTGAACTTCCAGGTAATAATTATGAATTCACTCAGCCTATCCAAATGCGATTTAATGAACTCATATCTGGTGTCAGAGCTGATTTAGGCATTAAAGTTTTTGGTGATGATTTGGATCAGCTGCTTGAATCAAGCAATGAGATACTTGAAGTCATTGAGCAGATCGAAGGCGTAGCTGATGCGAGGGTAGAACAAGTTACAGGTCTACCGATGCTTTCGGTGATACCTGATCGTGTTTCATTATCACGCTATGGCATCAATGTTGCAGATGTTCAAGATGTTGTACAAACTGCCATTGGTGGTCATGGAGCAGGTGTCATATATGAAGGTGATAGGCGCTTTGAAATCATGGTTCGATTAGATGAGTCTTTGCGGCGTGATTTGAGTCGCCTATCTGAGCTTCCTGTGCCCTTAAATGATGGCAGTTACGTGCCATTAAGTGAAGTTGCCGAGTTGATTCTGGCACCAGCGCCCAATCAGGTTAGTCGTGAAAATGGTAAGCGCCGTGTGGTGGTTACTGCCAATGTCAGAGACAGGGACTTAGGTTCCTTTGTTGATGAGGCGAAGATCAAAATTGCATCAATGGTGAAATTACCTGCCGGCTATTGGCTGGATTATGGTGGCACTTTTGAGCAATTAGAATCGGCCAGTCAAAGGCTCTCAATTGTTGTGCCAATTACACTGGCCATTATTTTTGGTCTGCTGATCATGGCTTTCAGCTCTATTAAGGATGCTTTAATTATATTTACAGGTGTCCCATTGGCGCTTACCGGCGGGGTCATCTCACTTTGGTTAAGAGACATGCCATTTTCAATATCAGCAGGAGTAGGGTTCATTGCCTTATCAGGTGTGGCTGTTCTTAATGGTTTAGTGATGCTCTCATTTATCAAGGATTTATGGGAAAAAACAGGTGACCTATATCATTCAGTGATTAAGGGGGCGATGACACGTCTGCGTCCAGTATTAATGACAGCCCTGGTAGCAAGTTTAGGGTTTGTTCCAATGGCCTTGAATACCGGCACTGGGGCTGAAGTGCAACGTCCACTTGCTACAGTTGTTATTGGCGGCATCGTTTCATCAACATTATTAACATTATTCGTCCTGCCCATTTTATTTGAATGGGTTTCTCAAGGTAAAAAGGTAAAAGGAGAAAATTCATGAGTACACATGAACACACAAAAAACGACGGTCATGGCCACAGTCATGAAAACAGCGGCTACCTACCAGCAATCATTTCCTTGGTAGTGTTGCTTACTGGGTTAGCATTTGAACATCTTTTAAAGCTTGATTTTTTTACAGGATGGGTATTGGTTGCCTGGTATATCGCAGCGTATTTGCCTGTTGCACTTCCGGTCATAAAAGAGACTATACAGGCACTCAAAAAAGGAGAAATTTTTACAGAGTTCTTCCTCATGACTATTGCGACAGTTGGTGCCATGGCTATAGGAGAGTATCCAGAAGGTGTTGCAGTGATGTTATTTTATGCCATTGGTGAGCTCTTTCAAAACGCTGCAGTTAACCGAGCCAAGAATAACATCACAGCTTTACTGGATGTGAGGCCCAAAACAGCACATGTACTCACAAATGGTAATTACGAAACAGTAGATCCAGAATCAGTCAAAATCGGCGATACGATTCAAGTTAAGGTCGGTGAAAAAGTTCCGTTAGATGGAAGATTGATTTCAAAGCAAGCCAGTTTAAATGCTGCTGCAATCACTGGTGAGAGCAATCCGCATAGTTTAACTGAAGGGGAAAATGTTTTAGCAGGCTCCATCAATCTTGAGTCAGTTATTGAGGTTGAGGTTGAAAAGCTATATAACGAATCATCTGTGGCAAAAATACTTAACCTGGTTCAAAACGCAACAGCTAAAAAAGCCAAGACTGAATTACTTATCAGAAGGCTTGCCAAAATATACACCCCCATCGTGGTTTATTTGGCCATTGCAATTTGCATTCTTCCTTATTTTTTTGTTGAAACCTATCAGTTTCAGGATTGGCTATACAGGGCATTGATATTCTTAGTGATTTCCTGTCCCTGTGCATTAGTGATATCTATACCACTTGGGTACTTTGGTGGCCTGGGAGCAGCCTCAAAAAATGGCATCTTGTTTAAAGGAGCTACTTTCATGGATACCTTGATACAAGTAAACACTTTGGTCATGGACAAAACAGGAACGGTGACCAAGGGAACATTTAAGGTCAAAGAAATCAATATCTCAAATGATATGACTGAGGATGAATTCATGAGCTATGTTTTGTCACTGGAGAAGACATCAACCCACCCAATTGCCAAAGCCATCATGCAATATGAAAATTCCGCTGATATTTCTGATGCCAGTGATGTTGATGAAATAGCTGGGAAAGGTCTAAGAGGAATAGTGAAGAGCAAGAGTGTGCTAGCCGGCAATAAAAAGTTAATGGATCAATTTGAAATCAAAACACCTGATGAAATTGATTCAATAGTTGATAGCATTGTTTTGGTTGCAATTGATGGTGATTATGCTGGTTTTGTAACCATCTCGGATGAATTAAAAGATGATGCCAATCAAACCATTTTGGCAATCAGGAACTTAGGTATCAAAGAAATTGTCATGCTTTCAGGTGACAAGGATTCGATCACACAAATGGTTGCTGGAGAATTATCAATCAGCCAAGCCAGGGGTGGCTTACTTCCTGAGGATAAATTAAACCATGTAGAAAAGATAAAAGAAGATTCAACAAAAATCATCGCATTCATGGGTGATGGGATCAATGACGCTCCGGTGTTGGCAGCCAGTCACTTAGGTATCGCTATGGGGGCCAATGGCAGCGATGTGGCTATAGAAACAGCTGACATGATCATTCAGACAGACCAACCCTCAAAATTTGTCACGGGCTTTAATATCAGTAAATCCACTCAAGGAGTCATCTGGCAGAATATCATTCTGGCATTTGGTGTAAAAGTGCTTGTATTGATTTTGGGTACAGCTGGTTTGGCAACATTGTGGCAAGCCGTTTTTGCTGATGTTGGTGTGGCATTATTGGCAATACTAAATGCAGTCAGACTACAGAAGATGAAGTGGTAATTTTCAGCACTGAAAAGCCGTCTTTGGGCGGCTTGTTATTAACATAATAGTCAATAATTTAAAAAGCTGTTGACTCTATAGTAACTATAGATACTAAAATACGAATAGTTATCATTACCAAATTAAAACTGAGTTATAAATGTCAAAAATAAACAACATAATTGATTTTCAAAAATACCATCAAAAAAGAATCTTAAATTTTAATCCAGCATTATTCTTCATTTTTTTATTACTCTGTTTTAGCAAATCAGCTTTTTCAAATACACCTTTGAACGAAATACGACAAATGATTCAGCTAGCTGAATACATTGGAGTCGATTACACCGAAGCTGTTAAAAATGGAACTGTTGCTAGTGATGAAGAATATCTGGAAATGGTTGAGTTTTCTTCATTATTGGTCGAAAAAAGTCATGAATATTCAGAAACTAGCCCAGAGTTTAAAGCCATTTTTCAATATGCCAACTCATTAAAATTAGCCATAGAACTTAAGGGTGATTATCCAGATATACAAAATCTAAGCTTAAAGATTCACTCAATTTTGCTTACATTAATGCCTGCTACATCTTTACCGATTCAGTTGTTACCTAAATCTAATGTCAAAGCCCTATACCAGGAAACCTGTTCAAATTGTCATGGGCCCAGCGGTGGAGGCAATGGACAGATGGCAAAGAACCTCACACCTGCACCAACTGATTTTACCGACAAAACTCGTGCGTTAAATAGATCAGTTCTAGGTCTATATGAATCTATCAGCAATGGAATTTCGGACACTTCCATGCCACCTTTCAAACAATTAAAAGAAGAAGAAATATGGTCCTTAGCATTTTATGTTGGAAGCCTGGCATTCAAATCGGTTGAGAAACCATCAAATTCGACCAATCTGACAGGAATTTCATTGGCTCAATTAACTTATCAGACTCCAAACCAGTTAAATTCAACTTTCCCTAAAGTTTACCATTCTACCGTTGAATATCTTCGAGGAAATCCAAGCTATTTATTCGACGTTGAATCCACGCCATTTTCAATCACCAGAGAAAAGTTAAAAGGAGCCTTGAATGCGTATGCACTAAATGATTATCAAATGGCCAGTAACCTAACAGTCAGTGCATATCTCGATGGGTTTGAACTTATAGAAAATAGTATTGATGCTCAGGATAATGAACTCAGAAAAAGAATTGAAGCCAATATGATGCTCCTCAGGCAACTGTCCAAGACATCTGATAATGAAAAAAAATTTAAAGAAACACATGACAATACACTACAGCTTTTAGATGAAGCAGAATATCTAATCTATGAATCAAAGATTTCTAATGTAACTTTGTTTAGTTCCAGCCTCATAATATTGCTTCGAGAAGGACTTGAAGCGTTATTGGTTGTGCTTGCTTTAACTACAGTACTGATAAAAACTTCCAGAAAAGATGCTATTAAGTATGTTCACATAGGGTGGATCAGTGCGTTGTTTGCAGGAGTTGGTACTTGGCTTTTAGCACAATCATTCATTTCCATAAGTGGTGCAAACCGAGAAATAATGGAAGGGTTTGCGGCTCTTCTTGCTGCCATAGTACTATTCTATGTTGGTGTTTGGATGCACAGTAAAACCCATGCTGCTAATTGGCAGGCATATATAAAGAATAATGTTGATAATAAATTGAAGTCTGGTACTTTATGGGGGCTGACTGGATTGGCTTTTATTGCAGTATATCGTGAAGTATTCGAAACAGTTCTGTTTTATCAAGCTTTACTGACTCAAGCAGCTGTAAACCAACATTCTATGATTTTTGGTGGTTTTATAACAGGAGTTATTGTACTGGTCATTGTCTCCTGGGTATTGATTCGTTATTCGGTCAAATTGCCTATATCTACATTCTTTTCAATTACCACTTATTTATTACTGGCGTTGTCATTTATTTTGACTGGGAAAGCAATAATGGCTTTACAAGAAGCTGCAGTGATTGGAATATCTCCTCTGCCTGTTACTTTTGAAATTAATTGGGTCGGTATAAAGTCAACCTGGCAAGGCGTTTTGGCTCAATCCAGTGTCCTGTTGTTGTTTATTATATTTATGCTAACCTCAAGAGGTAAAAAACTAAAACAATTAGCTAAAGATTGACTGCAGATTATCATTTCGAATATTTTTCATATTGGTTTAAAAGAGGTGATTTAATGGAAACTAAAGACAAAGATTATATAAAAGCACTGAGGTTTAATTGGTTAACAAAGTACTACGATCGAATTGTATCTTTAACGACCAGAGAAACTTTTTTTAAGAAAGAATTAATTGAACAATCTGCTTTAAGTGACGGTGACATTGTTTTAGATATCGGCTCTGGAACTGGCACATTAGCTATTTTGATTAAAAAAGATAATCCAGAAACGCAAGTGTTTGGTGTTGATGGTGATGAAAACATTCTCTCAATAGCCAGAAAAAAAGCAAAAGATAAGGAGGTTCAAATTACTTTCAAGAGAGGGTTGTCATTTGATTTGCCATTTTCAGAGAATCATTTTGACTGTTGTTTCTCGAGCCTTTTCTTTCATCATTTATCTGATGAAAACAAATTGAAATCAATTCAAGAAATCCATCGAGTATTAAAAAATGATGGGAAACTCCATGTTGCTGATTGGGGTAAGCCATCAAATTTTTTAATGCGCTTACTATTTTTCCCAATACAAGTTTTAGATGGATTTAAAACAACAAGTAGCAATGTTCAAGGTATCTTGCCTCTTTTAATGGAACAATCAGGTTTTATTGAAGTAAAGATTGAAAAGGAGATTCCAACTATGTTTGGCACAATGACATTATACAGTGCAAGTAAGAAAGGGTAGTCAAGTATGAATCACTCAGAAACTTTCAATCTTGAAAGTTGGCAACATAGCCATGATTTTTCTCATAATAACTTAAAGGGAGAGAAGCGAATTAGGTATGTGCTCACCTTAACAACGGAAACGATATTGGTTCAGATTTTAGCTGGCGTGCTGGTGATGTTGACAGGTTCAGCCATTCCGGATTTAGTCATTGGTTTAGTCATCGTTGCTTTTATATAAAGGGCACCAGGCGAATTTTACAATTAAAATCATGAAAAAAATTAAAACAACACGACCCTTTAGGAGTAGGATATTCATAGTTTTGACCATTCTAGTTGCTTCTTATTCAGCTGCTGAAAATGTAGAAACTGCTCTTGGAAGCCCAGATGCACCAGTTACAATAATTGAGTATGGTTCTTTAACCTGTGGTTATTGCATAAAATTTCACAAGGAAGTGATGCCACTTATAAAATCTCGTCATATCGATTCAGGACATGTTCGTTTTATCTTTCGGGGCTTTCCAACCAGCAAGAAAGCAATTCGTGGAGCAGTTGCGGCTCGCTGTGCAGGTGATCAATACTATGAAATATTAGAACTCCTTTTTGAAAATGTGGGAAGTTGGTTTAGAGCAAGTAAGCCAGATTCAGAAATGATTGAGTTGGCCATATTTAAAGGTCAAGCGAACGCATCTTTAGATCACAATGTTTCAATAAACCCTGATCAATATTTTTTACTTATTGATATGCTGAAACAAATATGGGAAAAGACATTTTCATCAAAAACAGGAATTAACAGTTATTCTAGAAGGCTATTCAGGTCATTAGAAATGGCTTATCATGCATGCTCAATGCCAAATAAAAATAATGAAACAATTTATGATCATGGTGTTTCTGCAAGTCTTTGGGTTAGTTCATTTGAAATTCTTGCACATGACGGAAATAGGTCAAGCATTAGAAAAGTAATTGACTTATTGGGTAGCTATAAATGGTTTTCAAAAAAGAAAATTTCAAAAAGGTCATTCAAATCACGGTTTCAATTTAAAATTAATTTAGTTCAGAAACTATATTCACAACTGTACGATTTAAGAAATGACTTCTTACATGGAAACAAGATTACAAAATCGAAAATCCTTCCATTCAGGAAAAAAGGGAATAAGTCGTTCATCTATTACGCCCCACTAATTTACAAAGTAGCACTTCTAAGTTATTTACAAAAAAAATCATTAAAGAAACCTGGTAAAGATGAATTTTCAAACTGGTTTATATTGAGTGACGCTGAATCAAGTATAAAAGAAATTTTTCTATCTATTAAGCGATGAAAATAATTCTAAAAATCGATGGACAAAAAATTTCACACTTTAGTTGTAAATTGCGTGGTTTAGTTGGAGGAAATTTCGTACTTTAGTTGGACATCCAATAGTAAAGGGATAGACCCATTCTTTGTCGTACTAATATGCGTATAATATATATTATGTTAAATTAAAGATTAATGTAAATACAGGTTTAAGGCAGAAAATTAACTTAAATCACATGTATTTCAATGATATAAGTGGTTTATTTAATGTTTATTATGAGTTGCGTGTGTTTTGACAATGACACAAAACCGGATTTTGTTACTCTTGCTTTGATTGAGGCTTTTTCTCTGTATCAACTTCAGCTTGGCGTGTATAAACCAAATCAACTGATTGCGCTTCACCTTGGGTGGTTTCTAGGTTTAGGTACTTGTTGATTTTGTATTTAATTAGCCAGTAACCCAGTTGATCAAATAAACCCTGGTTGTAGGAGACATAAAAGCGGTTGCCTAAGTTTTTTCCGGCTTCCAAGACGGTGTCCTGTTCGTCACTACCACCTTTGATGGTGAATACGTCAATACCAAATTGGTTTTGGATTTGGTTGAACAGTGGGCTGGTTTGACTGATTCCCAGCAGCAGGGCGGTTTGTTCTAAGGCCGCAGCATCGAGGTTGTTGGCATTATTGATGCCCTGCCCGGTCATGATGTAAGTCAGTTTCTCCACATCGGGCACTTCCGGATTTGAGTACAGCGTGGACCTTAAGTTGGTTAAAGTGCCACCTAACTCTACGCCAGCCACCACATCATCGCTGGTGGCTTTTCTGGCTGCTTTCACGGCAATTTTGGGGTTGTCTAATTGTCCATTGAAATTTAATTCACCGGTGATAATATCCAGCTTTTGGTTGTAGATTTCATAGGTGCCATCAATCAGGCTTAGGTCTCCATAGGCTTGGAGTTTTTCATTTATACCTTGTTTTAGCTGAATACCACCTTGTAAATCAGCATCCAGACCAGTCACATCCAATTCGATCACATCTTTGATTTTGGCATTTAAATCCAGCACCACTTGATAAGCAGTTTCTTCATCTTCTTCAGCTGTTACTACCACCAGATCAGCACTGTTACTGACGGTACTCGGTGGTAATTGGCTGACTTTAACGTGACCATAATCAATGAGGATGTCTCCACGCAAATCCAACTGCTCGTTGGTGGCTTTGATTTGAACGTCTGGTGTCACGTTAAACTGAGCCTGTGGGGTGTTTACCACCATAAAACTATTACCAGTTACCCTGCCCTGGTATAACCAGCCCTTATCTGTCAAAGAGAGTTCTCCTTGAGATGTGACTTCTCCTTCATTAGATTCTGGAACATTAATGCCATGGTATTCAATCACATAGACCGGTTTGTTCGTCCCGGTTGTACTGATGTTAATGTTACTTTGTTCGATCAAAGTACCCAGTCTGGCCAGTTGTAAATACCCTTCTGGCTGGGATAAGTTGAAATTTATCCTGGGTTGATCAAGAGTACCTTGGATATCACCGCTGATTTCCAATTGACCTTGGATTTCGCTGACCTCTTCTGTTAATTCGGCAATAAAAGCCGTATTGATAAATTTACCGCTTAAACTCGCATCGATGGTAGATAACGTGCCAGGAGATGACTGAATGGTGCCTTGAACCTTGAATTGGCTGCCATCGGACCATTCGGTTTCACCGTTAAGTGTGACTTGTCCTTGGTTGGTACTGGCTTGCAGGATTAAAGTTTCAATGTCGGCTTGGTATTCATTTTTAGAAACGCCTGCTGTTTCTATCTCGCCACCGTTGAGCGCCAGACGACCATCTATGATCAGGTTGTCAGGTGACCAATTAAAATCTGCCTGTCCATCGGCCAATCCAGTGATTTCCAATCCTTGTGGTAGCCAGGTCTTAAAGGCCAAAACATTGAATGCGTTTAGGCTGATGGCACCTGATAATGCTTCGGTGCCCGCAATGTCTTGCAAGTTGATACATAAAGTGCCTGCGGAAACCCCCAACCAACAAGCTTGATCTATTTGTAAGCGCTGATCATAGGTAATCCCCACGGGTGATTGCAGTTCGATGGTTTCTTTGGTTTCTAAAGTCAGCTGGTGCTGGTTAAATTGTCCTTGCCAAGCCACGCCAACACCCAGTTCAGCCCAGGTTTGGATGGGTGATTTTTGGGCATCCATCAACCCACCTGACAAGTCACCAGAAGTCGTTAGGTCTGGGGTGGTCATGGCAAAATTGATTTTGTGCTGATCTAACCAGCCAGTTTGATTAATTTGGGCATTGTTGATTTCAAAACTGTTGAATACGGCTTGGGAAATTTTAATTGTGGAAGTCAAATCTGACTCCCACACACCTTGGCTGCTGATGGTTAATTGATCGATGTGGTTGTTTTGGTATTTGAACTCAGTGACTTGTAAGTTCAAGTCAATATTGGGCTGCAGCTGTTGACCTGACAGTTTCAAATCGCCCACCACCTGGCCCTTTAGTGATGAACTCAGCAACGACAGTTCGGTGGCATTGACCGCAGCCACCAAATCAACTTCATTGGCTGTCATCTGTCCGTTCATGGTGATTTCATTGTCACCCAGTTTGATTAGCAGGTTGTCGCTGCTGATGGCCTCTGACTGATACACAACGGCTCCTGAAAGTTCAAAGGCCTGTCCTTTTAACGTACCGGATAATTGATTGTTGCTGGTATCGATGCGCCAGCCATCCTCAACTTCTTGTACTTCGAAAAATACCTCACCAGAAACATCACCGGGCCAGTCCGGTAATATGGCTTGGGGACTGAAATTTCGGGTGTTCAATTGTCCAGACAGAGACAGTTGATTTTGCCAATCAACCTGGCCACTGAGGTCAATGGTGCCTGCTGCACTGTCTATACTGGCTTGATCAACCGTTATTGCAGTTGCCGTGCCATGACCTGTTATTGATAACTTACTGGTGGGTAAAGGTTGGTCGGCAACAGTGGTCGGTTGCAAAATACCGGTCAAACCCAGTTGATACGCATCAATAGCACCTGACACATGGCCATTCAAATCACTGAGAATTAAAGGGCTTTCAGCGGTGGCTATTTGCAACTGCTTGCTGCTGACGTTGAGTTGAACCGTAGGCGATCCAGTCGAGTCAGCAGCCATCCTCACTTCACCTTGGACAGACAATGGGCCTGCTAGGGTAGGCAGTTTTAAATCCACTTGCTGGTTGAGCTGGACCTTCTCTAAGTTGCCGTTGACACTGCCCTGGCCGTTCACTTGCCCATTCACATCGGTGTTTTCTGTGGTCAGTTGCCATTGGGTTTCTAAATCATAAGCCAACCCTTGACCAAACTCAGTTTCACCTTGTACTTGCAGCTGTTGCTCAGGCGCTTTTACCTGCATGTCTTGCAACAAGATGCGATCTGACTGTACTTGAGCAGTCAGCTTAACCGCATCGATGGTTTGAAGCAGCTCACCGTCTTGGCTCAAGGTAATCTCATTCGCTTGCAGTGCGTTGATGTCGATTGTTAATGGCATTTCAAAGCCAGAAAACGGCTCAGTGCTTGGTTGGTCATTGGTTTCCAGGTTAATCGAAACCTGACTGGCTTGCAGCTTATTGAGTGTCACGTGCCTATCAAACCAGCGCCAGTCTGACTGGTATGCAAGGTTTTTCACGGTTACCTGGACACCATCGGCTGTATAGCTTAAATCAGTGAACGCCATGCCACTGGCCAGGTTGCCTTGCAGTTCTTGGTATGTGATATCAACCTCGGCCAGTTTTAAGCCATAATTCAACGCCAGGCGACTGCCTGACTCACTGTACAAAACAAAACTGAGCAAGCCAATCAACAGCAGCAACAATACCAACATTATCAGCAACAGGTATTTGATGGTTTTAACAATCACAGGTCCGGCCCAATGGTTAAGTGAATCCTGAAATCATTTTCATCTTCAGTAACAGGAACGCCCAAGTCGAAACGAATCGGTCCAATGGGCGAAAACCAACGCAATCCGGCGCCCACACTGTGATTGAAGTCGATGGTGTCATTGTAAGCATCACCAACGTCAGTGAACACAGCCACCGCCCATTGTGACGCAAATTGGTGCTCAAATTCGACACTGCCAACGATCAGGTGTTTACCACCGGCCAAATCACCGGAATTGTTTAACGGTGAAATGCTTTCAAAGTCATAGCCCCTGACGGTTTGATCACCACCAGCAAAAAACCGGTATGAGGTGGGTATTTGGTCAAAGTCACTGCTGGCTGTTCCGCCCACTTTGGCGCGGTACAACATGCGGTTGCGCTCTCCCACCCTGTGAATGAACTTCCCAGATAAAGTCAGTTGCACAAACGAGGCATCTGACATCAGGTCCTCGGAAGCGCCTTTCAACTGCAAGTCAGCGCGGTAACCGAAATCTGGACGGCTGATGTTATCAGCCTGTCTCAAAGTCCAGGAAATGCCTGGTACCAGCAACAAGGCATCACCCTCCTCTACCCCAGTATCAAATGATTCATGCAGCACTTCCAGAAAGTTGGTGTTCTGCCAGCGGGTACCATGCAAGCGGGTTTGGCTAACAGCCAGTTTGGTCGTTTGGCTTTCAACGTTATCAATTTTTTCATCCTGATAACCCATTTGTACGTTGTACCATTTATCAGCTGGCCTCGATTTCGATGGAATTTTGTAACTCAGGGCCAGCTCGCTGACGATTTGTGAAAGGTCAATTTTGCTGGTTAATTGGTGACCAGCATCATTGACCCGATGGATGTTGTACTTGAATGAAGCTTGGGGTCCCAAGTCAGTTGAAAAGCCTAAGCCCGCAGAATAATCATATTTGGGTGCAGCCGTCAGTTGGATTTTTAAAGGCACACCCAGATCGTTTTTATTGGCTTCATCGATTTCGAAAGAAACACCACTGAAATACCCATAAGCAATGAGTTTTTGTCGCAAGCTGAATATTTCGCTTTGGGTGGTGTAATGGTGGGGCTTGATGGTGATGAGCCTGTCCATCATCCTGGGTGACAGGATGGGTTTGTATATATCAATGTTAATTTGACTGATGGGGTATCGGGGTCCGGTATTAAAAACCAAGTTAATTTGTGCTTGGTTTTCGGCTTGAATGACGGTTATTTGTTCTTCGGCAAATCGAGCATCTAAATAGAGTTTTTCGTTGGCCAGTTGCACCAATTTATTCTTCAATGATCGGTACTCAGCTTGATCGAGCGGCGAACCCACACTGAGGTCATACTCAGCCACCACCAAAGCAAAGTCTTCGTCATCGGAACCGATGATGTTTATTTCAGACTGGGTTATGGTGGTCACCGGCCCGGTGTCGATTCGGATGGTGATTTGCTTACAGTCCGGTAACACCAGATTTTCCAACTTTATGGATGCATTAAAAAACCCAAAAGGCTGAATGGCTTTTTGTACTTGGTCGATAAAGGATTGGTGTTGGCGGCTGATGGTTGATTCCAGGGCAGCGCAATCTACGTCAAGATTCTGCACGTGTGCCAACACATTCTGTCTGATGTCATCACCCACACCCAAAACTTGATAACTACTGGCCAATGAGCGAGTTGGACAGGCCATCATCAGCATGAACATGACCCAAATTGTGGTAATCGGTCTCAACATAGCGGTCAGCTTGACTTCAAAACCACTTGCTCTTTTTAAACCATATTAACAAAATCACCGTCAGCGCCACGCTGAAAATAATCACGTAATTAAATGCTTGCGGCTCTTCAACGCCAGGTAGCCCAGCGACATTCATACCAAACAAGCCTGACAAGAACGTCAATGGCAAGAAGATGGCTGAAATGATTGCCAACAGATACAAACGGCTGTTTTGTTGGTGGCTGATATTGGCGATGAAATGCTCTTGTAGCATCAGTGCCCGTTCTCGCATCAAATCCAACCTTTCAATCAATTGCATGAATTTGTCGACATAGATATAAATTTGGTCATAAAAGGATTCAGTGAAAAACTTGGTTTTGGTTCTGTACAATTTGTCGATGGCTTCTTTTTGCGGCAACAAATAGCGCTTGATGTTAGCGATTTGGCGACGCATCTGATTCATTTGTGGGGTGAATTCGGTTAAACTCAAGTCCTCAAGAGCGTCTTCTACATCATCGATTTTGAGGTCCATTTTATCGACAAAATCATCGGTCAGTTCAGCCAGTTTTTCAACAATACTCAGCAACAATTGTTCTACAGACTTGGGCCCGACGTGCTTTTCTAAATCAGCTCGGACACGCCGCACTGATTGGCTGATCTGATTTGAGGTGCTGATGACCGTGGTGTGATTCATCCACACCCTGATTGAAATCATGTCTTCCGGGTTGTTTTCATCATTGAAATTAATGCCACGCAAACACAGCATGATTTGACTTTCTTCAACTTCTGCCCGAGGGCGAGTTTCATTGTCAAGCAGGGTTAACTTGGCCCGCTCAGACAGCTCGTCCCTGCCCTTGATCCAATTTCTGGCCACCACATCGGTGTAACGTAAATGATGCCAGATCAAGCCTTTATCATCCGCTTGGGCTGGTAAGTCAGTGGATGCGCCACCTTGGCCATCCAAGTAATATGTGGTGATTTTTGAAGTATTCATTTAGTCTTCAATCCATCCAGTTGTGTGGGGTCGGTGAAGTTGACGTGAACATCACGTTGTGGGAATGCCACCACGATGTCATGTTCTCTGAACGCTTTTTCTGCCTTGAACCGCAGGTCACTGCGTATCAACCGAAGTTCTTGACCAGTTCTTAAAGACACCCAAAAGAAGGCATCAAACACCAAAGCATTGTCGCCAAAATCTTCGAATACTATGGCGACATCTGGTTCAGACTGAACCATTTCATGACTTTTTAATACAGCAGTTAATTGTGCTTTGACCTGCTCAACATCCGATCCATAGGCCACCCCTACCCGAATCGAAGACCTGATGTAGGGATCATTTAAGGTCCAATTGATCAACCGCGATTCAAGGACCTGACTGTTGGGCACAATGATGTGTGCGCCATCGTTGCGCCTGATTTGCGTTGAGCGGTTGCCAATGCCAATAATGGTACCCAGAAAACCGTCCATTTCGATGATGTCACCCATCCGGATGGGTTTTTCTGACATCAGAATCCAACCACTGAGAAAGTTTTCTATGATGGTTTTGGCGCCAAAGCCAAAGCCAATGGCCACTGCACCTGAAATGAATGCAAATGTCGCCAACGGTATACCCAAGTAAGTCAACACCGACAAAACCACCAACACAATCATGGCAATGAAAATGATGCGTTGAATAATGGCTCTGGAGTCTTGGCTGATGCGGGTTTTGCTCAAGACTTTTTTGACCACCAGGTAAGCCAGTAAACGGCTGACAAACCAGGCCACAGTCACAAAGCCCAAAGCATAAATCAGCTGCAACCAGGTGATGGCATTGCCTTCACTCAGGGTAAAGGCTGTGGTATTTAACATGTCTATCATGTCATTATTATAAGTGACATTGAATGAAATAAAATTGATATTGTTGTGAGCTTGGTGGATTAAAAGCAGCACGCCTTATGGATGCCTTTTTCTGCATACCAAAACGGCCATTGAAACGGCCATTAAAACGGCTTAGGGTGTGGTGCTTTCAAAACCATGGCTGAAGATCAAATCACTTAAATCACTGAAGACAAACTCCAGTCCATATTTTTGTCCAGGTACATCCTCAGATATGTCCAATTTGTAAGTCCCAGGTGGCAATGGCTCAGTCAGGAAATTGCTGTCTACATCTGCCAGTCCCAGCCCCGAACCGTACAAAAAGTCAGCATTGGCATCTGTGCCCCGATACAAATTAAAACCCGTTGTGAGGTTGGAGCCCGATGCTCGGTAAGCGATCAGATTGATGGCGGTTAATTGTTGATTGTCTGGCACCACAAAACTGAAAGCATCGGTGTTGTCCTCAATGTCATTACCGCCCACCTTACCGCTGATGCTGTTGTCATTGTTATTGAGGTCCATGGCCGTTGGATTGTTTATGTCACTGGAAATGTCGCCGTCAAAAGCCTCAGTCCAGAATGCTTGCTGGCAAAACTCCAAGTCCAAGCGATACAACTGACCCGGCGTGGATTCTCTGATTTCAATGGTGTAAACCCGTTCATTGAAAGGCCCCAAACCAGCAAACAAGTTGCTGCCTATTTGGGCTGTTCCAGCGGCATTGGAGCCCAAGTAGTCATCATTGCCTCTGGCATCATCACCGACCCATAAATTAAAGCCAGTGGTTTCATTGCCGCCTGAAGGCACATAACCACTCAAAACGACCTGGTCAAGACAGATACCAAAAAACATATCAATGGTAAAGACATCTTCAAACTCGCCTGGATCATTACCACCCACAGTACCTGTTACAACATCAGTGTCATCCAAGTAAGACAATTCAACGTCTGTGGGATTATCACGACTGTTTGATAAATCACCCTGTGCCAGTTCATCCCAAATCAGTTCAGAATGGGCAACCAAGCTAACCATTAAAGTCAATAAAAGGGTTATCAATCGAACAATATTTGAGGTCATGAATTTTTGATGTTCAAAAGTTAAAAGGATTATCCAATATGACAGCCATGATGTGGTTGAGTTCAGTACTTGCCATCACCGTATTTTTTTTCACCAACAGTTAATGCCACTGGCAAACGATTTTGTAATGGCGGCAAGGTACAGGTCGAGTACGCAGTAAAAGCACAAGGTGGATTGTATGCTTTGTTAAAGTCGACACGAACTTTACCTCGTTCATTCACTTTACCATCGGTGTACAGAAAACGTCCAGGACCATAGGTGGTTTGTCCATTGGTTTTGTCTGCGAAGACCAAGAAGTAAGCATTTTCAGAATCAAAAGCATCCAAGCTGTATGCATGGCCATCAATCTCAAATTCCAGTCGTCCTGGTGATTCTTCGTTACTGAGAACTCCCATGACATTGACCGTGGGAATCACTTTGGCCGGTTCATACGGGATGAAGTTGGCTTCCATGCGCATCTCAGGTTGTTCCGGGAAGTAGTCGATTTGAGTGAAATTCAGTCGGGTATCCGCTTGGGTGTCTTTGATGCGAAAAGCCATGCGGCCTCTTTCCACCACATAGAACTGAAAAGTGTCTACCGTAAAAACCGTGGTTTCTTGTTCATGGGTATCGGCATAGACCGGGGTTTCATCGGTCGCTGCTTCACCATTGATTTTCAATCCTGAATCGGCATTGGGGACAAAAAACATGGCATGGTCGCTGGTCATGATTAAATGGCCCAAGTGTTCGGGGCCATGGCTCAGTTGAATGTCGTTGTCAGCGGCAGCGCCTATGCTGTTTTCACCCACCGACAGCCATTCAAAACCAACCAGGCTGAGCCAGCCATAGGGTGCTTTTAAACGCTCTACTCGATCGCTTTTCCATTGCTGGTATGGGTTAGGATCCTCACTGGCAAGGGCCGATGCTGACATCAAGGATAACAATAAAAAGACAAGCGCTTTGTTCATGGGTAAACACCAATAGAATCTCAAAAGATAATCATAGTTGATGACTGATTAAATTCAAGTCAATTAGCTACAATCTCAAAACATTGATGAATTTTTGATCCGCTGAAATCTGGGTCCAGGCTTTTTTCTGTGATGTCCTTAACTTGGTATTTGTCTTTAATATCAGTATCTAATACAAACTTTTTAAAGTTATTTGAAAAATACAATTTTCCACCATCAGACAACAGTTTGACGCAGGCCTCAATCAACATGGCGTGGTCTTTTTGTAAATCCCAATCACGATCCCGCGAATGTGAGTTGGAATACGTGGGCGGATCAGCAATGATCAAATCAAATTGATTCTGACACTGGTTTAAGTAAGTTAAAACGTCGGCTTTGATGAATTGGTGCTGCCTGCCTCTGAGGCCATTGAGTGCAAAGTTTTCCTCAGCCCATTTTAAATAGGTGTTGGAAGTGTCGACACTGACCACGCTTTCGGCACCACCGTTTGCCGCAGCCACCGATATGGAACCGGTGTAAGCAAACAAGTTCAATACCTTTTTGCCTCTGGCTTCAGACTCCACTTGGTTCCTTAACCAGCGGTGGTCTAAAAACAAGCCAGTATCCAGGTACTGGTCTAATTCCACCAGGTATTTTCGACCGTGCTCTTGGATCACCAGGCGGTTTTGCTCATCACTGCGTTTGTTGTATTGTTGGTTTTCTTTTTGTGGCTGTCGGGTTTTCAGGTGTATTTTTTCTTGTTTGGGCTGCAACACGGATTGCACCGCCAACAAGACCTGGTCTAAATGCTTACTGGCCGCTTTGGGATCAATGCTCTTGGGTGCCTGGTACTCTTGAATGTGAATGTGATTTTGATAACAGTCAATGGCCACGGCATACTCTGGCAAATCAGCATCGTACAAGCGATAAGCTTCGATGTCATTGCGATCAATCCATTTGTGTAATTGTTGTTGTTTCTTTTTCAACCGGTTTGCCAGCATTTGGGCACTGGCAGGCAAGGCAAACAACTGCCCCTCAGGCACTTCCATGACCTGATTTGAAGACACTTCAAACAACTTGAGCTGTATGGGAATATTACCATTCATCAACGCATATGATTGTTGGGTGCGATAGCCCAACATCCACGACTTGGCTTCATCCGAAGTAAGCACGGCAGCTTGGGCGCCTTTGACTTTGCTTTGTAACCATGTTCTGAGTTGGACCCAGCTGTTTAAATAGTTTTTCTGTAAACGCACCCCATAAGGCGGGTTACTAACTATCAGGTTGTTACGCGGTGGAATTCTGAATTTATCCAAGGTTTGGTACTGGAAACTGATGCGTTTCGTGTGTGGTAGGTTTTCCAGGTTTTGGTTGGCTTGGCGAATCGAGTCTTTGTGGTGATCAACACCTATCACCTGTCCTTTAAACGCCTCCATACCAGCTGTCGCTCGAGCTTCAGCCGTTTGCATCAACTGAGTCCAGTAATGGGCATCAAAGCCATTCCAAGAAAACAAAGCATGAGATTTCAGTTGCACATTAGGCGCCAGGTCACAGGCCATTTGCCACCCTTCGGTCAGTAAGGTACCAGATCCACACATGGGATCGATTAAGTTGCCATTTTGGGCCGCCAATGCAGGCCAACCAGCACGCATGAGAATGGCTGCGGCCAAATTCTCTTTCAGTGGAGCCAGGGTGTTGGTGCCGCGATAACCGCGTTGGTGTAAAGAATGACCCGTGATGTCTTGGTAAATAGTCAGTTTCTTGTACTTGAGGCGCGCATAAACACTTAAGTGACCGTCTACTTTGACCACTTTGGGTCGCATACCGTAGGTATCATTCAACTGATCACAAATGGCGTCTTTGGTGACTTGCGATGAAAAGTGAGTGTTCTTCAGTTCTTTGTTGGTGCCATTGAACCTGATTGAAAGGGTTTTGGGCACATCTTGGCACAACGCCGTCCAATTGACTGCAGATATGGCTCGGTACAGGTCCTTTTTATCCGCACAATCGGCATCTGCCACGTGCAAAAACACGCGATTGGCCAACCGTGACCACATGATGATTTCCATCCAGACCGGTGCTGTTGCTTCGGCATGTACGCCAGCCAGTCCTTCGTCTGCCTGCGACGCACCGAGCGCCAACAGCTCATCTTTCAATAACAGTTCTATGTGTTTGGGACAACTGACAAATGCGCGGAAACTGTCCATGTCATTCAGGGTGAATGTGGACTTGGATGGTGGCTGCCATCTCAGCTGCTTTTTTGCGCGCAGAAGTCATGGACCTAGCGGTTGCCAGACACACACCCAGTCGTCTTTTACCATTGATTTCAGGTTTGCCAAATAAACGAACTTGAGAGCCTTTGTGCCGCAACGCTTCGGCCACTTGGCTGAAAGTGGGATGGTGACCCTGGCCTTCTCCGGTGATGACATAGGAAGCCGAAGGTCCAATGTGTTCAATGGTGGGTATCGGTAAGCCTAAGATGGCCCGCACATGCAAGGCAAACTGGCTCAAATCCTGTGAAATCATGGTAACCATACCAGTGTCATGAGGTCGTGGTGAAACTTCAGAAAAGATCACTTCATCGCCACGGATAAATAATTCCACTCCGAAAACGCCGTAGCCACCCAAGGCATCAGTGACTTTCTTGGCAATTTCTCTGGCTTTGGCCATGGACACATCAGTCATTGGCTGTGGCTGCCATGATTCCTGGTAATCACCAGCTTCTTGTCGATGACCAATGGGTTCACAAAATGAAGTGCCATCAACGTGTCGGACGGTCAGTAAGGTGATCTCGAAGTCAAATTTCACAAAGCCTTCAACAATCACGCGTCCGGCACCAGTGCGACCTGCGCTTTGTGACAATTCCCAGGCTGCATCGATATCTTCAGCAGTTTTGATGGTTGACTGGCCTTTGCCTGAAGAGCTCATGACCGGTTTCACCACACAGGGTAAACCAATGCGATCGACTGCTTTCAAAAAAGCTTCGCGGTCATCAACAAATTCGTAAGGGCTGGTAACCACTTCTAATTCTTCTGCTGCCAGCTTGCGTATGCCTTCTCGGTCCATGGTCAGGTGTGCAGCCGTGGCTGTGGGCACGACACGCTGTCCTTGTTGTTCTAATTCCACCAACACCGAGGTGGCAATGGCTTCAATTTCAGGTACCACCAGATCCGGTTGATGACGTTCAATGACTGATCGCAGCTGTTTGGCATCCGTCATATCCACCACTTCACTGTCATCGGCCACATGCATGGCTGGTGCGTCTGGGTAACGGTCAACAGCCACCACAGTGACACCTAACCGTTGGGCTTCAATCACCACTTCTTTACCGAGCTCTCCAGCGCCCAACAACATCATTTTTATGGGTTGGGTGCGGCTTGAATTGAATAGTTGTTCCATGTGTCCTTGTTGGCGGTCAAACGAATGGGCATTATATCACCAAAGGTGTGAAATGCATCCATGAACCAACAGATAAAACCGCGGTCCAAGCAGGCTGGACAGATAAGTTGAGCGCGCCAAACTGGCATTGAAATCGATATCAAGTTATCATGACCCCCTTTTTTTAGAACAAACATTTGAGGTTTTGACATGAGAAAATTTTGGCTTATTTTAAGCTTGGCCTGTATGGGTACATCGGCCCTGGCAGAAAATGTGTTGGTAAAAATGGAAACTTCCAAAGGTGATATCTATTTGAAACTGTTCAAAGACAAGGCGCCGAAATCGGTTGAGAACTTTTTGTCTTATGCCAATGAGGGTTTTTATGATGGCACCATCTTTCACCGTGTCATCAGCACGTTCATGATTCAAGGTGGTGGTTTTGATGAAAACCTGCAACGCAAAGAAACCAAGGCCCCGATAACCAATGAAGCCAATAACGGCCTGAAAAACTTGCGCGGCACCATCGCCATGGCTCGCCTACCTGATCCACACTCGGCAACAGCCCAGTTTTTTATTAACGTGCAAGACAATGCTGCCTTGAACTACACCGGCGATCAAAACACCAACACCTGGGGCTATGCGGTGTTTGGCAAAGTAGTCAAAGGCATGGACGTGGTGGATGACATTAGGTTTGTACCCACTGCCGGTAAAATGCCATTCCGCAAGGATGTGCCCGTTGAAAATGTGGTGATTCAATCAGTCAAAGTGGTTGATCAGTTACCGGAAGGTGCAGCCAAGGACTGATGACTACCTACTTCATCAGTGACCTACACTTGTGTGAACAACAACCACACATCACCCGGTCATTCATCAACTTCTGCCAACAACAAGCCCGTGATGCACGGGCTTTGTACATCTTGGGTGACTTGTTTGAATATTGGCTGGGGGATGACGCTTTGGACTCGACCGCACAGACGGTCCAAAAACAATTGAAAGCATTGTCTGATTCAGGTGTAGACGTTGCCTTTATGGCAGGCAACCGGGACTTTTTGGTGGGACCTGACTATGCTGAACAATGTGGCATGTCGCTGTTGTCTGAACCGACCACCATTGATTTGTATGGACAGACTGTGCTGCTGGTACATGGTGATGCCCAATGTATCGATGACCAGGCTTATCAAGCGGCCAGAAAGCAACTCAGAAACTACCAGTGGCAACAGCAGTTTTTGGCACAGTCTATTGAACAACGCGTCGCTTTTGCTGAACAAGCCAGGATGAAAAGTCAGGAACACACCAGTCAGAGTGACATGGGCATCATGGATGTCAATCAAGGCGCCATACAAACTTTATTCAATGACCATCAGGTTGACACCATGATTCACGGACACACCCACCGCCCTGCCATCCATCAACACGGCGACAAGCAGCGCATTGTGCTGGGTGACTGGCATCACCAAAGCAGTTATTTTGAAGTCACAGAAAACCACTCACAGCTCGTTTCAGGTTAACCCTTAATCTCACTTCATCAGTCTGAGATTACAGCTTTTCAGTCATGCGCTGGCATTGGGTTTTCCGGGTATTTCATGATAAAATAAGCGGTTGATAATTTAACCAGAGATTGAAATGACAGTATTTGATCAATTGCTGCAACTGCGTAGCAGCAAAGGAACTCGCATAACTCAAGGATTGAGTGATGAAAACATTAAACGTTTCATTGAAACCGACCCTCAGTTAGCCACAGCTATTGAGTTGGCTGTTGCCGAATTTAATTTCATCAAAAGTGAAAGCCCCGAACTCATTGATATGGATGAGCAGGACCAATTGCAGCACATCCATGAAGACTACATCAATTTTTATGCAGCTGATGCCGTGAATCCTTATGTGGCCGTTGCTGGCAAAGGACCCTGGTTGATTACCCTCAAAGGCGCTGTACTGCATGACAATGGTGGTTATGGCATGTTGGGTGCTGGACATGCAGCTGATCATGTACTTGAGACCATGGCAAAACCCCACGTGATGGCCAACATCATGACGCCCAGTTATTATCAGAAACGGTTGTCTAATTTACTGAAGAAAGAGATTGGCAAAAGTCATGATCAATGTCCTTTTGAAAAATTCATCTGCATGAACTCTGGATCCGAAGCCGTTACTGTGGCTTCAAGAATTTCAGATGTGAATGCCAAAAAACAGACAGGCATGGGTGGAGACAATTACGGAAAAACCATCAAAATCATGGCCCTGGAAGGGGCGTTTCATGGACGCACAGACCGCCCAGCTCAATACTCTGATTCCTCATTGAAATCTTACAAAAAGAACCTGGCATCTTTCCAGGGGCGCAACAACCTGATTACCGTGCCCATCAATGACATTGAGACACTGAAACAAGCTTTTGCCGATGCCGAACAGAACAACGAATTCATAGAATCCTTTTTCATTGAGCCGGTGATGGGTGAAGGCAATCCAGGCATGGCCATCACACCTGAGTTTTACGCCACGGCCAGGGAACTGACCGAAAACCATGGCACCTTGTTCCTGGTGGATTCAATCCAAGCCGGACTGCGGGCCCAAGGGTGTTTGTCTATTTGTGACTACCCTGGCTTTGAAAGCCTACCTGCTCCTGATATGGAAACCTATTCAAAGGCCATGAATGCGGGCCATTACCCCATGTCGGTGTTGGCATTGAGCAAAAAAGCAGCCGATCTTTATGTGGTTGGCATCTACGGTAACACCATGACAGCCAATCCCAAAGCTTTAGATGTGGCTTACACCGTGTTGACCCACTTAACGGCTGAAACACGTGCGAACATCAGAGAAAAAGGCGCTATGTTTGTTAACAAGCTGAAACAGTTGCAGGAAAAAATGGACGGTGAGATTTCCAATGTCCAAGGCACCGGACTGCTGTTTTCATGTGAGCTTGGACCTGAATACCGTGCCTACGGCAAGAACAGCATTGAAGAGTACCTGCGCCACCATGGCCTGGGCGTCATTCATGGCGGTGAGAACTCACTGAGATTCACTCCTCATTTCAACATCACAGAAGCGGAAGTGAATTTGATTGTTGATGGCGTGGAACAGGCCTTGATTCATGGACCCAAAGCCAACTCTTTAGACAAAGCCAGTTAACACTGATCACCTAACAACGATATCAACCAAAGCCACCGTTGGGTGGCTTTTTTCAAGGAGTTATTGATGCAAACGCATGCAATTAAAAAGTTACTCAATGGCGGTGTCGCCAAAGGCGAATCGGTTACCATCAAAGGCTGGATTCGCACCACCCGCGATTCTAAAGGCGGTTTTTCTTTTTTGGTGGTTCATGACGGATCCTGTTTTGATGGCATCCAGGTGGTGGCCAACAATGAACTGAACAACTACGATACAGAAATTCTGAAGTTATTCACTGGTTGTTCTGTTGAAGTTCAAGGTCAATTGGTGGAATCTGGTGGTAAAGGCCAACAATTTGAAATTCATGCCAATGAAGTCAAAGTGGTTGGTTGGGTTGAAAATCCAGACACTTATCCGGTACAGCCAAAAAGGCACACCATGGAATTCCTGCGCGATGTGGCCCATTTAAGGCCTCGCACCAACACCTTCAGTGCCATGCTCAGGGTGCGCAACACCATGGCCCAAGCGGTGCACCAATATTTCAACCAGAATGGTTACTTTTGGTTACACACCCCCATCATCACCGCATCCGACTGTGAAGGTGCCGGTGACTTGTTCAGGGTATCCACGTTGGACATGATGAATCTGCCCAAAGATGACAAAGGCCAGGTTGACTACTCTCAGGATTTCTTTGGTAAAGAAGCTTATTTGACTGTTTCTGGCCAATTGAATGCCGAAACCTATGCTTGTGCACTCAGCAAAGTTTATACCTTTGGCCCCACATTTCGAGCTGAGAATTCTCACACCCAGCGCCATTTGGCAGAATTTTGGATGATTGAGCCTGAGGTGGCTTTCGCTGACTTGAATGATGCAGCGCAATTGGCTGAGGACTTTTTGAAGTTTGTGGTCAAACAAGTGCTGGAAAACAACATGGACGACATGAAGTTTTTCAATAACTTTGTCGATAAAGGTGCCATTGAGCGGCTTGAGAACCTGTGTGAAGATTCATTCGAGCGCGTCAACTACGCCGACGCCCTGGAAATACTGAAAGAATCAGGAGAAACTTTTGAGTATCCCGTTGAGTGGGGACTGGACTTGCAAACTGAGCACGAACGCTTCCTGACTGAAAAACACTTCAAAAAGCCCATCGTGGTGATGAACTACCCCGAAGAAATCAAACCATTCTATATGCGCATCAATGACGACGGCAAAACCGTCGCTGCCATGGATGTGCTGGTTCCCGGCGTCGGTGAAATCATGGGTGGTTCACAACGTGAGGAGCGCTTGGACTATTTGCTTAAACGCATGGAGCACCATCAACTGGATGTCGAGGAATACAAATGGTATACCGACCTCAGACGCTATGGTACCGTTCCGCATGCAGGATTTGGTGCCGGTTTTGAACGACTGGTCAGCTACGTGACTGGTTTGTCCAATGTCAGGGACGTGATACCGTTTCCAAGAACACCGGGTTCAGCCAAGTTCTGACCCCAGCGATCACCATGTATTTAGGGCGTTTTAAACGCCCTTTTTTTTTGCCTCAATCTCACGACTTTGGGTTTTTTACTCTAACCCCTGGCCCTATAATACTTGGGTTTTATAGATAGCAGCTCACCATGAATCCAGTCACTTTATTTTTTGACCAATTGTGGCAACAGTACACAGCCATTAACCCCCAAGCTCATGCCATTCATCAGTTACTGGCAGCGCGTGGCGAATCGGTGGTTAATGATCACGTGGCCTTGCGCACCTTCAACACACCCAAGTTGGGCATAGATAACCTGGCGGGTTTGTTTGAAGCCATAGGTTATGAAAATCGCGGACAATATGATTTCACCGCCAAACAATTAAACGCCTATCATTTTGAGCACAGTGAAGACCCCAACCACCCTAAAATTTTTATCAGTGAACTGATCACTGAATCTTTCTCACCTGAATTGCAGGCCATGGTCCAGGAGATGGACTCACAAGTCAGTGATGAAGACGTTCAAAGCCTTGATTTTCTGTATTCAGGTCGCCCCTGGGATTTGACTTTTGGACAATACATTCAATTGTTGCAAGAAAGTGAGTATGCGGCTTGGACCGCAGCATTTGGTTACCGGGCCAATCATTTCACCGTGTCTATTAATCACTTAACCACCTTCTTTGATATCCAAACCCTCAATCAATTCATCCTAGACAGTGGATTTGCCATGAACGAATCCGGTGGCTTAATCAAAGGCACCCCGGAGCAATTACTGGAGCAATCTTCCACCTTGGCGCCCATGGTCAACCTCGAGTTCAGTGACGTCAACCACCTGATTCCCAGTTGCTTTTATGAGTTTGCCAAGCGCTATCCTATGGACAGTGGCCGCTTGTACCAAGGATTCATCGCGGCATCAGCTGACAAAATATTCGAGAGCACTGACGCCAAGTAAATTCAGTATATCAAATCCAAAAAAAAGGGCTGTTCATCAGCCCTTTTTTGTACCCAGCTAAAAAATGAATTAATCGCTTTCGTTGACTTCCTGTTCAATCTTAGACCAAGAGTCACGCATGGTAACCACCTGATTGAATACTGGTTTATCGGTCTCATGGGTTCTGTCGCGGGTGAAATAGGCATTGCGTTCAAACTGATAAACCACATCACTGTCCTGATCTACAATTCCAGGCTCCAACATGGCATTGGGTAGAATTTCCAAAGATTCAGGATTAATGGCATCGGTGAAATTTTCCAAAGAAGCCGGTTTCGGGTGATTGAACAAACGATCATACAAACGCACTTCAATGGGTTCTGCATGAGCTGCAGAAATCCAATGAATGGTGCCTTTGACTTTGCGTCCGTCGGCGGTGCCACCACGGCTCTCAGGATCATAGGTACAACGCAACTCAACCACTTCACCATTTTCGTCCTTAATGGCTTCACGACAGGTGATGTAATAGGCATGACGCAAGCGCACTTCCCTGCCCTCTGTTAAACGGAAAAATTTGCGGTTGGCATTTTCTTTGTAATCGCTTTGTTCTACGTATATCTCCCTGCTGAACGGAATCTCGCGGCTACCAAAGGATTCATCTTGTGGGTGATTGGCACCTTTCAACATTTCTACCTGTCCTTCTGGGTAGTTCTCAATCACCACTTTCAGCGGGCGTAACACACCCATCACCCGAGGAGCTGACTTGTTCAAGTGATTGCGGATGGCATCCTCAAGAACGGTCATTGAGATCACCGATTCTTTTTTGCTGACGCCCACTTGCTTAACAAAATCACGGATGGCAGCTGGCGGATAACCGCGTCGGCGCAGGCCAGATATGGTCGACATCCTGGGGTCATTCCAACCATCCACAATGCCCTCTTCAACCAGCTTACTCAAACGCCTTTTCGAGGTGATGGTGAATGAAACATTGAGTCTGGAAAATTCGATTTGCTGCGGGTGACTCCCGACATCTATGTTATCCAAAAACCAATCATACAACGGGCGGTGGTCTTCAAACTCCAATGTGCACAATGAATGGGTGATGCCTTCAATGGCGTCCGAAATACAGTGTGTGAAGTCATACATGGGGTAGATGCACCAAGTGTCACCGGTATTGATGTGGTGCATTCTCCTGATTCGATAGATCACCGGATCACGCATGTTGATGTTGCCCGATTGCATGTCAATTTTGGCCCTCAACACTTTGCTGCCATCAGCAAATTCACCGGCTTTCATGGCCCTGAATAATGTGAGGTTTTCTTCAACACTGCGATCACGAAACGGACTGTCTATACCCGAGCGATTGAAATCACCGCGGTTTTCACGCATCTCTTCTGGCGACTGATCATCGACATATGCCAGACCTTTCTCTATCAATTGTTCAGCAAACCCATACAGTTGATCGAAGTAATCAGAGGCATGGAATTTATTGGCTTGCCAATCAAAACCCAACCATTTGATGTCTTCCTGGATGGCTTCGGCGTATTCTTTGCTTTCCTTTTCAGGATTGGTGTCGTCAAATCGCAGGTGACAAGTGCCCTGGTAATCTGCAGCCACCCCAAAATTTAAACAAATACTTTTGGCGTGCCCAATGTGTAAGTAACCATTGGGTTCAGGTGGAAAACGGGTCACCACCTTTTGGTGTTTACCGTTTTGCAGGTCTTCATCAATGATGTGGGTGATGAAGTTTTCTACCACATTTTTATCAGTCATGGATTGGCGTCAGGTTAATCAAAAGTTAAAGGCCTGTATTTTGACAGCAAAGTGGCTAAAAATCGAGCCTGAAAGGGTGCAAAGCGAACAATAATTGCTGCCCAGACTTATCCTATGGAATACCGCGTTAGTGGATTGGTTGTTTAAACGCTGAAAATCTGGCCATCATGCGCCCGCATGGCAGTTAATTGACCACCCCAAACTTTGCCCGTGTCCAGGCAGGTAACTTGTTTTCCCTGATACAAACCCAACGCAGACCAATGACCAAAAACCACATGTTTTTTCAAGGGTTTGCTGCGTTGCAATTCAAACCAGGGCATCAGGTTTTTGATTTTAGAAGCCGGTCCATTTTGGGAAAAATTCAAAGCACCATTGGCCTTAACAAAACGCATGCGGGTACAGGCATTGATAACAAAACGGTGTTGTTCAGTTTCTGACAGATCAGATGACCAGCGATTGGGCCGGTTGCCATACATGTGCGCAAAAAAATCTACCGGGTTTTGTTGCATGGCCTCCCAAGTGACGGAGGCTAAACGTTTAAACTTTTTTATCCCCCAAAGAGGATACAAACCCGCATGGATTACCAGGAAATCTCCGTGCTCAATAAACAAGGGCCTTTTTAATAACCACCGCAACAACAGATCAGCATCCGGTGCCTGAGCAATGGCTTTGAATTCCTTATTGGAAATCTTATTGTTGCCCGCATAGACCTTACTCAACAAACTCAAGTCATGGTTACCCAGCACGGTGTCACAACAACGCTGGTTGGCATACACCCACCGCATCACATCCAATGAACGACCGCCGCGATTGACCAAGTCTCCACAAAAAATCAGGCGGTCTTGCTCTGCATCAAAGGCAATGACATCCAACAACTCCATCAATGGCGTGAAACAACCTTGTACATCACCTATGAAGTAGTCAGCCATGTGGTTCAAACACCATACTGTCGGCGATAGTCGCGCACTCTAGCTAGGGTATCGGCATCATCTTTGAGGTACTCAAACAAGGAAGCCAAATTGGCGATACTCAGGGTTGTTAATTGGTAGTCATTGGCCAACTCTTGCATGGCGGAAATGTCATTGGCACCGCGTTCCTGACGATCCAGCGCCACTGCAATGCCAACCGTTTTGGCACCTTGGTCGACAATGATGTCAATCGACTCTCGAACAGAAGTCCCAGCTGACACCACATCATCAACAATCAACACCCGACCTTGGACCGGCGCACCAATCAAACGCCCTCCTTCACCGTGTGCCTTGGCTTCTTTGCGGTTAAAAGCCACAGGCAGATTCTCGTCATACAAGTGATGCCAGGCAACGGCTATACAAGTGGCCAAGGGTATGCCTTTGTAGGCCGGGCCATAGAGCATATCGAATGCCAAGCCAGATTGTTTGATGGTTTGGGCATAGTACTGACCCAGCAAGGCCAATGAACGACCATCATCAAACAGCCCCGCATTAAAAAAATATGGGCTGATGCGGCCTGACTTCAGGGTGAACTCACCAAACTTTAAAACATTTTTCTCAATGGCCAAGGCCAAAAACTCTTGTGCGACTTGCATGCATTTCAGATCTTTAAAACAGTTTGTTATCATGGAAGAACTGAGGGGTTTTTTCAAGCATTGAAATGCTATAATTGCTGCTTTTTCAGAAACACCTGCAGCCATGAAAATCATCACCCTCAATGCCAATGGCATCCGTGCGGCACAGAAAAAAGGCCTTTTTGAATGGTTCGAAAGCACCCAAGCCGATGTCTTGTGTATCCAGGAAACCAAAGCCCAATTATCGCAACTGGACCCGGCATTGTTTGTCCCACAGGGTTATCACTTTTATCAGGCAGACGCAGTAAAAAAAGGGTATTCGGGCGTTTCTATTTATTCAAAGCACCAACCCACCGAAGTGAAATACGGCATCAAATGGCCTGAGTTTGATCTGGAAGGACGCTGGGTCGAAGCTGATTTGGGTCACCTGATTGTGGCCTCATTGTATTTGCCATCGGGATCTGCCAAAGAAGAACGTCAAGACTTTAAATACGTGTGCATGGAACGTTTGGAACCCATGCTGCAGCATTTACAAAAAACCGGCAAACCTTTCATTGTTTGCGGTGACTGGAACATTGCCCACAAGGAAATAGACATCAAAAATTGGAAGGGTAATTTGAAAAACTCAGGCTTCCTGCCGGAAGAACGGGCCTGGATGACCAAGTTATTCGATGAATTTGGCTTGGTTGATGCTTTCCGTGTGGTAGAGCCTGGCGAACACCAATATTCTTGGTGGTCGAACCGCGGTCAAGCCTATGCCAACAACACCGGCTGGCGCATAGACTATCAAATCACCTCAGCTTGCCTGCGCGACAAGGTTAAATCAGCTCACATTTACAAAGAGCAACGGTTCTCAGATCACGCACCTGTGATCATCGAATATGATTTGTGAGCTCTATTGTTTTTTATTGCCGAGGTCGTCAACTAGACTCTGATCGTCCCAGCCTGAGTCGATGGTGTCTTTGTGTTGTTTGATGTGCTGGTCATTGATCAGTACCTTACCGAGGTTATCTAATTGTTGTTGCACACGCAGTACATGTCCCTTTTCATCGTTATCAAAAAATGATGCAGCCAGTTCTTTAACCAAGGCTTCGTCTTCTTTTTGATAAATCAGTTTGGCTCGTTTGGCTTGATAAGCCCGCATGCCCAGGTGTTTGAGGACATCCTCTCCCATGGTGGCTGAAGATTCAAAGGTTTCTCGATAGATGTTGGTCACCCCCATGTGGTGCAATTCATAGGCCATGGTGCGATCTCTGGCCCGCACAAACAGCTTCAAATGCGGATGGTGCTTGATCAGATAGGCAGCCAATTCTTTGACTTTATCCGGGTTATCCATGGCTATCACCATGGTGGTGGCTTCATTGATGCCTGCCGCTTCCAACAAGTCCATGCGGGTGGCGTCACCATAAAACACCTTCCAGCCATATTTACGTAAAGTGTCGATCATGTTGGGGTCATTATCCAATGCCGTGATAGCGAAATTGTTGTACTTCAATAAACGACCAACGATTTGTCCAAATCGACCCACGCCAGCAATAATGACCTTGTTTTCTTCATCGATGTTATCGGCCTGGCGTTGTGTAGTTCCTGGCTCCAACATTTTGGGTAGCAAGACTTTTTCATAAAACAAGAACAACAGCGGCGTGATGGCCATGGATAAAGCCACCACAATGCGCAAGGTGTCGGCAATATCTGTTGGAACCACATGCTGTCCAACTGCCAAGGTCAACAACACAAAGGCGAATTCACCACCTTGGGCTAAGGCCAGGAAAAACAAAGCCTGCTCTATTTTTTTCAAGCCCAAAACCTTGCCAACCACGTAAAGCACCAAAGCTTTCAGCGCCATCAAACCCAAAGTTAAACCAAGAATGATGACGTATTGTTCTGCAAATAAGGTGAAATTAAAAGCCGCGCCAACGGTCATAAAAAACACGCCTAGCAGCAATCCTTTGAATGGTTCAATATCGGCTTCCAGTTCATGCCGGTACTCACTTTCACTTAAGATCACCCCAGCGACAAATACCCCCAATGCCGGTGACAAGCCAATCAAAGACATCAGGGCCGCAATCAAAGTCACCAGTCCTAATGCTGCCGTGGTGAAAATTTCTTTTTGCTTGGCCCGGGCAATGTAATCAAACAGTGGATTAATCAAATGCCGTGACAGGATGTAAATCAACACAATCGCACCAATCACTACCAGGGGTTGTAGCCAACCCGGCAAATGGGTGGTCAAATCAATGCCATGAGAAGCATGTGAAGCCGCATCCGGAGATCCAACTGCCAACAAAGGAATCACCGCAATGATGGGTATCACCGCAATGTCTTGAAATAACAAAGCCGAAAACGCTGCTTTGCCACCGACGGTGTTTTGCCAGCCTTTTTCTTTCAAGGTAGCCATGATGATGGCTGTTGATGACAGTGCCAAGGTTAAACCAATAGCCAGGCCCACTTGCCAGCTGAGATCGAAAACCCACATGGCCAACCACATGATCAACACAGCGGTTAAACTGACTTGCAAACCTCCGGCGCTGAGGATGGTGGCTTTCATGCGCCACAAATGACTGGGCTGAATTTCCAAGCCTATAATGAACAACATCAATACCACGCCGAATTCTGATGCATGATTCAATTGTTCTAGCAGGTTTGCAGAATCCATTCCCAACATCGGAGCCACAACCGTCAAGATGGCGCCAACAATACCGCCGGCGATTAAATAACCTAACACCGATCCCAATCCCATGCGATTGGCCATGGGCACCAGCAGCACAGCCAAGCCCAAAAACAAACTGGCAATGACAAAGGCTTCAGTCATTATCTGCTTCCAGTTTGTGGTTCATGGTTGGGTAATTTTCAGAGCCACGAACATCTATGCGATCGTTGATCAAGTCATCCAGCAACTGCTTGAACGTTTTGACCTGCTTATTGAGGTAACCTTCTGGGAGATTGGGGTCATGATTTCCGGCTTTGATTTTGTTCCCACCATAGGTGATAAAAGGTGGCAAAAAGTCCATTTCGCACAGCTTGGCTGAGTATTCAAACGGTTTCAATAGGCCCCTGATGTTTAATTCACCAGCATAATTTTTGCTGTCACCGCCAGCGGTAATCGAAGACATGAAGCGTTTGCCGCGCAAAGCATGACCATTGGTACCGTAGGCGTAGCCATGTTCCCACACCAAATCGATCCACTCCTTGAGGATAGAGGGACAGGAATACCAGTAAAAGGGGTGCTGAAAAATAACCACGTCATGAGCGTCCAACAATTGCTGCTCATAGCGCACATCAATCATGAAATTAGGATAACATTCATACAAGTCATGGACTGTGACGTTTTCCATGGCTACAACACCATCCAGTAAGGCTTTGTTCAGCACTGACGTTTGAAACACAGGGTGCGCAAACAGCAACAGCACTTTACTCATTTTAAACTGCGAATAGTTTGTGTATCAGTCAACCACTTGCTTTTCAATCAGTTTCCTTTTGAATGTCGTTGTAACGGGCTTTAGCAGACAGCAACGCATCTCTCAGCTGCGCTTCGGTTTGTTGTAACTCAACCACTGCACTTTCGCGTTTGGCTTTGCCCTCTTCGGCAATGCGCAATGAGTCATCGATGGTTTCTATCAACTTCTGATTGGCCTGTTTAACCACTTCAATGTCAAACACACCGCGTTCCATTTGTTCGCGTACCTTGCGGTTGGCTATTTGCAAGTTATCGGCATTGGCAGCCAACATTTCATTGGTCAGGTCGGTGGCATCCTTGATGGTGTCAGCCGCTTGTTCAGAGCGCCAGATGGTGACAGTTTGCGCCAGTTGTTGACGCCACAAAGGCACAGTATTGGCGATGGTGGAATTGATTTTGTTGATCAGTCCTTTGTCATTTTCTTGGACCAACCTGATGCTGGGTAAACTTTGTAAAGTCACTTGTCTGGTTAACCGCAGGTCATGTACGCGGCGTTCAAGATCAGCGGTAGCGGAACGGATGTCGCGCAGCTTTTGGGCTTGTAACATGTCATCACTGCCCTCTGCTTCTTTTTCCATCGCTGGAATGACTTCTTGATGCAGTTGGTTGATTTTTTCTTCGCCGGCTTTGATGTAATCCTCCAGGGTATGGAAATACTCCAGATTGGCCACATACAGGCGATCGAGGCTGGTGATGTCTTTGAGCAGCGTGGTTTTGTGTGCCTCTAATTTGTTGGTGATTTTATCGATTTGCTTGCGCACTTCTTCGTAACGTTGCAAAAATTTAACCAACGGTTTGGCGCGACCAAACAAACGGGCAAAAAAACCTGGTTTCTTGTTAGGATCCAACTCATCCACATCAAAACCACGGATGGTGGCTACCATCTCATTCAGGGCTTCACCTGATTGACCGAGGTCTTTATTCTTTACCCCTTCCAACATTTTGTCTGAAATTTCAGTGACTTTTTCCTGGGCTTTGCTACCAAAGAAAATCACGGAGTTGGCATCGGCCATGTTGATTTCATTCATCAAGGCATCGATGCGTTCTTTTTCTTCGGCATCTACGTCTTTGTATGGCACCATCTCATTCATCACCCCAGGAACAATTTCTCCTTCAGTTGTGACTGTTTTAACTGCTGTTTTGGTTTCAACTTCTTTTTCGGTCATGGTCTCGCCCTCATTAATTTATGCCTTGTTTTTCCATCAGCGTATTCAATACCTCAATTTCAACATCAAGATCGAACACCTGATTTTCTAACAACTTTTGTTGTTGTTCTGTGAATACACTGTCGATGTTTTGTAGTACTTTTTTAAAATTCTTTTCCAGTGATTCGTCGTCAACCAATTGATGGGTATCAGCATAGCGTTTAATCACGCTTTCAGTGGCCCCTAAATAGGAATGCAAGAAGCGCCTGGCTTGTGGTATTTTTTCAGGTTGGTTCACCAGGGTGTTGATGACATCGCGACTGGTTTTGATGATGTTGGTCAAAAACCGCGACAATTCCTGGTTAGCAATGTGTTTGTTGGCCAATTCAATACTGACAATAGACTGTTCACTGACCGCCAAAATTTCTTTTGACTCCTGGTCCTTGATTTCACCGAAAGACGGGGTGCTGACATCGTCCATGCCATACCACAATACCGAACCTACCAAGGCACCCAGTCCATAGGCAACCGATTCAAACAGACCCATACCGGCCACAAAAAATGAACCCAACAATGAACAAGCACCCAGTGTCAGTGACGACAGCATCATCAATGGAAATGGTTTTTGTAACACATATTTGCGTTGGCGGTAATGCAATCTGTTGCGTATGCCTTTACTCATCCAGGTAGCGGACAACAAACTGCCAAACAACACCCCACCGCTGACCAGGAATTTAAATAAATTTCCTTGAGCCAATTGCGCAAAAGTAGACACCAGGAAGAAGGTTGAATAACCGTACAGCAACCAGGCTGTGGTTTGGATTTTCACCACCGAGTTTTTGGCTTTTTCGCGGTATTTTACTGGCATCTCAAATCATCCTGATGGCCACGTAGGCCAATGACAGTGTCATGAGGCCAAAGCCGGCCATTTTTTTGATCAGTTCTAACATTTCAAGTCGCGGGTGGTTTGTTTCATTTGATTATTTTGTATTGCAACAGTTGCTGCACATTGGAAAAGTCTGGTTCACCAAAAGTGATTTGACCTTCGCCCTGCAACACCATCGAGTCACGGTGTATACCAATGGGATCCGCCCCATTTTGAATGATCCAAGAGCCATTGGTGCTCTCGTCAGTGTACTTGAAGTTGCCGCCGCTGAACTGAATGTCACCGTGCATGCGAGAGGCCATCAACATGTGTATTTGCAAATCACAGTCGTCGCCCCTTCCAATGGTTTTGGTCGGTGACTGGTCGGTCATGATGTGCTGAACGCCATTGATGTCCAGTTGCATTTTGTATTTATTGGTAGGCACTTTGATGTCCAAGGCTGAAGTGACCCTGGTTACCTGACTGATGTCTTGTTGCCACAAGATTTCAATGATCTCTACCGGCAGTATTTTGCCTTTGATCTTGGTTTTACCCAATGAACGGTGATTCAGAAATGGCGGTAGCAGGCATTTTCCAAAGGTGATGGAGTTGGTGATAATTTGACCCTTTTTGGCAAAACTGGTCATTCTGGCTGCCACATTAACGGCATCTCCAAACACATCTCCGTCTTCTTCAATGACATCACCAAAATGGAATCCCACGCGGATTGATATGGGGTGATTGCCGAGTACAAAATTGCCACTGACGGTGTTTTGCATATCAACTGCTGCCAACAAGGCGTTGTTGGCTTTGGGGAAAACACACATGATTTCATCGCCGATGGTTTTGACCAGTTCTCCCTGGTGTTTTTCAGCATCTCTTAACAACACATTCAAAACCGACGAAATCGATTCTTTGGCTGCTTCATCACCATGTTTTTCAAACAATGATGTGCTGTCAGCGATGTCAGCAAATAAGATACACAGTTCAGTCAATGAGTGCCTCTGATGTTTCTAACGTTGATAAAATGTCCTGTTCGCCTGGCAACACCAGATTGGCAGCATTTGCCAAAGGAGTGTAACTGTCGGCGCCGGTTATTAGTTTCAAATACCGGGGTTTGATGCCATTTTCTGCCAGGATGGTGATGACGCCCTCCCCCACACATGCAGAACGACGGCCTTCATCTACAATGATTATTCTATCAAATTTTTCAGCATGTTTCTTGATTGCTTTTGCATTGAGTGGTTGTAACCAACGCAAGTCCATGGTTTTAACCTTGGAGTCATGCTTGGCTTCGAATTTTTTCACCGCACGTAGGCTCATCAGCACACCATTGCCATAAGTGATGATCAACACATCCTTGGCCTTGGGTTGGTATATCCTGGGCGCTCCCAGCTGCGTGTATTCACCTGGTTGTGGATAAGACTGGTTCCATAAACCATCGCCTTCTTGGTATAAATCCTTTTGCATATACAGCGCAATGGGTTCAATGAACAAAGACACCCGCTGATTGACTTTAGATAAGGCCACCAGTGTCCTCATCATGTTGACCGCATCATCACCGCGCGACGGACATGCCACAATGACGCCAGGAATGTCGCGAATGGCAGCAATCGAGTTGTCGTTGTGAAAATGCCCACCAAAGCCTTTTTGGTAGCCCAGACCAGCTATTCTGACCACCATGGGATTGCTGAATTGGCCGTTGGAAAAAAACTGTAAACTCGCTGCCTCTCCCCTGATTTGATCACAGGCATTGTGAAAATAGGCCAAGTACTGAATTTCAGGGATAGGCAACAAGCCCAAAGTGGCATATCCTTGAGCCAGGCCGAGAATGGTTTGTTCATCCAGCAGGGTATTGAAAATTCGTTTGGGACCAAAATGTTTTAATAATTGTTTGGTGATGGTGTACACCCCACCTTTTTGCGCCACATCCTCTCCAAATAGGACCGATTCCGGGTATTTCAGCAACAAATCATGAATGCCTTTGTTGATCTGTATGGCCATGTGTTTTTTGGGCTGATTTTCCGGGTAGGATTTGATGCTGCCAAATAAATTGGTACGCTGCTCTTCATCAACGGTTCTGGCTGCCTCTTGATAGACCCGCTCTTCGTCCAATGGTGCCAGCGGTGCCATGACTTGTGCCAATGAACTGATTTTGCTGTCCTCATGTGCCTGATTGGCTTTTTGCATACATTCATCATATATACTTTTATACAAATCAATGATTTGCGAAGAACTCATGAGGTCGTGGTTCATCATCGATGCAGCGCTTTGCAACAGCGGATCCTGAGCTTCACAGGCTTCTAGGTCACTCAGTTTTCTGTAATCCACTTCAAAATCTGTACCGGCATGGCCCATCAGTCGGGTGGTTTTCAGGTGCAAAAACACCGGTTTTCGCTCTTGCCGGCAATACTCGACGGCACGTTTGACTTGTTGGTAACCGGTTTCTAAGTCCAAACCATCGGCATAAAAGTATTGAATGCCTGGTCGGTATTTGAAATTTTCGGCTATCCAGTTCTCTGGGGTTTTCACCGAAATACCGATACCATTGTCTTCACAGACGAATAAAACCGGCGTTTTCAAGCCCTGAAAGGCAGACCAACTGGCAGCATTGAATGCGCCTTGTGCAGTGGAATGGTTGGTGCTGGCATCACCAAAGTTACACAGCACGATGGCATCATTCGGAACCGGCATATCAATGGGTGAGCGTTGCCCCAGCTCAATGCCCAGCGCACAACCAACGGCTTTGGGTAAATGACTGGCAATGGTGCTTGTTTGGGGTATGACCCACAGCGGCCTCGAACCCCAGACTTTGTGTCGACCTCCGGAAGCCGGATCATTTTGACTGGCTGCAAAAGACAAACAGGTGTCCCAAATGGGATCGATACCTGCTACCTGTCGTGATCGCTCCATCATCAGACCGCCACTGCGGTAATGTAAAAAGGCTGGATCGGTGTGCCTGACCAGGTCCCCCAACATGACATTGCCTTCATGTCCCGATGAGCCGATGGTATAAAACACCTTGTTTTCGAGTTTCAACTGCCTGGCCATCATGTCCAGCTGTCTGGACCTGATTTGTGACTCAAACAATTGTTTGAGCTTGGCTGCGGACAGGCCATTGCTTGCCAGGTCAGTTTTGGGTTCCTGGGGCTCATAGCTGGTGACAAAGTCAATGAAATTCTGTTCAACCACAGCAGCGCGGTTGATCACTTTACTGGCTGGTGTGTTCATTATCAGAAGGCGTTTTTACCAGTCAATTCACGTCCTACCACCAACTGATGGATGGTTTCGGTGCCTTCGTAGGTGATCACACTTTCGAGATTCAGCATGTGTCTGATCGCCGCGTGCTCGGTGGTGATACCCGCCCCGCCCAGCATGTCGCGGCATTCACGGGCAATGTCCAGGGCCATGCGCACATTGTTCCATTTGGCCATGGATATTTGGGTGGGCTGTAGTTGGTTAGCGTCTTTCAATTGGCCCAGTCGCACGGCTGTCAGTTGTGCAGTTGAAATACGTCGCGACATGTCGGCCAGTTTTTGTTGCACAATTTGATTGCAGTTCAAAGATCGGTCAAACAATACCCGCTCTTCGGTGTAATCCAACACTTCCTGCAAACATGCCTGAGCTGCTCCTATGGGACCCCAGGAAATGCCATAACGGGCATTAGACAAACAGCTCAAAGGGCCTTTCAAGCCTTTGACACCTGGCAGTCGATTGGCATCAGGAACGCGCACGTCATCGAAAAACAATGCGGACGTGATGGATGCTCGTAGTGACATTTTGCGTTTCATCAAATCGGTATCAAACCCTGGCATGTCTTTTTCAACCAAAAAGCCCTGAATGCCGTCATCGGTCTGTGCCCAAACGATAGCAATGTCAGCGATAGAGCCATTGGTGATCCACATTTTTGAGCCGTTCAAAATCCAGTCATCACCGTCCTTTTTGGCATGGGTTTTCATTGAAGCCGGATCTGAGCCAGCGTGAGATTCAGTCAGACCAAAACACCCAATCACCTCTCCTTTGGCCATCGGTGGCAACCACTTTTGTTTTTGTTCTTCGCTACCAAAAGCATCAATGGGAAACATGCACAATGAGCTTTGCACTGAAGCAAAACTGCGTAAGCCACTGTCACCACGCTCCAATTCCTGACAAATCAAGCCGTACGAGGTGTAGTTCAGACCCGCACAATCATAACCTTGAATGGTGCTGCCAAATAAACCGAGGTCAGCCATTTCTGGAATCAAATCCATGGGAAAAACATGGTCATCAAAGGCTTCTCCAATGATCGGAATCACCCGCTCATCAACCCACCTTCCAATTGACTCCTGAACCATCAGTTCTTCTTCTGACAGCAGTGCTTTGACGTTAAATATGTCCAGTTTGTCAATTTTTGATGACATGGTGATCCTCATACAAAATAAAATGATTCAACATTTTACTCCACCGGGAATCTAAGAGATAGTGGCAGCGATTAATTTAAAACGACTGTTTCAATTCTCTGCAGCACCAGGACCAGCTGCTGCTCATGGCCTCAACAGCAGCTGTTTGGGTATGTCGTTAAAAGGTTTTATTCAGGAATCTTCGTTGGTGTACAGCATGTACAGCGCCAACTCATTATCGTACTTGGCTTCCGTTTCAGCAATTTCAGCCGTTTTGTCTTTGATAAATTCTTTTTGGTATTCAATTTGAGCTTTGATTTGATCGATTTGACTCAAAAACACATCTGAAACCACCTCACCACTGCGTTCTTTATCGGCAGCCCTTTTCATCAAGTCATTCAGGTTTTTATCCTGAATTTCCAGATTTTCGGTGGCTGTGGCGATGTTGCGTTGTAACGCCGAAACTCGCTCAGACTTCAACCTTTTGATTTGATCTGTACTGGAATAAGACAACAGAATTTTTTTCTTTTCCTGTTCTCTGGCAATCCGCTCCTGCTCTAGTTGAGCAGCCAACTCCCTTTGTTGCTTCAGTTCTTCGGCTTTGGCCTTTTTTTCTTCTGCCGTAAGTTCACGACTGACCTTGTCCTTGACCACACCTTGTTCGCTCAGCTCTTCTCTGGCATTTTTGATTTGATCTGGCGGCACTTTGTCGCTGTAATGGACCTTGCCATCTTCATCAACCCATTTATAGAGCTTGGCTTCTGCTGGTATCAGGCTCAAAGCCATCAACCACAAACTAACATGTATTAAAGTTTTCATATCTCATTTAACCTTTGGTAAATAACACCAACAAAGCCACAAATACCAACCACACCACCAACATGCGTTTTAATACAGTGTAAGTGGTGCGCTCTGTGATTTGTGCTTTGCCTTCGTCTTTGCTTTCTATTTCACAATTTTCAACAGCGTAATCCATCGACTCGTACAGGAATTGACTGTTCATCGAACGAATAGTTTCCATTGAAATGTATTGTTTGGCTTGTTTCCACACTTTTTCAAAATCACTGGCCAATGCCAGCGATACAGTCATCAACAAAGTCACCGGGTAACTGAGTACCTGCAAGGCATGCTGATTGAATGGTTCGTTGTTTTTTGAGGACACCAAATGGCAAGCCAGTCGGTATGCCAAGGCGCCATAAACCCCTAAGACAACGTACCAAAAAAACACCCCAAACCAACGGTATAACGCCGCATTGGTCATAGCTTTGATGACTTCTTGTGGGCTGGCTTCTGGACTGATATTCAACGCGGTGTGGATGGATTCGTTATCTATCTCAGAAACCAGGGTCGCTGGCCCCAAGCAGATATACAGGATAACAATGTTTATCACAAAATACATGATGCTGTGGGTTGTTACGCCCAAAATGGGAACAAACAACAACCAACATAAAAACAACGGCAATGCCAGAACCAGTAACCAGCGCAAAGCGGCTGACTCAACCGCCTCGGTTAATTTGTGTTGCCATTGGTCTACCCAGGAAAAATTCCGCAACCAAGCAGGCTTTTCTACATAATGGTATAAACCAAAGGCAATGATGATGGCCAGTAATTTCATGATTTCAGTGCGCCAAAACTAGATTGATTATAACACGACCCATATGCTTTAAGCCCGGACGAATATGGCCATTGATTCTACGTGAGAGGTGTGCGGAAACATATCCATCACCCCTGCCTGCTGCAAGGTAAAGCCCAATTCATTCACCAAGCGGTCGGTATCTCGTGCCAGGCTGGCTGGATGACAAGAAACGTATACCAGGGTCTTGGCGGCAGTTTGTGCAATCAACGGCAAAATTTCCCAAGCCCCGCTGCGTGGCGGGTCAATCAGCACTTTGGTGAATGGGCGATTAAACCATTCACTGTTGTCTTGATCCTTGGTCAAATCTGCCTGATAAAAGGACACGTTCTCCAGTTGGTTGAGTTCCGCATTGTGCCTGGCTCGTTCCACCAACTGTAAATCACCTTCCACACCCACTACTTGCGCTGCTGATTGTGCCATCGGTAAGGTAAAGTTACCCAACCCACAAAACAGGTCTAAGACCACATCATCAGATGACAACGCCATGGCCTCTAAAGCCTGAGCAATCATTTTCTCGTTCATCCGACGGTTAACCTGAATGAAATCATTGGGCAAAAACTCGTAGGTCAATTGATACGAGTCCAAATGAAATCGCAACGGTTGGTCATATTTTTCCAAGGGAGTCACGGTTTCTGGTCCTTTGGATTGCAGGTATATTTGTAAGTCATGCTGATCTGCAAATTGCTTGATCAACATCAGGTCATCACTGCTGAAGGGTTTCATGTGGCGAATAATCAAAGCGGTGACGTTATCACCCATGGAACACTCAACTTGCGGTATGAATGCTTTGATGGTGGTTTGCGCAAACAACTCAGATAACGGGGTGATCAGCCCAGCCAACCGTTCCTCCAACACATAACAGCGATCCATATCAGCAACAAATCTTCCATTCTTCTCTCTGAACCCAACCAACATTTTATCCTTGGCGGTCACCCATTTGGCACTGAGCCGCGCACGGCGGCGGTAATGCCAGTGCGAATCAGTCAGCGGTTCCCACCAACGTTCGGGCATCACGTGAGCTATTTTATGAAAATTGTTTTTTAAGGTATTGAATTTAAACTCAATTTGTTTGTCCTCTTTGAGGTGCATCATCGAGCAACCGTTGCAAATCGTATAGTATTCACAACGGGGTACGGTGCGGTCATCTGATGCCTGTTTGATTTCAGTAGCTAATGCCTCGTTGTAATTACGCGTGTTGCGATTCAACTTGGCCATCACCACCTCACCGGGCAAGGCATTTTGAACAAACACCACTTTATCATTCCACTTGGCAACCCCTCGCCCATCATGGCTGAGGTCTTCAATGGTCAATTCAATGGGTTCTTGTGGTAATCGTTTCCTTGATCTTCGACTCATTTACTTTCCGGTCTCGTTTATTTTTTAACCCATTGCCCGGACTGGTTTTGGTATGACCAGCCTGGTTTGGCTTGTTGAATCCATTGTTTTACAAAAGCATCACGGATTTGTTCTTCCCATTCGGGATGGTCATTGGCAATCGCCATTTCGCGGTACAAAGCGGCACGGTCGCGGTTTTCATCAGCCACCACTTTCTTGACCATTTGTCGGTCTTTTAATCCCAATTGGCTCGCATCTACAATTTCCACCAAGCCACTGTTGGTAAATCCCACCACGTTATTATCGAGGTGTGTTTTCAGTGATTGGTTGAAGCGATTTTTCATTTTGGCGGTCAGTTCATTGATGGCAGGTGAAGACAGGGTGATGTCAGCCTGCGCTTGAGCTGAAGAAATGACCCAATTGAGTGGATTCAATTGTTGTGCCCAGTACCGAACACCAGGTTCACGGATCAGTATGGTTTGATCGTCATCTTCAGGATTAACCGGTTCTTCATTCAAAACGTCTTTGACAATTTTTTCTGCCGCAGACTCTACTTCAGCTGCTGGAAAATAGACATTGATGGTCACACAAGCGGTGACCAAAACAAACGAAAACAATAATATGGATTTTGACCATTTTTTCATTGTGATTATCCCATTAATAAATGACTGTCATTATACCTTGAGAGGCTTAATGTATTCTGAATCATTCGGTGATTTTTTAAGTTTCGCTGCTGGCGGTTTCGCTGCTGTCGTAGTTGGCATTCAATAACCGCTCGATAAATTCTTCCCAATCAATGGACCGAACATAGCCAACAATGTTGATTTTAGGGATGCCGCCACCTTCAACAATCACGAATTGTTGTTGTTGGTTTTTGAGACCGCCAATTTCACAAACAGAATTGTGTAACTTGCAACTGAGCTTGATTTTTTTGTATTTGAAATCATCAAAGAAACGCAGGAATGTTTTGGATATCGCCCCTTTAATTCCACCCAACGATGAAATGTTATCAATGGCCCGCTGGCTGATGGTTTGTTCCACGCCAGGTGTTTCTACGGTGTAAATTTGTGCATCCATGCGGTCGGTCTTCCAGTTGGTGATACGCAAGCCATCAATTTCTCCAGATAAGCGCCCAGTGATCAAGCCGAAGCCAAAAGTTTGGGTAAGTAAAGCCAAGTCAAAGCCATCAAATTCAATGTCAGCAGCAATCACCGGAGCTACCCCAAAAAGTCGTTCCATTGATAATTCATCGATGCGCATGTCACCGCCAAAAACCTGTAAATCAAGCGCACCCAAAAACTGTATCACACTGCCCTGCTTGACCATACCCGGAATGGTGCCACTGATTTGACCCGCCATGACTGGCCAACCTAATTTTTCGGTGATCAACTTCAATGATATGGGTATGATTTCAGCTTCCAGCACCAGGTCCAGTTCACCAGCAAACAAGTTGTTCAGTTGCAATGTGCGCATTTCAATGGCGCCATCATAGATCGGTAAGCGATGTGGCCCAAGAATCGATAACCGTTCACCGACAAATTCAAAAGATGCTTGACTGCTGCTGATGGGCAAGCCGGCCAGTACCAACTCTTCCCAGACAACATCTGAGGGTTCAACAGCACCATCCAACTGCCAATTGAGCACGCCATGCAGGGCATCAACCCCCAGCTTTCTGGTTTCATTCAATAAATAAAATTCATCGAAAGTCACCTGTAATCGATCAAAGGCAGCTTGATCAGAGTTGAGTTTGATGCCAACGCCTCCGGCCATTTCCGTGTTGCCAAAGCCATAAATTCCCAACACCGAAGAGAGTATTTTTTTATTGAAAGTTTCGGCATCTTGCAAGTCTATGTGCAATTGTGGCTGATGCCATTCTAAAGCTGAATTCAGTTCAAAATCTGCCGTTGCAGCGAATGAATCCTGATGCTGTAACGCCGCTTGCACAAGGTATGATTGATTGGCCAATACTTGAATATCTGCTGTATGTGAGATGGCGTATTGTGAAAAATCAACGTACAAGGCGTTTACCAAAGCTTCACCACTGGTGACATGCAACGCATACTTAATGTGTTGGTCATTGATGTCCCAAGAAAAACCGGCAGTGCCTTGCAGCATGGCAGCAATCACATCTTCTGAATGTTCATAAGACAATTCACTGAAAGCGAGCTGGTCTTCAGTGAAAAGACGTCCGGCAGCTGGGTTAAAATACAAGGCACCAGTCAGGATAACCTCTGGCACCACAGGCACGGTGCCTGGCCATTGACTCAATAACTCAGCCAATTGCACCTGCTGCAGGTCTATTTCGATGTGGTCATTCTCCGAAGACCAACTGACCTGTATGCCTTGATTGGTCGATCCCGTGAATGCCCATTGGTTGTCTGTGAAGTTGATCTGGCTGCTCACCGAAGCCTGGTAGGTTTGGCCTTGCCAATTAAATTGCAATTGAGCCTGTTCACAACCATGTTCAGGAAACACCTTCACTGCCTGCTTGCAAGTGTATTTGATATCTGAGAAAGTCAAATGTTCTGGCGCCAATGACAGCCGCTCCATCTGTAACTCAATGACCTCTTCTTGTGAGTTCACGCTCAAGCCAGTGAACTGCCAATCTGTTGCGTTAGCTCGGAACGTGAGTGAACAAGCCAGCACAGTCAGTACAGTCAGTTCAATCAGCAGAGTGGCCTTAATTTGACAAAGCGCTTGCAAATAACCAGCCATGACATTATTCTTAAAAGCTAAGGACAATTGGAATTCATGCATGGATAAACACCTCATTTTAGTGGTAGATGACAACCACATCAATCGACTTTTCTTCGAATCTTCTTTGCGCAAGTTAGGCCATGAAGTCCAATCTGCTACTGATGGATATGCTGCATTGTCTGTGTGTGAATCGAAAACCTTCGATTTAATTTTGATGGACATCCGCATGGTGGGCATGGATGGCATTCAAACTGCCGAAGCAATTAAAAAACTGGCCAATCACCATGACACCACGATTTTGGCCATATCAGCTGAACCCATAGATTGTGATTCTGTGGATGTGTTCACCGATTGTTTACTCAAACCGATCAGTCAGGTTGAATTAGAAAAAGCCATCAACCATTACCTTAATGATCCGTCTGATTTTGATCACCAACAAGCGTTGGCCGTTGCTCACGACGATGAGGCGGTGGTACAACAACTCAGAGCAGCATTCATCCAACAATTACCTGACGACTGGAATCACATAGAGCGTTGTTTTAAGGCAGGTGATGAAGCAGGTTTGCAACACGCCCTCCACCAACTGTTGGGTGCTGCCAAAATGTGTGGTGCAGTCGGCATCACATCTGCTGTTACAGATTTAAAATCAAAAGGTTTAGGTCAGCTTAATGAGCGCAACATGCAGCCTTTAATGAACCTGAAAAAAGCCATCAAACAGGTTTTGAAACCGTAACCCAGATAGCAAGATGAATAAAGTTTAGGTGCCGACTTTGTCCTTGACCTGTTCTTTGAGGTCTTTGCCGGGTTTGAAATGTGGCGCATACTTGGCTCCCAAAGGCACCGGCTCACCCGTTTTGGGATTACGTCCCATGCGTGGATTCCTTTGTCTGAGGGTGAAGCTACCAAAACCACGTATTTCAATTCGATCACCATTGGCGATGGTGGCACTCATGTGGTTGATGATTTCTCTTACTGATAAGCTGATATCAGATTTTGACAATTCACTGCCTTCGAATTGACTGGCCAATAAATTGATGAGTTCCGAACGTGTGATTGAGTCTTTCATTGAATCCAATTATAACTAAACTATTGAAAATGAAAAGATAATTATTTCAGAAAGCACAAAAAAAAGGAACTGAAGCGAGCACACTCAGTTCCTTTTTGCTTTCAAGCCGGGTTTGATCAGTCGTCTAACTTCTCTTTCAACAAATCACCCAGGCTGGTGGTTCCAGAGCTGCCTTTTTTGTATTCATTCAATACATCATTCAACTCATCACTTTCTTTCGCTTTGATAGAAAGTACCAGCATTTTCTTGCGTCGGTCCATGGAAACGAATTTGGCTTCAACTTCGTCTCCTACAGACAACACTTCACTGACGTCGTCGGTACGCTCTTTGGCTACATCAAAAGCTTTGATGACACCATTTACGCCTTCGTCCAACTCAACGACAGCTTCTTTCTCGTCAACTTCAACCACTTTACCAGTGACCAATGAACCTTTCGGGTTGTTGGCTACGTAAGAACCAAATGGGTCTTGCGCCAATTGCTTGATACCCAGAGAAACACGCTCTCTTTCTGCATCAATAATCAGCACTGTGGCTTTAACCAAATCGCCTTTCTTGAAATTTCTGATGGCTGTTTCGCCAGGCTCATTCCAAGAAATGTCAGACAAGTGAACCAAACCGTCGATACCGCCTTCCAGACCAATAAAGATACCGAAATCGGTGATTGATTTGATTTTGCCTTCAATGACGTCACCTTTTTGTGCATTTTCAGAGAAGATAACCCATGGGTTAGGCTTACACTGTTTCATGCCCAAAGAAATGCGGCGTTTGTTTTCTTCAATTTCCAAAATACAAACTTCAACTTCATCGCCAGGTTGTACCACTTTGGCTGGGTTGATGTTTTTGTTGGTCCAATCGATTTCAGAAACGTGAACCAAACCTTCGATGCCGTCTTCAATTTCAACAAAACAACCGTAGTCAGTGATGTTGGTGACGTTACCGAAGTGACGCGAACCCACTGGGTGACGACGAGCCAGGTCTTTCCAAGGATCTTCGCCCAATTGTTTCAAGCCCAAAGAAACACGTTGGTTTTCTTTATCAAACTTCAACACGCGAACTTCCAATTCTTGACCAATTTCAACCACTTCAGATGGGTGATTAACACGTTTCCATGACATGTCTGTGATGTGCAACAGGCCATCGATACCGCCCAAGTCAAGGAAAGCACCATAATCAGTCAGGTTCTTCACGATGCCTTTAACAATGGCACCATCTTCCAGTGAATCCAGTAATTTCTCACGCTCTTCAGAGTAGTCAGACTCAACCACGGCACGACGTGAAACCACCACGTTGTTGCGTTTTTGGTCCAGTTTAATGACTTTAAACTCAAGATCCTTACCTTCGAGGTAACCAGGATCACGAACTGGTCTAACGTCCACCAAAGAACCCGGCAAGAAGGCACGGATGTCTTTCAGCTCAACAGTGAATCCACCGCGAACTTTAGAGGTGATTTGACCAATCACGATTTGATCAGTGTCCATAGCGATTTGCAGTTGATCCCAAACCAGCATGCGCTTGGCTTTTTCACGGGACAATACGGTTTCGCCGTAACCGTTTTCATATTTTTCCAGTGCCACTTCGACTTCGTCGCCTATTTCGACTTCGTTGCCAAATTCTTCCAAAGGAATCACACCTTCTGATTTCAAACCAGCATCAACAACAGCAAAACCGTTTTCGATATCTACGACGGTGCCTTTGACAATGGTGCCTGGGATGATGTTCTTACTGGACAGCTCGGATTCGAGCATGGTTTCAAAATTATCACTCATGTTTTATTCCGGTAAAACCAAAGAATGGTTTACCTAAGTCTTCTGCGTCAGTTTGCCTGACACTCGTTAAAAAATAATCAGCTCAATCCTGATCAGGTAAATGTATGTGTTGCCTGACCAACTGTATGACTTGAGCCAATACTTGCTCGATGCTTAACTCACTGGTATCAATGACGTGGGCATCTGCTGCTGGCACCAACGGTGCCACTTTTCGAGTCGAATCCCTTAAATCACGGGCTTCGATGTCCTCTAAAAGGTCGCGGATTTTAACATCAACTCCACGAGCTTGCAATTGTTTGAACCTTCTTTTTGCTCGCTCAGCTGAATTGGCTGTTAAAAACACCTTCAAATGCGCCGATTGGAACACCACAGTCCCCATATCTCGGCCATCTGCCACCAATCCTGGTGCTTGCTGAAAGTCTTTTTGTCTTTGCATCAAGGCCGCACGCACCGCAGGAATCGGGGCTATTTTCGAAGCCCTTTCACCATTGGCTTCAGATCGCAATGCTTCATTAACCACCTGTCCATCGAGTTTGACCTGGGTGCTTTGTTCAGCTCCCACAGCAAATTCAAGTTGCAGTTGTGAAGCCAGCTTAACCAAAGCCGTTTCATCATCAGTGGCCACGCCTGAAAGTTCGGCTTTGAGTGCCAAGGCCCGGTAAATGGCCCCAGAATCCAGCAAATGCCACTTGAGGTGGTCTGCCAGTAAGGCACTGGTGGTGCCCTTGCCGACCCCAGATGGACCATCAACAGTGATCACTGGAACCGGTTGCTCCACCGCAATGCCCATGGATTCAATCAATTCAAAAAACACCGGGAACGATGTACCGATATTGTGACAGCCTTTGACGGCAATATGAGCTGCGGGTTGTAAAGCGCCAGCCAACAAAAAGCTCATGGCGCAGCGGTGATCACCACTGCCATCAACCAAACCACTGTGCATCTGCCCACCGCGGATGATGGCGCCATCCGGTAACTCATGGCAGTCTATGCCTAATAGCTGCAAGCCATTAATCATCACTTGAATGCGATCACTTTCCTTGTGTCTGAGTTCTTCGGCACCAGTCAGGCGGGTTTCGCCATGGGCTAATGCGGCAGCGATAAATAACACTGGAAACTCATCAATGGCACTGGGAATCAGCTCAATGGGGATATCAATACCATGCAGCTTGGATGACTGCACCCTGATGTCAGCCACAGGTTCTCCAGCCTGGTTCTTCGGATTCAACAAAGTCAGCCTGCCGCCCATGGCTTGTAAGATTTTAATCACCCCATCGCGGGTGGGATTGATACTGACGTTTTGTAAGACAAAATCAGCATCGGTATGACATAACCCCAAAACCATCAGGAAAGCTGCAGAAGAAATATCAGCAGGAACCTGGATGCGTTGACCTTTTAATTGAGGCAAGCCTTTGACGCTGACTTGCAAACCATTCACTTCGACATCGCAGCCAAAGCCTGCCAACATGGTTTCGGTGTGATCCCTGGATTTGTGTGGTTCTGTGACCGTGGTGGTGCCCTCGGCATACAAACCAGCGATCAATACCGCTGACTTAACCTGAGCACTGGCAATGGGACTGTTGTAATCGATGGCTTTGAGCTGAGTTGCTGGCTTAAATGTCAACGGCGCTGTTTGTTCATCCGACTCAATCTGAGCACCCATTTCGCTTAAGGGTTTGATGACTCGACCCATGGGCCTGACAGACAAAGATTCGTCGCCAACCAAAGTGCTGCCAAAAGGTTGTGCTGCCAACAAGCCAGACAACAGGCGCATGGCAGTACCGGCATTGCCACAATCCAAATCTTTATTGGCTGCTTGCAAGCCGTGCAAACCAACGCCTTGAATGATGATTTCATCACCACGGTCATCGATAGCAACACCCAGTGACCGCATCACCTCTAAGGTAGCCAGACAGTCTTCTGAACGCAAAAAACCACTGATTGTGGTTTCGCCAGTTGCCAGCGAACCAAAAATGATGGCACGGTGTGAGATCGACTTATCACCTGGAACAGTGAAGGCTCCAGTCAGACTTTCTGGACTTTGAAACTGAAAGACATCACGCGCATCTATGTCATTGGGTAGATTAACCACAAACCTGTTCCATCACGGCAGTCATGCGTTGCATTTCTTGTTCAGTTCCTATGGTGATGCGCAAACAATCGCTTAAACCATAGTTAGCAACCGGTCGGGTAATCACACCCAACTCGAGCATTTGTTGGTAAATGGGCATGGCGTCGGTGCCAAAATCAACCAACAGGAAATTGCCGCGAGAAGGCACGTAGCGCAATCCCAATTTTTGGCAATTTTGTTCCAACATTTTCATGCCTGTGGCATTGACCTGCATGGATTGGTTTAAAAAGGCTTCATCATCCAAGGCGGCAGTGGCTGCTGCCAATGCCAAGGAGTTGACGTTAAAAGGTTGGCGGATGCGGTTTAGCACATTGGCTATGTCTGGGTTGCTGAGACAATACCCTACCCTGAAACCTGCCAATCCGTAGGCTTTGGAAAAAGTTCGGGTAATGACTAAATTGTCAAATTCATTTAACCACTGGGTGCCATCTACCCGTTCATGTTCTGGTGAATACTCCAAATAGGCCTCATCCAATACCACAATCACATCCTTTGGCACGGAACTGATGAAATCATGGAGTTCTTCAGCTTCAAGAAATGAACCAGTGGGGTTATTGGGGTTAGCAATGAAGACCAAGCGGGTTTGTTCATCAATGGCAGCGTGCATGGCAGCCAAGTCGCAACCGAGTGGCTTTTCAGCATCCCAAGGCGTGGCATCAGTCATGTGGTGGGTGGCACCCACTGCCTGAACAGCAATCGGGTAAACCGCAAAACTGTATTGTGAGTAGACGGCATTGTGAGCCGGTGTCAAAAAAGCTTCAGCCAGTAACACCAACACATCATTAGATCCATTACCCAAAGTGATGCAGTTCATGTCCACACCGTGTTTGTCAGCCAGGGCTTTTTTCAGGACAAAACCATTGCCATCCGGATACAAGGCCAATTCATCCATCTCTTGTTGGATGGCCGCCATGGCTTTGGGACTGGGGCCCAATGGGTTTTCGTTAGATGCCAGTTTGATGATGTTATCAATTCCCAGTTCACGTTCCAATTCAGAAATGGGTTTTCCTGGAACATAAGGGTTCAATTTTTGGACGCCGGGCACGGCCATTTTTTTGAAATCTGTCATGCAAATGGGGGCTGATTGAGAAAGCCAATATTTTGCCTATTTGGCTAATACAAAGCAAGACTGGTGCCAACTAATTGGTGATATTCAATTTAACTAAAATTTTTGAGCCATTCTTGCGAATGATCTACTCCCAAACATGGTTTTATGTTGATTTGTAAAAACTGCCAAAATGGGATTCAATTTGGGTACTTATCAACATATGTTTTTATGCCATCATTGAACTGTGCCACAAAGTCTATGGGTGTTGATTTATCTATTTTCTGTAAACTGTGGTGTAAATCTTTGGGAAGGTAAATGTTGAATGCGTTTTCAATGACATAGGCTGTTAAAAACACTTTAGCATCACCAGTACTGATGCCAGCTTCGCTATTGGACTCGATGACATTGACCGAAGCCAGGGCAATGTCAGAAACAGGCACTTCTTTCTCAGAATCGTCAAAGAACTTGTAATGGGTGAGCCCTATGGTTAAATCACCATGAGATGGCCTTTGGTTGTTGTCAAAATCAATCAATGAATCCCATGAATAGTTGCTGCGATTCACCTCTAATGCCTCGTGGTTAATCGTTAACTTTGGGGGTAAATCAAGTACCGAAATTTCAATACCAATGCAATCCTTGCCAACTACCAAAGCCATTTGTTCGAGGTCAATAAATGACTTTTCAATGTCCCCTGTTTGATCATCAAACAAAACCTTTTCGCCAACACAAAGTCTTCGCTTGAAATCGCATGACAATATGCCCCCCTCAAGTTCTGAACAACCAGGGTGAAGCAACGAAGTTTCCAATGTGCTTTGTGGTTCTGGACTTTCTGAACATCCCAAAAAAAGTGTTAATAGAAAAATAATGCCTGTCAGTTTATACCCACGTTTATTTTTAATTCTGCTACTCATATCCGTTGTGTCACCGTGGGCATTTCAGGTTCAATGCGACCTGGCTTATCTCGTTCTTCAAAGCGTCGGGTGGCGGCTTCAAGCTTGGCTTTTTCTTCCATTAAGGCCACATGCATCTTGCGATACATTTTCAAAGAATAAAAGCTGAACGGACTGAAAAACAATTTGATGATTACGGGCATCAGCTCGATGGCAATAAAAAATATTTTCAGCATATAACTGAATAAAATGGCTGCTTCACCCAATTCGGGATCGCCATGAATTTTCTTTAAGGCCAAATAACGCACCAGCATACCGGTTTTTTGTTCATAGAATAATCCATCATTGACCAATTTGGTGCGGTAGGTGGCCAGCTTGTTTTGTTTGTCATCGATTTGTTGGGTCAGCAGCAACTGTTGTTGTTGCAAGTCAGCATTCAATTGCTTCAACCGTTCATCATTGATGGTCAAGATGGTGGTTTTTTCGCTCAGCGTGTTGCTCTTCAACTGGTATTCATTGAGGGTTTCAGTGGTGCTGAGTATGTTGGCTTCAATCGAAGCCAGTTGGGCTTTGGTGTCGGTAATTTCAGATTCGATGATAGGAATCATTTCGGCCAACTGCGTGTAGGTTTTTACTGCTCGATCGTATTTGGGACCTTCAGTGGCGGGTCTGCCATCCTGACCTGTGCGTTCCAGTATCGACTCATTGAACCAATACTGATAATCTTGGCGGGTTTGTGCCAATCGTTCATTCAGGGCGCCAATGGCGTTGATGGTGTTTTTCTGATCCCGCTGTAATTCTTCCAAGGTAACTTGGTAATTGTCGATGCTGTTAGCGACGGTGTCCTGGTCATAGGACTCATCGGTATTTCTGATTTGTTCTTGAGCGGTTCTGAGGTTTAAAATTTCCTGTTGTAATTGCGCAATTTTGGCCTCAGTGGCATTCACCGTGGTATCCAGCTCCTGCTCATAAGTGGCCATACGTGCGAAATATTCCTGGTTGTTTTGCACCACATCTTTTTGGATTTGTTCATCTATGGCATTTGATTGCAGACTGATTTCAGCCAAGGTGGCCAGGCCAATGGCTATGATCAATGAATAAACCAACCTGGGAACCAAGCCGATCAACTGCCTGATGGGCAAGCCATTTTTAAAAGGGTTGCGCAAGGCCCAGTCAGAGCCAATGATGGCTTGATCCAGAAAAAACAAGGTCAATGCAAAGACGAATCCCACGGTGTACGCAGCCAATGGGCTCAGGAAGATGGAAACACCGTATGAAAACAACAGAAAAGTAAAAGCAAAAGTGACGACCTGACGGAACACCATGGCATAGGCCAACATGCGATCATAGCGACCACTTTCAGCCAAAACATCGGTATCAGTTAGGGAAAGGAATGCACAGAACTTAAACCAAAGAGATTCTTTGGCAGGGGAGTTTTCATTCATATTTGACCTCAATTCAGTGAATGAAGCCTGCTGCAGACTTCACAAAATAACGTATCCGGGTGCCATGGATTTAATTTGTGACTCTACATTCTGGCTGAAGTTCAATCTGATTGCTACATTTTTAGCAGCTTTCAGCTGTGGTCATACTGAATGGCTTACTCCTCGTTGAACAGCTTTTTGATTTCCTGTTTAACCGCGTCTACCGCTTGCTGATCTTCTTTGGCCTCTAACACTTCAATTAAATGGTCGTATGATTCACGTTCTCGGGGATTCTTTTCAATGGCCAATCGCAAATAGTGCTCGGCTTGATTCAAGTCACCTTGCCTGAAGTGAATCCAGCCCACAGAATCTATGATGGCGGAACTTTCTGGGTTCAATTGGTACGCTTTCATGATGTAATCATAGGCTTGGTCCAGATTCACATTGGCATCTGCCCAGGTGTACCCCAAAGCATTCAAGGCATCCGGATTGTCAGGGTCCTGACTCAAAATTTTATTCAAATCACGTTCCACAGAAGTTATGTCATCCAGCTGGGCAAATAACATGGCCCGTGCATAAAGCAGCTGGGGATCATCGTTAAAAAGCCGCAAGCCCGTGTTAACCGTTTTCATGGCTGTTTCATTGTCCTGCTTTAAGGAATGCAGTGCCAATTCTTGTAGGTAAGCTCTGATGGCGTGTTCTTGCGGGCCATTTTGCACTTGCCTGAATAAAACCAAAGCCCGATCATAGGCCTGTTGGTCTACCAACACATTGGCCATCAACAGCTTGGCTTGATTGATGGCATCACCCGATTGCACACTTTGTAACAGCGACATGCTGAAGTCATCATCACCCAGCCAAAAGGCCAGCTCGCCGACATCCAGTTTTTGTTGGTCTGTCAATTCCGCAGTCTGAATGGTTTTTTTGAGTTCTTCAAATTTTGCTTCAGCTTCTGCTTCTTTCTCCTGTTGCAATAAAATCATGATGTGTCTGAACATCAAATCGATGTCTTCATAGCCGGCAAGCAACTCTATGGCATCGTCATTGCGTTTCAAATAGTTCAGTAAGGTGGCATATTGATTACGGTATTCTACATGCTCGGGGTTTTGCGCTAACAGCCACTGGTAATCCTTTTCAGCGCGATCTTCCTGGTCAGTCAAGAGATACAAGCGGGCCCGCCAATACACATACGCCTCTGTTTTTTCAACGGCGATGGCTTTGTTTACCCACAATATGGCTTCGTCTTGTTTTTGTAGCTGGGTCAATACCCGACTGAAGGCAAACATTTCCTCGGCATTGGATTGGATAAATGATTTTTCCAAGGCTTGCTGAACCAAGGGATAAGCCACGTCCTTGGGCAATGAAACCAATGCCATGCGTATGAATTCCCATTGGTCATGGGAATCCCCAGCGAATGCCATCATTTGTTTGATATTCAATGCGGCTTCGCCAAAATTTTGTTGCTGAATGTTGTCAAAGGTACTTTTTTGTAACTGATGCCACCCAAACGCCATGGTTTCACTGTGTAAAGCATCTGCGGCTTGGTCGTTGATTTGATTGTTTGTTTGGCTGGTGCTTGAATCAGGTGCGGTGGCATCCACTCGGGTGGAATTGGATTTTTGCTGACAGCCAGCTAAGGCAAGCATCAGACAAAGCAATGTGGTGTTGGTGACTGGTTTGGCCATGAATCCCCGGTACTTTGGTTGTTGGTTATGGGTAACGGTGTTTAGATTTGCGGGCTCACTGATTTAATTGGGTTAATAACTCAGCCTGCGCTGCTTCAGTCAACGGTTGAATCAGCAAATCCAAATCACCTCCTATGATTTCATTCAACTTGTACAATGTCAAGTTTATGCGGTGGTCAGAGATTCGACCTTGGGGAAAGTTATAAGTTCTGATTCTTTGTGAACGATCACCACTGCCCACCTGCAATTTTCGTTCTGCTGATTGTTCTGCCTTGATTTTGGCCTGCTCAGCATCCAAAATCTTAGCTGACAGCAGGGACATGGCTTTGGCTTTGTTTTTGTGCTGAGAGCGTTCATCCTGACATTCAACCACAGTATTGGTTGGGATGTGGGTGATCCTGACCGCTGAATCTGTGGTGTTCACATGTTGGCCGCCAGCGCCTGACGAACGGAAGGTATCAATGCGTAAGTCACTGGGGTTGATGTCAATGTCATCGACTGCCGCCACTTCTGGCAGAACCGCCACTGTACATGCTGAAGTATGCACCCTGCCCTGAGATTCGGTTTCAGGAACCCGTTGCACCCGATGTGCTCCCGACTCAAACTTGAATTTTGAATACGCCCCACTGCCCTCTATCAGTGCGATGATTTCTTTGAACCCGCCATGGTCACCTTCATTGACACTGACCACGCTGACTCGCCATCTTTGCTTTTCAGCATAACGAGAATACATGCGAAACAAATCACCGGCAAACAGGGCCGCTTCGTCACCACCGGTACCGGCTCGGATTTCTAGGTAAATGTTTTTGTTGTCGTTAGGGTCTTTAGGCACCAACAATTTTTTGATGGTTAAATCCAGCGCGTCCAGTGTTTTCTCACACTGCTGGATAGACTCCACGGCCAACTCATGCATTTCATCGTCATTTAGCATCTCTTTGGCTTCTGCCAATTCCTGTTGGGTGTTCAGGTAGTCTCGATAACTGATCACCAGCGGTTCCAGTTGGGAAAATTCTATTGAAAGCGACCTGAATTTATCCTGGTTTTCCATCACCGAAGGTTCTGATAACAACAAACCAATCTCTTCATAGCGGTCCTGAGCTAAATCCAATTTACTGGCAATCTCAGGAGTCATTTCTCGGTATCCAGGTTAAACACTTCAGCAATGAGTTTGATGTGCTCTTGGTTGCCTGAAGCCAAGATCTTTTTAATCCCTTTGATGTGATCATGAGATAACTTTTTGCCCACTTGGTGGGCCACGGTATTGATGCGGTTAATGTCTGTTTCACTGGCATCTGCCGGCATTTGTCTGTTGACCACTTGTTGCTTGATTTGCTCAACTTTTTGTTGGTACTGTTGCAATAAGTCATGGTGTCTTCGGCTGTTTAACCAAGTTTCCAATAACGCCGCTTCCGCTTCGATGATCCGCCTGGCTTCATCCAAAGTACTTTCTCTGCGTTGCATGTTTTCAGCAATGACTTTTTGTAAATCATCGACTGAGTACAAAAACACTTCATCCAACTTTTTGATGCTGTCTTCAATGTCTCTGGGCACCGACAAATCAATCATTACCATCGGTTTGTATTTGCGAATTTTGAGCGCCTGTGAGCAAGGTTCAAAAGTAATCAAGGGCTGGGGGCTGGCTGTGGCCGTAAAAACCAAATCAAACTCGTTTAATCGGTGGTTAATCTGCGCTAGGCTCATGGCTTCGGCATTGAAATGCCGTGCCAATTTTTCAGCCTTTGCCAACGTTCTGTTGGCCACAGTGATGTTGGTGGCGTCGTGGTTGATGAGGTACCTGATGAGTAACTCTGCCGTTTCACCCGAACCGACAATCAGGGTTTTCTGTTCATTCAGAGCACCAAAAATTTGTCTCCCCAGTTGTACAGCACAATGGGCTACTGAAACCGGGTTGCGACCAATTTCAGTTTCTGAACGCACCATCTTGGCGGTTTTGAAAGCCATTTGAAATAACTTGTTGAGCTCGGCATTGAGGTGTATTTGGCTGGCTGCATCAAAGGCCCGTTTGACTTGGCCCTGGATTTGAGTCTCACCAACAACCAAAGAGTCCACCCCAGCGGTCACCGCAAACAAATGAGCGGCACACTGGGCCCCAACATAGCAATAAACAGTCTCAGCATCACAGTCAAACCCCATGATTTCACTGGCTTGCGCCTGGAACTGTTTAATGGCAGGTACTGAAAGGTAGTATTCTGTGCGGTTACAGGTGCTGATGACGGCAGCGGCATCAATGCCCGGATGTTCAACCAGTGCTTTTAAGTGATCGGCGTATTCGGTTTCAGCCACAGTATAGGCTTCCCTCGCATTCAGGTCAGCGGTTTTGTGATTGATTCCAATAACGCAAATTGCCATGCTTTAATTGATCAGGTGGGAATGGATGGAATGGGTTTCAGCTAAAACTGAACACCTAATTTCTTCACCAGGTTCACAATTTTATCATGCAACTCTTGCGGAGTGGCGGCCAATAAAGTGGTGTGTCCAATTTTTCTACCAGGCCGCGGCTCTTTACCATAGATGTGCCAGTACAAATGCTCTTCATTGATGCTCAATATGCCTTCAGGAAAAGCACCAATCCAATTTAACATCGCTGCCATACCAGCCATGCCGGTAGAACCCAGCGGTAAATTCAGACCCGCACGAAGGTGGTTTTCAAATTGTGAAGTGTATGAACCTTCAATGCTCCAGTGTCCAGAATTATGTACCCTTGGAGCCATCTCATTAACAAACACAGCATCTTGGGTTTGAAAAAACTCGATGACCAACACCCCAACATAATTTAAAGCTTCGGCCAATTGTTTGGCATAGTCCACGGTCTGTTCATCCAAATCGGATGCCTTGGCCGGGACGATGGTGGTGGTCAAGATGCCTTCTTTGTGTTTGTTTTCGCACAGTGGCCAGGTGGTCACTTCTCCCAAACCATTGCGAGCCACTATGACTGAGACTTCGCGTTCAAACGGCACCCGTTTCTCAAGAATCAGGTCTTGTTCGAATAGATTTTCTGGAACTTGGTTGATGCTCTCAGGACCATTGATGCGGTATTGTCCCTTGCCGTCATAACCCATGCGGCGAGTTTTTAGGATGGCATCATAATCAAATTTTTTGGCGGCAAACTTTAATTCCGACAAACTGTTGATGGTCTCAAAGTCTGTGGTGGGTATCTGGTAAGTGTGACAAAATTGTTTTTCGAGTAATCTGTCCTGGGCAATTTCTAATACTTCTGGGCTGGGAAAGACTGGCTTTTTCTTTTGTACAAAACGCAAGGTATCGACCGGCACATTCTCGAAGTCCAGGGTCACAATATCGACTTTTTGACAGAACTCTTCCAGTGCCACCTCGTTGTGGTAGTCGGCCGTCATCAATTCCCCTACTTGGCCAGCACAAGCATCAGGCGTGGGGTCATAAAACACAAACTCAAAGCCCAATGGATAACCTGATAATGCCATCATCCGGGCCAGTTGCCCGGCACCCAATATGCCAATTTTTGGATTCATTCTGCCGAACCCGGATTGGGGTTATTTAATACTTGATCGGTTTGTTGTTGTCTGAATTCAGCCAACTGAGAAGCCACAGCAGCATCTTTTAGTGCCAGGATTGATGCCGCTGATAAAGCCGCATTTTTGGCACCAGCAGCGCCAATGCTCATGGTCATGACGGGAACGCCTGCTGGCATTTGCACAATGGACAGCAATGAATCAACACCGTTCAGTACCCGTGATTGAATCGGCACACCAATGACCGGCAAAGCGGTTTTGGCTGCCACCATACCCGGCAAATGGGCAGCACCGCCAGCAGCAGCGATGATAACTTGAATGCCACGGCTTTCAGCCGTCGCTGCATACTCAAACATTTTTTCTGGGGTGCGGTGTGCAGAAACCACTTCCGCTTCAAAAGCTATGCCTAACTGATCCATCAATTCAGCGCACAAGGACATGGTCTCCCAGTCAGACTGGGAACCCATGATTAAACCGACTTGTGGTTGTTCTTTGCTCATGAGGTTATAACGACTGAGTCACGCTGATGCAATATTGAAACAATACCGGCAGAATGATCAACAAACCCAATTGTGCCAAGGCGTTGATACTGAGTACGGTTTTGACATCAAAACTGACTTCAATGGCTTGATCGGTTTCTGATTCATCAAAATACATGACTTTGATGATTTTCAGGTAATAGAATGCGCCAATCACAGCAAAGATGACGGCCACCACTGCCAGTCCCAAGAAGCCTTGGTCTACCACAGCTTTCAATACATACAGTTTGGAGAAAAAGCCAATCAATGGCGGGAAACCAGCCATGGAAGCGACCAGTAACAGCATCAGGAAAGCATACCAACCATTGCGTTGATTCAAGCCTTTGAAATCGCTGATTTTATCGGCTTCATAGCCTTTACTGGACAACAAGATAATCATCCCAAAACCACCGATTGCCATGACGGTGTAGATGATGATGTAAAACATCGAAGCTGCCACGCCCTCTGGTCCTCCGACCAATCCCAACAGCATGAAGCCAATGTGGGAAATGGTTGAGTAGGCAAACAGTCGTTTCAAGTTGGTCTGTTGCAAAGCAAACAAATTACCAATGATGATCGAAATGATTGCCAGGGTCGCCAACATCGATTGCCAATGAATCATCAACACGTCCAAACTTTGACCCAGGATTCTGACTGCCAAGGCAAAGGCGGCAATTTTAGGTGCCGATGCAATAAATAATGTCGTTGCAGTAGGTGCCCCTTCATAAACATCGGGAACCCACATATGAAATGGCGCTGCGCCCAGTTTGAAACCAATCCCAACAATCACGAAGATCAATCCCAAAATCAGGAACATGTCATTGTTCTGGCTGGCAATGGCCTGAGAAATTTCGTTGATTTGTAGTGTGCCGGTCGCACCATAAATCAAAGACATGCCATACAACAGCATGCCAGATGCCAAAGCACCCAAAATGAAATACTTCATGGCAGCTTCGTTGCTGTGGATGTCATTGCGGTTGTAGGCGACCAAAGCGTAAGAGGATAACGCCAATAGCTCCAGACCCAAATACAAGGCAATGAAGTTGTATCCTGAAATCATCACCATGATGCCCAAGGTACCAAATAACAACAAGGCAAAGTATTCGCCCTTCACGTTGTTATTCTGTCGCAGGTATTGCTTGGCATAAAAGAACACCGCCACCATCAGCAGATAAACCACCACTTTGAGCATGTCACCAAACCCATCTCGGATAAAGGTTTCATTGAACAACAGTTCCGGAGTGAACACCGCCGTAGCCACATGATCCTTGACCGTCAAAATGGCAGCAAACACCATGGTGATGACGGACAGAAAGATGATGAATCCACCTTTGTTGCGTTCAGTAAACAAGCCGGCAAGCAACACGACACAAGCCATGCTCAATACCCAAATTTCCGGCAAAGCCGGGACCAATTCTGACCAACCAAACATTTATATCACCTTACTGACAGAAACATATTCAATGACTTGTCGAACTGAAGCACTCATCACTTCAATCAACGGCTCAGGCCACACACCCAAAAGCAGGACCATGACGGCCAATACGGCCAGGATAAAAAATTCTCTTGAATTCACATCTTTCAAAGACGCCACAGCATCGTTGGTGATGTTTCCAAATATCACACGCTTAACCATCCACAGCGAATAAGCTGCGCCGACTATCAAAGTAATGGCAGCCAGGAAAGCAATCCAGAAATTGGCCTGAAAACTGGCCAGGATTACCATGAACTCACCGACAAAACCTGAGGTTCCGGGGAGTCCAGAATTGGCCATGGCAAAAAATACAAAGAACGCACCGAACCATGGCATGGTGTTAACCACTCCGCCATAGTCTTTGATCATTCTGGAATGCAGTCGATCATACAAGACGCCGACGCACAGGAACATGGCAGCTGAAATGAAACCATGAGAAATCATTTGTACCATGGCACCTTCGATGGCCATTTGGCTGTTGCCACCTGTTTTCATCAACCAGAATACCAAGAACAAACCCAGGGTCACGAAGCCCATGTGTGAAATCGATGAGTAAGCAATCAGCTTCTTCATGTCTTTTTGCACCATGGCCACCAAACCGATGTAAACCACAGCAATCAATGACAAAGTAACCAGTAACCAGGTGAATTCAGCGCTGGCATCCGGGGTAATGGGCAGTGAGAATCGCAAGAAACCATAGCCACCAATTTTCAACATGATCGCTGCCAGTACCACAGAACCACCCGTTGGTGCTTCCACGTGGGCATCAGGCAACCAAGTGTGCACTGGAAACATAGGAATTTTCACAGCGAAAGCAGCCAGGAACGCAAAGAACAACCAACTTTGTTCCGAAAGACTCAACGGTTGCATGGCCAGATCAGTGAGGTTCCAGCTACCAGACTTCATGTACAGGTAGATCAAACCAATCAACATGAAGACAGAACCTAGGAAGGTGTACAAAAAGAATTTAATGGTTGCATAAACCCGATTTGGACCACCCCAGATTCCAATGATCACAAACATTGGAATCAACATGGCTTCAAAGAAAATGTAGAACAACAGCGCATCTTGAGCCGTAAATACACCAATCATCATGCCTTCCAGAATCAGGAAAGCCGCCATGTATTGGTGGATATTGACTTTTATCACACGCCAGGCAGACAGCACAATCAACACCGTGATGAAAGTGGTCAGAATAACCAAGGGCAAGGCAATGCCATCGATGCCCAGGTGGTAGTTGATGTCAAATGCCGGAATCCAGCTGGTCAGCTCCACAAACTGCAAGTCGGCAGTGCTGGCATCAAAACCCGTCCACAAAGGCAAGCTGAGCGCAAAGGTAAGCAGTGTCACCAATAACGTCACCACTTTAACCATACCGGCACGGCCATTGCCCAACGGTAGAATAGCCAATCCACCCAGAATCGGCAGCCAAATGAGCACACTTAAAATTGAACCTTCAAACATAAATTAACTGCCTATTTAAATACGTAAAGACCAATGAAAACGACCACTGACACCACCATCACGAGGGCATAGTGGTAGACATATCCTGATTGCAAAGATCGAATGAATCTTGACACTGCATTGATCAGCTTGGCACTGCCGTTGACAATCCAGCCATCAATCAATTTAGAGTCAGACCACTTCCACAAAGCTTCGCCCAACTTCACACTGCCGCCAGCAATGTATTTTTGGTTGAATGAATCGAATCCATATTTGTTTTCGAGGATCCCTGGAATCGGTCCCAAACGTTTTTTGATGGTGCCCGCCATGGCGATGTTCTTCATGTAAATGTAGGTGGCCACAGCAAAGCCAGCCACTGCCAACCAGAATGCCGGTGTTACCAAGCCATGTAAGGCAAAACTGCCCGGGCTATCAAAATGATACAAACCAATTTCTTTCACCACATCGTTGGTTGGGTTGATGTGGATGGCATCGGCCATAAAGCCACCAAACAACAAGGGTTCAATGGTCAGCCAACCGATGAATATAGAAGGAATGGCCAACAAAATCAGTGGCAAAGTAACCACCCAAGGTGATTCGTGCAAATGTTCCTTGGTGTGTTTATCCATGCGCTCTTTGCCATGGAATGTCAGGTACAACAGACGGAAACTGTACAAGGCCGTGACAAACACGCCCAACAACACCGCCACATAAGCCACACCAGAGCCCCAACGATCAGACAGATGCGTGGCTTCAATGATCACGTCTTTAGAGAAGAAGCCTGAAAAACCGGGGAAACCTGTCAGTGCCAGGGTACCAATCCACGCGGTCACAAAAGTGATGGTCATGTATTTACGCAAACCACCCATTTCTTGCATGTCCTGCTTGTGGTGCATGGCAATGATCACCGATCCAGCTCCCAGGAACAACAAGGCTTTGAAGAAAGCGTGGGTCATTAAGTGGAATATCGCTGCTGAGTAAGCAGACACACCCAAGGCCACAGTCATGTAACCGAGTTGTGACAATGTCGAATAGGCAATCACCCGTTTGATGTCATTTTGCACAATACCAATCAAGCCCATAAAGAAGGCGGTGAACGCACCAATCAACATCACAAAACTTAAAGCGGTATCAGACAACTCAAACAAGGGTGACATGCGTGACACCATAAAGATACCAGCAGTTACCATGGTGGCCGCATGGATCAATGCCGAAATAGGAGTTGGGCCTTCCATGGAATCAGGTAACCACACATGCAAAGGTGCTTGCGCAGATTTGCCCATGGCGCCAATGAACAGACAGATACAAATGACAGTCATCATTGACCATTGGTTATCACCAATGATGGCGATGGTTTCACCAGACATTTGCGGTGCTTGGTTGAATACCTCTACATAATCCAAAGTCCCAAAGGTCATCAATACAGCGCCTATACCCAGCAAGAAACCGAAGTCCCCTACTCGGTTTACCAAGAACGCTTTCATGTTGGCAAAAATGGCGGTTTCTTTTTTGTACCAGAAGCCAATCAACAGGTACGACACCAAGCCCACAGCTTCCCAACCAAAGAACAGTTGCATGAAGTTGTTGGCCATCACCAACATCAACATGGCAAAGGTAAACAAGGATATGTAGCTGAAGAACCGTTGATAACCTGGGTCTTCACTCATGTAGCCAATGGTATAAATGTGTACCATCAACGACACAAAAGTCACCACGGTCATCATAATGGCCGTTAATGAATCTACCAGAAAGCCCACATGCATGGACAAATCACCGGTGACCATCCAGGTATACAGGTTCTCATTGAAGGTGGTTGCTTCACCATTGATGAATTGCAACAGCACTTTGATCGACAACACACAAGACAGTCCGACTGCGGCAATGGTGATGGAATGGGCGCCGACTCGGCCAATGCTGCGACCAAACAAGCCAGCCACCGCAGCTGCCACCAAAGGCGCAAAAGCAATGACCATTAAAGTTGTTTTCATATCCATGACTTATCCTTCCAACTCGTTGATTTCTTTCACTTCCAGGGTTTTCTTGTTGCGGAACAAGACCACCAGAATCGCCAAACCAATGGCCGCTTCAGCAGCCGCCACAGTGAGGATAAAGAACACAAAGACCTGACCTTCCACATTTCCCAAGTATTTGGAGAAAGCAATCAGGTTGGTGTTAACAGCCAGCAGCATCAATTCGATTGACATGAGTACCACCAACACATTGCGACGGTTAACGAAGATGCCAGCCATACTGATCACAAACAGCAACGCCGATACGATTAAGTAATGTTGTAAACTCATGATTCTTCTCCACCGCCTTTTTCGGCTTTCATGGATACCACCCGCAGTCGTTCAGATGGGTTGATGTTGATTTGTTTAGACGCGTCCATTTGTTTGTTGCCTTCACGTTTACGCAAAGTCAACATGATGGCGGCAACAATGGCAACCAACAAAATGACCGCAGCAATTTCAAATGGGTAGACATAATGGGTAAACAGTTCCATGCCAACTTCAGTGACATTACTGTATCCTTCTTCTTGGCGAATCAGCTGATCGGTAGGAATCTGACCGCTTAATTTGTAAGCGAACAGCATCATCAACTCAACCAGCATGGCTGCAGCAATTAACAAAGCCGCTCGGGTGTATGACTGTTTCAGCTGCGCTGCTTTGGCTTGTTTGACATCCAGCATCATCACCACGAACAAGAACAGCACCATCACTGCACCCACGTAGACCAGCACCAAAGTAATGGCCAAAAACTCTGCTTCAATCAACATCCACAAGACCGCGGTGTTGAAAAAACACAAGACCAAAAACAGGGCTGAATAAATGGTGTTTTTAACACTGACCACGGCCATGGCAGAACCCACTGTCATGGTAGCGAACAGGTAAAACATGAAATTTTGGAATAACTCCGGACTAATTAACATCATCTGTACTTCGCATCTTGTTGTCTAGAATTGGCGATTTGCTCTTCATACATATCACCGATGGCCAATAACTGTTCTTTGGTCATGACGTTTTTGCCTTTTGACTCAAAGTGGAACTCGTGGATATCCGTTTCGACAATCGAGTCAACCGGACAAGATTCTTCACAGAAGCCACAATAAATACATTTGAACAGGTCAATTTCATATTTGGTGGTGCGTCTGGAACCATCTTCACGGACATCAGAATCAATGGTAATGGCAGCTGCTGGACACACGGCCTCACACAGCTTACAAGCAATACAACGCTCTTCACCATTCGGGTAGCGTCGCAAGGCGTGCAGGCCCCTGAATCGTGGTGATTTTGGTGTCTTTTCTTCAGGATAACGCACCGTAAACTTGCGCTTAAAGAAATACTTTTGGGTCAGAAATAACCCTTTTCTGATTTCATTCAGGGTTAAACTTTTGAGGTATTTGAACATTTTATTCATGGTATTTCTCTGGAATCAATTCCACCAAGGACCGACGTGGTAAACCTTCATGACCGCAACCACCATAATCCATACGATGGTGATGGGGATGAAAACTTTCCAGCCCAGTCGCATGATTTGGTCATAACGGTAACGAGGTAAAGACGCACGCAACCAGAAGTAGGCATATAAAAAGATACAGGTTTTTCCTAAAAACCAGAAGATACTGGGTGCTGCCAACCAACTGTCTCCCGGCACAGGTGAATACCACCCACCCAGAAACATCAGCACAGTCAAGGCTGAAATGATGATCATGTTGGCATATTCTCCCAAGAAGAACAGTGCAAATGCAGCACCGGAGTATTCCACGTGGAATCCAGCCACAATTTCAGACTCACCTTCAGCCACATCAAAAGGTGCCCGGTTGGTTTCAGCCACCCCGGAAATGTAGTAAATCAAAAACAAAGGAAACAAAGGCCAAATATACCAGTGTAACAACCCACCCTCTTGGCCTCTGACGATGTCAGACAGGTTCAATGTACCTGCTGCCACCAACACGCCGACCAGGGCAAAACCCATGGCGATTTCATACGATACAATTTGAGCTGCTGATCGCAAGGCGCCCAACAAAGCATATTTAGAATTGGAGGCCCAACCAGCAATGATGACGCCGTATACACCCAATGAAGTCATGGCCAAAACGTAGACCAAGCCGGCATTGATGTCAGCCAACACCCAACCATCGGCAAATGGCACCACTGCCCAAGCCGCAAACGCGGTGGCCAACGTAATGATGGGGGCAATCAAAAACAGGAACTTATTGGCGTTCTTAGGAAAAATAATTTCCTTGGTTAACAACTTAAGCACATCGGCAAAGGGTTGTAACAAGCCCCGTGGACCGACTCGGTTAGGTCCCATTCTGACGTGCATGAAAGCAATGACCTTGCGTTCAAAATACGTCAAATAGGCCACCGTTAAAATCACGCCAAGCACAATGGCCAAAATGTAAATCAGGTTATCCAGGATCAGAAACTCCAGCAATTCAATCATGACTGCGCTCCTATGATACTGACACTCAGCTCGCTGGCATTGATGTTGGAGGTCGATGAACGACCGACATAGATCATTGCTGAACCTTCAGGGATGTGCTCTGAAACAGCCAAGGTCAATTCCGTGAAGCGTCCAGATTGTTCCACGCTGACCAAGTCACCTTCTTGAAAACCAATCGACAACAAGTCTTTCGGATTAACAAACACGTTATCAGCCACCGCCAATGGACCTTGCTGTAACGGTTGAGATCGTCTGACCAGTGGATCGCCATCATTGATGCCATACCTGGCAAACAAGGCCAAACCTTTGACTTCAGGTTGCTTGACTTCACAGTTCTGATTTATCAATCCATTGGAAGGCGATTGTTTTTCAGTGACAGCCATGACATCGTTGATGTCAGCGTACTCAAAATCTTTAAAGCCTAATAGGTTACCCAGCACCCGCAATACGCGCCAACCCGGTTTGGTTTCACCCGGTGATTTTTGCGCCACCAAGCTCACTTGTCGTTGACCGTAATTATTAACCACGGTGCCTGACACTTCGGGCAACAATGCGATGGGTAAAATTAAATCAACGCGAGAGCGCAAATTGTCATCACAAAATGCATTAAAAACAACTGAGAAGTCACTGTTTGTTAATGTATTTTTAAATGCAGCTTGGTCAGCAAAGTCTTGAATTTCTGCCTGATAAATTAGGTTTACTCGGTGTTCGTTTTGCTTGATGTCTTCAGAAGCATGTAAGCCAGCCAGGTGTGCACCGGTGGCGTTGGCTCCGGCCAGCAGTTCATTCACCTGACCACCGGTGATGTTGGCCATCCAAGCTGTGACCGCTTTGATCATTTCCGCTTGCGGGTGTGACTGACTGATTTGTCCAACCACAAACAGGGCCGGACTGTCTTCTTTCAGTAATTGCTTGGCCAAGTGGTTGATGTCTTCATCGGTTTTCTCGGCTTTAACCCATTCACCCAAGGCACCACCAGGAAACTCTTGTTTGATTTCGGCTATGCTCTTGGCCAATGAAGCCAGTTGTTTGACCCAATTGACTTGATTGTCGACAAAATCATGACGCAAATCGTAATTTTGTTCAAAGGCTTGAGGCCCAAATGATGAGATTTCAGCACCATTTAACCAAGCTTGTCTGATTTTGTGGTTCAAAATGGGTTGTTCATGACGAATATAACCGCCAACAATAACCACGCGTTGGCTTTGCGCCACTTCGGTCAATGGCACGTCCACCCTGGCGCAGCGATCCTGGCCAGAAAAGTCTGTGGTTTGCGTGCGGTGTTCATGCTGATCACTGCCCAGTTGATTAAACAGCTGTTTCAGCAAGTGGTATTCTTCAGAGGTGGCGTGGTTACCGGCATACAAGGCAATGTCCTTTGCGTCATGCTTTTGCAACTGTTCCACCAAAGTGGCCAAAGCGTCTTCCCATGAAAGGCTAACCCATTGACCATTTTCTTTGATCATCGGTTCGGTGACACGGTCTTTGGCGTCCTTAAATCCGTGAATACCAAAACGATCGCGGTCAGAAATCCACGCTTCATTGATGGCTTCATTGTCCTGTGGCACTGTTCGCAAGATATCGCCATTGCGGGTGTGGTAATACAGGTTAGACCCCACGCCATCATGCATTGATACACCGGCAGCAGACATCAATTCCCATGCCCGTGCTTTGTATCTGAAAGGTTTGTTGGTTAAGGCGCCTACTGGACACAAATCAATGATGTTGCCTGACATTTCAGACTTCACTGATTTGCCGACTGCGGTACTGATGTTGGTGCGATCACCTCGACCAATGCCACCCAGTTCATCGGTTCCGGCCACTTCATTGAGAAAGCGAACACAACGGGTACACAGAATACAACGGGTCATGTCGGTAGCAATCTGGCTGCCCAGATCTTCATCCTTGACCACCCGCTTAGAATCAACATAACGTGAAACATCACGACCATAACCCATGGACACGTCCTGTAATTCACACTCACCACCTTGGTCACAAATCGGACAATCTAATGGGTGGTTGATGAGTAAGAATTCCATGACGTTGCGTTGGGCATCCGTGGCGCGTCTTGATTGGGTATAAATTTTCATGCCATCCATTACGGGTGTGGCACAGGCAGGCATAGGTTTGGGCGCTTTTTCAACGTCCACCATACACATGCGGCAATTGGCTGCTATCGACAGTTTTTTGTGGTAACAAAACCGTGGGATTTTGATGCCTTGCTTGTCTGCAGCTTCAATGATCATGCTGCCTTTTTCGGCTTTTACCGAACGGCCATCGATTTCAATGGTGACGGTGTTGTCCGCTACTTGATCGGTAGTTTCAGTCATGAGGTAAACCTCTTATTCATTGATTTTTTGTGTTCCACAAAGTATTCAAACTCATCCCAATAGTACTTGAGTATGCCTTGAACTGGCCAGGCAGCTGCCTCACCAAAAGCACAAATGGTGTGCCCTTCAATTTGACCGGCTGCTTGTTTCAGCATATCGATGTCTTTGGTTTCACCTTTGCCTTCCAAAATTCTGGTCAACACACGGTACATCCAGCCCGTACCTTCCCGACAAGGGGTGCACTGGCCACAAGATTCCATATAATAAAAGCGTGATAAGCGCTGACAAACTTCGACCATACAAGTGTCTTCTGCCATCACGATGACCGCACCTGAACCAAGGCCTGAACCGGCTTGACCAATCGCATCAAAGTCCATGGTCAGTCCCATCATCACTTCAGCTGGTAACACCTTCATGGATGAACCACCTGGAATGACGGCTTTGAGTTTTTTTCCATCCAGAACACCACCTGCCATTTCTAACAGTTCACTGAATGGCGTTCCCAATGGCACTTCGTAATTACCCGGTTTGTTCACGTGTCCGGACACAGAAAATATTTTGACACCACCGTTGTTGGGCTTACCTAACTCCAAAAACCATTCACCGCCGTTACGCATGATGGCAGGCACCGAAGCAAAAGATTCGGTGTTATTGATGGTGGTGGGTTTGCCATAAATACCAAAGTTGGCAGGGAATGGTGGTTTGTACCTGGGCTGGCCTTTTTTGCCTTCCAAGGATTCCATCAGTGCGGTTTCTTCGCCACAAATGTAAGCACCAGCACCGTGAACACAGTACAGATCAAAATCCACCCCAGAATCATTGATGTTACGACCCAGTAAACCGGCATCGTAGGCCTCTTTCAAAGCTTTTTCAAAATTCTCAAATGGCTCGTGGTGAAACTCACCACGCAAATAATTGTATCCAACCGTTGCACCCATGGCATAACCGCCAATGGCCATGCCTTCGATTACGGCATGGGGGTTGTAACGCAGGATGTCACGGTCATGACAGGTGCCTGGTTCTGACTCATCAGAATTACACAAAACGTACTTTTGTCCCGGGGCATATTTGGGCATAAAGCTCCATTTCAGACCGGTGGGGAAACCAGCACCACCACGGCCACGCAAAGCCGAAGTTTTCACTGTTTCGATGATTTCATTTTGATCGGTTTTTTCAGCCAGGATCTTTTTCCAGGCTTGGTAACCACCTTTTTTCAGGTAATCTGCCAATGAAGGGTCTTTGTCTGGATTCAAACAAACATGAAATTCTGGCATCAGGATAACCCTCCCAACAACTGATCAATTTTTTCTTCAGTTAAATTCTCGTGGTAATGGCCATTGATGATCATCATGGGTGCACCAGTACAGGCAGCCACACACTCTTCTTCTTTGACCAATGTGATTTGTCCATCGGGCGTGGTTTCGCCTAATTTGATGCCCAATTTTTTCTCGGCATACTTAACCACTTGTTCGGCACCACGCAGCATGCAAGAAATGTTGGTACAAATCGCTATTTTATTTTTGCCTGCAGGCTCGGTGAAGAACATGGAATAAAAATTAGCCGCCTCATAGACCCACACCGCTGGAATTTCCAGGTATTGAGCCACGGCTTGCATGATTTCTTGGCTGAGCCAACCGCCATTTTGGTCCTGAGCAGCATGCAAAGCACCAATCACAGCGGAGCGGCGCTGATCCATAGGGTATTTAGTTAACCAATGGTCGATCTCTGACCGCGTAGCGTCAGTCAGTAACGTCATGGCCAAGTGTTTATCGTCGGATTGTGGATTGACTTGATACATTATCTATCGATCTCCCCAAATACAATGTCCATCGTTCCAATCACTGCCACCACATCGGCCAGCATGTGTCCTTTGACCATGTCATTCATGGCCGACAAGTGGGCAAAACCCGGTGCCCGCAGCTTCATTCTGAATGGTTTGTTGGAATCGTCTGAAATCAAAAATACCCCAAATTCACCTTTGGGTGCTTCAACTGCGGCATACACTTCCCCGGCAGGAACGGTGTACCCTTCAGTAAACAATTTGAAATGGTGAATCATGGACTCCATGTCTTCCTTCATCATTTCTCGATCTGGCGGGGCCACTTTGTAATCATCGACCATCACCGGACCTGGATTATTTCGCAACCACTCAACACACTGTTTGATGATGCGGGTTGACTGCGTCATTTCTTCCATCCGCACCAAGTAACGATCATAACAGTCACCATTAACGCCAACAGGAATATCAAAATCCACTTTGTCATAAGCCGCGTAAGTTTGTTTCTTGCGCAAATCCCACGCCACACCTGAGCCTCGCAACATGGGTCCGGTAAAGCCCCAGGCTTTGGCTTCCTCAGGAGACACCACACCGATGCCTACGGTGCGTTGTTTCCATATGCGGTTATCTTGAAGTAACGTGCGGTACTCATTGATTTTATTAGGAAAATCTGTAGCAAACGCATCAATAAAATCAAGCAAAGAACCTTCACGCCATTCATTAACATATTCCAGGTCTTTGCCTTTGGTCCATTTACTTTCGGCATATTGTGGCATGCGATCTGGCAAATCACGGTAAACACCACCAGGTCGATAGTATGTGGCGTGCATTCGTGCACCCGAAACAGCCTCATACATGTCCATACAATGTTCACGTTCGCGGAAAGCATACAGGAACAAAGCCATGGCACCCAAATCCAAGCCATGGGTACCAATCCACATCAGGTGATTTCTGACGCGAGTAATTTCATCGAACATGGTGCGGATGTATTGCGCCCTGATAGGAGCCTCGATGCCCAACAATTGCTCAATGGCACGCACATAAGCATGCTCATTACACATCATCGACACATAATCCAAACGGTCCATATAACCAATGGATTGATTGTACGGTTTGGTTTCAGCCAGTTTTTCGGTGGCGCGGTGTAACAAGCCCACGTGCGGGTCAGCATGTTCAACCACTTCGCCATCTAATTCCAGAATCAACCGCAACACCCCATGAGCGGCCGGATGTTGTGGCCCGAAATTCATGGTGTAGTTCTTAATTTCTGACATGTTACGAAGCCTCCTGGTCGTTCATGTTATCGGTATAGCGTGAATCGCGCCTGATGGTCTTGGGAACCAACACCCGCGGTTCAATAGACACGGGCTGATAGACCACCCGTTGTTGGTCTTCGTCGTATTTGACTTCGACGTTTCCAATCAATGGAAAATCCTTTCTGAAAGGGTGTCCGATAAAACCATAGTCAGTCAGGATGCGACGCAAGTCAGGATGGCCTTTAAAAATAATGCCATACAAATCAAAGGCTTCGCGTTCGAACCAGTTAACCCCAGGCCAAATGTCTACCAATGATGGCACCATCAACATGCCTTCATCTGGTGCAAAGCATTTGATGGTTAAACGGTGGTTATGAGGGATAGACAACAATTGAGCCACCACCGCAAAACGGTTGGGCATGGATTCGGTGCGGCGATTACTCCAAGAAAACCGGCCGGGTCCATTGCTGTGAACACCGCGACTGAAACCAGTAGAGGTCACGTCTTCTGTGCGCCACTCATCTTCACCGTAAGTGAGGTAATCAACGCCACACACATCAATACACTGATCAAACTGAAAAACAGTGTCGTCGCGCAGCGCTTTGGCTGTCTCTATCCAATGTTCCAGAGGCACGACACAGCTGACGCCATGGTCAGTCTCAGTCATTTCCAATTGAATGTCTGCAAAACGTTCAGACAATTCACGGGTTAATTTGTATCTGAAATTACTCATGATGTTCTGGCAATGGTGTTGGTTCGTTTGATTTTTTTCTGCAACTGCAAAATGCCATAAATCAGCGCTTCAGCAGTGGGAGGACAACCTGGCACATAAATATCAACTGGCACAACCCGGTCACAACCACGAACCACAGAGTATGAGTAGTGGTAATAACCACCACCGTTAGCACAAGAACCCATTGAAATCACATATTTGGGCTCGGGCATCTGATCATAGACTTTGCGCAAGGCTGGCGCCATTTTATTCACCAGTGTACCGGCCACAATCATCACGTCTGATTGTCTTGGAGAAGGCCTAAAGATGACTCCAAAGCGATCCAAATCATACCTGGAAGCGCCAGCCTGCATCATTTCAACAGCACAGCAGGCCAAACCAAAGGTCATTGGCCACAATGAACCGGTTCGCGCACCATTCAATAAGGCATCAACAGTGGTGGTCACAAAGCCTTTGTTTTCAGGCCCCTGATCTACCACCGGTTGAATGATGTTGTCTACTATTCCCATTCTAACGCTCCTTTCTTCCACTCATAGATAAAGCCTATGACCAGCAAGAATAAAAACAAAAACATTGAAACCAACCCAAATGCGCCCAGCTCTTCCAAAACCACGGACCACGGGAACAAAAAGGCAATTTCAAGATCGAAGATGATGAACAGAATGGCCACCAGATAAAAGCGCACATCAAATTTCATGTGGGCATCATCAAAGGCCTCAAATCCACACTCATAGGCTGAGATTTTTTCATCGGTGGTTTTGCGGGTGCCGAACAGCAAACCCAAAGACATTAAGGCGACACCTAAACCAGTGGCGACGCCGAGAAACATTAATATTGAAAAGTATGGAGCTATCATCAAGCCATCCCCTGTTCACTTCTTCATTAAAATTGGTGCCGAAGGCCGGACTTGAACCGGCACGACCGAAGGCCACTACCCCCTCAAGATAGCGTGTCTACCAATTCCACCACTTCGGCACATGATTTACCCGACTTCATTGAAGTCAATCGTAACCATTATAACTTTGCGACCCATCTTTTTCATGGCTGTCGACTGTTTCAGCAGCCAATAAAATCAATCGCTAAGTAAATAAATTGTATTTTGCACAGCTGGCAACCCAAGCTGTACGGTTGATCAAAACCTGTTAATCAGATGATTTGATAATCAGTTATCACCGTCGTCGTCTGATGCTTCAGTTTCTTCGTTGAGCTGGTCAGTCACTTCCTCAGCAGCATCAACAGTTGCTTCTTTCACATCTTCAGCAGTTTCTGTTACGGCTTCTTTGGCCTCATCCATTTGTTCAGCCGCTGCATCCAATGCCTCATCAACTGTACCATCTTCAGGAATCTGAGCTTCAACACCATCATCAGGAACGATGGTCGGCTCACTGTCTTCGTCATCCAATGTTCCAATCACACCCAAATCAGTAGCAGCGTCACCACCGGCGCTTCCAGCAAACCGTTCACTGGCATCAACCGCAATCAACATGGTAATGATAAAAAAGGCCGTGGCCAGAATGGCCGTGGTTTTGGTCAGGAATGAACCGGTCCCTTTGGCACCAAACACAGTGCCAGATGCACCGCCACCAAATGCTGAACCTGCAGTGGCACCAGGACCACGCTGAATCAAAATAAACAAAATCAAAGCCACTGCAACCAGGACTTGTAAGATGTTCAGAAAATTTATTTCACTCATTTTAAATTAGTCTCCTTGTGACAACTTGTCGGCTTGTTGACAAATGGCCATAAAATCTTGGGCAGTTAATGAAGCCCCGCCAATCAGGCCTCCATCAACATCAGGCATCGAAAAAAGCTCATGTGCATTCGAACCTTTACAGCTTCCTCCATAGAGGATGCGGATGCGGCGCGCTATTGTATCATCAATTGAACCCAATTGAGAACGGATAAATTGATGAACTTCTTGCGCTTGTTCGGCTGTGGCAGTCTCACCGGTGCCAATGGCCCAAACCGGCTCATAAGCTATCACCCCAGCCGCTAATTTTTCAATACCCACCACGTCAATAACGGCCTCTATTTGTGCCCACACCACATCAAAGGCAGCACCGCTTTGTCGCTCCGACAAGGACTCGCCCACACACAAAATTGGCGTCAACCCATGTTTGATGGCTTGGGCAAATTTTAACGCCACTTCCTGACTGTTTTCACCATGCATCACGCGACGCTCAGAATGTCCCACCAAAACCATGTCACAACCCAAATCTGCCAGCATGCTGCCACTGACTTCACCGGTTACGGCACCGTCATCGTGTTCACTGAGGTTTTGGGCCCCACACAACACCGCTGTGGGTTTGCTGTTGATGACTTCATGGAGGTGAATATAAACCGGGAAAACCGCCACGTCGTAGGCAGGCACGGTCGGTAAAGCAGCCTTTAACTCACTCATCATCTCTTGCACGAATTGCAACGAACCGTGCATTTTCCAATTACCAGCAACCAGCAGTTTACGTCCCATCATCAAGCCTCTTCTGGTGACTCTGGCGACTCTGGTGATTCAGATGAATCTGATGCGACTGTTTCATCAACATCGGTACCTGCGTCGTCAACCACAACACCTTCAATCTCTTCTTCACCATCCAAACTGACCACTTTGGCGATGCTCACCAAGTGCTCTTTGTCAGACAATCGAATCAAGGTGACTCCTTGGGTGTTACGACCTACGGTAGAGATGCCATTGACAGCGGTTCTGACCAAAGTACCGCCATCACTGATCAACATGATCTGATCTTCAGGCAACACCTGACAGGCGCCGACCACAGCACCGTTTCGCTCACTGGTTTGGATGGCGATTACACCCTGACCTGAGCGTCTTATTTTGGAGAACTCTTCTAACTTGGTCTGCTTACCAAAGCCATTCTCAGTGCATACCAAGACGTTGCCCTCTTCGGCCACAAACATAGAAACCACCCGTTGATCGTCTTTGAGGGTAATGCCCCTCACGCCACGCGCGGTGCGGCCCATCGATCTGACATCATTTTCATCAAAACGAATACATTTGCCTGAGCTTGAGAACAAGAACACATCTTGTGAACCATTGGTCAATTCGACATTGACCAGGTGATCGCCTTCCAACAAGCCCAAGCCGATGATGCCATTGGCACGCGGTCGAGAGAAATTAGACAACGGCGTTTTCTTAACCACACCTTTGGCAGTAGCAAAGAACACAAACTTGTCTTCATCGTAATCACGAACCGGCAGGATGGCGGTGATCTTTTCATCTTTATCCAGTGGCAACAAATTCACCAGCGGTTTACCGCGGGCAGTTCTTGAGGCCATCGGTAATTCATACACTTTCAGCCAGTAGACTTGTCCCTTGTTACTGAAACACAACAAGGTGTCGTGGGTATTGGCCACCCACAAGCGTTCAATAAAGTCTTCATCTTTCATGGCAGTGGCCGATTTGCCTTTACCGCCACGGGTTTGCGCTCGGTAGACATCAACCTGTTGCATCTTGGCATAACCCTCATGTGACAGGGTCACCACGACGTCTTCTTCAATCACCAAATCTTCCATGGTTAAGTGGCGCTGGCGATTCATGATGACGGTGCGGCGCTCATCACCAAAGTTCTCCCTGATTTCTTCCAGTTCCTCAGTCACCACTTCCATCAGGCGGTTGGGGTTGGTCAAGATTTCCAGGTATTCTTTGATGCGTCCGATGATTTCTTTGAACTCATCAGTAATCTTGTCTTGTTCTAATCCTGTCAGGCGATGTAACTGCAAATCCAAAATGGCTTTGGCCTGAACTGGCGATAATTGATAGCCATCTTCAAAGAAGCCATACTGGTCTTCCAAGTCCTCTGGGCGACACAGGTGCGCGTCGTTATCGAGCAAGGCTTTGATTAACGAAGAATCCCACTTCTTGGCCAACAGCTTGTCTTTGGCTTCAGCAGGGTTTTTTGATTTCTTGATCAACTCGATGATTTCTTCGATGTTGGCCAATGCCACCGACAAGCCTTCCAGTACGTGGGCTCGGTCTCTGGCTTTTTTCAGTTCAAAGATGGTACGTCTGACCACCACTTCGCGGCGGTGCTTGATGAACTCATTGAGGATGGCCATCAAACCCAGGGTTTTGGGCTGGCCATTTATCAATGCCACCATGTTGATACCAAACACGGTTTGCAATTGCGTTAACTTGTACAGCTGGTTAAGCAGCACTTCAGCCACTTCACCGCGTCGCAGTTCAAACACAATGCGCATACCGTCTTTATCGGATTCATCTCGCAGGGCACTGATGCCTTCGATTTTTTTCATTTTAACCAGCTCGGCCACTTTCTCAATCAAGCGGGCTTTGTTGACCTGGTAAGGCAGTTCATTGACCACAATGGTTTGTTTGCCGCTGGCGTCATCGGTTTCAATTTCCGAGCGCGCACGCATATAGACTTTGCCACGACCAGTGTCATAGGCATCGCGAATACCTTCTGCACCATTGATGTATGCAGCCGTTGGGAAATCAGGGCCTGGTATGTGTTCCATCAACTCATCCAGGTCAGCTTCTGGGTTTTGAATCAAATGGATGGTGGCATTGATGACCTCAGTGAGGTTATGCGGCGGGATGTTGGTGGCCATGCCCACAGCAATACCCGAGGAACCATTGACCAATAAGGCCGGCACCCGTGTGGGTAACACTTCAGGCTCGGTGTCGGTCTCGTCGTAGTTAGGAATGAAGTCAACAGTGTCTTTGTCGATGTCAGCCAACATTTCATGGGAAATCTTGGCCATCCTGACTTCGGTGTAACGCATGGCTGCAGGCGAATCACCATCCACCGAACCAAAGTTACCCTGGCCATCGACCAGCATATAACGCATAGAGAAAGGTTGCGCCATGCGCACAATGGTGTCGTAAACAGCGGTGTCACCATGCGGATGGTATTTACCGATCACATCACCGACCACACGGGCGGATTTTTTGTGTGCCTTATTCCAGCTCACGCCCAACACATTCATGGCATATAGCACACGACGGTGAACCGGTTTCAAACCATCCCTGACGTCCGGCAGGGCCCTCCCTACAATCACACTCATCGAATAATCGAGGTATGATTTTTGCATTTCATCTTCGATATTTATCTTGATGATATCGGTCGAATTTTCAGCCATAAATCAATGTCACTGGTGCAAAATAATAAACAGCAAATTATAGCACAATTGTAACAATCAAAGCGCAACAAAATCACTAAAATGCGCTTTAAACGGCCAACAATGGAAAAACGCTTCTAATCTAGCTGTTTATAGCGGAATGACTTAAAAGGCGCTCAGAAGCCATCTAATTAAGCCATACCAACTTATCGCCTGCTTGAATTTATTTGTCTTGATTAATTCTTCGGTAGAATTTTTCCGCGAATTCAGTCAACTCACCGGCCTCGATGGCATCGCGTATGTGCTGCATGAACTCTTGATAGAAATAGAGGTTGTGAATGGTGTTCAAGCGCGAGCCCAACATCTCTCCACATTTGTCCAAGTGACGAAGGTAGGCTTTGGAATAATTTTGGCAGGTATAACAACCACAATCCGGGTCTAAAGGTGTGGTGTCATGTTGGTGTTTGGCATTGCGAATTTTAACCACGCCATCCCAAGTAAATAAGTAACCATTGCGGGCATTGCGGGTTGGCATCACACAATCAAACATATCTACTCCCAGCAGCACCGCTTCCAGGATGTCTTCGGGTTTACCGACCCCCATCAGGTACCTGGGCTGATCTTTGGGTAACAATGGCGTGGTGGTTTTCAACACCTGTTCACGCAAATCTTTGGGTTCACCCACTGACAAGCCACCGATGGCATAGCCATGGAAGCCGATGTCAACCAGTCCCGCAGCAGACTGTTGGCGCAAATCATCGTACATGCCACCTTGCACGATACCAAACAAGGCATTCGGGTTGTCCGCAAAAGCGGCTTTGCTGCGTTTGGCCCAGCGCAAAGACAGCTCCATGGAATCCTTGGCTTCTTGGTGGGTGGCTGGATACGGTGTACATTCATCGAATATCATCACCACATCTGACCCCAACTGGCGTTGTACCTGCATGGATTCTTCCGGACCCATGAACACCCGCGACCCGTCAACTGGAGAGGCAAAGGTCACCCCTTCCTCCGTGATTTTGCGGCGTTGGGCCAATGAAAAAACTTGAAAGCCACCTGAATCGGTCAAAATGGGCTTGTCCCAATGCATGAAATCATGCAAATCTCCATGCGCTTCAATGACTTCAGTTCCTGGTCTGAGCATCAAATGAAAGGTATTGCCCAGGATGATGTCGGCGCCTATGCCCTCGACTTCTTCCGGAGTCATGGCCTTGACCGTTCCATAAGTACCTACAGGCATAAAACTAGGGGTTTCTACCTGGCCACGATCGAAGCTTAATTGCCCTCTTCTGGCCTGACCATCGGTCGTGTTGAGTTTAAATTCCATTGTCATTGAGATTTTCAGCAGGGATTTTCAGGAGCGAGGCATTATACTGCTTCATCACCTGCTTGCGTCAAGAATTCATACAACCCTTCACTGGCAGCCAGCAGCAAATCCAAGACCAGCTCAAAACCATCGCCCTGGCCGTAATACGGATCAGGCACTTCCAAAAAGCCACTTTGCGGGGCAAAACGCATCATGTTAATGACTTTGTCGTGGTTCGCCTCGCTGAAATTGTTTTTGAGGTTTCTGCGGTTCTCATCATCCATCACCACCAACCAGTCGAAACGCTCAAAATCGGCAGCTTCAACTTGTCTGGCTCGCTGTTGACTCATGTCAATGCCACGCTTAAGTGCAGCTTTCATGGATCGAGCATCTGGTTTATTTCCCACGTGGTAGGCATGGGTGCCTGCTGAATCGATTTCAAAAGATTTTTCGTTGCCTTGTTTTTTGACCCATTGGCGAAAGACCGCTTCTGCGGTGGGCGAACGACAAATATTCCCCATACACACAAACAACACTTTATGAACAGTCATTGAGTTCCTCAATAAAAGATGACAAAAAAATCAGTGGCTGTTATGACAGAGAAACACTTTGTCCAACATTCTCCACCCGTTTTGGATATGATAATGTAATTTTTAGCAGTTAGCAGCAGCATCACATGGCAAAAAGCAAAATTTTTAAATACGTGCCGGGACAACCCAGACCCAAGCAAACCCAGCTCAATGAATTCGTCAGCGCCAATGGCCTGAAACTCAAAGCCCAAGCCAAACAATTGGCCGACCACCAACGTGCCATGCAAGCCGAAGGCAAACAAGCCTTGTTGGTGATCTTTCAAGCCCTGGACGCCGCTGGCAAAGACAGCACCATCCGCAATGTCTTTAAGTATTGTGATCCGGCTGGCTTGGATGTTGCCGCTTTCAAAGCGCCGAGCAAATTGGAGGCCGCTCACGACTTCATGTGGCGCTGCTATCAAAAATTTCCCGCCAAAGGCCAGCTACAGGTATTCAACCGCAGTTATTATGAAGAAACCCTGGTGGTGAAAGTGCACCCTGAATTTTTGAAATCCCAAGGGTTCACCAAACCACCCACCCAAACATTCTGGCAACAACGCTATAACTACATCAACCAAACCGAAGCGCATTTGGTGGCCTCAGGAACCCAAGTATTGAAATTCTTTCTGGATGTCAGTCAGCCCACCCAACACCAGCGCTTTATCGACCGTTATGCCACCCCAGAAAAACAATGGAAGTTCAATGTCGGCGACCTCAAGGAAAGTATGCTGTGGGAGCAGTATCAGGCGGCTTTTGATACCTTGCTGGAAAAGACCTCAACCAAAGCAGCCCCTTGGTACGTGATTCCGGCTGACGACAAGCCCATCATGCGAACCGCCGTGGCACAAATCATCAAACAAAAACTGAAAAGCATGAAGCCACAATATCCCGGCATGCAACCATTCAACCAGGATGATTTGGCCTTGATTGATCAGCTGGTTAAGGCAACACCCAAAGTTTCCTCATAAGCATAACTACCCAATCAGGCTTTCTTGAAGTGATTCGACCTGGCCGTGTGCAACTTCTGATAGCTTTCCAATAAACGCAGGTGCCTGTCGATGCCGGTCAGGTTGATGTCGGTTTTGAACAAGCCATGAAAGCGCACGGTGCCGTGGACCAGGCCCACCACATCGGCCATGGTGGCCTTTCCGAACATGCGCTCAAAGCTGTGCAAGTAATCGCTTAATGCCAGCTCCTCATCCAATTCAACTTCCAGTACGGCATGCACCGCTTGATAAAACAAATTGCGCTCAACGGTGTTGTCATTGTATTGCAAAAATTCGGCCACCAAATCGATGGCTTCTTCCAGTTCCCCCAACGCCAAATAGCCCAGGATCTTCAGTTCAAGAATGGTTAATTGTCCCCACACGGTGTTTTCATCAAACTCAACACCGATCAGGGTTTTGATGTCCAGGTAGTTATCCAGCTGGCTTTCTTCCAAGCGTTCAATCAGGGCTGCTAGTTGAGCATCGCTCAACGCATGTAAATTCAAGATGTCTTCGCGGTAATCCAAGGCTTTGTTGGTGTTGTCCCAGATCAGGTCTTCGACCAAGTAAACTTCCGAATAATCTGGCACCAAAATCCGGCAGGCGGTACCGCCCAAATCATTCAATTCCAACACATAAACTTCTTTGCCCAGGTCAGCCAACATTTGAAACAAGCAGTCACTTTCTTCTGCTGTGGTTCCCGCAAAGTCCCACTCATGAAACTCATGATCATGTTTGGCACTGAAAAAGCGCCATGACACCACCCCGGTTGAGTCGATAAAGTGTTCCACAAAATTCTCTGGCTCCTGGACTGCCAGGCTATTGAAAGTGGGCTTGGGGACGTCATTGAGGCTTTCAAAGCTGCGCCCTTGCAGTAATTCGGTCAAACTGCGCTCCAGTGCGACTTCGAAACTGGGATGGGCCCCAAAGGAGGCAAACACACCGCCGGTTTTCGGGTTCATGATGGCCACACACATCACCGGGAAACGACCGCCCAGCGAAGCATCTTTAACCACCACCGGGAAACCCTGTTCCTCCAAGGCTTCAATGCCAGCCAAAATACCCGGGTATTTTGCTAACACAGCTTGTGGCACATCGGGTAACACGATTTCCTGTTCGATGATTTGTTTTTTAACTGCCCGCTCAAATATTTCCGACAAGCACTGGACTTGCGCTTCGGCCACAGTATTACCAGCTGACATGCCGTTACTGAGGAACAGGTTTTCAATCAGGTTGCTGGGGAAATACACGGTTTGGCCATCGGATTGACGCACGTAGGGAATGGCACAAATGCCCCGCTCGGTTAACCCTGAGTTGGCGTCAATCAGGTGCGAACCACGCAATTCACCCTCTGGGTTGTAAATGGCCAACGTGTGCTCATCCAAGATGCCTGGGGGCAACTGGTCATGGGCATCAGGTTTGAACCATTTTTCAAAAGGGTAATGAACAAATTCGCTTTGGGCGATGTCCGGACCAAAATACTGATCATTGTAAAAAAAGTTACAGTTCAAGCGTTCAATGTACTCACCCAGCGCTGAACACAAGGCACTGGCCTTGGTGGCGCCTTTGCCGTTGGTGAAACACAGTGGCGAAGCAGCATCCCTGATGTTCAATGACCACACATTGGGCACCAGATTACGCCATGAAGTCACTTCCAATTTGATGCCTAACTGTTCAATGATGGCGGTCATTTCGGCGATGGTTTGTTCCAGTGGCAAGTCTTTGCCTTCAATGTAGGTTTGTTGATCACCATCGACTTGGTCGACGAATAAAGCCTGGGCGTCTTCAGCCAAGTTCTCAACCACTTCTATTTTAAATTCAGGTCCGGTTTGCACCGCTTTTTTGACTGTGCATCGTTCAATCGACCGCACGATACCGGCCCGGTCTTTCTCGCCAATGCTTTCCGGCAACTCCACTTGAATCTGGAAGGTTTGCTGGTACCGATTTTCTGGATCAACGATGTTGTTTTGTACCAAACGGATGTGTTCGGTGGGGATGTCCCTGGCCAGACAATACACGCGCACAAAATAGGCCGCGCACAAGGCCGAAGAAGCCAAAAAATAATCGAACGGACTGGGCGCGGAACCATCGCCCTTATACCTTATGGGTTGGTCTGAAACCACTTTGAAATCATCGAACTGGGCTTCAACCCGCAGGTTATCGAGAAAATTAACTTTGATTTCCATTTGATGCGTTTACATTTTTCAGCTAAAGCCGCATTTTACCTTGTTGTGATGGGCTCTGCTGGTTTGTCTGCCGAGGAATTGACCCCGGCTTCGAATTAAACCGTGATTGTCATACAGCTGCCACAAGTAGACGGTAGCCTATCTACCGATTGGGAAGGTGAGGATTTATTGAAGTGGTTACGTTTGTCTTGGTTGTGTTGTTGGCAAGTTTAGGCATCAAGCTATTGATCTGGCTGTTGTGTCACTTGTTGGAAGTAAACGCTTGAGTTACAGGCCCTGTGGTGCAGCCGCAATGGTTTATCAACCGTTTTTATCCAAGCGATGATTTTCAAACATTTCAATGGCCGCCTTCAAAATTCCAATAAAACCAATGCCCAGCACGATCAAGCCCACAGCAACATCTTCTGCCCCTTTGATTGGCAACACAAACAAAAACAGAAACCCCGCCAGCATAAAGAGCAAAGCCATTACCGCCACCAGGTAAAGCATGCGTTGGCCTTTTTTCGGATCTTGCCAGATTTTTTTAGATAATTCGTTTTGTGTGGTCGTGGTGTCCTGCAAGGTTGAAAAGCTTAATGCCACACCCAACAGAATCAATGAATAATTGAGGTAGGACCAGTCCACCGCCTTGTTAAGTAAGGACATAACGAATGGCACGTAAAAGACCAATGCAACCAAAATCAGTGGGTACTGAAGGTAGCTGATCATATGAAAAAATTTCTTGGGGTTGTTCATGTCTCTATTGTACTGCAAAATGTCCAAAATCAGCTGTCCAACCAGCTGACATCATCGCCATAAAACCATTCACTGCAAATCAGCGATAACGCTTTGGTTGCCACCGGATTGCTTGGCTGAATATAGTGCTCGGTCTGCTCGCATAAACAAGGTGTGAAAATCTTCACCAGCAGCCAACGCTGCGATGCCAAAGCTACAAGCCAACTGAGCACCTTGAATTTTTATTTCACCGATTTGCTGTCTGATGCGTTCCACCACAACTTGTGTTTCCGAACTACTCAATCCGGGCATCAACAACACAAATTCATCACCGCCAAAACGTGCAATCACATCGTGTTTGCGTAACGCTGATTGTGTCAACTCACTGACCATTTGTAAGACTTTGTCACCCATTTGGTGACCATGCTGGTCATTGATGGCTTTGAAGTCATCCAAGTCGAACACCACCATTGATAATGGCGACCCGCTCTTGTGGCTGGCTGCAATCTCTGTTTCAGCCCGCTGTTCCATGTGAGGCCTGGATGAAACTTGAGTTAAGGCATCGGTCTGGATTTGACCTTCCAATTCCCGGTTATAAGCTTTCAGCTGTGGAATGGCAATACCAAACAAAGCGTTGGCCGCAATCACGTTGATGGCAAATTGATAAACCATCACATGTTCCATCAAGCCCAGCGCATGTACCAAAACAGCTATCAGCACACTGCTCACGACCAGGCTGATGACATTGAATTTTGGACTTTCAGTACAGGCAATCCACATGTGTGTCACTGCCAGAAAAAACACCGCAAATGAACTTTCCTGGCTGCCACTCCAGTAAGCCAACAACATGGTCAAAACAATCAACACCACATTCAAAGCCATTTTTTGAATTCGACTGTTCCATGAATCCGTGTCCTCGCTGATAAATTCGTTGAGGTTCATGTTTGGGTTGGGGAATAATTTCAGCAAAATTCCGGCAAACAATGGGGTTAACACCACCACGCCAGCCATGTCTCCCACCCAAAAGGGCAACAAGGTGTCTTTCACTTCGTTCAGCGGCAATTGGTTGGTGTAAACCAACGAAGTAATGACCAGTGCAGTCACCACCAAAGCCGATATACCTGCCACCAACAAAAATGTCACAATCAACTCTGGCGCACTGTGACCGGGTTTCAATGACAATCGGGCAATCAACCAAGCAGCCGCCCAATAGGGCAAGGTGTGCGCCAGACCAAACAAAAACCCAGCCCAAACCATCTCAAGCATGGTCAAAGGCAACTGGTATTGGTGGCCCTGTTGGATGGTGATTAAAATGGCCCCGACCATGATGGGTAAAAAGGCTCGTTTTCCTAACACCATAAAAGCAGCGAAGGTCAATCCAGATACCGGAAACCACACACTGGCATGGTCGGTATACTCAACCAGTCGGCCTACTTGCCAGACAGCAATCCACGCCACAAACAACAAAAATGAACGCATGATGGCTGATGTCATCAGCATCGACTTCAGGGAAGTAGGGAATGTCGGCATATTCAGTTGTTATCAGTTGCTGATGATTGGTTGCTAGACTGGTAAGGCGCCTGCCAATAATAGACCGTGCCATCGTCACTTGCACCAATCGCATGTTGACCATCACGGGATAATTTCATCGGCCAGTTCATCATAAACGTGGGTTGTTTGAACAGCTGATCACCGGTAGCGGCATCGTACATATAAAAGCTACCAGAGGATTCAACCACTGTTTTGCCCACTGGCTTGCCGTCAGTGGCCGTCACATAGGTGGCATTGCGATCCATTGAAACACCGGGGTTGACGCCGTATTGTATGTCGGTTGACCATTTCAAGGTGGCACTGTAATTCGGTGGTGGATAGTCTAATCCTTCTGCGTCATCGGCTTGGTAGTCCAGGCGCACAGCATGCACCAGATACAAAATACCACCTGGGTCAACACCTGGGACTGCTGCATGAAGGTTGGCTCCACAAGCCACGAAAATTTCACCATTTTCTGTTTGCGTGATGTCAACAGCATACGCCAATTCTAGATTGGGGTTATCAGGCTTAAACTGAAAGTATTGCTTAACAGAGGGAATACCAGCAAAAGACTCGAGACCATACATGACACAGCTGCCATCGTGTAATGAAGCCGCCCAAAACAGTCCAGACTCTACCACCGCCACTCGCATGCAACCTGTTGCTGTGGGTGTTTCAGCCAACTGAGAGACCACGCCATCGTTCACAGAAAAACTGAACACTTGACCAGTGGTCGTGGTTTCACCGAGTGGCATTTGCGACCGGCTGGCTAACGCCGTATCATCTGAATATTTTATTCCTGCGGCCACCACGGTGTTGCCATCCCGGCTAATGACACAGCTGTTGATGTTATAGCTTGCTGATGTGTGGGTAAATATACTGGTATAACCATTTTTGTCACCGTTAAGCTGAAAAATCTCAAGTGAATAACCATAACAAACGGCCAAATACTGGCCGTCTTGACTTAAGCTGACCTGGTTAATTCTTGCTGAATAGGTACTGCTGTGAATGATTTCCCCGGTGCTGGCCACAAACATTTGTAAGAAACCTGGTGTGGGGTAATCGGGCTTATCTTTGGGATTGACCGTTTCACCACCAGAAGCCACAAAAGCACCATCACCACTGATATCAACCCAGAACACCCCTTGATAGGTGGTCTGATCTGCAACAATGGGCTTTTTCCAAAGCCGGTTGCCTTGGCCGTCATATAAATAGGTATAAAAATAGCCTTTGCCGCGCTCGTAAGATGAGCCATAGACACACTTTGTGCCATCATCGCTGATGGCAACTGAATTAATTTGTGCAGGCGGCAAGGTCCAAAGTGGAGTGGATGGGTTGGTTGACATGGTCAAATTGGGTAGTTACACACGCCAAAAATTATAACTTGATAATGGCAGCTGTGGCAAAAAAAAGAACTGACTCAAGCATTCAATTTAAAGTGAATACCCCACCAATGGGAGAATTGTCGTGCTGTCTTTATACTCCGTATTGGATCACACCAGTCTGGTCCTTGGGTGGCATTTGTAGATGATAACCCTGGGTTGCCAAGTTGTTTTTGACTGCATTGATGTCTTGTGTGGCTAACTTTTCCCTTTCGCTCAGATCAAGTTGCATCACCTCAGTACACAAACCCAGCAAGGTGCGCAACTCTTCGGGGATGTCATTCAAGGTTTTGTCCTCGGCCAAATACAAGTAGGCGCCCTGCTTTTTCTCAGAGCGATGGATGCTACATTTCATCTTAAATCCTGGCTTAAACCATCATTAATCATAAGAACCCCCTATTTTATCATGCCCAAACGATCAGTTATCTCAATCGATCAATTATCGAATCATTGCACTCCACTGATGCGACAAGATTGTAATTCCGGATGGGTATCTAAAATGGTGTGCTTGCCATCGCCCATATCGGCTTTGAGCTGACGCACGCCGGTGGTCATGAAGTAAGTGACTTCAATATTGCCCTCGGTTTTCAAATAAGAACTCCACTTGTCGCCGGGTTGTTTACAAACCACTTCACAACCACTTTTTGGGTCACACTGGATGGTTTCATGGTGAATCATGTCATTGGCACCCTCATGGGCACTGGCAGCAGTGGCACAGAAACCGGCCATTACGATGATGTCTGTCTTGATTGATTTGTTCATATCACACCTTTTATTGATTAAACTCCACACCATTATAATCGACCTGAATGAATGGGCGATTAAGTTATCATGGGAGTCAATGTGATGGGATTGGCAATTTGATTCCATCCTGCCCGCATTAATCAGTCGCCAACACGTCTCGAGCGGTTTGTAATATCACCTTGGCACTCTGGTCAACCGCAGCGAAGTCGGTCTGCCAGTTACTGACGCTGATGCGCATGGCCAAGCGGTTTTTCCAAATGGTTTGCCCCACCCAGCACGTGCCTTCTTTCTGTACCAGATCAAGGATTTTGAGGTTGGCTTGCTCAGAACCAAAACACACCACCACCTGATTCAGCACCACCTCATTCATCACCTCGTAACCCGCCTGTTTGAAAGTTTCAGCAAAATGCACCGCGCAGGCACAACAACGGTCTACCAGTTCTTCCACTCCGGACTTGCCCAATTGTCGCAACACGGCATACACATCAATCCCTCGCGCCCTTCGAGACAGTTCCGGGGTGTAATCGGAAGGGTTGCGGCCCGCATTTTCTGAAGGCAAATATGAGGCAGTGATGGCCATGGCAGCTTTCAAGGCATGTGGGTGTTTAACAAAAGCCAAACCCGAGTCGTAAGGAACGTTTAACCATTTGTGGGCATCAGTAGCCCAGGAATCGGCCTGCCTCAATCCTGCACCAAGGTGTTTGTGCTTAGCCGATGCCATGGCCCACAAACCAAATGCACCGTCCACATGAACCCACGTGTTTTTACCTTCTGCCCGTTGGCAGATTTCAACTATGGGATCAAAGGAACCCGAGTTGATGTTACCTGCCTGAGTGATGATGATGGTGTTGTCCTGAATCTCAGGAAATTGTTGTGTGTCCATGCGACCTTGGTCATCGACTGGCACCTTGATGACGCGATTGCGCCCCAGGCCCAACATGGCCAAAGATTTATACACAGTGGGGTGAGATTCTTCGCTGATAATGATGTGGATGGGTGGCGCACCGATTAAGCCATCAGCTTCCACGTCCCAACCAGCACGATTCAAAACCTGGTTTCTGGCCGCTGCCAATGCCGTAAAATTGGCCACTGTGGCGCCGGTAACAAAAGCCGTTGCTGATTCAGCAGGTAAACCCAACAAATCCAGCATCCAACGGGCAGAGACGGCTTCTAGTTTGGCCACTGCCGGCGTGGTTTTCTCGAGCCCAGTGTTTTGATCCCAAGCCGTACCCAACCAATTGGCTGCCACGCTGACAGGGTAAGCACCACCGATAACAAAGCCAAAAAATCGAGGCGAACCCATTTTCATGGTGGCCGGCGAAACCCACTGGTGCAATTCGTCAATCACTTGGCTTGGGTCTACTGAATCCTGTTGCAAATCAAAATCAAGGTTCTTTAGGTTGTTGCGGGCTGTGTCATTGACTTGAATGGGGGCATCATTGGCCTGCTCCATATATTGTGTGGCCATGTGAAATGCTTTTTGATAAACCTGATCCATGCCTGTTTCCTTCACTTAAAACTACCGCCAGTCTATCAGAAAACCACGGCAACGCAGGCTGTTTTTAAACACCGGATTCACAAAATTTTCCGCAGCCTAAACTATAATTAAATCAGTCTCGAACAATGTAAGCATGTCATCACCTAATCAACAAACCAAAGTGGCCCTGTTTCCAGTTCCTGAAATGGTCTGTTTTCCTGGTACCCAAACCACCCTGCACGTTTTCGAGCCGCGTTACCGTGCTATGGTTCGTCATTGCATTGAAAATAACCTGATGTTGGCTGTGTCTCACACCAAAAAACCCATCAATAAGGAATCAGCCAAATTAAAACCCATGTCATCCAATGACAGCTTGGCCGATGTCATGGCCAGCAACCAAACCAGTTACGAACCCCATGAAATCTTTTCTGCTGGGCCTTTGGAGTTGTTGGAAGAAACTGAAGACGGACGCATGTACATCAACATCACCTTTATTGACAGACTGCAATGGGTGGCAACACAGCAAGAAGTGCCTTTCAAAGTGGTTTTGTGCAAACGCCTCAGCGATACACCTGATGAGGACCCGGCCACTTCAGAACTGTTGGCGGGGCGCATCAATGACATGCTGTTGCATATCAGCCAATCTCACAGTCCCAAGTTGCATGAATTGATGAAGCAACCCGAATGGGAAAACATGACCCCTACTGACTTCAGCTACCAGCTTTTCACCTATTTCAAATTCCATGCCGATTTCATGCAAACGGTATTGGAACAGCCTTCAACTGAAGCCCGTCTTTCGTTGATTTGGCAGGGGCTTAATGAAGCATTTCAGTCATGACCTGTTTTCAACTGTAAATTTTCAAATCTTGATAGCGCCTGAGCGCTGCAAACATTTCCAATTCCCATGCCCGCATGCCAACCAGTAAGGTGGTGCCATGTTTTTGTTCCATTTTCAGGTGTTGATCCTGTTCGGCCAGCAATGAAAACTGTTGTTTGAGTTTGTTGATGTGTTTTTGCATGGTTTCATTGGAAGACTTACTGAGCATACCGTTGCCTAAAACCCGGATTTCACCTGGCCCAGAAAAATCACATTGCCAGAAGTCCTGTTGGATGTGTTGTTCAAAAAATTGCTGTATGGGGCCACCATCAATCCAATGAAAGTACGGAGAAATCTTCAGCTTGATTTGATTGTTGGGCCTCAACTCAAGCAGATCTGTTTGTTCCAGTTTCAACAGGATGTTGATTAACTCAGCCTCTTCGAGTTCATAGGTTTCCAGTATGTCCGTAAAACTCCAATGGTTACAAACACAAACGGTCACCAGCACATATTTGACATTAGTCACAATCATGGCCTCCTGAGCTTGCGTTAGTTGCACCAATTCTGCGCCCTGGTTATTAATTACTTGCAACAAATCAACCATTTCTAGGTTCATCATGTCACATATTTTAATCAAGCGTTCCAAGCTGATTTGGCCCTTTGATAATGACCGCTTGATACTGGACTCAGATAATCCCAAGTGTGCTGCCACTTGCGCATAGTTGATGTTGTGTTGTTTTAACAAGCCCTTTACGGCTTGCAAAATGATTTGCGACTGTTCCTGCATAAAGTCTCACCATGTTGTACTTTTACTGTCATTATAGCCGCAATTCAACGCCTGATTGGGTCGCTGAATCTCACTGTTTGCGGTTGAATCTTAAAATACATAGACAAAAACAGCAGTGATGCTGATGATTTTGTGGTTTTATTTGTTTATCATGGATTCTATGACCAGTGAACACAATCCAAGGTATATTTCGACTCCGGCAGGTTTGTTGTTGATGGGTTTCATCTTGTCAATGGTTATACCAGCTGTCCAGGCAACATCCTGTGGTAACAATCCCGCAGCCGAACAGTTGGCCAACCTGATTCGCACCCATGAGAATCAACAACGACCTGAACTGATCTGCAATACAACCCTTAATCAGATTGCTCAAATCAAGGCCAGTCATGTGGTTACAAGCCAAAACATCTGGCACCACGCTGGGCGCATGTCACCCAACCAATTGCTGCGTCATCATGGCTTCAAGTTACCCAAAACCTATCCTTTATTTGGTAATCAGGTGGAAGCCCTGGCCGGCGGCGAAGCATCTGTCGATGCCGTCTTGAATGATTTTCTTAACAGTGAGCCTCATCGCCAGTTATTGTTGGGTGAAGATGCCTTTTTTCAAGCACAGGATCAAATCGGTGTTGCCTTTGTTGAAGCGCCGGATACCGACCACCGGTATTATTGGGTGGTGATCATTGCGGATGAACGCAATCACACCATACGACAAAATCCCGTGGTCGATGTCGACCCGCCGGTCATCAGCAAAAAGAAAAGCCGTGGTCGAGAAATCAAAGAAAAAATGTATCGCCGCAAAGTTCGATCACGATGGCGCTGACACCCTTGGCTTAAACCATTTCTGGGTAGCCCAGTTGATGCAAGGCATGGTACAACACGATGGCGACGGTGTTAGATAAATTCAAACTGCGACTTTCTGCCTTCATGGGAATGCGCATGTTGCTGGTACTTTCATGCGACAGCACGGCTTCAGGCAATCCCCTGGTCTCTGGTCCAAACAACAAACAATCCTGGTCCTTAAAAGTCACTTCGTGGTGATAGGCACTGGCCTTGGTGGTCAATGCAAAAATTCTGGCAAAATTGGTGTCCTGCAAAAATGATTCAAAATCTTGATGCTGAACCACATGAGCCCATTCATGGTAATCCAGCCCGGCTCGACGCAATGCCTTCACTTCCATGTCAAAACCCAGTGGGTGTATCAAATGTAATTGGGCGCCGGTATTGGCGCACAGTCGAATGATGTTGCCAGTATTGGGTGGAATTTCTGGTTGGTACAGGGCTATGTGCAGCATGTCAAATCAAGTGACTGAAAGTCGATATTTTAACTCATGACACATAGTCCGCAGCGCATATTCCTTGATGTTCGTTAATTTGCAGTATGACTTCTGGATTCAGTTTGTTAAAATTCTTGTTCTAGGGAGGAACATGAAACAATGAAAATGACTGCAATTAAACACTTTAAATTCACCTTGGCCTTTATTTTGGTCAGCTTCAATGTACAAGCAGACGTCGCCAGAGAATGGAATGAGGTATTACTTGATGCCATTCGGGTTGACTCAGCCAGACCCACAGTTCACGCACGTAACCTGTATCACATATCTGCTGCCATGTATGATGCTTGGTGTGTTTACGATGACCAATGTGCCGGTGTTTTTTACCGATTCAAACACCAGTCAACTCAACCCACAACAGACCGCCACGAAGCCATCAGTTATGCAGCTTACCGCCTACTGCAATGGCGCTTCAGTTCATCAGTGGGTGCATCCACCTCGTTGCCATCATTTGATGCCTTGATGCAGCATTTGGGTTATGACATCAACATCACCACCACCCAGGGCGATTCAGCAGCAGCCATTGGCAATCGCATCGCCCAAAAAATCATCAATTATGGATCTAACGATGGCTCCAATGAAGTCAATGATTATGCCAATCGTCACTACCTGCCCGTTAATGACCCTTTGTTACCTGACCTGCCTGGAAACCCAGACATCACAGACCCCAATCGATGGCAACCCTTGGTCCTGGACTTTTTCATTGGACAATCCGGTATTTTGTTGGGTGAGTATCCAGACTTTTTAAGTCCGGAATGGGGCCATGTGATACCTTTCTCTTTGACAACGGCTGATGTGACACCGTATCAGCGAGATGGTTTTGATTATCCCGTTTTTAAAGATCCTGGCCCGCCACCGATGATGGGTACCGCCGGTGAAGACGATTATAAAGCCGGCTTTGAACAAGTCATAGAATTCAGCAGTTACCTGGATCCCAGTGATGGGGTAATGATTGACATCAGCCCAGCATCGCGTGGCAACAACGACTTGGGAACCAACAATGGCAACGGTCGTGACATCAATCCAGTGACTGGCCAACCTTACCAGCCACAAATCGTACCAGCTGGAGACTACTACCGGGTGCTAGCCGAATTCTGGGCAGATGGTCCAGATTCAGAGACGCCACCAGGTCATTGGTTTACTATTCTAAACACCGTATCTGACCACCCCTTGTTGGAAAAACGCCTACAAGGACAGGGACCGGTACTTTCTGATTTGGAATGGGAAGTTAAATCCTATTTGGCCTTGGGCGGTACCATGCATGATGCTGCGGTGTCAGCCTGGAGCATCAAAGGCAAGTATGATTACGTACGACCGGTTTCAGCCATTCGTTATTTGTGTGGACAGGGTCAAAGTTCCGACCCCAATGCCGCCAGTTATGACCCAGACGGCATCCGCTTACAACCCGGCTTGATTGAGCTAATTACCCCCGCTACCATCATGTCAGGAGGCATCCACGAACACTTGGCTGGATTAGGTGGTGGGAATTTAGGCAAAATTGCGATCAAAGCTTGGCAAGGTCCTGATTACATCATTGATCCAGAGACCACCACCGCTGGCGTGGGCTGGATATTGTGTGACAACTGGTGGCCTTACCAACGTCCTTCTTTTGTTTCACCACCCTTTGCTGGCTATGTTTCTGGCCACAGTGTGTATTCAAGAGCTGCAGCAGAAGTCATGACCTTATTGACTGGTTCACCCTATTTCCCTGGTGGGATGAGTGACTTCGTGGCACTGCAAAACGAGTTTTTGGTGTTTGAAGAGGGGCCAAGTGTAGATATTGTGCTGCAATGGGCCACCTACCAAGATGCCGCTGATGAAACCAGTCTGTCACGTATATATGGTGGTATTCACCCAACAGCCGATGACATTCCCGGCAGATTTATTGGTTATGAGATTGGCCACCAGGCTTTTGCGCTTGCCAACAGTTTATTCAATGGCGATGTGGTGACATTCGGCAGCAGTGTTCCAGTTCCCATCAGCCCATGGAGTTTATTGTTTATCCTAGCCATGGTCTTGTGGTTCAGCCGAGGGTATTTTCGCCAACCATTAAAATCAGCTTGAACATGAATAACCAGTCTGCTGAACTGGGTCGAACCATCAGGTCTTACTTGTTGTTGATGCGGATGGATCGACCCATAGGTACTTTGTTGCTGTTGTGGCCTACCTGGTGGGCTTTGTGGACTGCCAGTGAAGGCCACCCTGAGTTTTCAGTCTGGTTGATCTTTACCCTGGGGGTATGGATCATGCGTTCCGCTGGTTGCGTAATCAATGACATCAGCGACCGCAACATCGATGGACACGTCAAACGCACCCAACAAAGACCCTTGGCCACAGGCCAACTCAGCATCAAACAAGCCTGGGGATTATTTGCCAGTTTAATGGCAGCGGCAGCTTTGTTACTCCTGGCCCTCAATAAACTGACCATCATACTGGCCATGGTGGCGGCTTTTTTCGCCATCACCTACCCTTACATGAAACGGGTCACCTATTTACCGCAGGTGTATTTGGGCATCGCCTTTTCCTTTTCTATTCCCATGGCTTATGCCCAAATCACCGGTTCTGTGCCCAAAACCGCTTGGTTATTGTTTGTTGCGAACATCCTCTGGACCACAGCCTATGACACCATCTATGCCATGGTTGACCGCAAAGATGACCTTAAAATTGGCGTTAAGTCCACAGCCATCTTGTTTGGTGAATTGGATCGCACCATCATCGGTATCATTCAGTTATTAACGGTACTGTCTTTGTATCTGTTCGGACAACAAGCTGAAATGTCAGCGCCTTATTATTTAGCCGTTATTGTCGTGGTGTGGTTATTTGCCTATCAACAACTGAAAATCATGTCGCGCAATGAAGCCCTGTGTTTCAAGGCCTTCCTGCACAATAACTACGTAGGCATGGTCGTTTTCATCGGAATTTTTACCCATTTTCTCTTGAAATCTTGAGTTTAATTCATACATAGCTGTTGAACTCAATCGCCGATGACGGGATTGAGTCATTACCCGACTTGGCCAGCAAACTGGCAAGTCACTTAACATTTATATTGCTTAACAGGAGAATATATTATGAATTTCGATTTAACCCCATTATTCCGCACATCTATTGGTTTCGACCGCATGGCACAACTGTTAGATCAAGCCAACCGCATTGATCAAACCCCCAGTTATCCGCCATATAACATCGAAAGCATTGATGACAACCATTACCGCATCACCCTGGCTTTGGCCGGCTTCAGTGATCAGGACTTGGAAATCACTTCCGAGCAAAACACCCTGACTGTCAAAGGCAAGAAAGACAATGATGTGGAAGGTAAATTCATTCACCGTGGTATCGCCAACCGGTCTTTTGAAAGACGCTTCCAATTGGCAGACCACGTGAAAGTCAAAGCCGCGAACATGAACAACGGTTTGTTGCACATTGAGCTGGAGCGAGAAATCCCAGAAGCCATGAAACCGCGTACCATTGCCATTGGTACCGAGCAAAAAACCTTGGAGCAAAAGCCTGAAATCGTCAAGGACAAAAAAGACGTGGCATAAACTTCAACAGTTGTTCTTCATAAAAAAAGGCCTGCAATCGCAGGCCTTTTTTTTGTGTATATAATCCGTACTCAAATGCACGACTGATATCACATCACATCACCAAGCAACCGCATCCCTGTGGACAGGCATGGTCATACAGCGACACCCTCCACCACCACGTGATAATTCAGAACCATCCATTGCCACCGCTGCCTTGCCTTTGGGCATGGTGACATCGTCATTGATGATGTCATTGGCATCGATGATGGCAAACCCAGCCAAGTCCAGTGCGTCTAAGGTGGCTTTGTTGTGTTTGTAGCCAATGATGTGACCGGGTGCAAAGGTGAAGAAATTGGCACCACTGGTCCATTGTTCGCGTTCTTGAGAAAACGGATTGTCTCCGCCGCAATTAACAAAATTCAATTCCAAGCCAAACAAACGCAAGGCTTTGGGTAAACCTGAATATTCATTGATGTAATTGATTTTGCCATTGGTGCAACTTAAGTGGAACGCTTTGCATTTGCCGGCACCAGTAATCAATGGGGCAAAATTCATCACCGTATCAACGTCCAACATGGTGAATATCATGTCCAAGTGGATGGTGGCTCTGATTTTGGGTAATTCGACCACAATGATGTCCAGCTTATCTTTACCGTAGGACAGCTTTTCTGCCATCCGATCAATGGCGCGTGCCGAAGTTCTTTCAGAATAGCCAATCACCAACAAGTCGTCCTTGATAACTAACAGATCGCCACCTTCAATGGTTAACTCTGTGGATTTTCCTTGGGTACCATCGAAGTGGAATCCTTGGCCCTTCAATTCTGGGTGATTATTGAAAATCGATTTGAGCAACAAAGCTTCTGTTAACCTGACCCGATGGGCCATGGAGCCGATGATGGTTTTGTCATAAACACACATCACCGCATCGCGGGTAAAAAAGGCATTGGGCAACGGTGGAATGGCGTGTCTTGAAGGACTGATGTACCGCTCCAAAGTGTTTTTCTTCAACAAAGTACCCTGAAACAATTGCGCCGACAAATCTTTGGCATCAAAAGCCATCAAATCATCCACCAATTCATTGTGGTTGTGCAAAGCACACACATCTTGAATGAGGTCCAATTTGACCTTGGAATCTGTCAAAACATCAGAAAGTAAATCAGAAAACTCTAATACTTTATCGGTGACTTTATGCAATACACCGGTCAACTGCGCATGCTCTTGCAATGCCAGGTCCAGCGTCAGGATGTCATCATAAAGCACTTCGTGGGCAGTCTCAGGCGTCATGTTTTCCATTTCAGGGCCTGGCTTGTGGACGATGACCTTGTTCAGTTTCCCAATTTCTGAATAATTGGAGATTTTATTTGTGCTCATATTGAATCACTCATCGAAAGAGATGTGGATTGTACTGGAGCGAGCCACCGATTGGCAACTGAGGATATACCCAGCATCGGTTTCCCATTTTTCTAATGAGTAGTTATTGATCATTTCGACTTCCCCTTCAACCAATTTACAACGGCACGTGGCACAGACACCCGCTTTACAAGAATACGGCAAATCAACCCCGGCGTACTCTGCTGACTCCAACAGGGTGGCCTGGGTACCGGCCAATAAACTGAATTCGTGGTTGGCACCATCGATGGTGACCGTGACGCCGGCATCTTCGGTGACGGTCTTTTCTGCCAGGCTGATTTCCTGACCATCACTGAGGAATCGTTCATTATGAATAATAGACTCATCAATACCCATCGCAGCCAAAGAGGCACAAACCGTGTCAATCATTGGCCCAGGTCCGCAAACATAATATCCTTTAACATCAATTCCATGCAGAACATATTTAAACAATTTTTCAATCTTTTTTTGATCGAATCGTCCCTGGTACAAAGGCACATCCACCCGTTGTCTGGATAAAAAATAGTGGACACTGAACCGTGTTCCAAAGCGGTCTTTGAGTTCAGCGATATGATCATGCAACAGCACATCCGAAGTTTTGGAGTTGCCGTAAAACAGTATAAAACGGGCTTGTTCAGATTGCTCCAGGGTGGCATATATCATGCCCATCACCGGGGTGATGCCTGAGCCAGCCGCAAAGCCGACATAAACATGGTCAGCTTGGGGATTCAAGACAAAATGACCGCTGGGCGGCAACACCTCAACTGTTGCACCCGCTTGGAAGTCCTTGATGGCAGCTTGTGAAAACCGGCCATCGGCCACTGTTTTGATCAACACATCCAGTTCGCCTTTGCGCTTGGGTGAAGAGCAGATGGAATAACTGCGGCGCAATTCTTCACCATTGATGGTGGCTTTGAAAGTCAAGTGTTGGCCTGGTAGGTAGTTGAACTCTTCAGCTAAGTTATCTGGTATCTCCAGGGTCCAGATGACTGCATTGGGTTCAGGGGTAACGGCTTTGATCTTGAGTTGATAAAATTTATGCATGGCATTTAAAGTAATCAAAAGGTTCTAAACAGCTTTCACAACGGTACATCGCTTTGCAGGCAGTTGAACCAAACTGACTGATTAAACGGGTATCGGTGGAGCCACATTGTGGACAGGCTATGTCTTTTTCCCCTGCTTTTTGTGGCGGAGCAATTCCATAAGCTGACATCGCTGCTCGGCCGGCTTCAGTGATCATGTCCGTGGTCCAGATAGGATCATTGAGCAGTTGGATGCTGACATTTTCGATGTCGTGTTCTGCCAGCACTGACTTGATGTCTTGTTGAATCACGTACATGGCTGGACAACCTGAATAAGTGGGTATGATGTCAACTTCGACCTTTCCGTTATCAACCCGAACGCCTTGCAGGATACCCAATGCGGCGATGCTGATAACAGGGATTTCGGGGTCTTTAACAGCTTCAAGCCACTGTTTCACCTGTTCAACTGTGACTGATTGGCTCACCACTCACAGCCTGGATAAGCTCTGGGCAAAAATTGCATTTCAGCCAGTAAGTATCCCAGGTGCTCTGAGTGTTCGCCCTGCAAACCACCAGTGGCCACCCAACCTGACTGCGGTAAGCTGAGTTTGCATTCTGACAATTTGGCTTCAACTGCTTGGCGCCAATTCTCTTCAAGGTCGGCATAATCTGGCACCAGTTGTGCAGCCATCAGGTCTTTCATGCCTTCATCCATTTCAAATAATTCAGGGGTATAAAACCACAAATCATCCAAGGCTTTTTGTAGACGCTCTTTGGCTTCAGGGGTGCTCAATGCCAGCCGTCGGATCCAAGCTTCACTGCGATCCTCGTGGTACTTAACTTCCATTCTGGCTTTCTTTGCGGCCAAAGCCAAGGGCTGATAACTGGACTGGCTTAAGGCCGCATACAGGTTCAAGTTGAACACATCGATAAAATATTGCTTTAAAGTCGTGAAAGCAAAATCACCACGTGGCAGTTCGGTTATCAGTGGGTTTCGGTATTCATGGGCATCACGCAGGAATGCCAAATCATCCGGGGATTGGTCATTGATGGCTAAATCGGTGGCCAATTGATAAAACATTTGGGCATGACCGATGGTATCTAATGCCACATTGGTCAATGCCACATCTTCTTCCAGATAGGGACCGTGACCACACCATTCAGCCAAGCGCTGTCCCATGGTCAGTGAGCTGTCAGCCAGGCGCAGAAAATACCCGTGTAAGTGTTGTTTGGTTGCTGTTTCGAGGGATGTGTTGGTCATCACATGTTTTCCACTTCTTTGTCCAAGGGATAAAAGGTTGGGTACCGGTAAACTTTGTCTTCAGCCGGATCAAACCATTCATGTTCCTGTTCAGGATTAGAGGCAAATATCTTGGCGGCTTCAACCACCCAAATACTGACACCTTCCATGCGTCGGGTGTAAACATCGCGGGCATTTTGCAGCGCCATCTCTTCGTCGCTGGCGTGCAAGGATCCGACGTGCCGATGATTTAAGCCAGATTTGGCACGGATAAACACTTCATATAACTTCATTTCACTCATCAGGCAGCCTCACTGTTAACCGCTTGGTTTTTGTCATATACCCGCGCAGCTTCCCTGACCCAAGCACCACTTTCATGGGCATCTATCCGAGCTTGCAGGCGTTCTTTGTTACAAGGACCATTGCCTTTGATGACTTGCATGAATTCATCCCAATCAATTTCACCGTGATCGTAGTGTCCGCGTTCCTCATTCCACTTCAAATCAGGATCAGGGATGGTTAAGCCCAGATGCTCCGCTTGTGGCACCGTGGCATCAATGAACTTTTGTCGTAACTCGTCATTGGTAAACCGTTTGATTTTCCATTTCATCGATTGCGCAGAATGCTGGGAGTCTTTGTCACTGGGACCGAACATCATCAATGCCGGCCACCAAGTCCTATTCAAGGCCCGTTGTGCCATGTCTTTTTGCGCGGCTGTGCCACGCGCCAATACCGTCATGATTTCATAACCTTGGCGTTGGTGGAAACTTTCTTCTTTACAAATACGTACCATAGAGCGCGCATATGGGCCGTAGGAGGCTCGGCACAAAGGCACTTGGTTCATGATGGCAGCACCATCAACCAGCCAACCAATGGCACCCATATCGGCCCATGAGGGCGTAGGGTAATTAAAGATCGAGGAATATTTGGCTTTGCCGGTTAACAGTTCTTCAGTCAACTGATCACGGGTCACTCCCAAAGTTTCAGTGGCAGAATAGATGTATAAACCATGACCCGCTTCGTCTTGTACTTTGGCCAACAAAATCATCTTTCGCTTTAAGGATGGGGCACGGGTAATCCAGTTACCTTCTGGCAATTGTCCAACAATTTCAGAGTGGGCATGCTGCGACATTTGCCTGATCAGCGTTTTGCGGTATGCTTCAGGCATCCAGTCACGCGGTTCAATTTTTTCCTCGCGGTCAATTTTGGCTTGAAAAGCGGCCAGCAAATCAGCTGGTTCTTCTTGGCCTTTGGCATCAGTTAAGCCTTGCGAATACATAAGGTACCTCGGTTAATTGTTAGGTTAAACATGGGTCTTTTTACTCATATTTCAAATTCAGACCCTTTCCAGTAACAGTGCCATGCCCTGCCCCACACCAATACACATGGTACACAAAGCATAACGGCCACCAGATCGCTGTAATTGTTTGGCAGCTGTGAGAACCAACCTGGCACCACTCATGCCCAGTGGATGACCCAATGCAATGGCACCACCATTAGGGTTCACTCGGTCATCGTCATCAGCCACACCCAATTGTCTTAACACAGCCAGGCCTTGAGAAGCAAAAGCCTCATTCAGCTCAATGACCGAGACATCATTAATGGTTAATCCATAACGTGCCAATAGCTGCTGACTGGCAGGAACAGGACCCATGCCCATGATGGCTGGCTCCACACCAGCTACTTGAGCACCAACGAAACGAGCCAGTGGCTTGAGGTCATGCTTGGCTGATGCCTGCTCACTGGCCACAATGATGGCACAGGCACCGTCATTGACTCCGGAGGCATTGCCAGCGGTAACGGTGCCATCCTGTTTAAATGGCGTGCCTAATTGCCCTAATTTCTCTAGCGTGGTGCTGGCCCTGGGGTGCTCATCTTGTTCAAAAACGATGTCATCACCTTTGCGCTGTGGTATGCGCACAGGGGTGATTTCTTCAGCAAAAATGCCTTTTTTCTGTGCCTCGGCAGTTTTTTGTTGGCTGCGGTAAGCAAATAAATCTTGATCGGCTCTGGACACCGAAAATTTGGCGGCTACATTCTCACCGGTTTCTGGCATCGATTCGGTGCCATACTGCTCCTGTAACTTGGGGTTGATGAACCGCCATCCTATGGTGGTGTCATAAATTTCTGCATGCCTGGAATAAGCTGCAGTTGCTTTGGGCATCACGAACGGCGCGCGGGACATAGACTCAACTCCGCCAGCCAGCATCACTTCGGCATCTCCGAAAGCAATGGTTCTGGCAGCCATCGCCACCGCATCTAACCCAGAAGCGCACAAACGATTGACCGTCATGCCCGGTACTTCAGGTGGCAATCCAGCCAATAAAGCTGACATCTTGGCCACATTGCGATTGTCTTCTCCGGCCTGATTGGCACAGCCCATAATCACATCATTGATGGCGGAGCCAGGTAGTTGCGGACATTGATTCATCAAGTCCTTGATCACACCAGCCAACATGTCATCGGGACGTACGGCTGCCAAGGCGCCACCGAAACGGCCAATGGGTGTCCTTAAACCTTCGCAAATAAACACTTTACTCATAACTTTTTCCTGATGTGAGGGGACAAACGGTAGCGGTCATCACCAAACCAAGAATGCAGCTGCTCTAACACAGCAGCCACATGTGACCAGCCCAACTGTTCGGCAAAAGCCAACAATCCTTGAGGGTAATTCACACCGTATTTCATGGCCAAATCCACATCACGCTCTGAACAAACACCATTGAAGACGGCATCAGCAGCTTCATTAACCAACATGGCAATCACCCGCATAGCAACCATGCCCGGCTGATCGGCTGAAACCATCACGTCTTTTTTGATGTGATTGAAGACGGCAATGACTCGGTTACGCATAAACTCATTGGCACCCGGACTGAATGTCAGGTTGACTGCCTTGGCTTTCATGTAGTCAAAAGATAAATCTACCAAACAAACCGGCATTTTCCTGTCAGTTTCAACGGCAGCAGCCAGTCGACCATCGGTCATTTGCACAAGACATCCGCCAATGATGACATCCTCGCCCTGCCATTTGCGGTTGTCATGTTCAAACTCACAAAACATTTCACTGAAATAAGTGACTTCTTCAGGCACCCTGATTTCATCGAAGTCGGCATCACTGAATACCAAATCTGGTTTAGGAACCCCAGCGCCATCGGCATGAGAGTAAAAGCCATGGCCGGTTTTTTTGCCTAAAAGACCCGCACTCACCATTTCACCTTGTAACAAGGACGGGCGGTACTTGGGATCGTTATACATGGCCTGATAGACCGTTTGGCTGACCGCATAGTTGATGTCTATACCAATCAAATCCATCAGCGCAAAAGGACCCATACGAAAGCCAGCTGCCTGCGTTAATATGGCATCCAATTGATGGTGAGGTGCCATTTGTTCTTGTAACATTTTAAGGCTTTCGCCATAAAATGGCCTGGCCACTCGGTTGACCACAAAACCAGGGGTTGACTGTGCCAACACGGGGATTTTTTTCCATGCCCTACACAATTGTTTGGCTGCATCCAAATGCGCTGGATCGGTTTGTAAGCCACTGATGACTTCCACCAGTTTCATCACCGGGGCCGGATTAAAAAAGTGTAAACCGAACAAGCGGCTGGGGTCTTTCATTGCTGCCGCAATCGCAGTGATTGAAATGGATGAGGTGTTGGTTGCCAACAATGCCAAACTCGAAGTGATGACTTCCAGTTTGCTGAATATTTCTTGCTTAACAGCCAAATCTTCTACCACCGCTTCAACCACCAAATCACAGGCGCTGAAGTGGGCCAAGTCATCAAATAAGGTGATGTTATCCATCACTTGATCGACTTGTTGTTGGGTGATTTTGCCTTTGAAAGCACGTTTCTTCAGGCGTTCTTTGACTTGCTCAAGACCCTTTTGGGCTTGTTCTTGGTTGGTGTCATACAACAACACTTCACAGCCTTGGCTGGCGGCCACTTCACAGATACCAATGCCCATGGTACCGGCACCGACCACACCTACTTTGTTGATATTTTCACTCATCAGTGACCTTTGAAATTGGGTTTTCTTTTTTCGTTGAATGCGGCCACTCCTTCGGCAAAATCATCACTCAAACCACAAATCCTTTGAACGTCACGTTCACGATCCAGGTGTTCACCATATCGATTGCTGTATGACTCATCAAAAATATTTTTGATAAAAGACAAAGCCCTGGTAGGTCTGGCCGCTAAGGTATTTGCCATGGCCAACAACTCACGATCAAAATCCTCATCTTCGATGGATTGATAAATCATACCACAATCAACGGCTTCATCCGCAGTCACTGGCGTGCCCAGCATGGTGATGGCTTTGGCTTTGGCTAAGCCAATCAGTTTAGGCAAAAGCCAAGTGCCGTTGCAATCTGGTATCAAGCCAATAGAGGAAAATGCCTGAATAAATTTGGCTGATTTCTTGGCCACCACAATGTCACAATTGAGGGCTATGTTAGCGCCGGCACCAGCTGCCACGCCATTGACTCCACAAACGATAGGCGCTTGAATGGATTTGAGTAGTCGCAGGTTTTTGTTATACCCCTGCTCTAACTTGTCACCCAAATCCAATTTTTCGTTTTCTGATTGGGTGCGTTCGCCCAGATCTTGACCAGCACAAAAGCCACGTCCTGATCCAGTCAACAGCACACACCGTATGTCGCTGTCATTAACCACGTCAGACAGTACCATGTAAAACTCATTGTGCATGGTGTCATTGAACGAATTGAGCTTATCTGGACGGTTTAAAACGATTTGAGCAATTTGGTCTCGCTTACTGTATTTGATGGTTTTTAAATCATTGAAAAGATCTGTCATGTCATTCCCAGCGGGCAAATTTTGTAAGCGCATCATTATAAAACATATCATGCATTCAGCGCGTTGATGAATCGATCTTTTTTACCTTCAAAGCATACCTTTCAGACGCAATCAACCGCGATCAGCCAAAAAGTTAATCAACCCAATTGAACATCCTGCCAAACCCATAATTATCCTGCACAAAAAAAAACGGGCTGATTGCTCAGCCCGTTTCAATTTATCAGCACAGCAATAAGTGGTTAGCCCAATAAACCATCCAAATAACCCAACTTCCAGGCTGCAGCTACCGCGCCTCCGAGCACCACCAGGGTAATCACCCATTTCAACACCCCACCACCAGAACTGTATTCAGTGATAGGCTGACTGGGTTGGGTGGCTTTGTTTTCAGATGCTTTATTTCCGCCATCGATGGAGGGGTCTGTCATACCAGGCGTTTGTACTAAAAATCTGATGTTGTCTAATTTCAGTTCATCACCGACATTCAAATCAGCAGTCTCGACTTTCTTGCCATTGACGAATGTGCCGTTGGATGAATTCAGGTCTGTGACCACCAGACCGGTGGCTTCGGCATCAATTTGTGCATGCTTTCTTGAAATGCCATCTGAATTGACGCAGATGTGGCAGTCTGAATGGCGCCCAAGAATGGTTGAACCACGCAGCGGATATGTTTTCCCAAAATAGGCACCTGACACACCCCTCAAAATAAACTGAGGCAGTGCCATGCGCACACGAGTGCGGTTGTCATCAGCTTCATCGGTTTCAGCCGATGAGGTCAGTTTCATGTGTACCTGTGAGGCAATCATCAGATCCCCTTCTCTGATTTCTTTGCTCTTTTTGACCAATTTTCCGTTCACGGAAATCAGCCGGGCTTCATTGTCTACTGAAACTGAACATTCGCCATCAATCAGGGTAATGGTGGCATGAATGGAACCCAATCCTTTGTTGTCAATTCTGATATCTGCTTCTGTTGAACTGCCAATGGTGTACTTACCTTCCTGCAATTCAACGTCGGCATGATCACCGTGTGGAAAATGTAATTTCATATATAATTAACCTGATAAACTTCGATGATTATAGCAAACATTCACTACAACACAAAAAATTGTTACACCTAAACGGTGCACTTGGGAACGCATCCATAACATCAGCAATTTTGCGGCTTAAGCTGCTTACCCGCTAACTTCAACTTGGTTGGGGTTGATTGATTACAGTTTTGCCCTGCATATAACTTTGCAGCGCGGTCGGCACATTGATACTGCCGTCCTCATTTTGATAATTTTCCATCACCGCAATCAATGCTCGCCCAACTGCCAGTCCTGACCCATTCAAGGTATGCACCAATTGGGGTTTCTTGCTTTCGGGTGAACGAAATCGTGCTTGCATGCGACGCGCTTGAAAATCGGTGCAATTAGAACATGAGGATATTTCTCGGTACGTGTTTTGCCCAGGCACCCAAACTTCCAAATCATAGGTTTTGGTGGCTGAAAATCCCATGTCGCCAGTACACAAAACCAGTACCCGGTAGGGTAGTTCCAATGCTTGCAAAATACCTTCAGCATCGGCCGTCATGCTTTCTAATGCAGCAGCCGATTGGTCTGGGTGAACCACTTGCACCATTTCAACCTTGTCGAACTGGTGTTGTCGGATCATGCCTTTTGTGTCTTTCCCGTAACTGCCCGCTTCGCGGCGGAAACACGGTGTGTGCGCAGTCATTTTGATTGGCAATTGTTGGGTTTCCAAAATTTTTCCGGCCACCAAATTGGTCAACGGTACTTCAGCTGTAGGAATCAAATAGCGATCATCTTCAGTGATAAATGCATCGTCTGCAAACTTGGGTAACTGACCACTGCCTTGCATGGTTTCGGCATTCACCATATAGGGCACATAAAATTCTTGATAGCCATTTTTTTGGATGTGGGTATCCAACATGAATTGCGCCAATGCCCGGTGCATTTGCGCCACTTCACCAGTCAACAAAGTGAACCTTGACCCCGATAAATTAGCGGCTGATTCACTGTCCAGACCGGCATTGATTTGACCCAATTCCACGTGGTCTTTAACCTCAAAATCAAAATTCTGAGGTGTCCCCCATTTTCGAATTTCCACATTGTCGTCTTCATCCTTGCCCACAGGCACCGATTCATCGGCAATGTTGGGGGTATACAGGGTGACCTTTTCCATGTCTTGCTGAATTTCTTTTAATCGGGCTTTTGAGGTTTCCAGCTGATCTCCAATGGCCGCCACCTGATCAAGCAATGGCTGTACATCCTCGCCTTTGGCCTTGGCTTGACCGATGGACTTCGAAATGACTGTTCTTTGGTTTTGCAGGGACTCTGTTTCGATTTGAACGGTTTTTCTGGCAGCTTCCAGCTGTTGCCATTGAGCGGTATCAAATTGATAACCACGGTGGGCCAATTTGGTGGCAACTGCGGCCAAATCAGTGCGCAATAATTGTGGATCTAACATGTCCCGGGTTCCTGTTAAGAATTAAAGGGTCGACATTGTAGCTCAGATAACTACTTTTGAGAAGAATCAGCCAGCAGAATCAAGCCAGTTGCAGCCAAGCTGAAATCCGATCAGCTTTCTTGGTTCCACATCATGGGCTGATCTTCGTCATGGTGTTTCTCTAACCACTGTTGGTGAGCCTCCAGCTCTTCCTCACTGGCACCCACTGTTTTCAGAGGCGGCAATGCAGATAAATCAAAATGTGCCTGATTTAAATTCAGTTGTTGGTCATTGTTCAGTGCCAGTCGGGTTTGGCCACCGGTCATGGCCAAATAAACCTGTGCCAAGATTTCAGCATCCAGTAATGCCCCATGCAATGACCGGTGCTCATTGCTGATACCGTATCGCTTACACAGGGCATCCAAATTATTCTTAGCACCTGGGTGTTTTTTCTTGGCATAGACCAAGCTGTCTGTGATCTGACAAATGTCTTCCAGCTGAAAGTCTTTACCACAAAGACCCAGTTCATGGTTGATAAAGCCCACATCAAAGGGGGCGTTGTGAATCACCAGCTCTGCACCTTTAACAAAATCAATGAATTCATCGACAATGCGTTCAAACAAGGGTTTATCGGACAGGAACTCATTGCTGATACCATGCACAGCCAATGCTTCATCATCCACTTTAAACAAGGGGTTGATAAATTGGTGGTATTGCTCATCTGTGATCTCTCGATGCAGCACCACTTTGGCACCAATTTCAATGATTCGATGCCCTTCTTGCGGTTTTAAACCAGTGGTTTCGGTATCCAGCATAATTAATTTGTTTTCAATCATAACAAGCCCTCTGCTGCTGTTCTGGCCGCCACATCTACGGCCTCATTTTGTGGATGTCCCGCATGTCCTTTAACCCAATGCCAGTTGATTTGATGCTGCTCCATGGCTGCATCAAGTCGTTGCCACAAGTCCTGGTTTTTAACCGGTTCTTTTTTACTGTTTTTCCAGTTTTTGGCTTTCCAGTTAGGCATCCATTGACAGGCGCCGTCCATGACGTATTTTGAGTCGGTAAACAAAGCAATTTCACATGGCCCTTTCAAATGACTGAGGCCAGCAATCACAGCCATTAATTCCATGCGATTGTTGGTGGTATCAGCTTCGGTACCGGTCAGCATTTTGGACTTGCCTTTGTAGACTAACATGGCTGCCCAACCACCAGGGCCTGGGTTTCCCAGACAAGATCCGTCTGTGTACATTTCAATGGCTTTGAATTTGGGTGCCTTCATGGATTTAGCTGAACTTGAATTAACCTGGATGATGGTGCATGATAAATCATCCACCCAACAAAAAACCAGTGTTAAATATGTCCATTGAGATTGTTCCCATACCCGCGTTTGATGACAATTACCTGTGGTTACTCCACAACGGCTCCCAGGCGGTTGTGGTCGACCCTGGAGATGCTGGACCAGTCAGACGCTACCTCAGTGAACACCAATTAGAACTGACCGGGATATTAATTACCCATCATCACTGGGACCATGTCAATGGTCTGGAATCACTGCAAAATGATTGGGACTGTGTGGCGTATGGACCAGCTGACCAGCGGATCCCAGGTGATTTGATAACCGTGCAAGAACAAGACGTCGTCAAGCTGCCATCATTGGGCATAGAATTATCGGTGATGGACACACCTGGACACACTTTGTCACATATCAGCTTCTACAATGACCAATGGTTATTTTGTGGAGACACTTTATTCAGCATTGGCTGTGGCCGCATGTTCGAAGGGACACCTGATGTATTCAGTCAATCGTTGAATAAAATTTCATCTTTGCCACCGGAATTGCTGGTCTATTGCACCCATGAGTACACAGCCGCCAATATCCAGTTTGCCTTGAGCATTGAACCACAAAATCAAGGACTTCAACACCAACAAAAAGTCGTAGCACAACAGCGTGCCGAACAACAACCCAGTCTACCCGTGCGCTTAGGTGATGAACTCAAGCTCAACCCTTTTTTGCGGACTCATGAGCCTGAATTGCAACAAACTTTGATTCACATCAACCCCAAACTCGATCCTGATCCGGTGGCTTGTTTTGCTTTCCTCAGGTCGCTTAAAGATCACTTCTGATTGTTATCAGATTCAATTGTCCCTGGGATAAATAGGTAGCAGCCTGGCTACAAAAAGGGTATGATAATTATAGATTTAACAATCAAACTGATGAAAACAATTAAAGTCATCTTGTGGTTGGTGGTGTTTCATCTTCAGGTGAATATAGTGTGTGCACAAACCAATCAAGACCTGAAGCCAATCTATCGGATTGGCTATTTTGACACGCCTCCCCTGTCCTACAGAAACGATAACTTAGGTGGCCCGGAAGGACTGGCCATCGATATCATCTCCCAGTTAGCCAAAGAACATGATTTTGCAATTGAGTGGGTCTATAACGATTTTCCCGAACTGTTGACGTTATTCAAAACCAAACGGCTGGATGCCTTAATCAACGTCGGTTATTCTGAACAACGTGCCACTTATATGGATTTTTCCGAAGTCAATTTTGCCAATGTCTGGGGACAGGTGTTTTTACCAAGCAACTCTAACATTGAAAGCCTATTTGATTTGGAGGACAAAACCATAGCTTTGATGGAAAATGATGTCAACGGACTCAATTTCATAAACCAGTGTGAACAGTTTGAAGTGAATTGTCAGTACGTCTATGGCCAAAGCTACCAGGAAATATTTTCCATGGTGGCCGATAAAAAAGCCGATGCCGCTGTGTCCAATAACCTGGCTGGGCTCAATTTTCAAAACACTTACAATTTGTTAGCCAGCAGCATAGTCTTCAATCCTTTCAAGGTTTACATCACCGTTCCCATCAATACCAATCGAGAATTATTGAATGTCTATAACAGCACCATAGCTGGTTGGAAGCAAAATCCTGATTCCTATTATTACCAAGCCAGATACCGCTGGATTGGTGGGCAAGATGAAAAGCCCTTACCTGCCTGGTTGCGGTATTCAATCATGGGTTTGTTACTGTTTGCCCTGGTTGCGTTTATGGCTGCCATTCTGTTCAAACGAGAGGTCAAACGTCGGGTAAATCAACTGTCTCAACGTGAGGTTCAATTAAACCAAATCATCAACATTGTGCCACACATGATTTATGCCAATGATTACAACGGCAAACTGATATTAGCCAACACCAATGCCTGCGAGTTTTTTGGAATCAGTGAAGCAGACTTGGAAGACAAAAACATTTACGCCTTATTGAAATCCAACGAATACTTTCAAAACCTCATCAATTACACCACCTCATCCAATCCATTCAATACCGAAATATCAGTTCATGATCATCGCGGCAATGAAAAGATCTTGATGATGTCGAAAGTGCCTTATTCGGGCAGGAATCAGTCAGAACCAGCAGTGGTAACTGTCGGGGTAGATATTTCACAAGTCAAAGCCTATGAAAAAGAAATCATGTACTTGGCTCAATACGATACCTTGACTGGATTACCTAACAGAGAACTTTTAAAAGACCGGTTGAAATCATCACTGGCCAGAGCAAGCCAATTCCAACATGTAGGAGGTATCCTGCACATTGACTTGGATAACTTTAAAAACATCAACGAATCACAGGGCCATAAGGTAGGCGACAAACTGATCAAAAAAGTCGCCATCCGCATCAAATCATGTGTCAGCCAAGGAGAAACTTTGGCCAGACTTGGCGGTGACGAATTTATTGTTGAGTCACCGGAATTATCAAACGACACCACCAAAGCCGAAAGACAGGCCATTGATCTGGCTCAGTCGGTGTTAGAAAAGCTTAAATTACCCATCGAAATTGATAATAAACATTACCACATTTCGGCCAGTATTGGATTAGTCATTTACCCTCGTGACGGCAAAAGCCAGTCAGAATTGTTGCAACGGGCAGATACTGCCATGTTTGAAGCCAAGTCCAAAGGTAAAAATCGCATACAAGTTTTCAGCTCTGACATTGAAACACGCATTAAAAAAGACCTGCAGCTAGATCAAGACTTGCGGATGGCGCTAAGAAACGAGGAAATCAAGATGGTGTTTCAACCGATTGTTGATGCCATCACTGAGGAAACTCAGGGCATAGAAATTTTACTGCGTTGGCAACACCCCACTGAGGGGACCATCATGCCAACTGACTTTATTCCGATTGCAGAAAACAGCCAATTGATATTGGAAATTGGCTATTGGACCATCGAGGAAGCTTGTAAACAGATCAATAAATGGCGAAAAACCACAGACAAGCCATTTTTCATCGCGGTTAATTTATCGGTTATCCAAATCCGCGACCACGACTTTTTGAAAAACATAACGGCACTGATTCACTCTTATCAGATACCTCAAAATTACCTTGAGTTTGAAGTCACAGAATCCATCCTGTTGCGTGAGAATAAACGGACTTTGGAAATCATTAATCAGTTGAAACTGCTGGGTATTCGCTTGTCAATTGATGATTTTGGTACCGGCTATTCGTCCTTTGATTACATCCGCAAACTGCCACTGGATAAAATCAAACTGGACAAGTCATTTATCAAGGACATCCCCATGGATACCAGTAGCACTGCCATCGTCAAAACCATATTAGCGATGGCAGAAGAAATGCAGTTAGATGTGGTCGCTGAAGGCGTGGAAAATAAAGACCAAATTGAATTCTTGCGCGCCAATCATTGCCAGTTTTTTCAAGGTTTTTACTTTTCTAAACCCAAACCTGAAGACCAATTCATTCCGAACTTACATCACTGATTTATCGGCGGCGGTTGCTGTCTTTCAAAAATCCATTTGTTGTCTGTGGACAAGGATTCATCGAAAGTATACCCATCCACTTCAAGTGACTTGATTTGTTCAGGCTGAGTTACCTCATGATCAATCAAAGCCCTTGCCATCATGCCCCGAGCTCGTTTGGCATAAAATGATATGGACCTGGTTTTGCCGTCTTTGGTGTCCTTAAAATCAAGGGTCAAAACATTGGCCTTTAATAATTTTGGCTTAACTGATTTGAAATACTCGTTGGATGCCAAATTCACCACCACATCTTTTTGTTTCAATTCTTTGTTCATCAGTTCAGTGATTGAATCGCCCCAAAATTGATACAGGTTTTCACCCTCCGGTGTGCGCAATTTGGTTTTCATTTCTAAGCGATAAGGCAGAATCAAATCCATCGGTCGCAAATAGCCATACAAGCCAGACAGAATGCGCAAATGCTGTTGCGCGAACTGCCAGTTTTTTGCTGACATGCTTTCAGCGTCCAATCCGCCGTATACATCGCCTTTGAACGCCAAGGCCGCTTGTTTGGCTGTGCCCAATTTCAGGGGCGTTTTGAATGCTTGAAACCGCTCATAATTTAATTCAGCCAAGTTTTCAGAAACCGACATCAGTTGAGCGATTTGTGTTGGTTTAAACTGTTGCAACTCATGAATCAGTGCTTTGGTTTGGGCTTGTTGTTTAGGCCGTGTGTATTCACTCATGGGGTGAGCAGAAAAGTCCTGCCCCTTGGATGGAGATATTAAAATTATCATGTCATTTTTTTAATGGTTTGGCTCAATGATTGAGTTATGTGGGTTAATTGTGCTGGTTCAATGATAAAGGGTGGCATCATGTATATCAAATTCATAAACGGCCTGATCCACACACCTGAATCAATCATGTGTTCTTGGAATACCGCCCAATCCAATGGTTCATGGACTTCCACCACACCGATGGCACCCAACACCCTGACATCCTTGACCACGTCATACTGCGACATCACTGCCAGCTCAGTCTTGAGTTGTGACTCAATGTCACGCACCTTTTGTTGCCAGTTGGAAGACAACAACAGGCGTATACTGGCCAAGGCAACGGCACAGGCCAGTGGGTTGGCCATAAATGTTGGACCGTGCATGAAATGGGTGCCGATGCCATCAGCAACCTCACGATTGCATACCACCGCTGATAAAGTCATGTACCCACCGGTTAAAGATTTACCCAAACACAGGATATCTGGTGTCACCTCAGCATGTTGGTAAGCAAATAATTGGCCCGTGCGTCCAAAGCCGGTAGCAATTTCATCAAAAATTAAAATCACGCCATACTGATCGCACAACTCTCGAACCCGCTTGAGGTATACAGGTGAATAAAAATTCATGCCGCCAGTGCCCTGTACGATGGGTTCAAAAATCACCGCTATGATTTCTTCGTGGTGATTTTGTATTTGTTTTTCAAACGCCAACAAACACGACTCATCCCAGGGTTGATCAAAACCACAATCGGGGGCATCCACAAACAGATGTTTGTTTAACAGCTTACTGAATTTGTGGTGCATGCCGGTTACCGGGTCGCACACCGACATCGCACCAAAGGTGTCTCCGTGGTAACCCTTTGAAAAAGTCAGAAAACGACTTTTTCGGTGATGCCCTTGTTCAAAACAATATTGGGCTGCCATTTTCATTGCCACTTCCACTGCCACCGATCCGGAATCCGCAAAAAACACGGCATCCAGGGATGGGTCAGTGATTTCAAGTAATTGTTTTCCCAAATCTATGGCTGGTTGATGGGTCAAGCCACCAAACATCACATGAGCCATTTTATCGAGCTGTTCTTTGACAGCCTGGTTCAATACTGGGTGATTGTAGCCATGGACACATGACCACCAGGATGACATCGCGTCAATGACTTTCTGTCCCCCTTCAAGATGCAAATAAACGCCCTCTGCCCGCTCCACCGGGTAAGTTTTGGTAGGTGATGAAAGGTTGGTATACGGGTGCCACAAATGTTGGCGGTCAAAGGCTAAATCCATGTCAATCAATCACGTGTCTGATGTATTCTGTCGCAAAGCCGCGACGGTACAAAAAGCCCTGCCTTTTGGCTTTTTCTTGGTAGTCTGACCAAGGTTCACCTTTGTATTTTTTGTGGTAAACAGACTCAACCACTGCATAAAAGTCAATGTCTGCCTCTGCCCTTGCCTGCTCAATCACGGCAGCTGAAACACCTTTTTGTGATAACTCCCTGGATATCCTGTCAACACCATAGCCTTTGGCTGAGCGACTGCGCCAATACGATTCAGCGAAGCGTTGGTCTGAAACATAATCATGTTCTAACAGCTCAACAATCAAACGATCCACGATGGCTTCATCATGATTCTTGTTGAGTAGCTTGGTCCGCAGTTCAGCACAGGAATGTTCACGCATGGCCAACGAACCCAAAGCCGATGCACGGGCTTTGGATTCGGGTGTTTTTTTCTGCTGTTCTGACATCAACCCTCGAATGGATCGACGCCTTCTTCGGCCTCTTTAGGTACCGGTTTAGGTAACAAGATGTCCCTTAACTTTTCTTCCAGTTCAGCAGCATGCTCTGGGTTGTCTTTAAAATACTGTTTTGAGTTCTCTTTACCTTGCCCTATACGAATGTCACCATAACTGTACCAAGCACCGGCTTTGGAGACGAGGTCATGAGCCACGCCCAAATCAATGAGTTCCCCCAGCAGGGAGATGCCTTCGCCATACAGTATTTCAAATTGCACTTGCTTGAATGGTGGTGCCATTTTGTTTTTGACCACCTTGACACGGGTTTCGTTACCAATCACTTCATCACCTTTCTTGATGGCGCCAATCCTTCTGATATCCAATCGCACTGAAGAATAGAATTTCAAGGCATTACCACCGGTGGTGGTCTCTGGGCTACCAAACATCACCCCAATTTTCATCCTGATTTGGTTAATGAATATCACCATGCAGTTGGTGCGTTTGATGTTTGCAGTCAATTTTCGCAGGGCTTGAGACATCAACCGTGCCTGCAACCCCATATGTGAATCCCCCATGTCACCTTCAATCTCAGCTTTCGGGGTTAACGCCGCCACCGAATCAACCACGATCATATCAACGGCATTAGAACGCACCAACATGTCACAAATCTCCAAAGCCTCTTCACCTGTATCAGGTTGCGAAACCAGCAAATCGTCAATGTTGACACCCAGCTTAGCAGCATAGGAAGGGTCCAATGCATGCTCGGCATCAATAAAAGCGGCGGTACCGCCTTTCTTTTGGCATTCGGCCACGGCATGCAGTGTCAAAGTGGTTTTACCACTGGATTCCGGTCCATATATTTCCACTACCCTACCACGAGGTAATCCACCAATCCCCAAGGCCACATCCAGGCCCAATGAGCCTGTTGAGTACACATCAGTGGTCAGGGCTTTGTTGTCGCCCATGCGCATCACTGAGCCTTTGCCAAACTGCTTATCAATTTGACTCAATGCCGCTGCCAGGGCTTTTTTCTTGTTGTCGTCCACGTTTTTCTGCTCCACGAGTTTTAAATTATTTTTAGTCATTTACGCCACCTATTATCGCATGTTCTGGGGATCGAAAAAATCGTCATTTTCCTAAATTGAATCAATCATTTCGTACTTACCCTGAATTATCAATGGCTTATTCTCAAAACTTGAGAATGTAGATTTTTAAAATTATTTTAATTAATTTTGACTTGAAGAAATCACCAAAACATCATTCAGAATACCGAATATATCAATTCATTAATTGTAACGATATTCTCTGATCATTCGCTTTTACGTATTCTAAAATATAAAAACACACCATTTTTTCAAAAGAGAGGATATTGTTATGAACCCAAAAATCAAATCACTGCTGCTGGCAACCACCATCGGTTTGACCAGCTTTACATCCCCCCAGTCATGGGCCGGCAACACTGCCAAGCCCAATCAATTCTGGTGGCCAGAACAAATCAACTTACAACCATTGCGACAACATGCCCAAGAATCCAGCCCACTGCCGGATGATTTTGACTATGCCAAGGCATTCAGTCAATTAGACTTAAAGGAAGTGAAAGCCGACATTGAGAAGGTATTAACCACTTCTCAACCCTGGTGGCCAGCTGATTACGGTCATTATGGTCCATTTTTCATACGCATGGCATGGCACAGTGCAGGCACCTACCGAACGTTGGATGGTCGCGGCGGGGCTGGTGGTGGCCAACAACGCTTTGACCCCTTAAACAGCTGGCCTGACAACGGCAACCTAGACAAAGCGAGGCGCTTGTTGTGGCCAGTTAAACAAAAATATGGTCGAGCTCTTTCGTGGGCTGACTTGATGATTTTGGCTGGTAACGTGTCTATGGAGTCCATGGGCTTCAAAACACTCGGCTTTGCCGGAGGTCGTACGGATGATTGGGAAGCCGATTTGGTTTACTGGGGACCGGAAACTGAATTTTTGGCTGATGAGCGATACGATGAAGGACGAAAGCTCAAAAAACCACTGGCTGCCGTACAAATGGGCTTAATCTATGTCAATCCAGAAGGCCCCAATGGCAACCCTGATCCCATCGCCGCCGCTCATGACATCCGTGAGAGCTTTGGTCGCATGGCGATGAATGACGAAGAAGTGGTGGCATTAATCGCTGGTGGCCACACATTTGGTAAAGCCCACGGCGCTGCCAAACCAGACGATTGTGTGGGTAAAGAACCTGCCGCTGCAGGTATGGAAGACCAAGGATTTGGCTGGCATAATAAATGTGGAAAAGGTCACTCTGAAGACACCATCACCAGCGGTTTGGAAGGTGCGTGGACTTCTAGTCCGGCACAATGGACTCATCAATACCTCACCAACCTGTTTGCTTTCAACTGGGTACAAACTAAAAGTCCAGCTGGAGCCACGCAGTGGATCCCTGACTCACCAGCCGCAAGTAACCTGGTACCTGACGCACACCTTAAAGACAAAAGACATGCGCCGATTATGTTTACCACCGACTTGTCACTGAAGGAAGATCCAGCTTACCGTGCCATTGCTGAAAAGTTTCTTAACGATCCCGATGCTTTTGAACAGGCATTTGCCAGGGCTTGGTTCAAACTCACTCACCGTGACATGGGACCCAAAGCCAGGTATGTTGGCAGTGAGGTACCGACAGCTGAGTTCACTTGGCAAGACCCCGTTCCAGTTAATACCAACAAAATGATTGGAAAAAGTGACATCAAACACCTGAAGAAGGAAATTCTGGATACTTCTATCAACCCCACTGAATTGATTAAAACAGCTTGGGGGTCCGCCGCTTCCTATCGAAATACAGACATGCGTGGTGGTGCCAATGGTGCCAGAATACGGTTAGCCCCACAAAAAGACTGGGCTGTAAACGATCCAGAAAAGCTGACCAAGGTTTTGGAACAGTTAACCGCCATTCAATCTGAGTTTAATAAGAAGCACAGCGATACCCCCGTTTCTTTGGCAGACCTGATTGTCTTGGGTGGAGCCGCCGCCATCGAGCAAGCAGCTGAACAAGCGGGATATGATGTGACAGTCCCATTCAAACCAGGTCGTGGAGATGCCACGCAAGACCAAACCAGTATCGCTTCTTTTAACAACTTGCGACCAACCGCAGACGCATTTAGGAACTATTACGAAAAAGACAATTACCACTCTCCAGCCGAATTGTTGATTGATAAAGCCAATTTATTGGGTCTGACGGTACCAGAAATGACTGTGTTAATTGGTGGCATGCGGGTCTTGAATGCCAACACCAATGGCAGTGCTCATGGGGTATTAACTCAAAATCCTGGCGTTTTAAACAATCATTTCTTTGTTAATCTATTGGACATGTCAGTGCAATGGTCACCTTCGCCTGATGAAGCAGGTATTTATCAGGGCCATGACAGACAAACCAATGAACTGAAGTGGACAGCAACACCTGTGGATTTAATTTTCGGCTCACATGCTGAATTACGCGCATTGGCAGAGTACTATGCAGCCAATGACGGCGAAAAACAGATGATTGATGACTTCATTCAAGCCTGGGTTAAAGTGATGCAAGCCGATCGCTTTGATACCTGAAAACAAGGTGAGAAAGGGCTCAGAAGTGAGCCCTTTCCCTTCCATCGACCAACTGACAAACACCTACTTGCTGTCACAGGGTATGGACCATCTCGGTAGTTTTTCTGAACACTTCAACTATCATAATTTCTCGCATAACAGTTACAGGTATTTTTCTCTGCCTGCGTGACCAATTTCTGATAAACAAACGCAGTCCTTTTGTTAGAATGTAGGGTTTCCTCTGCAGTCACCAAAACATGAGTAAAAACTCAGAACACACTCCCATGATGCAACAGTTTTTGAAGATCAAAGCTGACTACCCTGACATGTTGCTGTTTTATCGGATGGGCGATTTTTATGAGTTGTTTTTTGATGATGCGTTGCAAGCCGCTAAATTACTGGACATCACCCTCACCCAAAGGGGCAAGTCCGGTGGTAAACCCATTCCCATGTGCGGTGTGCCTTACCATGCAGCCGATAATTACCTGGCCAAACTGGTCAAGAAAGGGCTGTCTGTTGCCATTTGTGAACAAACCGGAGACCCTGCCACCAGCAAGGGCCCAGTGACCCGCGAAGTCAAAAAAATACTCACGCCTGGTACCGTCACTGAAGAAGCCTTGATGGATGCCCATGATGAACATGTACTGGCAGCCATACATGCCAATTCCAGGGGCTATGGTTTGGCTTATTTAGTGATTGCGAACGGCTCATTTAAAGTTCAACAACTGGATGACTTACCTACCCTGGAAGCGCAATTAGCCCGTTTATCACCCAGTGAAATTTTGCTGTCAGAAGACAGTGACTTGAATGCTCAGCTTAAAAGTCACCTAATCAACCAACGACCGGCTTGGGATTTTGATGCTGAGTCAGCTTACCATTTATTGAAGAAAACCTACCAAGTACATGATTTGGCAGGTTTTGGACTTTCAGAAGGCGATGTGGCATTACCTGCCGCCGGTGCCTTATTACAATACGTCAAGCACACCCAAAAAACAGAATTAAAACATTTGCAGGATTTGCAGGTAGAGGTACTCGATGGTTATTTACACATCGACGCCCAGTCCCGAAAAAACCTGGAAATTGACTACCATCCTGACGGTAAAGATGAATTGACGCTGTGCGGCTTCATTGACCACTGTGCCACCAGTATGGGCTCCAGAAAAATCAGGCGCTGGATCAAGCAACCACTGCGTGATCGCCAACAATTGCAAGATCGCTTGGACCGCATAGAAACCATCTTGAATTCAATTCAAACACAGGCCTTGCAGGACCAATTGAAAGGCATAGCAGACATCGAACGCATCGTCACAAGGGTGAGCTTATTGACTGCCAGGCCCCGTGATCTGGTGGCATTACGTGAATCCTTGTTGGCCATTGAGGGCTTGTTGGAAACACTCAAACAAAAGACTTTGGAGCCTTTGGCGCCACTGACAGAACAAATGGATCCACATAGTGCATTGCGTGAGATACTTGATGGTGCGATTCAAGACAACCCACCGGTGGTGATACGTGACGGCGGCGTTTTGGCTGACGGCTTCGATGAGGAGCTGGATCGCTTGCGTGGCATCAGCACCGATGCCGGACAGTATTTATTGGACTTTGAACAGGAACAGCAGGAAAAATCTGGCATCAATGCCTTAAAAGTTGGCTTCAACCGAGTCCATGGGTACTACATTGAAATTTCTAAAATTCACAGTGAACAGGTTCCCGAGCATTACATTCGCAGACAAACGTTGAAAGCGGTTGAACGCTACACCACACCCGAACTGAAACAATTTGAAGAACAAGTGCTGTCCAGCAAGGAAAAGGCACTGGCTCATGAAAAAGCACTGTATATCAGATTGTTAGAAGACATGTCTGAGTACGTTTCAAGCCTACAAACCCTGGCTGGGGCTGTCAGTGAACTGGATGTGTTATGCAACCTGGCTGAACGGGCCGCCACCCACAACTTTTGTAAACCTGAATTCACCGATACACCCATCATTGACATCAAGCAGGGTCGACACCCGGTGGTTGAAACCATTCAAGAAACCCCATTTGAACCCAACGATTTGAGTTTAAACAGTGATCAGAAAATGTTGATCATTACTGGACCCAATATGGGTGGCAAATCAACCTACATGCGCCAATCAGCCCTGATTACTTTGATGGCTTATGTTGGCAGTTATGTGCCAGCACAACAAGCCAAGTTGGGTGACATCGACCGCATTTTTACCCGCATCGGTGCCGGCGATGATTTGACTCGTGGTCGCTCAACATTCATGGTGGAAATGTCAGAGACTGCCACCATCCTTCACAATGCCACAGCCAAGTCTCTGGTATTGATGGATGAAATCGGACGCGGGACCAGTACCTACGATGGTTTGTCATTGGCCCATGCCTGTGCTGTACACCTGGCTCAAGTTAATCAATCATTTTGTTTGTTTGCCACCCATTATTTTGAAATCACAGGCCTGGAAGATCAAATCCCCGCCATCAGCAATGTGCACTTGAATGCCGTAGAACACGATGACAACATTGTGTTTTTGCATACCGTCAAAGCCGGTGCCGCCAATAAAAGCTATGGATTACAAGTGGCGGCACTGGCCGGCCTACCCTCTTCCGCACTGAAAAATGCCAAGGCCTATTTAAAACAACTTGAACATGAATCAGGCGACGTGGCGCCCATGCAGTTTTCTTTGTTTCAGGAACCAGAACCGAGCAAATCAAAATTAAAAGAACAGCTAGAGGCCATTAACCCAGATGAAGTCACCGCCAAACAAGCCCTGGATTTGTTATACAAACTCAAACGGCTGAGTGAAAAGAGTTAAAACTTGAATGTTTGAAACAAAAAAAACAGCCCAGTTGGGCTGCTTTTTTTGAGTGTTTGAGCTTCAATCTGAGCGCTATCAGAGATTGAATTCGATTTTATAAATGCGGGTGATGTTGGAAGTGATTCCCAATTCACTGGGTGGTTTGAATTGCCATTGATTGATAGACTGCACTGCAGGTCTTCCAAACACCCGACCCTTTCTGGAGTAGTTGGTTGGTGATGCTTTGATGACATTACCATCCGGATCAATGGTGATTTCAAGTTCAACCCAGCCTTCCAAGTTTTCCATCGCAGCTTTGACTGGATAATCAACGGGAGCTCGTTGCAAAATTTCCCAGTTGTATTCATTCTCAAGAGCCGCGGCATTGCCCAAATTTTCATTGATGGGTTGTGCAGCAGTGGTATCCAAAGAAGCTATGCTTTGTTCAACAGGCTGAGCCACAGCATCCTCTGTGTCTTGTGAATTTTGGGTATCAGCCGCGGCCATGTTTTCAACTGCAGTATCGACAGGCTGTGCTGGCGTATCATCAACCTCTACAGGCTCAGCCTCACTGTTCACAACTGCTTGTTCAGTAGCAGCATCCTCAACAACGGGTTCTGCCGGTTGAGTATTGGGTTGAGCTACCGGTTGAGTACTGGGTTGTTCGACAGGTTCTTCAATCTCTGGTTGAGCCACCTGCTCAACGACCTGTTCAACCACTGGTTCAGTAACCACAGGATCGACAGGTTCGGGTTCAATCACAGCAGGTTCTTCAGCTACCGCTTCTTCAGATTTGACACCAATATTTTCATTGATAGGCAAATCCAGTTCTATTTGAGGTTTGGTCTTTAGACCGAAATCGGACATATCCATTTCTATGTCTTTGTCAATTTCAGGTTTAAATTCAGGTGTGTTTAAGCTGGCAGACTGAGTCCGCTCTGGCAATCCTGCAGACCAGCTGGGTCGTTTGGTTTCAGTCTTATCGTCTTCTGCTGAATCATTTTGTGCGACGGCGGCTGTGACACCAACAAACATCACCAACAGATAGGTCGTTAATTTGAACTTCATTTTTTCCTCGGGAATAACGCTTGTTCATTAATTGTAACGACTGATTCACAGTTTGCAATATTTATAAAATTAATAGTTGACTTTTTACCATTTTACTTCTTCTTTGTTCAAAAAAGCATTTAATCCTTTTTGACCTTCTGCAGAAACGCGCACAGCGGCAATGACCTGGGTGGTGTATTCATCAATTTTCTTTTGTTGAGGCAAGGTTCTGCCGACCACCGACATGACCAATTTCTTGCTGATTTCCTTGGCGTTGGGCCCTGTTGAAGACATCATATCTAATTGTTTTTCAACCCATTTTTCCACTTCGTCAGATGGCAAAACGTCAGCAACAATGCCCATGTTATGAGCCTGGTTGGCATCAAAAACTTCTGCCGTCTGAAAATACCTTCGGGCTTTGCGGGTACCTATGGCATCAATAACATAGGGTGAAATCACCGCTGGCACCAATCCGAGCTTGGCTTCTGTTAAACCAAATTTGGCACCTTCATGTGCAACCACCATGTCACAACAGCATATCAAACCCACGCCACCACCCAGTGCCAAGCCTTGCACAACGGCAATGGTCGCTTTGGCATTGAAATTAATGGTTCTCATCAGTTTTGCCAGTTTTTCAGAATCAACTTTATTTTCAGATTCAGTGGCTTGCGCCATACTCTTCATCCAATTTATATCTGCACCTGCCGAAAAAGATTTGCCCTCAGCACGCAAAATTATCACTTGAATGCTGCTGTCATCATTCAATTTATTGTATACCTCGGTGAGGTCACTGATCATTTGGGCATTGAATGCGTTGTGTACTTCAGGGCGGTTCATGGTGACAGTAGCCACCCCATTTTTCGACTTTTTGAGCTTGATGGTCTGGTAAGAATTAAACATGAATTTTCTCCTGAATTACATTCTGAAGACGCCATATTTGGCATCATCAACATCTGCCTGAGTACTGGCTTCGATGGCAAGTGACAATATTTGTCGGGTATCTGCCGGGTCAATCACTCCATCATCCCACAAACGTGCAGTGGAATAGAATGGATGCCCCTGGTCTTCGTATTGTTGTTTGATGTCATCATAAAAGGCGTTTTTATCCTTTTCATCCCAAGTTTTGCCCATCGCATCCATGCCATCTTGTTTCACTGTGGTCAAAACCGAAGCGGCTTGTTCACCACCCATTACTGAAATTCTGGCATTGGGCCACATCCACATGAACCGTCCTTGATAGGCTCGACCATTCATCGCATAGTTGCCGGCACCAAAGGACCCACCAATCACCACGGTAAATTTGGGTACTTGAGCACAGGCCACAGCTGTCACCATTTTGGCACCGTCTTTAGCAATACCCGCGTTCTCATATTTTTGTCCAACCATGAAGCCGGTGATGTTTTGCAAAAACACCAATGGTATTTTGCGTTGATTACATAACTCTACAAAATGCGCGCCTTTCAAAGCCGATTCGGCAAACAAAATGCCGTTGTTGGCCACGATACCAACAGGATAACCGTTGATGTGAGCAAAGCCACAAATCAAAGTGGTTCCGTATTTGGCTTTGAATTCCTGGAATTCTGAACCATCGACAATGCGAGCGATGATTTCTTTGACATCATAAGGAATTCTGGTTGACTGCGGAATGATACCGTACAGTTCATGTTTGGGGTAAAGTGGTGGCTTGGATGCTTTTTGTTTCAACCAGTGGTATTCAGGTCGATTCATGAACTGTAAACAGTTTCTGGCCATTTGTAAGGCATGTTGATCATTTTCCGCAAAATGGTCTGTCACACCTGATTGTGAAGAGTGAACTTCTGCGCCACCCAAGGATTCTGCATCTACCACTTCACCAGTAGCGGCCTTCACCAACGGCGGGCCACCCAAAAAGATGGTGCCCTGCTCTTTGACAATGATGGCTTCATCACACATGGCTGGTACGTAGGCACCGCCGGCGGTACAAGAACCCATCACCACAGCAATTTGCGGAATGTTTCTGGCTGACAATTGCGCTTGGTTATAAAAGATGCGGCCGAAATGATCACGGTCCGGAAACACTTCATCTTGTAACGGTAAAAAAGCACCCCCAGAATCAACCAAATACACACAAGGTAACTGGTTTTCCAGAGCAATTTCTTGCGCACGCAGGTGCTTTTTGACAGTCATTGGAAAGTATGTGCCCCCTTTGACTGTGGCATCATTGGCGACCACCATGACTTGCTGACCATGAACCATTCCAATACCAGCGACCACACCAGCAGCTGGAGCTGCTCCTTGGTACATCCCATGAGCCGCCATCGGTGCCACTTCTAAAAACGGGCTGCCTGGATCTAACAACAGGTTGATCCGATCCCTGACCAGCAGTTTACCGCGGTCGGTGTGTTTCTTCCTGGCTCGCTCCGAACCACCTTGAGCCGTTTGGTTTAACTCACTTCTCAGTTCATCAACCAAATGTTTCATGAACACCCGGTTGTCTTCAAATTGTTGCGAAGCGGTGTCGATGCTGGTTTGGATGACTTTCATGGACTCAGACCAGTTCGATAGCAATGGCGGTTGCTTCACCACCACCTATACACAATGAAGCCACACCTTTTTTAAGGCCACGTTGCTGTAAGGCATGAACCAAGGTGACCAAAATGCGATTGCCTGAGGCACCTATGGGATGACCCAATGCTGTGGCACCACCATTCACATTCACTTTGTCGTGTGGGATATTTAACTCATCCATGGCAGCCATGGTCACCACAGCAAAAGCTTCGTTGATCTCAAACAAGTCAACTTCATCGACTGTCCAGCCGACTTTTTTCAATAATTCATCAATGGCAGTCACTGGCGCTGTGGTGAACCATTCTGGCGCATGGGCATATTGGTGATGACCCACTACTTTGGCCAGGGGCGTGATGTCATTGGCTTCAACAAAAGCGCCAGAGGCCAACAACGTCATGGATGCGCCATCTGAGATTTTGGAAGCGTTGGCAGCCGTCACGGTACCATTTTCGCGGCGGAAAGCTGGACGCAAAGTCGGTATTTTATTGATGTCACATTTGGCCGGTTCTTCATCTACAGTCATTTCTATGCTGTCTTTTCTGGTTTTTACCGTGACCGCAGCAATTTCATTCTCAAAGGCACCAGATTCGATGGCATGCATGGCACGTTTCACGGATTCAGCAGAAAAAGCATCTTGTGCTTCGCGGCTGTAACTGTATTTATCAGCACATTGTTCAGCAAAATTACCCATCATGTTGCCATCGTATGGGTTTTGTAAACCATCAAAAAACATGTGGTCAAGCATTTGTGCATGTCCCATGCGGTAGCCACCACGAGCTTTGGGTAACAGGTATGGGGCCATGGTCATGGATTCCATGCCACCGGCCAACACCAATTGCGCCGAACCGGCTTTGATGGTGTCATGGGCCATCATCACCGTTTTCATGCCTGAACCGCACACTTTATTGACTGTGGTGCAACGGGTTGAAAGTGGCAATCCCGCATTCAACACCGCTTGTCTGGCAGGCGCTTGGCCCAAACCAGCTGGCAGCACACAACCAATCAACGCTTCTTCAATGTCGTTGGGGTTGATACTGACCTCATCTAAAGTCGCTTTGATGGCTGCCGCACCCAGCTCAGTTGCCGGCGTGTTGACAAATTGACCTTGAAATGAGCCAATGGCCGTGCGTTTGGCAGCGATGATATATATGTCGTTGTTACTTGCAGTCATAATGATTCTCGTGTGGGTGTAGTTATTGTTTGGCTGATCGATACAGTTCACGTCCAATCAGCATCAGGCGAATTTCATTGGTACCTGCACCAATGTCATACAGCTTGGCATCTCGCAACAGGCGGCCTGTTGGGTATTCATTGATGTAACCATTGCCTCCCAAGGTTTGGATGGCTTCCAGGGTCACTTTAACCGCTGCATTAGAAGCAAAATACAAACAAGCAGCCGGGTCTAGTCTTGATTCAATGCCTTGATCATAGTCTTTGGCTATGCCATAGGCAAAGTATCTGGCTGCCTGTAGCTCAGCATACATTTTACCAGTCTTGGCTTGCATCAGGCCAAATTCACCCAAATCCTTACCGAATTGTTTTCTTTCTGCAGTATAAGGCACCGCCACATCCATGGCAGCTTGCATGATGCCGATGGGGCCACCAGACAGCACCAGTCGTTCGGTGTTCAAGCCTGACATCAGGATGGCCACACCATTGTGAACTTCGCCCAAAACTTGGCTGGCAGGAATTTCACAGTCTTCGAACACCAGCTCGCAGGTATTCGATCCACGCATGCCCAATTTATCGAGCTTCTGAGCTGTACTGAACCCTTTCATGCCTTTTTCTATGATAAATGCAGTCATGCATTTAGATCCGGCTTCGGGTCCAGCTGTGCGCATGTAAACCACCAACACATCGGCTTCGGGGCCATTGGTGATCCACATTTTGTTGCCATTAGCGATCCAGGTGTCGCCTTTTTGCACCGCGGTACAGCTCATGGAGCCAACCACATCAGAACCGGCACCCGGTTCACTCATGGCCAAGGCGCCAACAAATTCGCCTGAACACAGTTTCGGTAAATACTTTTGACGTTGCGCTTCATTGGCATGTTTGTACAGGTTGTTCACACACAAGTTGGAGTGGGCGCCGTAAGACAAACCCACTGAAGCTGAGCCTCTGGAAATTTCTTCCATGGCAATCAAGTGCGCCAAGTAGCCCATTTCAGAGCCACCGTATTCACCTGGAATGGTCAGGCCCAATAAGCCCAAATCGCCCATCTTTTGCCACAAATCCGATGGGAACAAATTGTCTTGATCAATTTGCTCTGCACGGGGTGCAATTTCCTCGGCGGTAAAGCGCCTGACCGTGTCACGCAATAATTCCAATTCTTCTGAAACAGCTACGTCATAGTTCATTAGTTTGTACCGTTTTTGGTGCGTCCCGAAAATTTCACATTTCGTTGGCACATGAAGGGCAATTTAACCCGGCCCATTTTTTCAATGCGTTCCTCGCCCATGCGATCGGCAGCTTTCCATGTAGCAATGCCATCGCGCTCAGCAATTTCAAAGATTTTGATGATGTTGTAGTAAATGTTGCGGGTCATGCGCATCGCACGTTCGCGGTTGTAACCTTCCAGCTCAATGGACACATTCATCAGTCCACCGGCATTCACAGCGTAATCCGGAGCATAAATCATGCCACGTTTTTCCAATTCATCACCGTGTCGGGTCTCGGCCAATTGGTTATTGGCACTGCCACAAACAATGTCAAACTTAAACCGATCAATGGTTTCATCGTTCACTGTTGCACCCAAGGCACAAGGCGAATAAATCTGTGCGTCTACGTCATATATTTCATCCAGGCCCACGGCTTCACAACCATACTCGTCCACACAATGTTGTACTGCTTCCTGGTTGATATCGGTAACGAAGATTTTGGCGCCATCTTTATGCAGTAATTTAACCAACTCCATGCCCACATGTCCTACACCTTGAACAGCATAGCTGTAATCGCCGACATTCTGGTTGCCGTATTTCTTTTCTAGGCTGGCCTTGATGCCCTGGTAAGTGCCGTATGCCGTGAACGGTGAAGGATCACCCGAACCACCATGCATTTGGTGCACACCCACCACATTGTCTGTTTCTTGAAACACATACTCCATGTCATTGACATCAATACCAACATCTTCGGCAGTGATGTAACGGCCGCCCAATGAATCCATAAAGCGTCCAAAGGCACGAAACAGCTCTTCAGACTTATCGGTTTTGGGGTCACCAATGATGATTGATTTACCACCACCCAGGTTCAAACCTGAAACGGCGGCTTTGTAAGTCATGCCGCGTGACAATCGCAAAACATCATTCAACGCTTCCTGTTCGGTTTTGTATGGCCACATGCGCAAACCTCCCAATGCCGGTCCCAATACCGTGTTGTGAATGGCAATGATGGCTTTCAAACCCACATCTTTGTTGTGGCAGAAAACCACTTCTTCATGTTCGGTTTTATCAATGGTTTCAAAAATGTTCATGTTTAGTCCTCATCAGAACAACTGTTACTGCAGTCATTCCTTCATAAAATTTGAATGATTCTATGGGTAAGAATCGAAAATGTCCCCCTCAAATTCAGACTGTGTCATTCCGCTGACACATGGTTTGAAGGTAATTAGAGTGAACTGAAAGATCATTCACAGCCCAATTCAGGCGCGCGCAATTATACACCAACGCGACCAGCTTTTACAGTCTGTCAGCAGATGGCTTAGACAGATTTGGGATAGGACCCCAGCACTTTAAGTTGTGTGGTGAAGCGTTGCATCTCATCGATCGCTGCAGACAATTCTGGGTCATCGACGTGGCCATCCACATCGATAAAAAACACGTAATCCCATTTGCCTTGCTTAGAAGGTCTGGATTCAATGCGGGTCATGCTGACACCGTGGTCATTCAATGGCTTGAGGATGTGAAACAACACCCCCGGCTCATCCTGAGCGGCCACCATCAGTGATGACTTGTCATCGCCGCTGTGGGCCAGCACTTGTTTGCCAATCACCAAAAACCGGGTGGCGTTGTCGGCCTGGTCTTCGATATCGGTGTGTAAAATTTTCAGGCCGTACATGGCCGCTGCAGATTCACCAGCTATGGCAGCGGTGTGTTCACTGAATGAGGCTTTGCGAGCCGCTTCGGCATTGCTGCTGACTGCTATGGTGTCAATGTGGGGGGCGTTGGCGCGCAACCAACTGCGGCATTGAGCCAGTGATTGGCGGTGTGAGAAAATGACCTTGATGTCATCCAGGTGGTCCTGCTTGGACATCAGATTGTGGTGAATGGGCAAGTCAATTTCACCACATATTTTCAACGGTGAGCCAATGAACATGTCCAGGGTGTTGTTAACCGCACCTTCGGTTGAATTTTCAATGGGTACCACCCCAAAATCTGCCACACCCGCTTCCACCTCTCCAAACACACGATCAATGGTGGATTCTGGCATGGCTTTGACTGAATGGCCAAAAAAGCGATAAGTGGCCATTTCAGAAAAGGTGCCTTCAGGTCCCAGAAAGGCAATATTTAAGGCTTTTTGTTGGGCCAGACAAGCAGACATGATTTCTTTGAACAGGCGCAACAAGGCTTCATCAGACAACGGTCCCTGGTTGCGTTCTTTTACCGCTCGCAGGACTTGGGCTTCTCGTTCGGGGCGATAATAAAAACCACCGCTGTCCGCTTTTTGTTTACTTTGGGCAACTTGGTTAGCGATCTCTGCCCGCTGGGTGATTAATGACTGAATGTTGCTGTCAATTTCATCAATTTGGGATCGCAATTGTTGCAACCATTCTTGGTTATCAGCAGCCATGATTTATTTCGTTCTGCAAAAGGGCATTCTAACCCGTTAAGCCCCAATTGATAAGCTTCTGAGAATACTAAGATTAAAATTTTCTAAACTTTCATTTCTGACCACTTTGATTGGTGGCCGCATGTCACAGCACCGGCACCCTTTTCTTTGAGAAACTGCCAGCCTTGCGATGTCACAGGCACCGATGCAAAATCAGGTGCCTGTTTTATCCATACGGTTAATCAAAGCCATTGGTAAAGATCAAATCATTGAGGTGGGTTTTGAATGCTGTGAGGGCATTGTCAATGGCAGCAGCCACGACCACCCATTTGCCGTCTGGACTGACATCCAGGGCGATGGGACCAGCCAGTGATTCCACGTCATTGACATCATCTTGTTCTATGTCTGCAAAAGTTAATTCACCATGGCTGGATTGTTGGCTGTCATTATCACGGATGAAAGTCACCATCGATGAATCATCAAAACCCAAACCATACAGCCGGCTGCTGTCATCAGAACCAATCAAGGCCGTGGGTGAGTTCAAACCAATGAAATCGGCTTGTGCCTGACTCATGGCAGCGTTGAAGGTCACCACACCTGCTGCGGTGCGATCAAAAATAGCCAAGGTATCATCTCCGCGACCCAAGACATAGACGTGGGCGCCATCATTGGCTATCCAAATGGCAGATGCACCTCCTAAACCCGAGACCCCATTGACACCACTTTTAAAGGATTCCTGATAACTCAGTTCGCCAGTACTGACATCACGATTAAATACCACCAGAGCTGAAGAGAAGTCAGCTGCCACAAAGACTTGTGAACCATCTGGCGTGACCTGTACATCTATGGGGCGATCCATAAATCCGACTGGCGTACCCCCATCGTCAGGGTCAGCCAAACCATTTTGTTCTTTCTCGACAAAAGCCAACGTGCCATCAACGCCATTAACAGTGAACACCGACACCGCATCAGATTCGCTGCCAACCGCATAAATGTGCTGACCATCGGGACTCAGTTCTAAGCCATAGACCCCGTCGATGCCAAAATCAGCGGTGGTATTGTTTTCAACTGTTTGGTTCAGTGACAATGTCCCATCGGTGCTGTTGCGGGTAAATGACATGATGGCCTGGTCGCCGCTGGCCGCAGCAAACAGGAATTGACCATTGGGTGATAAGGTCAAGTCACGAATTAAACCAAACAACCCGGCTTCAAAACCAGCCGATTGATTGTCAATCGTTTCAATGCGGGTCATGTTACCTCGGTCAAAATTAAAACGCATCACACTGCCTCCACTGTGTAAGCTGGAAACATAGAGTTGGGTGCCATCCGGACTGAATAATACATCCGATGGACTGATCAAATCCGCTTCATCGTCATTATTGACTGTACCACCTGATTCGGTTTGTTCCTCTTGATTGGCATCCAGAATAAAGGCAGTTAATTCAGACTGTACCAGTGTGGCATTAACTGGAGAACTCAAAGTCACTTTCATGATTTCAATGGGTTCGTCCTCTGCGTCAGCCAAGTAATTGACGTTGATGGTGCCCGTCAGGGTATTGGCGGGGATGGTCAAGGTGCCACTGGTTGCTTCAAAATCAAGGCCAGCAGTTGCTGTAACCGCTGTGGTTGTGTAGTTCACACTGACTGCTTGGTCATACAACCTGGACAACCGCAGGGTGTATTCCTGAGTGATGGTGCCGGAAGACGGTTCATAGATGACCGCATCATGACCACGTAATTGTGGCAGACCATCATCATCCAGAATGGTGGCAGTGGCCCGATCGAACTGAATCACACCATTTTGCGCATTACTGAGAACAATTTCAAAAGTTTCACTGCTTTCAATCAAGGTGTCACCACAGACTTGAATACCAATGCTGGTTGAAGTCGAACCAATGGGAATAACCGCATTGCCATTGGCGTTCAAGTAATCCACATCAAACGTACAGTTGTCACCACCAATGGCTGAACCATCGACATTTTGCCAATCGACACTGACCTCTGCATCTGCGGCATTGGATAATTGAATTTCCATGGTTAAGGTGGTTTCACCTGATTGTCCTTCAGATACTTCTCCAGGCAAGATGCTGATAATCGAACTGTCACCAGATAAATTCATCGGGTCGATATCCAAGCGTTCGGCCACCCCATAATCACCCACCAACACATCGGCCACCAAATTACCATTGATGAAAATTGATGCTGGGTCACCAGGACGTGCGCTGCCGAATGTGCGCGGATCGTTACTGTCCATCGGCACACGCAGAGCATACAAACCATTCAAGTCTTCATTGGTACCCATTTTATAGGATGCCACTGTAATCAGCTGATTATTCAGGTAAATGGTTATTTCTGATTCATTGGCCAACGGTCCACCAAACCAAGTAGCAGTGCCATACAACACATAGTCAGGTTGTGATAGCTTCGCTGAGACTTGAGTGGCTGCGACCAATAAAGTAACAATCAATATGAGCAGAGATCTGTTGTGTTTCATGATCAATTTCCTGAATAAGAATAAGTGGTAAAGAACAGGTGTATGTCATTCACACCATTGCCGTCTCGCTCGCCATCCCCGCCGGGTATGAGTTGACCATGAATGAATGTATCGAGACCATCATCCGGGTTATTGAGAAAACTGGCCCCCGGTATGATCATCATCCATTTGCGGTTCCAAACGGAACGCCCAACCAACCGTGAACTGGTGGCGATTTGGTCGATATCGAATGGCTCTGAATAATGGTGAGCCAAGTATTGAGAGTAACGACGTATCTGGGTTGAATCACCAATTTGATTGTCAATGGTTGGCAACCAGTCATGGGCATCTAAGTCAGTGGCTCCCAGTGGTAAAGGAACAGGTACCACTTGATCCAGAATCTGCCATTGTCTTACGCTGAAATCATCGGCATTGGGTGAGCGCATGACATCTGCCCCAATGGGAATCAGATACATTCTTGGGGTGTTGGCCAAAGGCAAATTAGCATACTCTTCGAACCAAGTTCCAATGCCCCTGATGCGGGTAGAAAATTGGCTGGAGTCATAGGCACTGTCATTCGGTCCCAACTCATTACCAAAGAAATTCAGTCCAAACAAAACGTTGGTGTCGAAAGTAATCACCAAACCTGGTTGTGGACCCGCTTCTTCTGGAGCAAAAGGCCGTGCATAGCGCCTGAATTCAGGAATGTCCCAAAGGTTGTTCACTCTCGAAGCCTCAAGCTGTTCACGCCATGTGGCATCTGATGCTTCATCATCTGCGATGCGGAATAACTCATAGCGCAACGAGAAGCGATTGGTTTCAACCTGTGGATTGTTGAAGCCCATCTGACCTTTGAGCACATCAAAATTCAGTTTCATGCGTGCCATCGCATCGGCCAAACCGCGAGAGCCAACCACCGGCTCACCGTTCAGAATTTGACCAATTGAGCGTTCTTTAACAATGTCTGTCAAAAACGACTGGCCTGCTTGAGAATCGGAACCCAACAAGTTGGTTTCATAATCGTATGCAGCAGCCGCTAAATACACATACCTGGCAGCTTGTTCAAAAGCTGCGCGGTATTTTTGCAGCGCATCGTTGCGGAATATTCTGAAAGCCATGTCTTCATAGCGGTATTCCTGAATCGCAGCAGCACCGCCCCTTCTGAAGGCCACCAGCTTTTCTCCAACCTGCAAACCCTCGGTTAAGGTGGTGTTGTACTTACCAATCAACTGGCGTGCGGCTTCGGCACGGGCATAAATTTCTGCCCGCAACGCTGGTTCACGTCGCAGTAACTCATCGATGCCACCTGACACGTCATACAACTGCAACACACTGTCATTGATTTGAATGTCGGTTTCAGCTGCTGTAGCCACATGGTTGATAGACAACTCAACACCGTTGGCTGCCACTTCCAAGCCATCACCTACGGTATCGACCACGAAAGCAGCCACATTACCTACCGATTGGGTGGCACATTTGACCGTTGAGAATAAATCACCACCGCCGGCAAGGCCAGCAATCAAGTTGCTGGGCACACATTCTTTGGCCGTTTTGAAGGTCGTTGAAAGACCGGTCGCTGTCCTGTGAGCAATAGCTGCCGCGGTATTGATAGCAAAGACGCCGGCTTCGATGCCCAGAATGGTATTGGTGGCATCATTACCGATATCAATGTTAGATTCGAGGATATCAAAAGTCGATTTCAAGGTATCAATTTCGGCATTGATGTCTTTGCGCAAAATGTCATAGTCAATCATGGCTTGCCTGAGCGCTACCCGAGCTTGGACCATTTCATTCTGAACTTCTTGCAAACGACCCACAGCACGTCTTGAACCTGTCCAACTCGGAGGTTTGGCAAAAGCAAAGCCCAAATCAGCAGATTCCACCGTGCGGTATGAGACATCCAAGGTGTTGTTCGTTAATGAACCCAATGCACAGCCAGACCCCAGTGGTGAGTCACCACAATTTGAATCTCCATTCGGTGCATTGACCTCAGCTGGCCCCATGTCGAAGAAATTAACGCCACCGGCAATGGGTGAATACGTGCCGGTGTACTCATTGATCACGGCCACTGAATTGCTGCTGGGATCATACCCAGTACAGTTATCAGGCGTGCCTTCGGTACACGAAAAATCAAAAGGCGTACCAGCCAATGCAGGACTGTCAATGTACATGTAGTGATACAAATCAGGTCCATCATAACCAGCAGGATAGGTGCCACCTGGACCAATGTCATCGTCATATGGCATACCAAATATTTCAATCAACTGGTTGTTGAAGTCATTTTCTTCATACACCGCATTGTCATTCAAGTCATCGACACTGTCCTGATTTTGCCGCATCAAGTTATTGATTTGGTTAGCAAAATCCCAAACACTGATGACGTTCTCTAAGGCCTGTTCAGCCCGAGCGTAGACTTGCTCAAAATGAGACTTGCTGTTGACACCACCACTCAGCAGTGAGGGGTCGATATCAAATGGCACCACACCGCTGGCCAAGCCCAAGGGGTTTAAGCCGCGATCAGTTTCGTCAATTTGACTTTGGATACTGAGGTATTGACCCGCAATTTCATCCAATTCCAGGATATTCTTGCGTTCAATGCGCTGGATACCCACATGTTCTGGATCAGGATCTTCAGCTGGGATGATGGCATTGGCTGTCACCCAATCAAAATAGGCTGCCATACCAGCACGATGCCCCCATCCTGAAACACCCCAAGCCCTTTCAGGGTCGCTGTCTACATAACCTTGGTATTGACCAGCTGGGTCTTCTACATAAGCCGATCGATAGGTTAAATCGACAATTTCAGCACCGGTCCTGGCTTTGGCAGCTGCGGTTTCAGCAAACTGTCGCTCATCCAAAAAGTCAACTTGATTGGCTGCGCCAGCAATGGTAATCGCCTCGGTTCTGGGATTCCAGCTGTAAAATGGGTGACGGAGTAGTTCATAGTAAACATCGGTAGCGGTCAAATAATGACCCCAAGCATCACCATGTCCTTGCGGGAATTGAATTCTGGCATCGAATTCATCAATCACCCCTGATGAGTTCTGATCAGAGATGTTATAAGACAGCGCGTAAGCCACCTCGCCATCTCCGGTGGTGAAGTTCCAGAACAAGCGGTTATAAACCGGATTGGCAGCAACCGGTCCTTGGCTGTCATCACGACCTCGCAACAGCACCAACTCCTCTGTTAACAATGAATCCAACTGGTTTTGGAAATTGAAAATGGTTGGGGCCAGGGAGACCACACCATTTTCTGTGGTGATTCCGATCATGGGATCCAACGCATCTGCATAAGCCTCATTACCCAACAAGGTATAGAAATCAACCAAGCGCGATGCCACTAACAGGATGGCATTGTTGGCTGGGTCATAATTCACCGGTGGGGTTGAATCCACACTAAGTGACATGGCGCGGCGCATCACGGTGGTGTAAGCCTCAATCAAACCGATGCTGTTCAAGTTATCAGGGTCATTGTTCATGGCAATGTCACCTTCGTAACGTTCACCCAACTGAATCAACATGCTGGCATAATTATTGGTTTCGGATTGAGCAAAATTCTGCACCCTCTGTTCAAAGGGATTCAATCGTTTTATCACCCTTTTCACCCAACCCTCAGCCAATTGAGCCCGTTCATTGATTGGCGTGGCTCCGGGTTGACCGGCCCACAAACTCCATTCAGTTGCATTGTCACAAGCTGGTAGCCCACGATATCTGGCCACATACCAGTTATCAGACAAGGTTTGGATGTTGGCCCCAGCAATGGTGATTTCATTGGCGCCTAAAGGCTCATCAACAGGGTACTTGATCCAGCCATTGAGTTGACCATTACTGGGTTCTGGCAATGGCATGGGTGGGGTACCATCTTCATCAGGATGGAAAAACCACTCAAATTCCAGTGCATCTGGGTTGCCACCAAAGTCACCCGAATGCCTGAGCACGATCTGTTCATCAAAAATATTCTCAGGTGCGATGACTTGCAGCTGTCCTTGATAAGGTGCATAGATATCGGCATTGCCTGGTAATACAGGCGGCGGCGGTGATTGTAAACAATCTACCCTGATGATATTTAAACTGACCGGTAATGGCGTTAATGAAGGGTCATTGTTAAAGGCCACAGTCATAAAGCCACTGCCTTGTGCATAACCTGCAGTTAATGCAGCTTGTGCACCGACCGCAACAAAGGGTTCTAGCACGTAATCGTTGTTGCTGTCTTGGAAACCAATCAACACATCGTCTTCAGTCACTGGATTCGATGCCAAGCATTCGCGGACATTGTTATCGTTCACAGTCGAGGTGGTACAAATGGCTTCAATGCCATTGGGGTTGCGGCTGAGGCGGAATAAAGCTTCAATGGCCTGATCCCAAGTACAACCGTTGACACTACAGTCACCGGTATATCCTGATTCTTCACTGCCATCACCACCATCGAGTTTCTTCAATGCCACTCGATCACGTTTAGACAACACATTGGGCACCAACAGCGGTTCACCGGCGCCGGTTTCATCAAACAACCCTTGCAAGATGAGTTTGTCATTCAAAGGATCATAAGAAACCCGTTTTTTGATGGCGGCTGGAAGTTTTACAGTACCATCTGCTGAACCCAAAATCAGTTCAAAGCCGGTGGTCTGCAATTCAGTCGCTACTGTTTCTGGTACGGTTTCCAACCTGACAAACCGAGGGCTCAAAGGATCTATCATTTGGGCCAAGGTGTCACTGGGCAATGGTTCTGCTAAGGAGTCATATAAGTCATCATAAACCACTTGTACTGCCGCTTGATTGACAATGTCTGGCAACCCACGTTTTGGCGTTAACAGGGTTTCACCAATCACCAACTGAGGAACGTCTGATGGCCAGGTGATGTCATACCTGATCTTAATCGGATCGGTCGGGTTAGCGGTACCACCTTTACTCTCAGATAACCGTGCCAACCAAGGAACGCAGGTGGTGTCCAAGTCAGGCAAGCCATCTAAATCAATGTCATCTTGAACATCGTCATTATCCAGATCATAGAAAAATCCTGGCTGTAAGGGGTAAAAATACATCAATTCCCCACTGCCTGCCGATTTGGCCCAAATTTGCGCCTTATAATCTTGGAAAAACGGTGGTGGTGGTTGTTCACCTTGTGCTTGACCCACTGCCCTGCTTTGTGCACACGATGGCAACAGACGCACGGGATAAGGTGGTGAAACGGTGGTGGCTGCCAGGCCGGTGAACTGGAAGCTGTTGTAACCGGCACCGGTAGCCAACACTTCGTACACCCGCATTTTCCATTCCAGAGCAGCTTCATCGTAGTATTTTACTAAGACATAAGGGTCTGAAGATGCGCTGGTATCACCCACCAATTCAGAGCCGAAATCAGCCCGCAATGCAAAGATGGCTTCCAGCCCTGTGCCGGTATTGGAAGGCGCAAAAAGCGCATGCTCGTCATTGGGATTAAAGCCTGGCAAATTGGGGTCAGACTGAATGTAGATTTGCACAGAAGGATATACCAATGGGTCCAAAGGTTCTTGGCCCAATACTTCGCCACCCAACTGGCTGGCAATGATGATTTTATCGGGATCAAATGGCCATTGTGGATCATAGCGTACTGCCCTATCAGGCCAATATACGCCACGGCTGTTGTTGTGATACCAAGCCACAGTTAATTCACGGCCCACATCCTGGGGTCGCGATGACTCAATGCGGTTGACTGGTAAAATTTGTCCCGTTCTGGCTGACCGGTTGTAGGCACTGCTGATACCAATGCCATCATAATAAGCCAGCTCGTTCAAAACAAAACCCGTTCGACCAATTTCATTGTGGTATTCATCGGTCACTTTTTTACCAATTTCCCAGGCCACATTGTCTTCAAAGTTAATCAAAGAACTGAATGGCACTGATCTGACCACCTCAATAACAATAGGATAAGCCGTCACATCAGGTGCTGGACCATTGAGGTATACCAAGGTTGAAAAACCTGATAAGTTGTTATTGAAAACTTTGTTGTTAACGATGGCATCGCCACTGGCATAGGCCAAATCAAAGAATATATATTCTCCTGATGCCGGCTCAATTTCTACCGGTGCACCGGCCGCATGTAACTGATAACATTCTGAAGTCAGTGTTAAGTTATCACAAGCCTCACTGGGCCAATTGGCCACACCTGAAGTGATCACGCGATTGGGGTTAGTCAAATCTGAAGAAGTTCGCCAATGGACTTCGACTTCGCCAAACGGGCGCAACGGTATCAACTGTGCCGGTTGGTAATTGGCATTGCCTTCTTCACCAATTGGACCTTGCCAAAAGAAATACTTTTCTTGTAATGCGGGTATTTGAACGCCTCCGCTGTAGAAGTCTGGCACCATAGTGACATCATCAACCACGGCACTAGGTGGTGGAATAAGGGCCACTCCCACGGGCCAAGATTCTACTTGGAAAGGTCGACCATCCAAGCCCCAGTTGGTCAAGAATATATCGGTACCACCGTTGCCATCAACGCGATTGTCATTACCTAATATGATACTGGTTTGCATTTGACCAGCGATAATCAGGCTGCCAACACCATCGGTGGTGATTGAAATCCCACGCTCAGTTTCAATGTCACCCATGATCGCAGGGTAGCCATCGGTTTCATCGTATGAATCACCACCAGTCAGCCAACAAGCCACACCATTTCGATTGAATGACATCATGAACACGTCATCGAATTCATTGCTGCTGGTAATGGTTTCATCGAAGGTGCCTCCACCGGCACATTGGCTTTCAACGCCGGTCATGGTCATACTGCCATCGAAATAACCCACCTGGTAAATGTTGCCATCTGGATCGAGGGCAACACCGGTACCCGTAGAATTGGTGCTGGTGCTTGGTGTTTTGACCCAATCACAGGAAAAACTGGGGCTTTGGTTTAAATCGTAACTGGCTATGAACGTACCGCCGGGAATGGTTTGACCACAATAACTGGTGCCATCAACCAAATTGGTGCCAGAAATCACCACACGATTACCACCATTATCATAAGCCATGTCACTGATGTCCAGGCTACTGTTGATGGCCACTGCTGGTTTCAAAGTCGGTGAATTGCTTGAAGCATTGGTCACTTCAAAAGCAAAGTTTTCAGCATTGCCAACACCGGACACAACAATGTTATCCACATGCCAGGCATCATAACAGGAGCCCGAATTGGCCGTTCTGCGAAACACCAAACGGGCACCATCAGGGAAGGTGCTGGCATCGACGTTGTAAGTGAATGTACCATTGGTACGCGCACCACCGCCGTCAAATGTCTGCAAATGGACAAATTGGCCACTTGACCCTGGCCAGTAATCTAAACTAACCAGAAATACATCTAAGTTCTCACCGCCATCAGGTGGCTCACTAAAGGAAGATTGGCCTTCAATGATGTCCATGCTGATTTGGTAACTGCCGACGCCCACAGTGCTGTAAGGGGGTGATATTAGGTGCAAATTATTCAGTCTGTTGGTTGATCCGTTGACCTGAGGTGTTCCACTCATATACAAATCACGGGTATTGTTGCCAGGTTTGTTGTGGGCCCTCGCGCCATAATGCGGTTGGTTTGCCCAGTCGGTGTAACCAAAACTACCGGGACATGTGGTTGGGTTCCAATTACTGTCCCAACCTTCGGAACGGATATACTGGCTGATGGTCTCAAAATCTTCGGCATAAATATCGGTTATGCCTGTGGTTTTACCAGTGACATACAACACGCCATCATCACTGATGTCCATGGTGGTTGGAAACTCTGCCCGTGCATTGTCTCGACGTTCAGCCCATTGAAAATCACCATCTTGTTCAAATCGTGCCAGAAACAGTTCTGCGCTATTGGCACCCAAGCCTGAGCTCAAAGTCACACTGCCATCGATATCGGCAAATTGTCTGAAATAACCCGTTACAAAAACTGACCCTTCATCAGGTGGAATAACGCCCGCTTCTCCTTCTGTTGTTTTGACGTCGACCACTTCACTTTCATAGTTCAAGCTACCTAAAGACTTAGCCCAAACCCAGCCACCACCGGCATTGATTTTGGCCAAAAAACCGTTCTGGATTGTTTCGCTGGCATCCAATTCAGCATCACCAAACCGACTGGAACCAAAGTGTGATCCAACGATATAGGCATTACCTGCTGCATCTACGGTAATGCTTTGGGGAATGTCATCTGATGAACCACCTGCCCGGATAGCCCAGTCAACAGTTCCACCTTGGTTTAGTTTTAAGATGTATATGTCATTCAAACCTTGTGAATTCAGTTCGATTCCATCAAAAATGGCACTGCCTTGGAATTGACCCAGGACATACGTATTGCCACTGGATGAAGTTACCGTGTCTACCACTGTTTCATTGCTGGGTCCGCCGCCGCCAGTTGGCCAAGCAGACCAAAGAAAAGTGGCGTAAGACAATAAAGTTATTAACAACAAAGCTTTCATGGTTTTCACTCGGTTATATTCATTAATTGGTTTCATCACAGCTTCTCCTTATTGGTTAAGGACAGCTGTGGCTGCCACTCTTTGTAATCTAAAATCACCTTCAATAAAGATGGTGTTTTTATGTAGACCAGAAATGGATTCGCGAAATACTCCACCCATCTGTTGATAGCCCCAGCCTGGTGGGTCTTGAATTTCAGGATACCTGGGATTGTGTTCACTGAATAAGAATTGCATCTCTCTGGTCACTTGGAAGGCTTCTTGTTTGTAATTCAGAAACTGTGCGTCCAAATTGTCATGATCCGGATGGTATTTATGATAAAACGGATTGGTGGGTAAGTCAGAATCAACCAATAAACTCACGTTCAATGAACTGGCAATGGCAAAATCTCCAGACATCTCAATTTCATTTCCACTGAAATCATAGCCAATGGTGCTGTACCGTATGCCTGCTGACTGCCCGCTTCTGACGGTCACGCCAGAGTAGTTAGGGATTAAGTTTTCGTCCGTTATAAGCACATAATTACCAGGCACATCCACTTCCAAATAATCTGGATTGGTCGCGCTGGGTGTGTAAGTTCCTTCTTGCCACATTTGTACCACATTCTTTAACAGCCTGGCCGTCCCGGTGGCATCGATGTGAATCAACACCCTGAAGGCGAACGGTTTTCCTACTGGTTGGGGTTCAACCCCGCTGTTTTGTGCTTCGCTCACCCCCTTAACCTGTACGGTACCTGCCCAAAGTCCGGCGTTGGAGGTAGGAACCTGAGTGATGCCACGTTGTCGCATGCCCCGGGTGGGTAATGTCAAAGGTTGAATGGTAGATGCACTGGCATGCAATAAATACCTGGCGCCCTGCTCGTTGCTGATGCTGAAAATCTGTTCCATGCGTTCTTCATTAAAATTGCCGCGATCAACAGCCAAACGGACCACCACATCTTCCCCAGGCGCCATTTCTATAACACGACTCATGGGCAAATCAGGCCAAGCCTCTTCGCCAGTTTCAGGATCAACATTGAGGATCTTCATGGGCATGAATGTGCTACCAACCCGATCCATGCGAACAAAATTAGTCACGTCACTGGTGTTACTCAACATGAAATCCAGCTCGGTAAAAATGGTTCGGTAATCTAAACTTTCACCCTGCTGCAACTGGATATCAATCATCCCAGGAAATTTAGAGTTGCCGTCGGTATATATCCAATAGGCTTCTCCTGATTTAATGACTGTGGTTGATAAGTTGGTGATTTGTTCCCAAAACCCAGCTGCATTCAATTGGTATATGGGTTGGCCATTGTGTTGTGCAGACAATGAAAAATAGTCTGCAAAACTGGGCTCTTGGCCCGGATTTACTGGCAAACCCGTGAGGGTAAAACCGTTGGTGCGCCAATTGACGACCGAATAGATGGGTTTACCGGTGATGGTTATGCTGCGGTTTTGGGTGCCATCCAAATACACCAAATAGGCCGTGTTGGCAGAAAGTGTGTATAAATTGGTCAAAAACGCTTCAGGCCTGGGCTCTGGAAAATAGCCAAACCAGCCATCTAATGACAGCAGTCCTTCAGCAGGGTCCTGGATAAAATCTTTACCCAACTTACCAGGAATCCAACGCCACACGCTACGCACCGGGATACCAGCAAATATGTCCTCAATGCGATTTTCATTGGGCTCTAGCTCCACATGTATGGCGTTCCAACCCGGCCGCAAATCAAAAGACTGTTCCATATTGGCCACAGCGCTTATTGCAGGTTGTGACAGTAAACTGAATGCCAGTAAGGCAATGAAAGTCAACTTATTCTTCATGTGTAGGGCTCCAGGTACTGCTGATTGGTGAGTTTGATTGGATGATTGATTCATTGTGCACCTCCCATTGTAGGCAGTGCAGGTGGGGTTTTGTCTTGGTCATTGGCTGACGGTGAAAATGACTGTATGGCGGCCAACTTATTGTGATCAATAGATATGTCTGCACCATCTATAAGCGAGGCCATAAACTCATCTTTCATTTGTTTGCGTTTGGCTTGCAGCAACTGGTTTTTAATGCCTTTTCGCAGCTGCTCTAATGATTTTTCTTTGACATTTTCAGCTGCCACCAGTCGCACTATATAGTAACCATCTTCAGCCTCAATGACGCCAGAAACATCACCGGGATTTTCCAGTGAAAACAGTGCATCAATGACAGAACGATCCCACTTATAGGACCTGGATGGGTGGTTGATTAACCAACCGATCACACCACCTTGGTACATCGAAGCACGGTCATCAGAATACACTTTAGCCAATTCTCCAAAATGTGTGGTGTCGCTGGGCAAGTCATTCACAGCTTGCAAAGCCTGTTCAACCCTTTGCCGTATTTCATTGCGGCTGTTTTCATCATCAGCATCAGTTACTTCCGTCATGATGATCGCAGCTCGCCGCCTGGCGGGTTTGTTGTAGGCTGTTTGGTTGTTATAAAAATGTGCTTCGACTTCCGAATTCCCTACCTTCACTGATTGCAACTTTTGATTCAAACCATCCGTAATGAATTTGTCTATCACTGCTTTTTTATACAACTGACTGACAGCAGCATCCTGATGGACACCTTGGGCTACGGCTTGCTGAAACATGATTTCTTCGTTAATCAAAAAATCCAGCAAGGCCTCTTTTTGTTCAGTGCTTTGGAATTGCCCTGGTTTATAGCCCCCACGCATTTTCATTTGTTCAATGAACCAATCCTTATCAATGCCCTTACCGTTCACCGTGGCTATATAATCTTGATCAGCTAATTCTTCTGGGGGTGATTGGTGCTTTGCAGCATACCAACCCAGCACCCCGCCAATCAGCATGGCTGTCAAAACCCCCATAGTCTTAAGCATCGCATTCATGGTGTCACCCCATCAAAACCATCTTTGAAGATAAAGAACACCAGTGGATCTGAGTCCGTACTGGTATTGTTCATTAAGTTATAATCTGTGTTAGATATCAATATCGCCTCTACCGTATTGGTGATGTGAGTTTGGCTCATGTCAGACAAAGCTGGATCTACCGTAGCTGTTAAGGTCATGATCACATGGCCACCGGAGGGTAAATCAGCCCCGCCAGTCACCCCACTTTGGTTGATATTCAAACAGCTGGCGCCTTCAAAGGCTTCACACTCCCAACTGGCATTGATCAATCCAGTCGGCAACTGTTCAACAATATCCACTTCTCCGGCATCCACCGAACCAATGTTGTCTACCCTGATTTCATAGGTCAATGTTTGACCTGGCTCCACTTCATCTACGCCATTGCTTTGAGCTATGCGAACATCGATGCCTGAAATCAAATCGGTGACCGTGGTGGCCACATTGTTGTTCAAATCAGGATCAAAGGTATCTGAAGTGGCTTCAGCCAAGTTATCAATCTGACCCGTTAATGCTGGGTTCAAACGATAATTGACAGTAAATTCATGAGCATCTCCAGCAGTAGAATAGCCTATTTCGCAATTGACACTCCCCGCTGTGGTTGAGCACACATTCACCGTGTCCGCTGTGACATCAATTTGTAAAGGCAAATTGACTTCGACATTGGTGGCATCGGACGGTCCCATATTAACCACTTCGAGTTGATAGGATAAATCAACAGGACTGGCTGGGTCATAAGGATCAATCAAATCAACCAAGGTTACGGATAAATCGGAGACTTGCGTGATGTCATCACTGTCTGTTGCCACATTGTTAGACAATTCAGGGTCGGTCACAGGTGCCAAAGGATCAATCATGACTTCATTGATTAATTGGCCAGTGGCTGAACTGGCAACCAGGCCATCGACCTGATAAACCAAACCAGAGTTGGCTGCCACATAAACCGAGTCATTGATGTTACCTTGGCCACTGGCTGTGCAACTAGAGCCGGTACCTGGGGTACATTGCCAAGTCACTTGTTCAAGCTGTGCAGGCATCAGGTCTAACACCTCTGATGGACCATCACTGGGGCCGGCATTGTTAATCACGATTTGATAACTGGTCATTTCACCAGCCACCACTGCGGTGGTGCCATTGGTTTTGGTCACACTCAAATCGGCCACTTGTGTCACTTGCGTGGTCACTTGATCGGTGTTGTTGCTCAAATCGGTATCGGTATTAAAGCCGAATTCAAATACCACTGCATCAACCTGATTGGTCATTGAACCGTTGTAAGACGGGTCGATGGTGGCACTGATGGTGAAGGTGATGTCACCATCAATGGTGACGTTGACCGCTTCATTGATGTTGCCAGAACCAGCGCTGTTGTCACAAGTAGAACGGCCTGTGCCAACACAGGTCCAAGTGGCGTTGCTGATGGCTGCTGGCAATATATCATTCACGACCACGCCCAAAGCATCACTTGGTCCGCTGTTGGTTAAATTCAACTGGTATTCAATGGTTTCACCAGCAACGGCATCGGTCGGACCAGATTTGGTCACATTGACTTCGGTTTCAACCACAATCAATGTGTCATCAAAAGCAGTGTTATTGGCTAAGTTACCGTCTTCACTGTCTGGACTCAACACCACGTTGACCACATTATTTATGGTTCCCCTGGCAGAAGGATGGACATGGCCACCAATTTGAATTTCAGCAGCTGATCCAGGCGACATATAAATGGGCACCAGTGGCGTATCGGAGGTGTCATTGTCTAACAGGCATTCAGCATCTGCTGTGATGCGGATGGCATATAGGCTGTCTTGTTGGTTCAGCACCACATAGACATTGGTTCCATCAGTGGTCATGGCTTTCAAATTATCTGGGACATTGGTAGTCAGCACATTCACTGTGAACTCATCAACCAAGGTTAACCCACCGTTTGCGGTATTGCGGTCATAGATGCTGACCGTGCTGTGTTCAGAGTCACTGACCAACAGCCGTCCACCATTTGGAGTCAAAATGACATTGTTAGGTGTTTCCAATGACCCAACACCGACAGCGCCATGATTGAGCGCTGCTTCATAAGTTAACAGACCGTCAGTTGGGTTGCGTTTGAAACGCAACAGCGAGCTGGTGTCTTGAACTGCGGCATACACAAAGTCGCCATTGTTGGTGATTGCCAATGACTGTGCACCTGACATGGCCGGTACATTCAAACTGCCATGCAAATCACCCGCCCTGATGACGGCTTCAAAAGTCAATTCCTGGGTATTTTCATCTCGACTGAACACCGAAATCGCTTCAGAAAAGTCTGCACCGGTATATAAGTATTCGCCATCGGCCGAGATAACCAAATCGGTGATCTCAATGATGACGTTGCTTTCTGGAACGATGGTACCAAAACCGTCTTTCACCCGCTCAACGAACACCAGGCTGCCATCTTCGGTATCCCGACTGAAGACTGTAATGGCATCGGATTCAAAAGCTGCGACATAGACGCCTGAGCCATCTGGTGAGACCGCTACTTTGATTGGACCAAGCATACCAAATACACCATCAGTACCCGATGTGATGGTGCTGTTGTAATCAACCATGCCGTTGGATTCATCGCGGTCTAATACCAACATTTGGTTACTGTCTGGATTCACCACATAGATGTTTTGGCCTGCAGCATCCATGGTGGCGGCGATGGCGCCAGTCAAACCGCTAACCGTACCCCCGGGTAAATCGTCATCTTCGGCTATGGTTTGTACAAAGGTCAAGATCCCTGAGGTGTCTTTACTGAAGACTGACAAAGTACCCAGATCAGAAATCACATAAACGAACTGCCCATCAGGGCTGCTGATCACTTCTTGGCCTGATGCCAGGCCATTGCTGCCATCATCTTCATAGATACCATTTTCTTGCAAGGTCCTACCAGTGGTACACACCCAATCGGTCAACGAAGATTCAAAACCAGCCGTTTGGGTTGGGAACAGCGGCAACAAATCTTCTACGACTATGCTCATGGCGCTTGGACCGGCACTGAACACGGAAATGTCGTAGATCAAATCGGTACCTGCTGTGACTTCATTCAAACCGTCGTTTTTGGTGATGCTCAAATCAGAGGTTGGAACCAAGTTGTCGATATCGGAATCTTCGTTATCTGCTGGGTTTAATTCAACACCCTCGCCATTCATCAAAGCCGTGGCAGTGTTGGTTAATGTACCAGTCGCATTCGGTAACACAATGCCTGACAAGGTGTATTCTAAGTATCCGTTGGAGACAATATCGGCCACATCATCAAGCGATCCTTGACCGCTGGCAGTACAGGTTGAACCGTTCTTCACATCTGCCAATACCAACTCGTCACTCAAAGCATACAGGTGGGTGCCGTTGGCATTCATAACCAACTGATTGACACCGTCCAGGTCTGCTATCAGCGCAGTATCATAAACCGTCGAAGCAGCTTGATAACTGTCTTCGATGCGGGCAAACAACATGATGGCTGAACTGACCGATGAAGCCACATAAACCTCATTGCCTGAAGCGCTGACAATCAATCCTTCTGGTCCTGCTAAATGAGTCACGCCAGTATCGCCTTGGCGGATTACCGTTTCAAATGTCATCAAACCATCATCACTGTTTAATGAGAACACTGCCAACGCATCACTGGCATAACTTGCCACCAACACTTGGTCTGCTATCACCACCACATCCCTGGGTTGTTCTAGGACTGAGCCTGGTAGTTCGAAATCTTGAACCACATCCGCAGACACCAACAGTCCATTTTGTACCGAGCGACTGAAAGTAGCTACCGAGTTATTGGCCTCGGCGACGACCACCAGGTGATCACCGCTTTGTGTCAAAGCATGAACCCCTGCCAGGCCATCTACACCACTGAATATTGAGTTGAAGGTCAACTCGCCAGTGCCAATGTTTCGGTTGAATATGGCAATGCCATTATCTGACTTACCGGCCACATAGACATGTATTCCGTCTGTGGTCATCAACACGTCATGCGCACCGCCAAGACCGTTCACGCCAGCGATTCCATCGGTAGCAATCCCTTCAAATTCAACTTGTCCATCCAATGCATCGATGGACCAGGTGGTGATGGAGTCATCAATGTCTGCAACCACATACAGTTGTTTGCCATCGGCTGATAAGGTCAATGCACGGGCACCAGCCAAACCATTGATACCGGGGTCTGATTCTGAGACCCTTTGGATAACACTCAAGTCACCCAATCGACTGTTGCGTTGATAAACCAACAACACCGATTCACTGCCGTCTTCTCCCACCGCATAAGCCAATTCACCATTGGGGTGTATCACCATGTCATTGAACAGGGTTAAATCAGTGAAACTGAGGTAGGCATCGGTTCCAGGATCTCCATCACCATCGTCCAATAAGCCCGGTTGTGGAAATGCTGCACAGGTCCAGCTAACGTCACTGATGGCTTCTGGTACCAAATCAGTGATTGATACACCTGAAACATCAGCAGGTATGCTGTTGCCAGGGATCGCATCGGTATTGGCAACTGTGATGGTATAAGTCACTGGTGCGCCAGGAATGGTGCTGCTTACACCATTGTCTTTGGTCACCACCAAATCAGCCGCCACAAACAGCACAGTGTCGTCATCGGTAGCGGTGTTGTTACTTAAATCAGGATCAGTCACTGCAAATGCGGGATTGGTAGAAGGCATCACCGTGGCGGTATTGGAAACCACCCCAGAAGCATCCGGTCTGATTACCCCTGTGGCCAGGATTTCAACGCGTGAACCCACTGGCAAATCCACCAGCTCATCAACATTCCGGGTTTGAACGTTGGTATTACATCCAGCACCATTGATGGGGAAACATTCGTAAGAAACACTTTCAAACGCTTGCGGGAAGATATCTACTATGCGGGCTTTTTCTACATCACTGGGGCCGTTGTTACTGGCCACAATCAAGTAAGTCACTTCGGTTCCAGGGGCCACGCCGCCTCGGCCATTCAACAACACCGAATGAAAACTCAGTTCACCAAGAGTTGGCGGTGGATTGATGTTGTCACGATCAAATATGCTCACCGCGTGATCCTGATCTGCCACCACATACAAATGTTCATCACCACTGGTGATGTACAAGCCAGCTGCGCCAGACAATCCATCAATAAATGTTCCTGGTTGAGACAAGGGATCTCCGTCATTGATGACCGAACCAAAATCCAGGGTTCCGGCTACGGTATCTCGATCAAAACGCACCAAAGCATTTTCACCACGACCAGCCACATAAATGGTTTGTTCATCCCCGCTGAGGATGATTTCTCTGGCCAAATTCAGACCCACCACATTGCTGGTTCCGTTTTGTTTGAATTCAATGAATGTCAAATCACCGGTCGTATCATCGCGACTGAACACTGCCAGGGCTTGATCAACAGCACCCAAAACATACAGAAATTCACCATTGCTATCTGCTGTCATGGACTTGGCGCCCATCAAGCCTGCCACGCCATCTACACCATTGGCATAAGTGGTCTGGTAACTGAGTTGACCATAGGTCACACTGGCATCATTGGGGTTACGTAAAAACAAACTGACTGAATGACCTGACTCAGAGGTCACATAAACATGGTTATCATCATTCGATACCAAGACATTGCTGACGTTTGCCAGACCATTGACCCCATCCACTGCATTCTGTAGATTTTGTACGAAGGTTAATTTGCCGTGATCAACACCGCCAGATTGGTCAACTGCAAATACCGCCAGTGAATTAGACAAGGGTCCCGTGGCGTACAAATGCGCACCATCAGCTGACATATACATGGCTGAAACACCTTCGATGCCGGTGACGCCAAACACGCCGCTGGTATGTTTTTCAACGAAGGTCAATAAACCATTGGAGGCTTTGCTGAATACGACAATCGTGTTGTCGCCACTGCCCGAGGCATAAACGGTTTGTCCATCAGCACTGATCATCACATCAGAAGCCCCTAACAAGCCAGACACACCATCCACACCGTTTTTCATTTGGCCTAAATAAGTCAACCCACCAAAGTCACTGTCTACAGAATTGACTTCTCTTTTGAACATACTGACAGCGTTGTCTTGAGAACCAGCCACATACACAAATTGGTCATCACCAGCAACTTGGGTAGCGCCAGACAACCCTTCATAAACAGCTATACCATCGGTTTTGCTGATGGTCAAATCTGCGGTTGGGTTGAGCGAGTCTGTATCTGATGCCACGTTGTTAGTGACATTGGGGTCTGAACCCAAACAATTTTCAACTGGATCAGTCAGCGGCAACATACAACTCATCACCCTGGCCTCATTGGTCAAGGTGCCGGTTGCGTCGGCTGCCACAGTGGCATTGATGGTGAAAATCAATTGACCATTGACAGACAAATCCACTGGCACACCAGCCTCAATCGAACCATCCATGACGGCGATGTCACCGGATCCTGCTGCTGGACAATAGGAATCTGCGGAGCGAGTCAATACCGCAATACCATGGTCTTGGCTGCCGGCCACAAAGATGTATTGACCACTGGAATCCAGTGCCAAATCGATGGCACCATTGAGGCCATCGACTGAAGAAACCAAATCACTGATCAAGCCTCCAAATACCAGCATACCTGTGGCCGCATCACGACCAAACCAAACCACAGCATCCGATTGTTCAGCACTGACATAGGCATGCCTGCCATCGGCAGATACAATCACATCTGAGGGCATCAACATGCCGCTGACACCGTCCTCTCCTTGTTCTATGGTTTGCACCCAACTCAAAGCACCATATGCCGATGAGGAAGTGGCTACGCTGGTGTCGCGACTCAATACATAGACCCGATGATTACCGGCACTGGTCACATAAACATGTTGATCATCAGGCGCAATTTCTATGGCGGTGATGTCTGAGAAATTCACACCTGGAATGTTCAACACCTCAACAAACGTGAGGTCACCGGTCATCAAATCGCGTTTATAGGTGCCCAGTTGGTTGTCGTTATAGCCGCTGGTATACACCGAATAACCATCTGCTGACACGGCCATGGTGTTGACCCCGTTCAGGCCTTGGTTGGCTGCTGACACAGTGGCTGAATAGGTTAATACACCGGTACCTAAATTACGGGTAAAAATTACCACAGCATCATCATTGGCACCGGTGACATAAACGTGAGCACCATCTGCCGAGGCGGTTACCGAAACGGCTTGGTTCAAACCAAATGAAACTGTTGGAAACTCATGGTTTTCAACCAAATCAAATTCCAAGCCGCTTGAATCTTGTGCTTTGAATGCCACCAATGCATCATCTACTTGGCTGGCTACGTACACGTCGTCATCTATGGTCAATACATCTCGCGCACCTTGTAAACTGATACTTCCTGAGGCTGAAACAACGGGTAAGACTTGAGTCAGTTGGCCATTCATCAAATTGACTGAAAATGCCAACAGGCTGTTATCGGTGACACTGGTGGCCAAAAGGTGTGGTCCCAGACCGGCCAAATCATCGGTGTATGCCAATGCCGAAACGCCAGTTAGACCCACGTTACCATTCACATCATTGATGACAGCATCAACAAATGACAAAGCACCCGAGCCCACCGCTTCACAGGTCCATGATGCAGAGCCTGGTTGAAATCCCGAGCCCAGTACGTCTTTAACCATCACCCGTTCGATGGCATTGCTGTTGGCATCACTTGGACCTGCATTGGTCACACGTACGGTATAGGTCACCGGTTCGCCAGCAACCACTGATAATTTGCCATTGGTTTTACTGATGGACAAATCAGTCACGGGCACCAAAGTGGTGGTGTCTTGATCACAATTGTCATCAGCACTGTTACCTGGATTACTGCAATTATCCAATGGGTTAATGACTGAAAAGTTTTCGGGCGGTAAAATTCTTGCCTCGGTGACCAAGGAGCCTATGGCATTGGAGCGGATGGTAGCAGACACTGAGTACGTCAATGTTCCGTTGCTGCCTATATCGACCACATCACTGATGTTGCCACTGCCTTGTGCACTACAAGCTGAACCCTCACCCAGAACAAAGGCCGCCAAGGCATTATCGCCAAAGCCAACCGCATAAACATTTTTGGAGTCTTGGGTGACTGCCAAGCCATAAAGTTGATGCAAACCATTTACACCGTCCACATCATCAACTTGTACTTCGACCACCGCCAACTGTCCAAAACTGGCGCTGTTGGGGTTAGAGTCACGGTCTAACACCGAAACTGCCGCATCAAACTCTGCACCAACATAAACTTTTTCACCATTGGGGCTGACCACCACGGCCCTGAGTCCCAATAGATGAGTGAAGCCCCCGACATTATCAACGTAAGACGTATTGATTGACAGTTGACCAAACTCTGAGGATATTGGGTTGTTGTTTCGATTGATGACTGTCAAACGGCTGTCATTGGCTGAAGCCACATAAACATGTTCACCATCAGGTGAGATTGCCACGTCCATGGGTTGGTCACCCACACCAGCTAAATGTTGTTGGAAAGAGATTTCTCCATTGGCCAGTGTTCGACTTAACACCACCACACTGTCGTCTATACCACTACCGACAATCAAATGTTCACCATCTGGTGATAAGGCCAAGGTCCTGGCACCCGCCAGTCCACTGACGCCCAATTCGCCATTGGCAATGGCACCGACCAAACTCAATTGACCTGATCCATCGATTGAATAATGTGCCACTGAGGCTTCAAACTGCCCCACAACATACAATGATTGGCTGGTGCTATCGACCACCATATCAGAAATCCCCAATAAACCATCGGTGGTGCCGGTGGCGTGCGAATAACTGGTCACAAATGTCAGGGTACCGTCCGCCATGCGGCTGAATACCGCCAAAGTACTTTCGTCGCGACTGCCGGCGTACAAATAATCTCCATCAGGAGAAAGGGTTAAGGAATTCACATCAGCGATGCCGGTGATGCCATTTTCACCCTCTCTATAACTGTCTATGAACAACAAATGTTCGCCACGGGTGGCAGCGGTTGAACCTTTTGATTTGTCACGGGTGAAAGCAGCAATGGCATTGTCACCGATACTGGCAGCATAGACATGGTTTCCATCTTTGGATACCGCCACGGCAGCAGCACCTAATAAACCATCAACCATTCCTGCTGAGTCATTGGGGTCATTCACCTGATCAATCTCTGCCTCAACAAATGAGAAAGTTGGATCAGGTTGACGGCGATCAAAGGCCATCAGGGTTTTGCCATTGGTGGCAGTGGTTAGTACTTGCTTGCCATCCTGTGTAACCACCACATCACTGAGCCCTTCCATGCCTTCAAAAGCCACTTTTTGGTCTTTGCTTAACAGGCCTTGGCTGTTCCTGCTCAGCACCAGCAAACTGCCATCATCGAGATCTGAGTTAATCGGGTTACTGATGAACAGGTGTTCACCATCAGGGCTGAGGCTTAACCGGTGCATACCCACCAAGGTTTCAGTCGCATTAAACGCCAATGCAGTGTCATCATAACTGGTTGCATGGGTGATCGCACCGGTGGAAATGTTGCGGTTGATAACCACCACTTTATCTGTGCCAGTTGCTGCTAAATACAGGTTTTTGTCATCGGCACTGATGATCATGTGAGAAACGGCATCGATGTCTGCTTGCATCACATCACCAATGCTACTGAGGTCACCAAAATTGGCATCGCCATCGGTATTGTTGCGATCATAAGCATCGACTTGATCTGCAACCTCATCAACCACATACAAATTGCTGCCATCACTGCTGATGGCCATGTGGCCTGCCACAGTGGTCACCATGGTTTCATCATGGGTCAACAAACCCGTTCCGGTGTCCCTGATGTACCTATTAATTTCACCATCACCCGTCACATAAATGTGCTTTTGATCAGGTGACAACAACAAATCCACAGGAACAATGGGCATTTGACTGGTTACAGCATTCAAAAAGGTTAGTCGACCAAAATCAGGAGACAAGCGGTTGTTGTTTCTGGTAAAAGTGGCCACTGCCGATTCAGTACCCGAAGGGTCTGTCGATAAGGCATACAAATAAGCCCCGTCTTGGCTCATTTGAAATTCTTGAATGGCTTCAATGCCATCAATACCGTTTTCACCCTGGGTCAAAAACTCAATGAAAACGATTTGACCAAAATTGGCGCCTGGTGTGGTGTTGCGTTCAAACACATACAAACGACTGTCATAGGGTGCAGAACCATCTGTGTCTGGAGATGCCACATAAATGTGTGCACCATCAGGGCTGAGAATCATGTGCGTACCATTAGCCGTTTGATCAGCAGATTGGAAAAAAGTCAAATCACCAGGAATGGGTGAAATGGCACTACAGGTCCACTCAACATCGGTCAACTCAGGTGGAAACAAATTTTCAACGGTGGCGCCAAAGACATTGTCGGGGCCCTCATTTTGCACCCTGACGGTGTAATTGGTATTCAAACCCGGTGTAGCAAATAACAGGGCATCGTCATTGTCTATGCGCAGCTGCGAAGTACCAGACAATGCATATTCAACACTGGCGGTGTTGTTGATTGAAACTGGGTCAAAACCAGCCGCTCCCACAGTCACAATATTGACCACCGAACCCTGTACATTGGGATTGGTACTGACCATGAGATTGAATGTGGCTGTGGCCCCCACATCCAAATCAACGGTGGTATCAATCGGCAAACCTGTGACTGTGCCTGTCTCAGCACAAGAGCCCGTTCCTTGGATTGAACAGTTCCAAGTGGCCGACCCCTGATTAAAGTTCGGGTCTCCTATTGAATCATCTACATCAATGCCATTGGCTACTGAGGGTCCTTCGTTGGTCACGATAATTTGATAACTCAAATCTGTCACATCCGGATTGGTACTATTGACCACAGCACCCACCAATGTTTTGGTCACAGAAACATCCGATTCAGCACCCAAAACGGTGTCATCATCGGTGCCTGTGTTGTTACTGGAGTCAACTTCATCGATACCTGCTGGCAAGGTTGCTGTGGCCGAATTGACTAGGGTGCCATTGGCAGAATTACTGATGGTACCTGTGACAGTAAAAGTGACCTCTGTTTGTCCACCCAAGTCAATGGTGGCCATTAAGTCATCCCCAGCGGGGCCGTTGACCGGTGAAGTTAAACCGCAAGAGGTGCTTTGTGATACACAGCAGGCATTGTCGTCTTCAGTTTCACAAACCCAGGAAATGGTACCCGGTTCAAACCCTGCTGCCACGCCTGGATAAAGCGGCAAAGTATCAGTCACAGTTACGCCATCTGCATCGGTGAATCCATCATTACGAACCACGATTTCATAACTGATTTCATTTCCAGGTGCTGCTGCGGTCAAGTTATCAGTCTTTGTAACCACCAAATCCGTACCAATAACAATTGGATTAGAGACCGAGCTGGTTAATTGACCCGTGGTACCAGTATGCGTGGTATCGGCGTCGGTGATTTGCGCACTGGCCGTATTACATAATTCCCTGGTGATGCCATTACCAGAAACACAATTGCTGCCCGAAGACTCAGACACCCGGGCATACACCCTGATTTCTGAACTGCTGCCAGCTGATAAATGCATGGGTACACTCAAGTTGTAACCCAGGTCGCTCGCCAAATCAGCGGTGTTTGGACAGTTGTCTGGACTGATGTCAGAATTGAGCACGCCCAGGTCACTGGGACAGTATTTCCAACAAGGAACACTCGTACCTTCACCACACTCTGAGGGGTGTTCTGCCAAAGTGCTGTCAATAACGTCCGTTATGAGTAATGCATCATCAGAGGTTGAGCCCAAATCACTGGGGCCATCATTTTCAACAAGTATGGTATATGTGAAGGGTTCATTGGGAACAAAACTACCGGTTTTACTGCCTTTGGTGACGGTGATGTCAACCTGACGGTCCAGCACATCATCGTTATCTGTGCCCACAACTGGCGATGTGCCGTTGACATTGGCAGGTAAAGTTGCAGTGACCTGATAGACCAATGGGTTGGTGGTGGCACTGGATAAATAGGTCACATCGATGGTAAATACGGCTGCATCACCAGCGGCTAAATCGACCGTAGCATCTACTGGATCCGTATCGGGGCCAGCTGGACAACTGCTGTTGGCATCGGTCACTGAACAGGTCCAAGAAATGGCTGATATTTCACTCAAATCACTGTCAACAACATTCACACCAACCACGTCGGAAGGACCGGTATTGGTTACAGTTGCAATAAAGGTTCCACCCAAACCAGGCACGTAAGTCGTTGCACTGTCATCTAGAGTGACAGTCAGGTTTGATTCCAAATATAAGGTTAATGATTTACTGCCCGTTGCTGGTGAAACTCCACCCTGTCCTGTTGGATTGGTAGCAGTTACCGAGTAAGTCAATGTGGCCGCGGTGGCGGCTGAATCGATGGTCGCGGTAACCACATAAGTGGCGGTCCCACCACTTACCAGGTCGGCTGTGGTATTGATAGGAGCGTTATCGGCTGCGGTCCCACAGGAGCTGCCAGCACTTGCAGTACAGCTCCAGCTGATACTGGCAAAATCACTTGGGTTGTTGTCGACCACGGTGACACCACTGACATCAGTCGGTCCGTTATTGGTAACCACTACCTGGTAGTTCACTACGGAACCGGGTGTGTAATTGGTGGTAGGCACCGAGGTAACAGTGACAGCCAAGTCAGAGACTGGGTTTCGGGCGTCTGAATCTGATGCCGATGTGGTAGCCCCATCTGGATCACTGGCATCTGAATCAGTTATGGTGGCATCAATGGAGTAGACCAACGGGTCAGCGGTGGCGTTTGATGCATAATTGCCAGTCACGGCAATGGTGGCTTGCGTTCCACTGGCCAAATCAACACTTGAACTGACGTTTGAGCCACCTGAACTTGGTGTACAAGCAGAAGCCGGCGTACAACTCCAGCTTACGATATTCAAACCAGCAGGCGGTGTGCCATCACTGATACTGACATTTTGTGCATCACTGGGGCCAGAATTTGAAACCACATAGGTATAAACCACATTGTCGCCAGGGCGGTAGCTGGTTTGGCCATTAGTTAAGGAAGTGGTCAAGTCGGTAACTGACGCCCTGCTTATGGTGGCATTGGCACTGTCGTTGTTGCTGTTGGTGTCATTGGTATCGCCATCATCAGTGATTTCGGCTGCAAAATTCAAATCGCTGAAATTGGTGGCGTTGTAACTCACTTGGGTGATAGTTATGGTCACATCGTCGCCATCATCTGCCGACAAATCTAAGCCAACCGTAAAAGCATTGGACGTGACAGTGCCACTGCTGGTATCACAACTGGAAGTTCCAGTGGCAGCGCACGACCAATTCATCGAATCTATGGGTGATGTAGAACCACTGAAGGTCAGTGTAACTTCTATACCAGTGACAGCTGCGGTGCTGTTCGGTTTGGATATGGTGACATCATAGGTATTTGTTTGGGTGGACCCCGGTTCAAAATCAGTTGGGTTGTCATCAATCGTTAGTGCCAAATCGATTGCCATTGAAACCTGGCTGAATAAAACCAAAACGAAAAACAGCCCACGACCCTTCATCAAAATATCACACATTTTTTCAATCTATCCACGTACATTGATTGACTGCCCCTGGACATCACCAGGCCACTGTCAGTTTTTAAGCCAGGAAAATCAGTGTCAAATCAATAAACGCATGGGTGCCAATGGCATACCTTGAATCATTATTTTGATAAATCCTCCCCAATTCATCTGATTACATTTCAAATCAGATGCTACCTTGAAGCAATGCAGTAATTTCTCATGCTATGGTTCTTATATTTTTATGATGAAAATACCTGCATTTCGTGTCAATCTACTGGTCAAAATAGACTGCTTCTAACACGCCCTTACATAATTAGTTTAGTTGATGGAAATATGAGCTACAAGCTTTTTTTTGAACTGCGTCACATTTTTAGGTAGGTTGAAAGCTTTTCTTAACAACAGGCAATCGTAATTGTTAATGGAATAAATAATAATATTCTTTTGTTCATTTTTGTTTTTTTATTGAGCTACAAAAGTTGAAACATAATGGCATTATTTATTTATAAAAAATTAAGTCTCTTAATTATTAATAACTTAGCCAAGTTATTTAATACAAAACTTTTTTATTTGATTCTTAAATTGAATTATTCATTTTATTCAACGTACAATATCATGATCGATTTATCGAAAGGGGAAATCATGAAAAAACGTATAGTGGGTGTTCTGTGTTTGTTATTGATAACATTTACAGGGATGTCAGCAGAAGTGCAAAATTTTGGCAGCATTTTATTCAGCAATGGTCCAATTGTAACCAGTTCGGGCACCGGAGTGGGTGGTGCTGATGAGAGCGTGTTACAAAATAACAGCCTTTCAATGCAATCATTTGGTACCGGCCATCATGCCAGCGCCAATTTACGGGTGGCTGATGATTTCACTGTTCCAAACTCAGGCTGGCAAATCGATTCGATTGACTTTTATGCCTACCAAACCAATGAAACGGCATCTACCATTACCACCATCAATTTGAGAATTTGGGATGGCGTACCCAGTGCCCCTGGCAGCAATGTTATATTTGGTGATACCAGCACCAATGTGCTGACCTCAACCAACAACAGCGGTATTCTGAGGGTAGATGAAAGCACACAAGGTACAGATTCAGCCAGACAAATAGCCATCAGTAATGTGGCGCTTGACTTGGCATTACCGGCAGGAACTTACTGGCTCGAGTGGCAGTCCACGGGTACTGGACCTTCCGGACCTTTTGTTCCGCACATCACCATCCCCGGTCAAACCACCACAGGAAACGCCTTGTTATCAACCGATGGCGGTGCAAGCTATGCCAACATCCAAGACTCTGGGACTTTCACTGACCAGGGCTTGCCGTTCATAATCAATGGTTCTGGCCAACAAGCGGTGGCTGTTCCTTCACTGAATTTTTTGGGTTTGATGTTACTGGTTGGATTGCTATTGACATCAGTCTTAAAGTCTAAACAGCAACTCTCTTTCAGAAAATAACACCAATCACCTGTAACTGTATCAACCTGGCAACCATCATTTGCTAGAGGGGTACTGTTGCAGTTGCATTCTATTTGCTGGTAACTACCCTGTTTCGAGTACACTGTCTTTTGGGTCAACCTAATCAACACTGTTTTCTACATGGTGAAGAGATGGCTGTGACCTTCGAACTCTTTGCAATAACACAGCGAACAACTCTCTCTTCGCCAAACGGAATTTCATAAATCACAGACAAAAAAAAGCCCCAACTTTCGTTGAGGTTTTTCTACTTGTAAGATTCTGGCGCCTTGTTTGTCTTGTTTGGCCGACTTGCCGGCCTCGGAGCCGGGCTTATCAAAGGCAAACAGCGCAGCTGTTTTCTTATTGGTGGGCAGATGACTGTAGACTTTGCTTTTCGAGCTAATGCACTGCGAACCTGAGCCAGTGCGGTAGCGCGCAGCGAACAACCCGCTCAGCGCCAGTCGCAATTGCATAAATTCCAGACAAAAAAAAGCCCCAACATATGTTGAGGCTTTTTCTACTTGTAAGATTCTGGCGCCTTGTTTGTTTTGTATGGCCGACTTGCCGGTGTCGAAACCGAGCTTATCAAAGTCAAACAGCGCAGCTGTTTTCTTATTGGTGAGCAGATGACAATGAGCTACAAGTCTCATGATTATGCACTGCGAACCTGAGC